>JAESGV010000039.1_pt1 | contig 385851 bp, 330 predicted proteins | sample 9269781 | NCBI WGS metagenome assembly JAESGV01 (sample SAMN15741586, study PRJNA653496) | algae metagenome | isolation source: Tildeniella torsiva UHER 1998/13D and co-occurring heterotrophs from... | place: Slovakia: Slovak Paradise National Park, Hrabusice, Kosice Region | collected 2000-01-01
GGCTTTGTTTCTAGACTATGTAGTTGTCGAGGTTCGCTGCATCCCTCGGTGAAGAACTCGTTCGAGTCGTTTCCCTCAGGCGCTTTACTAATATAAGGCCGATAAGCGATGGTGTCAACTACTTGAGACTATTTTGTTCCCGCGCCCTAAACCCCTTGCACCCCAAGGGGTTTCGCGTTTTTTGCGTGGCCTAAACTCGCCTCTTCCAAAAACTATTTTCAAAAAAACTCTCGCTAGACGCTGCATCTGGCGGTCGAAAGTCAATCAGCAACAGCACCCCTAGCGTGCCGAAAAGCTACCTGTGCTCGAATTAAGGGCTTTAAGGGGGCATCAAAAGCAACCTGTAATCCCATATACAGACAGTGCCCAAAAAGGTTCTCTGTTTTGCAGTGCTGCTGGCGCACGGACTAAAAGCAACTCTCTAAGAACCAAGCAGAGGATCTCTCAGCGCTGGGGGCATGTTTGTTGAATACTATTTAGAGGCAATGAGTATGGGTCTGGGTTCGTAACCGGGGGGAGTTGTGCATTTTCAATCTGTGATTGCAACGCTGAATGATTTTTGGGCTAAGCAGGGCTGCGTGATTATGCAGCCCTACGACACGGAGAAGGGGGCGGGGACGAAGAGCCCCCATACGTTTTTGCGGGCGCTGGGGCCAGAGCCTTGGTCGGTGGCCTATGCAGAACCCTGTCGGAGACCGGCCGATGGGCGCTACGGGGAGAACCCGAACCGCTATCAGCATTATTTTCAGTACCAGGTGTTGATTAAGCCATCGCCTGAAAACATCCAGGAGACTTATATAGAGTCGCTGCGGGCGTTGGGGATCAAACCGGAAGACCACGATATTCGATTTGTGGAAGATAACTGGGAAGATGCGGCGGTGGGCGCTTGGGGCGTGGGTTGGGAAGTGTGGCTGGATGGGATGGAGATTACCCAGTTCACCTATTTCCAGCAGTGTGGGGGGATTGACTGCCGCCCGGTGTCGATTGAGCTGACCTATGGGCTAGAGCGGTTGACGATGTATTTGCAGGAGGTGGATGCGATCGCCAAGATTCAGTGGAACGATCAGCTCACCTATGGCGATATCTATATGCAGGCGGAGGTCGAGAACTCGACGTACAATTTTGAGGCTTCAAATCCAGAACTGCTGTTCACGCTGTTTGATTTGTACCAGCAGGAAGCAGAACAGCTGATGGATCGAGGGCTGGTGCTGCCAAGTTATGACTATGTTCTGAAGTGCTCACACACATTTAATCTGCTGGATGCGCGAGGCGTGATTTCGGTAACAGAGCGCACCCGATACATTCGCCAAGTACGAGGATTAGCCCGACGAGTGGCGCAGCTTTACCTAGAACAACGGGAGAAGCTAGGGTTTCCCCTGTTGGCAAGTGAGCAGCAGAATGTAGCTTAGAAAACTGCCTTAGCGAAGAAGGCGTCTCCACAAATTTGAAGACGCCTTCTTTGTTGGCTATGGGGTAATCAGCGACTTGACGCGTTAAGCCAATTGACGCAGCACTGTCCCCAATGCGTGTAACAGGGCATCGACATGCTTTGTCTGGCTGTTGTAGCCCATGAGGCCAATTCGCCACACCTTGCCCCCAAGTTCTCCAAGACCACCGCCGACTTCGATGTTGTAATCGGCCATAAGTTGACGGCCAACAGCTTTGGCATCGACGCCGTCTGGTACGCGTACGGTAGTTAGGGTAGGTAGACGAAGGGATTCTTCGACGTGACAGGTGAGGCCGAGATCCGCTAACCCTTGCCAAAAGTAGGTGGCGGTTTGTTGATGACGCTGCCAACGGGCCTCTAGGCCTTCTTCAGCTAGTAACCGAAGAGCTTCACGCAGGGCATAGGTGAGGTTGACTGGTGCAGTGTGGTGATAAACCCGCTCTGGCCCCCAGTATTTCCGCAGCAGGGCTGCATCGAGGTACCAGTTGGCGACAGGCTGGCGACGGCGCTCTAGCTTGGCGACAGCCCTAGGACTCATGGTGAAGGGAGAGATACCTGGGGCGCAGCTCAATCCCTTTTGGCTACAGCTATAGGCTAGGTCTACCTGCCAGTTATCAAGAAAAATCGGTACCCCCCCCAGGCTGGTGACGGTGTCAACCAGCAGCAAGCAGTCATGGTTAGCGCAGGCAGCACCTAAACCGTCGAGGGGCTGGCGGACTCCGGTGGAGGTTTCGGCATGGACGATCGCCAGCACCGCAGGCCGATGTTCATCTAGGGCAGCAGTCAGTTCCGCTAGCGTAAAAGCTTCGCCCCAGGATCGGTGAATGGTGACAACGTCGGCTCCATAGCGCTGGGCCATATCAACTAGGCGGTGGCCAAAGTAGCCTTTGACCGCAACGAGGACGCGATCGCCCGGTTCAACAGCATTGGCGATCGTGGCCTCCATCGCCGCCGACCCCGTACCCGCCACGGCGTAGGTGAGGGGGTTCGTCGTTTGCCAGGTATAGCGCAGCAGATCTTGAACCTCATCCATCATGGTTAAATAGGCGGCATCTAGGTGGCCGATGGGCTGCTGGTTCATAGCGGCAATGACACGGGGGTCAGCATTACTCGGGCCGGGGCCTAACAACAGCCGTTCGGGTACCGTTAGGGGCGGGAGCGATACTGGCGGTGCCAGCCGAACAGAAAGATTTGAGGATAGGGTGGTTGCCATGGGTAACACCGAAGACAATAGAGGGCTGAACCGAATGAATGAACTGGCTTTATTCTCCTATGGATGCGGCATTCTGTAGTGTTGAACACACCGGCAGAACCTGAGCTCAGGATCGGTCTGGGTCTAAGCTCCAGGATCTAGAGCCTTTAGCCAAACGACAAACAAAACGCCGGGGTTTTTAGGGTAATTAGCCGCTTCTGGCGGTAGCCACGGCGTGCCTTGAACCGGGCTAATGAGATCGATGTGCCCCCCCATGCCCTGTACTAGATCTTGCACAATTGCTAGACCCAAACCCGTACCGGGAACCTGGCCCTGGGCCTGAACGCCGCGAAAATAGCGGGTAAACAGCTGGGCCTGATCGCCAGGGGGAATACCGGCACCGGTATCGCCGATAGCAATGCCCTGAAACATCTCTTCTCCTAGCCGCTGCCCTAGCCCAGCGAAGACCCAAACCAGGGAGCCAGCAGGTGCATATTTCAGGGCATTGTCGAGCAGGTTGTAGAGCACTTCTGCCAGGGCCGCAGCGTCTAGCCAAACCGGGGGTAGGGGGTTAGGAATGTGGTGTACGAGGTGCAATCCTCGCTCATGGGCCAGGGGCGCGATCGACTGCACTAGCGGAATGGCAACCTCAGCGATCGCCCCAGGCTGCACCGTGAGCGATCGCCCCAGGCCATGCCTCATCTCTGGGTTTGAGGTGTTTGAGGGACGACCTTGGAGCATCGTCGGAGCTCGGTTCAACGGCGCTACATCGCTATCAATGACAACGCTGGGGCGATCGCCCGACTCACGGGTTGAGCCCGGTAGCAGCAGTCTACCAACCGGTGGCGTAGTGGCCTGCTCCAGGGTTTCATCTCCTTCGGCAACGGCGGTATCAAAGTGCTGAGCCAGATCTTGCAGTCGCCGACTCTCGCGAACAATGCCTTCGGCAATAGGTCGATTGGTGTCTTCGGGAGGCAACCGTTTGACCATCAACTTGCCGAAGGTTTGCAGCGCCGTGAGCGGATTGCGAAACTGATGCAGCAGATCGTGGAAGGTTTCAGACTGATCGGCCTGGTTGAGCTGGCGCTGGTTGAGCTGGCGCTGAAGCCACTGATTGCGTTGATCCATCACGCAGGCGATCGCCAGCGTACTGGCAACTTGCTCCGCCTGACGATAATCGTCTGACGTCCATGGTAGAGCTTCACGGGTGCTCACGATCATGCCGATTACTACGCCATCGTGGGCCAACGGCAGTACCAAGGGGTATGTCGTCAGTTCAGACTCCATACCCTGCCGCCGTTTGCCAGGCTCTAGCCCAAACGGTGGTGTGAGCGAACCTGGTTCTGGAGATGGCGCGATTGGGGGTTGTGTACTGGCATTGGCTTCACTGGTGGTATCGGATACCGCCAGCAGCCCTTCGCGCAGGTCTTTCCACAGGTTGGCGGTCTCGGGGTAAGCCACCAGGGGGATAAGGGTAGGATTGATCGACTCAGCCGCCGCCTCGGCTAGGTAAACCACGGTTGAAGCCGCTCCCAAGGCCTGAGTCAGCAGCAGCACCTGGGACTGACACAGAGCGATAAATTCAGAGCTGGGAGAGCCAATCATGGCGGCGCAACATAAGAGTGTGACGGAAGAAAAATTAAAGTTTTGTCAATTTTTTAACAATTCTGTTCAGGCTAGATCTGTTCAGACACCCTTGTATCCTTTATAGGCCTTGGCATCCAGAGGTTTTAGGCTGATTTTTAAGAGAAGTTGAAATTCTTATTTTGAGCCTATATACTTGGCCTGGTTAACAAATTTTGTAACCGAAACTACATCCAAATATCCACTGAGAGGGAGGTAGGCAACTTGGCAAGGAGACGCAAGCGTAAGAGTCGTCGTCGCTTAGAAGGCCGTCGCATTTTAGAAGCTGTTCCTCAGTATAGTATTGAGAGCGGCAACGAAAAACCCGTAACCGCAGCTCGGAATTTCATCCATTCCGAGGGCATTGCCCCCCCAGCCCTGCTGCTGGTTAAGCGGAACGAGCACACCACCGACCGGTACTTTTGGGCCGAGAAGGGTTTGTTTGGTGCCCAGTACGTGGAAGAGAATCATTTTCTCTTTCCCAGTCTGCGGGTGCTGCTCGGCGAAGAAGATGAAGAAAACGCCTCAGTTCTAGAGACCTTGACTCACTAAGGTAACTGTTCTGGTTGTGAGCATCTGCTTTACCGATGTCTCCGTCAGCATTACCGTTTATCTAGAGAAAGCTAGCCCAAGGGCTAGCTTTTTTTTGGCCCTAGGGATCGAAACCTTGATTTAGGGCAATCAGCTCATCGCGGTGGGCTGTAATTGCAACCTGGGCGATCGCCCCCTCTGCCGGACTATCGAGCGCCGCATCGGGCCGAACCTCTAACCGAATCTCCTCATCGCGATCGGAGCCGCGCCAGTAGAACCACCCCGCCCCTGGGCTGAGCGCTAGCAGTCCCAAAAAAATAGCGCCATAGGCTGGCCACAGATTGGCCAGTACGAGGGCAAAGCAGAGAGTTCCCACGGCGGCCAGCAGGGTTAAAAATCCCGCCAAAAATAAGCTGGGGCGGACTCTACCCCGCAGGGTAATGCGCTGTGGTTCAGCTTCAGCGGCGACCACCGTATAGGCCCGCCCTTCAAAGTAGGTGGTTAGGTTTTGCAGCAGAGCGAGGGGATCTATGGGGCGCGCTAGCGTCAGGGTTTCGATGCGGTCTTTGGTGGAAGCACGAATAAAAAAAACTAACCCCACTATCATCAGTAGGGTCAGCAACAATGTCGAATAGATTACGGTATTAGTCACGCCAGGCCATGCAAAGCTACCTCTCTAGGGTACGGAATGATGGATCATTCAGGTAGGCCTGGCAGGGCTGATTCATCGGTGCGGGGCAGAGTAGGCTGGGCTTTGGGCGCAAGCAGGCCGGGCGGGGTCGCCCATATAGGTTTTCCAAAATTCGGCCAGTTCTTCGGCCTGAAGCCGCCAGTCAGGGTTAAGACGATACATGCGGCGGGGCCGACCCCGACCTTCTACTTTTTTCCAGTAGCCGTCAATGGCGTTTTCGTCCTCCAGAAACTTAAGTGCCCCGTAAAGCACCGTGTCTGACAGACGATAGTGGGGATACTGGTGGGTTAACCGCTGAATTAACTCGGTGCCGTAGGAGTCTTGCTGGAGCAATACCGATAACACGTAGCAAACGGCAAGCTCTTTGTTGAGGTAAATTGGCGGTGGATCCTCGAAGAACTGATAAATATCCTCAAATTTCATGGGATCGCTCCAGGTGTATTTAAAGTTTGCCTGCCCTAGGACAGGACAGAGTTAAAAGCAACCTATTAGCAGCCGACAGATTTGTAGGTTAATTCTAAGCACAGGTGATCCCCACAGTATCGAAGTGGGGGCATATGGTAACTATCTGCAAATTTTTTTAGACATTATTAAATATTCGCCGCCAAAGATAATTTAATTGGATCCCTTTTCGCCCTAAGATTCGCCTGGGGTACGGCGATTTAGGAGCTGATCGCGGCTACCGCCTAAAGGATTATTCAATTCACCGGTCTGAAATAGAATTCGTCCGTCACGCACCGCCGCCAGCTGAATCTGAACTGGCCCTGCCGTGAAGATATCGGTAGCCGCGATCGCCTGGAGTTCGACAGCTTGGCCCGATTGCTGCACCGTTTCTAAGAAGTTCAGCACGGTCTCTGGCCGGTTGTCGGCCACTTGTAGTGTGTCGCTCACAACCCCATCCTGCCGGGCCCGGAACTGAGCCGCCGCCAGCAGCAGATTGAGGCGCTCGACTAGCTGGCGATCGCCCAGGGGAGGAGGGTCGAGGGTAACGGTCGCCAATCGCTCGCCCAGGGCGTACACCTGCTGATTGGGGGTGGCGTCGATGAAGACCTGTACGCAAGGCTCACCTTGCTGCACCACACAGGGCTCACCCGTGATGTAGTTGGCCGCAGAGAGCAGCCGCACCACGTAGTCTTCGCCCGTAGATAGGCGATCAATCAGCGCCTCGACTTCGCGGTTGCCGATCAGTAAAATTTGCTGGTCGATCAAAGCCCCAGGGGCAATGGCCCGAGATACCAGGCGGTTGGCCTCGAGGAGAAAGCCCGTGACAAACTCCTCGGCCTGCTCTCGATTTTCGGCCCGTCCCTGCCCCACTAAAATTTCCTGGTTGCGGTTGAGCGCAATATTGCCCCTAAACAACCCCTGGTATTGCGTTTGCAGAACGGCTACCTGCTGCTCTAAAAAGTCTTGCTCGGCTTCTAGGCTGGTGAGGCTGCGCTCGCGCTGGGCGATCGCCCGATCGCGATCGGCAATCTGCACGTCTAGTTCGGCGATGGCGCGATCGCGATCGGCAATCTGGCGGCCAATAGTGGCCTGCTGCCGCAGCAGACTATCGCGCTGCACCCGCAGCACATCCGTCGACTGGCGCAGGGTAGCGGCCTGCTGAGACACAGCATCTAGCTGACTGAGGGTTTGGCGCAGTTGCCCCTCAGTGGCCTCCTGCTGGGCTACAGCCTGATTGAGCGATTGGTTAGTGTCCTGCAGTCGCGTCAGGGCTCGCTGCCGTTCGTCGGTAGCCGACTTCAAATCGGCTTCTACACTCTCCTGGGTAGACTGAGCCTGAGCAAGATCGGCTTCAGCACTTGCCAGATCATCCTGAATCTTACCCAGCTCAAATACTCCGGTGCGCAGCTGACTACTCACCCCAAATAGCAGAGCCAGCGTAGACGCCGAAATCACGCTGCCGGTGGCAATGCTCACTAAGGTGGCGGTTTGTCGAGGGCGCAGGTTGAACAAGCTGAGACGCGCTTTGCCCACCTTGGTGCCCACGCGATCGCCCAGAGTAGCAATAAAGCCCCCCAGAATTAAAACCGCCAAAATCAATACGTAACCAGAAACCATGCACCAGCCACAGGGGAGTTTGCACCTACTCTACTGCATGGGTTGAGACCCTGGACGCCTCAATATTGCCGGTAGCTAGGTTGGCTACCCAACCCAGTAAGCCCAGCCAAACCTGCACTAAGTAAACTGCTGACTCAGATTGACCGGATCATGCACAGTAATCTTCTTTTTATAAATAGAGATCATGCCTTCCTGCCGCAGGTCTCCCAACAGGCGAGTTACGGTCACTCGGGTAGAACCAATGGCCTCGGCAATCGCTTGGTGAGAGAGCTTCAGGTCGATGGTGATGCCGTCCTGGCTGGGCACGCCAAAATCGCGGCAGAGAATCAGCAAGAAACTCACCAGGCGAGAGCCCATGTCTCGGTGGGCCAGGGTTTCAATCATCATCTCAGTCTGCAAGATTCGAGAAGATAGGCCTCTCAGCATCAGCAAAGCCAATTCAGGGTTTTCTTCTAGCGCCTGCTCAACCTGCTCGATGGGCACCGACAACAGCTCTACCGGAGTAAACGCCACGGAATGATAGAAGCGATCGGAGCGATTGCCGGTAATCAGCGATAAGACCCCAAACACGCTATTCTCTCGCAGCAGAGCGACCGTAATTTCTTCTCCGGCTTCATACACCCGCGACAGTTTGACGGCCCCTTTCAGCAGAAAATACACCCGTTCTGCCGGATCTCCAGGAAAGAAAATAGTCTTGCCCCGCTCATAGGACTCGACTACGGGGGGAAACGCCCCCCCAGATAGCTGACGAAAAACATTGGCAAGGGGCTTATCTTGGGTCACTACCATAACGTTCTGCTAAGAGCATCACAGAGAGCATCTGCACTAAATTCGCCGTTCCGGTGTCGCTATGACAGCTAGACATACAGCACAGAGCGCCTTGGGCATAAAGCATAAAGCAGTCTGAGAGGTCTGGCACGTTAGCCAATGCAAACATTCCATGACTTTAGATCACTTAACCTCAACTGCAAGGTAGGTGTTTGTATACCAAGCTACCTTATTCCGCTCAGGACTGATTTTGCAGGCCCTGCGCACTGCCTTAGGGCCTGCCCAACCGCAGATTGGTGGCAAAACGGCAGCAATTCATAGAACAACGCGTCAGTTACTCCTAGGAAATCAGCCCTGCCAAGCAAACCGCTTTCAGATGGGAGATTCATCCATACCCGACTAAAAAAGTCGGGTACATTTGACCAAGTATTGTTTCCAGTGTTACTTTCTGGATCAACTGAGCAAAGCTAACGATCGCTCCCAAGTAACCGCAGTAGAGAACGCCATGACACAGTCCATCGAACAAGCCATCGCCGCAAAGCCTACCTTTTCGGCCTTGAAGTGTCGAGAATGTGGTGAGACCTATGACCTTGGCGCTAAGCATGTGTGCGAAGACGTGTGCTTTGGCCCGCTGGAGGTCGCCTACGATTACGATGAGATTCGCCAACGGGTCACCCGCAGCAGTATCCAGGCCGGCCCCCTCTCAATTTGGCGCTACAAAGACTTTTTACCCGTCAGCACCGACAACCCCATTGATGTGGGAACCGGCATGACGCCCCTAGTGCGCGCCAACCGGCTAGCGCGACAGCTAGGGCTAAAAGAACTCTATATAAAGAATGATGCCGTCAACATGCCCACCCTGAGCTTTAAAGATCGGGTGGTATCGGTAGCGCTGACCCGGGCGAGAGAGCTGGGGTTTACTACCGTTTCCTGTGCCAGCACGGGCAATTTGGCCAACTCTACGGCCGCGATCGCAGCCCATGCTGGCCTTGACTGCTGCGTGTTCATCCCTGCCGATCTAGAAGCAGGTAAGGTGTTGGGCACCCTGATCTACAACCCTACGGTAATGGCCGTGCAGGGCAACTATGACCAGGTCAACCGTCTATGTTCTGAAGTAGCTAATACCCAGGGCTGGGGATTCGTCAATATCAACCTGCGCCCTTACTATTCCGAGGGTTCAAAAACCCTGGGCTACGAGGTAGCTGAACAACTGGGCTGGCGCTTGCCCGACCACATCGTAGCGCCGCTGGCATCGGGGTCGCTGTTCACTAAGATCTACAAAGGCTTCCAAGAATTCGTTAAGGTCGGCCTGGTTGACGACAAGCCCGTACGCTTTAGCGGTGCTCAGGCCGAAGGCTGTTCTCCCATTGCTCAAGCCTTTAAAGAAGGCCGCGATTTTGTGACCCCGGTCAAACCCAACACGATCGCCAAGTCCATCGCCATTGGCAACCCCGCCGACGGCATCTACGCGCTCGACATCGCTCGCAAGACTAACGGCAACATCGAGTCAGTCACCGATGCTGAAGTCATTGCAGGTATGAAGCTGCTGGCCGAAACCGAGGGTATCTTTACCGAGACCGCTGGCGGCACCACCATTGCGGTACTTAAAAAGCTAGTGGAAGCCGGTAAAATTGACCCTGATGAGTCTACCGTGGTTTACATTACCGGCAACGGTCTAAAGACTCAGGAAGCTGTACAGGGTTACATTGGCGAGCCCTTTACCATTGAGCCTAAACTCGACAGCTTTGAGCGTGCCCTAGAGCGCTCCCGCACCCTCGACCGACTGGAATGGCAGCAGGTACTGGTATAAGGGATTGCGGTTGAAGGTTTAAGCGACTGATTTTCAGCTTAAACCTTCAGCCCTCATCTCTACCCTGGTTCTGACAGATGATCTTATTTCCCCGATTCATTTACTACACCCATGGCTGTTAAAGTACTGATTCCGACTCCGCTGCAAAAGTTTACTAACAACCAAGCTGCTCTTGAATGTAGTGGTGGCAATATCATAGACCTGCTCAATGACTTGGAGAGCAACTGCCCCGGCATTAAAGCCAGGCTCTGCGACGATTCTGGCGAACTGCGTCGTTTTGTCAACTTCTACGTTAACAGCGAAGACATTCGCTTTCTTGATGGCAAAGAGACTGCCCTCAATGATGGAGACGAAGTCAGCATCGTCCCTGCCGTAGCTGGGGGCTAGGGCTAAAGCTATAGGTAGGCTGCTCAAAATAAAATCGCTGAACAAAGCTTTGTTCAGCGATTTTATTTTGAGCAGCTCAGCGGATTGCCTTAAGTAACCGTCTCTATTTTCTTGCCAATCTGTAGGCTGTGCAGGTCTAGTTTTTTACTTCACTACAATAGCCTTACTCAATGAGAAAATTTGGATGGGTTTTCAGGAAATGAGAGCTGCTATAAAAGCCCAGATATAGTCATCACCACCTTGGTTAGGACAGGCGAAGACAACGCTCCTTGGTTAGTTAACCAGCACCTTTACTAAAAGGCATCGCTCACATTAATCTCGACGTTGCATTGCTGGCAATTATTTCAAACCGGACTAAAGAAAATGGGGATCAGCTACATTCAAACAAGTAGCTGATCCCCATTTTGTTACTGAAAACTGTAAGCTAAGCGTTACGCAATGACTTAGAGTTTCTTCCAGGTGCCCGAGGTGCAAGCGGTAGCAGACTGGCTTGCAGAAGTGCTGAAGCTGGTGAGCGCACCGGCAGCAGCAGCTACGTTAGCAGCAGTCGATTCACAGATGATTGCAATCGTGGTAGCTTCTTGAGTTGCGCTACCCGAGTTTAGCTGGGCAGCGCCAACGTAGCTCTTCAGAGCAGTATCAACTCTATCGGCAAAAGCAGTTGCGCCGAAGGGGCCACTAGCACCAATGGTGTAGTTGTAGTAGGTGGTTGCAGAAGGAATACCAATAGCCAGTTCCACAAAACCAGGGGCAAAGGTGGGGTTTTCTAGACGATAAGCTTGCTGGCCACGGTTCATAGAACCAACGTAGGTTTTAGCTTCAGACTGACGGGCTTTGTTGGCTTGGTTCAGGAAAGAAGGCAGGGCGATCGCAGCCAGAATACCGATGATGATAATAACCACCAGCAGTTCAATTAGGGTGAAGCCGCCTTCTTCTTTCTTAGCGATGAAGTGCTTGAGCAGGTTGGCTTTGAGAGATGCTTTCATAGGTGTATGTCTCCTTGGGTTTAGGCGGCGGTAGAGGTGTTGTTTGCGCCTGGGTCTAACTTACCCACTTGTTCTGACTGAGCGATCACACCCGACTAAAAAAGTTTTTGGGCAGAGAAGGCGGGGGTGTAATTTCAAAGCGATTGTTGACGGCACTGGGTAAGTTAAGCTGCTCAGTTTGAATCGTCTCTAGGGTTTGATCTAGCGCTACAAACTCTCTGGGCAATTCCTCAAACAACCCTAGCAGGCGGGGGATAACCCACTGCTCCATGCCTTCTATGGGGGCAATAAAGTTGATGCCTTGGGCATATCGGTTGCGATAGGTGAGCCCTAACAGGCTACGGCCAGTCAGTTCCGCCGGTTCTACGAAGGAAGTCAGCCACGATCGCGCATCCCGATATTGCCCCAGGGATTCGGCTAAGATGGCCTGCTCGGGCGCGGGGAGATTGGTTTGGGCAAAGTAGCTCTGGGCAGCGGCAGGCGAAAGCCAGGCCCGCAGCAGCAACAGGGCCTGATCTCGGGGAGTGGTTGCTAGGGCCTGATTGACGACAACCAGGGCCGCTTCGAGGCTCTGGTCTGTTGCCAAAAGCGCTTGGGTGATTGGTCTTAGCCGGTTAACGCTGGCGGTGAGCGGTTGTCTCTGCCACCAGCGAATTAATGCTGTTTGGTCGTAAAAAGTAGAATATCCCGGCACCTCGGGCGTTAGCCCTGTGAGCATGGACTCGTGATCCGCCAATGCCTGCTCTAAAACCTGCTGTTTGATTGGGGTTAGGGGTTCTTGCTCCCACAGGGGCATAGTCAAAAATTCGGGCTGAACCAGGCCTTGCAGGCTAAATGCGGTTACGGCTGCGGCTGTTTGGCCTTGGGCTAGGTAGGCTTGCCCCAGCACATAGCGGCTCAAGCCACTTTTTCTGGGGAGTAGCTGTACGGCACGGCGACTATAGTCCTCCGCTGCTGCTGGGTCTTGGGGCAATAGCAGAACCGCCATGTTGTAGTTAAACCAGGCGTCGTTGGGAGCGATCGCAGCAGCACTATACAGGTTGGCCGAGGCATCTTGGCGCACGGCAGCTTGCTCAGCGGGAGGAACTAGAGGCAGCAGTTGATAGATATTTTGCCCGGCTAGGGCAGGGTAAGTTGGATCCCAAGGCACGAAGGCAGCGGCGGCAGAAAGCTGCTGTAGAGAGCCAGCCACATCTCCTCGTTCGGCCTGGCTAAGGGCGCGATGGGCGAAAAAGAAGCCCAGGTCAGCCATCAACCATAAGTAGCTCGTGATCACCAGCCAAGCCACTAACCCCAGACTGAGATAGCGGCGGGCCGCACTACCCAAAGGGGCAGGAGGAGGCAGCTCGGCTTGGCTGGCTAGGCCTAGCAACAGCCAAACCAATGCCATCAGCACCATAGAAATGCCGATATTCTCGAGCTGGTAGTCGGTTAGGCTAGAGACCCCGTAGGCCAACAGGCCCCCACCTACGCCGTACAGCAACCATAGATTGGTGGAATCATTCACCGTTCGGGACAGGCGTAGCCAGAGTGTGGCTAGGAGCAACAGCCAGGCCAGGTAGACTCCAAGACCCAATAGTCCCATCTCCCCCAAGAGCTGAGACAGCGTGCTGTGGAGCTGCTGGGAGTGATCTAAGCCTAAACCCGTTTCTATGGGGCGATAGAGGTTTGAAACGCGACTCATGACCCCTGGGCCAACGCCAACCAGGGGTCGATGATGCAGGATATTGAGGGCGGTCTTAAACATAAAGTAGCGGTCTAGCAGTGGGCCATCTTGCACCACAAAGCCGGAGGGGTGGTTGAAATCTAGGCCGCTAAATAAGCTGCGAACCCTTGAGTTGCTGGCCAGAACCCCGATCGCTACAGCTAGCCCCAGCCCGCCCAATAGCCAGGGCTGGTTTTTGCCCTTAGCGGTGGGATTGACTACAAAAGCAATGACAAGTACAAGCAACCACACCAAAATCCCCAGTAACGCCCCCCGCGACCCGCTGACGTAGAGGGCGATCGCCGCCGAAACCGAGGCCGCCACTGCCAACCACCGCAGCCATCCCTTAAAGGCCACAGCACAGGCTGAAACAAACGGCAGTGCCAGAGCAAAGTAGCCGCCCACAAAATTGTGGTGCCCAGAGGGCATGGCGTTGCGCAGGGCGGTAGAGAAACCGTCGTCTACCTCTGTCCCTGCCTCAGGGCGCCACAACAGCAGTGAAATTAGCGCCGTGCCAAGCATAGCTGTGGCGATCGCAGCAGCTACCTGAGTAGTTTTGACCTGGGTCTGGTTAAACCAATTGACCCCGCAGTACAGCGCCAAAAAGTAGACCGTCGCCAAAATCACGTTCCACAGGGCTACGATTTTAAAGTCGCTGGCCAGGCTACAAATGATTAAGCTAGCGCCTGTGCCCGCCACGGCCCAGTCGAGGCCGTAGCCCAGCGGGCGAAACGGCCGCTCAAACTGACGCAGCAGCCAGATCAGCCATCCGCCAAAGGCCAAAAACCCTAGCTGCCAGACCAAAGCCCAGGGCCAGCCCACCATACGCAGGTAGCTGTGGGGCAGCCAGGTCATGACGACAACCGCAGCCACACCTACCCCTCCCAACCACCACCCCTTAAAAGCAGCCTCTGAGGGTTGTTGCGAAGATGTATCTTGGGCCATAGGAGATGCCAATAGGGTATAAAACGGCTGGGGCGATCGCCACGAAGACGCTGGATTGAACCGCATCAATGCGATCTCTGCCCCGGTGGGTAGACTTATTCTAGAACCACCCCAAACCCTGAAACCCGCTCTATAGGTTTCTTACCCTTGCACCAAAACCATGCAACGTTCTTCAAGCAAAGGCCCCTTACCCCTACCCTGGGTTAAACCTCTAGCAATTTGGGGATTGCCCGTTGCCCTGCTGGTGGCCTTAGTGCCTTTACAGCGACAGCGTCTAGCTACCCTGCAAGATCGCAGCGTTACCGATCAAAGTCTTCATCAGCAAGACCAAGCGGCGGCTGCCACCTTAGCGCTGGCGCAGAAAATGCCCGCCTTCGGGTTCGACAATCTGGTAGCTGACTGGTTTTTTCTGCGGTTCTTGCAGTACTTTGGCGACGACGAAGCGCGTGCCAAGACGGGGTACGACCTCAGTCCGGAGTTTTTTCGGGTTGTCATCCCCAAAGACCCGTATTACCGAATGTTTTATTTATTTTTGTTGGGCAGCACCAGCAATTTCGCCGCCCAGCCAGAGCAAAGTGTCGCTATTACCGCCCAGGGGCTAGAGCATTTAACCCCAACGCTGCCCTCCGACGGCTTTTACATCTGGCGCTACCGCGGTGTAGATGAACTGCTCTATCTAGGCGACGGCAAGGCGGCTCAACAATCCTTTCAAACTGCTGCCGACTGGGGACGGCAATCGACCGAGGCAGATGCCGTGATCATTGCAGACAATTCTCAGCGGACGGCAGATTTCTTAGCCAATAACCCTCTTAGCAAACAGGCCCAGGTCAATGCCTGGGCCAGTGTCTTGGCCAATGCCTTTGACGATGCGACTCGCCAAAAAGCCATCGATCGGATTAATGCTCTCGGCGGCAACGTCATGATCAATGAAACCGGCGAGATCCGGCTTCAGTTTCCGCCCGACGATTAAATCACAATTGACCGCAGTCGGCGATCACCACAGGCTCAGAGGTTTGGCCGCTGCGGCTGCCCACCTGCTCCATGGTGCTGACCACATCCATGCCTTCGACGACGCTGCCAAAGACGACGTGCTTGCCGTCGAGCCAGGGGGTAGCCACAGTGGTTAAAAAGAACTGCGAGCCATTGGTGTTGGGGCCAGCGTTGGCCATGCTCAGCAAGCCGGGGGTGGTGTGCTTGAGGGTAAAGTCTTCGTCGGCAAACTTCATGCCGTAGATCGACTCACCGCCGGTACCGTTGCCACGGGTGAAGTCACCCCCCTGGCACATAAATTCGGGAATGATACGGTGAAAGCTAGAGCCTTTGAAGTGCAGGGGCTTGCCCGAGGTGCCCATACCTTTTTCGCCAGTGCACAGGGCGCGAAAGTTCTCGGCGGTTTTGGGGGCGACATCGGCCCGTAGTTCCATGACGATGCGGCCTGCGGGGGTGCCACCGATGGTGATGTCAAAAAATACTCTGGGATTGGTTGCTTCTGTCATAGCTATTTCTTAAAGGGGCAGGGTTAACCTTTGCCATTAACCCATAGTTTGGGTCAGGTGAACACCTGCTGCAATGGCAGGGCAGGATGCTGTTTCACTATAACGATGAAACCCTTTCCTAGGAGCAGCAGGCATGCCGTGCCCTTGTTGGCAACATTCCACCCACGGTCTGCAGCGTGATAGCGAGCGCCTACATTGCTGAATCTGGGGCTAGAGATGAGTGCTAGGGGCGACCCCACTCTAGATACCGAATGGCAGGCCCATCGCCAGCATCCTCAACAATGACCGTGACGGCCTCTGAGTAACCGTCGCCCGCGATCGCCACGTAGGCCCAGCCTAAGTCTGTCAGGCGCTGCTCAGGCAACTGCCACTGCTCCATCGTGACGATTAGCTCCACATTGGTAGGTGGGCCGTCGCCGTATTCAATCATGGCCTCGTAGGTTTCGCGTAGGCGCGCTGGGGTTAGGTCTGCGCTCAGCTCTGGCAAGAGGAGGGTATGGGCTAGGGCAAAGTTACCGTCTGTCAGCGCTCTGGCAAACTGTACCGCCAACTGCGCGTAGGGGGCTTCGCAGTTACATTCCATTGCTCAGGCCAGGGCTAGGCACCGTGCCATTTTTCCACAGCTCGTACTCACTGATATCCACCTCGTCGTTCCAAACAATGCCATAGCCGCCAGGCTCAAGATTGAAACTTTTGAAGAAAACTGGCTGTCGGAGAGGAGCAAACATCGGTTTATCTAGCAGCGGAGTAATGTCGTAATCTCTAACATCTTGGTTGGTGAATATGACTCTGAGAATGCGATCGCTAATAGCCTCGACTTTGTAAATCTTGGGATATTCCATAGCAAGTGAAACACTTATTTCAGCGGGGGCAGCTTACGAAAGTCTTGGTCATTCCACATGTTTAGGAGATCTTGCTGATACAGTTCTGCCCAATCGATAACCATTTTCTGGGCACGGCTGGGCAAATCGCCTTCTATGACTTCTAGCGATTCGATACTCACTAATGCATTGTATTCACCGTAGATTGCGTGGAAATGAGGCGGCGGATGATCCCCAAAGAAAATCTTAATGATAATCCCGTAAAATCGCGTAACTTCTGGCATTGCTAATCTAAGAGACCTCTGGTGCAGCAAAAGATCCCTGGGTTCTTGAAGAACCCAAGGATCTGGTCTTGGACTAATCCACCCCCTCAATTGGGGCGAAGCCTTGGCGCTGGACGTTTTCGCTGACGTGGCGAGGCTCTAGAAATTGCAGCAGGTAATCTGGGCCACCCGCCTTAGAGCCCACCCCCGACATCTTGAAGCCACCGAAGGGCTGGCGAGAGACGATCGCCCCCGTAATCCCCCTATTGATATAGATATTGCCGACAGCAAACTCGTTCTGCACTCGCTCAATGTGGGAAGGAGTGCGCGAGTAGAGGCCACCCGTTAAACCGTAGTCGGTATCGTTGGCAATACGTAGGGCATCGTCGAAGTCTTGGGCTTTGATGACGGCTAGCACGGGGCCAAAGATTTCTTCTTGGGCGATCGCCGCGTCGGGCTTCACATCGGTAAACACCGTGGGGCCAACGAAGTAGCCGTCGGCAGGGGTGGGCATTTCTAGGGCCAAGGTGGCTTCGGCTTTGCCTTTCTCGATGTACTCCTTGATCTTCGCCTGGGCATTGGCGTCGATCACAGGGCCAACCTTGGTGCTGGGCTTCACCGCTTCGCCCACGTTGAGAGAGCGGGTAGCTTCGACTAGACGGTGCACAAAGGTGTCGTACACCGAAGCCACCACGATCGCGCGGGAGCATGCCGAGCATTTCTGGCCGCTGTAGCCAAAGGCGGAGTACACCACCCCCTGCACCGCCTGATCCAGATCTGCGCTTTCGTCGATGATGATGCCGTTTTTGCCGCCCATCTCAGCGATCACGCGCTTCAGGTGGCGCTGGCCGGGTCGCCACTGGGCGGCATCGGCATAGATGCGGCAGCCCACCTCGCGGGAACCCGTGAAGGCGATCATGTGGACATCGGGGTGGTTGACCAGGTGCGCGCCCACAGTGGAGCCTCGGGCCGGAAGGTACTGGAACACGCCGGGGGGCATCCCCGCTTCGATCAGAATTTCGGCGATCTTGGCGGCGATCACGGCGGAGTTTTCAGCAGGTTTTAGGATGGTGCAGTTGCCCGTCACCAGGGCCGCGACGGTCATGCCAGTGACGATCGCCAGAGGAAAGTTCCACGGCGAGATCACCACCGCAATGCCGCGCGGGAAGTAGCGGTAGCGGTTGGTTTCACCGGGGTAATCGTAGGTGTAGCCAGCATCTAGCCGCTCCATTTCGTCGGCGTAGTAGCGGCAGAAGTCGATCGCTTCAGAGACCTCGGGGTCGGCCTGGCCCAGGGGTTTGCCGACTTCGTAGACCATCCAGGCGTTGAGTTCGTGGCGGCGCTCTTCCATAAGCTCAGCGGAGCGGCGAAGAATAGCTCCCCGCTCTTTGGCCGAGGTGGCGGCCCAGGCGGGGAAGGCGGCTTTGGCGGCGGCGATCGCCGCATCCGCCTGCTCTTGACTGGCCAACCCCAGATTGCCAACCAGCTCCGACGGCTTCGAGGGGTTCACCGAATCTGCCGTGGCCTCGGTATCGACCGCTTCACCGTTGATGATTGGGTTGTAGCGCTGGCCGAGCTGGGCGTGGACGGTCTTGAGGGCTTCGGTGGCTTGGAAGCGCTTGGTGGCGATCGCGAAGTCGAGGTCGGGGGCGTTGGGGTAGGGGGTGGGGGGTAGGGGGTGGGGGGTCGTGTCGTAGCCAGGGGTATCTTCTGCGGCAAACTCTGGGGCGGCTAGCAGGGTTTCTACAGGCACATCCTCCTGGTTTTGGCGCAAGAAGGAGCTGTTGGCGGTGTTCTCTAGCAGGCGGCGGATCAGGTACGACATCCCTGGAATCAGCTCGCCGAAGGGAGAGTAGACGCGCACGCGGTAGCCCTTGTCAGCAAGAGTTTTGGCCAGTTTGTCGGCCATGCCGTAGAGCACTTGCAGCTCAATGTTGCGGCGGGGGATGTTGAGTTCTTCGGCGATCGCTATGGCGTGGGCCTGCGACCTGACGTTGTGACTGCCAATCGCGGCATAGAGGTACTGATGGTTCTCCAGCAGCAGCCTGGTCATGCGCTCGTAGTTGGCGTCGGTGGAAACCTTTTGGTTATAGACCGGGCTGCGCCAGCCATTTTGCCGCGCGGTAATGGTCTCTTGATCCCAATAGGCCCCTTTCACCAGGCGTACGGTGACGGGAGTGCCCCGGTTCTTCGCCCAAATCACCAGATCTTTTAGGTCGTTGTAGCTGTCTTGTAGGTAGGCCTGGAGGGTGACACCGATGTTGTCGCGCTGGCGAAACTCAGCTTCCATGAGAATGTCTTTGAGAATCGCCAGGGTGAGCGCTTTGTAGCGGTACTGCTCCATGTCGAAGTGGACGGCGACGCCGAGCTCATCGGCGCGGCGCAGCAGGGTGCGAATGTGTTCGCTCACCTTAGCCCGGCTACCGTCAGCATCCAGCGGGTCAAACTGGGAGTAGAAGGCGGTGAGTTTGACGGAGACCTGAACTTTGGAAAGTTCTTTACCGTCTGCCATATCGACGGCATCCACAGTCTTCCAGGTTTTCGCCGCCGCCGAGAGCTGCTCCATCAAATCCATATACCGCTGAAGGTAAGCACGGGCTTCTTCTTCAGTGATCACCGCTTCGCCGAGCAGATCCATGGTGAAGGTGAGCTTGTCCTTCCGCATCCGCTCGATCGCCTTGATCGCCTTCTCGACGGTTTCGCCTGAAATATAGCGGTAGGCCAGAGTTTCCACCGCTGGGGCGACGGTGGTAGCGGCAAGCTGACCCGGCATAGAATCGGGATTGGTGAAGTTCAGCAAACCCTTCAGCGCGTTGGGTAGTTCCACCTCTTCCGCCGATAGGTACTCTTGCAGGTGGCGGGCGATCTCGGGCTTGCTGCGTAGAGCTGGCAGGGCGTCGATGAAGCGAAATAGCTGCACCTTCAGCCCTGGGTTGCCCATGGCGAAATCCATAATTTTGTCGTCCCAGCGCATTTGGTCGCGCATTTGGGCGAAGATATTTTTCTTCTCGCGGGTGGCCACTAGCAGGGCATTTGCGATCGCGAGGGTCTTGGCCTCGTACTGTAGTGAGTCGGTCTGGGGCTTGATTGCTGGGGCTACCACGGTGTTTGTCTCCTTATTCCCTTACTCCATCTTGAGGGAAAAAAGCCGGGTTAAGCCACCGTGTCAAGATTCTATGGGAGACGGGGGAATCGCTTTGTAGACGGCTAGCTGCAAAAATTCGCTTGGCTGACTTCTATGATGAAAACAGCCAATTACCTGCCTGGGTTCTGTAGTAATGACGGCTTACACCATTAAGCTCCAGCCCGCCCTGACCATGACCGATGACCAGTTTTACCAGCTGTGCATCACCAACCCCGACCTCAAGTTTGAGCGCAACGCCGAGGGAGATCTGCTGATTAAGTCGCCAACAGGGGGAGAAACCGGCAACCGCAACGTGGAGTTAGCCACAGAGTTTGTGCTTTGGAACCGCGAGCATCGGTTGGGAGTTGTCTTTGACTCATCCACCGGGTTTAAGCTGCCGGGAGGTGGAGAGCGATCGCCCGATGTCGCCTGGGTCGAGCAGTCTCGCTGGAATGCCCTCACCCCTGAGCAACGGCAAAAATTTCCGCCCATCGCCCCCGACTTTGTACTGGAGCTACTGTCACCCAGCGATCGCCTCTCCGTCGTGCGAACCAAAATGCAGGAATACATGGCTAGCAGCGTGCGCCTGGGCTGGCTGATCAACCCCAGCAGTCGCCAGGTCGAAGTTTATCAACCGGGGCAGTCCCCCGAGTTGTTGAACAACCCATCCCACCTTTCTGGAGATCCTGTCCTCCCTGGATTTGTTCTAAATATGGCATTAGTCTGGTAGATGTAAGGCCCATTTATCCGCCACCATGAAAGCTTACGAATTACCCGCAACGGTCATGGCCAACGGCCATTTGACCTGGCCTGATTTTCAGCTAGATCCTGCCCTAAAGGATGCTCAAGTCAGAGTGATCGTTCTAGTTGAAGAGGCCAATGACCTGAGCGATGAGGATTGGCTAAAGGCGGCAACTCAGAACCCTGCCTTTGATTTTCTCCAGGATTCTGAAGAAGATATTTACAGTGTGAGTGATGGCAAGCGTTTCAAACCCTAAGGGCAAGGTTGTCTTAGTGCCTTTCCCGTTTGACGATCTATCGGCAACGAAGGTAAGACCAGCCGTTTGTCTAACCCACGCCATCGGCCCCTATCAGCATGTTTATTGGCGTTTGTCACTAGCCGCATTTCAGACCAGCCACTGCCGACAGACATCGTTTTTGATGCATCTCATCCTGACTTTGCCAGCAGTGGACTGCGTAAACCCTCTACTTTACGGCTCCATTACCTGATGACAGCGCGCACCTCACTCATTTTGCGAGAGCTAGGAATATTATCCAACGCGACTCAAAATGATGTGGCTCAACGATTGTGTGCGCTCTTTACCAATTAAGTTCAATTAATCTAATGACCGAAGATATCCGCGATCGCGCCAAAATCCAGTACGCCTACGGCCAAGCCGCCTTTGAGCGGGGCAGCTACCGCGAGGCCGTAGAGTTTTTTGAGGAGGCCGTTAAACTCGCCAAGGCTACTACACCTCTGGGGGGCGAAATTCAAACCTGGCTGGTGAATGCCTACAGTGCGGTGGGTAGGCAAAACGAGGCGATCGCCCTCTGCCAAGCCCTAGCCCGCCACCCCGACTTAGACACTCGCAAGCAGGGCAAAAATCTGCTCTACATTCTGCAAGCACCTCAGCTCCAGCGCCCGACCAACTGGATGACCGAAATTCCCGATCTCGACAGCCTATCTCGGGACGGTGCTCAGAGTTCGGGCGGTTCGGGTTATTCAGCAGCGGCAAAGACGGCACCGCGATCGCGCCCTAAACCTGAGCCCCCTCCCCTTGACCCTAGCCAGATCAATACCAAAGACAACGGATTTTTGTGGGCAGCTCTAGCGGGGGTAGCCCTGGTGCTGGGCGGGCTACTCTGGCTGAGCTAGCGCCTGACAGCGTTTACCCGAATCCTAGACATTAACTAGCCAAAGCATTGCTTTGGGGGGGATCCGACCCGTATGATTTAGTGCTGCTGTTTAGAGCACTATTCAAACCATGGTGAGCATCCGTCGTTCGTGGATTGCAGGGGTATCGAGCCTGCTACTGCTGCTGCCTCTGGGAGCCTGCGCCCCCTCTGAGCCAGGGCAACAGGCCGCTGGAGAAGGCGGCGCAGCGACGGAGCAGAGCACCCTTCCCCTAACTGCCGGAGCCATTCCTGACCAGGACCCCGAAGTGCTCCAGCGGCTCTACACCAAGCTGGCCGACTATTTGGAGGCCGAGCTGGGCGTTCCCGTCGAATACAAGCCCGTGACTGACTACGCCGCCGCCGTCACCGCCTTTAAGGTGGGGGATTTAGATTTGGTCTGGTTTGGCGGGCTGACCGGCGTACAGGCGCGGTTGCAGGTGCCGGGGGCTGAGGCGATCGCCCAGCGCGACATCGATGAACAGTTCCACAGCGTTTTCATCGCCAACACCGCTACTGGCCTGAAGGAATTCTCGGATATTCAAGAACTCCCCCAGATCAAAGGCCGCACCTTCACCTTTGGCAGCGAGTCTTCCACCTCAGGACGATTGATGCCCCAATACTTTATGGAAGAGGCAGGCTTAGACACCGCCCAAGATTTCAAAGGCGAGGTCGGCTTTTCGGGCAACCACGACACCACCATCAAACTGGTGGAAGCGGGCACCTACGAGGTAGGGGCGCTCAACGAGCAGGTCTGGCTCGATCGCGTCGCGGAAGGAGCCGTTGACACCACCAAAGTCGCCGTCATCTGGCGCACCCCACCCTACTACGACTACCACTGGGTGATCAGCCCCGAAGTTGACGAGCGCTACGGCGACGGTTTCGCCGAAAAGGTGCAGGCCGCATTGATGGCCCTCGACCCCGCCGTGCCAGAGCAAAAAGAAATTCTCGATTTGTTTGGGGCCGAGCGCTTTATTGCCACCGACAACGACAACTACGCCGAGATCGAAGCGGTGGGCCGCAAGATCGGCAAAATTCAGTAGTGCCTGGGGTGATGGCGGGGCCAATCTTTCAGCTAGAGAGGGTAAGCTGCCAGTTTGGGTCGGTGGCAGCCCTGACCGATTGCAGCCTGGCGATCGCCCCCGGCGAACGGGTGGCGCTAATTGGTCCCAGCGGCGCGGGCAAGAGCACGCTGCTGAGCCTGCTCAACGGCAGCCAGGCACCCACCACCGGGCGGGTAACTATTCTGGGGCAGGAGGTCAATCGCCTCAGCCCCAAAAAGCGGCGGCGGATTCAGCGGCTGGTGGGCACGGTCTATCAGCAGCACCACCTGGTGGGCAACCTGGCGGTAGTTCACAACGTCAATGCCGGGCAACTGGGGCGCTGGTCGCTGCCGAGGGCGCTGTGGTCGCTGGTGTGGCCCCAGCAGGTGCAGACTGCGGCCCAGGCGCTGGCTCAGGTGGGCATTGCCGACAAGCTCTATGCCCGCACCGATCGCCTCTCGGGTGGGCAGCAGCAACGGGTGGCCCTGGCGCGGGCGTTAGTGCAAGACCCCGCCGCTATTCTGGCGGATGAGCCGATCTCAAGTGTGGATCCGGAGCGATCGCGGGCGATGATGGATTTGCTGCGCCAGCTCAGCGAGACCACCGGCAAAACCCTGGTGATTAGCCTGCATGAGGTGGAGTTTGCGGTTAAGTATTGCGATCGCATCGTCGGCCTGCGCCAGGGTCAGATTCTTTTCGATACCCCAGCCACAGCAGTCAGCGATGAAATGATGGCTGACCTGTACCAGCTTTAGAGCAGGTCTAGAGCGAAATTTGCCCGCAAAAAGTCTTGAAAAGACAACAGACAGCCAATTTTGTATTGAGGAATATATGCAAGAGGCGGATTTCCAGGGTTAAGTAGTGGCTGCTACAAAAAAAATCGTCTCTGTAGCAGCCGGTTTACTACCCCTGAATGAAAATCGCCACCTGGAATCTTGAGCGATCGCTGCCCCAGTCTGTACAGGCTGAACGCCAGCGACAATGGCTCAGCCGCATCGATGCCGACATCTGGATTTTGACCGAGACTCACCTGGGCATTACCCCCAGCGAAGACTACTACTCCGTAGCCAGCGGGCAGCCCGATCGGCCTGGGGATGACGGCGAACGCTGGGTGCAAATCTGGATCAAAGCCGGGGAACTCACGCCTCTAGAGACCCGCGATGCAGCTCGAACTGCCGCTGCCCTGCTAACCCTGCCCACAGGCCAACAGTGGGTGCTGTATGGCACCGTATTGCCCTGGTTGGGGAGTAGCTGGCGAGAATACCCCGCGTCCCAGGGCCAGGCCTTTGCCGCCGCCCTAGCCGCCCAACAAGCCGATTGGCAACGGCTGCGGGCCACCTATCCCCAGGCCGTTTTAGTCGTGGCCGGAGACTTCAACCAAGACCTCAATGCTCTGCACTACTACGGGTCGCGCCGCAATAAGCAGGCTCTGCGGCAGGCCCTAGACCGTTTGCAACTTGTCTGCTTTACCGCCGGGGAGAACGATCCGGTACACCAGCTAATTAACGGGCAGCACTCTAACATTGACCACATCTGCCTGAGTCAAGACCTGCCGGGGCCGTTCCAGCGATCCTTTGCCTGGCCACCCCGGTTGGACGATCTGCGGGGCTTGTCTGACCACTTTGGCATCGGCGTTGAAATTAGGTTTGAGGTGTAAGTAAAGGTAGGGGCAGACCTACGTGTCTGCCCGGTTCGAGTAGATGGGCGGATGATGGATCTACCAGAGGCAGATTTTAGTCACCGCGATGTTGCCGCTAAAGCACACAGCCACGTCGGAGTCGGGGTCGTGGCGGCGATCGCCATACCTACCCGTATAGTAAAACTGGCCCTGGTCAACCTTAAACTCGGTGGGCAGCGGCTGGGTGCAGGGGGGGCAAAAGACAACCTCAGGCTCGGCATCGCCCGACTGTAGGTGGGGCAAATTAACGTTCCAAAAGCAGCCAGCCGGCAAACCCTCGGCCATCAGCAGGTCAATTACCCGAGTCGTCAAGCGAGTCGCCAAGTCCCAGTCCACCGGGCGACGATTTTGAATGTAGTGGGAAATGGCAATTCCCGGCACCCGCAGCAGGGCCGCTTCCCGCACCGCCGCCACGGTGCCCGAAACATGGAGATCGGCCCCCATATTGCCCCCCGCATTGATGCCCGAAAGTACCCAGGTGGCCTTAGGGCACAGGTGACTGAGGGCAACGCGGGTGCAGTCGGCGGGGGTGCCGCCAATGGCAAAGGCGCGATCGCTGCGCTGGTCGATCGCGATCGGGCCGCCCCGGTTCATCTGGTGGCTACAGCCTGAGAGATGCTGGTCAGGAGCCACCACCCAGGTGGGATAGTTAGCCAGGGCATTGCGCAACGCCTGAATGCCCGGAGCATCAATGCCGTCGTCGTTGGTGAGCACAAAGGTCATGGGTGCAATAGCAGAAATTCTCTGCCAAAAAACTAGAGCGTAGCCCTGACATCATAGGACTACGCTCTGGGAATTTTTAGCCTGTAGGGAGGATTGATTAAGCAGTCCTGGCAGCAGCCAAAAAAACGGCGGTGGGGCAGTGCCCACCCCACGACAAGGGATTAACCCAGCCAGCGGGCCACGTCTTTGGCGTGGTAGGTCAAAATCAGGTCGGCCCCGGAGCGCTTGAAGCTGGTCATGGTTTCCATCACCACTTTTTGCTCGTCGATCCAGCCGTTGAGGGCGGCGGCTTTGACCATGGCGTATTCGCCCGACACGTTGTAGGCCGCTACGGGTAGATTGGTGGCCTGCTTCACCCGCCAGATAATATCCATGTAGGCCAGGGCGGGCTTCACCATCAGCATGTCAGCCCCTTCGGCAATGTCTAGCTCAATTTCTTTGAGGGCTTCGGTGCCGTTGGCCGGGTCCATCTGGTAGGTGCGGCGATCGCCAAACTGGGGCGCACTCTCCGCCGCATCGCGAAACGGCCCGTAGTAGGCCGAAGCGTATTTCGCTGCGTAGGAGAGAATCGGCATATCTTCAAAGCCGCTCTTATCCAGCCCGGCGCGAATCGCCTGCACAAAGCCATCCATCATCCCCGAGGGCGCGATGATGTCGGCCCCGGCGTTGGCTTGAGCCACGGCAGTTTTCTTCAGCAGTTCCAGGGTGGGGTCGTTGAGCACCCGACCGCTGAGGTCGCCTACCTCCAGATAGCCGCAGTGACCGTGGGAGGTGTACTCGCACAAGCAGGTATCGACAATCACCATCAGGTCGGGCACTGCTTCTTTGACGGCGGTGGTGGCCTTTTGCACAATGCCGCAGTCGTGCCAGGCTCCGGTTGCATCGGTGTCTTTTTCGTCGGGGATGCCAAACAGAATGATGGCGGGAATGCCCAGGTCGTAGACTTCCTTGGCTTCTTCTACGATTTTGTCGATGGAGAGCTGATACACCCCCGGCATGGACGAGACTTCCTTCGCCACCTGATTGCCCGGCACCGCGAACAGCGGATAGATCAAGTCAGCCTGGGTGACCAGGGTCTCTTGCACCATGCGGCGAAGTTGCGGGTGCTGGCGCAGACGGCGAGGGCGATGGGTCGGAAACATAGCCTGTAGGGTGATGAGGACTGATTCTAAAAATGAAGCTTCATTAAACTAAAGCTTCATTTAGGGACGAAAACAAGCGCTTGGTTACGTTCCGTAACTAAGTTTGAGCCAGTCCGGAGTCCAGCTGGCACGCGGCGGCGGCGGAGAGGACGGATGGAGTGCATTAGGGGGGCTGGCCCAAATTTAGATGGGCTCAGGTTGATGAATTGTCAAGACAACGGCGATCGCTCACATAACGTCCCCCGCCAAACAACCCAAGCCCACCGAGTTTTTTTCCCAAGACGCGTTGCAAAATCCCCAAGACAGTATGCTATGTTTATAAGCCGTATCCGGTAAACGACTGCACACGGTTCCCCGCAAGGGGGTCGCTAGCTCAGCGGTAGAGCACTCGGCTTTTAACCGATTGGTCCTGGGTTCGAATCCCAGGCGACCCATTTTAATAAACTGGCCTTTGTCTGCCTTCCGGTAGCAAAGTTCACGGTTCCTGCCCCGCAGTGTTTTATGATGGGGTCAAACAGCAGGGCAAACACATCCCAGCTGAGTGGGGAGTTCTTTTAAGCTTGACTTTAGCTTGTCCAAACATTTCGTTATATATCCATCGATCTATTCTAAGATTGATGAGTAAGGCTACCTACTGAAACGTCTGAAGGCCTAACGGCGAGAACACACTAGGAGGATTTTTATGGCGCTTGTCTCACTGAGGCTACTGCTGGATCACGCGGCTGAGAACGGCTACGGCATTCCGGCCTACAACGTAAACAACCTGGAGCAAATCCTGGCGATCATGAAGGCGGCGGATGACACCGACAGCCCCGTGATTTTGCAGGCCTCTCGCGGTGCGCGCTCCTACGCTGGCGAAAACTTCCTGCGTCACCTGGTGCTCGCTGCGGTCGAAACCTACCCCCACATTCCCGTGGTGATGCACCAAGACCACGGCAACTCCCCCGCCACCTGCTACTCGGCGCTGCGCAACGGCTTCACCAGCGTCATGATGGATGGCTCTTTGGAAGCTGACGCCAAAACCCCGGCGAGCTTCGACTACAACGCCGCTGTTACCGGTGAAGTGGTGAAAGTGGCCCACTCCATCGGCTGTAGCGTTGAAGGCGAACTGGGCTGCCTCGGCTCCCTCGAAACCGGCGCTGGCGAAGCGGAAGACGGCCACGGCTTTGAGGGCACCCTCAGCCACGACCAGCTGCTGACCGACCCCGACGAAGCAGTGCAGTTTGTCGAAGCTACCCAGGTGGATGCTCTGGCCGTTGCGATCGGCACCAGCCACGGCGCTTACAAGTTCACCCGCAAGCCTACTGGCGAAATTCTGGCTATCAGCCGCATCGAAGAAATTCACCGCCGTCTGCCCAACACTCACCTGGTTATGCACGGGTCTTCCTCCGTGCCCCAGAAGTGGCTCGACATGATCAACGAGTACGGCGGTAATATTCCTGAGACCTACGGTGTACCGGTCGAAGAAATTCAAAAGGGCATCAAGAGCGGCGTGCGCAAGGTGAATATCGACACCGATAACCGTCTGGCTATCACCGCAGCCATTCGCGAAGCGGCCTTCAAGGATCCGTCTAACTTTGATCCTCGCCACTTCATGAAGCCCTCGATGACCTATATGACCGAGGTCTGTGCTGAGCGTTATACCTCCTTTGGCACCGCCGGCCAAGCTAGCAAGATCAAGCAACAGCCCGTGGAAGTTTACGCCGTTAAGTACGCCAAGGGCGAGCTTGACGCTAAGGTTTCCACCACCGCTGCGGTCTAGTTACATGCCATCGGTCAGTTCTGTAAAGGGAGCTGACGTTACCTGAACCAACCCAGGGCTTCTTCGTTTGAGGAAGCCCTGTTTTTTTAGATTATTTTGCTATTCCGGCACTGGTATAGCCATAAAGTCTGGGTTAGAACGCCCAAAGTACCAAGATTCAAGCCTATCGGGCGTTTTTTTCGCTCTTCTATTTTCGTTCTTTCGCTGCATCTCCTATGGCCCCCACTACTCCCCGAGAAATTCTGGCGGCGCTGCTGCCCTACCTCAAAACCGCTGGAGCCTACGCCCAGCAGATTCAGGCCCAAATTGCGGCTCAGCCCGACAAAGACGGCAAGGGCGACAACTTTTTTGCCTCGGCCCTCAGTGACGCAGATCTATCGATTCAAACCATGATGGAGGTGGTGCTGCTAGGCCTATTTCCCTCGGTGCGCTTCTACGGCGAAGAGCATGAGCAGACCTACAACACCAAGTACTTTCGCGCCATCGACCTGGGGCCAGCGGGCGACTATTTGCTCACCCTCGACCCCATCGACGGCACCCAGTTTTATCTGGATGGGCACTCGAACTACCAGATCATTCTGGGGATTCTCAATGCCGATGAGTACGAGGGTGCGATCGCCATTACCCCCAGCCAAGACCTCTACTACTACACTCTGCGGGGCGAGGGCACGTTTATGGGGAGTCTGGCCCAGTCTCTCGATGAATGCACCCAGATTAAGGTGCAAAGCCCTACGCCAGCGATCTGTCTGGGTTGGCAAATGGGGGAGTTGGTGCCCTATTTGAGCGATCGCTACCGGGTCTACCACACCAAAACCGACTATTCAAAAGAGACCCAAATTCCCAACTTTAACGGCCTACTCAGCGGCGATTTGGCAGGGGCCGTGCTCGCCCGAGGGCAGTTTATTGACGGTGCCGCTCTGGCCTTTATGGCCCAGGAAATGGGTTACATTGTCACCACGTTTACCGGCGACCCACCGCCGCCGCTGCACACCTGTAGCAACTATCTGCGCCCCGGCATGGTGATTGGCAGCTCTAAAGCTGTGCATAGTGATTTACTGGCCGCTGTCAACGCCGCCAGAGTAGTTGGATCCTAAAAATTCAGCAGGTTGGAACAGAAAGTTTTGAGTTCTTAGTTTTGAGTTTTGAATTGCTCGGTTCACTTTGAATTCAAAATTCAAAACTTCTCGCCTCCCCTACTGCCAGACATCCAAGTCTTGCCCCCAGTTCTGGGTGAGCTGGAGCCACTGGTCGCGGCGGCGCTCCACATCGGCGGCAATCCAGATCAGGGCGATGCCGACTAAGATGCCAACCACCCACTTGATGAACGGGAAGGCCGCATTGAGCACCACCAGCTGGTTGAGGGCGTTGAGGGCAAAGACCACAGTGCCTATGTAGAGCAGAGCCCGAATGCGCAGCAGGAGTCCGGCGGCGATCGCCCCCAAGGCCATTGCCCCCACTGGCAAGCCTGCCCAGCGTTCGGTCAGCAGCGCCGTGAGCAATATTATGGCCAGGGCAATCAGCCGCAGCCAGTGGCGTTGTTCTTTGCCCTCGGGGCGCTTCAGCGCTGGATCTATCTGGGCGATGTAGAGCAGAGCCAACCCCAGAGGCAGCACCCAGGCAAGGCTGTCGTCGATGGAGCGATTCTCAAGCCAGACCCAGATCGCCCAGGTCGCACAGAGTACCGAGAGGTAAGACACGCGAATTTTGCCGCTGTGCCAGGCCAGCCAACCGTAGAACCCCACCAACACCCACAGAGTTGGGATATGGTCGAATCCTCCTGTAATTAGGGCAATCAACAGCGGGACGACAACGGCCATCACCCGCCAGGGACGCTGGGGCCAGCCCCAGGTGGCCCAGGGTAGCCAATAGACGGGCACCGCCACGGCGCAGGCCACTACACCCCACCAGTTGTCGAGAAATTCTAAAGCGGGAAACAGCGATCGCCCCAGGGCGAACCAGCCGACAAGTTCTACAAGTCCGGCGTAAACCCAGGCTTGCTTGACCGATTCAGCAGTCCCCAGGCGACCCTGACTGAGGGCGTAGAGCACCAAGGCGATGGCGATCGCCAATCCCAACCATCCCAGCGTCGCCTGACTAAAGCCAATGCCAACGCTGCCCCCCAGCATTAGCAAGCTGCCAATGAACCAGTGCAGGTGAGCCGCCCAAATCAGCTCGATTTGAGGGATGCCCAGGGTGCGATCAAGCTGCCCTGCAGCCAGCCGATACAAGATCATGATCAGCGCCGCGACTCCCGCCAGCACCAGCAGCGCATCTGCCGCCTCACCGCCAGAGCCTTGCAGCATCTGGTAGATCACCAGCTCATACCACCCCACCGACAGCAGCGCCAGAGCCAGCCACCGGGCCAGGGCGGTTTGGGAACGTCGCCCTATTTCTAGCACCAGCAGGGCCGCGACGACGACGAGCCAGCCCGTCCAAGCCGTGGCCGTGTAGGCGCGTAGAGCCAGGGCCAATCCGGCATAGAGCAGCGTCAGGGTTTGCAGGGAAGGAGCCAGGGCTGGGCGGGAGCGTCCCACAATTGCGGATAAGGCCAGGGCGATCGCCCCCAGCCCCAAAGTCGGCACCGCCAAAGCCACTACCGTGGGATAGCGCTCTATCATTATCCCAGCGACCAGCAGTTCTACCCCCCAGCCCGCCAGGTAAATGGTGAAAGGCCTCGCCGTTCCCCAGTAGCGGAGGATCAGAGTCGCTAAGAATGCCGCCAGGACAGCCACGATCAAAGGACGAGGTTCGCGCCAGTCAAGGTAGTAGAGCGAGACTGCAACGGTGGAAAGAGTCAGCAAGCCAATGGCCAAAATGTGACCCCAGCGATCGCAGGCCACCCGATAGAGAGTTGTCAAAGATGGCGTTTCAGCCTCCGGGGAAGCGGGCAGCAATCGCCAGGCAATCCACAGCACCGCCATTAGACCCACCGTCACCAGCCCCCAGTCGGCCAAATGACGCGGAAAGCCCGTCACCCAATCCGCCAGGCTGCTATAGACCCAGCCCAAGGCAAAGCCCACCGTTAAAAACGCCACCCCTGGCCGTCGATAGACCGTGCTATTCACTGCCGTCAGGGCTGTCGCCGAGCCCAGACCCACCAGCCGAGTCCACGGCAGCCCCAGGGTAAAGGGCAGCGCAATGCCTGTGATCAGGACGCTGGCGCGGTGGCGACCGATCAGCAGCAGCACCAGCGGTATCACCAGACCCACCCAGCTTGTGCTGGCACGCCAGCCGCTATCGAGCAGGTTGCCCCAGAGTAGGGCGTAGCTCAGGGCAGATAGCCCCATTCCGTAGAGCCAGGCCGTTCGGCCCCAGAGGGCGCGCAGAAATTTGCTCAGCACCAAGGCCACCGTTGCCAGCGCCACCATGATCAAAACCCAGCGGCCCAGGGGTAAGTTCGGCCAGCGATCGCCAATAGCCACCACAATACTCCCCAGGGCCAAGCCGTAGGTGACGACAATGCGCCACTGAGCCGGAGCAGCCCGCCGCAAGGTTACCACCAGCGCCGTGATTGTAGAGGCGATTAAATTCACTACCAGCACCGGCCCGCTGGCCAGGCTGATCAGCGTCAGCAAAACGTTGCTGCCTAGGGCAACACCGTCGCTAAAGCGGCCCAGTTTCAGCTGGTCTCGCCGCCGATACCAGTCGGCCAAGGCCACCATCCCCACCACGTAGGGAAATAGCGAAATTCCCCACAGCGGCCAGGTGCCCACTGCGAACTCATCCCACCTGGCCAGGGGAGCCAGCATGGTCTGCCGCAGGGATAGGGGCAACATCTCCCAACCAACGAAGCCGAGCTGTACCGCAATTCCATAGGCGATCAGCAAATCTCGCCGCTTGCCCAGCTTGCTCAACGCCTGAATACGCAGTGCCAGCCCGAGCAGCCCGATGCCAAACACCTGGATCAGCCAGTCGGCAATTGCCAGCAGCCACCCCCACCACAGCAGCCCCCGCCCCAGCGCAATTCCGCCGCGAAAGGAGCGGTTTGTAATAGTCTCTGGGGTTGGATTGGATTCTGAAATAGGCTCGTCGGGTTTGGGCACCAGCCGTCGCTGGCCCAGCCACACCAGGGTAGCCCCGTAGAGGCCAAAGGCCAGGCCAAACTGCCCGACCTGAACCTGCTCCCCTAGGGTTAGCCCCCGCGCGAGCAAAAGACCGAGGGCAGCGGTAATCACCACCGTGGGCCAGCGCAGGCCAGGGGTGGCGGGCCGTTGCCGCTGGTCGTAAACAGTAGCAGCGGCGGTACCCAAGACCCCGGCATAGACTGCCAGCAGCGGCCCGCCAGCAAGGCTCCAGCCGGTGTGGAGATAGGCTAAGCCCAGGGCATTGGCCTGCTCTAGGGGGGTACTGTTTTGCTGGCGCAGCACTTGCAGGGCTGTGAAGGTCAGCAGCAGGGCGGCGATCGCCCCCACCAGCACCCCGCCCCCGCGCCACACCCCCAGCCCATCCAGCGCCCAAAAATTCAGCGGCACTAGCAGCAGAGTAATCATTTGCAGGGTTTTGGCGGTCAGCTGCAAATTGGGGTTGCGGCGACACCATAGCCCCGCTGCCCAAAACACCAGGGTGTAGGCCAGCAGCACCAGATACTGCCCCGCCGCGTTAAACCTGGTCCATTGGGTCGCTGCCAGCACCGCCGACGACAGCACGACTAAAAATACCCCCAGCCCCAGCAGCCACACTACGCTCAGTTCGCTCATCAAGCGACCGAGCCAGAGGTTTGTCGAAGGGGTGGTCTGGCGTTCGGTAGACGGGCGGGTTCGAGGCCGGGGCGATCGCTGTCGTCGATGGCGAACAGCAGGTTCAGCGGGAGCAAAGTCCGTGATTAGACTTCCTTCAGCGGGAATAGCTTCTGGGGAGGGCGTCTCTCCCGCAGCCAGGACACCTTCAGGCTCCAGAAAAGGATTGACCGCATCGGCCAAGTCCAATTCTGCCGTAGCTGCGGTCGCCGCCTGGGGCAGCCAATCACAACTGAGGGTCTGCCCCAGGTCGCGCACCTGTTGGTCAGTAATCAGCCCCAGCCGCAGCCAGGTATCCAGCCCTTCTAACAGCCCTGGCTGGTCGGGCGACAGGTCTAGCTGTACTCGAATCGTGGGGTCGCGATCGTCAGCCATGCTCTGCCTTGGGGGGACGGTTTTAGAATTATGGAGGTTGCCACAGCAAGTAGATTCTCCAACCTGAGATTCTTAACCTCAGGTCAGTTCTACTCCATATCGGCATAGAGTCGCCCGTGCTTGCCCAGGGTGGTGGCCAGCGTGTAAACCGTATAGAGCCAGCCCAACCCAAAAAACACCCCTCGGCTCAGAATTTTCAGCGGGTGACCGCTTTTGTTGCAGGGAGGGTGCCCCAGCACGTGACAGTCGAACAGGCGACCGTAGAGGCGTAGGTTTTGCCCCAGGGTCAGGTTTTTGAGCGCCAGCAAAAAGTGGTTGTGGTAAAAATTCATCTGGTAGTTGAGCGATCGCGTCGCAATGTCGTGGCAGCCGCCCGTCTCTTCTCCCAAATGCACCAGGTGGGCCTCTGGGTTGTACCAAATGATGTAGCCAGTAGAGCGAATGTGGAGGCAAAAGTCAGACTCTTCGCGCACGGCACTGCCGTAGAAGCGCTCGTCAAACCGCAGCCCGTGCTTGTCAAACAATTCTCGCCGAAACGACATATTGCATCCCCGCGCCGTCAGCACTTGCTGAGGCTGGGTGGTGTGCACCAGGTCAATGTGGTACCAGGCAATTCCCGGATCCATCGCCTGGGGGGGTAAGTAGTCGATTTCCAGATCCGCTTGCTCCGCCAGCTTCATGCGGTCGAACACTCGCCCCGCCACCGCCCCCACATCGGGCCGCTCCAGAAAGGTGCGGGCATGGGCGTAGAGGTAGCCAGGGGGTAGCACTACATCGTCGTCGATGAAGAGGACGAGATCGGAATGCGATCGCTCGATGCCCAAATTTCGAGCCCCAGGCAGGCTCGCCCAGGGCACCGAATATAAAGAAATTTTTCCCTCCACCGCCCAACCCTCTAACTGTCGCTGGGTCTCAGGCAGATGACTCTGGGTTTGATCAACGACCACCACCTCGTAGGCCGGGTAATCTTGATCCAACGTGCTGCGAATGGTGTCACACAGCACAGCCTCCCGCTGATAGGTGGGAATAATCACAGCAATGGTGGGCCAATCCATAGCAACAGGGGGGTAGGGCTCAGACCAGTATTCCCACTGAGCCGCCCGAGTTGTCCACCCACCCACCCATTCGCCCGATGCAGGGCAGACACAGGGGTCGGCCCCTACCCATCCACGCACCTACGCCTCACGGCATCTCCACCGACGTGGGCTTAGCAATATGGGGCAGCCCCCAGCCCAGTTTCTCCCGCAGCACGGTAAAGAACTCGGGCGGTTTTAGCCGAATGAACCGAGCCGGGTAGGGGGCGCGGCAGGCGCTCACCTCGTCTTTAGTCATCACGTAGCAGCCCGCGTTGCCGTCCACAATCAGCACTAGGGGGTCAGGGTTGGCCGAGCGAATCACCACCTGCTCGCGATCGGGAAACACCAGCCCCCGCGATGCCAGCGAGTGGGGGCAAATAGGAATCAGCTGGGTCACAGACACTCCCGGAGCAATCACCGGCCCGCCCGCCGAGAGCGAATAGGCCGTAGACCCCGTGGGCGTTGACACAATAACGCCATCGGCGGCGATATCGACCGGGGAGTGGCAGCCAATCGCCACCTCAAAATGGCACATGCTGGTCAGGGGCTCCCGGTGCAGCACCATCTCGTTCAGGCAAAGGGCTTCCCACACCAGGGTAGAGTCGTGGAAAAGGCGCACCGCCAACATGCCTCGCTCTTCAATTTCGTAGTCGCCCGCCAGCACCTGATCCATCGCCTGGGGCAGCTGGTTTAGGTAGGCCTCGGTCAAAAAGCCCATGTGGCCGGTGTTGACCGTCAGCAGGGGCACCCCAATGGGGGCCAGCTGTCGAAAGGCCGACAGCACCGTGCCGTCGCCTCCTAGCACTACAGCGAAGCTCATATCGGCATCGAAATTGGGCGGCACCAGGCTATCGAGGGGAGTGTGGCAAACCGGGCGCTCGGGCTGAGAATAGCCCAAAATGCCGCCCATGCCGGTGGCCAGGCTCACGGTGTAGCCTCGGCGAGTCAATTTTTCCTCCCATTCGAGAGCGGCCTGGCAGGCCACAGGCTTAACGTCGTTGTAGATAATGCCAACCTTGGGCACAGGCAGGGTCCAACCTTACAATTCGGTGAAATGAGGTAAACAAAACGTGCCCTACACCCGCTAAGATGCCGAACACGCTTGAGGGGATCATAGTTTAGCTTCTCCCTAGGCTACCGTTTTTTCGTCTAGGGTAAAACAGCCTGGGGCTGAATTGCCCAATAACCCGACCCATTTGGGGGGCTAGGTCGTATCGTTGCCCACAACACCGGGGTAGACCACGGCCTACGCTACGGTTATCGTACCTGTGGGGGTTTGCCCAACCTGGCTCCGCTCACCGACCGCGTTTTTGTACTGCTTTTACTGCCGTGACCCGTCGCCATTCAGAAACTACCGCCTACGTTCGCATTACCCACCAGTCGTGGAGCCAGGGCCGCATCGAAGGCGAAGTGCGGGCCAGCACCTACGAATGGCAGTTTCAGTGGCGCTTTCGCCAGGGCAACCTCAGGGTGGAACCTTCGTTAGGGCGAGCGCTGATCTGCGAACCCCTCAGCCGATTCCTAGAACGCTTCGACTACCAGCTCGAACCCGGCGGCGACTACTCGTTTACCATCCGGGCAAAGTTGTAGATTTAAGTCAGCGTCGGTAGGCGATCGCACTACTCCCCCGTCAGGCGGTTCAAATAGCGCTCGATCAGTAAAATGGCCACAATGTCGTCTATGGGTCGAGAGATTTTGCGCAGCGATTGGGGAATTAGCCCTGCCACCCCCGACGGAGGATACATTTGCCAGTAGCGATCGCGTGCCTCCAGCGTGGTGTATCGCTCATCCACCAGCATAATCCGGGGTGGATTGGGGAGCTGGCTGAGAGTGTCTTTCCAATTTCTCGATGCGGTCTGGTCGCCTAGCACAATGGTCGAAATGGGAAATCGCTGGCGCAGGGCAGCAATCTCATCGATGACCGCATCGGCGGCGACCACCTGTTGATAGCACAGCAGTCGATCTAACCCCATCACGGCCAAACCACATTTTTGCCGTCCGGGGTCAAAGCCTAAAATCATCGGCTGAGACAGAGGGGGTGGGGTAGGCTGGCTCACGGGGACAGGGGGTAGATTTTCCCCTCCATTGTGCCACCCCAGTCTAGATTTCTCTGGCAGATGCAGTGCTTCTATCCCCACAAAACCATTGAGAGGATTGATTGGAGACGGAGACATTGGGCAGCTTTCCCACTATCTAGCAGGCAAAATGAAGTATCTGCCGAGCCAACGGGGTCGCGTCCCCGCCACATAGCTTACAAAGTAGGGGATTTGCTCGGGAACATGGGCGGCATCCCCGCTATGTAGCGTACAAAGTAGGGGATTTGCACTAAACTTAGGCGGCATCAGCCCCAGACAGGGGTATGGATCCCAGTTATTTGAGTCGTGTGGTCAAAACTCTTTTGCTGTAGTACACTTGTTTCAAGCCTGAGGTAACCCTGGCCAGTGCACATCAAGCGTGTCGAGCTATCCCACTTTAAATCATTCGGAGGTACGACCCAGGTTCCATTATTGCCTGGGTTTACTGTCATATCTGGGCCTAACGGCTCAGGTAAGTCAAATATTTTAGACGCGCTGCTGTTTGGCTTGGGGTTGGCCAGCTCTAAGGGCATGCGGGCCGATCGCCTGCCCGACCTGGTGAACCAAAACCAGATGAGCCGTCGCGCCACCTCCGAAGCCAGTGTCACCGTGACCTTTGACCTTAGCGACGTGGCCGCCGACCTGATGATCGATGGCGACGAGGGCACTGCGCCGTCAGGGAATGACCTCAACGGCAATGGTGCCGCCAGCACTAACGGCAACGGCCATTCCCCCACCCTTGAAATTTCTGGGGCCGACGATACGGCCAACGTCGTCACCCTACCCACGGGGCGAGAGTGGAGCGTGACCCGGCGACTGCGGGTAACCAGCCAGGGCACCTACACCTCTAATTACTATATCAACGGCGAGCCCTGCACCCTCAACCAGCTCCATGAGCAGTTGCAGCGGTTCCACGTTTACCCCGAGGGCTATAACGTCGTGCTCCAGGGGGATGTCACCAGCATTATTTCGATGAACTCCCGTGAGCGGCGAGAAATCATCGACGAGCTAGCCGGGGTCGCGGCCTTCGATCGCAAAATTGATCAGGCCAGAGGCAAGCTCGAGGCCGTGCGCGACCACGAAGAGCGCTTTCGCATTGTCGAGCGCGAGCTGCAAACCCAGCTAGAGCGCCTGGCCCAAGATCGGCAAAAGGCCGAGAAGTACCAGCGCCTTAAAGAAACCTTTCAAACCAAGAGCCAGTGGGAGGCAGTGCTGCTGTGGCAAAACCAGCAGCGGGCGATCGCCGCCCTGCACCAAACCCTAGAGCAGGGCGAGGCCAAGTCCACTCAGCTAGCCGAGGCGATCGCCCAGGGGCAGGGGGCGATCGTCGCTCTCGAAGCCGAACTCGCTACGCTCAATGCCCACATTCGGGCGATGGGCGAAGACGAGCACCTGGCCCTGCAATCCCAGGTGGCCACCCACGAGGCCGAGCTACGCCAGCTCCAGCGCCAGGAACAGGAGAACCGCAACGCCACCAACCAGGCAGCGGCCCAGCGCCGCGATACCGAGATCGCCCGCCAGCAGCAACAGCGTGATCTAGAGCAGGTCGGTCAATCCATTGAGTCGCTGACCACGGGCGAGCTAGTGGCGCTGACCGAGGCTAAAAACCAGGTGCAGCAGGCTTTAGAAGAGCGCCGCCAGGCGACTTTGGCGATCGCCTCTGAGTCCCAAACTAGCATTCAGCAGCAGACCCAGCTGCGCCAGGCGATCGAAACCCTGCGGGACGACATCGAACCCCAGCGGGCCGAGCAGATTCGCCTGCAAGAGCGCCTGCGTCAGCTCGAACAGCAGATTGAGGCGTTGACCGAGCAGCGCAGCACCCTCGGGTCTGCGCCAGCCGACTCTGGATCTGATGCCGGGTTCGCCCAACGGCTGACAGCAGCCGAAAAAGAAATTCAAGATATCACCGCTAAAATCGCCTCCGCCGAGGCCGAACTCTCCGTCCAGCGCGACACTCAAACCCGTCTATTAAAAGAGCAGCGCGACAAACAGCGTGAACTCGACAAGCTCGAAGCCCAAACCCAGGCCCTGCAAGAGAGTCAGGGCACCCACGCTACCAAGCTGCTGCTCGATAGCGGCCTGGCTGGCATCAGCGGGCTGGTCGCTCAGCTGGGCAAAGTGGAGCCGAAATATCAGCTGGCCCTCGAAATTGCCGCTGGGGCACGCCTCGGCTACCTTGTGGTCGAGAATGACCAGGTGGCCGCCAAAGGCATTGAGTTTCTCAAGCAGCGCCGGGCAGGGCGGGCCACCTTTTTACCCCTCAACAAAATTCGCGCCCCCCGCTTCACCCCCGTGCCCGACTGGAAGCGCCCCGATGGATTCCTCGACTACGCCGTCAACCTGATCGACTGCGACTCCCGCTACCGCGATATTTTTGGCTACACCTTCGGCAGCACCGTGGTCTTCGACAGCCTCACCTCGGCTCGGCAGCACCTGGGCGACTACCGCATCGTCACCCTAGAAGGCGAAATTCTCGAGACCAGCGGAGCCATGACCGGAGGCAACGTGTCGTCGCGCTCCGGCAGCCTGCACTTTGGCACCGTAGAACCAGCCGAATCCTCAGAGGCCCAGGCCCTGCGCCAGCGGTTGGGCGATATTGAGGTAATGCTAGAACGCTGCGATCGCGACCTCAACGCCACCTCCGCAACCCTACAAACCCTCTCCCAAAACTTAATTGCCCAGCGCCAGCAGTACCGCGAGCTACAGCTCGCAGGCGAACAGCAGCAGAGCCAGCAGCAGCAGGCGGCCCAGCAGCGCGCCCAGCTCGAAACCCAGCTCACCCAGTACCGCCAAGAGCTGGCCAGTACCCAGTCCCGCTTGGGAGAATTAGCCGCCTCCCTACCCACCCAGGAAGCCGAGATTACCCTTCAGCAGCAGGCCCTCAGCGAGCTAGAGCAATCCCAGGCCCACAGCGAGTGGCAGACGGCCCAAGCAGCGGTGGGGCAGCTTGAGGCTCAGCTGAGCGATCGCCAGCAGGCTCTCCAAGATGCCGAGCGTCGGTTGCAAGAGCTGCACAACCAGCGCCAGCAGCTAGAGCTGGCCCTGACCCAGGCCCAGCAGACTCTCGCCACCCAGGCCCAGCAGCAGGTAGAGCGCGACCAGCAGCTCACCCAACTCCAGCAGCAGCAGGCCTCCCTCAATCGCGAAATTGCCCAGCTGCGTCAGTCCATGGCCGCCCTCGACCAAACCCTAGCCGCCGAAAAAGCCGTTCGCGACGAGCTAGAGGGGCGGCTGCGCACCCGGCGTACCCAGACCCAGCAGCAGGAGTGGGAGCGTCAAAAGCTGCTCGAAACCCAGCAAGAGCGCCGTCAGCAGCTCGCAGAGGCCCAGGAATTACTGGCAACTCAAGCGGCGGAGCTGCCCGACCCCCTGCCCGAGATTCCCGCTGAAACGGATTTGGAGGAATTGCGGAAAGAGCTGCGATCGCTCCAGCGCCGCATGGAAGCCATGGAGCCCGTCAACATGCTGGCCCTCGAAGAATACAACCGCACCGAAGAGCGTCTCACTGAGCTGACCCACAAGCTCACCACCCTCGAAGAAGAGCGCACCGAGCTGCTGCTGCGCATCGAAACCTTCACCACCCTGCGCCGCCAGGCCTTCACCGAAGCCTACGACGCCGTCAACCTCAACTTCCAGTCGATCTTTGCCGAACTCTCCGACGGCGACGGCCACCTCCAGCTCGAAGACCCCGAAGACCCCTTCAACGGCGGCCTCAATCTCGTCGCCCACCCCAAGGGTAAGCCCGTGCGCCGCCTGGCCTCCATGTCTGGGGGCGAAAAATCCCTCACCGCCCTCAGCTTTATCTTTGCCCTCCAGCGCTATCGCCCCTCCCCCTTCTATGCCTTTGATGAGGTCGATATGTTCCTCGACGGAGCCAACGTAGAACGCCTCTCTCGCATGATCAAGCACCAGACCGAACAGGCCCAGTTCATCGTGGTCAGCCTGCGTCGCCCCATGATTGAAGCCGCCCAGCGCACCATCGGCGTCACCCAGGCCCGCGGAGCCTACACCCAGGTGCTCGGCATCGATCTAGAAACCCAAAGTGCAACGCTATAGTCTTGACTAAGGCAGACACGACATGCAGAAAAAGGAATGTCAGGTTCAAGGCATTCCCCATTTCCTAAGCCCTAAATTTATCGGCTAAATCAAGCCAGTAGACTGCTCGAATCCGTCTGGTAGTTCGGTCTTCCCTCCTGTAGAATTAGACGATTCTGGTTAAGATAGCTATTCAGGTTAAGGAATCGTTTTACCTTGGTAACGCGGTCTGCCACCGGCCTGGCTTGTCCCAGCGCTCTGTTGTCTCGGTTCACGAGATGGATTAAACATGACCTTAGACAAATATCGTCTTCGCTCCGACTTCCTAGGTACCCAGGTAATTACTCGCAACTCCGGCCAGCGGTTGGGAATTGTCAGCCAGGTTTGGGTTGATGTAGACCAGCGAGAAGTCGTTGCCATCGGCCTGCGAGAAAATATTATGTCTGGGCTGGTGTCGAGCACCCAGCAGGTCATGGCATTGACGAATATTCGTCAGATTGGTGACGTCATTTTGGTCGATGACGAAGCCGCTATGGATGACGAAATGAGCGTCGCTCCCTACAGCACTCTGGTCAACTGCGAAGTCATCACCGAAACCGGAGAGCCCCTAGGCCGGGTGCGCGGCTTTAAGTTCGACGTCACCACGGGTCGCCTCGAAACTATTGTAATTGCCTCCTTTGGGCTGCCCCAAATTCCAGATCAGGTGATCAGCACCTACGAACTTTCCATTGATGAAGTGGTCAGCAGCGGCCCCGATCGCCTGATTGTCTTCGAAGGCGCTGAGGAAAAAATGGTGCAGCTCAGCGTAGGTCTGTTAGAGCGCTTGGGCATCGGCAGCGCCCCCTGGGATCGCAACGACGACAGCGAATACATCATGCCGGTCTCGACGGCCAACCAGCTGCCCTCTGGAGTGCAGGTGCCCGCCGAATTTAGCAAAGCCCGCCCCGCCACCGCCGAAGAGCGCTGGAGCGATGACGACTGGGGCGAACCGGAGCGGGTTGAAGCACCTTTCCAGGCCCAGCAGCCTGCGGAGCGCTACCAGGCCGCCACTATGGACGACCAAAGCAGCTACAAAGCCTACGACGCCGATTTTCAAGACGTCACCGAAGACGTTTGGACAGAGGAAGACGAGGGCGCACCCTACGAAGCCAAGCCCCTCAACATTCCCCAAAAGAAAAAGGTTACCGAGTACGAAGAAGAGCTGGACTACTAGTCCCTATAGGTCTTCGCCCTCTTTAGCTGGGTCGCTAGTGATGGACTCCAATTGACTCACCAGGAAGGTGAGTTTGTAGGGGTGGCCCAGCTCTCGCGCTAAAAACTGCTCCAGCAGCTCAACCTGGTTAGACGTAACAGGTTCTGAGGCCCGCACAGTGAGGGAAATTTCGGGCGGGGTACTCACCCAGTTAGCGTCCATATTCACTAGGGTGACCCGCTGAAAAGTCAGGGTGCGATCGAGTAGGGCAGCCTTCACGCTCGCCTCTAGCTGGTTTTGCTGGAGCAGCCGCAGAGTTGTGGCCCCCAAAGGGATCACCAGCAGCGCCGTGAACAGTAGCGTTATGCCCAAGGGCCGCCGGGCCTGATGAGCCATGGAGTAGCCAAACAACACAAAGGCCACCATGCAGGCCAGGGTAATGCCAAACAGGTTGGTCATATAAAGCAGCAGTGCTCCTAGACTCAGCTCGAGGTTGCCTCGCCCCAGCCACAGGCCTACAACGCAGATAGGGGGCATTAGAGCCACTGCGATCGCAGTCCCGGCTACGGTCCCAGCCACCTTAGGCTCAACTTTTGCCACCCCGGCCAACGCCCCAGCCGTCAGGGCAATGCCCAAATCGAGCAGCGTGGGCTGGGTGCGGGCCATCACCTCACTGCCAAACTGCGCGACTCCCGTGAGCGCCCCCAGCAAAGCCGATATCGCTACCGACAGTAGAGAGCCCACAGCCAGCGCCACCATACTGGCGCGAATCAGGGGGCGATCGGCCTCTAGAATGCCAAAGGCCGCACCGCGAATGGGCAGCATCAGCGGCGCAATCAGCATCGCCCCAATGATCACAGCAGCACTGTTTGAGAGCAATCCCAGAGTGGCAATGATGCAGGCCCCCACCACCAGCACCAGGTAGTGCCAGCTGAGCTGCGATTCCTCCAGCAGGTCTTGGCGCAGGCGAGTAAGATCGCCCGCCGCTACCGAGCGGCGCATCGGCGATAGCATGCTTTCGAGCCAGGCGGCGGCGCTCAGCAGCCCATCCCACAGCCAGGTCTGAGCCATCAACCAGCCCCGATACCCCTGTTGGGTCAATCGCTCGACCTGCCGCCGCAGTTTGGATGGCTTAAATTTCAAAACATGTCTCCCTGGTCACCCGATGCGATGGTTAAAGACCAGACTTTAGGGACGATTGGCGCCATCACCATTACTGGGAGTACAGGCCACTGCTATCACCCATGACCATCACCCATGACCATCATCCATGACCATCATCCATGAATAGTGCCGTCGGGCATAGTGGCCCCCGTCAGCCTGACGTTAACCATAGTAGTGCTGCTAATCTCTGCTCGATCTAGAATGGCCTCACTGAGGTCAGCCTCGCTGAGATCTGCCCGGCCCAAATAGGTTTCGACCAATAGAGCCTTGGTGAGAATAGAACGGCGCAGGCTAACCCGAGCCAGATCGGCACGGCTAAAACGGGCATTGGCCAGGTTGCAGTCATCCATCTGGGCCAGGGCCATGGTGGCTTCGGTAAAGTCAGCTCCCTTGGCGCTGACGCGATTGAGGTTAGCCTGGCTGAGATTGCTGCGGGGAAAGCGGCATTGGGTGAGATCGGCCGATTCTAAGCAGCTCTGGCTAAGGTTCACGTCGCTGAAGTTGGCATCGCGCAGCAGCGCCCCGCGTAGATTCGCCCCCTTGAGATTGGCATCGCGCAGCACAGCCTCGCTGAGGTTGGCGCCGCTGAGATCGACATAGGCCAAGTCGGCCCCCGAAAGATTGGTACCCCGCAGGTCGGCCAAATGCAGCTTAGCCCCGCGCAAATTGGTGGCGTATTTGCGGTTTTCCTGGCGCAGGTTGGCCCCGCGCAGACAGGCCCCCGTCAGGTTGGCCCCGCTGAGGTCGGCGTTGCGCAGATCGGCCCCGGTGAGATTGGCATCGAGCAGATCGGCCAGGGTCATGTTAGCGCTGCGCAGGTCGGCCCCCTGGAGGCTGGCCCCGTGCAGATCGGCATCGCGCAGCATCGCCGCCGATAGGTCGGCCTGGTTGAGGTTTGCCCCCCCCAGCCGCGCCCGCGACAGATTGGCCTGACGAAATCGCACACGCGTTAAAAATGCCAGCATGAGGTTGGCATTTTCCAAATCGGCCTGTACCATGTTGGCCCCAATTAAATCAGCCCCAGCGAGGTCGATGCCCACCAGGGTCTTACCCCTAAAATCCATATCGCCACGGGCATAGGCATCGAGCAGTTCACAGGCGTTCATATCGAAGACCAGGGGGCTTAGGCAGAGGAGCGGGCGGATACACGGGCCGCTATAGCAGGACGATCGCCAGGGTTGGACGACTCAGAGACAACTTCAGGATGGGCAGGGTGGCCTTGGGCGACCGCCTCTGCCGGCTCTAGCAGACTGTTGGGGTCTTGGGGATAGTAGGCGCGCATCGCCTGGGCAATGGCCATAGCTACCTGCCCCCCATCGCCGACCTGGCCTAGGCAGTGGGCGATAATGGATAGCTTACTGTCTAAATCGGAGTAGGTGGGGCAGTATTCAAAGGTTTCTTGCAGCAAGTCATCGAGAGTGCGACGGCTGAGGTTAGACCAGTCTTGGGTGGTGTAACCAAAGGGGCCGTAGAGACAGGAGTACAGCAAAATTTTGGCCCGTAGGGGGTTGGCGTACTGAATGATATCGCCCCTCAGGTCGAACAGGGACGAGCGATCGCGCCGGGGGCCAGCTAAATCGGCACCACCCCCCAGGGGATTGGAAAGAGTGCCGTGGATCGTCGTCAGATCCGCTGGCTGGTCATAGCCGCTGCTGGCGAGGGTGGTATAGACCTCAACGCTGGGGCTAGAGGGGCCAGAGGGCTCAGCCAGCACGGTGGCCTCAGCTAGCACAGTGGCCTCAGCCAAAACCGTCGATTCAACCAGGGCTGTGGCTTCGGCGAGCGCCTCAGGCTGGCTTTGGTACAGAGGCTGAAATCCCACCATAATTTGGTTTGCCAAGCGGGTGTACTGCTGGCGGCGATTGAGGTGCTTGACAATGCGGCTCAACCGATAGCGCAGATCTTGGGGTTTGGGGGCAATGGTGAGGGTCTGCTGAATTAGCCCTGGCAAATAGGTTTCATTGAGGCGGTTGGGGTCATTCTCCCAGCCGCCGTGGCAGAGACAGTGCAGCAGCTTGCGCAGCCGCAGGGCCTCGGGGCTTTGATCAAACTGGTTGGCAATGGCCTGGCAGCGCTCTTCCACAGAACGCACAGTGAGCTGGGTGAAAATTTCGGGGGTGGCCTCGGGGTTCTGAAACAGCGATCGCCCGTACCAGGGCTGGAGCTGCCTAATGATAGTTTCGGCGACTTCTCGGTAGAGGTCTTGGCGATTGAGCCCGGCCACCACCCGCTGGAGTTGGTCTTCGAAATCAGCCAGGGTGGGGCAGCGATCGCGCAGCGACAGCAGCAGCGACCTGAGGTCAAACTGCTCTAGCACCGCCGGGTCGTTTTCCCAGGCGTGCTGATAGGTGGCAAACACCAGCTTTTTGATGCGCAGGCTGTGGGTGTTGGTGCTGAGACTGCGCACGGCATTGGCCAGCAGCGCCTCCGTCGTCATCGGGAGGGTGCAGGTGTGGTCTTCTGACCCCTGGGGGCCAGGCTCGGTGTCTTCGGCATGGAGGGCCAGCTGGTAGGCGGGTACCGGCTCCTCAATATTCTTGAGGTGCAGGGGGCCTAAGAAAGTGGCATGGAGGTTGAGCCGGGCCTTGACCACGTCGTAGATGGTGCGCGACACGCACAGACCTCGGGGTTTGGCAAAGGTTTGCAGCCGGGCGGTGATGTTGACCCCATTGCCCATCACATCCTGCTCGCTGACTAAAATATCGCCCAGGTGTACGCCGATGCGGTGGTCGAGATACTGGTTGGGTGCTAGTCCCTCAGCCAAATCGACCAGCCGCCGCTGCATCTCTAGCCCGCAGGAAACCGCCTCAACGGCGCTGAGAAAGTAAATTAGCAGACCGTCGCCGGTCGACTTGAGCACAGTGCCGCCAAACTCTCGGCAAATATCGCCGATCAGCGTCAGGTCGCGGTCGATCAGTCGCAGGGTGCATTCTTCGTCGGTGGACATGCGGGTGCTAAAGCCCACCGCATCGGTGATCATGATGGCGGCTAGCAGGCGTTGCCCCTGGGATAGCGATGACACTCGACGTTCCATGGCGACTCGCGATGGTGCACAGTAGGGGTAAATTGACTCTGGGGCAAGGGCCAATCCCAAAGACTTATACCTTACATATTGCCCGTCTAGACCCTAGAATGCGCTAAACGAAGGCCAGAAGTCGAACGGTTTACCCAGTCTTCATATCGGCGATCGCGCCTCGGGCCATGGAAGCGATGGCCTGGTCGGTAGCTTTAGGCAGTTGGTAGTAGCGCCCGCCGGCGGTCTTAGCCAACTCTTTACCAAACCCCGTCGAGACAAATTTGCGCTCGGTGTCAATAATTAGCAGTTGATACCCCACGCCGCGAATCCGCCCGGCGATCTCCAGCAGCTCCTGCTTGATGTCAGGTTTGGGGGCATCGGGCTCGGGAATGTCGCCCAGGGAGCGCGCCAGGGGCACGTTACCCCGACCATCGGTAATCGCCACAATCACCACGCTGCCCACATCCCCCGACTGCTGGGCGTTGATGCCTACCCGCACCGCCTGGGTGAGACCGTGGGCCAGGGGCGAGCCGCCGCCGCAGGGCATGCGCTCGAGCCGCCGCCGCGCCATGGCAATCGAGCGGGTCGGGGGCAGCAGCACCTCGGCCTGCTCGCCGCGGAAGGGAATCAGCGCCACCTGGTCGCGGTTCTGGTAGGCTTCGGTGAGCAGCTCTAGCACCGCCCCCTTGGCGCTCTGCATGCGATTTAGCGCCATAGAGCCCGAGGCATCGACCACAAAGATAATCAGCGAGCCGGCTTTGCGGGCCAGGCGCTTGGCGCGAATGTCGCCCTGTTCGACAATCACTCGGCGACCCGGCTCGCGCTCACGGCGAGATTTTTGGTAGGGGGCAGCAGCCCGCAGGGTGGCATCTACCGCAATGCGGCGCACCGGCCCCTGGGGCAAAAAGGGCTTGATGTAGCGGCCCCGTTCTTCAGAAAAAATCAGGTTGGCATTGCCCGACTTGCCATGGCGGCCCATGGTCTGGGCAAACAGCAGCATCGACGGGTCAATGATCACCCCCTCGGGGTCGAAGATAAACTCCTCGGGAATGCTGGGAGGGCTGTCGTCCTCGTCGGGGGTATCGTCCTCGTCGTCGTCGTCCTTGTCTTGATCTTCCGTATTGTCCTGGGGTTCCTCTTGATCTTGATTGGAGGGCGGTGGGGGCGGCGGCGGCGGTTCTTCGGGCATGTCTTGGGGCAGCAGGGAGCGGGGCACAATCACCAGCTCCACCGCCACGCGCAGGTCGTCGGCGTTGACCTCGGCCCGACCCTCTAAGGCGGCGTGGGCCTTGGCTACCCGCACCGCAAACAGCTCGGCCCGGTGGCCCTGAATGCCGCCCCGCAGGGCCTCGGTCACCAGGTACTGAATTTGCTCGCGGCTAATGGTAACGTCTTTAAGCCACTCGCGGGCGAGAATAATCTGGGTTCTGAGGGCATCGATTTCGTCGGTATAGGCGGCAATTACCGCCTGGGGATCGTTGGCAAACTGGGTAGATTGCTCGACGGCGGCAACCCGGTCTTCGAGGGTTAGGGCGCTGTCTGCCGAAAGGGCGATCGCAATCCGGTCTAACAAATGCTGCCGCAGCGGCCCCGCCTCTGGGTTGTAGGTGGCAATCAGCAAAGGCTCGCAGGGATGCTGAAAGCTCAGGCCCTCGCGCTCGATCTGGTTGCGGCGGGCGGTGAGAGCGGCCAGCAGCAGGTTGGCCACCTGGTCATCCAGCAAATTAATGTCATCGACATAGAGCACGCCCCGATTAGAGGCGGCCAGCAGCCCCGGCTGAAACACGCTCTCCCCCGCCTGGATGGAGCGAGCCACATCCACCGAGCCCAGCAGGCGGTCTTCGGTCACCCCCAAGGGAATTTGCACAAAGGGAGCGGGCACTACGCGGGTGGGCAAATCGGGGTAATTATTAGTAGAGTCGCTGAAGCGATCGCGGATTTGGTCATCCCACAGCTGGGGCGCGGTGGGGTCAGCGTTGCAGCAGGAGCCTTCGACCACCTCAATGGGGGGCAACAGCTGGTGCAGCGCCCGCGCCATCACCGACTTTGCCGTGCCGCGCCGTCCGGCAATCACTACCCCGCCCAGGTTGGGGTCTACCGCCGCCAGCAGCAGGGCCATTTTGATTGCCCCCTGCTCAACGACTGCCGCCAGGGGAAATACAACCGGAATTGGGGAATCTACTGTGGCCATCATGGCGTGGTCAACGTACTCAGGTAGGGCAAGGGTTCAGTCCTTCACCATATCAGGAATTGCCAAACCCTACTCCAGCCTGACTTATCCGGGGTAGAGGATTCTGCCCCGGAGGGCGATCAAGCTACGCCCTTAACCACCGCTTTTTGTTGCATTGTGTTGCAAACCGCCAAAAGCGTCCGTATTTTCCCCGGCCAATGCTTATTTGGGCCAGCCAAACCTCCGTTATTTCAACATTGGGAAAATACTGACCATCCCCCATGCTGTTAGGTAAACCTACTGTGTTACAGGGGATAGCCCCCGTAACGGCCCCACCCACTGCCATCTCACCTGCCCTATGAGCGTTTCCCCTCGCCTCGATTCTCTGGTTTCTTTAGCGCCCGCCCCCGGCATGGCCTGCAAGCTGCTGTTTGACCGCGACCTGTACACCCCTTGCCACGTTCGGGTGCCCGATACCGACCATCGGCTGTCGGCGATCTACGTTGACAACCAGTTCTACAGCTTTCTCAAGATTGTGCCTGAGGCCCGCAAGGCGCTGGATGTAGTGACCCGCCTGGGCAAACGAGACCATACGGCGGCAATCACTCTAACCCGGCGGGGCTATGCGGTGTGGGCCCACGAGCCCAGCGCTAGCTATGCGCCCCCCGCCAGAAAGCCAGGCTATGCCATTCGTCCGGTGTTTGGTCCCCAACCCTGCCTGATGGTGAGTGACAAAACCGCCTACCAAACCTGTAGATTGCAGGTGCCTGACGTGACTAAGCCACTGATGGCGCTCACCTATAACGATCGCTACTACAGCTTTTTTAAGCAAGATATCGATGCCGCGAAGGTGTTGGATATTGCCGCTAAGCTAGCCCGACGGGGCGATGAAACCCTGCTGGTGATTGAGCCACCCACGTTTACGCTGGCGCTGCTAGAACCCAATGCCCGACTGGTTTAGTCGTTAGGCGGTGGACTGTATACAAAAAACTGTGTCGGGGGTGGCGTGATCCTCTAAGGTGATAACTTGAAACCTTTTCACGCTATCTCCGACACTGGAGCGCTCGCCATGACTGACAATACCGAAAACATTACGGTCTTTATCTGTGGTTCGGCCCTGCGCGGCCAGCCCGACAACCAAAACCTTCAGAACGCAGACTTTCTCGGAGCGGCAGCCACAGCGCCAATCTATCGTTTGCATGCGGTAAAAGATGGCTGGCACCCAGGGATTTACGAAGTCGAGGCGGATGGAATTTCGATTCCCGGTGAGCTGTACGCGATGACGCCGGAGCAGTACAACTACCTAAAAGACAATGAGCCGCCGCACATGTATCCCCACGAGGTGAAGCTGACGGATGGGGGCACGGCGATCGCCTTTCTCTACCCCAAAGCACTGATCGATGAGCACGGCTGGGCCGACATTTCGGCCCACGGCGGTTGGGCAGCCTACAAGGCAGCGACCGTGTAAATGGCTGAGGCAAATACCTAAATTTTGTTGGCCAAAACCATGGCTGCAATGCCCAACCAGAGCCAGGCCTCTAGTTGGGTGTTTCGTTTCAACCGCTGCTTAGCTCAGGTTTAGAGGCTAACAGCAGGTGTAAATCTACCTAAAATCTTGGCCTAAAACTCTGTGGACTATTGTTAATTTGCCCCCAGGGAAACATTGTTTTAAGTTGTCTCGGGAATTATACGTAAAGTCTGGCCAGATGCTAAAGCACAGTCGCCAGGGTCATCTAGCCCAGTGTCACATAGCAAAATAAACCCAGTCCAGATCCAGCTCGGGCTCGGGCTCTGGGTTTGGCTCAGACCAATCGCCTCGTTGCACCAGTGCTATGCCAAACCTCTAACCCCTTGAATTGTTGGCGATCGCCAGGGAGAACCTGATGGCCCAGGCCGAGAGTTTAGTCAGTCTTGCCCAACAGCGGCAGGTGCAGCAGCAGCTTGCCGAAATTGAAACCATCTACCAGTCGGCCCCCATTGGCCTGGGAGTGCTCGATCGCGATCTACGCTTTGTGCGAGTCAACCAGCGGCTGGCGGAGATGAATGGGCTATCGGTCGAAGCCCACCTGGGCCGTACCATTCGAGATCTGCTGCCCAATTTGGCCGACCAGGCCGAGGCCATGCTGCGCCCCATTCTCGCCACGGGCGAACCGCTGCTCAAGGTAGAGATTAGCGGCGAGACCCCGGCCCAGCCCGGCGTACAGCGGGCCTGGGTCGAGAGTTTTTGGCCGCTCAAAGATGGCGATCGCATGATCGGCATCAGCATTGTGTGCGAAGAGGTGACCGATCGCAAACGCATTGAGGCCGAGCGTCAGCAGGCGCTAGACGACTTGCAGCAAGCCAAGGACGACCTGGAGCAGCGGGTGGCTGAACGCACCGCCGAACTCTCTGAGATCAACTCTGACCTGCGCCAGCGGAAATCCATTCTGCGCAGTTTGTTCGACAGTGCTGCCATGCCCATGGGCATGGTTGAACTCCACGAAGGCGATATTCTACACATTTCTAACAACGGGGCCACCGCTGAGTTTATGGGCACTACCCCCCAGGCCATGCAAAATCGGTTCGCCAGCGATCTGGGGGTGCCTGCCGCCACCATAGATCGCTGGATCGCCTACTATCGCGAAGCTGAGCGCACCCAGGCCCCGGTGCGGTTTGAATATTGCCAGGAGAATTATCCTGCTCAGGGGCGATGGCTGTCGGGGAGTGTGTGTTCCGTCGATATCAGCCCCAGCGGATATCCTCGGTTTTCGTACATTCTGGAAGACATTACGGAGCGCAAACAGGCCGAAGAGACCCTGGCCCGTCGCGAAGAGCAGCTGCGGCTCACCCTCGAATTTACCCACATTGGCACCTGGGACTGGGATGTCCGCCAGGACGCCGTGGTCTGGAATGACAACCACTTTAAGCTGCTGGGCCTCGATCCTGCCCACACCAAGGACCCTTACCAGAGCTGGCGCCACGCCATTCACCCCGACGATTTAGAGCGGGTTGAACATGCCCTGCAAGATGCCCTGCACCAGCACACCGATTACGAAACCGAATACCGCGTGTTTTACCCCGATGGCACCCTGCGGTGGCTGGTGGGCCGGGGGCGAGGCCTGTATGACGCCGATCAACGGCCTATTCGCATGCTAGGGGTAATTCTTGACATCAGCGATCGCAAGCGGGCCGAGCAAATTCAAGAATTTCAGGCGGTGATTACCCGCAACATGGCCGAGGGCATTTGCGTGGTCAGGGCCGACAACGCCATGATTGCCTACGCCAACCGCAAGTTTGAGCAGATGTTTGGCTACAACCCCGGTGAGCTAGACGGACGGCATGTGTCGATCATCAACTATGCCAACGATGAGGCCGGAGCCGAAGCGGTGAATCAGGCGATTTGCCAGGCGGTTTTTGACAACCTAGAGGCCACCTACGAAGTTCACAACATTAAAAAAGACGGCACGCCGTTTTGGTGCAGTGCGACCACCTCAGTGTTTGATCATCCAGAGTATGGTTCAGTACTAGTGGCAGTGCATCAAGACATAAGCGATCGCAAAGAATCTGAAGCCAAACTTCAGGCCTCTCTGAAAGAAAAAGAACTGCTGCTCAAAGAGATCTATCACCGGGTCAAAAACAACCTGCAAGTGGTCTACAGCCTGCTCAACTTGCAGTCCCGTAAGGTGTCTGACCCATTGGCTCTGTCGGTGCTGAGAGATAGCCAAAGCCGGGTGAGGGCCATGGCATTGGTGCATGAAAAGCTCTACAAATCAGACGATCTAACCCGCATTGATATGGCCGACTACATCCACAGTCTGGCCTATAGCCTGGTTGAAACCTATCAGTCGAGCCGCAGTCACATCTCTCTACAGTTGAAAATTGAGACCTACAGCTTAGACATTGAAACCGCCCTACCCTGCGGTTTAATGCTCACCGAACTGATGTCAAATTCCCTTAAATATGCCTTTTCTGATGGCCGATCTGGTGAGATTACAATTACCTCGTCCCTAGGGTCTGATCGGCAGGTTTTTCTCAGGGTGGGAGACAATGGTGTTGGCCTACCCAGCAATTTTGATCTGCAACAGGTACCGTCTTTGGGCCTAAGTTTGGTGAGAAACCTGGCCAAACAAATTAAGGGAGAGGTGGCGATCGCCCCCCAGGTCGTTGGCTCTGCCTTTCAAGTCGTGTTTCCGGCGTAGGAGCCCTATGGAGAAAAAGACCATTTTGGTCGTTGAGGATGAAGTTGTCATCGCCATGGACTTGCAGGCGACGCTGATTGACCTGGGCCATCAGGTACCCGAGATCATCACCTCTGGGGAGGCCGCTGTGCAAAAAGCGTTAGAACTGCACCCCGATTTAGTCTTAATGGATATCCACCTCAGTGGTGCTGTAGATGGCATTGCCGCCGCCGCTGCCATCAATGAAGCTCTAGATATTCCGGTGATTTATCTCACTGCCTACGCCGACGAAGACACCCTAAAACGGGCTAGCCTGACTGCGCCTTTTGGCTATATTCTCAAACCCTTTGAAGCTAGAGAATTACGCGCCAATATCGACATTGCCTTTTATAAACACAGGCTCGAAAAAACTATTAAAGAACACCGTCAGTGGCTGCTGGCGGTCTTAAATAGCATTAGCGAGGGCGTTGCCGCCAGCGACCCCAGCGGCCTGATCAAGTTTATGAATCCGGTGGCCGAAGCCCTAACCGGCTGGTCGCAGGCGGAGGCCATAGGGCGATCGCCCGCCGAGGTCTTTCATTTTCTAGACGAGGTGACGCGCAACCTGATTGACAATCCCCTGCTGAAGTCACTGCACGAAGACCACACTGTGTATCTGCCCGACAACGCGCTGCTGCTCACCAAGCAGGGGGCTGAAATTCCGGTGGCCGACAGTGCGGCCCCGATCTACAGCGATCGAGGCAACTTGGAGGGGGCCGTGATGGTGGTGCGCGACAGCACCGAACAGCGCCGCCTGGAGGCCCAGCTAGAGCACAACGCCCTGCACGATGCCCTGACCCATTTGCCCAATCGCGGTCTGTTTTTAGACCGCCTCCAGCAGGCGATCGATCGATCGCGGCGATCGTCGGAGTTTGGCTTTGCCGTCATGGTTCTCGACCTCGATCGCTTCAAGAGCATCAACGACACCCTGGGGCACCTGCTGGGCGATCAGCTGTTGGTTGAGGTTGCCCCCCGCCTTAAGGCCCACCTGCGGGCCGTCGATACCGTGGCCCGCTTTGGCGGCGATGAGTTTGCCGTGCTGCTAGAAGACATCAGCGATGTGGCCGTGGCCTGTCGTACAGCGGAGCGCATTTTAGACGAAATCAAACAGCCCTTCCTGATTGAAAACCATGAGCTGTTGGTGACGGCCAGCATCGGCATTGTGATGAACTCCATTCCCTACGAGCAGGGGGCCGATCTGCTGCGCCATGCCGATATCGCCATGTATCGGGCCAAGAAGCGGGGCCGGGGTGACTACGAACTCTTTGATACGGCTATGCACAGCCAGGCGCGCGAGCTGATGCAACGGGAGCACGCCCTGCGCTCTGCGATCGCCCACAACCAGCTCGCCGTGCACTACCAGCCCATCATCACCCTGGCCACCGGCGATGTCACCAGCTTTGAGGCCCTGGTGCGCTGGCAAAAGCCCGATGGTGAGCTGATCTACCCAGACCAGTTTATTCATCTAGCAGAAGAGATGGGCATCGTCACCACCATCGATCAGTGGGTGCTGCGTCAGGCCTGCCAACAGCTCCAGGTCTGGCAACAGACGGGTCTAGGGGCCTGGGTTTTAGCCGATGGCCAGCTCACCAGACAAATCGACAGCACCGAGCCCTCCCCGGGTATGGCCATCAATGTCAACCTATCGACCCATCATTTTGCCCAAAAGAACCTGGTAGACACTTTTGCCAACATTCTGCAAGAGACCGGCATGGACGGTCACCAGTTGAAGCTCGAAATTACCGAAAGCGTCTTTATTGAAAATGCCAAAGCCGCCGCTGCCATGCTCAAGCAGCTCAAGCAGCTCAACGTGCAAATTTGCCTAGATGATTTTGGCACCGGCTATTCATCGTTTAGCTATCTGCACCAGTTCCCCATAGACATGGTCAAAATCGATCGCTCCTTTGTGCAGGGCCTAGAAACCGACGCCGAGAAGCTCGAAATTGTGCGCGCGATCGTTGGCCTCTGCCACACTCTGGGCATGGCCGTTACTGCCGAGGGCATCGAGACGCCCGAGCAGCGCGATATTTTGCACGACCTGGGCTGTGAGTATGGCCAGGGCTTTCTGTTTGCCAAAGCGATCGATGGGGCCGCAATTACCCAACATCTGCGCAGGTAGCCGTCGCCGGTTCAGCTGAGTGTCAGCAACCACGCCGTATCTGAGGTATCCCCAACCTCGCCAATTTGGACGGCAGCGCTGTAGCCTCGGCTATGGAGGGCGTTTAGGCAATTCTGGGCGGCGGGGGCAGGCACGGCGGCCAGCAGCCCGCCAGCGGTTTGGGGGTCAAACAGCAGCGGATAGAGGGGGTGATCGGCCCCAGCCGGATCGATAAAGGCGGCAGCCTGGAGGTTTTGGGGATGGAGGGTGCTGAAAATACCTGCGGCTAGCGTGTCGGCGGCCCCAGCGAGCACAGGTAAAGTCTCTACGTCGAGGGTAGCCACAGCGCCAGAGGCGCGCACCATTTCGAGCAGGTGCCCGGCCAGGCCAAAACCGGTGACATCGGTGCAAGCGGTAGCCCCGTGGGCACGAAAGATCTCGGCAGCGGCCTGGTGGGGGGTGAGCAGGTGGGCGATCGCATCCTCAATCCACCTGCCCTTGGCTTTGCCCTGCATGTCAGCCGCAAACAGCGTCCCCGTGCCCAACGGCTGAGTGAGAATCAGAGCATCGCTAGGCCGCATTCCCCCTTTGCGCAGTAGATCGTCGGGGCTGGCGACACCATTGCAGGCGAAGCCAAGAGCCAGCTGGGGGCCAACCGTGGTGTGCCCCCCCACCAGCGGCGCGTTAGCGGTCAGCAGTCCTTTATAGGTGCCAGCCAAGATTTGGTAGAGCATGTCAGCCTGCTTGGCGGGGGTGGCGTAGGGCACCTGCACCAGGGCCAGAACCGTGTGGGGCTGGGCACCCATGGCGTAGAGATCGCCCAGGCAGTGCTTGAGGCAGATCTGGGCAAAGATAAACGGGTCGTCTACCAGGGCGGTGAAGTAGTCTACGGTCTGCACCATGACCTGTCCCGGCGGCACGGTGACTACGGCGGCATCGTCGGGGGCCTCTAGGCCAATTAATACCGCGTCGCTGGCCACCTCAGGAAAGTCTTGGCGCACTCGGCGGAGGGCTTCGGTGAGGGCGGTGCTGCCGACTTTGGAGCCACATCCGGCGCATGGAGGCTGTGGGGGGTGGGGGGTGGGGGGTGAGGAAGGGGGCTTTGTCCTGCTCAAAGAGTGGGGGTGAGGGGGAGACATTTGCCCCACCGGGAGATCGCGGAAGCGGGCCATGAACTTGCGATCGATGTGGTCTTTCCAGCGGTGGGCCAGGGGTGAATCGATGGAGATGGGGCCGCGATCGGCGATCGCCCTGCCATTCCCCGTCTCTATCAAGCTGAGAAACTGGCGCTGGGGACGAAAGGGTTTGAGCGGCTGACCCTGCACAAAGCGGCGTAGATTCTCGGCCAACGGCGGCCCCTGGCGCACGGCAAATACTCCGGCCTTGGGGCGAGGGCGATGCACCATTGTCGCCACATCCCCAGCGGCAAAAACATTGGGGTGAGAGAGGGTTTGCAGGGTGTCGCCCACCTGAATAAAGCCTTCGTCGGTGAGGGATAGGCCAGACGCTTGCAGCCAGTCGGGAGCGGCGGCGCTAGTGACCCAAAAGACGCGATCGCACCCCACTTCCAGCCCCGACGATCCCCTGACGATGCGCTGCCCAGTGGATTCATCCAGACAAACTTCCTTGACTGCTTCGCTGAGGTGGAGGTGAATGCCGCGATCGCGCAGCACCCGCTCCAACCGACAGCGCGTCCAACGATTGCGTTCAGTAGCCAGTTCTTGGCCCCGGTGAAACAGGTGCAGCGTCAGGTTGGTCGCCGGTTGGCCCAAGGTATCCAGCAGCCCCACCAGCCGTTCGTGGATGCCGATAGTCAGCTCCACACCACCCACGCCGCCGCCTACCACCGCGAGGGTGAGCAGTTTCTGGGGATTCGCCGCGACACTGTCAACTAGCTGTTGCCACTGGCGCAGTAGGGTGGGCACGGGTTTGGCGGCGATCGCATACTCCGCCGCCCCCGGCACCGACAGCGTCGCCGGGGTGCTGCCCGTATCGATCGACAGCACATCGTAGGCCAGGGGCGGATGGTTGGCGCACAGCACCCGCTGCTGGGCCAGATCGAGCCCCACGGCGCGATCGACCACCAGACGGCACTGGGCAAAGCGCGTCAGCGGCCGCAGGTCGATGTGGGCCTCATCAAAGCTGTAGCGCCCGGCCACGTAGCTGGGCAGCATGCCCGAGTAGGGCGTATCGACCAGGTCGGTCAGCAGCGTCAGCCGCACCCCAGGCATGGGGGCCATACCCCAACGCCGCAGCACCAGGGCGTGGGTGTGGCCGCCCCCCACCAGCATCACATCCGTTGAAATTGTTGGTTGCGTCTGCATCATGGCCTATGTATACCCATTCCATTAATGTATGCCTCCTGAGGCCAGGCTCGTCCCTCTATTGGGCGATGGAGAAGTCATCTATTTTCGGTAATTTCTAAATAAGACGAATTAAAGGAGGCTTAATTATGCCTTTGCATCGACTTAAAGATTACTATCCTAACTACCGTGAGACTCTAGCTGACGGACAGATGGATAGAATAAGCTCCTATTCTGTCTATGCCCAAGGCGAAGACAAGGTGGGAACTGCCAAAGATTTGCTAGTAGATGATTCGGGTCATTTTCGCTACTTGGTAATTGACACCGGCCCGTGGATTTTTGGAAAAACTGTACTGTTGCCCATCGGCCTAGCCCGATTTGACTACGACAATACTCGCGTCTACGTCGATGGATTGACCAAGCCCCAGGTCGAACACTTGCCCGAATACGACAGCGACATGGTAGTAGATGAGCACTACGAAGAACGCGTCAGAGGCATCTATCAACCCATTGCCCAGGGACGTTCTAGTCGTCAGTTTCTAGGTCATAACTATATTCCCGCTGAAGCGCAAAACGATTCTCGGGCGGGCGATCTTCGCCAGATGCCGCCTTTGGGCAATATGGCTAGCGCAACAGCCACCCGCGACGATGCTGTAGCAGGAGACCTGCGACGCATGGGGCCGATTGGGGCTCCTAGTCGTATCACCACTGAAACTCGCCCTAGCAGTCCTCAGAACGATGCCAATATCTACGATCAAGAAACTGGCTTCTACGGGCTAAGCGACGAAGACAATCACGGTCTGCTTCGCTCTTACGAGGAGCGCCTGGCCGCCCATCGCAACCGCAACTGAGCTGAGTAAGCTTGGCCAACATCCCAGAACCGTGGCTCTGGGATATTACCTAAATGACCCAACTTCAATGGTTCTATAGGCTGGGTGGAACGCAGTACAACCCAACAGAGGCATGTTGGGACAGGCTATACGGTTACACCATATAACCAACTAAAGCCTGACGAAATCGTGAGCTAAAAAATACTGGCCAAAGTCGCTGCTTTGGCCAGTATTTTTTATTTGAAATTAAGAATCTCCGCTCTGATTTTCCTTTAGAATCGCCGGGAATAATCATCTAAAAATCGACGCCGCGCTTTAAATCAATACCTTTTTCGGCGTAGTGCTTGTGGTTAAACACCTCGGAGTGAGTGCTGGCCAGCTCAAAATAGGCAGGGCGATTTTTGCAGCGTCCGGTGATAATCACCTCCGTACCGCGAGGTTTGCGCAGCAGCGCCTGAAGAATTGGCTCCTCGGGCAATAGCTCTAAATCGACCGTGGGGTTGAGTTCGTCGAGGATGATGGTTTTGTAGAGACCGGAGGCGATCGCCGTCCGAGCAATCTCCCACCCCCGTTCTGCCTCCACATAGTCAATTTCCTGCTGCTGACCCCGCCAGACGATCGCATCGCGGCCGCAGCGCTGGTGATCAACCAGGTTGGGGTAGATTTTGCGCAGGGCCGCGATCGCCGCGTCTTCCGTATAGCCATTGCCCCCCTTAAGCCACTGAATAATCAGCACCCGGTGGGAGAAGTCCTGGCTAATGCCCCGCCCAATGGCCTGGAGCGCCTTGCCAAGGGCGCTGGTCGATTTGCCCTTGCCTGAGCCCGTGTAAATCTCAATGCCTTCGATGCCCTCAATGCCCTCGGGTTTGGGCTGAGGCTTCATTTCAGAGTGGAGGTTGGCCACGTCGAGCAAGGGCTGGGGGGCACCGCGCCCGGTGGCAATGATCTCCAGGTGGTCGGGCTTGTTGAGCAGAGTTTTGGCTACCTCATCCACATTGAGCAGCCCCAGGTCGAGCACCGGGTTGATTTCGTCGAGCACCACGACCGAGTATAGGCCCGAGGCGATCGCCCCCTTGGCCACATCCCAGCCCCGCTGGGCCTCCTGCTTGTCGAACTTGGTAATTTCTTCAGGGCCAAAAAACTCGGCCCGCCCGGTGCGCACCTGGTCGATCAGGTGGGGAAAGCCCCGCTGGAGCGCCTCAATGGCGGCGTCTTCATCGTAGGTGCGGCCTGGCCCCTTGAGAAACCGCAGCAGAAGCACTCGGCTCTCTAAAAAGTTCTGAATGCCCAGGCCAATGGAGCGCAGCACCACCCCCAGGGCCACCTGCGATTTGCCCTTGCCCTCGCCATCGTAGACGTGAATTTGCCCTGTAATTCGCTCGTTGCCCTGCTGGGCGGTGCGAATGCCGATGCCGGTTCTAACCATGGGTGTTGCGGATTGCGTACTAGGTGTGCGGATGTGTGGATTCTTGAGCGGCCCGATCTAAAATCTTAGCGAAAGCCGGGCCGAGGTTATACCCTTGAGAGTGCACCGGGAAACCCCGATTCAGGGGTCGAGATTTTCGACCCATCCACCGCGCCCCATGCCCATCAACGATTTGCTATCAGAACTTGGCATTTTGCCGCTGCGGGCGATCGCGGTGCAGAGCATGCTGCTGATGGTAGCCATTGTGCTAGAGGCCATGGTGCTGCGCCAGCAGCTGCGCCTGGGCTACCGCACCAGTATGCAGTATGCCGCCACCCTTAACCTGCTGGCCACCAGTTTGGGCTGGGTCGCGTTTTTGGCCATTGAGGCGGTGCTGCCCCTGGCCCTGCGCAGCCAGATTATTAGCTACGTGCTGTTTAATCGGTTCTATGTCAACACCTGGTACGACGCGCTGCCGGTGGTGGTGGTGGTGGTGGCGATCGCCGCCTTTTTCATCACCTACTGGATCAAACTCCAGGGGCTGCTCTGGCTGCTGCAACTGCTGGGCCAAAAGCCCGTAGACGACACCCCCGAGGCGATCGAGGGCGATCGCCGCCAGCGCTACGAGCGGGCCCGACGCGTCCAGCTAGAAGGGCGGCAGGGCAACTCGCCCCGCGCCCTGGCCATGCTCCAAGCCAACGCCGCTAGCTTTACCGCCGTTTTACTGCTGCTGCTGCTAATCAACCAGAGCGGGGTGCTGGGATGGTAGGTTTTTTCGGTTTTTTGCGGCAAACCCTGGTTGAACTGTGGCAGGCGGTGCTGCCGCCGCGCTACTTTTCCTGGCAGACCGTCATCTACATGAGCCTGTTTTCGTGGCTGATGTCGCTGCTGGCCCGCCTGGTAGAAGCCACCGCCTTTACCGTGGGGCTGCTGGCCACCATCAGCTGGATCTGCCTGGCCCTGGGGGTGGGCTGGGCGCTAGAGGCCAACCGAGTCCGGCTGTTTGGCATTCCCGTGGCTCCCTGGGTTTCGGGGGCGATTCTGTGCATATTCCTGTTTGGATCCTGGGGCGGACGGTGGCTCCAGCCCGCCTTGGTCTCCTGGCCCCTGGTGTCCTTTGCGGTGATTGCCGTGCCCAGCCTGGTGAGCTGGGATTTTGACCTGAAAAAGCCGCCGCCCATGGTGCGCCAGCAGCTGGCGCTGCTGTTTTGCCTCAGTCTGCTGTTTAGCAGCTGGTTTCAGTTTTACTTTCGCATTCAAACCTGGGTGCGCGAATACCCCAGCCTGGTGGCCGACAGCGTTGACCACAGCGCTTTTGTCTATCGTTTTCCGGGGCAGGAGGTGGCGCTGCCCGCCGGGGTCACCCATCTCACCATCGCCGAAGAAATGCTGCGGGAGCAGATCGACAACAAGCCCTGGCCCTCGGTAGAGCGGTGGCTGCTCAACCTCGATGGCCAGCGCCAGGCCCTACAGCGGCGGGTGCAGTCTCAGATGGGCCGCGACGCTGACCTAGAAGATTCGCTGTGGCGGCTCGACTTTCAGCCCCTGGCTAACGGCGACGGCTACACCCTCAAGCTGTGGGCGATTTGGTCGGGGCCCGCCGCCAACCCAAGCGGCTACTACCTAGAAAAAACCTGCCTGCTGATGCCCGTCAACCGCAGCAGCCCCGTCGATGCCGAGACCGCCGCGCCGGGATACACCACCACCCAGTGGGCCAGCCTCACCTGCGACCTGCAAACGCCGCGTCAGGCTGGGCATCCTAGGGGCACACAACAGCAAAGCTCGTCGTAAGGGGTACAGGAGTGGTCAAGCCAGTGGTGCTGTCTCGGGTGGGGGTGATTGCCCGCACCGTATTTTTAGAGGTGATCCGCGATCGCATTCTCTACCTGGTGGCCCTGTTCGCCCTGCTGCTGGTGATCGCTCGGGTGCTGCTGCCCGACATCTCCGCCGGGGCCGAAAACAAGATTTTGCTGGATCTGGGTCTGGCGGGCATTCACCTGCTGAGCGTAGTGGTGGCGGTGTTTGTGGGCACCGGCCTGATCAACAAAGAAATTGAAAAGCGCACGGTGCTGGTGCTGATTGCCAAGCCCGTCAGCCGGGCCGAGTTCATCGTGGGCAAGCACCTGGGCCTGACGGCGGTGCTGGCGGTGCTGATCGCCGCCCTAGGTGCCATTTTTATCGTGGTACTGGGGGTCAGCGGCGTGCCATTTTCTCTGGGCAGCATTGGGCTGGCGCTGCTGTTTATGACCCTGGAGGCGGCGCTGCTGGTGGCCGTGGCCATGGTGTTTGGGGTGTTTACCAGCTCGCTGCTAGCCACGCTGCTAACTTTCGCAGTGTACCTGATGGGCCACCTCAGCCAAGACCTGGTGGCCTTTGGCAACCTCAGCGAGACCCCAGCGGTGCAGCGCCTCACCAATGTGCTCTACCTGATGCTGCCCGATCTAGAACGCCTCAACCTGCGCAATGGGGCAGCCTACGGCTTTGAACTGCTGCCCACCGCCCCAGAACTTTGGGGCCACGCCCTCTACGGGCTGCTGTACACGGGGCTGCTGCTGGCCTTAGCCAGCCTGATCTTCTCGCGCCGCCAGTTTTGAGCCTGCATTCGAGGGCAAAACTATCCCTGGAGTTTTGGCAGTCTGATATTTAGAGGTAGGCTACCTTCAGATAACCCTGAGAGGACTGGTCGGAAATTTGCGGTAAAGGGCGGCGACTACCATGTAGACCGCGTAGGCGATAAACCCAAAGGCGATCGCCCCCAGCCAAATTTTTCCCCAATAGTCATCGTCTAACTGATCAAACACATAGCTGAGACCTCCGGCTGAATCAGAATCTAAAAAGTAAGCAGCCTTAACTAAGTAGCTGCCGACTAAGACAAAACTGACTCCCCGAGCTGTAATGCCAAGCTTGCCAATCCAGACCACCCACCGCTTGACCGAACTGTCGAGTTCGGCGCGAAACTGACTAATGTAGCTGCCGGTAAACGCCCCGTAAATATAGGTCATACCAACTCCGATAATGCAGCAGCCCACTGCAAAAAGCACCCAGGGGCCGATGATACGCTCAAACAGCACCGACGCCACATCTTCGAAGGTGTCATCAAAGTCAAAGACTAAGCCTAGGGCCAGATTGCCAGCGGTTCGGGCGATGCCGAAGTAGGCCAAGCCGCTGGCTCCATAGCCACACCGCTGAATCACCTGGCGAATACCGAGATCTTCTGAACCCCCTGGGTCAAAGAGAGCCTGAATCAAGCGCCACAGCACGTACCCCAGCAGCCCCAGGGCCAGCAGCCCCAGGATCACGCTACCCAGGGGTTGTCGGCCCAGGGTAACTAAAACCCCCTCGCTGCCAGACACCTTTTGGCCGTAGCGCAAGTCGTGGATGGCAAACAACCCAATCAAGCCGTAGAGCAGCCCCTTGGCTGCGTGGCCAACGCGAATAAACTGCTGCACCTGGGGGATTTTAATTAAGCCGTAGGCCCGCCGCCGCGCTGCACCCATCACCTGCTGCAGGTAATGACGAATCAGGCGTTTGGGTCGGCGCATGGCGGTGGTCAGGTTCTATCCAACGACGAGAATGACGTTGGCCGGGCTGAGGCTGGAGATCTCAATTAGACAACAAAGCCAGCTCCTAGACATCGCCCAAAGGAGCGTCATTGCCCACAGTTTTGCGGGCGGCCAGCGCGGCAGCCAGCAGGCTGACGCCACTGAGCAGCAGGCTAATACCCACATACAGGCCGATCAGCCACAGGGCGCTGACGGGCCAGCGGTTGAGCACCATAATGCCCAGAATCAGGGTAACCACACCGTTGAGGGCCACCAGCCACGACATGCTGCGGCCCGCCTTTTGGGTAAAGGCCATCACAATGGTAAAAACGCCCTCAACAATGAACAAAACGCCAAAGGCAAAGGTAAGGGCCAGCAGCGCCGCCCCCAGGTTAAACAGAATATAAAGGCCCGCCACAGCGTAGAAAATACCGACGATCAGGTTGAGCCAAAACCCTCTGACCGGATGCGATCGAAAGGACTGAATCACCATGACGATGCCGCTGATCAGGGAAATCCATCCCATCATGGCGGTGAAAAAGGCGGAGGCCACCATGGGCGAAATGATTGCCAAGGTGCCCAGCACAATCAGCGCAATGCTGAGAAAAATCACCCAATTAGTTGACTTTTTAATCTCTTCGCTAGACAAAAAATCCGTTGTCATGATCGTTTCCTCTTCTTTCGTTATTAAGGGGGCGGCGAAATTTGCAGCGGTGAACTGAAACGACTAAAAAAATTGTATGTCGCCGAGAAAGTTAGTGAAATTAATAGATGTAAACCTTGCCCATCAATGGACTTGGGGCGATCGCTCACCCCCCTTAATCCCACAGTATTGCCTTCCCTAAAAAGCAAGATGGATCTAAAAAACCAGCTCTCTAAACTGCCGCTTCATCGCGACTGTAGAGAATCTGCATTACCCGCGAGCCCGGCTCGCAGAGGGCGTCGCGGGCTACCACAGCGACTTCGCCCGCCACGCTAGCCCGGTACTCGGCCACCACATCCCCAAAGGCATTGCGCTGAATCGCGACGGGTTGATCAGGGATGACGCGATCGCGCAAATCCACCAGCAGCTCTAAAAAACCGCCTGTGGTGGCGCGAATCGTTTCCAGCGCGTCGCCGTAGACCGTGCCCACCTCGGCAGCGGTGCGTCCCAGGGGGCCATCGACTAAACCGTAGTGCTTGAGAACGTTGAGGCTGCCCTCCACCGCCAGCGCAATTTTGCTGGCGTCAAACCGTCTGGGGCCACCAATTTCCACCGTCAGGGCCGGAATGCCCGCCGCGACCAGGGCCGTTTCGAGGGTGCCCACTAGCCCCGGATCGTTTTGAATTTGCTCCACCGGAAACAGCTCGGCCATTTGCCGCACCGTGGGCTGGCGCAGATCGGCAAACAGAAACAGGGTAAAGTCGCTGCCGGTGGTCACCGTGTGGTAGTCGATCACCAGGTCTACGTTGGTGATCAGCAGGCGATTCCACAGCAGCCCGGCGTGGCGCGTGGCGGCATTGACGCCGGTTTCATCGCCGGGCCAGACCCGGTTCATGTCAACCTGGGAGCCGCCGCCCTGGGCCGTCAGCCAGTGCGATCGCGTGTACTCCACCGCCGGGCGCGACACCCCTAGCACCGCCACCACGCTGCCCGCCATCGCCGTGGGGTCGAGCTGGGCCATCACCCGCTGGGCCGCATCGATGCCACTCACCTCATCGCCGTGAATGCCCGCCACCAGCCCGACGCAGGGGCCGGGGCGATCGCCCTTGGCCACCACCACCGGCACATACCAGTGCTGGCCCGTTGCCATCTGCACCCCTTCAAAGAAAAACCGATGGCTGTGCCCCGCCGCTAGGTCGCCCACCCCCAGGTGGCTGATCACCGGCACCCCCTGGAGGATATCGCCGGTATAGATGGTCTTAGCGAGGTCAGAGACGGAACTTGGATTGATGAGAGTCGTCATAGTGGCTTAGCGGAATTTAGGGACACCAGCGGTAGCGCAGCTGCCCTGGCCTAAAGCGCCTCAGCGGTGGGGCCGGGGGCGGTGGGCAGCTTGTCAATTTTGAAGCCCGTAATGCCGTAAAGCAAAGACAGAATGGGGCTGGCGATGTTAAAAATCGCGAAGGGAAAATACAAGAATGTAGAAACCCCCAGCGTCACCGCCATAAACGCACCGCAAGAATTCCACGGTATCAGGGCTGAGGTCACAGTACCCGCATCGGCGGCTAGACGCGACAGGTTTTGGGGCTGCAACCCCCGCTTTTGAAACTCGATGCGAAACATGCGGGCGGGCAGCACCAGGGCAATGTATTGGTCACCCGCAAAAATATTTAGACCGATCGCCGTAGCTACCGCCGTCGCAAACAGCTTGCCCTGGGTACGCGCCCGCAGCAGCACCGGGTTAATCAGCTTGGTCAGCATGCCAAACTCTTCCATAGTGGTGCCAAAGGTCACGGCCCCAATAATAATCCACAGGGTGTAGAGCATGCTGTCCATGCCGCCGCGCGAGATCAGGCGATCGACATCGGCAATGCCCGAATTTTCGCTAAAGCCGTTGGCCATGGCCAGCCAAATCCCCTTGAGAAACAACAGCGGCGCTGCCGCCCCCGGCTCATTCACAAAGCGCATCACTGCGTCAGGTTGCAGCACCACCGCCGTCAGCCCTCCCACCAGTGCCGCCACCATAATCGCCAACGAAGCGGGCACCTTGCGGTAGGAGAGAAACCCCAGCAGGAACATGGGGAACAACGTCAGGGGCGTAATCCAAAATAGCTGATCGAGCTGGGTCAGATCGGTAACGGTTTCTACCCCGGCGGTGACCTCGGTTTGGCTGCCGATGATGGCAAACACAACCAGGGCAATCAGGAAGGCTGGCCCCGAGGTCCAGAGCTGGGCGCGAATGTGGGTATAGATGTCGGTGCCCACGAGCTGGGCGCTCAGCACCGTGGTTTCGGAGAGCGGCGAGGTCTTGTCGCCAAAGTAAGCCCCCGAGATCACCGCCCCCGCCGTCACCGCCAGGGAGACCCCCAGCACAGTGGCAATGCCCACCAGCCCCACCCCAATCGTGCCAGCGGTCGTCCAGGAGCTGCCGATCGCCACCGAGACAATGGCGCAGATCAGCGCCGAGGCCACGTAAAACCAGCCCGGCTGCAAGATCTGAATGCCGTAGTACACCAGAGTAGGAATGGTGCCCGCCATATTCCAGGTGCCGATCAGCGCCCCCACCGCCAGCAAGATAAAAATGGCGCTGGTCACCGAGGCCACGGCGCGGCCCCCGGCAGCGCTGATCTCAGACCAGGGGTTGCCGTTTTTGAGGGCGACAATAGCCGCCACTATGGCGCTGAGAATGAGCGCCACCTGCACCGGGCCATCGATGGCCGCCAGCCCAAAGAGAGTAACCGCCCCGCCAATTAGGCCAATCAACACCACCAGGGGAACGATGGCATCTAAGAAAGAGGGGGGCGCGGAACGCGCGAACCGTCAGAGGGCTGGGCCATAGAGCATCTCCTATTTACACGAGAGGGGTATGGGTCTTGAGGTTAAAGCGGTAGCCGTGGGGCAAAATGTGCAGCTTGACGCCGCACAGGGCAATGGGTTCATCCTTCAGCAACCCGTCTAGGTTGTTGTGGGTGGCGGTGGTTTCATCGACCACGGTGATGGTGCCGGCCCCTACGACCGAAAACTCATCGCCCGTGACGATGATGGCCGTGTTTTCGTCAATGCCCAGGCCGATGACGGCGGGCTGTAGCACTAGGGCGGCCAGCAGCCGACCCAGACGGCCCCGCTGGGCAAAGTGCTGGTCAACCACAATCCCCGGCAAGAAGCCCATGCCTGGGCCCATTTCCACCGCATCGACGCTGGGGTTCGACACCGAAGCACCGCCCACAATCATTTCGTCGGGCATCATTGCGGCACCAGCGCTGGTGCCGGCGATCACGGCCCCTTCCCGATGGCGCTGGTGAATCGCGTCGTCGAGGGGGGTGCCTTTGATAAAATCCACAATGCGAGACTGGTCGCCGCCGGTAAAGAAGATGCCGGTGGCCCCTTTAACTTTTTCTAAATTGTCTTCGCGTTCAGAATCTTCTCGGCGATCGGTGTGCACCACATCGACCCGCTTGGCCCCCAGCCGCTCAAACACGCGAATGTACTCATCGCCCACTTCGCCGGGCAGGCTGGTCGCGGCGGTCATTACAGCAATCTCGGCATCGACCCCGCCAGCGGCACGAATAAACTCCCGCAGCACAACGCAGTCGCCTTCTTTATCTTCTGCGCCGCCAATGATGACCAGCGCGCCCAGTTGTTGATCGGTACCCATGGTGATTTTTCCTTAAGGTGTCTGTTGTTACAGAATTCCAGCATCTCAGATCAGCGAGCGGGTCGTGCTATATCCACCGACTGAGTCCTGAAAGCAAATGCTGACATGGGTAACCTCGACACTGGCTCAAAGTGGCTAAGCATCACACCTAAGCTAGATAAGTTACTGGTCTGGAGTAGGCAGGCTGGGCACCTCGCCGGGCACATAGCCAGGCAGCCGCCGGGAGGGCACAATCACCAACAGCGCCAGCACCGCCATGGTGAAGAAAGAGAGCTTCAAGGCCCGCAGCCGAGCGGCGGCGTTGATCTCTACCGCTGCGGCCACCTGTTCCGGGGTGGCGGTGGTGGTCGCCAGGGTGGTTTCGAGGCGATCGTTGCGGACAAAGGTGACATTGTCCAGGTTGACCTGCTGAATCAGCTCTGGGGGAAGGTTGGGGTTATCGACCACGCCCCGCTGAATGTTGAGGCTGAGAATGCCCACCACCAGCGCTCCGGCCAGGGCCGTACCCACCCCCGCCGCCAGGTTGTTGACGGTGCCGCGCAGGGCTCCCACATCCGCCGCCAGCTCCTTCGGTGACGCGGTGACCAGCACGTTAAACAGCAGCGTCACCAGCGAGCCCTGGCCCAGACCCACCAAAATCAGACCCAGGATGACTGGCAGGGTGCCCCACTGGTTGTTCATCACGATCGCCAGCACCACCATGCCCACCGACGCCAGCATGAAAGCGTTGCGGGCAATCTGGCGCGGGGAGAGGCGATCGAAGAGGCGCACGATGGAGATGGCGGCGGCAAACACCGCCAGCTGGTAGGGAATCATCGCCACCGAGGTGTCAAAGCTGCTGCGACCCTGCACCATTTGAATGTAGAGCGGCACCAAAAAAGTCAGGGCGTTGCCCAGAATGACAATGGACATCATCGAGTACACCGCCGCCTGCTCCTGGGGAGAGTCGATCACCTCCAAAGCTAGCAGGGGGGTAAGCTGGGCCGCCTGCCGCCGCTGAGCCCAGGCAATAAACAGCTGCACCCCGACCACACCCAGCACCACCATAATCGGAGCCGGTGACACGCCCAAGGGCGCAAAGGGGGCCGCCGCTCGGGCGGGCAGCAAGCCCCAGCTGTTTAAGTTGTTGACGCCGACGCTGATCAAAATGATGGACAGGGCCGCCAGCACGACCCCCACCCAGTCAATTTTGACGCCGGGAATTTTGGGCACGGGCTTGAGGCGCAGGCTGAGCAGCAGCACCACCGCCGTAAACGGAATGATGATGCCAAAGGCCCAGCGCCAGCCGATCCAAGTGCCGAGGGCACCGGCTAAAAAGAAGGCGGTGACGGTGGTAATCGCCTGCACCGCGCCGAGAATGCCCAGAGCCGCAGACTGCTGCTTGCCTCAGTAGTTGTTGGCAATCAGCACCACCAGGGTGGGCACGATCGCCGCCGCCGCCAGCCCCGCAATCAGCTGGGCCACAATCATAATCTCGGCGCTGGAGCTAAAGGTCATCAGCACCATGGCCAGCAGCAGCAGGCCAGTGGCCACCCGAAACACATTTAGGGAACCAAACTTTTGGCCCAGCTTGCCCCCCAGCATGACAAAACCCGCCACCGCTAGGGAATAGGCCACGATCGCCGTGCCGACCGTAGTAGGGGACGTGTCAAATTCGTTGACAATGTTGCCGATAGACACGGGCAGGGCGTTGATGTTGAGGGACATCTGCACCTGACCCATGCCGATCACGACCATCGGCAGCCAGGAGTCTTTGGCCTCTATATCGGTGTTGGTTGAGGGAATTGAGTTGGTGGTCATCGGAGGGTCTCCGGAGGGGTGAGGGGTAGGGGGTGGGGAGTGGACTTGTTGGGGCAGACCGACGTGTCTGCCCCAAATCTTGCGGTACGAAGAATTTCGGCGCAGACAGGTAGGGTGGACGCTGCCAACCACAGGAAAACGTTTTTAACCAATCACCTCACGGCTTGGACGGGAGGCAAACAAATTCAGGCCCAGTTGTTCCGACAAAAACTGCGTCACCAGCTGCCCCTTAATGCTGTTACCCGCCTCATCTAGCGGCGGGGCAAAGGTGGCAAGGCCGCCCTTACCGGGGGAAACGGTGACTAAGCCGCCGCTGACGCCGCTTTTGCCAGGTAGCCCGGTTTCGTAGAGCCAATCGCCAGAGTTTTCGTACAGCCCGGCGGTGACCATCACCGCCAGCACATGCTGGCAGTGGATCGGGTCAATGATGGCGTCGTGGGTGATGGGGTTGACACCACCGTTAGCCAGCGTTGCGGCCATCACCGCCAGATCCCGTGCGGTGACATTGAGGGAGCACTGTTTGGTGTAGACATCGGTAGCCTCAACCGGGTCGAAGAAGATGCGATCGTAGGCTTGCAGCAGCTTGGCAATGCCGATGTTGCGCTGGTTGGTGGCCGCTTCCGATTCGTACACCGCCTGGTTGAGGGTAAGGTCTCGCCCCGCAAACCGCGACAGCTGCCCCTGAATGAACTGCCACTTGGCCTCGGCGGTGTCGCCGGGGGCCAGGCTGGTGGTGGCGATCGCCCCAGCATTCACCATCGGGTTATTGGTGCCTTCGTCGATGCGCTCTAGGGCGATCACCGAGTTGAAGGGCAGGCCGGTACTGTTGACCCCCAGCTTTGCCTGGGCCACATCTTCGCCAATCGCCTGGCAGATCAGCGCAAACACAAAGGGCTTCGACACGCTCTGAATCGAAAATTCGTAGGAGGTGTCGCCTGCGCCGTGGATCGCGCCGTTGGTGCCCACCACGCAGACCCCAAGCTCGCGCGGCACCGCCGCCAGAGCAGGGATGTAGTCGGCTACAGCGCCCTCGTCTATGGATTTGAAGCGATCGTAGGCGTCATTGACTAGGGCCTTGACCAGATTGGGCGAGGGCAGATGCCCGGCTGCGATCGCCGCCGCCTGAGTCTTCCCGTCGATGGGGCTAGGGGTGCCCAGGGCAGACGCCTGTCTTCGTTGAGATAACCATTTACGCAGGGGCATCGCTGGTATTGAGTAGTTTTGCTTTAGCGAGCTGAAACTCGTATCAAAACGGCCTGCTAGTAGCGCAGCGTCAGGGCAATGTGGTGATGGTCGGGCAGGGCACCATCCTCTAAAAGCATCACCTCGCCGCCCTTGGCCAGTACCGCTTCGATGATTTCGTCGACAGCGTCATCCATCACCTTGGTGCCGCCGGGTTCAGCCACCACTTGCAGCCCGCCGTTGTCGTCCACAACGGCGGGGACATGGTAGCCCTTTTCGGCGTTGTTGCATAAATAGGGTGTTACGGACGGGGTGATGGCCTAAGGTTTAAGTACCACCCAAAACCTGATGCCGATGCAGCACCGAGTCCGTAACTGGTCTGAGTATAATGCTGGTCTGAAGCAGCGCGGCAGCCTCAGCGTGTGGTTGAGCAAGGATGTGATTGACCAATGGTTGGCCAGCCCACCGACAAGACAACGAGGGGCCTCTTAGACCTACAGTGATACCGCCATTGCGACGGTGGCGACCCTCAAGAGCCTGTTTCACTTGGCCGGACGTCAGGCGCAGGGCTTTGTCGAATCGCTCTTTCAGCTGCTGAACATTACCTTGCCGGTGCCCGACCACAGCACGATATCGCGCCGATTGGCCGCGCTATCGGTGACGATGCCGGTTCAGCCGTTCAGCCATGCGCGTCATATTGTGGTGGATTCGACAGGCATCAAAGTCTACGGAGAGGGAGAATGGAAAGCCCGGCAGCATGGGGTAAGCAAACGGCGCACCTGGAGAAAGCTCCATCTCGGTGTCGATGAGGCCACGGGTGAGATCGTGGTAGCTGAGGTGACCACCAACGACTTCCACGACAGCGAGGTCTTGCCCAGTTTGCTGGAGGGCATTGCCGGTGAGATCGCCCAAGTCTCGGGAGATGGAGCCTACGACACCTTTGCATGCCATGAGGCCATTGCCCAACGCGCCGCTGTAGCAACAATTCCCCCTCGCCACGACGCCCAACCTTGTCGCCCCCAGGAGACAGTTCCGACCCACCCCAGAGACCAAATCTTGCAGCGCATTGACCAGATTGGCCGCTCGGCTTGGAAGCACGAGAGCGGCTATCATCGCCGGTCGCTGGCTGAAACCACGATGTTTCGCCTCAAGGTCACCTTTGGCGGACGAGTCCGCTCGCGGAGCTTTGACAATCAGGCCGTTGAGCTCTTCTTGCAATGTGCGGCGCTCAACCGCATGATTCAACTGGCCAAGCCCGAGAGCTATCCGGTTGAGGCTTAGTTCACGGTTCCTGCCACAGAACCCCCGACGCTTGAACTATTCATGCAACAAAGCCCCCTACAGCTGGCATTAGACAAGCTAGGTTCTGTGATTAATTCAAAACTCAAAACTCAAAATTAAGCACTTTCTAAAACTGCTCTAGCCCCAAAAAATCGGTCTCGCTGTTGTCGGCGATCGTGCTGCAACTGCTGGAGAGCACCCGCGAGTTAAACACCTCAATGCGGCAGGTGCCGGTGGTGTTGGTGATAATGCGCAGGTTTTGCGATGAATCAAAGCTGCGGATTCGGGTAAAAAGGCTGAAACTGTTGGCATTGGCTGGGTCGTCGGTGCGGCGGGTAATGGCTCCTCGATACTGCACTCGCCCCGGAGTCTGACCCCGCACATTGGCCGCCTGGATTTCCGTCATCTCCAGGCCAAAGTTTTCGGCATCGAGGGTGAGCGCCACATTCGCATTGCGACCCCGACTAAACGCCGCCCCCTGCGCCACACCCCGCCCCTGAAAAAGGCTCATCGCAGCGGGGCGAGTGGGGGTAGGAATAGGCGTCTGAGCCGTAGCTTGGGGAATCGAGGCGATCGCGATCGCGGCGACAATTCCAATTAATCCAATCAGTAAATTGCGTTGCTTAAACATTGGGCTTTACCGCATTTAGCATTACGGGAATAGTCGAGGGATGAGATGCTTGAGCCGTTTAGGCGATTCTCCTCCAGAGATGCTTTCTCTGAAAGAGACGCTTTCTCTAAAAGAGACGCTTCGCGAACGCGAACGCGAACGCCAACGCCAACGCCCCAAGGCATCCCCTTCCCTCCAGATAGGCCGCTACAGCTCAGCGCCAAAGTCTTCCCGCAGCTTGGCCTCCTGCTCAGCGCTCAGGTTCGACTGAATCAGTTCGCCAATCTCATCGGGGGCAAAGGCTTCGCTCACCTTATCTACCGTCACCTGGCCGGTGAGCAAAAATAGGGCCGAGGTACCCTCGGTCACCTTGTCGCGGAGATCTTTAATGAAGTCGTCGTTAATGCCGTAGTCGGTAAACTTGCCCGACAGTGCCCCTGCCGCCGCCCCCACCAGCAGACCAAACAGCGGCACCAAGAAAATCAGGCCAAAGAGCATGCCCCAAAAGGCTCCGCCCAGGGCACCAATACCCGTGGTGCTCACCGCCTGGTAGGTTTTGGGCTTGCTGCGCCCAGGCGGCCAGGTCACCACGGCAGCATCGAGCACCTTGACAATCTCCTGCTTTTGCAGATCGCTTAGCTTGGCAAGCGCCTTTTCTGCCCCTTCGGGGGTTTTAAATTTCCAAACTGTCAGCGTAGACATAACTATTCTCCTAGTACGGTTTATCAACCAAGCAAAAGAATTTAGAAAAAATCCCCTGCTTTCCTGAATTTAGAGCCACTCTAGAGTATCTAGAGTTCAGGCTCTACGACCAAAGTCTAGACCAAACCTCGGCGTAGCAGATTAAGGCTTAGGGTTTTCTGATGTCATAAGGCGATATACCTGAGACGACAGGGTAGACGGGTTAAAGGGCTTGCTAATTGCCCCAGAAAAACCCATCTGGCGAAACTCTTTTAGGGTAAACCAGTTAGCCCGAGAGCTAATTAGAAGTATGGGCACCGACTGGCTCACAGAGTACTGCTTTAGCTGCTCTACAAGCAGTATTGCATCATTTTCAGGGGTAGACGCATCAATTAAAATGACATCTGGTCGCTTCTCTTCACACAATTTAATGCCTTCTTGAATAGACTCTGAAAGCCTAACCTCCCAACCCCCAAGCTCACTTAGGCAGTCGCCTAAGACATCTCGAAGACCAGCTTCGTTCTCAATCAAAAGGATTGAATGACTGGGCATATTTAGCCCCTTTTATTCCCTAGGAAGGAACGCCCTATGCTTGGAATCGGCTTGTCTTCCAAGCATAGGCAAAGCGAGATGACTTGAAGCTAAGAGTAGAAGAATCCTATAGGAAAGTTATAGGAGTAAACAAACAATCGACAACCTATCTCATTTAAATTGAGGGGGCGTCGCGCCCTCACCAGCCATGCCCCAAAAGCAGCAACCCCAGCGGTAGATGCGCTCTCAAGGAGCTATCTACCGCTGGGGTTGGGGAAAAGACTATAAGCCTCTAATTACCTGATGCTCTATTGAGCAGAGCACTAGGCGATCGCCAAGCTAGCCAAGCCCCCGCTGAACCCGGTAATCTCAATCACCCCATCGCTGGCGGCCTGGAACCCAGAGTTACCGTCGTTGAGCGCCAGGAAAGTGCGAGAGCCGAGGCTAAAGGTGGCGGCCCGGTTGACCCCAAAGCTGCCGTTGGTGAGCACGGCACCAATGCCCGCTTGAGTCAGGGCGCTTACGGCTCCCAGTTCAGCCACATTGGCAGCACTGACAGTAGTAGGGCCGTCAATAATGTCGGTGCCGATCTTGAGGTCGGTGATGCGATCGAAGTTGCTGAGTAACGACTCTGATAGAGCAGTGTAGCGGAAGGTATCGGCTCCATTGCCGCCAGTCGATGTATCGGCTCCAGCCCCACCTGTAAGCAGGTCATCGCCGTTCTGCCCTAGCAAAATATCGTTGCCCGCGTTGCCATTGAGGGTATCAGCACCATTGCCTCCGTCTAGGTAATCATTACCCGCATTGCCATTGAGAGTATCAACGCCATTGCCTCCCAGTTGGCGGGAGCCAATCAGGATGTTGACCGTACCTAGCGCTGTGCCGCCCTTGCCATCGCTGAGGGCGTAGGCGAAGCTGCCGGAACCACTGCCGGTGGGGTTGAAGGTGATGAAATCATCGGCAGCATTACCAGGCGTGCCGTTGTTGTTGAAGGCAGCAGTACCCCCTACCGCATTACTCACTCCAGTAATGGACAGCACATCGCCTTGATCGATATCGCTGTCGTTGGCCAACAGGCTAGCCACCGAAACCGTCAGTGGAATGCCCTGAGCAGCACCTAGGGAGTCTGTGCCCGCTACAGGGGCGTCGTTGACGCCGTTGATGGTAACGGCAATAGCCTGAGTATCGGTGCCATCGAACGAGGTGACGGTAAAGGTTTCTATCTTGGTGGCTCCGGCACCGAGCGATTGCACCGCACTGTTGGCGACGCTGTAGCTCCAGGCTCCGGCTGCGGTAATGCTGAGGCTGCCCAGATTGCCACTGGCAGAGGCAACGGTGGTTTTGAATGTATTCTCCCCAGTATCGACATCCGCAACGGTGAGGCTGCCCACGGTGCTGAGGTTGCCGCTGACCACATTCAGGTCTTCGGTGACGGCCCCGGTTGCGGTGCCGCTGATGGTGGCTGGGTCATTGACGCTGTTAACCGTCAGGTTGACGGTAGCGGTGGCGGTGCCGCCGTTGCCATCGCTGATAGCGTAGGTAAAGCTATCGCTGCCGTTGTAGTTGGCGTTGGGGGTGTAGAGCAACTGGTCATCAGTTAGGTCAGTCGGGGTGCCGTTGTCGTTGCGAGTGACGGTGCCATTGGTGGGGTCGGTAAAGCTGTCGAGGCTGAGGGGGTCGCTGTTGGGGTCAGTGTCGTTTGCCAGGACGTTGATCGTAACTGGAGTGTCCTCATTGGTGGTGGCCGTGTCGTTAACGGCAGTCGGCGATTGATTGGCCGGATCAGTGAGGGTAATCGTAGCGGTGGTATTCGCACCCAAGGTATACCTTGCCCCATCGACCAGGGTGAGGATGACCGTTTCATTGCCCTCTACCAGCGCATCGGCGATCGGGGCAACCGTGACAGTCGCAGTAGTCGCTCCCGCCGCAAAGGTGACAGTGCTAGGCAGCGTGGTGTAGTCAGTGCCGTTGGTAGCAGTGCCGCTCAGGGTGTAGACAACAGTGAGACCACCAGCAGGAGCAGCTTTGCTAAGGCTGAGGATAAAGCTGCCCGGTGTGCTCGGTTCAGCCGCATTGGTGCCAGCCGCGACGCTGAGGCTGGGGTCGTTCGCCGTATTCTCGAAGAATCTGGTATCGCCGAAAAGTTCTCCGATGAAGGCATCGAGGTCGCCATCGTTGTCAATATCGGCAAGGGTGGGATTGCTGTTGCCCCCGACATCGCTCAGCCCGAAGGGGTTAGTGACGGGAGCGGCAAAGCTAGGCGCTGTTCGGGTGCCTATATTCTCAAAGAAAAACGTGTTGCCGTTAAAAGCCCCGATGAAGGCATCGAGGTCGCCATCGCCATCCACATCCGCAAAGTCAGGACTGGCATTATCAAACGTGAAGGGAGCGGGATTAAGATCGCGCAGATTGAAGGGGTTGGTGACGGGGGCGGCAAAGCTGGGCGCTGTCTGGGTGCCCGTGTTCTGGAAGTAGAGCGTGTTGCCATACTCTTCTCCGAAGAAAGCATCGAGGTCGCCATCGCCATCAATGTCGGCAAAGGTGGGCTTGATGTAAGCCCCAATATCGCCAAAGGGGCTGGTTGCTGCCGTAAAGGTCGGGGCTGCGGCTGTGCCCGTGTTGCGGAAAAACAGCGTATTGCCAAAACTGTCTCCGATAAAGGCATCGAAGTCGCCATCGCCATCAATATCGGCAAAGTCGGGGGAGTTGTACCCCCTGGAAAAGCCCAGCCCAAAGGGGTTGACGAGGGGAGCGGCAAAGCTGGGTGCAGAGGCTGTGCCCGTGTTCTCGAAGTAGAACGTGCGGCTGCCGCTGTCATTGTTGATATCGCTGCCAACGAAGAGATCGAGGTCGCCATCGTTGTCAATATCGACAAAGACCGGATCGGGGGCATACGCATTGAGGGGACTGGTGATAGTCCGAATATTTCTCAAGCCAAAGGGATTGGCGATCGGGCTATTGAAACTAGGTGTTGCCATGGTTATTTTTCGTTTAAAGTTATAAAGAGCAGTTGAGAAAACACCCTGAAGTTGTGCTGTAACGGGCTTCCTCGCCTCAGATTGCACAGGGTCAGAGGCAGGGCTGGTTTTACCCCTCGAAGCGACTTAACCCGAGTCACTCCGAGGGGTTATGTTTTGCCTGCAAAACGTGGTGTTTTGATCTCGACAGGTCATGGTTTAACCTCGGTACGACATGATTTGAACTAAATCCTTTGGGTTTTGAAATTGCACGCCTTGCGCACGGTTACTGGCCCTGATTCAAAACTTTGAGCGATCGCCTCGCCGCACTGACTCCATCCACACTTTGCGGTGGCATCCACTGGTGCTGGTGCAGCAGCGGCTCTAACGCCGCGCTGGTCAGGGGCGTTACGGCATAGGTCAACTCCACCTCAACGCAGCCCTGCCCCACCAGACTTTGCTCCAGGTGGCTGACCAACCGCTTGCCAATGCCCTGTTGCCGACAGGCCGGTGCCACAAACAGCGACAGCAGCTCGGCCCGCTGGTCGGGGAGACATTCAGCGATCGCCATCCCCACCATCTCGCCATTGACGGCGGCTGAGATGCCGATCAGCTCACCGCGCTGCGGCTGATGGCTCCAGCGCTTTTGCAGGCTAGGAAAGGTAAAGGCGTCATAGTTTGCCAGGTTTTCAGGGGTGAGGTGAAAGACCCGCTGAAACTTGACGGCAAGGGGCGTGGGGGAGGAAAGCGGTTGTGGGGGCGACGGTGCAGGTTGCGGCGACTCCCAGGCTTCTTTGGGTAAGCCCGGAACTGGAGCGATCGCGCCTTGGCTGGGACGTTTGACCGTGGGCTTGGTGGTGACAATGCCATTGGAGCCCGGAAAGGTCACCAGCCGCTGAATATCTTCGTTTTGAAAGCCCAACGCTTTGGGCTGAAGCACACCGGGCAGCGTCACCACATCAAACAATTCTTCGACCACCCCGTCGAGGTGCAGCCAATGAGCCGTTTCACCCGTGGTCAGGTCAATTACCATCAGGCCACACTGCGGTTCTCTGCCCTCTTTGGCGAGGCGTTCTTCAAGCAGCAGACCCCCAAAGGTGCGCGATCGCAGCTTTGACAAGCCGACGAATGCGTAGTGCTCAAAAAAAGCTAAGCCCCGGACAAAGCCGGGGCAAAAGGTAATCGGCACAAATTGCTGGTCATCGAGATAGCCCAACTCGCCCGTGCCTGAGTTGAGCAGCCACAGCTTGCCCCCATACCATCGGGGCGAATGCGGCATCGATAGCCCGGTTGCCACAATCTCACTGCTGGGCACATGCATCACCACCCCACCGTTGACCCGATGGTCACGCCAGCCTGCGGCCGTGTCGGTGGTGCTACAGGCCGTGACAAAGGCGGGTTGGCCCTCCACCATGGCTAAACCATTGAGATGACAACGGTCTTCGGCAGCCAGCTTAGAAATAAACGGCGGCTGCCAGACGGGAGCAAAGCTATAGCCGGGTTTGAGAGTAGCGAGGCAGCTAAAGTCTGTATTGACAAACAAAATGTCTGGGTGTTCTGCCCCCAGTTGCTCAGTAGACCGGTGAGTGAGCACGACATCGTGAATATTGAGGTCACCCGTCGTGTAAGCCAGCCTAGGAACGTAGAGCCGATCTGCCCCAAGCTGTTGGGTGCCTAGCTCAAGGCAATTTTCAAACTGCCAAAGCTGATAGCGGGTGCTCATGTAAAGGCGATCGCCCTGGGCGTAGAGGCCCATGGGTTTATCGAATAGCCGTTCGTGCAGTGCCAACCGATTGTCTGGGGTAGTGCCCATAAAAAACAGGCGGTTGGTTTGGTAGGTGGTAAAAGCAACACTGAGTGATTGCTCCCGCAGCCAACCAGCTAAGTCAGGAGACGCCGTGAGTTCTAATGACGACATTTAGATTAGGTTGTGAAAGTTAAGGTTTTAGGCCGTGTAAAGCGCACAAAATGAACTTTGTGATTAGGCATGTCCAGCCAAACCAGATACGGCTGAACCTCGTTAAAATTTCAAATTGTCCATGGCAAATTAGCGCGACGAGCGCCGCGCTAATTTGCTATAGGAGAAGATTAAAAATGGTGTTGGCAATAATTGCCAACCGATTAAAGCTAGGCTATGGCTGCTCAAACAAACTGAATCAGGGCAGACTGATCATGCCTTGCGCACCTAAAATCCAAATGAAAGACAACCTCCTAAGGGTTGAGCCTTGCTAGTTTTATTGAGAATAAATTAGATGGTTTCACGGATGCTATCAAGACCTGGCAATGTTACTTTATACAACCTTTAAGACCAGACACGGACGATCGCCACTAGTCCTAGCCCTTAAAACCATCTATCAGCGCTGATATTCGCCCATCAGGACAGTTGCCCGTAGAATCAAGGGTGTCAATTCACGCCTGAGGATGCATTGTGGCCCACAAGCGACTGATTATTGAAATGGGTATGGGCGTCGATCAGCACGGCCAAGACCCCACCGTGGCGGCAGCACGGGCGGTGCGCAATGCGATCGCCCACAACGCCCTCCCCGGCGTTTGGGAAGTCGCTGGCCTCAGCCACCCCAACGAGATGCTCGTCGAAGTGCAGGTCGCCGTCCCCTTCCCCGACCAGGTGCGGCAAGAGGACGTGCTAGCCGTGCTGCCCTTTGGCCAAAAGACCCTGGTGCTAAAGGAAGGCGGCATGGTGGTGGCGGGCCGCGCCATCCCTGAACTCGACGATAAAAATGACGATATGTATGTGGCGATCGCCGCCGTCACAGTCTCAATCCCCGTCGGTGAGTGGGGAGTGGGGAGTGGGGAGTAAACTCACTCCCTACCCCTCACCCCCTACCCCCTACCCATCCACTCCCTACCTCAACCTCGCCCCCCGATACCGCATCTCCTTCTTGATCGCGTTCTGCTGGGCAAAATTCGGCATATCCCCCTGATGGCCCATCAAAATAATCGAGTCGCCCAGGGCCAAATAAGTAGCCCGGCTGGGGTGAATGATCACCTCACCATCGGCGCGACGCAGGGCCACGGTAATAAACGTGCCCTGACCCTTGACCTCAATGTCGCCAATGGTGCCGCCAATCAGCGGTGAGGTAGCATCGATCACCAGTTCGTTGAGCTGAATATCCAGTTCCGCCAAAAACTCGTTCAGCCCGTGTTGACCATCGGTCTGCGATAAAAAATCCACCGCCGACGGGTGGCTGATCAGATGGGCCATGCGTAGGGCGCTAATGCTGGCGGGCAGCACTACGTGGTTGGCCCCCGCCAGCCGCAGCTTTTTTTCGGTGGAGGGCATTTCGCCTCGGGCCAAAATCATCAGGGCCGGGTTCATCTCCCGCGCCGTGAGGGTAATAAACACGTTGGCGGCATCGTTGGGCAGCACCGTGGCCAGCGACTTGGCGCGATGAATGCCCGCCGCCTCCAGGGCGGTTTCATCGGTGGCGTTGCCCTGGTGCATCAGGTATCCCTGCTCCTGGGCTAAAGCCACCCGCTCAGGGTCATTATCGACAATGATAAACGGCTGGCGATCGCGCTTCAGCTTGCGGGCCACCAGCTGACCAATCCGGCCAAAGCCGCAGATAATCACGTGGTCTTCCAGGCTGTCAATTTCTTTGGTCATGCGTTTCACATTGAGAGCTCGATGAATTTCCCCTTCGGTAATCATTTGCACGAAGCCCGACACGATGTAGGCCACCGATAGAGCCCCCGCAATAATCACAAAAATCGTAAATACCTTGAGCGGCGGTGAGGTCAGGGGCTGCACTTCCCCATAGCCCACCCCAAAGATCGTGATCACCACCATATAGATGGCGTCGAGGAAGTTCCAGCCCGCCACCATGTAGCCAATAACCGCCGCCACCACCGTCAGCGTAAAAAAGATGACCCCTGTAACAATCCGCCGAAACGAGCTATTCAGCATCTATACCTCAGGCAGGGTCCAGGCCTTTACAGAAATCAGATCAGTTCTCAAATAAAGGCTATGGTAATTGACAGCCTGCCCCTCAAAGAGTGCGGCACATAGCAAATTGCGATACACTATAAAGCAAACTCATAATGACTTCGACTAAATCCACTACCTACTAAAATGCTGGCCGTCCAAGCGGCGGCCCTAAGGGCTCTGGGGCGTTGGCAAAACCTCTCCGGAGGAGAATCGTCTCAGCCCAGCAGTTCTATCGTTTTTGTCCCCTTCTACATCAAATTGACTCTGCGACTATGACAGCTACCACTCTGCAAAATCCCCTCCTCATTGGTGCCGGTCTACCTCCCTTCGCCAGCATTGACACCACCCACATTGTGCCGGGCATTACCGCCCTGCTTGACGACCTCACCACTGCCCTAGAAACCCTCGAAGCCCAGGTCACCCCCACCTGGGAGGGTCTGGTGGAGCCCCTCACCCGCATCGAAGAGCGCCTGGGCTGGAGCTGGGGCATCGTCGGTCACCTGATGGGGGTGAAAAACAGCCCCGAGCTGCGCGCCGCCTACGAAGAGGTGCAGCCGCCTCTGGTGCAGTTTGCCACCCGCTTAGGCCAGAGCAAGCCCCTCTACGAAGCCTTCAAACAGCTCCGCGCCAGCGACCAGTGGGCTAGCTTCGACCCGGCCCAGCAGCGCATCGTCGAGTCTTCCATTCGCGAGGCCGAGCTGTCAGGGGTAGGGCTGGAGGGCGCTGAAAAAGACCGCTTCAACGAGATTCAGCAGAGCCTGGCCGAACTCACTAACAAGTTCTCCAACAACGTGCTCGACGCCACCAAGGCCTTTAGCCTTACCCTGACGACGCCTGAAGAAATCGATGGCCTACCTCCCAGCCTGCTAGCCCAGGCCGCCCAAGCCGCCCGCGACGCTGGCGACGAACAGGCCACCGCCGCCGCTGGCCCCTGGCGAATCACGCTGGACTACCCCAGTTTTGGCCCGTTCATGCAGCACAGCCGCCGCCGCGACCTGCGCGAGCAGCTCTACCGCGCCTTTGTCACCCGCGCCTCTGAGGGCGATCTCGACAACAGCCCCAACATTGAGAGAATTCTGGAACTGCGCCACGAGATGGCCAACCTGCTGGGCTACGCCACCTACGCTGACCTCAGCCTGGCCCGCAAGATGGCCCCTTCTGTGGAGGCGATCGAAAAGCTGATGGGCGAGCTACGGGTGGCCAGCTACGACACCGCCGTCAAGGAACTGGATGAACTCAAAGCCTTCGCCCAATCCAAAGGGGCCACCGAGGCCGACAGCCTCACCCACTGGGATACTGCCTTCTGGGCCGAGCGCATTCGCGAAGAAAAGTACGGCCTCAATGATGAAGAGCTGCGTCCCTACTTCCCCCTACCCCAGGTGCTCGACGGCCTGTTTGCCCTGGCCCACCGCATCTTTGACGTCACCATTGCCCCCGTCGATGGCGAAGCCCCGGTGTGGCACCCCGACGTGCGCTACTTCCAGGTGCTGAATGGCAGCGGCGACCCGATCGCCCACTTCTACCTCGACCCCTACAGCCGCCCTGCCGAAAAGCGCGGCGGAGCCTGGATGGATGACTGCATCAACCGAGGCAAAATCAACAACCAGGTGCGGCTGCCGGTAGCCTACCTGGTGTGCAACCAAGCTCCCCCAGTGGATGGCAAGCCCAGCCTGATGACCTTCCGCGATGTAGAGACCCTGTTCCACGAGTTTGGCCACGGCCTTCAGCACATGTTGACCCAGGTAGACTTTACCGGTGCATCGGGCATCAACAACGTCGAGTGGGATGCCGTAGAGCTGCCCAGCCAGTTTATGGAGAACTGGTGCTACCACCGCGATACCCTGCTCACCCTAGCCCGCCATGTGGATACGGGTGCGCCCCTGCCAGAAGACCTGTATCAAAAAATCGTTGCCGCCCGCACTTTTATGACCGGCAGCGCCATTCTGCGTCAGGTGCGCTTTGGCTGGACAGATATTGAGCTGCACCACCGCTACCGGCCCAGCAGCGGCGAGACGGTGACCTCCGTCAGCCAGCGCATCGCCGAGCAGTCCTCTATTCTTAAGCCCCTGCCGGAGGATGCCTTTCTCTGCGCCTTTACCCATATTTTTGCGGGGGGCTATGCGGCGGGCTACTACAGCTATTTCTGGGCCGAGGTGCTGAGCGCCGATGCCTTTGCCGCCTTTGAGGAGGCCGGGCTGGATAACGAGGGGGCGATCGCCGCCACCGGTCGCCGCTTCCGCGATACGGTGCTCGCCCTGGGCGGCAGCCGCCACCCCATGGAAGTGTTCAAAGCCTTCCGGGGCCGCGAACCCAGCACCCAGGCGCTGCTCCGCCATCGGGGATTGGTAGCTGCTTAGGATTTTCCTCAAATAGTTGACCTAGAAGCCAGGGTTTTCGGAAAACCCTGGCTTCTTTTTGTTCCCCAGGCTTGCCCCTAAGACTGCTGGCGTTGATGAAACCCGTCGATCGCACTGGGCAGCGTAAAGAAGATATGTTCGGTGCCGATCAGCTCTAGCAACCCCGATCGCTGAAGCTGAGCGTAGAGGTCGCGCTTAACCCGCGCCAGGGCGAGAGTAATGCCTCGCTTGCTGAGCGTTTCGTGCAGTTCCACCAGCATATCGGCGGCGGTAATGTCGATCTCGACCATAGCTTCGGTATTGATCACAAACCACTCCACTGGCGCGGCTTCAGCCTCAATCACCGCCAGGGCGCGGCGCTGAAAATCTACTGCGTTGGCAAAAAACAGCGGCGCATCGTAGCGGTAGATCACCAGCCCCGGAACTGTGGTCGCCCCTGGCCAGTCGGCAACATCGTGCAGACCCGCAATGTTGGGCACCTTTCCCATCACCGCGTCGTGGGGGCGAGCAATGCGGGCAAAGAGTTCGATGACGGAGAGGCCTACGGCGATCGCCACCCCCGTCAGCAAATCCGTTGCCAGCACCCCCACCGTCGTCGCCAGCGCCAGGGCAAAATCGCCCTGGCGAAACGCCCTCAGCCGCAGAAACTCGGGAATATCTACCAGCTTAGTGGCGGCAAAGATCACCAGCGCCCCCAGGGCCGCCGTCGGAAACAGCGCCAGTAGGGGCCGCAAAAACAGCAGCACCCCCATCACCACCCCAAAGGCTGCCAGCGAATACACCTGGCTCTTACTGCCCATGGAGTCGCCAATGGCCGCCCGGCTGGCACTGCTGCTCACCGGAAAGCCCTGCATCAGCCCGCCGCCCAGGTTGGCCACCCCCAGGGCAAATAGCTCCTGGTTGGCGTCAACGGTGTGGTGGTTGCGGGCCGCCAACGCCCGCGCCGTCAGCACATTGTCTGAGTAGCCGACGATCGCAATCCCCACCGCCGCCGTCAAAATCTGTAGTACCTCCTGGCGAGAGGCCAACGGCACCACAAACCGGGGCAGCCCCGCCGGAATTTCGCCCACCACTCTGACCCCCTGCTGGTCAAGCCCCAGCAGCGCCACCAGGGCAGTGGCCAGCAGCACCGCCAGCAGCGGCCCCGGCACCCTGGCAAACCGGGCCTGCACCCCAAACAAAAACACCAAAACAAAGCCCGCCACGGCTAAGGTCGGCCCGTGGGCCTGACCCAGGTGTCGCCAAAATTCCCCCAGCTGCCCCGCCACCGAGTCAGCCTCAATGGGTACGCCGCTCACTCGGCTGAGCTGCCCGGCCATCATAATGACGGCGACCCCAGCCATGTAGCCAATCAAAATCGGTTTAGAGAGCAAATCGGCCAAAAACCCCAGGCGAGCTGCGTAGCCCACCAGGCAGAGCAGGCCGACTGCACAGGCCAGCAGCGAGGCCAGGATGGCATAGCTGGTGTCAGAGGTCGCGGCCAGGGGGGCGATCGCCACCGCCGTCATCACCGCCGTGCTCGACTCGGGCCCCACCGACAGCTGGGGCGAGGTGCCCACCAGGGCATACAGCAGCAGCGCCGGTAGAATTGCCCACAGCCCCTGCACCGGGCCGACCCCCGCCAGTTCCCCATAGGCCATGCACTGCGGAATCAGATAGGCGGCCACGGTAATACCGGCGAGGCCATCCTGGCGCAGCCAGGCTCTAGGGTAGTGACGCAGGCGATCTAACCCCGGTAAAAGGGCGGTGCGAGGCAAATACTTTGGTCGTGCGCTCAAGGCAATACTCTATCAGTAACCAATCATCCCGGCAGCGGCTGGGGCTCAGCTGCCGCTCAAATCTACGGGGTTATACAAGCTCATGGCCTTTTCAACGCCGTCTTGTAGAGCTTTCTCCAGAGCGCGCAGGCTGGTATCGACCACCGCATCCATAGTGCTGCGCTCGGCTTTAGAAAAATTGCCCAGCACGTGGGAGACAACAGCCCCATCCCCCCCGCGATCGCTAGCTCCAATACCAATGCGCAGGCGCGGAAACTCCTGGGTGCTCAGGTGGGCGATCGCCGACTTCATGCCGTTGTGCCCCCCGGCAGAGCCCCCCAGCCGCAGCCGCAGCCGCCCCACCGGCAAATCCATATCGTCGTAGACCACCAGCACCTGGCTCGGCTCTAGCTTCAGCCAGTCCAACACCGCCCGCATGGCCTGGCCCGAGCGATTCATGTAGGTCAGCGGTTTAAGCAAATACACCTTTTGGCGCGTCGGCCCAAACCCCGCCCCATACTCGCCCTGAAACCGTCGCTCCTCCTTGAGGGGCACGGCCCAGGTCTTAGAGAGGCGATCGACCACCTCAAAGCCAATGTTGTGGCGGGTACCCGCGTACTTTTCCCCTGGATTGCCCAGCCCCACAATCAGGCAGGGCAGAGCGGGCGATGCGACGTCAGCCATAGGTCAACGAGGTCCCTAGGCTCTACGCGGGGGAATCGGTTTCAGCGGGCTCGGCAGTGGTCGCCGTTCCGCTGCCGTTGGTGTCGCTCAGTGGAGCGGCAGCCGCTGGTTCAGCCCCGGCGGCGGTCTCAGGCGGCGTCAACACCTTAGGTGACTCAGGTTCTAAGGTCGCCTTCATGGGTGCCGTCACCGCCTTTTCAATCTGCTGGGCTTCCTTCTTAAACTCTTCCTCAAATTCCCGAGAGGCTTCCTGAAAGCCCTTAATGGCTTTCCCCATGCTGCGGCCAATTTCCGGCAGTTTTTTGGGGCCAAACACCAGCAGCGCCAGCACCATAATTAGCGCCATCTCTGGCAAACCCACACCAAACACGTTCATAGGCCAACTCCCGAATAACGACGGCTGTGCATACACCTACTACTGTGCATCAGCTATGGGTGCATCAAACGGCAAAAGAGGCTGGGTAGTCAAGGGTCTACGCCAGCCTCAGATAGGTAAGTTTTGAATTTCACATCCAAAGCGCGTGGGCAAAATTGAGAGCCAACCCGCTAGAGGTCGACCCCTAAAATCCCTTAGAGGCCTACGCTACGCCAGTCAACATCAAAGCTTTCTAGCACGATAGAAGAGTTATAAAGCTGCAAAATAATCAGCAGAAACACGAAGAACAGACCAATGAAAACCGCCATCAGAGGGGTGGTGCCCCAGCCGGGAGCAACCTTACCGTACTCAGAGTTGAGGGGCTTCAACACGTCTCCTAACCTAGTCCGTTGTGCCATGGATCCTTCCACAATCAACACTTTATAGTTCGTAATATTATAGGATGGGGTGGTTTCCTATTCTCATAAACCCCATGGAACCTGCAACAGTTCTTATCATTTCCGTGGCTGCCGTGGTGGTAGCCGTGACTGGTTACTCAGTGTACATGTCCTTTGGGCCCCCGTCCAAGCAGTTGTCCGACCCCTTCGACGACCACGAAGACTAGGATTGCTGGGTCGATGTCCAGATCTGAGCATCGACCCAGTCACCTCCAGGTTTTCTGCCCAACGGTATTGATGCCGAGGGTTTCTAGTGGTAGGATTAGAAACCTGTGGATTTATTTGGCTGTCTTGCCGCAATCCTTACCGGTCAAACCTTTCAACCTTACGAATGTTGCTTTAACCCTATGATTAAGCTTCGCCTCAAGCGTTTCGGCAAAAAGCGGGAAGTCAGCTACCGCATCGTAGCCATCAATAGCCATGCCCGCCGCGACGGCCGCCCCCTAGAAGAAGTTGGTTTCTACAACCCCCGCACCGACGAAACTCGGCTTGACGTAGATGCCATTACCCGTCGCCTAGAGCAGGGTGCGCAGCCGACCGAGACCGTGCGACACATTCTTGAAAAAGCCAATTTAATTGAGAAGCGTAAGACCACCTTCAAAACCACAGCTAAGCCTGAAGTCAAGGCTGAAGCCTAGGTCGCCCATTGCCTTTAGCCCTTGCCCCCGACATGGATAGCCCTGATTTCCCAGGACTGGTTAGGTTTTTGGTAGAGCCCTTTTTAGACTCGCCCGATTCTTTGCGCATAGATTGCGAAGAAAACCCGGTGCAGTCTAAGGTGTGGATCCGCATTGCCTTTAAGGGAGATGAGCGGGGCAAGGTGTTTGGCCGGGGTGGACGCAACATTCAGGCCATTCGCACCATTGTGCGGGCCACAGCGGCGCTGTCGGGCTGGTCGGCCTACGTCGATGTCTACGGAGCCTCGGAGCAGGAATCTGGTGCTGACCACAGGTCTCACAGTGGCCCGCCGCGACGCGTTTCAGACAAGCCCAAGCCCCAACTGCGTCCCAAGACCTAGGGGAGACCTGGCCCCTCCGGGCCTGAATTATTTTGGCAACTGTTTTAGATGGACTCTCCCCTGCGGATTGAACTGCCGACTCCAGAGGGCGCTGTGGCCCTGGCCGGATATCGCGAAGAAAATATCAAACTCCTGGCCAGCCAAACTGGAGCATCTCTAGTGCTGCGCGGCCAGGAGTTGTTTATTTCGGGCACCGACAGTGGTGCGGCCCTGGCCCAGCGGTTGGTCATGGCCCTAGAGCCCCTGTGGAGCCAGGGGCAGCCGGTGACCACCGCCGACATTATGACGGCCCGCCACGCCCTCGACACCGATCGCATCGACGAACTCCAGGCCATTCATCGGGATGTGGTGGCGCGCACCCGGCGGGGTGAGGTGGTACGGGCTAAGACCTTTCGCCAAAAACAGTATGTCAAGGCCCTGCGTAGCCAAGACATGGTGTTTTGCATTGGCCCGGCTGGCACCGGCAAGACCTTTCTGGCCACCCTGGTGGGTATTCAGGCGCTGCTTAACAATGAGTTTGAGCGCTTAATACTGACCCGCCCAGCAGTGGAGGCTGGAGAGCGCCTGGGCTTCTTGCCCGGCGATTTGCAGCAGAAGGTCAACCCCTACCTGCGGCCTCTCTACGACGCCCTCCACGAGCTGGTAGACCCCGAGAAAATCGCCAACCTGATGGAGCGCGGCATTATCGAGGTGGCTCCCTTGGCCTACATGCGGGGGCGCACCCTCAACAACGCCTTTGTGATTATGGATGAGGCCCAAAACACCACCCCAGCCCAGATGAAGATGGTGCTGACTCGCCTGGGCTTTAAATCGCGCATGGTGGTGACGGGGGATGTCACCCAAACGGATCTACCGGCTGACCAGACCTCAGGCCTAGCGATCGCCCAGCAGATTCTCAAGGGGGTAAACGGCATTGCCTTTTGCCACCTCAACCAGGCAGACGTAGTGCGCCACCCACTGGTGCAGCGTATTGTGGCCGCCTACGAAACCTACGAGAGCCGGGTGACGAAGCGAGAGAGTCGGCCTCGATAGTCTTGTGCCTGGCGAAAGAACGAAGACAAAAGGGCGAAGAAGGCCTGATAGGCTTGGGTTTTAGGCTTTTGGGGCTGTTCTAGCTACTTGTCGGCGATCGCACTCAAAACCCAAAAACTCTCCCTTACCTAGAACCGTTGGTAGGGGAGAGTCTCAAATGGAAAAATGCTGGCTTAAGCAACCCAGTTTGCTAGACAATAGCGAACGCTGGCGCAGCCGTAACCGCAGCATCACCCATCGGCACCGCAGCATAGACTTCGGCAGAGTTGTTGGGGCTTTCGATCAGCTTGACCTTGTGGAGGCTGGCCCCCAGGTCAGCGATCGGGCCTTGCAGCAGATCGCGAATGTGGACGGCAATATTCTCGGCGGTGGGCACCACTTCGGCAAAGTAGGGAATGTCTTTGTTGAGGAAGGTGTGGTCGAAGGGTTCCACCACATGCTCGTCGATGGCTGCCTGGAGCGCCGCCAAATCCACCAGCATGCCGGTGCGAGGGTCGATCTGCCCCTTGACCGTGACCTCTAGGTGGTAGTTGTGGCCGTGGCCGTGGGGGCGGGCGCACTTGCCGTAAATTTCGCAGTTTTCTTCGTAGCTGAGCCGGGGCGAGGCGAGGCGGTGGGCGGCGCTGAAGTGGGTGCTGACGGTGAGAAAAGCTTCCATGGCGTTACCTGAGTAGTCGGACCAAAGTTCGGGATGTTCGAAAAGCTGAATGTTGACGATAGGCAGATGGGGCAGGAGGCGATCCCAAATCGCCTTGGCCATGAACTCGGTGGTGGGCAGGGTGTGCTGAAATTCAGGCCAGACCTCGTTGAGGTAGGCAAAGTCGAGCTGGGCAGTGACCTCGTTTTTGATCACATGCTTGACATCAGACAGGTTGAGCACCATGCCGTACTCGTCGAGGTCGCCTTCCATAGCCACGTAGAGTACGTAGTTGTGGCCGTGACCCGGAAAGTTGGTGCAGGGGCCAAATTGCCGGGCGTTTTCGGCATCGCTCAGCTCGCTCAGCCAGTAGCGGTGGCTGGCAGAAAACTGCGCCCGGCGATTGATAATGCATTTCATAGGATGAAAAATCCGTGGGTTGACGATTGCTACATTAAGGAACCGTTACATAACTAGCATAGTTTAATTTGACTGGGATTGAGAGATCGGTGCAGGCAGGCGATCGCTGCAAAGAAACAGTAAAGATTTGCGGCAGCGCGATCGCCCTCCTAGCCCCTCAATCCCTTAGCTGACAAGCTCTTTCGGAAGATAGAGATTTGCTTAAATTAAATGACATGGCTTGTTGACATCGAAAGGATTTAGTAAAATTGAATACAGAAAGTACGTTGACGTTCATCTGAGGCCAGCTGGAGATTATTCCACTACGCCCTAGACGGAAGTAAGGAGATTGGCTCCCGAAGGAACGCACCCTGCTTAGGCAGTTTGTTAAATCCTTTGTCAACAAGAGGCGTGACATGAAACTTTGCTATCGCGGCGTAGATTACGATTACAACCCGCCTTCCCTGGAAGTGCGCGACAGTGAACTCACCGGAACCTACCGGGGTCGTTCTATCAATTTCTCCTATGTGAGCCATATGCCGGTGCCTCAGCCGGTGGCCAACTACACCTACCGTGGCGTTGGCTATAGCACCAACTCCCAGGGACAAGTGGTGTCTTCGGCCACGACTCCTGAGCGTCAGCCGGTATTTCAGGCTGGGCGAGTTGCGGTAGGCAAGGGGCTAAATTCCCGGCGACACCTGCTGCGAGAAGCGGCTGAGGCCCATCGCATTAACATTCAGCAGTCGATTCAGCACCGCATTGAAGTTGCTCGCGCCCAGGGCAACGACAACCTGTTGAGGCAGCTTGAGGACGAGCTCCACCAAGTAGCCTAGGTTTTGCGCCATCGACTCAGCGTTTTGCTGTAGCTGGAGCAGTGAGGGGCATCCCAACAGGGGTGCCCTTTTTTTATGCCGTGCTCAGCGAAGAGGGCGGTAGTTTGTGGGAGCTTGCTATAGTCATAGTCACGTTGGTTATACATCGCAATGTTTAACCCGATTTTTGCAAATGATTGCGAAAGAACTGCGTCAGCTCATGCCATGAATCTTCCGCCGCCAAACGGTTATAGGAAGAACGCTCGTGGCAGAAAAAACCGTGATCGGCATCACGATAAATCTTTAACCGATAATCTTTACCAAGCTCCTTAAACCGAGACTCAATGTAGTGAATACGCTCCAGTGGAATGAAGGGATCTGCACCCCCGTGAAACAGATAGACGGGCACCGCAATATCTAGCACTGCCGCAACCCACTCGTCTAAAACCATGCCATAGAAGGGGGCTGCTGCCGCAATTTCGTTTGAAAACTTGCAGGCCGCAAGAAAACTCAGCCCGCCGCCCAAACAGAATCCCGTCACCCCAATCTGATCTGGCAACAGGTCAGGTCTTGATTTGAGATAACCCAATGCCGCTTGCAGATCCTTCTCCATTGCTGTACCTAAATTGAGCCGGTACATCATGGCCATTGCCGCTTCGACTTCGTTGTAGCCAAACTTGTTGTGCGGCAATTCTCGATAATATAGATCAGGGGTTAGAACGACATATCCTTCGCTGGCAATGCGGGCCGCTACATCTTGAATATGAGATGTTACGCCAAACGCCTCCATCAGCAGCAAAACGGCGGGTTGGCGTTGAGCACGGGCATGGGTATGTAAAATGCCAGGCATTTGGCCGTCAGGCGTGGGAATAAGCACCTCTTCGACTTGAAGCTGCACACTTGCTTGCATCATTAACCTTTCCTAAAGCCGACTGCTGATAGCCTAGAGAGTTTGCGATTGAACTTCTAGAAGAAAATTGCGCAATTATTGTAAATTCTTGCGCTGATACCAATGCTCCCAATTAAAACCATCTACTGCTGGCTAAGCGGAGTCAAAGCCAGCGTTCCCTAAGCGGAGCCAAAAGGGACACAGGCGGAATTGCCACAGAGAATTGGTATCAGGCTTTCATAAACTGTTTCGGAGTGATTCCCACAATCTGTTTAAATGAGCGGGTCAAATGACTTTGATCGCAGAAACCAACCCTGAGCGCAATATCTGAAATACTGAGATGACTGTGTTGCAATAGCTCTTTTGCTTTCTCAATGCGACGCTGCAAAATGTACTGATGGAGGGTGATTCCCATTTTTTTCTTGAACAAACGCGAGAAATGGTACTGGCTGATTTGAGCGATCGCAGCAATTTCCTTTAAGCTCAAATCTTGCTGCAAATGGTCGTGAATATAATCTGTGACCAAAGCCAGTTTAACTTGAGATAAACCTTCCGAATAGCTAGAAAGTTTGGGGGATGTTGTGCAGTAGTTTCGGAGTAGGTGAATAGCCAGTGCCGTTTTGAGACTGTCAGTCAGCAAATACCCCCCAATGCCGCCCAGTTCTAGTTCTTGTCTTAAGGCTAAAAGGATTCCCTGTATGAGTGCATCTTGCTGGGTCATAAACTGCGGAATTAATTCGATGCGATCGCAATTGACCCAATCTTGCCCCACATGCTGGAGCAGCGCAGGCTCGATCGCCAGCACCATGAACTGAACTGAAGCATTCCAGTTGCAGCGATGGGGAACATCGGCGGGAATAATTGCGATGTCGCCGTCATTGCGTTTCTCTCTGATCAGTTTTCCATCGAGCCACCGCTCTCCAGATGAATCAGTGGGCGATCGCTCTGGTATTGGGTAGGGCAACCCACAGGCGATCGCATGCATTGTGTGTTGATGCTCAACAATCTCAAATTCTGGCTGCTGAAAAATTTCTAGATGAATATCTTTCCATCCCGAGCTTGAGAGCACAGAGGGCTTAGGCAGCAGCGGATTGGCTGCGTTGGCTTTGCGGTAATCAATGACTTTTGCTGGTTGCGCTTGAACTCTCATAGGCGTTCAATTCAGACTGAGAATTTTCCAGATTGAGCATTCTTTGAGGTGAATTAGCGATCGCATTACTGCTGTACTCAACATTTTATTTTGCTTGAACAATCCTTGCCAAGACCCTAGCGCAGGGTGAGGAGTTTTGCCAGGGCCGTAGGCACTGCGTCACATACGGTTTATTGGCTCAGACAGGCGTAAGCAACCAACGCCCCTCACTGCGGCAGTGGGGGGCGTTGGGGACAAGAGGAATTGCAAAAATCGATGTTTAGAGGGTTTCGACCGTTTCGGCGTAGGCGTCGCCATCAAAGGGCTGTACCCCAATGTTGGGATAGTTGTCATCGTCGGGGCCAAATATTCTGCCGACGGGCTCGGCCAGATATTGCATTAACCCTTCTAAAAAGTAGCCAAATACTGAGAGATTCAGACCTTTCATGACTGGCACCTCGCGGCTTAGGGATATTGATGTTGGCAGACTGTAGCGATGCGGTGTAGCGGGTCAGGGTTTATTTATTTGGTGTACCCTGATACTTAAATGTTACGGGATCACCCGAGGCTAGCGGTGCGACAGTGACCATTCTTTACAGCGGTTGGCAAGTTGTAATATATAGTGTGCACCCTTAACGATTCGGCTTAACAGTAAGGAGAGTTTCCTGTGAAACGCAGTCACGCGGCGATCGCTATTTTGTGCGGGCTAATGGGCGGTGGAGTGGCAATTGCCAGCGCTCAGGCGGCGGCTCCAGCGCCCCCTTCCCCGGCCCTAACCACCCTTGGCGAGGCTCCAGAGCCTGTGCCCCCGCTGTGGCTAGCGCAAAACAGCAGCAACGGCCTCAGCACCGCCCAGCAAGATCAGGTAGATGAGCTGCTGCGCCAGGGTCAAGCCAAGGTCACAGCCCGCGACTACGCCGGGGCGATCGCCATCTATCAGCAGGCGGCGGCGATTGACAGCCGCAATCCCCGGCTGTTTTCGGGCATTGGCTATCTCTACGTACAGCAAGAGAACTACGGTGAGGCGATCGCGGCCTACCAAAGCGCGATCGCCCTTGACGGCAGCAACCTGGCCTTTCGCTACGGTCTGGCCCACAGCCAGTACGAAAACGGTCAGCTAGACGAGGCGATAGCCACCTATCAGGGTATTCTCAGCACCAACCCCCGCGAGGTCAACGCTCACCTGGGCATTGGCGGCATTCAAATCGAGCGCAGCGACTTCGACGGGGCGCTGTCTACCTATCAGAATCTGGCGCGCATTGCCCCCGGCAACGCCCAGGTTTATGAGGCGTTGGGGTCGCTCTACATTCAGCAAGAAGACTACAACCAGGCCCTCACCTATCTAAACCAGGGGTTGCGCTCTAACCCCAACGACGGCGATCTCCACGTCAGCATTGCCAGCATCTACCTACTGCAAGAGAACTACACCGAGGCGGCCAAAAACCTGCGTGAAGCGCTGCGGGTAGAGCCTCAAAACGCCAATGCCCAGCACCAGATGGGCTACGTGCTCTACCAACAGGGCGATCGCGAGGCCGCCTTTGACTACCTGCTGCGGGCGGTGCGCCTCGACCCCGAGCTAGTGGCTGCCCACGCCCTGCTAGGCGAACTGCTGCTCGAACGGGAGCAGTACCTCCAAGCCGTACTCTCCTACCGCCAGGTGGCCGACGCTCTGCCCGATGATCCAGCGGCCTTTTACAATCTGGGCCTAGCTCTCCACGGGCAGGGGTTAGAGGCCCAGGCACTCTCGAACCTGGAGCTAGCGGTCATTCTATACACCCGCCAGGGCAATACCGAAGGGGCCGCCCGCGCTCGCGAGCTGATGGCCTTCTGGGGCTACGAGCAGTAGCCCATGCCCGAAGGCCCCGAAATTCGCCGTGCCGCCGACAAGCTCCATCGGGCGATCGCAGACAACATCGCTACCGATGTATTTTTTGCCTTTGACCACCTCAAACCCTACGAGGAGGAGCTGGTGGGCCGCACGGTGACGGCGGTCAAGCCCTATGGCAAAGCCATGGTCACCTACTTCGACAACGGGCTGGGGGTCTATAGCCACAACCAGCTCTACGGCATCTGGGTGATCTGCAAACCCAATGCCGTCCCCACCAGTCGCCGTCAGCTGCGCTTTGCGGTGCATACCCCCAGCCGGTGGGCGCTGCTCTACAGTGCCTCAGACATTGAGGTGCTACCGGCAGACGCGGTGCCCACCCATCCCTACATCGCCAAACTTGGCCCCGACACCCTCGATACCGCACTGACTCCAGAAGCTGTAGCAGAACGCACCCTGAGCGCGCCCTTTCGCCGCCGCCAGTTTGCCACCCTGCTGCTCGACCAGGGGTTCCTCGGCGGCATCGGCAACTACCTGCGCACCGAAATTCTCTACGTCGCGGGCATTCACCCCAGCCAGCGCCCCGTAGACTGTACCGCTGAGCAAATTGCCGCCTTTGCCGAGGCCGCCCTGGCCCTGCCTCAGCAGTCATACCGGCACAGCGGCATCACCAACGACCTGGCCCTGGCCACCCACCTCAAGCAGACCGGCTACCGCCGCCGCGACTATCGCCACTGGGCCTTTAGCCGCCAGGGCAAACCCTGCCACCGCTGTGGCAACACCATCGACAAGATCATGATCGGCGGCAGGCGCTGCTACGTTTGCCCGCAGTGTCAGCCGCCGATTAGCCGCTCGTAATCGACAGGCCGTCTAGCCGCACCGAAGGCGTATAGCAGGAACCATTCCAGTCGCCGTCGCAGCCTAATTCAACGTTGTCTTTGAGGGCGGTATAGATGTTGCCCGCCACCATGGTGTCTTTGACGCGGCCCACCAGTTTGCCCCGGTGAATGCGATAGCCCAGGTCGATATTCACCGAAAAATCGCCGGAGATGCCGGGGCCACCGCCCAAAATTTGATCGACCAGTAGGCCGTTGTCAATGTCGGCAATCATTTCCTGTAGGGACTGTGACCCTGGCTCAACCAGAGTGTTATAGAGGCTGGGGGTAGGATAGCTGCCGAGTCCAGGCCGAAAGCCGTTGCCCGTGGAGCCAGCCCCTAGGGTACGTCCGACGGCGCGATCGCAGTAAAACAGGGTCACCACTCCTTTGTCGATAAACACCAATCGCTGGGTGGGGGTGCCCTCGTCGTCAAAGGGGCAGCTAAACGGCCCCGCCTCCGGGTCTTGCCGCAGGGTAATGTGGGGCGAGGTCATCTGCTCCCCTAGGGCGCTGCTCCAGGGCGACGATCGCTCCACCACCCGCTTGCCGCTGAGAGCCGATTGCAGCGTGCTCCAGATCATATCGGCAGCCTTGGCGGTAAAGATCACCGGCATGCGCCCGGTACCGACCTCGGCAGATTCCTCCGCCCAGGCCAGCCGCTGCAACACCTGGTCGGTCAAAGCATCTACCTCTAGGCGATCGCGCTGGGTTTGGCCATCACTGACGCTCAAAAAGTCATCGCCCCGCACCCAGTCAGCCGACAGATAGCCGCTCAGGGTGGCGTCGCTGTAGCGGCAGTCGAGCCCTTTGGTGTTGAGAATGCGGGTGGTTTCCACGTCGCACTCCACATCCACACCGCAGATCACCTCGGGGTAGGCGCTGCGAATGCGATCGATCATGGCCTGCCCCCACTCGATCAGCTGCTCCACTGGCACTTCCTGGCCCATGTTGGGGTATTGGCGGCTGTTCCCTTCGACCAGGTCAATGGTCTCAGCGTCGTTGAGGGCGCTGATGGCCAGAGCCTTGTCGATGATAGCTTCGGGGTCAACATTGCCGTAGGCCACCGCCAGCCCAGGCCGACCGTTGACCCACAGACGCAGGGCCGTGCCCAGAGCCGCAGAGGTTTCGAGCTGTTTGAGACGATTGGCTTCAAAAAAGACGGGGCGCGATCGCGATCGCGATTGCAGCACTTCCGCCGCCTCGGCTCCCCGCTGTAGGGCCAGGTCAATCAGTTTCTCGGCCAGCGAATCGTCGGTAAGACCAGGCACCATAGCAGTCAGTGGGCAGGGGCGTAACAGAGCTACTTCATCTTCCCGGATTGCGGTACCCCTGCAAAGGGCGCAGGTCTAGATAGCTGATCCGAGAGAACCACCTTGCCAACTGTTTTTGGCGGGTTTTCGGCTTTGGGATCGCCTGCGGCCCCGATTCAGCGGTAGAATAGCGAAGCCCCTTTGGAGAGGTGGCAGAGTGGTTGAATGCGGCAGTCTCGAAAACTGCTTTGGGGAAACCCAACGAGGGTTCGAATCCCTCCCTCTCCGTTGATTTTCAAGGCCTTCAGCCTTTACCCCAGCTGCTACTCCCCAGCAGTTAGGGATATTTTCGATAGCTGTCTACCGCGGCAGATACGGAACTATTGAGGCCACTCTACGGAACAATCCAATGCTTTGTAGGGTAGAAAAATCGACCCTAAGCTCGCTCCAACACCCCCTCCTGGCGGAGCCCTGCCAAACAGCTCTGCCCCGTGCAGAATAGTACCGTTCTCAGCTCGGCCATCAGCACCTCGGCCAGGGCAGCCACGGCCTCCTCTGACTCACTCGCAGCTCGCAGAAACGGCATCGCCAGCCCCGCCAGGTCGGCTCCTAGAGCCAGGGTCTTGGCCACATCCAGCCCGTGGCGCAGCCCTCCGGAGGCAACTAGCGGCAGGGCGGGGGCTACCCTATGCGCCTGCACAATGCAATCTGCCGTGGGCAAACCCCATTCCCCAAAGGTCTGCCCCAGCCGTCGCTGGTGGGCATCCACCGCTCGCTCACTTTCTACCCTGGCCCAGGAGGTGCCCCCTGCCCCGGCCACATCCACCGCCGCCACCCCGGCCTCTACCAACCGCCGCACCATGGGGGCCGAAATGCCGTTGCCGACCTCCTTGGCAATTACGGGCACGGTTAGCCCAGCGCAAAGCTGCTCTATTTTCTCTAACAGCCCTTTGAAATTCGTATCGCCTCCGGTCTGCACCGCCTCTTGCAGCGGGTTGAGGTGCAAGATCAGCGCGTCGGCCTCCAGGGTTTCTACTACGCGGCGGCACTGGTCGAGGCCGTAGCCGTAGTTCAGCTGCACTGCCCCCAGATTCGCCAGCAGGAAGATATCTGGGGCCTGGTGCCTGACCGCAAAGGTCTCCATCACAGCGGGATTTTCTACGCCTACCCGCTGGGAACCCACCCCCATCGCCAGGCCATAGTGCTGGGCCACTGCCGCCAACCGTCGGTTGATCTGGTGCGCCTCTGCCGTGCCCCCGGTCATGGATGAAATCAGCAGCGGTGCCCTTAACTGATGCCCTAAAAACGTCGTGACCAGATCGATATCTTGATAGTCCAGCTCTGGCAGGCAGCAGTGGGTAAACCGATAGCGCTCTAGCCCCGTGGTGATTTGGGCACACTGCACCGGCCCTTCTAGGCAAATGCGCAGGTGGTCGGCCTTGCGGGTCTGGGTCTCGTGGGCCTGGGTTTCGGCGGCGACGGGCAGTAGAGTCACAGGGAATTGGCAAAATCAACGCCCCCTATCCTAAGAAAAATTGAGGCGCTTGAGGGGCGATCGCACACCAGACGTAACACCCCTACCCCTTCAATAGCTCCACCCCATCTCGCCCGTCCACATCCTGCAAAAACACCTTCACCGACTCATCCTTCGCCGTCGGCAGGACTTTACCGACAAAGTCAGGGCGCACGGGCAGTTCTCGATGGCCCCGGTCAATCAGCACCGCCAGGCGAATGGCGCTGGGCCGACCGTAGTCGATCACGGCATTGAGGGCGGCGCGAATGGTGCGCCCGCTAAAGATCACATCGTCTACCAGCACCACGACGCGATCGCTGATATCGAAGGGAATCTCGGTGCGGGCCGGGGTGCGCGTGCTGATTTTATCCAAGTCATCGCGGTACAGGGTGATGTCGATCGCCCCTACCGGCAGGTCTACCCCCTCAAGCCTCTGAATTTGCTGGGCCAGCAGATGGGCCAGGGGTACACCGCGCGTGTAAATACCCAGCAGCACCAGACGGCTCAGATCGCCGCCCCGCTCCACCACCTCCGACGCCAGTCGGTTTAGCGTGCGGCGCATTTCCTCCGCCGATAAAATCTCGACCACGCTGCTGCTTGCATTCATCCCCTGACCTCCTGGCAGCCGTAAAGCCTCACTATACCTGACCTACAGGGGCAGCTTGTGCAACCCATCTGTAGTAAGTGGCCAAAGAAAAACGGCCAGCACCGATCGGGCTGTTGCCAGCGAATTACCTGACAGGTGTAATAATTCAAAGTTCAAAATTAAAAATTAAAAATTAAAACCTCTAGCGATCCATTGAAGTGCTTGCCCGTTTTGCTTAGTACAACAGGCAGAAGTAAACCTGCCGCTCAGGAGGCTTGAAACGCTGAAACCCTGAGGATTTTCCATTTTGAACTTTGCATTTTGAACTCCGCGTAGCAGCACTAGCCCCGGTTTTTGATCGTCATCACCTGCACAATCTGCTGGGCCAGGGGGCTAGGGATCTCTAAAATGCGGTACAGGTCTTCTAAAAATGCCTGTTCCTGGGGGGTAACGGTGCGGTCAGACAGCACCAGATCGGTGGCGATCGCAAAGGCTGTCTCCCGCAGATCTTGGGGCAAAATGGCCTTGGCCTGGTCAACCATCACCCCTGGCCCCTCGGTTTTAAGACGCGTCAGCAGCATGTCAAACAGGTGGTGCATCGCGTCTTTGGAATAGCTGCTAAACAACGCCATACGAGACAGCAGCATGGTCATATCCTGACCCTCCTGGTCGGCCAGGTAGCCGTCGGCGGCGATCGCCACTAGCGCAATACTGGCCAGCGCCTCGGCGGTGCCCATGGATGACTCAGTCATGGCGATTTTCTCGGTATCCTTGGCAGAAAGCCCTATATGACCTTATCTTTGCCCTAAAGCCAGCGCGGCGCAATCCAGTTGTGAGGAGTCTTTACAGCTAGGTGCTAGGTTATGCAAATGGCATCCGCCAAACTACCTAACCTTGTGATCAAACTCACCGCTGGCAGTGACAAATTCGCTAGGTTTTCAGGAACCTTCCAGGGATACTAAGGTTGACTCAACTTTAGCCGAGTCATCTACAGGGAACACACAACCAACCGGCAAGCCCGCAAGGGACTGTCGGTTTTTTTTGGCTGTCGCCGCCCAGGCAATACTGCCCCAGACAATGCAAATTGTGACGAGGGAGCGCTGCCCCAGAAGGCATCCACCAAAATAGGCTTATCCTTCACCCCCCGGTGGCCCGCGAACATGGCTGAAGAGTCTTCCCCCGTCCCTCTATCGCCGCCGTCGATACCGGCTGATCGGGAGCGATCGCTTGTCCCCAGTGCGCCCCGCTGGTTTGCCCGACTGCTGACGCCAGAGTCTCACCAGCTTACCCTAGGAGGGCACCTCATTTTGGCCGGCACGCTGCTGCTGGGCTGCCTCACCGTCAATGCCTGGATGTTTACCTTTGCCCAACGCCAGGAGCGCGACTGGCTCAGCCTAACCACCGTGACTAAAACCCTTGAAGACAGCCGGGCGATCGCCGCTAACGTGCAGGGCACCGCCGCCGAGCAAGCCAGAATGGTCGATCAGTTCATGCTGGTTCAGGCCCGCATCGAAACCCACGCCCAGGTGATGGGGCTGTTCTATAAACTCAACTTCATCGCCCTCGGCACCATCGGCCTGGCCACCGGCATCGCCTCCATTAGCCTATTTTTCATCAGCAAGGCCGGGTGGGAGCGGGTCAACAACGCCCTGATCAATCTGTTTATTGTCTCTACCGGGCTGGTCATCTTTCACAGCAACCTGATCTTTATCTTCAAATTTCAGGACAACATTCGCCTCAACGGCCAGCTTTATACCGAATACACCGAACTCTACAACACCGTACTCAGCTACTGGGCGATTCAGCCCACCGCCCCCAACAGTCCAGCCCCAGCAGACTTTATTCTCGCCACCGACCAGCAGCTAGCCGAACTGGGCAAAATCGCCCTCGACTTCGACGTCAGCCGCATCGCTGAACTCAGCCAGCCCCTTGAGACCCTAGGCAACCCACCCCAGGGAGAATGACACCTGACTTTTTGAGCAAGGCAGACTTCAGGTCAAAGCACGGGGGTAAGAGGCCCAGTTGCCCAAACCTTTCACCCCCCAACCAGCGGGGAACATTATTCAGGACTCTTGAGCTATTGCAGATGTCCACTTGATTCGGACACCGGTTGAGGTAAGCCCCACACCAGAAGGTTTCCCGGCAGCGAACTCTCCTCCGCTCTGCTCACGTGCAATAACTTCAGACCAAATTTCCTACTTGCCCGAGGCCCGCTGGTAGAACCGCTGCATATCCTCAAACCACAGCCGCCGCGACTCATCCCAGGTGTAGAACATGTGACCCCCCTGGAAATGCCGCAGGGTGAGGTTTGGCTGTAGCTCTGGGTTGAGGTTCATCAAATCCCGCAGGTGCTCTGAGGAAAAGTAGGGCGTCACCAAATCATAGATGCCGTGGGTAATGTAGACCTGGAGGTAGGGGTTGAGGGCCATGCCCACCCGCAGGTCATCCACCGAGCCCACAAAACCCTGGCGGTACTCACTTTCGGGCAAAAACTCCCAGGCTTTGAAGACCTCAAAGCTGAGCAGGTTGTAGGTCAGGGTAGTGTTCACCCCCAAGGTAGAGCGCAGGTGGCTATTGATGGCTCCGGTAAACAGGCGATCGATGCCCTCTAGGGTGGGGTCAGTGCCCTCATGCAGCAGGCGATCGGGGAAGGGGTCGATCGCAGTCACAGAGCCATCGTAGAATCCCAAAATGCGCTGCTGGTGGCGCAGCAGCTCGCGGGCAAACACCACAATATCGATGCGGCCCCGGTGGCGCTGCACCACCTCCAGCGGCAGGCCAATCAGGTGGGCCAGCTGGCCAAAGACCCGCTGCTGGTCCTCGCCAGAGGCGGTGCTACCCAGAGCTAACAACGGAATCAGGGATTTACGGGCAAAGTCGGCGGCCTTGGCCCCGTGGGCAGCCGGGCTGTCGGTGGTGTCCACCTGCCCGTGGTACACCGCCGTCGCCGCCATCGAGGGAATCACCGTGGCCCAGCCGCTGAGGCTGTAGTCGTTGCCCTCCAGCAGCATAAACTCCATTACGGGCGAAATCAGAATCGCCCCGCACAGGCCGACGCCATAGTCTTGCTGAAGCTTGCGGCAGAGCTTGGCCACCCGAAAGCCGCCGTAGCTCTCCCCAGCGATAAATACCGGCGACAGCCAGCGGTGGTGGGCCGACAGATAGCCCTGAATAAACTCGCCCAGGGCATTGAGGTCGCGATCGACCGTCCAGAATTTTTTGGCCTTTTCGTCGGGTTTATCGTCCTCTTTGTCAGCAGCTTTTTCGTCAGATTTCTCGGCTTTGTCGCCCTGCTTGGGCAAAACGCGGCTAAAGCCCGTGCCCACTGGGTCGATAAAGACTAGATCGGTAAAGCTCAGCCAGCTTTCGCCGTTGTCGGCTACCTGAACCGGCGGGCGCGGCAGGCTGCCGTCGGGGTTAAACACCACGCGACGCGGCCCCAGCGCCCCCACATGCAGATAGGCCGAGGCCGCCCCCGGCCCGCCGTTGAACACAAAAGTGATAGGTCGCTGGGCCGGGTTCTGATCGGCGATCGTGTAGGCCACGTGGAACAGCTCCGCCACGGGTTTGTCGTTTTCGTAGAGCGTTTGCCACTGGGCCGAAGCAGTGTAGGGTTGGCTACCGTGGGGAGTAGTCAGCTGGTGCTCAGTGGTGTTGCCCTGACGCGGAGGAGTTTCTGGCATGGCGATGCTGTTGAGAAGACACTCACTGTTATAGCGCGGGTGCTGCTGGGCAAAGGGCACAATTCCTAAAGCGAACGTGTCACAAATTTTCCTCTACTTATTCAGGAACGGACACAGTGCCCTCTGAAGATTTAGATTGGGTTAAATTAAATTCTGCTTTAGGAGTTGAGACCCGATGAGATGGCTCCTGCCCAATATTATCAGCGCCTTTGATAACGTCTACAGCGGCTGGATTCTATGGAACTTGTTTTTGGCGGCGATTCCGCTGCTGCTGAGTTTTAGTTTATTTCGTCGCCAGAGCTTAGCCAATCGATGGTTTTTGGCGGCCTGCGTGCTGGTGGGGATAATTGGCGTGCTGGGGCTGGGGCCTCGCATCCCTCGTGTTATGCAAGGGCTCTACAACCTGCTCCGAGACAACTCCAGTCCGATCTCCGGGTTTGAGCTGCTGTGGCTACTGGCGGTTACGGCCTTTGCCGGTCTGCTCAGCCTGAAAATTTTTAAGACCAAGCAAGATCCCCAGGGTTGGCTGTGGTGGGTTGGGCTGGTGGTGTTTTTGGTCTTTTTGCCCAACGCGCCCTACGTGCTCACCGACATTATTCATTTGATTCGAGGCACTAGCTCGGGACAGATTCGCATTTTGGTCGTGGCTCTGGTGTTCATTCCCCTTCACGCGGCCGCCATTTTGCTGGGGTTCGAAGCCTACGTCATCTCGATTCTCAATCTGGCCGCCTACCTCAAGCAGCACGGTGCCAAGGCGATGGTTTTGCCCCTCGAGCTAACGATTCACGCCCTCAGCGCGGTGGGCATCTACCTGGGTCGGTTTTTGCGCTTTAACAGCTGGGATCTGGTGGTTGACCCCACGGGCGTCATCGCCTATACCCTTGATGCTCTGACCTCAAAGCAACCGGCCGCTGTTATCTTCGTCACGTTTCTGATTTTGGCCAGCCTCTACTGGGTGATGAAGCAGATTACCTTGGGACTCAAGCTGCGCATTCGCTACGCTCGCCAGGGCATCGACGTGCTCGATTAACCTGGCTTCGGAGGCTGAGCGCAGCCGCAGCTAGACAGTCCGGAAGAAACAATGCCAACCCTGTAGGAGAAAGCGGGCACATTAGCCCTACCGTTACTTCTCTCAGCCATGTCTTTTCAGACCAGCGTGCAGCATTTTCAAACTCTGGTGACCTCGTTTCATCCAGTAGTGGTGATCGACACCGTAGAAGAAGAGCGGGTGCAGGGGCTGATCAGCGCCGCCTGTAACGATATGCAGATGGCGGTGTTTGAGTGGAGCGTTGCCCAGGGGCTGATGCGATCGCCCGACAGCCCTGACCATCGCTGGCAAAATGAATATGCGCCCCCCGGCACCAAGCGCGGCCAGGCTCTGCCCAAAACCGAGGAACCCCTCGACATGCTGCGCCACATTCAAGAGATGAGCTTTAAGGCCATCTTTTGGCTCAAAGACTTTGCCGAACACCTTAAAGATCCAGTGGTGGCCCGCCAGTTTCGAGAAGTATCTCAGCAGTTTTCCTACAACAGTTCCACCATAGTGCTCAGCGGCAGCGGCCATGCGTTACCGCCAACCATTGCCCAGAATGCAGTCTACTTAGACATCAAACTGCCAGAGCCCGAAGAACTCTATAAAGCTGTTTCTGAGACAGTGAAGACCCTCAGAGGTCAAGTCGCAATTAATTTAAATCCAGATGATGTTCGCGCCTTGGTGTCAGCTCTCCAGGGCATGACCCTGCACCAAGCTCGAAAAGTCGTGTCCTACGCAGCTCGGCATGACAGCAAACTCGACGTCAGTGATGTGAAGTGGGTACTAGAGCGCAAGGCCCGAGTGATTCACGAAGAGGGTCTGCTCGACTACTTTCCGCCCGAGACCAACCTGGCTGAGCTAGGAGGGTTTGAGGGCCTCAAGCGCTGGCTGGCCTACGCCAAGGTGGGCTTCACGCCCCAAGCCCGTCAGTACAACCTGCCCGCCCCTAAGGGAATTTTGATCGTGGGCATTCAGGGCTGCGGCAAGTCGCTGGCCGCCAAAACCATCGCCCGCCAGTGGAATCTCCCCCTGCTCAAACTCGATGCTGGTCGCCTCTACGACAAGTACATCGGCGAGTCCGACAAAAACTTTCGCCGCGCCGTCACCCTGGCCGAGACCATGGCCCCCTGCATTCTGTGGATTGACGAGATCGAAAAAAGCATGGGCCAAACCAGCAGCGAAGCCGATGGCGGGCTGAGCCGTCGGCTATTCGGCTACTTTCTCACCTGGCTGCAAGAAAAATCCCAGGAAATTTTTGTGGTGGCCACCGCCAATGACCTGTCAGCGATTCCGCCAGAACTGCTGCGCAAGGGTCGCTTTGACGAAATCTTTTTTGTGGATCTGCCTGAGGCTAACGAACGCCACGCCATCCTACAGATCCACTTAGGGCGGCGGCAGCAGGGTACCGACAACTTTGATCTCAGCGAGTTGGTAGTTGCCACTGAGGGCTTCAGCGGGGCTGAAATTGAGCAGGCCATCATCACCGCCCACTACCGCGCTCTATATGAAAATCACCCCGCCGACACGACCCTGCTGCTCGATGAGATTAAACGTACTGTGCCCCTCTCCATTACCCGTCGCGAAGACATTCAGCGGCTGCGAACCATGGCTCGGGAAAGGTTTGTAGCAGTGAGATAGTCGCTCCCATACCCCTAGTGGCTTCAAGGCCTCCCATAAACCAACCGTGCTTTACAAGCAAATCTTTTTAGAGCCTTTATAGCCCAGTTTTAACCCGCAAAAATCTGCCAGAGCTTAGCGGTCAAGCGTCTAAATAATCAAGCGCCATCTGAAGAGACGCGCAGTCAACTTTAAAGGAATCTTGAGACGGTCGAGCACGCTCACGGGGAAGATTAGAGAAGTCGATGGTCTTTAAAGACTCTGGGGTAACCTGACCCCGAACGCCGCACCACCGGCCATTGAGCCCGCTAATTTGGCGGCGATGGGCCCAGCGGCTGGCCCAGCCCGGAGAGTAAAGTTCGACGACCTTAACGCCGCTGCCAGGCCGATCGGGGTTTTGCAGCCCTAAGCGATTGAATGCCATATGGCTAAGGGCCGCACCGTGAACAGCGACTACGACCTTAACATCGCGGGTAATCGACCATTTTTGAGCACAGGTTAAGTCTTCGAAGTAATAGGTTTTGAAGCCCTTGTCTTCGAGAAACTGGGTTATTTCGTCGTTGTTGGTTAAACAACGATTTCCCCGGCGGGGGATAAAAATTTTCTCAACATCTAAAGACTCACAGCCCGAAAACTCAGCTTCATTGAATAAGGCCGCGTGGAGATTGTAAAGCTTTGAATCTATCTCAGCAACTGGTTTTTCATTGATGATCGGGGTAAACTGAAGCGATTCCGGACTAGTAGCTGTGTCAGAGCGAGCGACCGAGAGCGAGACCACCTCACCATAGACACTTTCATCGGTATAAATCACTGGAATGCCTAAGGTCTCAAACACCTCGCGAGCCAGGGTTGGAGCCCGTTCCCTAAGAATTACGTGAATATCTATATCTTGACCCAGGCGTTTGCTCAATATTTGCTTTGCAAACAAAGCCGGAGCCGCCAGGTTTTCAATGACGTGACCTATATTGATATCTAACTCTGGCCGACCATCAAATAAAAAATTTTCTGGGTAGTCTAATACCTGAACCCCTTTGACAGCTTTATAGAGCGCTTTACGAAGCTTCGCGCGTTTAGACCACAATTTTCTAGGGCCGGTCTCACCAGAGTTGACGGCTACTTTAATATGTAGCGGAAGCAAATATTCCTCAGGAAGAAATATCCTTTCAATTGCAGGGCGCAGTGTGTCTCCTAGCGCCGTGGGGTAAGAGAAAATCATTGAAGCGGGAATTTCTAGCTTGGGTAAAACTTCCACAAATGACGACCCCATACTTGCACTCTCTTTTAATAATATTCAAAATACTGAGAAAGAATAGTTTTTACCTTTTAGAACATAAAAATTACTAAATATAAATTTGCAAGGTCGATCCTACAACCGTGGGGAACTATGTGCTCCATTTTTTTATGGGACTATCTGCAATCTTATTGGCTATATTTCGACAGCTTAAAGCTTTGATTATGTCTTTTTTCATACACTTACCTTACAGCTCTAATAAAAAATATGAGTGCTGTACTGAAACCTATGCCCAAGTTTACAGCTCAGGCTGGTTAACCGCAACGGCCTACCTGCGCTTTCATTAGTAAATAGGTAATTTAGCGATTCGCCTCCTCTCTCGAAAAAATCCGGCAACAAAATAAACAATGCCCCTAGGCATCACAGTCAGAGTGAGGAATCTCAGGACTTAAAGTGGCTCAATAGAGACAGAACTTAATCAATGCTCCGTAAAGTCCACAGGCTAAGTCATTTTTACTGGCGATCGCCCCCGTATTGCCATTACAGACCTCAGCTATATGATTCCTTCACCCTTGAGCGGCGAACGTTAAGGGAATGTTAGCCCTAAGGCTACCTGATCTAACCCGATCTAACTAATAAGTGTGGCAACAGTGAGCTTAGTGGTTGACCGCATTGGGCTTCTTTATGGATCCCAAACGGTAAGATTTTAGCTTATGCCAATGGATGAACTCTTTGGACATAAGCGACTGGCGATCGCATTCAAACCGAGAACGACGCTCTGCTTCATTGATATTGCCCACCAGATCTCACTGGGGAGCTGCTTCAACTGGGCTCTGTTTCTAGGGAAGACACCTTGCCAAGTGTTTATAGATGCTCCTTCACGCGTTCGATCCATCGCGATCGCATTACCTTAGGGGCCGCTCTACCTAGCCGGAATGATAAGGATCGTTAGAATAACGTTAAATTGATAAAGCGTTTTCACTAAGCCCCCAGATATGCCCAAATCGGACGCTTCCGCCAAGAAGACCGCTGCCTCTAACAAAGGCCGAGCGTCCACCAATGGCAACCAGCACACCGGCCTCGCCCACCACCACGCCGCCATTGACGACAACGTCATTCGCATTCGGGGGGCGCGGCAGCACAACCTGAAGAATCTGGACCTGGAGATTCCCCGCAACAAGCTGATTGTGTTTACGGGAGTATCGGGTTCGGGCAAGTCGTCCCTGGCCTTTGACACTATTTTTGCCGAAGGGCAGCGCCGCTATGTGGAGTCCCTCAGCGCCTACGCCCGTCAGTTTTTGGGCCAAGTCGATAAGCCCGATGTGGATGCGATCGAGGGACTGAGCCCGGCGATCTCCATTGACCAAAAATCGACCTCCCACAACCCCCGCTCTACCGTGGGCACGGTGACGGAGATCTACGACTACCTGCGCCTGCTCTACGGGCGGGCGGGCGATCCCCACTGTCCGATCTGCGATCGCAGCATCTCTCCCCAATCCATCGACCAAATGATCGATCGGGTCATGGCCCTGCCCGATCGCACCCGCTTCCAGATTCTCGCCCCCGTGGTGCGGGGCAAAAAGGGCACCCACAAAAAGCTGCTCTCTAGCCTGGCCTCCGAGGGCTTTGTGCGGGTGCGGGTCAACGGCGAACTGCGCGAGCTGACCGACAACATTGAGCTGGACAAAAACTACAGCCACCACATTGAGGTGGTGGTCGATCGCTTGGTGAAGAAAGAGGGTATGGAGGATCGTCTGGCGGACTCGCTGCGCACGTGCTTGAAGCGATCGGAGGGGATCGCGGTGATCGATATTCTGGCGGAAAAGCCCCAGGAGACTGCCGCCACCGAGCCGAGCAGCAACGTGGTTTCTTTGACGGATCGCCTGCCCCAGGCAGCCGAGGAGGAAGGCAGCTACGGCCAGCCCAAGGAGCTGGTATTTTCCGAAAACTTCGCCTGCCCCGAGCACGGCGCGGTGATGGAGGAGCTGTCGCCCCGGCTGTTCTCGTTCAACTCGCCCTACGGGGCCTGCCCCCACTGCCACGGGTTGGGCAGCCTGCGGACGTTTTCGGCGGAGCTGGTGGTGCCGGATCCGACTCTGCCGGTCTATGCGGCGATCGCCCCCTGGTCGGAGAAAGACAACACCTACTACTTCTCGCTGCTTTACAGCGTCGGCCAGGCCTTCGGCTTTGAAATCCAGAGCCGGTGGGATCAGCTCACCCCCGAGCAGCAACACATTGTGCTCCACGGCAGCGACGAGAAAATCTACATTGAGTCAGACTCCCGCTACCGCGAGCGCAAGGGCTATCAGCGCCAGTACGAGGGGGTGCTGCCCATTCTCGATCGCCAGTACAAAGACAGCAGCTCAGAGCTGCACAAGCAAAAGCTCGAAAAATATCTGATCGACCAGCCCTGCGAGGTCTGCCACGGCACCCGGCTCAAGCCCGAATCAAACGCGGTGCGGATTGGCCCCCACTCGATCAGCGACCTCACCAACGTCTCCATTCGTGAATGCCTCAAGCGCATTCGCCAGTTAGTGGGCGAAGAGGAGTCGAGCGACGGGGCCACCGCCCCCAAACTCTCGGCCCGGCAGCTCCAGATTGGGGCGCTGGTGCTGCGCGAGATTCGCGCCCGCCTGCAATTCATGATGGATGTGGGCTTAGACTACCTGACCCTGCACCGCACGGCCATGACCCTGTCGGGGGGCGAGGCCCAGCGCATTCGCCTGGCCACCCAGATTGGCTCGGGCCTGACCGGAGTGCTCTACGTGCTGGATGAGCCCAGCATTGGCCTGCACCAGCGCGACAACGATCGCCTACTCAACACCCTGCACCGCCTGCGCGACCTAGGCAACACGCTGATTGTGGTGGAGCACGACGAAGACACGATCCGCGCCGCCGATTATTTAGTCGATATTGGCCCTGGGGCAGGGGTGCACGGCGGGGCGATTGTGGCCGAGGGCGATCTCAAAACCCTTATGACCGCCAAGGATTCCCTCACTGGGGCCTACCTGTCGGGGCGGATGTCGATTCCCACCCCGGCAGAGCGGCGACCGGGCAATGGGCGATCGCTCACCCTGAAAAACGTCCACCGCAACAACCTCAAAAACCTCGATGTCGATCTGCCCCTGGGGGCGCTGGTGTGCATCACCGGCGTCTCGGGCTCGGGCAAATCGACCCTGGTGAACGAGCTGCTCTACCCAGCGCTCCAGCACCACTTTGGCAGCAAGGTGCCCTTCCCCAAGCACATGGACAAGCTGGACGGGCTCAAGGCCTTGGATAAGGTGATCGTCATCGACCAGTCGCCGATCGGGCGTACACCCCGCTCTAACCCCGCCACCTATACCGGCGTGTTCGACGTGATCCGCAACCTGTTCACCGAAACCATCGAGGCCAAGGCGCGGGGCTATAAGGCGGGTCAGTTCTCCTTTAACGTCAAGGGGGGGCGCTGCGAGGCCTGCGGCGGCCAGGGGGTGAATGTAATTGAGATGAACTTTCTGCCCGATGTCTATGTGCAGTGCGAGGTCTGCAAGGGGGCGCGCTACAACCGCGACACCCTACAAGTCACCTACAAGGGCAAGAACATCTCCGACGTGCTGAATATGACCTCTGAGGAGGCTCTGGTGTTCTTCGAGAATATTCCCCAGGCGGCGGCGCGGCTGCAAACCATGGTGGATGTGGGGCTAGGCTACATTCGTCTGGGGCAGACGGCCCCCACCCTCTCTGGTGGGGAGGCCCAGCGGATGAAGCTGGCCTCGGAGCTGGCCCGCCGCTCGACGGGCAAAACCCTGTACCTGATTGATGAGCCAACCACGGGCTTGTCGTTCTACGACGTACACAAGCTGCTGGATGTGGTGCAGCGCCTGGTGGACAAGGGCAACTCGGTGCTGATGATCGAGCACAACCTGGACGTAATTCGCTGCGCCGACTGGATTGTGGACCTGGGGCCGGAGGGGGGCGATCGCGGTGGCGAGCTGATTGCAGTGGGCACTCCCGAGGTGGTGGCTAAGGTAGCTGGTTCCTACACGGGCAACTACCTGGCCAAGGTGCTAGAGCAGCATCCCGCCCTGGATAAAGCGGCATCAGCTGGATAATGCATTCATCATGGCTCTTGGTGTACTCGAATTCGCCCTTTTTGGACAATCCACAGTTTTCCGACAATCTCTTCTCGTTCTAGACCGCCAATTAACGTTTTTATAGCATCCAGCAAATCCTTTGGCTCCGGACGGGATGGCAGCCTCAGCACAGCAATACCACAGTAATGTGACGGTCTGAACTGGAGGGGGTTGCTAAAGTCTAGGTCGAGGGTTACCAAACAGCGCCCTTCCTGACGGCAGACCTCAATCAAGTTTTCGTCTGGCGTAGAGGTTAAGCCTTGCTCTACCACCGTCGCTGTATCGTGGCCCGCTTGTTTGAGCAAATCCAGACCACGCTGGCCAAGTTCTCGTCTAGCTTCAGCCTCACGCACTGGCCTCCAGGGGAATATCGATCCAACGTTCTCGGCTCATTTCTGCGCCGTAGGCTAAGCAGGCGTAAATGTCGGCTTCTTCTAAGCTCGGGTAGTCTTCTAGTAGCTCGGCTATGGTCATGCCGCTGGCTAAGAAGTCTAGTATCAGCGAAACCCAAATGCGATACCCTCGAATGCAAGGCTTACCAAAACAAATATTGGGGTTAACGGTAATCCGAGAGAGTAGTTCTTCGCGGGTCATGGTCAGGGGCCTGGGTGGTTATTCCCAATTATCTTGTCCTAGCTCTGAATTTACCAGTACCAGCAGCGCCACAGTGCCGAAAGGGAAGGTCGCGCTATGATCAATTCTGCATAGCGAATCTCATCCTGGCTTAGCGCCTATGACTCTCACTACGGCTAAATGGACTCTGGATGATTACCATCAGATGATCGCGTCTGGCATTCTAAAGCATCGCCGGGTTGAGCTATTGAACGGGGAGATTGTTGAAATGGCACCCGAAGGGCCAGAGCATGCTTACCTGGGGGATGAGAACGGTAAATACTTGGGAACTCTGCTGGGCGAGCGGGCCAGAGTACGCGAAGGACGGCCCATTACCCTGGCTCCTAACTCAGAACCAGAGCCCGATATTGCGGTTGTGCGTCCGCTGGGAGACGTTTATCGACAGCGACACCCCTATGCAGAAGATGTCTTTTGGCTAATCGAATTTTCGAACACTAGCCTGGCTAAGGATCTCAAACCTAAGCACCAACTCTATGCAGCAGCAGAGATTTTAGAGTATTGGGTCGTTAATCTCAAGGCAAGACATGTGGTGGTCTTTCGTGACCCTAGAGAGGGTGATTACCATCGAGAAGAAAAGCTGAGCCAGGGCATAGTGACCCCGTTAGCGTTTCCTGAGGTGGCTGTTTCAGTGAGTCGTTTGCTCGGGCCATAACGCTTTTTTGCAACAGGTTCTTAACGAGCAAGGGTGAGGGAAGTTAACCTTCTCTCACCCTTGCTGCTGAGTTGAATTTTAGGAAACGGTGGCTGAGTGGAGTCGTTCGTTCTGCGTCTCCCAAAGGGAGAAAGCCACTGTTTTGGCGTTACGCCGCCAGTTTTGGTTTGCGGGTGGGGCGCTTGCGATCGCTCTTTCGCACACCCCCGGCCATTTCGTACTCGTCGCTGTCTTTGCCGTAGCGGGTGGCGACCCCCAGCAAAATGCGCTCCGAAAAGTCGCGGACAACCTGCTCGGCGTCTTGAACGGCGTTGGCGGCCTGGTCAAGCAGAGAGAGGGATTCGTTGTAGTCGTGGAGCTTTTGGCGCAGGTCTTCGATCGCCTGGGTGTAGGCGGTGGTAGTGATGCCGTTGCCGAGGTCGAGGTCTCTTTCAATTGACTGGGCACCCGCGTTCCGTTTTTCGGCCAGGGTGAGGTATTTGGAGGTGCGTTTTTGGCGAGGCATGAGGTTAGATGACCCTATTGAAACTGCTCTTTGACTGTAGCGATCGCCGTAAGCCAGCGAGACCGGGGTTTTCGCGGATTTGGGTTGGATAGTCTGTGTTGTTTTGGCCCCAATTGAGCGGGGTTGTGTAAAGGGAATGACTTTTTGCCGATGGGGCAGGTGCAAAGGCTGGCGGCAAGGGTGTTTTGATGGGTCGGTGGCAGTACGGAGGGTGTCACCCCTGAGGGCGATCGCTGCCGCTTGAGAGGAGGTTTTGGGTGTAGTGGTGCCGAGTGACGGCAGGCCGGTGCAGATTAACGGGAGGCCAGTACAAAGAAACGAGAGGCTGCTGCAAAGGAACAAGGGGCCGGTGCAGAGTAACGAAACGCTGGTGCAAAGAAACACGAGGCCGGTACAGGGTATCGGGAGGTTGTTGCAGAGTAACGGCAGGCCGGTGCAAAGAAACAGGGGGCCGTTACAGAGTAATGAAAGGCTGGTGCAAAGGAACCAGCGGATATTGCAAAGGAACAGCTAGAGGTTTGGGAGCACGCTGTTGGTTTTTGTGAGGCACGTCTCGACGCGCTAGCGTCGGGACGATGAAAAGGCTTTGCCGTTATACTTCTGACATGGGTCAAGCTACCGAGAAAATGAATGGGTGTTGAAGTCTTCTTCTCCTATTCTCACCGAGATGAAGACCTGCGGGATGAATTAGAGAAACATCTCAGCAACCTAAAGCATCAGGGCGTGATCGAAGCCTGGCACGACCGTCGGATTGATGCAGGTTCTGAGTGGGCAAAATCTATCGATGCTCGCTTAAACGCAGCACATGTGATTCTGCTGCTGGTCAGTGCTGATTTTCTTGCCTCTCAATACTGCTATGACCATGAGGATCGCTACGACCTTGAGCTAAAGCAGGCGCTAGAACGGCACCAGATGGGAGAAGCCCTGGTGATTCCAGTTATCTTGCGGCCCGTGGATTGGCAAGATGCTCCCTTTGGCAAGCTGCAGCCGCTGCCCAAGGATGGTAAAGCCGTCACCATCTGGGAAAATCGGGACGAAGCTTTTTTGAATGTGGCTCAGGGCATTCGCCAGACAGTGCAATACCTCGGAGAAAAGCTAGAGGCCAACCGGCAAGCCAGCAGGACAAAGCTCTATAAAGCCCTGCTCAAACTGGGCTACCGGCAACAGGTCAGACTCTTTCGCAAAGCCGTTGAAACTGAGTCGATAGCAGCATTTTTGATTCACGGATTGCCAGAACATGGGCAACGATGGCTGTTGAACCGGCTTGCGGTTAAGTATGTAGACTGCTACTTAAATAGCAAGCGGGTAGTGGTCAACCCCGGTCGCCTAGTTCGTAGAACAGACGCCAGCGCCCTGTGGCGAGAACTTGGTGGTCAACTGGGGGTTAAGGGGCTGCAACCATCTCGGGAAGATATTGCCCAGAAAGCGTACCAATGTTGGCTAACCCAAGATGTTATCTTCGTCATCCACGATGTGAATATTTTACCGGAGGTAGCCGTTTGCGACCTAATTGACAATTTTTGGCTGCCCCTTTCCCGACAGGTGAAAAACGCCGCTAGCCCATCGCAGACCAGGAAACTGCTGTTGTTTTTAGTCGATTATGAGGGGGAGGCAGAGCGATGGAATATCCCCTGCGTAGAGAAGCTTGACTCTAACTGGGATGGACAACAGCCAATTAAACCGCCCAAACTTCGAGAATTTACCGATTCGGACTTGGAGAATTGGCTAGAAGATCACCACGGTGATTTACCCAGTGACCTGACTAGGGGCATCGATGAGAAAGTTGACGAGATTTTGGAGAATAGCGATCAGGGCATTCCGGAACTGGCATTTCGGGAAATCTGCGAACGCTGCGGCTATGACTGGTATGAGGAGCGAGAAAAGTGGCTCAATCTATGAGCAATCTGGTATACAAGGGCAATTGTCAACCAGCCCATGATGAGAAAGATCCCTTGACAGAGCAAGTGATATATCCTTATCTGCCCGATGCAGCCTTGGTCGAAGCGGTCAATCTGGCAATTTTTCTCAAGCGCCCTCTGCTGCTTAAAGGCGAACCAGGCTGTGGCAAAACACGGTTGGCAGGGGCCGTAGCCTATGAACTAGGTCTTCCCTTGAAGGCGTGGTACATAAAATCTATCAGTCGGGCCAGGGATGGGCTTTACACCTACGATGCTGTTGGGCGGCTGAGGGATGCTCAGCTTGCCGCCAGTAGAGCGATTGGAGTTGAACGCGCCCATCACATTAGCGACCCGACTGCCTATGTCAGGTGGGGGCCAATGGGAGAAGCTTTTTTGAGCCAAAAACGCACCGTGCTTTTGATTGATGAAATTGACAAGGCTGACATTGACTTCCCCAACGACCTACTACTGGAATTAGACGAACGCCGATTTAAGGTTGAGGAAACCGGCGAAGAAATCAGGGCTACTCATTCTCCCATCGTTTTTATCACCAGCAACGATGAGAAAGACCTACCCGATGCATTTCTACGACGATGCGTGTTTCACCATGTCGAGTTTCCTAACGATGATCAATTGTTGCGCATTGTTAAATCCCGCTTTCCTCAGGCATCTTCCCAAATCTTGACGAAAACTATTGAGCGCTTCTTAGCGCTTCGAACTGAGATGAGTCAAGGTTCAGGCGCGGCCAACAAAAAAGTAACAACCAGCGAACTCTTAGACTGGTTCAACGTACTGCAAAATTATCCAGACGATGAAATACTCTCTAAGCTAGAAGGCAAACTTCCTTTTGCTGGAGTTTTGCTTAAAAGCTGGGAAGCTCATCAACGGTACTTAAAGCAATCCAACTAAAGTAATTAAGCCGGTGACACCCCAAGAAGAACTCCCCCTGCTCGAACTGTTTACTCGCCTCAAGGAATCAGATATTCCTTTGGGGCTAGATGAGTATCAGTTGGCTCTGAAGGCAATTCAGGCTGGTTTTGGGGTAAAAGATTTAGAGACGCTATCGCGAATGTGTAAGGCGCTGTGGGTTAGCTCTCAAGCAGATGGAGAGATCTTTGACTACCACTTTGCCGAAATCTTTCGGGCCAAGCCTAAATCTCGCCATGGTATAGCAGCCGATCACCTGAAAGAGCAGATTAAGCTCATACAAGAGATAACGCAAAAAACCAGCCGCTATGCCAAACTGGCGGCAATTGTCTCAGCAGTCTGTTTCACAGGTTTTTTTGCCGTTGGTTGGCACGTAGGATTCTTTTCAGAAGATAAACCCCTTGAAAAGGACAGCCCACAAATCTTTCCTCCTGGGGAAGACCCTGCGCCTGTTGCCCCTCCGCTAGAAACTGAAGCTACGCCAGAACCTGTTGTCGATGCAATTTATGTTTTGGCTTTGCTAGTGGCTGGGGCCAGCTTTCTGGGGATAAAATTTTTGCTTGACAGAAAAAACCAAACTCTACCAGAGACTGATATAGAAGCACCCAAACTGACCACGACCGATGATCAGCCCTTTCAGCCCCTGCGCGATGAAGTGCAACTTGCGGAATCTATTCGTCATTCTGAAGAGCGCAAGCACCCTTCGGCCTCAATTACTTTCGCAAGGGCCGGCGACTATTTCCCGATTACCCAGCGCCAGATGAAGCAAAGTTGGCGTTACCTACGCCGCAACCTTCGTGAGGGGCCAGCCACTGAGTTAGATGTAGAGGCTACGATTGATCACATTGGACGGCAGGGGATTTTGTTAAATCCTGTCATGCTGTCCCCTCGCAAGAATCGCACCGAACTGGTGCTTTTAAGTGATCAAGATGGCTCAATGGTGCCGTTTCAGGGTCTGTCTCGACGGTTGGCAGAGACAGCCCAGCGATCGGGCCGTTTAGACAATGCCGGAATTTACTATTTCCATAACTGCCCCGTAGAGTTTATCTACCAAGATACCTATCTGACCGAAGGCGAGACCATTGATGCTTTTCTGCAAAATCGACTGTCTCAGCGCTCTGTGGTGCTTATCTTTAGCGACGGTGGAGCCGCTAGGAGAGCCTTCAACCCAATGCGAACTGCCCTTACCAAGGCGTTTCTGACCCGCCTTCAGGAAAAGGCTCGCTATATAGTGTGGCTAAACCCCATGCCCCAAGGCCGCTGGTCGGGCACCACCGCAGCTAGTATTGCTAAATGGGTGCCCATGTTTGAAGTTAGTCGTTCTGGGTTTCAAAGTGCGATCGACGTATTGCGTGGTCGCCATAAACCTGCTCTAGAGATCTACCGGTAAAAGGCATGAAAACTGCTATTTCACCCCCGACCACAGCTCCCACGGCCAAAGAACCCTCTTCTCTAACGCTGTTTAGAGAGCGAGGCACGCCCCACTTAATGCTGGCTTACCATGCGGCTTTGCCTCTGGCATTAACACCTGATTTACTCTACGGCATCTGGGCTAACTTTCAGACCGATATTGCTAGCAAAAGCTTAGATATACCCTGGATTGCAGTCTCTGACTTGCTCTTATCTGGCTTTTGTGAGGTAGTAGGCCATGAACTCTATAAGCTTGACTCAAAAGTTAGAGACAGGCTGTTGGCTGAGCTTAGCCACCAACCTCATTTAGGCGAAAAGCGGATTCTGGAGCTAGCCAGTTTTTTAGAAGATAAGGTTCGCAATCAATTAAACAGCGAAGACCCAGACATCCGAGACTTTGCCCAGGCTCAAAAATGGGTTTCACTCGCTCATCTCGAGCCTAGAGCAGCAGCTAAAGAATTAACTCAAACACTCTCTGACAGCTATAGAACTGACCGTACTGACTTATTCCGCATCGCCTCAATTGTTGACGCTTTGCATGAACCTTTAAAGGACTTTCCGGAATTAATAAGTTATGCCAAAGGCATGGCTTCTCTTGCTATTGGCGATTTAGATGAAGCAAGCCAAGTATTTTCTAAGCTACATCAGAGCATTCCAAATAATCAAATATGCAGCGTATATCTCCCTCAAATAAAAGAAATTCAAACTGCAAACCAAGTAGAGGCAAAACGAGCTAAAAACAAACATAAACGTTTCTCTGAATCATGGAAACGATTGGTTAACTTTATCAAAGATCCCTACTCTCCTCCCATCATCCCGATTACGTCTGCGATTGTAATTACGGGCATAGTTGCAGCAGTTAGTTATACCAATAATTTATTTTCAGTGGATCTATTTATAAATAGTAGCTTGCAAGAAGAGACTGTAGAGCTGCCAACATCTCCAAACACCGCAGGAAACGCTACCCTCTACTTCGAGACCCCTAATTTTACCGTCAGCGTTCACCCCAGGAACACCCAAGCCCCGTTTATGAGCGTCTACAACCGAAACACACGCCAGTCTGAGCAGCTCAATGCTCCCGTTACCCGCCGCGACGGAATTATTAGTAGCAACTGGATAAGCTATGACAGTTTTGGCTCCCGTGCTGGCCGCAATGTAATTTACCGGGCTAGTGGCAACCTAAGTAACAACCAGGCCCGCCTCGAAATCGTTGATGCCTCCTCCAGTTCCGTATTGATTAGCCAAAACAGCACCAGCGTTCGAAACTTCTTCCTTCCCGGAGCTAACCCTGGACAGGGCAACCTGCTCAACCGCACGGTTGTGGGCTTTGATACCCAAAATCACTCGGTTCGGGTGTTTAACGACAGCGGCGTAACCAAGATAACTGTTTACAACAGAGTCTCTAGTCAGACGCTGGTCAATGGTCTGACTGCCACCGCAGAAGCTACTGAGGTTGCCCCCTACACCTGCTGGGTCAACTACTTTGGCGGTCAAAGTTTTGGTGGTGCTGCGGCCCGCTACTTCATTCGAGTTAGCGGTGATGGACAGGCACAGCTAGATGTGATTGCCCCCAACGGCGAGGTGCTACTTTCAGAACCTAGAATCAACTCTGCGCCTCTGGTGACTAATATTCCCCAGGCCGATCGCCCCGCCTGTTTTGGCGAGAGCAGCAGCGGGGATTTAGCGCCTTACATTGCAGCGGTGTTTGGCAGCAATAATGAGCTTCAACAAGTACGTCAGATACTCAACTCCGATGCTGATAGTCGGAATGTTGGCGGCCTAAGCTGTGCGATCAATCCAAAATTTGAGGCAGCTTCCCAAGGGCAATTCATTAACGCAGCTGAATGTGGAAATCGTGACGATGCAGAGGCTATTGTGAGTTTTTTGCGAGGAAGAGGATTTGATGTTCGACTCATTTCCCGCAATATTGATTACCAATTTGACGACATAGAAAATTCTACCCAGCCATTCGAATCGGTAAAAGAGTAGAGATTTAGCAGTGGGGTGCCTTGGGCAAACCTTGAAGGCTAGGGCAGACTTTTCTCCACCGATTTAGCAGACGTGACAGACATTGGTGCATGCAGTGGCTCTATAGACGTGAAACACATTGGCACTGGCGGCGGGGGTGAGCAGGTTGGCGATCGCTCCCACCGATTCACTACCCCATTGCACCTACTACACATATCCAATAAAAAAGGCAGGGGCGATCGCCCCTGCCTTTTGCGTTATTCAGAGAGTCCAAGAAAAGTTGCGTTCTCTTCTAAAACCCAGCATCCGAGTCAGTCCAGGTGGCGCAGGGTTCAATGCTGCAGCTGGCCATCACCAGCTCAATCAAGAAGTTGCCCTCGTAGGGAGCGATCACCCCAGGCACCGCATCGACCAGTGTGTCGGAGGCTACCAGTTCCCCCGACTCAGCATCGTAGAGAAACATGTCGAGATCGCTACAGTCGTCGTCGCAGCTGGCGAACACCGCTTCATCAGCCAGCAGGTAACCTTCGTAGGTAATGGTTTCGCCAGTACTCAGCCAGTCTGAGCGAGACTGGGCCTGGGCAATGGTTGCTGTGGTTGCCAGGGCGATCGCCCCCAGGGCCACCGTTGCCGTCATCTTCACCCCAAACTTAGCCATATTTAGTGCTCCAAGGTTAGTAAACGTGAGGCCAACGCCCGGTCTGTGACAAGCGATTGACCTTACCCCTAGGCTGCCCCTAGGGGTATCTAATACCACACCAAGTTTTGCCAGCTCTACGGAGACTTTAACCAATGATTAAGGAAGCTGCACCAGCACCCAATCGCGCACTTGGCCCAATTGAACGGCGGTGGCGGGCAATTCACCGAGATCGACCGCTGCTACCCAGGCGTAGCTGCCCGGCGTTAGGGTTTGCCAATTGTCGGTGGCGCTGCCGGGCTGGGGCGTATAGAAGGTCAGCAGCACCATGTCTTCCTCGGCGGGGCTGACGGTTTTGAAGATGGCGTGGATGGGGTGATTGGCCACGATCTCCTGGAGGGGTGGCGTGGTCAGCGCCAGTTTGACATCAGGGTTGTAGTTGCCCCAAAGGCCGGTGGCATAGAGCAGGGCGATCGCCCCCCACGGCCCCAGCAGCCATCCCCCCTGCCATAGGGCAGTGGTTTCAGCGTTTCGGCCACCCCCAGCGCGCCAGTAAACCGCCAGCGGCACCAGCCACCCCAGCCCCGCCGCGATCGCCACCAGGCCATAGCGCCACAGCCCCACCATCGGGAACCGCTGGGGTTGCAGCAGAACCACGCTCCCCGCCAGGATCAGCACAATTCCAATCCCCGCTAGAAGCACAGTTAAACCTGCCACCAGGCGAGGACGTTGACGCGATTGGTAAAAGGCCCCCAGGATCGTTAGGGTCAGTGCCCCCAGCAGGGCGACAAAGGGCAAGAGCTGAAGCGGGTAGTACCAGGTGCGGGTTTTAAACAGGGCCAGCAGGGTAAACAGCACCAGCGGATACCCCAGCCACAACGCTTTGCGCGGGTAGGACGACTGCCACCCGAGCCATACCCCCGGCACCGCCAGCAGCGGCCAGGGAAAAGCGTTGAGGGGAATATTCCAAAAATAGTAGAGCGGGCCGACGTTGTGGAAATCTTCCTGAGCCAGGCTGACCAGATGGCCAAAGGTGCGCTCGATCGGCATCCAGCCGTAGCGGTCTACGCTGAGGGCCAGCCAGGCGATCGCAGGCACCAGCCCCACCAATAGCCCCAGATAAAGCGCCGGGTTCAGCAGGTGGCGGTGGCGGCGATGGTCAATCACCAGGTAGGGCACCAGGGCCGCCACCACCAAAATCACCATAATGCTTTTGAGCATAAACCCCAGGCCCACAGTGATGCCTGCCAGCAGTCCCCAACCCCAGCGTCGGTGGGGCTGCGCCTCCGCCTGAAGCAAGGCCCAGATCCCCAGCAGCTCTAGCGCAGTCAGCGGCACGTCTTGAATAGCCAGCCGCGAAGCCTGCATCCAAATCGGGGTGGCCGCCAGAATCGCCGCGCCCCACAGGGCAATTTGAGGCGTCAAACACCGCCGCCCGATCGCATAGGTCAGCATCACCGCTCCCCAGCTGGCGATCGCCCCCGGCAGCCGCGCCGACCATTCACTCACCCCAAACAGCTTGTAGGAGGCCGCAATCAGCCACTGAATGCCCATCATGCGATCGTGCACCGGTGCACCCCACCACGACTGGGTCACCCAGTCACCAGTTTCCACAATCCACCGAGCCTGCTGGGCATACAGACCCTCGTCATGCGGCATCAGGCTTTGCAACGGGCTGCGCACCAGCAGCAAAATACCCACCCAAAGGCTCAGCACCAAGTAGGGCGCTAGGTCAGATTTCCGTAAGAATGAAGTATTCAAACGCTGAGGCTCAAGACGAGACGGCAGTGACATGAACAACCCAATGCAGAGCCAAGGCAACCAGCCAATTTCACCACCCTACTATAGACAGACGTCTCCGGGTTCCCCATAGGAAAGCCCCTGGCCACCCAGAACAACGCCTTCTCTTCATCACCTCCCTCACCTTCCCCATCACCTACACTCCCCTACACCCTCACCCCCTACACCCCACTCCCCTACGGCCGCACAATAAACGGATTATCAATCCTCGTCGCCCGCAGTTGCAGCACCAGCGCCTGATACACCGCTGCGCACACATCGGCGCGGCTGGCCACCCGGTTGGGGTTGAGCTGGGCGAGGTCGGGCACGTTAACTACCAGACCGAGTTGCGTGGCCTTGGCGATCGCATTCACCCCATAGTCGGGAATGGTGGCGCGATCGCGGTAGCGCTCCAGCAGTCGCAGGTTGCCGGGCTGGTTGGGCAACAGCGCCAGCCCCGAAATCAGCGCCACCCATACCTGGGCTCGCAGCAGCGGGTTTTCTGGCCCAAAGGTCTGGTCGGGAAACCCTGAGAGAAAGCCGCCCCGGTAGGCGGTTTGAATGGCGCTGGCCCCCCAGTAGCCCGCAGGCACATCGCGGAACAGCTGAGCCGGACGGCGGGGCGCAGGGGCAAAGGCGCGACTGACCAGGGCGGCAAACTGGGCGCGGGTCATGGGCTGGGCGGGGTTAAAGCGACCGGCGTCATCCCCCTGCACCAGGCCGAGGTTCAGCAAGCCCTGAATAAAGTCGAGCGCCCAGTGGGTTTGAATATCGGGAAACGATCCTTGAGCCATAGCAGCGGGGGGAGTAGCGACGGTAGTTAGCGGTGGAGCCTTGCCCTGGGCCACCAGCCCCTGGTAGATCAGCACGGCGACCTCGGCGCGGGTCATGGTTTCTAGAGGTCGCAGCAGCTCCGGGTCGGGGTGGTTGATCACCAGGCCAGATTGGGTGGCGCTGGCCAGGGCATCGATCGCATAGCTGGGAATTTGGGCGCGATCGCGGTATACTCCCAACCCGCTGGCCGGGGCTGGAGGCAGCTTTAGCCCCGTAGCCACCGCCACCATCGCCTGCACTCGCACCATGCCCTGGTTGGGGCGAAAGGTCTGGTCGGGGTAGCCACCCAAAAAGCCCTTCCGCTGGGCTTGGTCAATGGCGCTGGCAGCCCAGTGAGTCGAGGGCACATCCACAAAGGTCACTGCCCCGCGCACCGGGTCGAGGGCGCTGTAGCTGGCCGCCACCATCGCCGCAAACTGACCCCGATTGATCGTTTCCTGAGGGCGGTAGGTGCCGTTGCCGTAGCCCTTCACCAAGCCGCGATCGGCTAGGGCCTCAATGTAGGGGGTAGCCCAGTGGCCGCCCAGGTCGGTAAAGCGGCTGGGCACCGGGGCGGCGGGAGCCGGGATTTTATCCGGCGGCGGGTTTGAGGGTTCGGGAGGGGCAGAGGAAACGGTGGGGCGATCGAGCAGCACCGGGGGCACGGAGGCGGGGTCGGGCCACTGGCTGGCCACCAGATTCACTGTCCCTACCAGCCCTGTGGGGATGACATCATTGCCCACCAGCGTTAGGTTCTGGCGGGTGTCGTTGCGCAGATCGCTCTGGCGGTTGTAGCGCAAAATGTTGCCCGCCGGGTCGTCGGGCTGGCCCAGGTCGGGGCGGCCGGTGTCTTGCACCACTAGGCCAGCGGTTTGGTTTTGCACCAGCCGATTTTGCCGCAGCACCGGGCTGGCGGCCCCAGCTACCTGCATCCCCGCCTGGTTGTTGGAGCACTGGCAGCCGCGAATCAGGGGGGCAGCATTTTGGCCAAGATAAATGCCGGTGCCACAGCGCTCGACGGTGCAGTCTTGCACCTCACCCCGAGCCTGATCGACAAAGCTGAGGCCGCGATCGCCGCAGTCGGTCACCACCGTTTTGGCCACCAGCGGGCTGGCGGCACCGCTCACCTGAAGCCCCACCTTACACTGGCTGAGGCGGCAGGCTCGCACCAGGGGCGCGCCCGCGTCAATTAAAATGCCGATGCCTTGAGGGTTTTGCACCGTCACCCCCCGCAGCTGGCTCTGGCCCTGGAGAATTAACCCCACCGAGGTTGCCCCTGGCCCTGGCCCGCTGCCTGCGATCGCAATGCCCTGGCCCTGGGTCGATTCTTGCCCCGCAATCATCACGTTGTCGGGTACGGTAATCGGGAAGCGCTCGCCTGTAGCGACGCTGTAGGTGCCGGGGGCGAGCTTAATCAGCGTGTTGCCCTGGGCCGCACCGAGGGCGATCGTCAGGGTTTTGTAGGGTAAGTGAGGGCGACCTGAGGGTTCATCGACCCCACGCCTGGGATCCACATCGAGAGTTTTAGCAATGGTATCCAACGGGGAGATCTCCTAACGGCAGCAGGAAATACGGCGGTTGGCCCAGAATGTCGTTATGATTTAGCCAGTTAAAGGATAGGGCGAAAGTTGTGATTGCGGTTGCCGTTGGCCTAAATCTAGTCATTGCGCTGTTTTGCTTCTATGTCGCCTGGCGGCTCTGGCGGCTGAGCAAAACCCTGGGGACCGTGGCCGACGCCCTGACAAATTGGGATCGCAACGCCAACTTCATTCTTGACCCCGCCGTTGTTCCCCCCGCTATTTTGCTTGGCCAGACTGGCACAGCCAATCTACGGCAGCGTTACAGCCGTCTCCAGCTTCAGGTTCAGCGTCTTGAGCAGTTGATGGCTGTAGTGGGCCTTTTGCCCATGGCCAGCCGTTGGTTGGGGGGCGTACGGCGGCGTAACCCTAGAAGTGCAGTAGCTCTGGCTAAGCGACGATAGGATAGTCGCATTCCTGTCCGATGCGCTGGATAGGGATGGGACAAGGGTGACATTGGGGTACCTACAGGACACAACATCATGGGCGAAAGACAATCTGGGGGATTCGTTGGCGGCGTACTGTTGGGGGCCGCAATGGGAGCTGTAGCAGGGCTGCTGATGGCCCCCCGCACCGGGCGCGAAACCCGGCGTATTCTCAAAAAGTCTGCCGATGCCCTGCCCGAGCTGGTGGAAGACCTCTCAACTTCGGTTCACCTCCAGGCCGATCGCCTGTCGGAAACTGCCCTAGTCAACTGGGATCACACCCTGACTCGGCTGCGGGAGGCGATCGCCGCCGGTCAAGAGGCCAGCCGCCAGGAGTATGAGCACCTGAGTCAATCCGCACCCGTGGCCAGCAACGGGTCTACCCAGGAGTAGGAGCACCCACTTTGGCCGACCCGCTGTTTTGGCTAGCCCTATCGTTTTTGCTGGTCGTCATTAGCCTGACGGCGGTGCTCATGGTCGCCATTCCTGCCCTGCGCGAACTGGGCCGGGCGGCTCGCAGCGCCGAAAAATTCTTCGATACCCTGGGCCGCGAACTGCCCCCTACCCTTGAGGCCATTCGCCTTACCGGGTTAGAGATTGTGGAACTTACCGACGACGTTACCGAAGGCGTGCAGAGCGCCGGGCAGGTGGCGCAGCAGGTCACCCAGAGCATTGCTACCGCCCAGACTGGGGCCAAGCGCCTGAATACTGGCACCAAAACCCTTTTCGCTGGAGCCCGCGCCGCCTGGCGAACCTGGACAAACGAGCCCCAGCCGCAGCCCCCGGCCAAGCGAGCCGCCAAGCCATCCCAGACCCCATTGCCCCGGATGGCTGCCCCCAGCATTCCGCCTAGCGATCGCCCCACCATCTCCACCCCAGACCACCGACCGATGGGGCCTGAGGACAGGCTACCTGGGGACAGCCCTCCGGGCTATCCGCTCGATGGCGCGGCCTCCCCGGAGGGGAATCGCATCCTTCCGGGCGATCTTGATGCCCCCTTGCCCCAGTTAGAAGAAACGACTCTGCACGCGATCCCAGACACCGGCCTAGAGACAGTTCGCCCTTCCGAAAACCCCGAACTATCTCCCAGTCGGTCTGTTCCTGAATCCCGTCGCCGCTCGACTACCGAGTAAGACTAAGTGTTTGTCAGACTAAATTCGAAGAATCCACAAGGGTTCATAGCGCTCAGATGAGGCTCCGCCAACGCGAAGCAATGCACCGTGCAGGAATACGCCAGTAGCTATCCATCTACTCCCTTGCACCAGACACCTCAGCTCACCAACCGGGCGGCCAGTTTCACCTCAAACACCTGCTCAAAGTAGTCTTTTTTGTAGTCCAAATTCCACAGTTCTGAGGCGCAGTCATCGCCGGGGTTAGCGGCCTTGACCTCCATATTCAGCACGTGGGCATCGGCGTCAAAGTTGCAGTGAATGCTCTGGACGGCCCCAATTCCCCGGCGATCGAGGGCTACGGCCAGCCGCAGCAGGGCGCTGAGGTGGGTAATCATTTGACGGTGGTAGCGGGTGGGCAGGTTGCGGTAGTTGTCGTGCTTTTTCTTGGGGGCGCTCTTGCGGTGGTAGCGGGCGATATTGGCGATCGCCTCCAGTTCGGTTTCGGTGTAGCCCAGCAGCTCGCCGTGGCGAATTAAATAGTAAGAATGCTTGTGGTGCGACGAGTGACTGACAAAGTGGCCGCAGTTGTGCAGAATGGCGGCGGCCCACAGCAGTTCTTTCTCTAGGTTGCCCCAGCTGTGGAGGCTGCCGTGGGTTTGCTCAAACAGATCCATGGCAAACCGGGCCACCCGTTTAGAGCGATCGAGATGCACCTTATACTTCTTGGCGGTCTTGAGAACGTTGCGCTGCCGCACCGACTTTTGAAACTGCATGCGGTCTTCGATCAGACCGTGGGTGAGCATCCAGTCCACCACCACGCCTTCCCGCAGGGCGCGCTCGCAGATGGTGATGCTGTCGGCCCCCAGTAAATCCATCGTCTCCTGGAGAATCACCGCCCCCGCAACGACAATTTCGGCGCGGCGGGGCGACATCTCGGGCAGGGCCAGCCGTTCGGCAGAAGTGGCCTGGCGCAAGGTTTCAACCAGCCGCGAGATCTCGTCGTAGCTCATCTGAAACCCGTTGAGAGGGTCGGGCACCAGCCCCAGCCGCTCGCTGGCGATGACGGCCGCTAGACACTCAATGGTGCCCGAGGTGCCCAGCAGTTGGATCGGTTCTTCGGGCTTGAGGTTGTGCTTAAGCCCGGTGGTGTTGGGCTCTAGCATGCCCCGCACGTAGGCTCGCAGGGTGCTAAATTCGGTGTCTGAAATGGGGTCAGTGGAGACAAACTGGCTCGTGAGCCGCACCGCCCCCACCTTAGTGCTGCTGAGAAACCGGTGGGGTTCGCCGGTACCCAAAATCAGCTCGGTGGAGCCGCCGCCAATATCGATAATGGCGTGGGGCTGGCCGTTAAACTCCATCCCCGAGAGCACGCCCAGGTAAATACGGCGGGCTTCTTCGGTGCCTGAGATCAGGTTGATGGCGAGGCCGACTTCGTTGTAGACCCGCTCGATAAATTCTTGGCCGTTGCTGGCCTCCCGCACGGCGCTGGTGGCGACCGCCACAATGTCTTCGGCCTGGAGGCTGGAGGCGATCGCACAGCAGCGTTTCAGCGCCTTGATCGCGCGCTCCATGGCCGTTTCAGACAGCCCGCCCGTGGCATCGTTGAAGTTGCCCAGGCGCACGGTCTCTTTTTCGCGATCGACAATGGTGAAGGCGGGCAGGTCAGGCTGAATTTTGACGATCACCATATGGATCGAGTTAGTGCCCACGTCAATGGCCGCCAGAATGCGATCGCTGGTAATTTCTGACGGAGCAAAGTTCGAAAAATCCGTCATTGTGGGACTCGACTCGCGAATCGAGGTAATACCGGTCATAGTGCGCCCATGCTGCATTTGCTTCAGATCTTACCTGTCAAGCTACAGCCCATCAGGACGCTGAAAAAACTTTACTCAGGCTAAATGGAGTGGGTGAGTAGGTGAGGTGGGTGGAATAGGTGAGGTAGGTGGGTGGATAGATGAAAAAGAAAAATTCCACTCACTCACCCACCCACTCACCCGCCCGCTCACCCACTCACTCACTCACCCACCCCCAATCCCCCTGGCGCTAAACTCATGGGGACACCCACGGAGCAACCATGACCGTTGACTACGACGCAGTGATTCTCGGCGGCTCGGTGCAGGGGCGGGAGGCCGCTGCCCTCGCCACTCGGGAAGGGGCGCGAGTAGCGCTGGTGGAGTCGCCAGGGGAAGTAGATTGCTGCATTCGTCGTCAAATTGTGCTCGCGGCGCTGGCTCAGGCTGGAGGATCTCAGCACCCAACTTGGGAGGCGTTGCGATCGCAGGTTGAAGCCCTAGAGACTGTTGCTTACCCCCATTTGAGGCTTGACGGCCTGGCCACCAGCGGTGTGGATGTAGTGCTGGAGCCAGGGCAGTTTAGCCCTCGGCCAAATCTGGCGGTGACGACGGCGACACGGCGGCTCAGGTCGCGCGGCTATCTCCTCGCCCCCGGTACCGAGGTCACTGTCCCGGATATTCCTGGCCTAGCCGAGACTCCTTACCTAACCGTCGATACGCTGCTGGATTTAGAGGCGCTGCCTGAGTCGGCGATCGTGCTGGGGCGGAGTGTGGCGGCGATCGCCCTAGCCCAGTCCCTGGCTCAGATGGGCAGCCATACTACTTTGATCACCCGAGGCGATCGCCTGCTCCCCACCGAAGATCCGGACATATCTGCCTTTGTGGCAGCGCTGCTAGAGGTGGCAGGGGTAACCCTCATGCTCAACACTCACTTAGACGCAATCCACTACAAAGACAGTTTTGGGGTGTCGATGGTCGATGGCGACTTGATCAAGGCTCAAACCCTGGTACTGGCGACCGCCTCCCACCCTGCCCTGGGGGCGCTCAACCTCACCAGCATTGGCATTCAGCCCCAAATGGTTCACGGCGTCGCCACCGCTCTGCCGGTGGACGATCGCCTTGCCACCGCCCATCCCCGCGTATTTGCCTGTGGCCCGGCCCTGGGCAGCTACTGGAGCGAATCGATGGATCACCAGGATGTGGCGATCGCCCTACACAACGCCCTTTACTTACCCTGGCGCAAGCTTTCCTTTTGGCATCGCCCGGCCCTGCTGCCTACGACGCCAGAGTATGCTCGCCTGGGCCTTACCGCCGCCCAGGCCCGCCGTTGGTACGGCAGCGAAGCCACCATAGTCCAGGTTTCCTTTGGCCAGGTACTCAAAACCCACTTCAGCAGCGACATAACGGGCTTTTGCCGGTGGGTTGTGCGCCGCGATGGACAGATACTCGGTGCCCAAATTTGCGGCCCTGGAGCCAGTGAACTTATGCACACCGTAGCGCTGGCGGTACAGCAGAATATTCCCATCCAACGCCTGGATCGGGTACCCACGCTGCCCCTCAGTCAGGCTGCCATGATTCCGCTCATGGTGGGCGATTGGCAGCAGCAGCGCTGGCAGCAAGGCACCTGGCGGCGCGACTGGGCCGAGAACTGGTTTAACTGGCGGCGATCGCGGCGGCGGCGGTGGTAAGGGGAAGAGTGGGGAGTAAGGGGGTGGGGGAGATGGGGGAGATTGGGAAGATGGGGGAGAATTTAGCGGAGGCTTTCGCAGGCAACGCCATCGCTGTCGCCATCCAGACGATGAGGATCGCCGGGGGAGGCATTGAGCACCGCCTGAGCTTGTTCCCAGGTGGCGAAGTCGCCGCAGTCGCAGTCGCTAGAGACACAAGCAGGCAGGGCTGAAGTCGCTGCCGCAGGCGGGGTGTCAGGAGCTGGAACAACAGCCGGGGGAGGAGCGGTGGGGGCTGGGGATGCCCCGCCCCGGCGAAAATCCCAGGGCATGGTGGGGTTGGGCTGGCTCCAGAAATTGCGGCGGGCGTTGCGGGCAGCAGATTCCGCCTGGCGGTAGTCTTCAGCAGTGGGGGCACAGCCAGAAATGTACTGCTCGTAAACAACGGCATAGCCCTCGCGCACCAGTTGCAGCCCTACGGATTGGCCACCGCTGTAGATTTCGGCCACGGTTCTGCCGTAGCGATCGCGCTCAATCGCCCGCACTTCCACCGGCTGCCCAGTTGACACTATCTGCCGCAGCCGCAGCGTGGCCTCTGGCCCAAAAGCTTGACTGCTCTCCGGCGCATCCACACAGGCCAGGCGAATGGTAACCGGGCCATCCTGGCCCTGCACCCGCAGGGTGTCGCCGTCGCCCACAGACACCACCTCGGCGGTGGGCAGAGTTTTGGCAGCGGCGGCCTGGGTAGCGTAGGCCAGGTTCGCCTCGTATTCCTGGCGTTTTTGCTGGGCGGTGGCAAAGAGGGCGCTGGTATTGGGGATGGCGGTGAGGGATGCGATCGCCCCCTCCCACTGATCCTTGACCTGCTGCCAATCGATAGCAGACTGGGCGGTTTGGGTCGCCACCGCCGCCGCCATGCCCTGGTCTAGAGCCTGATTGTAGTGCTGTTGCCCCTGAGCTGTTTGATCAGAACTCTCAATCATCGAAGGGCTTAGCTTGCTGCCTGGATCCTCAGCAGCGACTTTTGCCTGCCTCAAGTTAGCCCCAATAGCCCCCACTTCAGGTAAGGCCGAGCATCCCGACAGCAGAATTAGTAGACCCAGGGCATAGGCAGGCTGGCAAAGGGCTGCTGGATATCGACTGTCACGGGGCTGGGGCATAGTTGGGGGCTGGTTATGCGATCGCCGTTTCACAAAAAATGTCACCTTGTATACCAAGGATACTTACCCCAGCGATGCAGTTCAGGACAAAAACCTCCCAGGCCCAGATTTACCCCATCAACATAACGGTATCCAGCACGTGGATGATGCCGTTGTCGGCCTCAATATCGGCGGCGAGCACCGTAGTATTTTTCACCTCGAAAGCCCCATCGTCAGAGAGGGTGTGGATGGGGATCGGGGCACCTTCAAGGGAATCCACCGTGCCGAGTTTGATCAATTCATCCTTAGTGTATTTGCCCGCCACCACATGAAACTTGAGAATACGGCCAAGCTGGGGCGGATTTTGCACCAGGGTTTGCACCGTGCCGGGGGGCAGTTTGGCAAAGGCGGCATCATTGGGCGCAAAGACCGTGAAAGGGCCAGGGCTTTGCAGCGCTTCGACCAATCCAGCTGCCTGGACGGCGGCGACCAGGGTGGAGAAGCCTTCGGTGTTGACAGCAATATCGACGATGGTAGGCATGGGGATGAATGGGTGAGGGGTGGATGGGTGAGGGGTGGGGAGAAAGTTTTGAATGTTGAGTTTTGAGTTTTGAATGCAAGACCTACAGCAAGAACTCAAAACTCAAAACTAAGAACTCAAAACTTTCCTAACGGTAGTCCTGTCGCTGAACATCCTTCAGCCGGGCTTCGGGACGCACAAAGCGATCCATTTGGGCTTCGAAGAATTGGCGGTTTGCCATTAGGTGGCGAGGGTTTTGGTCATCTAGGGGGTAGAGCAGGGCGGCGCGGAGGGCCTGGATAACAGCGGAGGTGACGTTGTACATCGATCGCTGAAAAGTGATCCCTAACTGAGTCAGCATGTCGTCTTCGCCCCGACAGTACTGCTGGTAATACTCCAGTAGATAAGGCGGTAGAAAGTGGAGCATATCTTGCATCAGAAGCGTGGGGGGAATGCCTGCGCTGCCGACGGGGAAGACATCGGCGTAGAGAATGCCGTAGTGGAAATCGTTTTGATCCTGGGGCACCTGCCCGGCCTGGGCGTTGTAGGATTTGGTGCCTCGGAAGGGGGCGGTGCGGTAGAAGACAGCTTCCACGTAGGGCAAAGCCGCTTCATACAGCCAGGTGAACCCGCAGGATTTGGGAATCAGCTCGAAGCATTCGTCGCCCACGTAGACGTGGTGGTAGATGGGGCGACCGGCGACGGCGAAGATGCCGTTGACGATGAAGTTCATGGCGTCGGGTACGCCCGCAAAGCCGCCTTCGTCATAGATGTCCGACATTTCAAAAAAGACCGGGGCCATGACTTCCCAAAACAGGCCCAGGTTTGAATAGTAGGAGAGTTCGCGGCACTTTTCGTAGAACATCTCGGGGAAGAGTTTGTGCAGACCCAGCATGGCGGGGTTGCCTTTGAAGTAAGCGCGAATGGCGCGATCGCACGCCCCCTTATATTCCTCTGTATATAAATAGTCGTTGAACCGCCCGCCCATATCCTGGTGCCAGAGCATGGCCCGCATGCAGGCTTCGGCAAACTCCATATTGATGCGATCGTGCCAGAGGTGAAGCAACAGCTTGGGAAGCTTGCGCTTTGTCTCGCCCTGGGCCATAAAGTCCAGTAGCTCAGGATGGGCAGTCGCCTCGCCCCGCCAGATCCGCAGATCCGCCGTATCCCCGGCGTAGTGGTTGGGCAAATCCAGATATTCTTGCGGCAAGAAATATTTGAAGGCGGGGACGGGGTTGAGAAATACCCGTTCAGCAATGTAGAGCAGGTCGCGCCAGTAGAAATCCATCGGCACTGCGTAGGCTTTGTAGATGCCGATAATCTGCATCAGGTTCTCTGGCGTGTCGGGCAGCATCGAGCCGCCCGCCTCTAGCCGGTGAATGATGTCGGCGTGGGGGTGGGCGGAGGGGGGGATGAGGGTGGTGGGTTGGGTGAGGGTAGGCATAGGGGTGGATGGATAAGGGTGTGGATGGATAAGGGGGTGGATGGGTGAGGGGTGGGTGGGTGAGGGGTGGGTGGGTAAGGGGTGGATGGGTGGAAGGTAAACGTTAGTTCCCTACCCCCTACTCCCTACTCCCTACCCCCTCTTGCTGTAGGCTAAATTCGTTCAATCGGAGATTTCAGCAATGGCCAAGAAAGAGCGAATTCGGCCAATTTCAATCTGTTTGATGCGGCGGGGCGAGGAGATTCTCGTTCATGAAGCCTACGACTCGGTGAAAGAGCGGGGGTTTGCGCGGCCTCTGGGGGGCGGTATTGATTTTGGCGAGACTAGCGAAGCAGCGGCGATTCGCGAAATCAAGGAGGAGCTAGGGGTTGACATCACTGGAGTCACGCTGCTGGGCATTGTGGAGAACATCTTTGTGCTGGAAGGGGAGCCGGGGCACGAGATGGTGTTTGTCTACGACGGGCAGTTTGTGGATGAGTCGCTGTATCAGCGGGAGCATCTGGAGGCGGTGGAGGGGAAGCGGCAGTTTAAGGCGGTTTGGCGATCGCCCCAAGCCCTGCGCGACGGCCCCTGCCACCTGGTACCCGAAGAAATTTGGCAGTTCCTTTAACCTCCGCCTCCAGCGATCGCCCGTAGGGTGCATTAGGCCTAAACCAACCTTGAGCTACCGTTCGGGGAATATCGCATTGGCCGTAATGCACCATTGAGAGAATGTGAGCCTTGGGTGGGTTGCGTCATGGGATGGTGCATTGCTTTGCGAATGCACCCTACGGGGTTGGGGGTCATGGCAGGGTGGGGAGGGTGGCGACGGGGAGAAGCAGAGGTTCGGCGGGAAGCTCCTCGGTATCTTCAAGGGGCAATGATTCGATTACCTCATCGGCCACCACCTCATTCAGCACTATTGGAATTGCCGCGACCATGACGCTGGCGGTAGGTTCGCCCCACTTCACCAGCCAGTTAGGCTGAATACCGAGGAAGAGGATTAGCCCCGCCAGAATGTAGGCGGGGAGCTTTTCGGAGAACGTGACCTTGGGAAAGTAGGAAATAGCGTTGTCTAGCCGCCCAAAGCAGGTGCGGTTGAGCAAAATTACGAAGTACACCGCCGTCAGACCTGTGCCGATTACCCCCAGCAGAGTCTGCACCGGATACGCCACATAGCTGCCCTGGAACACCAGAAACTCCGTCACAAACCCCACCAGTCCGGGAATACCCGCGCTGGCCATACCCCCCAACACCAGTAGGGCACTGACCATGGGCAGACCCCGCACCGGGTTCATCAGCCCGTTCAGCACGTCCAATTCGCGGGTGCCGACCTTGGTTTCAATCACCCCAACCAGGTGGAACAGAATCGCGAGAATAATGCCGTGGGAGACCATTTGGCTAACGGCCCCGGTGAGAGCCAGGTCGGTCATGGCCGCACCGCCCAGCAGCACGTAGCCCATGTGACCGATGGAGCTGTAGGCCACCATGCGCTTGATGTCTTTTTGCGCGATCGCCGTCACCGCCCCATACAGAACACTGATCGCCGCCCAGGTTGCCAGGTAGGGCGAGAGCTGCGCCCAGGCATCGGGGAACAACCCCAGGCCAAATCGCAGCAAACCGTAGGTGCCCAGCTTAGCCAGCACCCCGCCCAGCATCATCGCCACAGGGGTCGAAGCCGACACATAGGTATCCGGCAGCCAGGTGTGAAACGGCACCAGGGGAATTTTGATGCCAAAGGCCACCAGCAGCAGACTCAGCAAAACCACCTGCCACACCATCGGCAGCTCGTGGCCCATCACCGCATAGTAGGTAAAGTCCTTAGCTCCACTGAGCCACACCGTACCGAGGAACCCGGCCAGCATCAGCGCCCCCGAAAGCGCCGTGTAGAGCAAAAACTTAGTGGCCGAGTAGGCTTTCTTCTCACCACCCCAGATGGCGATCAGCAGGTACAGGGGCACCAGCTCAATTTCGTAGAGCAAAAAGAACAGCATCAAATTCTGCGCCACAAAGGCCCCCGCCACCCCGCTGCTCACCAGTAGCAATAGGCTGTAAAACAACCGAGGCCGCTCGGTCTCCGGGGAGCTGCTCCAGATCGCGATCCAGGTGATCAGGCTGTTCAGCGCCACCATCAGCAGCGAGAGGCCATCCAGGCTGAGTTCGTAGTTGAGGCCCAGGGCAGGCAACCAGGGTAAAAACTCGTGGAACTGAAAGCCGCCAAAGGAGAGGTCGAACTGGGTAAACAACCAGACCGTCCACAGCAGGGCGGCACCGGAGGCGACCAGGGCACCATTGCGTGCCTGGGCGCTGGTAAGGCCGGGCCAGCAGGAGAGGGCGATCGCGCCAACAAGAGGAATCAGCAGGAGTGGAGTGAGCATGGTGGATGGGGGGATAAAGTTTTGAGTTTTGAATTTTGAGTTTTGAATTCGAAAGTAAGAACTCAAAACTCAAAGCCTTTGTCATCTAAAACAGTGCCGACAATGCCGACCAGTTCATCAACACCCCCAGCCCAGCGACGCCTAAGGCGATGGTGAGCGCATAGAACTGGAGCTGCCCGGTGTTGCCATACTTGAGGGTTTCGCCACTAAAGAGGGAGGCGAGGCCTACGGCATTCACCAGACCATCGACCACGTAGCGATCGAGCCAGTCGGTCATGCGCGACAGCAGATCCACACCCAGCACAAAGGTATTGCGGTAGAGCTTCGGGGTGTAGAAGTCGTAGGCCAGCAGGTTTTGCAGCGGCTTTTTCACCAGGCCCGCCGGATGCTCGACCACGCGGTTGACGTAGAGCAGGGTGCCGATCGCTGCCCCCAGAATGCTCGACCAGGTGAGCAGCAGCGCCATGTCTTGGCTGACCTCGGCCCAGGCGGGCAGCAGATGGAGCTGGGCCATCACCAGCGGCAGGTGCAGGGTAAAGCCAGCGACAGCGGCCATCGGCAGCACAATCAGCCAGATCGGTTCGGGGGAGCGGATGGTCATCTGCTGGGTTTTGCCCGCAAACACCAGGCCAATCATCCGCGCCAGGCTAAAGGCAACCAGCCAGTTCACCAGCAGCACGATCGCCACTAGCAGACCCCGCTGACCATCCCACAGGCCCGACACCAGCGACAGCATGGCCCAAAAGCCGCCCAGGGGAGGTAGGGCTACCAGTCCAGCGGCTCCGGCAATCATCGCCATCAGAGTCACCGGGCGACGCCCCCATAGCCCCCCCATCTGGGTCAGATCCTGGGTGGTGATGTTGATAATGATCGAGCCTGCGCCCATGACTAACGCGGCCATTCCCACGGCGTAGACCAGGGCCAGCAGTAGGGCGGCACCGGGCTGGTGAGCACCCACGGCGATGAACATCAGGCCCATGTAGGCGCTGCTGAGGTAAGACAGCACTCGCTTTATGTCAATTTGGGCGGCGGAGATGAGCGTCGCACCGATCGCAGTAACTGCACCAACGGCGATCGCAAACGCACTGGCCGTAGACGACAGCGCAATCACCGGCTCCAGCTCCACCAGCACCCACACCCCCGTCGTCACCACCACCGCGTTCCGCAGAATGGTGCTGGGCAGCGGGCCTTCCATCGCCTCATCAAGCCATAGATGCAGCGGGAACTGAGCGCATTTACTCATCGGGCCAGCGATCAGGCCAATACAAATTAGCGTTATCAACCCAGGATCTACATTTGCCGTCTGTGCCCAGGCCGCCAGCTCGCGAATGTCCCAGGTGTGGGCCAGGGGGTAGATGGCCAGCACTGCCATCAGCAGTACCAGGTCGCCCACCCGCTTGGTCAAAAAGGCGTCCCGCGCCCCGGTCACCACCAGCGACTGGTTGTACCAAAAGCCCACCAGCAGGTAGGTGCCTAGGGTGAGAATCTCCAGCAGCATGTAGGCAAACAGCAGCGAGTTGCACAGCACCAGGGCGCACAGCCCCGCCTCAAACAGGGCCATCATGGCAAAGAATCGGCCCCAGCCCCAGTCCATTTCTAGATAGCCGACGGCATAAATTTGGGCCAACAGGTTCAGCGTGGTAATCAGCACGCAGGCCCCCAGGGTAATAGCCGACGCCTCTAGGGGAATGGTGAGATTCAGCCCTGCCACCTCTAGCCAGGGGGCAAAGAAAAACTGGGGCGACGACTTGCCCCAAAAGGCCAAAAACGCCAGCAGGCTGTGCCCCAGGGCAAACGCCGTAGTGACAATATTGATATAGCCCGCCGGGCGTGGCCCGGTACGGGTAATAAAGGCCGGTGACCAGGGAATCGTCAGCAGCGCGCCTATTAATGGGTAGAGGGGAATGAGCCAGCTTGTCTGAGCCAGAATCGGAGTCATGGTCGAGGCATCCTCGGGCAAAAGGACAGCGAAAGCCTTACCTGGTAAGGGGTGATCACAGTTTATCTAGACGCTGAGCACCTAGAATTAGGATTGACAAAGGTCAATCGAATTGACGACTGAATAGACTTAAGACTATTTTCAATTGAGTTTAGCCAATGGATGTCCCAAAAAGAAAGGGGTAAATTGATTAAATGCTATTTGCTTTTCGTTTCTGATTGATAAATTTCAATAATGCTTTTCCCCTGACTTCCCCGGCTGCTTGCCTGGCTTTGTCCCAAAAACATCCTGACGGTGCGATCGCGCCCTGAAGAGTAAACCAGTAGCGGTGTAGCCCCCCTGACGCCCCCTCAGTCACCGCAGCACTCCAGCGGTTTTAATCATCAGGGGAAATAACGTGGCCGATAATCATTGGTTAACCCGAGCCGAACGCGCTCTGGTTGTAGGATCTGGCGTCGGTGCCGTGGCATCTGTTGCCGCCCAAAATATTGCGCTGACCTCCGCGCCGCTGACGGTGCTAGTTGCGATCGGGCTGCTCAACCGCAACCGCGTTGAGCAGCAGCTCGAAGAAGCTCAGGAAAAGCTCGCCCGCCAGCATCGCCAAACCGGACACCGCCTCACCAACCTGGGTAAGCAGGTCAGTGCCATGCCGTCGCCCGAGGCGCTGACTAACTTTCAGCGGGCGGTGATGGAGCGCAACAACCACTCCTTCATTCGCTTTTCTAAGGAAATGAAGGGGCTCAAGGCCCACGTCGATCAGCGACTTGAGACGCTGCCCGCCCCCGATCTGACGGGCATTAACCAGCAGATTGCCCAGCTGCAAGAGCAGTCGGCGGCGGCCCAGGTGAACTTTGAAAACCTCAATACCTATATGCAGCGGCTGGTCACCACCCCTCGGGTAGAGGCCGCCGAGAACAAACTCTCCCAGGTCAAAACCGACCTCATGCAGACCCGCGTGAGTCTAGAGAACCTGCGCTCAGACACCCGCTGCCTGGTCACCAACCTGCAAGATGCCCTGGGGAAACTCGATCGCCGCTGGAATGAGTTTCCCCAGAGCAACACCCCCGGCCAGAACCGGGCCGAAATGGGCGATATGATCAAGGCCATGGCCACCCTGGTGCCGCAGTCAGAATTCAGCCGATTAGTCGATCACGTCAAAGATCTCACCCGCCAGCAGACTCGCCTAGAGCAGGCCCTCACCAAGATTCCGGTGGGCACGGTGAACGGGTTGCCGGCGGCACCGCCCAGCACCGCTCAGCTAGAGCAGTTGACGGCAGAGTTAAGGCAGTTGCAGCAGCAGGTGAGCCGCCAGGAGACCGCTGGCCACACCCAGGAACAGGTGCAGCAGGTGGTCTCGCAGTACCTGGGGCAGGTTAAGGCCCAAGTGGCACAGCTAGAGGGGGTGACGCGATCGCTCTCCGAGCGCCAGCACCAGCTCACCAGTCAGCTAGTCACCGCCCCCGCCGACACCGCCAACCGCAAAGCCCTAATGCAGCTGGCGCGGCGGGTGCAGCAGACCGAAACCGAGCTCAAAACCTCCCGCGACCATCCACCGGCTCAGCTCGCTGTCGCCCCCCATGCCGAGTGGATTATTGACCTGCCCGTGGCCAATGCCCCTGAGCATGCCACTGAGCCCCAGGCCATGGCCAGCCGCCAGGCCCTAGAGACCGCCCTGAGGATGGCGACGCGGCGGGTGCTGCTGGTGTGGCCCTGGGCCAGCTACGTCACCATTGATGACAATTTGCTAGAGCAGTTTCGTCAGCTGCTAGAGCGAGGCGGCCAGCTCGAAATTGGCTGGTGCCACCGGGGCGATCAGCACGATGGCCGTCTGGCCTGGCGCATTAGCCAGCGCTGGGGCACCGAGTCGAGCCAGCTACAGTTGCTCAAAGCCTCCCTCAACCAGCTTTTGCCCCTGCGGGAAAACTACCCCGATCGCTTCAAGTTCAGAATTATGGGCACCGCCGAGAGCTATCTGGTCTGCGACAGCGGCAATAGCGCGTCCCCCAAACAGACCTACGCCATTGTCAGCCTCAAGGCGCTGCCCACCCAGAGCGCCGCCATCCCAGACCTAGACGCCAAGCTGCGCACCGCCGAACCCGCTGTTGTCCAGGCTCTCATGCAGCGCTTCCGCGATCCGGCCATTCCCCCTGGGGATACGGTGGCGTTCTTTAACCGGGGCACCACCCGCCACGACCTGCGCGACCAGCCCGGCGCGATCAGCGACTACAGCCAGGTGATTGCCCTCCAGCCCGACCACGCCATTGCCCTCAACAACCGAGGGGTGGCCCAGCTTGAGCTCAACCAGGTCGAGGCCGCCGAGGCCGATCTTACCGAGGCGATTCTGCAACACGGCAAGCTGTTTGCCCCCTACTGCAACCGGGGCTGGCTACGCCTAGAGCAGCGTCGCTACGCCGCCGCGATCGCCGACTTTACCCAGGCGATCGCCCTCAAGCCGCACCTGCCCATGGCCTACGTGTACCGGGGCAGCGCCCTGCAAAAGCTGGGCGATCTCAAAGGCGCGGTGCGCGACTACAGCGACGCCATTGCCTGCGGCGACCCCATTGCGCTGCCCTACTGCTACCGCAGCGCCGCCTACCAGAGCCAGGGCGATCAGGCCAGGGCGATCGCCGATCTAGAGCGAGCCAGCGCCTACCTCGAAGCCCAGGGCGATCGGCAGGGGCTCACTTCTGTGCAGCGGACCTTGAGCAGGTTGCAGGGGATGGGGGTGAGTGGGTGAGTGGGTGGGGAGTGGGGAGTGGGGAGTCTAGTTTTTATCTCCCTCCTACCTCACCCACCTCACCTACCTCACCTACCTCACCTACCTCACCCAAACCGGGCCGCAGCGCTAGATACAGACAGGCTCCCACCAGCGGCAGGGCCAGCACCGCCGCGATCACCCAGGGCTGACTCAGGCCTCGGCGGGCCATATCGTCGCGCAGCAGCACTGGGAACAGCAGCCACAGAGCGCAGAAATCCAGCGACATAACGTGAATAAAGCGGCTAGTCTGCCACTGCTGCCAGAAATCGGGCCAGTCTCCTTTAAGTAATGCAAATGCAGCCAAGGCGATCGCCCCCGCCGCCAGGGCCGCCCCCAGCCAGCGAGCCTCTAGCAGCCGCAGCAGGGCACTTTTGGGGCCGCTAAAATTGGGGCCAAAACTGGGATTAGACTGTCGCAGGGCCAGGTAGGGCAGCAGCGCAAAGGCCCCCACCGCAAACGACACCACCACAAAAGGCCAAGCCCGCTGCTTTTGCCCGTGGCCATCGATTAGGGCCACCGCAGCATAGACCATTGGCCAGATTCCCATAGCGTTGAACAGCGCCACAATGGTGGGGTTGATATCGTCCCACTGTCCCGTGGAGAGGCGCAGAATCAGATCAGCCGTGTCGGGGCGATCGGGGGGAGCAAGTATAAATGCATACAGAATAAACCCAAGCCAAAGTCCCAAAAAAATCAATCGATTCATGCCTTGTCGAGTGCTAAGTTTCTCACCAAATTATCAAACAAAAGCAACGAAGTCTGTCAGGCTAGATAAAAGCAAATAAGCTGTATCCAAGCCATACAGCCCCCATATATGGCGATTGTTAAAAAATAATTAATCACATTTTGAACTGTAAATTTATGTTCCTGAGTCTTAGTTAAAGAAGCGTTAACCTCACTCATAAATCTCGTTTTCCAAAGTAGTTTTTCATACCCCCTTCACAGCCTGTATGCCCCGATTTTGGGAACCTGCCGTGCCATTAGTCGCCCCCCGTGAGTCTGGCGCTTCCCCGGCTCACCACAGAAGCATTATGCACATTAAGTATTTCCTTGAGCTCTATGAAGCTGGCTACCGCGACTTCACCGGCATCAGCCTGGCCGGTGCTGACTTTAGCCACCACATTTTGGTAGACGTTGACCTCAGCCGCGCCAATCTCAAAGGGGCCAACCTCAGTCGCTCCTTTCTCACCCAGGCCAACCTCGACTACGCCACCCTCAACTGGGCGAACCTGAGCTTCGCCAAAATGAGCGAAACTCACCTGAGCCAGGCCGACCTCACCAAGGCCAACCTGCGCGGATCCTTCTTAGTGCGGGCCGACCTGCGCCATGCCAAGCTCAGCGGCTGCGACCTGTGCCATGCCAACCTGCGCAATGCCGATCTGCGGGAGGCCAACCTCTGTGGCGCTAATTTAACGGGGGCCAACCTGCGCGGCGCAAATCTGAGCGGGGCTAACCTCTCCTGGGCGCATCTCACGGGGGCTCGACTCAGCGGGGCCGACCTAGAGCGCACCTGCATGGATGCCGTCAACTTAGAAGGAGCCTGGCTTAACGGCGTAGACCTGCACGGCATGAATTTGGCCGGTGCCAACCTCAAAGAGGCTAAGCTCAACGGTGCCAACCTTGATCACGCCAACCTCAGCTCGGCCAATCTCACCCACACCACCATGCGCGGGGTGAGCCTGGTGGGGGCCAACCTCAGCGGCTCTGACCTAACCGGGGCCGTACTGTGGAACGGCATGCTTGACGGTGTAGACCTATCGCGGGCTGACCTCACCCGCGCCCATTTGGGGGAGGCGTCTCTCAAGGAAGCTGTGGTGGTGGGCACTGAGTTCACCGAGTCGGTGCTGCCCGCCAAGGCCCGTGCCTACCTCTACGAAACGGTACAGGGTGAAACCCGTTGGACTCACCGCTCGGCTCGGGAAACCCTAAACCAGTCGCAGTTTGTCGATCGCATTTAATGACGCCCCCATCCTTAGGAGTCGTGTTGATCACCGCTGGCGCTGAGGCCGAGGCCGAGAGCCTGGCCCGCCATCTGGTGGAGACCCGTCTAGCGGCCTGCGTCAGCGTATTACCTATTCGTTCTGTTTATCGCTGGCAGGGCAACATTCATACCGAGCCCGAGTGGCAGCTGATCGTCAAAGCCGATCTCAGCCAGTTTGAGGCGATCGCCCAGGCCATCACCCAGCACCACAGCTACGAGGTGCCCGAGATTATCGCTCTACCGATTGTGGCGGGGTTGCCCGATTACCTGAGCTGGCTTCAGGCACAGGTGCAGCCGTCCTGAAAGCAAAAAAAAGGACTGACCAACGGCCAGTCCTCGATTCAGCTACTCAAGGAGATTTTCAACCACAGTCAAGCCGCTCTAACGCCGGTAGGCCAAAGCCACCTCACTCTCAATCTCAGCTGGCTCAGACACCAAAACCGTTTCAGTCTCGGTGGTCAGGCTCAGGTCAACCTCAGCCTCTAAGGCTGCCCCATTGGCCGCCGCTTCTTGGGTTAGCCAGCGCTTACGCACTAGCAGAGTACCGCCGGTCAGCAGAGCGGCGATCGCCCCCAAGCCGCCCAGGGCCACCCCCGAAGCATTGCTGTCAGGCCAAGTCGCCCAAAAGCCGCTTGGCCCAGCGTCCGATGTCGAAATTCCAGAATCACCCCAGTTAGACAGGGCACAATCGGAATACGCACTTCCAGGGCCAGCAGTAGCCAGCAGACCAGCCGCTACCACAAAAGCCCCCAGGGCAGAACGAGATAGAAGTTTCATAGCCAGATGGAGAGAGAACGCCTCAACGTAACGCCATTGTTGCGGCACTTCCTCAATCCCACAGCTTCAGGGGCTACAGAATCTCAGAAAAATCCTGGCAGGCCCTTGGGAGAGGCGACGAGTAGGTGGGTAAGTGAGTAGGTGATGTCGTGTCCTCACCTACTCACTTACATCACCTTCACCGCCTTCGCCAGCTCCGCCTCCAGCTGCCGCAGCTTCTCAATACGGGCCTCGGTAGAGGGATGGGTGGCAAACAGCCCCGCCACGCCCTCGCGGGAAAAGGCATTGACAATCAGCAGCGGCTCAAAAGCAGGGTTCCCCTGGATAGGGGTTTGGCGGGCGCTAGCCTCCAGCTTTTGCAGGGCGGTGGCCAGGGCACCTGGGTTTTTGGTCAGCCGCCCGGCTCCGGCGTCGGCCTCAAACTCGCGGGTGCGCGAAATCGTCAGTTGAATCAGCGTCGCCGCCAGGGGGGCGACAAAAATCGCCAGCAGCAGGCCCAAGGGGTTGGGGCCACGGTTCTCGTCTTGGTTGCTGGCCATGCCGTAGCTGGCCCACTGAGCCATATAGGCCAGCGACGAAATGGCACCGCCCACGGTGGCCGCTACCGCCTGGGTCAGGGTGTCGCGGTTGATGATGTGAGAGAGTTCGTGAGCGATCACCCCCTCCAGTTCTTCCGTAGTCAGCATTGAGACAATGCCTCGGTGACGGCCACGGCTGCATGGCTGGGGTCGCGCCCGGTGGCAAAGGCGTTAGCCGCCAGGCTGGGGATCAGGTAAACCCCCGGCATCGGAATTTCGGCGCTGAGGCTGAGCCGTTCGACGATGTCGTAGATGGCCGGAGCCTGGTCGCGGGTGATGGGCTGGGCATTGTAGGCCCGCAGGGCAATCTGGTCAGAGAAGTACCAGGAGCTGAGGTTGCCCACGGCTGCCATCGCAAGACCAATAAAAATGCCCGTAGGCCCGCCAATAATCAGGTAGCCGAGGCCCACCAGCAGCCCCGACAGCAAAGACAGAAGCGCAAGGGTTTTGACCTGATTCATCGCCGTTTCTCCTGAATGAGGGGTCAACTCAAGTTGTGTAACTGAGACTACACAGCCTACAGACAAATCATAAGCAGGGGCTAAGAAGCAAAAATCGTTCACCTGGGGTGGATTACCGGCCTCTAAAGGTCAGGAATTCTTGGCTTTTGGGCCTTACACCTAAAGAAAACCTTTGGGAGCATGGCCTTCCTGAAAAAGTTGTTTAGGCTGTTGACAGTTTTGATGCCAGTGGCATTGCATTCATCTCCCATTGACCCGCCCACCCCAGAGTTTTCGCAGGAAACCCGCCTTAGACCGTCGATCGAACCGTTACCGAGAATATTGATATGGCACAGAGTTTTGGTGTAATTGGGCTCGCCGTTATGGGCGAGAACCTGGCGCTTAACGTTGAGAGTAAGGGCTTCCCGGTGGCGGTATACAACCGCACTGCCGCCGTGACCGAGCGCTTTATGGAAAAGCGTGCCCAGGGCAAAAATGTCAAGGCCACCTACAGCCTCGAAGAGTTTGTGCAGTCGTTAGAGCGGCCTCGGCGCATTTTGGTCATGGTGAAGGCCGGGGCTCCGGTAGATGCTGTGATCGACCAGCTGCGCCCCCTGCTGGATGATGGCGACATGATTATGGACGGCGGCAACTCCCTCTACGAAGATACCGAGCGCCGCACGAAGGATTTGGAATCCACCGGCCTGCGGTTTATTGGTATGGGTGTCAGCGGCGGGGAAGAAGGGGCTCTCCTCGGCCCCAGCCTGATGCCGGGCGGCACCCGCGCGGCCTACGACTCGATCGAGCCGATCGTCAAAAAAATTGCCGCCCAGGTGGATGACGGCCCCTGTGTCACCTACATTGGCCCTCGCGGCGCGGGCCACTACGTCAAGATGGTGCACAACGGCATCGAGTACGGCGATATGCAGCTGATTGCCGAAGCCTACGACCTGATGAAGAGCGTGCTGGGGCTGAACCACAACCAGCTCTTTGACGTGTTTGCTGAGTGGAATCTCACCGACGAGCTGAATTCTTTTCTGATCGAAATTACCGCTGACATCTTTACCAATATTGATGCCGAGACTGGTGAGCCCCTGGCGGAGCTGATTCTGGATGCAGCCGGGCAAAAGGGCACGGGCCGCTGGACGGTAATGAGCGCTCTGGAGCTGGGCGTGGGAATTCCCACCATTACCGCTGCGGTCAACGCGCGGATTATGTCGTCGATTAAAGAAGAGCGGGTGGCGGCGTCTAAGGAGCTGAGCGGCCCCACGGCTAGTTTTGACGGCGATGTCAAAACTATGGTCAATAAAATTCGCGATGCGCTGTACTGCTCGAAGATTTGCTCCTACGCCCAGGGCATGGCGCTGATTGGCGCGGCCTCTAAGGCCTATGAGTACGATGTCAATCTGGGCGAGACAGCTCGAATTTGGAAGGGGGGCTGCATTATTCGCGCCGGGTTCTTGAATAAGATCAAGCATGCCTACGATGAGAACCCCAGTCTGCCTAACCTGCTGCTGGCCCCTGAGTTTAAGCAGACGATTCTCGATCGCCAGACGGCTTGGCGAGAGGTGATCGCGATGGCGGCGACGTTTGGCATTCCGGTGCCGGCGTTTAGCGCTTCGCTAGATTACTTTGACAGCTATCGGCGCGATCGCCTGCCGCAAAATCTGACCCAAGCCCAGCGCGATTACTTTGGGGCACATACTTACCTGCGGGTCGATAAGGAGGGTACGTTCCACACGGAGTGGACGAAAGCTCCGGCTCGGGTGTAAGGGTTTCTTGAGTTAGATGCCTCTACAGAGTGTTGCCGTCGATCCATTTGGGTCGGCGGCTTTTTTAGAGGCGGATGGCGATCACCCCATCAGCAGCGTTGACCACTGCGGCGCACAATTGCGGGTAACAGCCAGGTCTGCCACCGGGGGTATTTCGCTACCCCCAGACCCCTATCGAGAAGGACGTTCCGTCGTCCTTCACCTCACGGAAAGGACTAACCTGCCATCGGTTTAAACCTCTGTATTGCCAATTAGTCTGTTGGTAACTCCGATGGGCTGAAGCAGGTGAACCTGTAGGGTGCATCCGCGCAACGATGCACTATTCCAAAGGGTTTGTGATGTGATCTCTGCCACCTCGGTATAGTGAAGGCATCCCCTAGCTAAGAGTGTTATGGCTGGTCTTCCGCCGGGTTTGCTGATTCGCACTGCTAAGCAGGTTTGGACGACGCTGTGGCAAACCATGATGGGTCAGATGGCTCCCAGCAGCAAGGGCGGCGATTACCAACGGCCTGAGAGTGAGTTTCGCCAGTGGGTGACTCCCGATGGAGCTTACTCCCCTGAGGCGAGTCGCTATCAGCTGATTGTCGGCATGGGCTGTCCGTGGGCGCACCGGACTTTGGTGACGCGGGCCTTGAAGGGGTTGGAGGGGACAATTTCAATTATTCCTGTAGTTCCTTCCCCGGACGAAGGCTGTTGGGTATTCGAAAAGCCCTTTCGCGGCTGCCGCACGCTGCCAGAATTCTACCGTCAGGTTAAGCCAGGCTATAAGGGGCGGGCGACGGTACCTGTACTGTGGGATCGGCAGAAGGCCAGCATTGTTAACAACGAAAGCGCCGAGATCATCGTAATTTTGAACGAGGCGTTCAATGAATGGGCGACTCGGCCAGAGGTTGACCTCTACCCAGAAGCCTTAAAAACTGAAGTTGACCAGTGGAACGATCGCACCTACCAGGCCGTTAACAATGGCGTTTACCGCTGCGGCTTTGCCCAAACCCAGGCGGCCTATGATCGCGCCGTCACCGAGCTATTTGATGCGCTGGATGCGATCGATGGGGCGCTGGGCGATCGCGCAGCGTCCCCTGAGGGGAATCGCCCCTACCTCTGCGGCGACAGGGTGACGCTGGCGGATGTGCGGCTGTTTACCACGCTGTTCCGCTTCGATGTGGTCTACTACAGCCTGTTTAAGTGCAATCGCCGCCGCATTCAAGACTATGTCAATCTTGGCCCCTACCTGCGGCGCATGTATCAACTGCCGGGGGTGGCGGAAACTTGCGATATTGAGGCGGTTAAACGAGACTACTACGGCAATCTGTTTCCGCTCAATCCGGGCAGCATTATTCCCTCAGGGCCAGATTTGGGGTATCTAAAATCGCCGGTTGAGGTGTTGGCTAATGGGTAGCGATCGCCGATTTAGGCCATTAATTTAGGCCAACTATTCAAGCCATTTTGCCAACAACAAAAGGCGCTAATCCAGAGGCGTAACGGCCTTCGCCCCGCAGGTAGAGCCAGGTCGGCAATTGCTGTACATAATCACTCGGCCCCTCAAAGGTGATGCTGCCTACTTTGAGCGCCTGATCTAGACTTTCATAGCCCATCACCACATGGGTAAAGGCGCTGAGATCAGCGGCGATTACCACATCAACTTCAAAGCCCGGATCTTGAAAGCAAACATCAACTCGTTCTGACTCAACCACCATCCAGTAGCTGCGTTCTTTCTGCTTTCCTCTAGTTAAACCGCGCAGGTCAAATTGCAAAACCACTTTGGCCGAGGGAAACGCTTTGAGATTAACGCTCCGACGCATGGCCCACATCAAGAGCTGGTCATCTAGTTCATCTGGCAAAAGGCGATCGCGGGTCCACTGGGTGGCCCAAATCCCCATTTGGTCAATCAGCGGCCTCAGCGCTTCCCCCGCTGGAGTGAGTAAATAAACCGATCCCTGCCCAACGGCTTTTTCCTGGCGAGTAATAATGCCAGCCAGTTCTAACTCTTTGAGGCGTTTAATCAGCAGCGCCCTCGACATCAGTGGCACCCCATAGCTGATCTCGTTGAAGTGGCGGCTGCCAGACATCAGCTCCCGCAAAATTAGGGGCGTCCAGCGCTCGCAAACAACCTCTGCCGCTCTAGAAATCGGGCAGTACTGACCGTATCCCTTTCCCATGACGATTACCCATTGTTGCGACCTGTAACGCAGGTACAGATTGTGATCTTGTATCCCAATAGCTCTAACACCAGAATAGACCCATCGAACGATTTCAGCTTCAAGGAGCCCCCATGCTTGAACTTATGAATCAACCGACCGATCAGCAGCAAAATCGTGATTGGTCAGCCCTGGCCCAGTCGTTAGGGCAACAGTTTATCTCCAGCGAACAAGCCGCCGATGCCTCTGACGAATTCGTTGGCGAAAATTTCGAAATGTTGCGGCAATCTGGGCTGTCGGCTATGGGTGTCCCCCAAGAATTGGGTGGAGGAGGTGCTAGCTATGCAGAGGTTTGTGAAACGTTAAAAACCTTAGCTCGCCACTGTAGCTCAACGGCCTTGGCTTTTTCGATGCACACCCACCAGGTGATGGTGCCAACCTGGAAATGGCAGCACCAAAACGCTCCGGTAGATGGTTTACTCAAACGCATTGCCCAAGAAAAAATCATTCTGCTCAGCAGTGGGGGTGGCGATTGGCTGCCTGGCTCTGGCACCGCGACTCGCACCGAAGGCGGATTTCTGATCACGGCGCGCAAAGTCTTTGCTAGCGGTGCCCCAGCCGGCGATTTGCTCATGACCAGTGCCGTCTATGACGACCCGTCTGACGGCAAAACGGTGCTGCACTTTGCCCTACCCATGCAGACCCCCGGCGTCTCAATCGTGCCCACCTGGCAAGCCATGGGCATGCGTGGCACCGGCTCCCACGATATTGTGATCACCAATGTTTTTGTGCCCGATCAGGCGATCGCCCTGCGTCGTCCGGCAGACAAATGGCACCCGGCGTTCCATTTGATCACCATGGTTGCCTTCCCAATTATTTACTCGGTCTATGTTGGGGTGGCCGAAGCGGCTAGAGATTTAGTCGTGCAGCAAATTAGCAAAAACCGCGACGACGATCATCTTTACTATCAAGTTGGCGGCTTAGACAATGAATTAACGGCGGCCAGAATTGCTCTACAGCATATGATTTCAACCAGCATCTCTAGCCAGCCTGGCTTTGATACCACCAACCAGATTATGACGGGTCGAGCACTGGTAGCGCGATCGGTACTTGGGGTTGTCGATCGGGCAATGGAAATCGCTGGAGGCCGTTCCTTCAACCGCCCCTTTGGGTTAGAAAAACTCTTCCGCGATGCCCAAGGAGTTCGGTTTCACCCCCTGCGAGATGAGGCCCAGCGGAAACTGTCGGGGCAACTGGCTCTGGGGTACGATCGAACGCTGCTGTAGTCAACAGTTCAAAAGCAAAGGTACCCTGACCTTTGCTTTTGAGAAAGGGAGCTGCTCAATCCCTGGTTGACTGACAAAAGTCTATGGCCCTCACCCCCAACCCCTCTCCCAGAGGGCGAGGGGAGCCGATCTACTTTTCCAGTTCCCTCTCCCAGAGGGAGAGGGCTAGGGTGAGGGCTTTCGGGGATCTGGCTAACAAGTTTTGTCAGTCAATCAGGCTCAATCCTCATTGAGAGAGAAACCCGGTCGCCAGTAGGGGCAGCAAAATTAGTAGGGTCAAAATCACCATCAGGGTTGGCACGTCGATTTTGAGGACGTTTTTCTCAGACGCCGAGGGATTGCGCTTGGGAGAATTGGGGTCAGTCATAGCGGTTACACCACTCCGGTTAGGGTACCTGAGTCTAGCTCTAAGGTATCACCCATGCCATCGCCCGTATGATAGGCCGCCAGCAGCACATCGCTGGTTTTGCCCCAGGCGATTTGGCCCTGGTGGCTGAGGGCGATCGCCCCAAAATCCCGCCGATGTTCCGTCGCTTCCCCAAAGGTTTTCTCGAAAGCTGCCAAAATGTCCATGCCATCGGTCACCCGCACCACAATGCGGGCCGCCAGGCACTCGTCAATAATGTCTTCGCCAATGCCGGTGCAGCTCACTGCCGCAAAGGCATTGGCATAGTTGCCCGCCACGGTGGCCGAGTCACTTACCCGCCCCAGCCGCTCCAGCCCCTTGCCGCCCGTGGAGGTACCGACCGCCAGCCGTCCCTCGGCGTCTAGCACCACAACCCCAATCGTGCCCCGCCGACTCTCGGGGTCAGCGGGCACCTCTACCGTCTCCGCCACCACCCCAGCCATGGCGCTTTGAAAGTTGTTGGCCCGCTCCCGCATCCATTCTTTGAGGCGCACATCGGTCACCGGGTCAAAGGGCACCAGGCCCATCTCTCGGGCCAGTTCAGCAGCCCCAAAGTCAGACAGCACGCGATCGGGGGCGGGTTGCAGGTAAGCCGCCAGATCGATCGGGTGCCGCACCCGCGACACGTTGATAATGCCGCTAAATCGTTGGGCACTGCCATCCATCAGCCCCGCACTCATACGCACCTGGCCGTCAGATTGCAGCACCGAGCCATAGCCCGCGTTGAAGTGGGGCGAATCTTCCATCAGCTGGCAACCCATCACCACACAATCGCGAGCGCTGGCCCCGGCCTCAGCCTTGCTGTATACCTGACTGACAATACTGTGCAAATCCTCCCGCAGGGTCAGCAGTCGTTCCTTATGGCCCACTGAGCTACCGGCTCCTCCGTGGATGATTACCTTGGGTAAGGCCTGAGTCATGGCAGCTGTCCTTAAAAATGCTTCCCTATCTTAGGGGGTTAGTCGCTGGGTAACTGTAGCGGTGGCGATCGCTCAGCTAACTCTATTGCACTCATATCCTTAGAGAAACCCATCCCGGAAGCCCGTCAGGGAATAGCGGCACTTAGACATCCGCCGCTAGCGACGACGACGGCAGCGATCGCTGCAATACTTCACCTCATCCCAGCATTCGGCCCATTTTTTGCGCCAGGTAAACGGTCGTTGGCACACCGGGCAAACCTTTGTCGGCAGGTCGGCTTTAGCGCGCTGCTTCGGCACCGTTACCCCTCCTCACTCCAGGCGGGGTGGGTCAGCAGAGACGACATCATGCGCACGCCGCGCAGCTGGTTTGACAGGGGCAGATGGCCGTCGGGGGCGCTCAAATCCCAGGTAAAGCCGCCGGGGTAGCGCGTCCAGATATTGTCGTCTTTCCAGGCAATGCGGGGCCAAAAGTTATCCCAGTTTTGGCCCAGGCTCAGCCAGAGACGGCGCTGCACCGAAAAGCCAAACTTACCCTCAGAGTAGATCAGCCACAGGCGATCGATAGTGCGCAAATCGACTACCGGAAACTGCTCTACCTCGGTGAAATAGATCCAGTTGCGCTTCACTGCCGTCGGCCCCGCCAGCTCACACAGCTTCGCCAGGGTCACGCGATCGGCCGCTTCAAAGTCCTGCTGAATTAGCAACTCTTGCAGCGGCCCGTAATCTACGCCCTGGGCCGACGGCATCTCCAGCCGCCCCTGGGGCCAGTGCTGGGTCAGCAACCCGCGCAGCTCATCCTGCTCTGTAGCGTAGAGCACCTGAAAAATCTTGCCGTCTAAAATCGTGGGTTGCTCATCTTTACGCTCCACCAGGGTAGTGGTCAACACCCCAAGCCCCTCCTGCCCAAGAGCCAGCAGCTCATGCACTGCCGAGAGCTGCTTTTTCAGCGAATCGCCCCGCAGCTGAGCGCGCAAATCCACCAGTGTGTCGCTGTCCGAAACCATAGATACCGCACGAGAGAGCCCGTTCTCAATGATAGAACGTGTTGGGCAGGGAGGTGAAGTGGGTGTGTGGGTGTGTGGGTGTGTGGGTGTGTGGGTGTGTGCAATTCACCTACCCCACCTACTTCACCTACCCACCTACCCCTTCCCCAACTCCTCCGGCACCCGATACCCTTGCTCGAAGGCAAAGCGCACGATCTGCGAGCGGTTCTCTAGGTTGAGCTTGGTCAGCATGTTGCTGAGATGGGTTTGCACCGTGCGGGGGCTGAGAAAGAGGTGTTCGCCGATCTGCTTGTTGGTGAAGCCTTGGACAACTTCCCAAAATACTCGCTCTTCGGCGGGGGTAAGGGGTAAGGGAGTGGGCTGAAGGGTTGCCTGCTCGAGCAGGCGCTCTAGGGCGCTGTGGAGGCGCTGCGATCGCGCGATCGCCCCCTTCACCTTGGCAATGAGTTCCTGGGCCGAGAAGGGCTTGACTAAATAATCGTCGGCCCCCAGGAGGTGGCCCTGCACCCGGTTAGTCAGCTCCCCCAAACTCGAAAGGAAGATAAACGGCACCATTTCTCCGGCGGGGCTAGAGCGCAGGTGATGGCAAAACTCAAACCCATTCATGCCCGGCATCATCACATCTGACACCACCACATCGGCGGGTTTATGGCCCAACAGCTCTAGTGCCTCCTGGCCGGAGGTCGCGCTCATCACCTCAAAGCCCTGAGCTTCTAAGCGTCGGGTCAAGGCCATTTGCAGGACGGGATCGTCATCAACAATTAGAACCGTATTCATACATTCAAGATCTCAACGGCAAGTCAGACTAGGGCTGAGGGCATGGATTTCAAAGCGAAGCGACGGCAAGCTGTAGCGTCACCGCTGCCCACCATGGCAGCAGCGGGGTTAACGCTATCTCGTTGCCTAGACAGGGCTGGGGGCCTGCGGGTCTCTAGACTGTTTACACCCAGATCTAAATCGTTGCTCAACGAGCAAAATTGTGGGTTAAAGCGCATTAGACTATGGGATGTTTTGTCGTTTGCGGGCAATTTGCGATGTACGAACGGATCACTCCCCCGGCAGTAGGCGAACGCATCACCTTCAAAGATGGCGAACCCGTCGTGCCAGATACACCTATCATTCCCTACATCCGTGGCGATGGAACGGGGGTAGATATTTGGCCCGCCGCCCAGCGGGTGTTTGATGCAGCGGTGGCCGCGGCCTACGGCGGCAAGCACGAGATTGTCTGGTTTAAGGTCTACGCGGGCGACGAAGCCTGTGAGCAGTACGGCACCTATCAATACCTGCCCGACGACACCCTCAAGGCGATCGAAGAATTTGGTGTAGCGATCAAGGGGCCGCTCACCACCCCCGTGGGCGGCGGCATTCGATCGCTGAATGTGGCCCTGCGGCAGATCAACGACCTCTACGCCTGCGTGCGTCCCTGTAAGTACTACGCGGGCACCCCCTCGCCCCACCGCAGCCCCGAAAAGCTCGATGTCATTATTTATAGAGAAAACACCGAAGACATCTACCTCGGCATCGAGTGGAAGCAGGGCGACCCAATCTGCGACCAGCTGATCAAATACCTCAACACCGAGCTGATCCCCGCCACCCCAGAGCACGGCAAAAAGCAGATTCCCCTCGACTCGGGCATTGGCATTAAGCCAATCAGCAAAACCGGCAGCCAGCGCCTGGTGCGCCGGGCCATGAAGCACGCCCTGCGCCTGCCCAAAGACAAGCAGCAGGTCACCCTGGTGCACAAGGGCAACATTATGAAGTACACCGAAGGGGCCTTCCGCGACTGGGGTTACGAGCTGGCCACCTCAGAATTTCGCGCCGACTGCGTCACCGAGCGCGAATCCTGGATTTTGGGCAATAAAGAGGCCAATCCTGACCTCTCCACCGAAGAGAATGCTCGCCAGATCGAACCCGGCTACGACGCCCTCACCCCCGAGAAAAAGGCCGCCATCCACACCGAGGTAGAGGGCATTCTCGCCGCCATCTGGGACACCCACGGCAACGGCCAGTGGAAGGACAAGATCATGGTGAACGATCGCATCGCCGACAGCATCTTCCAGCAGATTCAGACCCGGCCCGATGAGTACTCCATCCTCGCCACCATGAACCTGAATGGGGATTACCTGTCGGATGCGGCGGCGGCGATCGTCGGTGGCCTGGGCATGGGGCCAGGGGCCAACATTGGCGACACCTGCGCGGTGTTTGAGGCCACCCACGGCACTGCACCGAAGCACGCCGGGCTCGATCGCATCAACCCCGGCTCCGTCATTCTCTCCGGCGTGATGATGCTGGAGTACATGGGCTGGCAAGAGGCGGCAGATCTGATTAAAAAGGGCATGGGCGCGGCGATCGCCTCCCGCGAGGTCACCTACGACCTGGCCCGCATGATGGAGCCCCCGGTCAACCCACCGCTGAAGTGCTCGGAGTTCGCCGAGGCGATCGTCAAGCACTTTGATGATTAGCCAATGAGATTGGGGTTTAGCAGGGTTTCAGGTCTGGGTCTGAAACCCTGCTAAACCCTTTTGTGATACCCTAGTAAAGTTGTCAAAAACCACACATTCGAATTTTCGGGTCTTTCCTACGGAAAGCACGTTCGAATGGAGGATTAACCCGAAAGGAGTCAAAACCAAATGCCCGTTATTACTCTCCCCGAGCTACTAGAATCTGGGGTTCACTTCGGCCACCAAACCCGCCGCTGGAACCCCAAGATGGATCAGTACATCTTCACTTCCCGCAACGGCGTTCACATCATTGACCTGGTGCAAACCGCCCAGCTGATGGAAGAGGCCTACAGATTTGTCCGCACGGCAGCCGAGCAGGGACAAAAATTTCTGTTCATTGGCACCAAGCGCCAGGCGGCTGGCATTGTGGCCCAAGAATCTGCCCGCTGCGGCTCCCACTACGTCAACCAGCGCTGGCTGGGCGGCATGCTGACCAACTGGGAAACCATTAAGTCTCGCGCCAACCGCCTCAAAGAGCTTGAGCGCATGGAAGAGTTGGGTGCCATTGACCTACGCCCCAAAAAAGAAGCCGCCGTACTGCGCCGCGAGCTAGAGAAGCTGCAAAAGTACCTGGGTGGCATTAAAACCATGCGCAAGGTACCCGATGTCGCCATCATCGTTGACATCAAGCGCGAGTACAACGCGGTGTCTGAGTGCCACAAGCTGGGCATTCCGATCATTTCCCTGCTAGACACCAACTGCGACCCTGACCTGGTGGATGTGCCCATCCCCGGCAACGATGACGCCATTCGCTCCATCAAGCTGATTCTCGGCAAGCTGGCCGACGCCATCTACGAAGGCTCGAACGGTGCCAAGGCTCGCGGCAACGATGACGACTACGAAGACTATGACGGTGGCGAAGACGACGAGTACGGCTACGACGCCCCCGCCGCCGATAGCGACGACTAAGACTTAGCCCCGCTCCGCTCTCCTACTGGAGAGAGGTTTGAGAGTCTAGGTTCCCCTGGGCAAAGGCAGAATGTTCTGCCTTTGCCCAGCATTGGCCTTAGTGAAGGTGGCCCCTGGGGGTTTAAGCTGAACTAGGGTATTTCCCTTGAGTTTTTATTGAGTTCGACGATAGCGCGTTAGGACGGTAAATCACCATGGCAGATATTTCTGCAAAGCTCGTTAAAGACCTGCGCGACAAGACTGGCGCGGGCATGATGGATTGCAAAAAAGCCCTCAAAGAGAACGATGGCGATATCGAGAAGTCGATCGAGTGGCTGCGCCAGAAGGGCATTGCTTCGGCCTCTAAGAAAGAGGGTCGTGTAGCGGCTGAGGGCATTATTGGCAGCTACATTCACACGGGCGATCGCGTCGGCGTGCTCGTAGAGGTCAACTGCGAAACAGATTTTGTCGCCCGCCGAGACGAATTTAAGAGTCTAGTGCGCGATGTGGCCATGCAAATCGTGGCCTGCCCCAATGTAGAGTACGTGCGCGTCAGCGACATTCCGGCTGAAATATCCGAGAAAGAGAAATCTATCGAAATGGGTCGCGATGACATCGCCAACAAGCCCGAAGCCATGCGCGAGAAGATTGTGGAAGGCCGCATTCAAAAGCGCCTGAAAGAGCTATCTCTGATGGATCAGCCCTTCATCAAAGATCAAAATATTTCGGTGGAAGAGCTGATTAAGCAGGCGGTTTCTAAGCTGGGTGAAAACATTCAGGTGCGCCGCTTCTCTCGGTTTGTGCTGGGCGAAGGCATTGAGAAAGAAGAGAGCAACTTCGCTGAAGAAGTCGCAGCTCAGGCTGGTCTCAATAAAAAAGAGGAGCCCGTAGCCGAAGCCGAGCCGGTAGCTGAGCCTAAGGCAGAGGCCACCCCCAAGAAAGAGAAGAGCAAGAAGAAGAAGTAAGGCTAGGATGGGCCAACTTCAGTCTAGGGGCTGGAGTTAGCGATGGTCGCAGATCGACCCTTAGCCATCGCCAATAGCGGGGGTGCAGGTATCGCATCCCCGCTTTCAATATTTCCCTATAATCAGGTATGGCATGGGCAGAGCGGCATGGTAAGGCCAGTTGAAAGCATTCGCAAAGATCTCAAAGGGCTAGAGGGGACTACCGCTACCCTAGCCGACGAGTTCAGCGAGATCTATGCCACGTATCTCACGGTGCTGGGGCAGACTATGCGGCGGCAGGTGATTATGGCCGCCTACCACCTCTGTACCCAGGTCTATCCTGAAGAATTTTTGACGCTGGCGGTGAGCGATCGCGGCCGACTTCAGCAGAGCTTGCAAACTCTAGGCCACAAAGCCCAAGACTGGCTACAGCAGCTGATGGAGGCTGACCCGCCCCTGGCCGAACCCAACCTTGATCCTGCCGACCTCAATCGCCTAGAGGCGGCTCTGGTGGCTCTGGCCCAGTCTTCGCCAGAGGCTGAAGAGTCCTCTGATGACGAGGCTTCAGATCCAGAAGCCAGTCTCCTAGAAGCCAGCACTGAGGGGCCAGATACTGAGGCTATTGAGGAAGACTCTGAGGGAGCGATCGCAGCCGATTCTGACACCAACCCGATTGCTGAATCCCTCGAAGCTGTGCCGCTGTCAGAGGAAGACGCTTCTTCCTCTGACACTGCCGATAGCGCGGTTCCAGCGCTGAACCCTCAGCAGCTCATGCAGTCTGTCATCATGGCCGCTATCTCCGGCGATATAGAGGACAGGTTTAGCGATCGCCCCTTTACTGGCGACCCGCTGACGCCCACCCTAGTCGCCAAGCACCACTTAATTTTAGAGCAGCGCATTCGTGACGTTCTCCAACGAGTTTCTAGAAAGGCCAACCGGCTGCTGCGCAAGGCCCAAGTAATTCCTGACCTGCCCGAGCCAGTGCTGGAGGCCGCTGCCGATGCCGATATGGCCATTCCCAAAGGGCGCGCCGTCCCCAATGTGCTCAACGTGCTGGTGGCGATGGCTGGGGATATGCCCGCCCAGTTTGACCGCCAGGAAACGGACGACGAAGGTGAAACCGATGACTCAGAGGATGACGACGAGGCTCTAGAGGGCAGTATGACCCATCTGGCCGCCATTCAGCTGCGCTTGAGCGATCTGGAGTTTGGCGATGTGCAAACCGCCCTGTGGCGTGGCAAACTGCGTACCGCCGTGGGCCGACTGCGCAAGCTGGGCAAACAGTACCAGCGAGCCGAACGCGAACTGGCGATCGCCCAGGCCGAGCAAGCCTGGCGATCGGTTTGGTACGACGACTCTTCCCGCTAGGGCTCTGGGGAAGCATCCATGACAGAAGCACCGACCTCCCTACCCGACTGGGTGCGGCTCCAGCGAGCCCTCTCGGTTGAGGCCGAAACCGGCTTCAACAATCTGGTGGGCAAACAGCAGAGCTTCAGCGAATTTCTGCGCGATAGCCTGCAACAGCCGCCAGCCATTCTCCCTGGCGATCAACAACAATCCTGGCAGAGCCTGGCCCAAAAGTATGATGGCTACATCGACCTCAGCTTTGCCCAGCGCCAGCACCTGGTAGCCGAAACCCGCCGCTTTCTCCACGGTACCCAGCGCTTACTGGAAAAGTTTGCCGAGACCAAGTCCCTCCGTACCCGAGAAAGTGCCGCCTCAGACGCTGGAGAATCGAAGTCCGCTAAGGCCTCCCGCAAGCCCAAAGCTACCCCTAAGACCACTCAGCTAGCAGAGGCATCTGGCACCGGCAGCTTTCGCTTTGGCCTCGATCAGCCCGTCACCTACCTGAAGGGCATTGGGCCAAAAAACAGTGAACGCCTTGCTAAGCTGGGGCTGTTCACCGTGCAGGATGTGCTCTACTACTACCCCCGCGACCACATCAACTATGCCCAGCAAGTCAAAATTCGCGATCTGGAACCGGGCGAAACCGTCACCATTGTCGGCACCGTCAAGCGGGTCAACTGCTTCACCAGCCCCCGCAACAAAAAGCTCACCATCTTTGAGCTTCAGCTTTCCGACGGCAGCGGCATCCTCAAGCTCAACCGCTTCTACCCCGGCAACCGCTACGCCACCCCGAGCTGGCAACAGCAGCAAAAGCGCCAGTACCCCCAGGGGGCGATCGTCGCTGCCTCGGGGTTGGTGAAGGATGGCAAATTTGGGGTGACGCTGGAAGATCCGCATTTAGAAGTGTTGGACAGTTTGGGCGATCGCATCGAATCCCTCACCATTGGCCGCATGGTGCCGGTGTATTCCCTCACCGAAGGCGTCGCAGCGGATCTGGTGCGCAAAGCTGTAGCGGCTTCCCTTCCGGCGGTGCCAGAACTGCAAGATCCCCTGCCGGTGGATCTACGGCAGCGGTACGAGCTAGTAAAGGTGGAGGATGCGATCGCCCAGATCCACTTTCCCGACGACGAAGAGAACCTCGCAAAAGCTCGCCGCCGCTTAGTATTCGACGAATTTCTTTACCTCCAGCTCGGCCTCCTGCGCCGCCGCCAGCAGCAGCAGGCCCAGCAAACCGCGATCGCCCTTGCCCCCACCGGGAAGCTGATCGACCAGTTCTACGGCGTGATTCCCTTTAGCCTTACGGGTGCCCAGCAGCGGGTGGTCAACGACATCCTTTCTGACCTGCAAAAGCCCATCCCCATGAACCGTCTGGTGCAGGGCGATGTGGGTTCCGGCAAAACCGTCGTGGCCGTAGTCGCCACCCTCGCCGCCATTCAGTCAGGCTATCAGGCCGCCATCATGGCCCCCACCGAGGTGCTGGCCGAGCAGCACTACCGCAAGCTGGTGGAATGGTTTAATCAGCTGCACCTCACGGTCGAGCTACTCACGGGTTCCACCCGAGCCGCCAAACGTCGCAAAATGCTGGGCGAACTGGCCACTGGCGAACTGCCCATCCTCGTCGGCACCCACGCCCTGATCGAAGACCCTGTCCAGTTTCGCGATCTGGGCCTGGTGGTGATCGACGAGCAGCACCGCTTTGGCGTGCAGCAGCGGGCCAGGCTGACGCAGAAAGGCGCAAATCCCCACGTTCTAACCCTCACCGCTACTCCCATTCCCCGCACCCTGACGCTGACCATGCACGGCGATCTAGATGTGAGCCAGATCGACGAGCTGCCGCCGGGGCGCAAAGCGATTCAAACCACGCTGCTAACCAACAAAGAACGCACCCACGCCTACGACCTCATCCGGCGCGAAATCGCCCAGGGTCGCCAGGTCTACGTAGTGCTGCCCCTAGTTGAAGAGTCTGAAAAACTCGATCTCAAATCCGCCGTGGAGGAGCACCAGCGGCTAGCGGAGGTGATCTTTCCAGAATTCACCGTCGGTCTGCTCCACGGTCGCATGTCCTCCGCCGAAAAAGATGATGCTATTACCGCCTTCCGTAAGCAAGAGAGCCAAATTCTGGTCTCTACAACAGTGGTGGAAGTCGGGGTAGATGTTCCCAATGCCTCGGTGATGCTGATTGAGCACGCCGAGCGGTTTGGCCTCTCCCAGCTCCACCAGCTCCGGGGCCGAGTCGGGCGAGGAGCCGCACAATCCTTTTGCCTGTTACTCAGCAGCAGCCGTAGCGAAAATGCCATTCAGCGCCTCAAGGTGCTAGAGCAATCCCAAGACGGCTTCTTTATTGCCGAGATGGATCTGCGCTTTCGCGGCCCTGGAGAAGTGCTGGGCACCCGCCAGTCAGGCCTGCCCGACTTTGCCCTAGCCAGCCTAATCGAAGACCAGGACGTGCTCATGCTGGCCCGCGAGGCAGCAGAAGCCATGCTGAAAGAAGATCCAGAACTAGCCCGCTGGCCCAAGCTGGCAAAGGAACTTCAGCGCCGCTACGAAAAGCTGATGGGCGGCACAATCATGACCTAAGGGGTGATACGAAATCCGATTTGGTAAACCCCAATTCGTAATCAGGAACCCTGTAGGGGCGGAGCATGCTCCGCCCCTACAAATCGGGGGTATTCATTTGGGATTTAGTATGGGACGTTCCTACGCTTGGGACGCTGAACGGCTCACAGCATATGCCTGAAGTCTCATTCTGCTGAAACGCCAAACATCTAACCAAGGATGAATAACACTGGGGCATAAACTCTTTAGCCTGTAGGCACAAAGATTTACGGTGGCGTCCTGAATTGTGGTGTTTTTAAGGTCTAGATGCCATGGGTAGATCAGGTGCTATTTAGTTTTAGGAATTTGACCTATGAAAAGCAATGCTGTGTCGAAATGGGTTGGCGGGAGCGCACTGGCGCTAGGTCTGGCAATTTTGCCGTCTGTACTCCCGGCCTCTGCCCAGACAGCGACTGACTCTGTGCCCCCAACCGCCCCCGGAACGGTTGACCCAACCCTTCCCGAAGGAAATATGCCCGATTCAACCGTTCCGGGGGAGACCTACTCTGACCCAGTAACCCCAGCTGCTCCGGGCACCGTTGATCCATCTGCCCCAGTCGCTCCCGATGCAACCGTGCCTAGCGAGACTTACGCCGACCCGGTGGCACCCAACGCAACTACGACCACCACTGAGGACGACGGGTTGAGCTGGGGTTGGCTCGGCCTGTTGGGGCTGCTGGGGTTGGGCGGCTTGGCTGGGCGCAGCCGGTCTACAGCACCGGCCTATCGCACTGGCGATCGCGTCACCACTCCCACCTCTGCCGATCCCCGCATTTAGAAATAGAGACCTGGCAAATTTAGCCTAACTGCTTAGAGAGGGGTGCTCTTTAGCATCCTTTTTTTTGCGGAGATGTAGAGAGCAGCAAATTGGTAATTGGGCAGGCTTTCCGCTGGCCTTGAATTCAGTGTGGCTCAGGTAGAGCGCGATCGCGCAGGAGCATCCCTTGGGATAGCGGCAGTTCATGACGCAGCGCGTTAACGCTATCATCCCCCACCGGCAAGGGTTCGTGGGGGGGCACGGGCGTTGGGTCGAGGGCTCGGTTCACCAGGTCGGCCATTAGATCAATCGCCTCCACGAGCGGCAGCAGAGTCAGATGCACCGGCAAAATGCGGATCTCAAAGGTGTGCTTATGGCGGGGGGCGTAGACGATATTTTTGAGGTTAAAGTCGCAGTATTTGGTGAGGGGAATCGCTTTGAGCCGAGAGCTGGCTTGATCCCAAGGCAGATCGCCCCAGCCTGGCTCTCGCACTAGGGTAAGCAATTCTGGGGGCCAAAGCCCCAGACGCCGGCAGTGAGGATTGCTGCCCAACAGCCATTTTAGGGTGGGGCCATAGGCCCACAGCAGGTTCACCAGGTTGCGGATAGCCGGGGCAGAACAGAGGGGAGCCCCATCAAAATGTAGATGGGTGGCCCCTTCAACCGGAGCATAAAAGTTGAGCCGACGGGCCGCCTCAAGGTAGGCCTCTAGTTGAGGCAGCTCAGCGGCGGTTAGGGGTGGGGTGATCAATTCGCAGGGGCGCTCTCGCTCACCGGGCAGCGTGGTGGCAATGGCAATGGGTGGCCCTAGGTCATCGGCTAGCTTGACCATGCCCTGAGGCCCCTGCTGTAGATCCAAACCCAGGGTCTTGGCGACCGGTTGCAACACCTCGGCCAGGGGCAGGTTGGCATCGGTGAGTCGGCCAATGATCTGCATAAACCGAATGTCGTCGCCGACGATGCGGTACCAGCCGGGCTGGGGCGGGCGGTTGCGATCGCAGTCCGCTTGCAGGGTCAAATCATCGACACACCAGGCGATCGCCCGGTGATGAGCATCGCGCACCTCAAACCCCAAAGTGAGGTTTTCTAGCACCGGGGTGCCGACAATCTGGCTGTGCTCTGACTGAGGATAAAACACGCGGCTGACGCTGCCCCCGTGAGCTGAGGAGATCGCCTCAGCCAGCGCCTGGCGGCTAGCCCCCCTGGGGGCCATCAGCTCGATTTCTAGGCCAACTCTGCCCTCTAGGGTCATGGTCTAGGGCTCGGGGGCGGCCAGTTCTAGGGCGTAGTCAACCTCGTCGGCGTTGCCCATAATCAAGTTGCGCTCAATGCGGAGCTTGGCGTCATAGGGGGTAGCATCGCCCCAAAATTTGGCCAGCACGGCGGCATCATCGTAGGTGTAGCGGCTTTCGCCATAGAAGCGCAGGTCATTCACCGCCTGGAGCGACTCTAGGCGGGCATCGAGCAAAAACTGCTCCAGCAGGGCAACATCGGCAGGCCCCCACAAAATCTTGCGGCCCATGCGGGCCTTGGCTTCATCGACATCTTGGCCCCAATAGCTGGCTAGCTGAGCGGCATCCCAGTAGCTGTAGCCGCTGCTAAAAAAGGTGTCTAGCTCGGCCTGGGCGTAATTTTGGCTGATTTCGCTCTCGTCACACTTGAGTGCTGCCCCAGACCCAGCGCTGAGCGCCCCGTGGGGCTGAGCGGAGTCGGCAGCAAAGGCGCTGCCGGTAGTGAGAATGGTGGCGATCGCAAGCAGGATAGATAGATGAAGCGTTTTAGAATATTTCATAGGGTTTAGGCTAAGTTTGCTCCATCATAGGCGGGGGTGCTTGGCTTTTCGGGGGTTTGTAACGAATGCCGCGCTACCCTTCATCAAACGCTGTGTTGGGAATCGGTGCTAGGGGACAGTGTCGGCCAAACCGCTGTGGATGTGGGCGGCGATCGCACCGGGATGGGTCAGCCACACCCGATTGGGCTGATTGCTGGCCACATTGGCGATGTGTTGCAGCGCCCGGCGCAGGTGCCGCAGCCGAAAGGGCTGCCCCACAATGTAGGGGTGCAGAGCAATGCCATACACTAGGGGCTGCTGGTGAGACTGCTCTAGCATTTCATCGAAGTTGTCGATGATCATCTCGGCAAAGTCTTTGGCACTCACCCGACGCACAGCAATGGCCGGTATATCGTTAATTTCTTGGGGATAGGGCACCGAGAGAATGCGCCCCTGCCGAGTGTTAAACCAAATCGGCTGATCGTCTTGACACCAGTCAAGCAGGTAGGTGTAACCCGCCTCCTGAAGCAGGTCGGGGGTGACAGGGCTTTGGGCAATCCAGGGGCCGAGCCAGCCCTGGGGCAGCTGCCCCTCATGGTTTGCAAGGATCTGCGTGGTTTCGGCAATCAGAGCGGCCTCATCTGCCTCGCTCAAGGTGCTCTGGCGTTCGGAGTTGGTGCGGCCATGGGCGACAATCTCATCGTTGCGATCGCGAAAGGCCGCCACCACCTCTGGGCAATAGTCGTAGATTGCCGAGTTCACCAGCAGCGCCACCGGCAACTCCAGCTGATCAAACAGCTCCAGCAGTCGCCAAACGCCCACCCGGTTGCCGTAGTCACGCCAGGCGTAGTTCAGCACGTCGGGCTGAGGGCCACCGGGGGCCAGTTCGGCCCCCAGACCTTCGCCAAAGGCAAAATGTTCCAGATTGAGGGCAATGTAAACGGCCAACCGTCGTCCGCCGGGCCAGCGATAGTCGGGCCGCTGGGTAATGGCCGAGTAGTTGTAGCGTCCGTGGTGGGTCAGCGGCAAGGCGTAGTCTCCCAAAGTCAAGGCAGGGCACGACTGGAAGGGTAGCAGAAACCGCCCACTGTTGAGGTCAGTACGCCATGCAATGCCGCCGATCCTATTAGTTGCCGCCGCAGTCCTAGCCATCAAACAGGCTGACACTGGGGATCGAGGGTTTTTTAAGCAAGCCAAAACAAGCCGTGGAATCAGCTCTAAAGGGCTCCTTTAACAACCCTAAGCCACCAGAGTCAAAGATGAGCCTTGATTAGGATTAACGCCCCAGACAAGACCCCCACCGACAGCAAGATAGAACCCAGCGAAATCAGCGTCATTTTGCGTCGAACAACTCGCTGTCTCAATCGGTCTGAACTGTTAAACCCTTCTAGCTCGGGGTTGAAGAGAGGCGTTAAAAAGCCGATTGAGTAAAGGATAGACGCGCCAACGAAGACAATGATTGGGGCAAATAGAACTAACCCTCGCTCTACCCCAGCATCGCTGTCAAAGGGGATGGCCAGCATAAAGAGCCCTAGGTAGATTGGAATTGCCGCTAAGCTGGCTTGCAGCATCAGCCGACAAAACGATTGCGAAATTATCAAAGAATCTACGTTGGTGTCTGGCAGCGATCGAACGATAGTCATATCTAGATAGTATTTTTCGATAATTGAAAGTCATTCTAAGGAACAGCCGTAACGGCTAACACTGAGTAGCGGTAGCTTTACGCATAATTTAGCGGCCCATGTAGTAAGCCAAAAGAGTTAAAGGATTTAGGGACGCAATTCCTCGCTGATTGCCGAACGGCGATCGCGAGGCTCTGAGGTTCAGGTCAAGCGATCGCCGTTCCCTCACCATTCCCTAAAACGGCAGTCGCCCTGTGGCTAGCAGCCTGTAGCCAAAGGTCATGCCCAGCATAGAAACAAAGAAATGCCAGAGACTGGTGGGGTTGAGCACGGCCCGACTGCTGACAAAAATGCAGAGAATGCCGCCCGTTACAAACACCCAACCCAGCTGCTTCATGAAGCCCAGAGGCATAAAGACCAGCAAAAAGATGCCGCCAAACAACAGAAAAATCGACAGATCGGCGGCAATACCTCGCCACCAGTAGGGGCTGACATTGGTGGTAAAAAAGATATTTTTACCCAAAAAATAGACACCCAACAGCATTAGGGCTAGACCGACAATTTGAATCAAAAATCGCATAGGGAATGAGTTGACAGTTCAGTGAATGGAGAAGCCTCGTCGGGTAGACAACCGCCGAGCATGCCAGGGGAGATACGCGCTGACACTGACAGAGCAAACAGTGACCCGTCGCGCCAGATTGGAACCGTGGGCATTGAGAGCATCTTTTCTCCTACAGCCTGAGGGGCGGCGATTCCGGACGCAGCCGTGGCCAATACTGTACAAAGTTCTCTACCCCATGGTCGATACAGCTGCTTTTGTCAGCCTGATACATTAACGCCCATGTCCCCCATTCGGTGGAAGGCTATGAAACTTAGATGGTTGAGCTATGCAAGTGGTCTGGGGCTCGTGGCGGGTGCCCTGCTGTGGCCCAGCGCGAGTCAGGCCCAGGGGTTTTGCTATCTCATCAACGCCGAAGGCCGGGTCGTCAATCTGGATGACCTTTGTCTCAGCGACGACGAGCCTGAAACCCTGCCTGCCCCCGACGCCAGCGATGCGTCAGCCGAGCCTCAAGACAGCTCATCAACCTCTGAGACCAGGAGCTACACCATTACGAGCCCCGCAGCGGTACCTGGTTCTAGTGCCACGCCTGCCCAGCCCAATGCCGACCCTGCCAATCCAGATGCCGCGGAGCCTGCGGCAGAATCTCCTGAAGAACCATCCTCTGAAGCTACGCCCGCCGAGCCCGGCAATTCTTCGGAGCAAAACGATCAAAATGATCGCCTAGACATTCCGGTGAGAGAAATTGAGCAGCCTGAGATCCCCGCGATACAGACCCCTCAGACACCAGATTCTACCGACAGCAGCACAGATACGCCTTAATTCCGCCAATTGTTCAGACTAGAGGGAAACGCGAGTCTGCCTCAACCCACTAGCCGTAGCCTAGTGGTCAACCTATCTTTGCCTACTATGGGAAGTTCCTCAGACTTGCAGCTCAGAGCGATCGCCGTTCACCATCGCCTCTGTGCCGAATACGGTTGCCCCATTCCCTATTTCCATAGGCTCGATCCGCTGAGTGAGCTGGTTTCTTCTCTGCTGTCCCACCGCACCAAGAATCGGGATTCGGGTCGCGCGTTCAAGCAGCTAGTGGCCCAGTTTCCCACTTGGGAAGCGGTGCGGGATGCGCCCACGGAGCTGGTAGAACAGGCGATCGCACCCTGCACCTGGCCCGAGCAAAAAGCGCCCCGCATTCAGCAGGTGTTGCGATTGGTTGGTGAGTTGACCAACGGTGAATGGTCGCTCGATTTTTTGAAGGATATGCCGGTGACCGAGGCTCGCGCCTGGCTCGAAGCGCTGCCCGGCGTCGGGCCAAAAACTAGTGCGGCGGTGTTGTGCTTTAGCGAGTTGCGGGGTCGAGCGCTGCCGGTGGATAGTCACCATCACCGGGTAGCCCAGCGGTTGGGCCTGATTCCTAAAGCGATGGCGGTGGGGCCATCCCATGTGGCACTGGAAGGGTTTTTGCCCGACGAGTGGGATGCCCAGCAGGTCTACGACCACCATGAAGTGATGATGTTGCACGGCCAGCGGTGCTGCTTTTATAACAACCCGAGCTGCGATCGCTGCGTGGTGCTCGATCTGTGTCCCTGTGGGCAGGAGAGACGAGAAAAAAACGAAGAGTTAAGAACGAAAAACGAAAAGGGGCTTTCTACGGGGTGATCTTGGCTCTAAGTTCGGCTTTGATGCGGTTGAGGATAGACGTTTCATCAAGGCCATCGAGAATTTCGCCGATCACGGCTTTGGGGCCGTTTGGCCCCCAGGTGGCCCCGTTGGTGAGATAGGTTTTGGTAATCTGGCCGATGCCGTAGGTAGCCAGACCAGCGACGCCGCCCTGGGCCAGGGCTACGGGAATGTAGGGGGCGATCGCCAGCCCACCCGTCGCGATCGCCGACACCCCTAGCATGCCCTTCAGCGAACTCAGCCCCAGGGTGATCACCAGCTCGCTGATGGTGATGCCGCCCAGACCCAGGGCAATCTGCTGGAGCAGTTTGAGGGCGGCGGGTCGGGTCATGGGCAGGCCGTAGAGCCGCGACAGGTTGAGAATCAGCATGACATCAATGACGGTGCCGCCGATCAAATCCGCCACGGTGATGGGGTTGAGGGCAACGGCGACGGCTTTGATCATGGTGGCGTTCCAGATGGTGTCGTCGGCGATGCGATCGCAAATCTGCCGCTTGCGTTCGAGAATTTCGGCGCTAACGCCCTCGGCATACATCAGGGTGTTGAGCGCTACCAGGGCTTTGCCTTCGCGGTGCAAAATGTCGAGAATTTTGAGCTTCAGATCATCGACCTGGGGCTGGGCGCGCACGGTTTTGTAGGTCGTTTCGCCACTGGGTTGGGTGACAGCCTGCACCGCCAGCGGGGAAGCCGCCGCCATGACGATTTCGTCGGGGGAAATTAAGTTTTGGAGGCGGCGATCGCGCAGGGTTTCGTAGAGCGTCTGGCGATCGGCCTCAGGGAACTGGTCAACTTTGTTGAACACCAGCAGCATCGGCTTACTGGCCTGGCGCAGAGCTTTTAATGCCTCATATTCGACACGGGTAATGTCACCCGCAATCACAAACAGAATCAGATCGACCTGCTCGGCAATGCGGCGGGCCAGAGCGGCGCGGTCTTCGCCATCTACTTCGTCAAGGCCGGGGGTGTCGATTAGCTCGATGCGCGACTGGCCGACGCTCTTGAGCGAAACTCGCAGCAGATCGGGCAGGTCGGGCGCAAGGGATTCTCGACTAACGGCCCAGGCGCTGCCTTCGACCACCTGGGTGATACCGTGGGTGACGCCAGTGGCAAACACCTCTTGGCCCATCAGAGCATTTAGCAGGGAAGATTTGCCGCGCCCCACCAGACCAAAGGCGGCGATGTGTACCACCGTATTCTCTAGCTTGTCTTTGAGCCCCTTGAGGTTTTGCAGGGCTTCTTCGACCCCGGCCTGCTCGCGGGGGGTGAGGTTGAGGCGCTGCACCAGGCCACCCAGGGCTTCTTGAGCGCGGCGGTAGTTGAGGTCGTCTTGTAGGTCTTGAAAGTCGAGCACCAGATCGCCCAGCTCTTGCTCCACAGCCTCCCAGGTGGCGGGGTCGGCGGCAGGAAGCGCTAGGGGAGCGCCCTGCACGGTGGCGACGAGTTCCCCCAGTTCAGCCTCGACCTCTTCCCAGGTGGTATCTGGGTTTGGGGGAGTAGGCAGGGGATCGTTAGCGGGCATGAGTAGCAGGTGAAGGTAAACCTGCTCTAAGCATAGCGAAGCGAGTTGGGGGTGAGAGGGTGGGCCAATAGGGTATTTACCGGGGGAGAGCCCAAAGCCCGCTCAGCCCAGACTGCAAAAACAGCAGGCCAAACACCAGGGAGACGCCGATCACAATGGGGCGGTTGTAGGCGGTTAACCAGGCCGAGGCGCGATCCAAAATCGCTTTGGATTGTTGGGGAATGACCAGGCGCAGGGCCAGGGGCAGCAGCAGCAGCGATTGGGCCAGGAGGATGAAGATCAGGTAGGCGATCGCCCCACCTTGCAGCCCCAGCTGAGCGGTAGCGATGGTGGCCAAAGCACTGAGGGTAAACACCCACAGCTTGATGGCGATCAGCGGCAGAGTCAGGCCAATGCCTAGGGCTTGCCAGGGGGTGGCGCTGTCGATGGCGGTCAGCCACTTGGGAGGCGGTTCGTCAGGGTCGGGCTGTTTGCGCCACTTTTTGTAGGCGGTCACCAGCAGCAAAATGCCGAGAACTAGCAGCAGGGTCGCCACCACTGGCCCCTTGCCCCCTTCCCCCGCCGAGGCCGCGACGGATTCGCCTAGAAATAGCCCAAAGGCCGCTCCTTGCAGGAGGCGGGTGAGGGTCATGCCGCCCACGTAGGCGACACCCTTGAGCAACCCCTGGTTTGGGCTTTGCAGCAGCAGCAGCCCGATGATGATTTGCAGCGGCACCAGGGCACTGCCGAGGATGTAGGGCAACAGTGCAACGATCATGCTTCCCATAGGTTTAAATTGCTCCGGCTAAGGGAACTTGGGGCATTGGCGGTTTGCTGGATGCAAAGGCAGGCAGGCCCGACTTAATGTTGAGACACACAATCCTATGCCGGGGTGCTCAGGGGGTACAAGATCTGTGTAGAGGATGTATTAATTGGGAGTTTGCAATCATGACCACGCTACCCCCCAGTCAGGATGTTGAGCGGTTGCGCGTGCTGGCAATGCTGCACTACGTAGTGGCGGGGCTGGTGCTAGCGTTTGCGCTGCTGCCGCTGGTGTTTGTGGCGATTGGGGTGTTGGTGCTGCTGGCCCCAGAGGCTGCGGTTAGCATCGATAATGAGTTACAGCCCAGGGCGGCGGGGCTGATCTTTTTGGCGATCGGGTTGGCGCTGTTTCTCTACGGGATGGTGCTGGCGATCGCGCTGATCATATCGGGCGGCTGCTTGCGGCGGCACAAGCACTACTGGTTTAGCTTTGTGGTGGCCTGCGGGGCGCTGCTGTTTACGCCCCTGGGCACGCTGCTGGGGTTGGCGACGCTGGTGGTGCTGCTGCAAGAGTCGGTGCGCGAGCTGTACGGAGTTTCTTTCGGCTAAGGATCCTATTTAAGGGGTCGGGTGCCTGGGGCGAAGCCAGGGACTGTGACAACACATCAAAGGCACCCGATCCCTACAACTCATTTGAGCGCTTCGATCACCGCATCGTGGATCGCGCCGTTGCTGGCGACGACGCCGGGGTTATTAGGGAAGCGGGCCGCGCTGGCAAAGTCGAGGGGCTGGCCGCGCATATCGGTGACGCGGCCCCCGGCTTCTTCGACCACCAGCACTCCGGCAGCGTGATCCCAAATTTTTTCGCGATAGTCGGGGGTTTTGGGAGAGGGCAGGCGCAGGTAGAGGGCAGCTTGCCCTGCGGCCACAGCGGCGTACTTAGCCTGGCTATCCATGCGAATAGAAGGGGCGGTAATGCCAACAGCCTGGGCGACATGGGCCTGCTGGCTGAGGTCGCCGTGGCCCGACTCGACACTTTCGACCAGGCGTAGGTGGTCAACATCGTCGGCAGCGGTAACTTTCAGCGGTTGGAGGGTGCCGCCCGCCAGGGACATCATCACGGTGCCCTCACCGCGCACGGCGACAAAGATTAAGCCCATTTCGCCACCGTCAAAGCTGAGGAAGGGGCAGCCGAGCACTCCTACTTTGATGTCGCCATCAACGACCAGGGCCAGGGCGATCGCGTACTGGTCACCGCGCAAAAAACCCTTGGTGCCGTCGATGGGGTCGAGGGTCCAGTAGCGGGGCGCGACATCACCATTACCGTGGTCAATCCAGTTCAGCACATCGCTATCGGTGGCGCTGGGAATGGCTTGCTGTACCTGGGCAGTGACGGCGGTGAGAACAGCGGTGGTTTCGGGCTGGCGCAGGTCGGTGGTGTCTTCTTCGCCCACCACCGAGTCACTGGGAAAGGCCTCGGCCAGGGCTTTACAAATCAACGCTTGGGCACCGTAGTCGGCGATGGTGACGGGGCTTTTGTCGTTTTTTTCGATGGCGGCGGGGACGAGGCCCTGGCGCACGGCTTCGCAGAGCTGGGCGGCTTGGATGACGGCGGCAATCGCGACTTGTTTTTCCTTGTCGTAGGGCATGGGGAAGTAGGGAGTGAGGGGGGTTAGGGGAGATGGGGGAGTGGGGGAGATGGGGGATTACAAGAGAGCACTATAGCCGCTGGGGTGCATTCTCGATCCAGGCACGGGTACCAAAGTGGCGGCAGCTCTCGGCAGCGACATGGGCGGCCTGGGTCAGGGCGTCGGGGAAGGGGGTATGCAGGCGGTAGTGGCAAAAGGCTCCGTGGAAGATGTCTCCGGCTCCGAGGGTGTCTTGGACGGTGACTTGGGGGACGGGTAGGGTGCCCAGGGTGCTGCGATCGCAAAAGTGAATAGGGTTGGGGCCGTGGGTGATGGCAACATCGGGAATGCCCAATGCACTGAGGGCTGTTAGGGTGTCGGGTTGGCTCGGCAGCTGAAATTTGGCGGCGGCGATGACGCTGGTGGCGAGGGGGAGGACACTGTCGAAGCCGGGTTTCCAACTGCCTGCGTCGATGACGATGGGAATGGTTTGGGACTGGGCGGCGATCGCAATGGCATGACTGGTGGCTATCTGGTGGCCGTCGATCAAGACTATATCGACAGCGGTGAGTAATTGTTCTGGAGTCGCAGGAGTCTCGGCCTGGCGACCGACGGCATTGCGGGAGACGATGGCGCGATCACCCGTGGCGGCGGTGATGAGAATGGTGGAGAGCGGCGGCGGGGATTGTAGTTGGGGACTGAGATCCACAATCTCGATGCCGTAGGTCATTAGGTCAGCTCGAATCAGATCGGCCAGGGGGTGCTGGCCCAGGGCACCCAGGAGAATCGCTCGATTGCCCAAGGCAGCAAAGGCGATCGCGGCGTTGGTGGCTGGCCCACCCGCGACCAGCAAACTCTCCTCAGCGACAATTTTCTCATCGCTGCTGGGCACATGGTCTACGCGATAGATGCAGTCGAGGGTGATCAATCCCACAAACAGTCCAGTGGCCACGGTGATATTTCTCTCGGCAGATTCTAATTGGCGGAGCAAGCCGTACTCTCCACAGCATAGGTCTAGCCCTGCGTGTAAGGTAAAGAATGCGATCGCCCCATCTTTCGCCTGTTTCGGATTGTTTTCGCTGGGTTGCACCAAAAATGGCTGATTCGTTGCCGCTGGCCTACTTGCCCATGTTCTTGCACTGCGTGATTGGGCTAGTGGCGGCCCAGGTGGCCCAGCGCAAGGGCTACGACCTGGGCCTGTGGATGGTTTGGGGCATGGTGGGCGGCACCGTGGCCCTAGTGGATGCCCTGCGGCGACCCCGGCAGCCGCAATGATGGCATTCCTTCAGCGCTGGCTCAAGGGATGGCTGCCCGAACTCGACCCCCGGGTGTGGATCTTGGCGGGCGGACGGCTGCTGTCCCAGGTGGGCATTGGCTTTACGCTGTTCTACGCGCCGATTTTCTTTACCGAGCAGGTGGGGCTAACGGCTACCCAAGTGGGCTTGGGGATTGGCTTTGGCTCGGTGGCGGGCATGGCCGGACGGTTTTTAGGCGGCTCCCTGGCCGATTCGCCGACGGTGGGGCGACGACCGACGCTGTTGGCTTCAGCCCTGGTGTCGGCGGCGGCGGATGGCGTACTGCTGCTGGCCAACGATTTTTGGATATTTTTGGCGGGCAATCTGCTGATGGGGTTTGGCGTGGGGCTCTACTGGCCGGCGGCGGAGTCAGTTGCGGCAGACATCACCACCCCAGAACAGCGTAACGAAGCCTATGCCCTAGTGCGCCTGGCCGATAACCTGGGTCTTGGAGTGGGGGTGATTGCCGGAGGGGCGCTGATCTCGCTCACCGGAGCCTACCGGGCGCTGTTTGCCATTGACGGCGTGACGTTTCTGCTGTTTTTTGGCATTATCTATGCCGCCATTGCCGAGACCCGCCCAGCGGGGAATGGGGCGCGATCGCTCTTTCAGGGCTGGGGCCATGCCCTGCGAGACACCACCCTGATGGTCTACGCCCTGGTCAATGTGCTGTTCACGGGCTATCTAGCGCAGATTCAAAGCACGCTGCCCCTCTATCTCAATCGGTTTGCGGGGGGCGAGCAGGGGGTGAGCGAGGGGACGCTGAGCCTGCTGTTCACAGGCCATGTGGTGCTGGCGGCGATCGCCCAGTTACCCATGGCTCGCTGGCTCAACCGCTACCGCCCCGCCCAGGGGCTAATGGTGTCGGCGCTGCTGTGGGGGCTGGGGTTTGGCCTAGTGTGGCAGTCGGGGATAGGAGCTTTGCCGCTGGTGTGGGGCGGATTAGCGCTAGGAATCATGGCGCTGGCGATGGTGGCCTATACACCGATTGGCTCGGCGCTGGTGGCGGCGATCGCCCCTGAACCCCTGCGCGGCGTCTACCTCTCGGTAAACTCAATGTGCTGGGCCGTGGGCTACCTGATTGGCCCACCCCTGGGCGGCTGGGCACTCGATCAGGGAGAGGCAGCGGCCCAGGGCTTTTGGCTGGGGTTAATGGTGACGGTGGTGCCCGCTCTGGCGGTGTTGATGTGGCTTGATCGCCGTCTGCGCCGCCAGGGAGTTTAAGGGGCAGAGCCAGATCTAAGTGGCTAGATCTGATCCCACATCACGTTGAGCCCGTCGGGCAGAGTGCTCGAAATCTCTTTGATTTGCGCTTCAGACAGCTCTTCGCGGGCGGCGGAGAAGACTGCAATCACCACCCCTTCCGCAGACGCGTCTTTGGGCATGCCGCCTTCTTGCTGAATGCGACGCAGGAAGGTTTCGGTATCGATTTTGAGGGGAGGGCGCAGGCGGCTGAGCACCCGCACAATCGGGTTATCGTCTTTCCAAAGAGCGGCAATCTCGTCGTCTTTGAAAGCAGCTTCGGTGCGATCGGCCGCTTCGGTGGTCATCAGGTCTCGCATAGAGCGAAACACAACCAGAGTTAAGTCACGGGCGTCGTAAATATCTGGCAGGTTGGCCCGCTGCATGACTTTTTCCAAGAAAGCTCGTTCGTTAGCGCTAAATTTTTCGATTGCCATAATGCTTTGCCAAAATTTGCTGCAACAGTAGACACGGCCAGTTCGGCTCGATGGTACCACGTCAAGCGGGCGCGACGGGCAGGATTGTTGCTACCGCTACCGATGCAGCCTCCTTGCGAGCAACTTTTTATACCACGCTCGAGGTTATCCGCCGATGATGAGACTGAGGATAGCTATATTTATCCGAATAACTTCACCGTGTTGAAGCTGCATCTTGGGACTCCTGCGTTACAGCAACTCTTGCCCCAATTCTTAAGCTGAATATCTATGCCAATGGCCGAGATTATGCTGTGTAAAACAGTCTAGCGCTGCCCATCTTCCTACCGGGTCAGCCAGGAACGAGCCTGCCTTCCCTAAGGATTGACCGATCTGACCTGCCAGGTGCCATCGGGTTGTTGGTCATAAAGGGTGCGGTTTTGGGGTTCGCCGCGCAGCTCTAGGTGGTCAACTTGGTCGGGTTCCAGCAGCACCAGACAAAATTCTGCGGCAGGCGTCGCCTGAATTTCTTTGGGCGAAAAATCGGCCTCGGCGGTGCGGGGCTGGGCCGGGTGGGGCCAGTAGAACTGCTGGCGGGCGTTGTCGGAAAGGGCTTCCCAAGAATTCTGCCGGGCTTGCAATAGAGCGGGATTGGCTTCAACAGTCACCACCTGAATGGAGCCCGCCAGGCGAAACTGCTCGCGGGTGTCGGTGAAGTACCAGCAGGCTTCGGCCCAGGGGTGAGCGGCGATGTCGGCCACCTTGGTGCTGCGCTGGTCGGTGATCAGGGTTAGGGTGTTGCTGTTGGGCAACCAGCTGCGAAAGACCACGGTGCGATTGGCGGGGCGGCCCATGGGGGTAACGGTGGCAAGCTGAAAATAGCGGCTGTAGGGTCGGCTGCGGTTGCGGTGCAGGGCGCGAGCCAGGGCGCTACGCCAGGGGGCCAGGGCTGAGGCTTTTGACAGGGAGGCATCAGAATCAGACATACTTGTGAGATTGGTTAGTTTGGGGTGGCAGAATGCTAACCCCAGGATTAGGCCCTTCTAGTAGAACGTTTGCTGAGTGAGCTGGCAAGTGTACTGCCGCCATTCTCCCGGTAGGATGGGTAGCACCGTTTTCTTTCTGCAACCATGGCTATAGCGGTTGATTTTGGCACCAGCAATACCGTCATTGCCCGCTGGAACCCAGTTTCTGAAAGCCCGGAGACCCTAGCGCTGCCGGGGCTGAGCTTGAGTCTGGCAACGGTGCCGCCCCTGGTGCCCAGTCTGGTCTATGTGGAAAAGCCCCAGGCCGATGGGGTAGTGGTAGGGCAGGCGGTGCGCGATCGCGGCCTCGACATCCCTTCCGATCCTCGATTTTTTGCCAACGTCAAGCGCGGCATTGGCACACCGCTGCAAGGGTTTCTGCCCGATATTGATGGGGAGACGCTCTCCTTTGAGCAGTTGGGGGAGTGGTTTTTGCGATCGCTGCTCACCCAGGTGCGCGCTGTGGCTGGGGAAGACGACAGCCTGGTGCTGACGGTGCCGGTGGATAGCTTTGAAGCCTACCGCCTGTGGCTGGGCGACGTGGCCACTGCGCTGGACTTTAAAGAAGTGCGACTGCTCGACGAGCCCACCGCCGCCGCCCTGGGCTACGGGCTGACGGGGGAGCAAACGATCCTTGTCCTAGACTTTGGCGGCGGCACGCTGGATTGGTCGCTGGTGCGGCTGGTGGCCCCCGCCCAAAAGCAGCCCGTCGGATTTTTGCTCAAGTGGCGGGGCCAGGGGGCAGAGCAGACCAGCGCCCAAAAGCCCGAGGTGGCGCGAGTGCTCGCCAAAGCAGGCGAAAACCTAGGCGGGGCCGACATCGACAACTGGTTGGTCGAGCATTTCGCCGGTCAGGGAATTTCGGGCGGGGCCGTGGTGCAGCGCCTAGCTGAGCGAATTAAGATTGCGCTGTCGGAGCAAACCGAGGCGGCAGAAGCCTACTTTGACGACGAGACCTTTGACACCTACGACCTGACCCTAACCCGCGACCAGTTTGAGGAAATTCTCACCCAGAACCAGTTCTTTGAGCGGCTGGAGAAGGGGTTGAGCCAGGTGCTCCAGCAGGGACAGCGCCAGGGCATCGACGTAGATGCGATCGACGCGGTGCTGCTGGTGGGGGGCACGGCGCAGATTCCGGCGGTGCAGCGGTGGGTAACAGAGTGGTTTGGGGCCGAGAAGGTGAGGTGCGATCGCCCCTTTGAAGCCGTGGCTCAGGGAGCGCTGCAAATTGCCCAAGGGCTGGCCGTCGAAGACTTTCTTTACCACAGCTACGGCATTCGCTACTGGGACAAGCGCAACAACCGCCACGGCTGGCACCCCATTCTCAACCAGGGCCAGCCCTACCCTATGTCTGCCCCCATTGAAATTACCCTGGGCGCCTCGGTGGAGAAGCAGCCTAGCATTGAGCTAATTGTGGGTGAACTGGGGTCGGCCAGCACCCAGACCGAAGTGTATTTCGAGAACGGCCGCCTGGTGACGCGCCAGCTCAGCGGCGATGCCCCCTCGGTGCAGCCGCTGAACGATCGCGAGGGGGCGCGCACCATTGCCCAGCTCAACCCGCTGGGGTTTCCGGGCAGCGATCGGGTGCGGGTGCTGTTTCAAATCGATCGCGATCGCCTGCTGCGCCTCACCGTCGAAGACATTCTCACCGGCAATACGCTGTTAGATAATCAGCCCGTGGTGCGGCTGAGCTAGTTGAGCAATTCCCTAATTTCTTTATCAAGGGATACTCAGAATTCTCAGAGAGGGTTTAAGGCTCGCTCAGAGTCTCATCAGTGCCCTCTCAGTCGCCCCTAGCACTATAGGACTCAAGTTGATTGATTCAACAAACCTTCTGAGTTCTAAAGGAGCTGACCACTATGAAACGCACCGCCCTCCTCATTCTGACCGCTGCGATCGCTGCCGCCACTGTCTCTCCCGCCGTTGCCGCCACTAACTTCCGCGAGCTGCGTCAAGAGAATCTAGAAAAGTCTGCCGTAAACTTCGATCAGCTGCGCAACGAGAACCGCGACAAGGCCGACTTCGACCAGCTGCGCAATCAGAACCGCGACAAAGTGGATTTTGAAAAGCTGCGGATTACCAACCTCGATAAGTCCAATGAAGGCTAGATTCGCTGCGATCGCTCTAATGTGTCCCTCACGGCAGACTGATGACCTAAAGAATGGGGCGAGACATCTACCGCTCTTTGCGGAATAGTGCCGCCTTGTTCTGTAGCTCTCTTTGGCAAAGTTGAAGTTGAGTCACCCTGCCCCGCCGGTATGCGCATACCGGCGGGGCAGCGGTTTTTAAAGCGGTCTTTGAGACGGGGCTCTAGGGAGCTTGCCCAGACAGCGTTAGCGAAGCCCGGCCAGAGGCAGACTGCTCCAGCTCTTCTTGCAGCAAGTTGTCGTAAATGCGGGGCAGGCGAGTGGTCATACTGTTTGACTCAATGCCGTAGCCGAGGCTAGTCCAGGTGCCCGAGAGGTGGCGCAGCACCTCGTCTAGGCGACCATCGCGCAGGGCGGTGGGAATATCGAGATTCCAGGCCGAGGCATCCTTCAGCCAGTGGTAGACCACTAAATCCTGAGATTCGGGGTCAAAGCTATAGTCGCGCCAGCCGCCAAACCAGCTCGATGACTTGGGATGATACTGGCGAGCTTTTTCTTGCCAGGTGGTAGTCAAAAACTGATAGCGTCCGGCAGCGGTGGTGCACTGGCCTTGATTAGGCCCGGTCACAATTTCAGTACAGATATCGGGGTGGCGGTTGAGCTGCTGCACCACATCGCCGCCGTAGAGCACGTTGTAGGGCTGATTAGTATTTGACTCAGCGGCAGAAATCGTGCGCATCAGGGCGCGAATGTAGGGGTCACCCCCGGCCATCGCCAGCGGTTCGGGATGGCTAACCCACACGGTTTCTTGAATTTGCCGCAGCGAGGGACGCGGGAGAGACTGCACTCCCAGCGTCCCGATGCCCAGCAGGAGCAGCGCGGCAATGACAACCGCCCGCCGCTGCTTGGCCTGCTGAATGCGGCGCTGCCGGGCGAGGGTGCGAGATGGGCTGGAGGGCAGTGAAGTCACAGGCGGCGGAATGATTCAGGAACAGAGGGGCTAGCATCAGCCAGCCCAGATGGAGGACAATTGCCCTCCACGATCCTCTAGGCATTGCAAAATCTGAGCCATCGCTATGGTAGTCCATCGGCTCAAGAATCTGCGCTGGGGTGTGGCCCCTATCGGTCTACCGACCCCATAATCACGTCGATACTGCCCAAAATAGCCATAATATCGGCTACCTTTACCCCCTTTAGCAGGTGGGGTAAAATTTGCAGATTGTTGAAGTCAGGAGCCCGAATCTTAAACCGCCAGGGGAAGATGTTGTCGTTGCCCATAATAAACACGCCCATCTCGCCTTTCCCGGCCTCTAGGCGCACGTAGTGCTCCCCGGCGGGAATTTTGAAGGTGGGGGCAATCTTTTTGCCGATAAACTGGTAGTCAAAGCTGTTCCACTCTGACTTAGGGCCTTCGGCCATACGCTTGGCCTCCAGGTTTTCGAAGGGCCCACCGGGCAGGCCAGCGCAGGCCTGCCTAACAATTTTGACCGACTCACGCATCTCGCGAATGCGGACCTGGTAGCGGGCCATACAGTCGCCAGCAGTTTCGTACTGCACGTCCCAGTCGAAGTCGTCGTAGCACTCGTAGTGATCGACTTTACGCAGATCCCACTTAACGCCAGAGCCGCGCAGCATGGGGCCAGACAGCCCCCAGGAGATGGCTTCGTCGCGGGTGATGGTGCCAATGCCCTCAATGCGGCGGCGAAAAATGGGGTTATTGGTGATGAGTTTTTCGTACTCATCGACCTTGGGCAAAAAGTAGTCGCAGAAATCTAAGCACTTGTCGATCCAGCCGTAGGGCAGGTCGGCGGCCACCCCGCCAATGCGGAAGTAGTTGTTGTTGATCAGGCGCATGCCCGTGGCGGCTTCCCACAGGTCATAGATCATCTCGCGCTCGCGGAAAATATAGAAGAAGGGCGTCTGGGCACCGACATCGGCCAGGAATGGGCCAAGCCACAGCAGGTGGTTGGCAATGCGGTTCAGCTCCAGCATGATGACGCGGATGTAGCTGGCCCGCTTGGGCACTTCGATGTTGGCCAGCTTCTCGGGGGCGTTGACGGTAATCGCTTCGTTGAACATGCCTGCCGCGTAATCCCACCGGCTGACGTAGGGCACGAACATGAGGTTGGTGCGGCTTTCGGCGATTTTTTCCATGCCCCGGTGCAGGTAGCCAATCACCGGCTCGCAGTCAATTACGTCTTCGCCGTCGAGGGTGACAATGAGCCGCAGCACCCCGTGCATGGAGGGGTGGTGGGGACCCATGTTGAGCACCATGGGTTCTGTCTTAGTTTCAATGATTGACATAGGGGCTACCCAATCGTCGAAGGCTTGTTGTGCTGTATCTTTGAGTATCTTAATGGGTATCGCCTCAGTTGGCATACGAAGCAGGGATTGAGATTGCTGATGGCAGAGCCAGAGTTTCATCATGTGCCGGTGCTGCCTGAGGCGGTAATCGAGGGGCTCAACATTCAGCCTGGTGGGCGGTATTTAGATGCCACGACAGGGGGCGGGGGCCACAGTCGGCTGATTTTAGAGGCCGATCCCACTGTGAGTTTGGTGGCGGTGGATCAGGATGCGGCAGCGATCGCGGCTACCCAGGCCAATCTGGCTGAATTCGGCGACAGAGTTTCGCTGTGGCACGGCAACTTTGCCGACTTTAACCCCGCCGGAAATCTATTCAACGGCGTGTTGGCTGACCTAGGGGTGAGCTCGGTGCAGCTCGATGTGGGCGATCGCGGCTTTAGCTTTCGCCAAACCGCTCCCCTCGATATGCGCATGGATCCGCGCCAAGACCTCACCGCCGCCGACATCGTCAACCACTGGGATGAAACCGAGCTAGCGAACCTGATCTACACCTATGGCGAAGAACGGCTCTCCCGCCGCATTGCCCGCAAAATTGTCGATCAGCGGCCCTGGCAGACCACCACCGACCTGGCCGAGGCGATCTTCCACTCCGTGCCGCGCAGCTATCGCTATGGGCGCATTCATCCGGCCACCCGCACCTTTCAGGCCTTACGCATTGCGGTAAATCAGGAGTTAAAGGTATTAGAAACCCTGCTAAAGGTCGCACCCACCTGGCTCACCCCTGGCGGACGGCTGGTGATTATTAGTTTCCACAGCCTGGAAGATCGCCTGGTCAAGCACAGCCTAAAAGATTCCCCCGACCTCAAGGTGATTACTAAAAAGCCCGTGATCGCCACCGAGACCGAAGTGAGCCAAAACCCCCGCGCTCGCTCGGCCAAGCTGCGGGTAGCCGAACGCATCGTAGCGCTGTAGCCCATAGCTCTAAAGGCGCGATCGTTACGTTTATTGATGAAGAATTTCTCCTAAACGTAGCTAAGGTAACAATCTCGAAATCCAGGGTAAAGATTAAAATTAATTCGCAAGAAAAAGACTTACCTCACAGTTCCTTCATATAGGATTAAAAAGTAGGAATATAAGTTCCTGCTCAAATTTCAATCCTCACTATAAGAAACCACCATGAATAACCTAAGCGACAAAGGCTACTGCTTTTCTGTGCTTCCTGGCACTCGCGACCACCGGGGCTTTTTTATTCAAGATACGACCTATGAACTGGTCGATGTCAGTGCGGCGGGCTGGGCACGCATCTGTTTAGACAGCGCGGCTTGCTACTACGTCGATCCTGCCAATATCAAAGCCTTTTGTTAATTCACCGAGTCTAGTTCAGCCTTAATTTCTGACTCTAGGTAGGGTTTACACCAGACGGGTCTGGGCTTTGCCTTTGGTTTGAAACCGTGTGTGAGGAAATCGTTACGCCACCAATCATTCTTACGACAGGTCGCTAACCACCATGAACGCTGCAACCCGAATTTTTTCTGTGTACGTGTCAGATTTTGCCATTGAACTTCGGGATGATGGCAATGAATACTCCGGTGATGGGCGACTGGTTTGTAGGCAGCGTAACTACGATAGTCTGTTTAAGTTTGCCAAAAATATGGCTCTAAATTACGCCATTCCCCTGCGGGATTACACTCGCTCAGAAGCCCAATACCAGTATTAGCTAATATTGGTATTGGCATTGCACATTTCGCGAAGCATCTTCATGCTCCGTTAGATACAAACTCTCTCAACAAAGCAGCCCTCCAAAACTGGAGGGCTGCTTTGTTGAGGGTGGTCAACGCGCCAGCCCAAACCGAGGTTTCCCGCTGATTTTGAACTTCAGTCAATTGAGCTTTTGCCGCCCCAGATGGGCTATGTAGGGCACTCGACCGAGGCGACCGGTCATCAACCGTAGGGCCAGGCGCTTGAGCGGGAGAACGTGGCTGAGTGCCCAAAGGCCGCCGCGGCGCAGCACCACGACGGGCAACAGCTGGTTTGAGAAAATGCGGGTTAGCCCATCGGTAAAACTGAGAATGACCCAGTTTTCTAACCGTCGCCAGCGCTCGTAGCGGCGCAGCACGGTGAGGCTGCCTAGGTCTTGGCGCTGCTGGTGGGCGGTCGTCAACACTTCTGCCAGGGCAGCAGCATCGCGAATACCCATATTTAGCCCCTGCCCGCCGACGGGGTGGCAGCTATGGGCGGCGTCCCCCACTAGGGCCAGGCGGGGCAAAACGTAGCGATCGCACTGCATCAGCTGCACCGGAAACATCGCTGGCGCGGTCAATCGCCTGAGTTTTCCCATCTGGCTACCGTAGCGCTTCTCTAATTCAGTCATAAACTCGGCTTCGGGCAGGTGCAAAATAGCCTCGGCCTCAGCGTGGGGGGCCGTCCACACCACTTGGCAGCGCTGGCCAGGCAGGGGCAGAATGGCGAAGGGGCCGCTGGGCCAAAAGCGCTCGTAGGCGATGTTTTGATGGGAGTGCTCGGGAGCTAGTACCGCTGTGACGCAGGATTGCCGGTAGCGCCAGCCAAAGCTGCCAATGCCCGATCGCTGCCGCAGGGAAGAACCCTTGCCGTCGGCGGCAACGAAAAGGGGCGATCGCACCATGACCTTGCCCTCGGGCGTGCTCACTGTTGCGACAGTGAACGCCTGCTGGTCGTGGATTTCTCCCAGAGTGGCCGAGCAGAGGTAGTGGATGTTGGGGAAGGCGGCGATCGCCCCTTGCAATGCCGCCATCAGCACCCCGTGCTCGGCCCCGTAGTAGACCGCATCTGTGCCCAGATCGCTGGGCAAAAACCGTACGACCTTGCCGTAGTCGCCATCAGAGAGCTGCACTTGGTCAAAATGGCAGATGTGCGGCCCAATCTGCGACCATAGCCCCAATCCCTTAAAAATATCTGCCGAGGTGAGCGAAAAGGCGTAGGCTCGCTGCCGCGAAGCCGCTGCTGCTGCCGTTTGCGCTTCAATCACAGCGATCTGCATACCGCTGTCTCCCAGAGCTACTGCCAGGGTCAGCCCAACAGTTCCCCCGCCGACAATGGCCACATCCACTGTTAGCTCCGACGGTTGAGGGGCGGGCTGAGGATAATCGGCTGGGGAGGGCGAGCTAAATTGCGGGGTGGTAGCGGTCATAGGTGCAGAGGTTCGCCGTTGTTATAGCTTTATTCTGACCCGATTATCTGGAGGAAATCAAGGTAAAACGCCCTATGCCGCCATGGGCAGCGATCGCTGGGCCAGCACCTGCCGATAAAACTGCTGAAGCTGTCGAGTGGCTGCCGCCCAGCCCCACTGCTCAGCCTCGGCGACGGCGTTGCGGCGCATCAGTTCGCGCTCGGCTTTGGCTTCGATCAGGCGGCGGGTGGCGGCGATCGCCCCTTCTTCATCCGTCGGGTCGAACAAAAAGCCGTTGACGCCGTCGGTCACAATGTCGGGAATGCCGCCGGAGTTGGCCGCCACCACCGGGCAGCCCGCCGCCATGGCCTCTAGCAGCACCAAACCCAACGTCTCGGTGCGGGAAGGGAAGACAAAGGCGTCGGCGGAGGCGTAGGCCGAGGCTAAGTCCTCGCCGCCCAGGTAACCGACAAAGTTAGTGGGAGTATCGGCGAAGTGGGCCTCTAGCTCGGCGCGGTAGGGGCCATCGCCCACCAAGGCCAGCCGCGCATTGGGGATGGCTTGAAGCACGGGCTTGATGCGATCGATTTCTTTCTCGGCAGAGAGGCGACCGATATAGAGCAGCAGGGGCGCTTCGGGATGGCCCTGGGAGAGGCGATCGCGCATTTCGGCACTGGCCAGCTCAGGGCGAAATAGCTCGGTATCGACGCCGCGCTGCCACACCTCAATGTTTTCAACACCATGCTCCGACAGCTCGGTTTGCATGGCGCTGGAGGTGACCAGGTTGATCTGGGCCTGGTTGTGCATGGCTTTGATCAGCTCCCACATCAGCCCTTCGAGCATACCCAGGCCGTAGTGCTCTAGGTACTTGGGCAAATGGGTGTGGTACGACGCCACCAGCGGCAGATCTAAGGTTTTGCTGTAGTAAATGCCCGCCAGTCCAAGGACCGCCGGATTCACCACATGGACTAAATCAGGCTGAAAGTTCTCTAGCGCTTCGCCAATGGAGGGGCGCGGCAAAGCCAGCTTTAGCTCGGGATAGAGCGGCAGCGGAAAGCCAGATACGCCGTGAATTTTTGCCCCTCGATACTCGGTTAAGCCCCCCTCGGGGGAAAACACTAAAACCTGGTTGCCCTGGCGCTGCAAGTGATCAACGGTGTGCTTGAGACGGGTCACAATGCCGTCTACTTTCGGCAAAAAGGTCTCGGTGAAGAGAGCAATCCGCATAAAAATTGAGGGGGCTAAGGAAGATGATTGAAACAAGAAGAACAAACCTGTAAATGGGCCAAAATCACGCTGTGATTTTGGCCCATTTACTTACGAATCGCGCCGCCACTGCACTTTGGGCAGAATCTGGTTCTTATCGACGCGGTCTTTGTACTTGACGGCGAAGTTGAGCAGGCTGTCGAGCAACGAGTCAGACAGCATGTGGGGCTGTAGACCCAGCTCTAGCAGGTTGGTGTTTTTAGCGTTGAAGTAGTGCTCTTCGGCCTCGACACGGGGGTTGTCGATGTGGTCGATTTCGACATTAACACCCAGGGTGTTGCCAGCTTTCTTCACCATCATGGCCAGGTCGCCGACGCTAAACATTTCGGTGAACTGGTTGAACACGCGGAAGATGCCGGGGTCGCCGGGGTTGGCGATCGCAATCTCCACACAGCGCACGGTGTCACGAATATCTAGAAATGCGCGGGTCTGACTGCCCTTGCCGTAGACGGTGAGGGGATGACCGACCGCCGCCTGAACGCAGAAACGGTTGAGGGCGGTGCCGAAAATGCCGTCGTAGTCGAGGCGGTTGATCAGCAGCTCATCCATGCCGGTCTCTTCGGTGAGCACGCCGTAGACCACGCCCTGGTTGAGGTCGGTGGCGCGCAGGCCCCACACCTTACAGGCGAAGTGAATGTTGTGGGAGTCGTGCACCTTGCTCAGGTGGTAAAAGGAGCCGGGCTGCTTGGGGTAGGGGAGGGTGTCTTTGCGACCATTGTGCTCAATGGTGATGTAGCCCTCTTCGATGTCGATGTTGGGGGTGCCGTACTCGCCCATGGTGCCCAGCTTGACCAGGTGGCACTCGGGGAAGTGGTCGCGCAGCACGTAGAGCAAATTCAGGTTGCCCAGCACGTTGTTGGCCTGGGTGAGCACCGCGTGCTCGCGGTCAATCATCGAGAAGGGAGCCGATCGCTGTTCGCCGAAGTGAACGACCGCGCCCGGCTCAAACTCAAGCATCGTCTCCTCTAAAAAGGAGTAGTCGTTGATGTCGCCGACGTAGAGGTCGATGTGCTTGCCGGTGAGGTCTTTCCAGCGCTGAAGGCGGCTTTGGATGGGGGCAATGGGGGTCAGCGTCTCGATCTGAAGCTGAGCATCCCAGTGGCGACGCACCAAGCTATCAAGAATCCCGACTTCGTAGCCACGATTGGAGAGGTATAGGGCGGTTGCCCACCCGCAATAGCCGTCGCCGCCAATTACAAGGACTTTCATATCAATGCTTCAATCTCTTTGCCGATACCAAGACAATCTACCAGGTTTGGAGGCTCTGTAAACTACCCAATCAAAGATTGGGGGATCGGAAAGATTTTTTTACAGAAGCCAAATTGAGCGTCAACTTAGGGGCGTTCCCATAGCCTTGGATCTGCCTCAATCGGCGGGCTTCACTGAGCTACAACGACTCCACAGCTTGGGGATACTAAGCTAAGCTAACTATTAGGTAAACTAACTGTTAGTCGAGAGCCCATTTAACTGTGGCTACCCAAGTTCTGAACTCAACCCAGTGCGCGGCAGACATTATGACGGCGGTACCAGCGGTGACGCGGTTCTTGCGGGCGGGCATTCGTCGCCACGGCAAACCCCATCTGTCGCTGTCGCAACTGCGGGTGCTGTATTTTTTGCGGCGGCGATCGCAGTCCTCCCTGTCAGAGGTGGCTGACTATTTAGATGTCACCCGACCCACCATGTCAGCTATGGTCGAGCGCCTAGTGCAGCGGGGGCTAGTCAACAGAATTAGCGATCCTGCCGAGCGGCGGCGCATCATTCTTACCCTGACTCCCAAAGGAACAGCGGAAATGGAGCGAGTCTACGATGCCACCTTGCAGACCGTAGCCGATCGCCTAGCGACCCTACCCGCCGCCGATCTGCAACAGGTGCAAGCTGGGTTGGCGATCTTGGGCGACCTATTTGATGAGCCCAAAGGACAAGAGTGATAGAGGAAGTTTTGAGTTTTAAGTTTTGAATTAAAGCCACCCTCCCCAACTCAACACTCAAAACTCTTATGCCCCTACTCTCCACCCCCACCCTCCCCATCTCCCCACTCCTCACTTCTATACCAATGATTGAAATCCAAAAACTCACCAAACTCTTCGGCACCAAAACCGCCGTCGATAGCTTCTGCCTCACTGTCGAGCCGGGGGAAGTCTTTGGCTTGCTGGGGCCAAACGGGGCGGGCAAAAGCACAGTGATTAAAATGCTCACCACCCTGCTGCCCGCTAGCAGTGGACGGGCTGCGATCGCCGGATACGACATTGGCCGCCAGCCCTCTGGGGTGCAGCGCAGCATTGGCTACGTTCCCCAGGCCCTCTCAGTAGACGGCAACCTGACTGGCTACGAAAACCTATTGATTTTGGCCAAACTCTACGGCGTGCCCCGGCGGCAGCGGCTCGATCGCATCCATGCCGCCCTCCACTATGTCGGACTCGACACGGTGGCGAACCGTCTGGTCAACACCTACTCCGGCGGCATGATTCGGCGGCTAGAGATGGCCCAGGCCACCCTGCACCGCCCCCCGGTTTTATTTCTGGATGAACCCACGGTGGGGCTCGACCCGGTGGCCCGCAAAACCATGTGGGATCTGATCTTGCAGCTGCGGCGCGACTACCAAACCACAGTGTTTCTCACCACCCACTTTATGGAAGAGGCGGATGTGCTGTGCGATCGCATCGCCATGCTCTATAACGGCCAGCAGGTGGCCATGGGCACCCCCGCCGCGCTCAAGGCCACCGTGCCCCACCCCGAAGCCACCATGGATGACGTCTTCATCCACTACACCCGCAACCCCCTGACCACCGACAACGAAGGAAGCTATCGTGACACGTCAACTACACGACGCACCGCTCAGCGGTTGGGCTAACCGAAGCCGCATTACCGCTCCAGTAGAGGAATTTATTGCCAAAGCCCTGGTGGCCGCCGAGCTAGAAATTCGCAAGCTGCGCCACGACCCCATTCAACTATTTACCCGCGCCGTGCAGCCGGTGCTTTGGCTGACCATTTTTGGCCAGGTGTTTACCCAGGTGCGCGGCATCCCCACCGGCAACCTCAGCTACATTGACTTTATGACGCCGGGCATTTTGGCCCAAAGCGTTCTATTTATGTCAATCTTCACCGGACTGCTGGTGATCTGGGAAAAAGATCTGGGGATTTTGCACAAGCTGATGGTCAGCCCTGCGCCAAAGTCAGCGCTGGTGCTGGGAAAGGCGATCGGAGCCGGGGTGCGATGCCTGTCGCAATTGCTGATCATTTATATTGTGGCAGCTCTCATGGGCGTGGCGATTAACTGGAATCCTCTCGCAATTCTCGGCGTGGCCCTAGTGGTGATGCTGGGGGCGGCGCTGTTTTCCACCTTTTCCCTCATCGTCGCCTGCTGGGCACAGACCCACGAGCGGGTAATGGGCGTAGGTCAGCTAATGATGATGCCGTTATTCTTTGCCAGCAACGCGATCTACCCAATCTCGATCATGCCCGCTTGGCTCCAGGTAGTGTCGCGGCTCAACCCGCTGACTTACATGGTCGATGCCCTGCGCAACCTCATGCTGGTAGAACCGGCGGGCAGCTACAGCCTGGGGCTGAGCATCTCGATCTTGGTGGGCGTGGCGGCTGTGCTGATCGCCTTCTGCGGTCGCCTGTATCCTCGTCTGGTGCAATAGTCCTCATTATTCCATCTAGAGATCAATGGGTTTAAAGATGGATGGGTAGCGTGCGATCGCTAAACTACCGATGGAAGATCTGAAACCACTAGCGCAATTGGCAAGGCGGTAAGCACGCTAAAAAGTGGCCTCAGTGCAGAGTCAGGGAACAATACCTCTGTATTTACTTCTCCCTTCTGCCAATGGTTGCTCAACTTTTACAGGCCCTAAGTCTGTCTCCTTTATGTCTTTTGCTGGTGGGAGGTGCGATCGCCAACGCTCAAAACCTGCCTCCCTATGCGGGTACCTACTGCACCGATTTCGCCACCTATCCAGAAGCTCAGTGGCACTATATGCGGGTACCTACTGCACCGATTTCGCCACCTATCCAGAAGCTCAGTGGCACTATTCTTTCGGGACTGCACCCGCTTCTGTAGACGAAAATAGAGATGGTCGAGCCTGTGAGTATCTAACCAGCGCTATTCGGCAAGATGGCAATCGCATATTTTCAAACCAGGCCACTCGCGGTTCAGAGGTTTTTAGATTAGAGGTTTGGCGAGTTAACGCTAGAGATGTGTATTTACGCATCAAGTCAAATCGCGGGGTAGACTTTACTACCCGCAGCTTTCCCTCTGACTCGGCAGCCAGGGCACATATGAGAACCTACTACCAAAATTTGCTGAACTAAGAGCTAGCCAAGCGGCCTGTACAGTTGCTGAGATTGGGCAAAGGGCCGTGCTCAATCTCAGGAAATTCCCTCCAAGAAATCCTCAAATGCTCCAGACTTACTACTGCCATACCGCCTCGGTTTGCTAAAGGTACTTCATGACTCGGCCAGGTCAGCGCTAAGGGCAAGGGGCTCGATACAGTCTGGGGAATCGTTTTGGGGCTTGTTGACCAAAGTCGAAACCGGGTAGCGATCCATTGCCCCATCGTCGTAGGGGCGCAGCATCTCTTGAAGCACCTGGGGCTGGTAGTAATCGGGGTCGAGCCAGGCACCATAGTCTTCCGGAGCCAAAATTACCGGCATACGGGTGTGGATCGGCTCCATCAGCTGGTTGGGGGTAGTGGTGAGAATGGTGCAGGTTTGCAGTTCGCCGCCGCCAGTCGGGTCGCTCCAATGTTCCCACAGCCCAGCAAAGGCAAAGGGCGCATGGTCCTTGAGAAAGATATAGTGGGGCTGTTTGGTCTTATGGCCAGAAATGGCCTCCCATTCGTAAAACCCATCGGCCAAGATCAGGCAGCGACGGCGCTTAAAGGCGGCGCGAAAGGACGGCTTTTCGACCACGGTTTCGGCGCGGGCATTGATCATCCGGCTGCCGATGGTAGGGTCTTTGGCCCAGCTAGGAATTAGCCCCCAGAGGCGGAAGTCGAAGTAGGGCTTTGGATCTTCAACAGTGGCCACCACCGTGGCCACCAGCTGGCTGGGGGCGATATTAAAGCGCGGCATAACCGGGGGAGTGGACTGAAGCAGAAAGGCATCAGTCAGGTCATCGCCGGTTTTGTTGAGGCTGAACCGTCCACACATTGCCCGTCTTCCTGCTTACGTGCTGTTGCTATGGTAGCAATTGGCTGGGGCGGCCTTGGTCTGCTGATAGGTGGGTAGATATGGCTTTCGCCTCGAACCTTTCCAAAGAGGGAGGGTACCCCTGAATTCTCACGGAATCATGAAGGTTGTGAGAAACGATTCATTGCCCAACTTCTAATTAGGAAATACATCTAATGACTGATATGACAACCTTAGCCACCAAGCTCGCTGATCTGAAGCTTTTTCAAAATGTTTTGATTGACAGTGAGCAAAAGCTAATGGCAGCTACTAGTGATAGCACTATTCGTGAGCGTCTTGAAGGGATGCTGAAGAGCGATCGCGAAAACCTCAGCAACATCGAAGAATCTGTAACCAAACTAGGCTCCGCAGCAGAGCCGCGCGATATTACCCAAAAGCATGCTGAGGCCGTTACCAAAATGATGGCGGGTTCAGAATTGTCTACTTATGACAAGTTTTTTCAGCTTGAATTGTTGAAGCACCAGCAGGTGATGACGGGTTTGGTGCTGCACAAAGTAGGTCAAACCCTGAGCGATTCGCTGCAAGACGCCATGGAGCCACTCAACAAAGTCAACTTTGAAAATCGGGCCCACCAAGAGGTTCTCAAAGGCGTTCTTTACTTTGTTGGCACCCGTGAAATAGCGGGTACAGAGCCTGATATGGGTCTGTGGGCCAGCGTCGAGCAGGGTATTGCGGCTCTCAAAGGGGCGATCGGCAGCGCTGCTAGCTAATCAGTTGCTCTGCGATCGTTGTTGGGAGCAATGGCGCAACATTCTTTGGGGGTGGGCCATGACTTAGGCCCACCCTCTGTCTTTGCGCGATAGAAACATTACATCTGCAAACGCAGCAGAATTAGCTGGGTGGCGCGATCGCCCTCAAAGTTGTTGTCGCTCACCATCAGCAGGCTCTGGCTACCGTCGGGCAGGCGCGGGCCTAGGGTCATACCCTCTATGTTATCCACCGCCAGGGGCGTCTCGGCAAAATCGAGCACCAGCTGCTTGCGGATGGGTGAGCTGCCCGACACGTCCCCGCTCAAGCTGGGAATTGTTGACGTATCAGTCGCGCCACCTGTAGCCAATTGGTATAGCTTCACCTGCAACCCGCGCAGACCCGCGGCCCGCTCTAGGGATAGAAAATGCCCGGCTGGGTCAATCGCTAGCAGGTCAGTGAGGCCATTCACTACAGCGCCAGAGGGCTCTAAATCGAGGGGATAGCGATGCTCGGCGATTAGCGTATTCTGGTCGTCGCCAATCAGATAGTGCAAAAAGCGGCTGTTGAGGGGCTGGCTGGGATCGTCATTGTAGTCTTGTACCAGCGCTGACTCAGTGGCGGCAAAGAGGCGAAAGGGCTCAGTCATGCCCGCCCCGCTGGGCGACCCGGTGACGGTGAGGGCCTCTAAGCTAAGGTTGTTTTGCACCCCCTGAGTGGGGCGATTGGGGTCGTCAGGCAGGTATCGCTTGGGCAGTGGTAGGGTGGCGATCGCCTGGCCCGTCTCGCGGTCAAACTCGCCAATAAAGGGTGGCACATTTTGACTAACATCTCCCTCACTGGCAATGAACAGCGTGTCGCGGGGCGATAGGGCAATGCCTTCGGGGTCGATGCAGCCCTGGGGATAGGGGTTGTCCTCGGCATTGAGCAGAGGGGTAAAGGCCTCGAGGGTGACGCTGTCAAACTTGGGCGGGCCGCTGCGCTTGAGGGTAATGGCCAGGGTATAAAACCGGGCGGAACCAAACCGGCCCCGGTCGTCGGAGAGGGCGTAGAGTCGGTCGCGGGGACGATCGTAGGCCAGGGCCGACAGCCCACCTACCGTAGTGCCCTCAAACTCTTGGGGCGGCAGGGTATACACATCTAGCAACTCAGCGGTGAGGGGCAGAAACAGCCGGTCTTCGGCCTTGATCTGAGGTATGGCACAGCTGGTTAGCGCCAGCACAAGCAGGAGGAGGAGCGATCGCCGCCGCCCAATTCGCCGTAGCATCCGGCCCATCCACTCTGCCATCGACAATCCCCTCACCCATCAGCCAGCACCCTCTAGGATAGGCCAAGGGTGGGTTGACTAAACTACGGTTTTGCCAGCCCCTGGACGGTACAGTCCAGCCTTAGAAACCAGTCATATTGCCGGTAGTCAGCCCCTAGACGAACTCTCCATTTCATAGGGCCGCCCAAAAAGCCGGGGTTCAAGCCATCGGGCGTTTTTTTATTTTTCGCTCTTCTATTTTCCTTCTTTCACTGGATTTGCCTTATTACCAAGTAAACTTCAGCCCCTGCTGGATCAAAAATTCTTGCAGAGCCGGCATTTGCCCGGTCACCACCACCTGGGCCGGGGTCAGATCACTGGGTTTGGCATAGCGCACCAGCCAGCCAGCCGTCGCCCCTGCGGCCCCGCCGATGCTCCACTCGCCGTAGTGCACCCGCGTCACCCCGTTGACGATGTGGCTAGCAGCCACGCTCTTGCCGCCAATCAACACGTTGTCTACCCCCTGGGGCACCAGCGCCTCTAGGGGCACTTGCAGCGGCCGCACCACAAATTCCTTAATGCTAGCCCCCGCCGCCTCGTAGGAGGGTCGCCACGATCGGTAGCGGCAGCCGTGGATATCAATGTCGTAGTGGGCCAGGGCCACGGCAGTTGCTCTAAAATCGCGGCCCCCAGTCATGTCTTCTCGCAGATCGGCTTCCACCGCCATAAAGCTGTCTTGACCATAGGCCGGGCGGCCCAGAATCCGGCGACCCTCACGAATATAGGGCACCATACTGAGGCCAGATTGAGTGCCCAGGGGTGACTCATCCCCTCGCAAAAACGTCAGCGACAGCTTGTTGGTACTCTCCTTTTCGATCAGCCACTCGGCAAACTGAAGCGCGTGAACTTCACCGTAGTTGAGCGATTCGGTGGATAGCCCCCCCAGCCAGTCCTGGCGCTGCCCCGACAGGCGAATATCCTCCTCGGTGAATACCAAAGGCGGATCCATAAAGTGCCAGTCGTTGCCCTTGTTCCAGTTGATCAGGGTAATTTCGCCGGGCTGGGTTCGATTGACGTTTGAGTTTCCCGCCCGCTGGCTGACAATACGGCGATAGTTGAATACGCTGCCAAAGTCAAAAAAGGGAAATCCCTCCAGGTTAAATTCTTTGCGGTGCTCAGCCTTAGAGAGAGCAGGTTCTAGCTTTTGCAGCTCCTTGAGGCTCTCATTTTTGTCGTCGAGCGTAGCCAGCACAAAGGGATAGGTGTAGGCCTGGGTACAGTCGGGGTTATCCTTCGGCGGCGCATTGACTTCGCCGGTAAAGCCCTGACCGTCAGACCCTAACCGGTGGGGCAGGTTAGCCCAGCCCACCAGCTCACCTGTGTCGGTGGCGTCAATCACAATCATGGAGCGGTTCGGCGGCGGCTGTAGACGGATGGGAATTTTGTTATACGCCTCATCGTCTGACCAGCCGTACCACCGCTCTAGCTCCTGGGAAAGCCGCCCCGTCGGCACATAGCCCGGATCGAGAGGAACGCGCCGCACGCCGTACACCGCTGTCACATAGCGGCCCGAGGCATCAAAGGCTGCGCCCTTGAAGGCTGTAGAGGTGGCCCAGCGGCTCTCCGGGGCATTCTGAGCAGCGTCTCGCATCCACATTTCTGCGGCTGTAGCCCCGGCCCTGGGGGTAAAGCACAGTTCCCCAACCCAGCAGCTGTTGGTTCTCTCTACCGGTAACTGGGCCGGTAGCCCCGTCCAGGGAGGCAGGTAGACAGGCTGGCGCTTAATCAGATCTTTAAACGCCTCCCAGCTAGGGGAAAAATTGCGTCGCCACCGCATCGCCCGCGATTCGTCGATCGCCGCTACCCCCTGGGAGCTGATCTGCCCCCCTAGCCAAGGAGTTAGCTCAATCAGGCAGGTGGTAACGCCGGTTTTCATGGCCTGGGAGGCCGCCGAGACCCCGCCCAGGGTGCCGCCAATGACGACGACCTCGCAAGTCCAAACCTCTTCGGCCAAAGGCAATGGGTTGAGGGTAGGTCGCCCGTTGGCGGTTTGAATCTGACGAATACCGGTGGCGACCTCGGCTCGATTGACAATTTGCCCTACCGGACGCTGGCTAAATTCGAGGGGCTGACGCCAGTATTCGCTGGCACCGCGAAAAGCTACCAGCAGCAGTGTACTGCTGATCAGGGCCATCATCATCAACCGGGGTCTGCGGGCTCGCCGCCGCTTGCGCCTAGGCTGAGGCTTTGATGACACTGAACGATAGCGCGGGCGCTCTAGCATGGACAAGGGCGGCATACCTAGGGCATTGGTCGTCTGTGAGTGTAGCAACGAAATTGAGAAACGACGCAACCAAAACCGCAGCTTGCTGAGTCCCCAACCCGCAGGCTTACAGAGTGTTCAATGGCAGGGCGACCTTAACCCCTGAGGGGTGACTATATGTAGACTCTTTTAGTTCTCGAAGTAACCCAAAAATTTAGGCCATAATGGGCACGATCTCGTGTCTTTGGGCAATTTTGTCTCTTATTTTTTCCACAATCTATGCAATTTCACCTTCGGCTACAGCGCAACCTGCTGCTTCCTCTGGCATTGACTACTCTGGCGCTGACTTCGCTGCCAGCCAAGGCGCAGACTACGGTTTATTCGCCCATTCCGTTACCGGCCTCGCGAGAAGTTAATGATGCCCTGAGCGATCGCGACATCCCCACCGGTACCGGTGGGTTTGCCCGCGACTACACGGTCACTCTAGAAGCTGGAGACCAAGTAGCGGTCGATGTCACCTCTGAAGAGTTTGACACCTTGGTCATTTTGATGAACAAGGATGGTGTCACCGTGGGCGAAAACGACGACGGCCCCGACGGCACCACCAACTCTTTACTGTTTGCCCGCATTGGCGAGTCAGGCACCTACACGGTGCGGGTGAGCGCCTACGCTGGGCAAGGAGCGGGGAATTTTTATCTCAAGGTGGCCCGCCTGCGAGAGGTTCAATAGAGAACGGCAGCATTTTTTTCCATAGCCTTGTCAGGGGTGACGTTAGCTTGCTATCTTAAGTGAGCGCTGAAATTCGCACCCCTAGCCGGGATAGCTCAGTTGGTAGAGCAGAGGACTGAAAATCCTCGTGTCGGCGGTTCAAGCCCGCCTCCTGGCATCATTCTAGCCTTCGAGAACCAATAATTTATTCTGATATGTTGCCATGTGAAGCAACTAAGCAGCGGCCCTATCTGCGGTCTAGGCCCCTTCTCTGATGGGGCTTTCGCCGTCTTTGGTCGTTTATCCTCATGTCACATCTAAGCCCTAAGCCGCAATTTAGCGGTGGAGGCCAATACTATGCGGCCCCTTGAACCGATTCAGGCTGCATTGTTTAGGCAAACCCCAGGCGGCGTGGGAGAAACTGCGATTCGCAAAGCGTTTGGAAACTGACTCGGAACGAATATCCGTTCCGGAATCGCAGACCATCTGCCCGGCCAAGTTAAAACCATGGGCGAGAGCACGCAGCGCGGCTCTGCGTACCCGACCCCCGGTGCGTGCTCTCGCCCGGCACCCCTGTCCCCATCGTGGGCCAGTAGGGCAATACCGTTCTGGCTCTAGCCGGTGGGGACAGAACCCAGGGTGCTTTAGCGGTAACTGGGCTGAGGACGCCTAGGGCCTGTGGCACTGGCCTTGTACTTGCTGCGGCTGACACTACCCAGCCAGAATCAGCCTTTCCCTGCCCTAGGTTTCGGGTTGCTCAGCCCACTTCGCTTTCCTGTCACATCCCATCTGCAAAGCTCACTTTATGGAGTGGAGACTGCACTGTAGATCGCCATGTTCTATGCCCAGAGGAACCCCATCATGCAACGCCCCCGTAGCCAAACCCAACTGCTGGTGATTACCTTTAAGCTCGTCAAGTATTTCTTGCTGGGGCTGGCAGGCTGCACCCTTGCATACCTCGCGGCGGTAGTGCTCGACCTGTCTGTTGTCGCTAGTGCGATCGTGTTTTTTCTAGAGCAGGTTTTAGCGCGATCGCTAGCTTTGCTGGGCTGCCTGTGGGCGATCGCCGTCATCAACGAGTCGGCCCGCTCCTAACCCTGGCTGAAACCCACCTTTTTCGCTAACGTTAAGGAGTATTAAGCCAGTCTGAATTTTCCTAAGAGGCATCGCCGTGACCACTGTTTTGGCTACCCCTGCGACTAAAACCTGGCAATGGCAGGGGTTTTCCATTCGCTACCAGCGTATTGGCGATACGGGTGCCCCGGTGCTGTGCATCCATGGATTTGGAGCCTCTAGCGATCACTGGCGTAAAAATCTGCCTGCCTATGGCGAAAATTTTCAGGCCTATGCGATCGACCTGCTTGGCTTTGGCCTTTCCGATAAACCCACACCTAACCAGCCCCTGGCCTATACCTTCGAGACCTGGGGGCAGCAAATTGTAGACTTTTGCCGCGAGGTGATTGGCCAGCCCGCCTACCTGGTAGCCAACTCCATCGGCTGCATCGTAGCGCTCCAGGCCGCTGTGGATGGCTCTGAGTGGGTCAAGGGTGTGGTGATGCTCAACTGCTCTATCCGTCTGCTGCACGAGCGCCGTCGGGCCGAAATTCCCTGGCACCAGCGCCTCAGCACTCCCATCGTGCAAAGTATTCTGGGCTATCCCCAGGTCGGGCGCTTCTTCTTCTCCCGCATTGCCCAGCGCAAGGTGATTCGCAATCTGCTGGGTCAGGCCTACCGTCGCCCTGAGGCCATCACCGATGAGCTGGTTGAGGCCATTCTCAACCCGGCCCTCACCGTTGGGGCTGCCGATGTGTTCCTGGCCTTTGTGCGCTACTCCCAAGGCCCCCTGCCCGAAGATCTGCTGCCCCAGGTGCAGTGCCCCGTGTGGATTATCTGGGGCCAAGACGACCCCTGGGAGCCGGTGGCCATGGGTCGTGGCCTGGCACACTATCCAGCCGTTCAGGCGATGGAAGAACTTCCCGGCGTGGGCCACTGCCCCCAAGACGAAGCCCCCGAGCTGGTCAATCCCCTGGTGCTAGGGTGGTTAGCAGAGGCTGAATCATCCTCGGGAATAGAACACAGCTAACCACCCTACCGATGGTGCTGAAATCCCTGCGCAGCTTCGGCAGGGGCAGTGCTCACCGCGCTGTCACCAAACTTGAAATAGTTATGGATCTGAGGCCGGTTCTGGTGCTCAGCTTTGTTTCATTTCTGCCTCATTTCTAAAGTGTCTCTAAAGGTTGGCCATCGATCGCAGTCTGCCTTCTTACCATGGAGACAGCCTGTAGACAAGAACACTAGAGGATTGTCGCCCTCGCTAGACGCCACAGCCCTATCCCACAAGCAAGGAATCCTACGATGGCCGACTACCAACCCGCCGACTCTGCCTTTGCCCTCGATCGCGACTGCACCACCCTCTCTCGCCACGTCCTCGAACAGCTCCACAGCTTTGGCCCCGAGGCCCAAGACCTCAGCGCTCTGATGAACCGCATTGCCCTGGCCGGGAAGATCATTGCCCGCCACCTCAGCCGTGCTGGGCTAATGGAGTCGGCCCTGGGCTTTACGGGCGACATCAACGTCCAGGGCGAAGCCGTCAAGAAGATGGATATCTACGCCAACGACGTATTTATTTCGGTCTTTAAGCAGAGCGGCCTGGTCTGCCGCCTGGCTTCCGAAGAGATGGACACACCCTACTATATTCCCGAAAACTGCCCGATTGGCCGCTATACCCTGCTCTACGACCCCATCGACGGATCATCTAACGTCGATATCAACCTCAACGTTGGCTCGATCTTCTCCATTCGCCGTCAGCAGGGCGACGACCTCGACCAAACCGGCCTCGACCTGCTGCAAGACGGCCGCCAGCAGCTGGCGGCGGGCTACATTCTCTACGGCCCCAGCACTGTGCTGGTGTACTCCATTGGGCGCGGGGTCCATGCCTTTGTGCTCGACCCCAGCCTGGGTGAGTTCATTCTGGCCACCGAGAATATTCAAGTGCCAGCCCACGGCCCCACTTACAGCGTCAACGAGGGCAACTTTTGGCAGTGGGAAGACGCCATTCGCGACTTTACCCGCTATGTGCACCGCCACGATGGCTACTCAGCGCGCTATACCGGGGCGCTGGTGGCTGACTTCCACCGCATTCTTACCCAGGGGGGGGTATTTCTCTACCCCGGCACCACCAAAAAGCCCGAGGGCAAGCTGCGGCTGCTCTACGAGACGGCCCCCCTGGCCTTTTTGATTGAGCAGGCCGGTGGCCGGGCCAGCACCGGCACCGAAGACATTATGGGGGTGGTGCCCGGCGAGATTCACCAGCGCACGCCCTTTTTGGTGGGCAGCCGCGACGATGTGGCCCTGGTAGAGTCGTTCATTCAAGACCACAGCCGCCGCCAGAGCACCCTGCTGACCAATTGAGTGGGGCAAAGGCGTTGGCGTTCGTGAAGCGTTCAGCAGAAAAGCCTCTCTGGATGAGAATCGCCCCGTCCCTTTAAACCCAACTTAAACTGGTTAGGTCAAGCTAAACCGGTAGCCTGGGCTACGCCCTGAGACCTCGATCAGTTGCATTGAATACCGTTTTCAGCGGGTTAATTAAGACCGTCTATAGTCTCATCAGATTTGTAAAATCTGCTGTCAATATAGATTTCGATTTCTGTTATCTGTAGATTGCTGCTGCGATCGCCAATTCAGCCCATACCAGCCTTGTCAGTGCGTCGTTACTAACGTTTACTCCCCACGCTTATGGTGTCCTTGCTTGAAAATCCCCTGCGCACTGGTCTCCAACAAGACCGGATTCCCGAGCCGCAGATTTTGGTCATCTTCGGGGCCTCGGGCGACCTTACCCAGCGCAAAATTGTGCCCGCCATCTACCAGATGCGGCGCGAGCGACGGCTGCCCCCCGAGCTGACGATTGTGGGCGTCGCCCGCCGGGAGTGGACCCACGAGTTCTTTCGCGAGCACCTGCGCGAAGGGGTCGAAGAGTTTGGCAACGGCCTGGGCCATGAGGCCATTTGGAATGACTTCGCCCGAGGGCTGTTTTACTGCCCCGGCGACATCGACAACCCGGCTTCCTATCAGGCGCTTAAAACCCTGCTGGCCGAGATTGACGTGACCAGGGGCACCAAGGGCAACCGGGTATTTTATCTCTCGGTGGCGCCCCGCTTCTTTGGCGAGGCCACCCAGCAGCTGGGGGCCGCAGGCATGCTCAAAGACCCCGACAAACAGCGGCTGATCATCGAAAAACCCTTCGGCAAAGACCTGTCTTCGGCGCGGGTGCTCAACCGGGTCGTGCAAGATGTCTGCGACGAGCGCCAGATTTACCGCATTGACCACTACCTAGGCAAAGAAACCGTTCAAAACCTGATGGTGTTTCGCTTTGCCAACGCCATCTTTGAGCCCCTGTGGAACCGGCAGTTTGTCGATCACGTGCAGATTACCGTGGCCGAAACCGTGGGCCTAGAGGGCCGCGCGGGTTACTACGAAACCGCCGGAGCGCTGCGCGACATGGTGCAAAACCACCTGATGCAGCTCTTCAGCCTCACCGCGATGGAAGCCCCCAACTCCCTCGATGCCGACGCCATTCGCAACGAGAAGACTAAGGTGCTGCAAGCCACCCGCCTCGCCAATATCGACGACATTAGCCAGTCGGCGGTGCGCGGCCAGTACTCCGGCGGCTGGATGAAAGGCCAATCGGTACCGGGCTATCGCGAAGAAGAGGGGGCCAATCCCAACTCCACGGTGCAGACCTTTAGCGCCATCAAGCTCGAAATCGACAACTGGCGCTGGAAAGGGGTGCCCTTTTACATGCGCACCGGCAAGCGGATGCCCAAGAAGGTAAGCGAAATTTCTATCCACTTCAAAGATGTGCCCCACTTGATGTTTCAGTCTGCCGCTCAGCAGATGAATCACAATGTGCTGGCCCTGCGGATTCAGCCCGACGAGGGCATCTCCATGCGCTTTGAGGTGAAGACGCCGGGGAACTCGCTGAGGACGCGATCGGTGGATATGGACTTTCGCTACGATGCTGCCTTTGGCCAGGCCAACACCGATGCCTACGCCCGCCTAATCGTGGACTGCATGCTGGCCGACCAAACCCTGTTTACTCGGGGCGACGAGGTCGAGGCCTCGTGGCGACTGCTGACCCCCCTGCTCGAAGCCTGGGATGCCCCCGCTGATCCCAAGACTATTCCCTTATACGAAGCGGGCACCTGGGGGCCCATGGAGGCCGAGTTTTTGCTGAACAAAGACGGTCGGCGCTGGCGACGCCTTTAACTAAGTTTTGAATTTTAAGGTTTGAGTTTTGAATTAAGGCTCAATTTCCCTATTCAAAACTCAAAACCAAGCACTTAAAACTAAAAACTCCCAACTCCCCTTTACCCCTAACCTTCCTATGACTACGACTCCCATCGTTGCTCTACAAAAGCCCAAAGATATTTCTCTAGATGAAATCGAATCAGAGCTACACAATATTTGGCGCCAGCAAGACTCGGGGATGGCCGCCCCCATGGCGACCCGGGCCACCACCTTCACCATGGTGATCTACGAACCCGAAGAGGTGCAGCAGATTTTGGCAGCGCTGGGTTTTTATACCGGCTTCATCGACAGTAACCACGGCAACCAGACCCGCGAGGCCATTCGCCAGGCCCAGATGGCTTACGATCTGAGGGTTACGGGCCGGGTTGATCCCCCCACCCTGGCTCGATTGCGTCAGGAGTACGCCCGGCTTTCTGAGGCTCAAAAACAGTATCCCAACCTCGATCAGCGGGGATTTAGCCTGAGCGAATCGATTTCGGCCCACAATCCCTGTCGCATCATCAGTCTTTGCCCCACGTTTGGAGAAGACACCGGGGTCACGGCCCAGGTCTCGGTGTACTGCCCGGTGCAAAAAAAAGGGACTGGCAATTTGGTGTGCTGTGAGTACATCAACCTGCGCGGCACCAAGGCCGCCCTGGGCCGAGTTAGCGACCTGATTGCCTCGTTGATTTTGCCGGAGCTGCCCAAGTTTGTCTGGTGGAAGGCCACCCCCAGCCCCGAGCAGCTGATCTTTCAAAACCTGGCGAAGTCGAGCAACTGCATTATTGTTGACTCGAGCTACTTCAGCGATGCCGAGGCCGAGCTGCAAAAGATGCAGGCGCTGATCGAAGCGAGTACCTACATTGCCGACCTCAACTGGCACCGTCTGGCACCGTGGCAGGAGCTGACCGCCGCCGCCTTTGACCCCCCTGAGCGGCGCGAGTCGCTGGTGGATGTAGACCTCATCAGCATTGACTACGAGCAAGGCAATGCGGCCCAGGCGCTGCTGTACCTGGGCTGGTTTGCCAGCCGCCTGGGCTGGCAGCCGATCAATTACGTCGAAGAAGGCGGCGTTTACAACATCAAGAAAATTCATTTCAAAGGCACCAACGGTCTAGACATTGAGGCAGAGCTGGCGGGCATTCCAGTGGCAGACTCCGGGGAAGTGGTGGGCGACCTAACTGGGCTACGGCTGGCCTCCACCGACAAAAACGCCAACTGCTGCACGATTTTGTGCTCTGAGACCACTGGCTGCATGCGCATGGAGGCCGGGGGCGGTGCCCAGGCCTGTCAGGTGGAGCAGGTCACGGCGCTGTCTGACCAGAAGGCTGACTTTATGCTGGGGCAGCAGCTCCAGCGCTGGGGCGAGGATGTGCTCTACGAAGAGAGCCTGGCCATGGTGGCGAAGATCATGACCCTGCTGGGGAGATAAGGGTAGAGGACTGGGGCGAGGGTGGGCTAAATCCATTACAGTGACATCCATGGCGTTGGAGTTGGGTTGATGTCGCTGCCCCCCATGGCTACGGAAACACTGACGGTGGGCCAGGTTCCGCTGCGGCTGCTGCCCCAGCGGGCGATTTATATCGAGTCGCTCAAGCTGCTGCTGGTGTCGGATGTCCACCTAGGTAAGGCGGAGACCTTTCAGCATCATGGGCTGCCGGTGTCTAGCCAGGTTAACCAGGCCACAATCCAACGACTGGAGGAGTTGTGTGCCCAATACAGGCCGGAGGCACTGTGGATTTTGGGTGACCTGTTCCACGGACGCGAGGGCCTGAGCGATGGGGTGATCGACCATTGGCTCAAATTTTTGCACCGGACTCAGGTGAGTGCCCACCTCATTCTCGGCAACCACGATCGCCATCTGCAAGACACCCTCACCCAGCTCTCGGTAGAGTGCTGGATAGAGGCAGTGGAGGTCGATGGCATACTGCTGAGCCACGAGCCAGATTTAAACCCCGATCGCCTGAATATCTGCGGACACATTCACCCCTGCTTTCGGTTGAAGATGGGGTGCGATCGCCTGCGCCTGCCCTGCTTTCACTGGCAGCCCCGGCAGCAACAGCTGACGCTGCCCTCCTTTGGGGAATTTACCGGCGGCTACGACATTGCTCTAGCAGCGGGGGAGGTGGCCTATGTGGTGGCGGAGGGGGCGGTGGTGGGGTTTGGGAAGTGATGGGCGTGGGAGGTAGGGAGTGATGGGGCTAGGCATGGGTAGCTAGAGGCATGGCAAATGGGCCAATCTAAAATCCCCCATCTAAAATCTAAAATCTAAAATCCCCTGGGGTCAAACGCTATGCTAGGTTTCTGGGTTTCTGAGGGGCACAGCGATGACAAAGGCCAAAGTATGGATGGTGGTGGCGCTCTGTAGCATTGCCATCGCAGTGGCAGCGATCGCCGTCGCCATCGGGCGGCGCAATGATCCCGCCGTAGTGATGCCCACTAGTCCCGACGAGGAGCAGCCAGCGGTGGTAGACCCCGCTGAGCCAGCCCCAGGAACAGGCCCCGGAACAGGAACTACGCCAAACCCCAACCCACCGGAGCCTGGGGTGGGGGGTATTGGAACAGCGGTGAACCCGCCTGAGGAAGCCCAGCTGATCGCCGACCAGCCTGGGTCGCAGATCAATTTGCGATCGCAGCCCACCACCGACTCCGACTCTAAAGGCTACGGTCTAGTGGGCGACCCGGTGATGCTGCTGCGATCGACTACGGCCAGCGACGGCACCTGGTACTTCGTCAAATTTGATAAGTCTGGGGCCGAGGGCTGGATTCGCGGCGATTTTATCAATACTGAAGGGCGGGCCACCCCCCTGTCGCAGCGGGCCGACGACAGCAACACCTGCGAGGGAGTGATGGAGGGCATGGCCGTCACCGCCTTTTACGATACCAACGGGTTTCATCTAGTGCGCTTCGTCAATTTAGAAACCAAAAACACCTTCGACGCCACCCTCAGCCGCCAGGGCAGCAGCAACGCTGGGCAGCCCCTATATCAGGGCAGCGCCAGCCCGCCTACCGGTGGCAGCTACCCGGTGGCGCTCACCGATCTCTCCGGCGGCAACCCCCGCAGTGGTTCTCAGGTGAGCGTGGATTATACGGGGATTGAGGGGAGTGCGACCTGTGAGTAGGTGAGTAGGTGAGTAGGTGGGTGGATGAGTAGGTGGGTGGGGGCTGATAAGATTGGAGCGTGAAGCCGCCACCTAAGGAGCACTCCCATGGCCTCAGAACTCAGTGCCGAAGAACAACAGGAGCTAGACACCCTGCGGCAGATTGTCGAGCAGGCGATCGCCGATGGGGTGCTCACCCAGGCCGAGCGGGATACGATTACGACGGCTATGCGGGCCGATGGCCAAGTTACCTTTGAGGAGCTAGAGCTGGTGCGGCAGCTCGTCAGCGATAAGGTCGCCGCCGGAGAGCTGACACTCGAAAAGTCTGCCGGAATGTGAGCGAACCTTGACGAATTCTATAGCTGGGGGCGCTGTCTATGTCCAGCGGCTTGCCCCAATGGGCAATGCTCCGTGCTGGAGCGGATCGATCGCTGCGATCGCCCCCCCTACAACATCCCGACTGCTTCCCTTAAACCCCAGGTTGAATGTCTTCTGAAGCTTTACCCGCCGCTGTGGCGATCGTGCACGAATGGCTCGTTAGCCGAGCGGGGTCAGAAAAAGTCGTCGAGCAAATGCTGGCGGTGTGCCCTGGGGCAGATGTCTTTAGCCTGGTGCAGTTCTTAGAACCTGAGGCAGCGTCCCTAATCCCTCCAGGAACTCGGGTCGAGACCTCCTTCCTGCAAAGCCTGCCCGGTGCGCGGCGGCATTTTCGTCAATATTTGCCGCTCATGCCCATAGCGGTTGAGCAGTTTGACCTCTCGGCCTACGATCTGGTGCTCTCCAGCAACCACGCCGTGGCTAAGGGAGTGCTCACCCGGCCCCATCAGCTCCACGTCAGCTACGTACACACACCCATTCGCTACGCCTGGGATTTGCAGCACCAGTACCTCCAGCAGGCTGGGCTCACCCGAGGAGCCAAAAGCGCCCTCACCCGGCTGATTTTGCACTACTTACGCCTGTGGGATCTGGCCGCCGCCCATCGGGTTGACTGCTTTGTAGCCAACTCGCGCTACGTCGCCCGCCGCATTTGGAAAACCTACCGTCGCCCCGCCACGGTAATCTATCCCCCGGTGGCGGTCGATCGCTTTTGCTGGCAGCAGCCCCGCGACGATTTCTTTCTCACGGTGTCGCGCTGTGTGCCCTACAAGCGAGTCGATCTCACCGTGGCGGCCTTTAACCGCCTCGGGCTGCCCCTGGTGGTGATTGGCGACGGGCCAGCCCTGGCTGAGCTCCAGCGAGCGGCCAAGCCCAATATCACCTTTTTGCGGAACTCTACGGACGCGGTGGTGTCAGATCATATGGAGCGTTGTCGAGGGTTTATTTTTCCGGCGGAAGAAGACTTTGGCATCACGGTAGTCGAAGCCCAGGCAGCGGGGGCACCGGTGATTGCCTACGGTCAGGGCGGCTGTGTCGAAACCGTACTGCCCGGAAAAACTGGGATACTGTTTAGCCAGCAAACCGTCGATCATCTGGTTCAGGCCGTGGAGCATTTTGCCCAGCACGGGGTCGAGTGTGGGGCCGAAGCCATTCGTCACCACGCCGAAACCTTCTCTGAGGCAAGATTTCGCCAGGAATTAACCACCTATTTGGCACATACATGGCTGAAATTTCAGCAGGGCAATGAATTAGAGTAGTGTCGGTGTTTCAGGAGTGTTGGGGAAATTTATGTTTCCTCTCGAGCGTACGGTTCATCCAATAATGCTGTCCTTGAGGATGTCAACCCGCTCCTTGCCGATGGTTGCCCTCCTCAGTCTGTCTGATTTGCTGGCTCTGGCCCTGGCTGGTAGTGCTGGGGTTCACCTACGGTTGGCTTTTGACGGGCAGTATCTACCCAGTCTCTACGGCCAGCTGTGGCCAATTTTGGGCGTGTTTTTGCTGGCCTATGCCGTGGCCGGGCTGTACCCAGCGGTGGGCCTGAGCCCCGTCGATGAGCTGCGGCGCATTTGCCTATCCACCACCTTTACCTACTTAGTGCTAGCGGCGGGGCTTTTTCTCACCCGCGAGAGTGAAACCTACTCGCGGGGAGTATTTTTGCTGGCCTGGCTGCTGTCGTTGGTCACGGTGCTGACCGGGCGGCTGATGGTGAAGCAGTGGTTTGCTCGCTACCCCTGGTGGGGCTACCAGGTACTCATTTTGGGGGGTGGGCGCACTGGCGAACTGGTGATTCAAACCCTGAAAAATCAGCCGGAGTTTGGCCTAAAACCCGTGGCCGTCCTGGATGACAGCCGGGTGCATGAGGGCAGCCTGTGCGGCGTGCCCATTGTGGGGCCATTGTCGGCCGCACCGCACCTGGCCCTGCGTCACGATATTCATTACGCTATTGTGGCGATGCCTGGAGTGCAGCGGGAAAAACTGCTGCGGGTGCTAGAGCTGTATGGTCGCACCTTTCCCCATTTGTTGATGATTCCTGACCTGTTTGGGATCGCCAGCCTGTGGGTCAGCTCAAAAGACCTAGGCGGTATTTTGGGCCTAGAAATTCGGCAACAGCTGCTGCTGCCGGGGCCACGCCTGCTCAAAACCCTGCTGGACTTGGTGTTGACCCTGGTTATTGGCCTGGGTTTGCTGCCGGTGCTGGTGGTAATTGCGGTCTTGGTTAAGCTCGATTCGCGGGGGCCGATATTTTACGGTCAGCCGCGTTTGGGGCAAAATAGCGTGCCCTTTACCGCCTGGAAGTTTCGCTCGATGATGCCCAATGCCGAGCGGGTGCTCGATCGCTACCTAGACGAAAATCCTGACCTGCGAGAGCAGTGGGAGCGTGACCACAAGCTGCGCTATGACCCGCGCATTACCCGTGTCGGTCGGTTTTTACGCCGTACCAGCCTCGATGAGCTGCCCCAACTGTGGAATGTGCTGCGGGGTGAGATGAGCCTGGTTGGCCCCCGCCCGATCGTGACGGAGGAAATTGCTCGCTATGCCGATAAGTACAGCCTTTACACGAAGGTGCTGCCGGGGCTGACGGGGCTGTGGCAGGTGTCGGGGCGCAACAATGTGTCCTACGACGAGCGGGTCAACCTCGATGCCTACTACGTGAGAAACTGGTCAGTCTGGTTAGACATTTATATTCTGCTGAGAACAGTGTGGGTGGTTGTAATTGGCGATGGAGCCTACTAGGGGAAAAGGGTTTGGGGCCGGTAGCTTGGCCCTGGAACGGTTGGTGCTGGCGAGTTTGGTGGCGTTGCCCTACATCGTCTACGGGGCGATCGCGGGGTTGGTCTGGTTTTTGCTGGTGAGCCTGTACCAGGGTTGGCGGGCGATTGGGCGATTGCTCTACACCCAGGGCTGGCTGTGGCTGGCCCTGGGCCTTGGGGTCAGCGTGGCGCTCTCCCAGGCTCCGGGAGAGTCGGCTTTGCAGGCGCTTAACTTTGTGCCGTTTTTTGTCTTATACGGGGCGATCGCCATTGCAGTGCCCCAGTTCCGCCAGCCCTGGGCGACGCTGCACAACTGGGCCGTTGCACTATTGGTGGCGACTGTACCCGTCAACCTGGCGGCGATCGCGGAGTTTTATCTGCGATCGCCCGGTGGCCTAGCTCGCTGGGGCAGCCATCCTCGGCTGGCCTGGCTCTATGAGCAGACCGACTACGGCCAGCGGGCCAGCGCGGTGTTTGGCCACCCCAATGCCCTGGCCAACTACCTGGTCATTGTGTTTGGCCTGGGGCTAGGGCTCTGTGCCTACTATCTCAACCGCCTTGGCCTCAACCGCCCTGAACTGCGGGCTAAAAGCATTTGGATTTGCGCTGCCACAGCCCTAGTGCTGGTGGGCATTTACTGCTCCGGCTCGCGCAATGGGCTGCTGATCGCGGGCCTTCAGCTGCTGCTGTTTGGCGGCCTGCTGCGGCCCTACCGCTATATTTTTTGGGCGGGGCTAGGGGCGATCGCGCTGCTCACCGTCAGCGCCCTGATCTGGGGAATCGGTGGCCGCACCCTGCCCGAAGCCTTAGCCACCGTCTCCCTACGCTTTAGCGTCTGGCGTTTAGCCCTCGACATGATTCCACAGCACCCCTGGTTTGGCACGGGCCTGGGCACCTTCAAGCTGCTCTACGACCCAGCCGACTTTCCGGTGGCTGGTGACTTTTTACCCCATGCCCATAACCTGTGGCTCATGCTCGCCGCCGAAGCCGGTATTCCCGTCGCCCTAGGGTTTACGGCAATAGTGGGGTGGATATTGGGGCGGGGTACCTTTACTCTGGTTGCGGTGCCGCTTCCCCCTGACGCCATGGCCCTGTTGGCAGGCTACCTCACTGGCTTTGGCGGCACCGCAGCCTTCGCCATCTTTGATCTGGCCTTTTACGATGGCCGCATCAATATTTTGGGATGGCTGCTGCTGGGCTGCATTCAGGCCATGGCGTACCTAACATTGAGTGCTAAATCAGCTTCACGAGCCGAAGACCAAAGTACAGCCCAATGGCCGTACCTACCATGACCGACAAAAACAGCACGTAGGCGACTACACCACCCATAATTTCTCTCTCCACAACGGTTACGACTTTCTATTGAACCACGGCGGGGGGAGTGGGGGAGTGGGTTATGGAGTTTTGAGTTTTGAGTTTTGAATTGATAACTCAAGATTCAAAACTGAGCACTCAAAACTTCCCTCCCCTACGCGCTAAAGTTTGAAAACACCTCCCTCCCCCTGGCCCTCCCTATGAAATCCGTTATCCCTGTGCCGCTGCCGAGCAACCCTTACAATGTGGTGGTAGCCACAGGGGGCATTGATCATCTGGGCAGTTGGCTTGCTGGGGGAGAGTCACCGCTGGTGAAGCCGGGGCAGAAGCTGCTGCTGGTGTCGAATCCGGCGATTTTTAAGCGGTATGGCGATCGCGCCCTAGCCTCCCTCACCCAATCGGGCTACGCCGTCGAAACCTGTCTGCTGCCCGCTGGGGAACGCTACAAAACCCTCAGCTCGCTGCAAAAAATCTACGATGCGGCTCTGGACTTTTACCTGGAGCGCAAGTCGGCCATGGTCGCCTTGGGGGGCGGCGTAATTGGCGATATGACGGGCTTTGCCGCCGCCACCTGGCTGCGGGGGGTGAGCGTGGTGCAGGTGCCCACCTCGCTGCTAGCCATGGTAGACGCTTCCATTGGCGGTAAGACCGGCGTCAACCATCCCCGAGGCAAAAACCTGATTGGGGCGTTCCATCAGCCTCGTCTGGTGATGATCGACCCTACGGTCCTCAAAACCCTGCCCGTACGCGAATTTCGAGCGGGGATGGCGGAGGTAATTAAGTACGGCGTGATTTGGGATAGAGACCTGTTTGAAACTCTAGAGGCCGCGCCCCGCCTCGACCAGTACCGCTACCTGGGGGACGAGCTGCTGCACACCATTTTGACGCGATCGTGCCAGGCCAAGGCCGATGTGGTGTCTCAGGATGAGCGGGAGGCGGGGCTGCGGGCAATTCTCAACTATGGGCACACCATTGGCCACGCGGTCGAAAGTCTGATGAACTATCGCGGGGTCAACCACGGAGAGGCGGTGGCGATCGGGATGGTGGCGGTCGGCAAAATCGCCACGGCCCGCAACTACTGGACAGCCGACGAGGAAACGCGACAGCTGAAGCTGATTGAGAAAGCGGGGCTTCCCACGCAAATTCCTGCCCAGCTGGCTGCTAAAGACATTATCTCGCTGCTCCAGGGCGACAAAAAAGTGGAGGATGGCCAGGTTCGCTTTGTGATGCCCGATGGGTTGGGCGCGGCCAAGGTGACGGGCGACATTACCCGCCAGCAGATTTTGGCGGCCCTGGCAAACGAGTGATACTACGAAAAAACCAGGTCTCTTGCCTTCGACGGTCGTAGCCAGTTGGTAGATACAGACTTCGGTAAAATGAGACATTACCCGTCAGCAATCCGCCATGCAAACCCAAGACCGTCCGATTTCTGTTCCTGCCCCTGGTTTGGCTTACCCCAGCCGCAGCGCTAGCGTGAGCCGCACCACCGGGGAAACCGACGTGCAGGTAAGCCTCAACTTGGATGGCACTGGGCAGTGTGAGGCCAAGACGGGCATCCCGTTTCTCGACCACATGCTGCACCAGATTTCGTCCCACGGGTTGATTGATCTGGAGGTGCGGGCCACGGGCGATATTGAAATTGACGACCACCACACCAATGAGGATGTGGGCATTACCCTGGGGATGGCGCTGCACCAGGCCCTGGGCGATCGCAAAGGCATTACCCGCTTTGGCCATTTCGTCGCGCCCCTCGATGAATCGCTGGTACAGGTGGCGCTAGATTTTTCGGGTCGCCCCCACCTCAGCTACGGCCTAGAGATTCCGACCCAGCGGGTGGGCACCTACGACACGCAACTGGTGCGCGAGTTTTTTGTGGCGGTGGTCAACCACAGCCAGATGACCCTGCACATTCGCCAGCTCGATGGCATTAACTCGCACCACATCATTGAGGCGACGTTTAAAGCCTTTGCCCGCGCCATGCGTATGGCCACCGAAGTTGACCCCCGCCGGGCACACCTCATTCCCAGCTCAAAGGGCGTGATCTAGTCATCAATTCATTTGAGAGAATGCTCCCTACCAATAGGAGTGTTCTCTCAAACGAACGCGAAGCCTTTGGGGATTGATAGTGGAGTAATGTCCAAACGTGGCGCAACGATAGGGTGAAGCTCCGTCAACGCAACGCAATGCACCAATCAGATAGGTGGCTGATTAAGTGCGTCGAGAAGTCCAACGTATAGTCTCTTGCCAATTCGTCCAGCCTGCAACAGTTCAGCAAAATTTGCTTGGGCCACGGTTGAAGAAATGACTTGCTCTCGATAAGCCTTCAAAATCTGCCCTGCCAAACCAGAAAACTTTAGGCCAAGGGTTTGTGCGACTTGCCGGCCCTGTTCTTCCTCAATCAACAAAGATAGGTGCTGCTTCCAGGCTAATTGAATAGCTTCCCTTTCACCGATATCCAACAGCTCGTATCCAGGGAATGGTTCCACAATAGAGATCTCAACAACCGAGACAAAATTCCCAAGATTGTAATGCTTGCGGTAAGTATCCCAGGTTGAAAACATCCCTTGGTAAAGTTCCTGGGCAACAGCCTCTGGAACTATTATTTGACGATAAAGCTGCTGCATCCAACCATAACCATCGGCTAGCTTTTCTAGGCTGATCAGAGGCCCAGTATCGCTAACGATGACATCCACAGCCATTACGCACTTAGCTCAAAGTCAAGATTGTCGTCACTGTCTACCAAAACCGAAAACCCATAGTGAGGCAGCATCTCTTCAAAAGATCGACGAGTTACGTTTAAAATTTGGCACGCCTGATGCGCCGACAACTTACCTGTCGAATACAGCACAGCCATCAACGCTTCTTTGACATAGCTTGAGTCAATATTTACCGAGTCTGGCAGTTCAAGCTGTACCTGCATGAGAAAGTATCCCTACCTGATCCAGTGACACTATTATGACGTATCGTCCTGCTCAACCGGATATTAATAACGAAGGGTTCTCTAGCCCCAGCGGCGTCCACTTACCTCACAGAGGCCAGTGCCTCAATCGGTTCCCCGGTTAGGCTAAAGGGGCGCACTTCGGTAATCTTGACCGGTACGAGTTCGCCCTTCAGCACCGCAATATCGCCAGGGAAGAAGGCGAGGCGGTTGCCTCGGGTGCGGCCCATCACCTGGGCAGGATTTTTGGGATTAGCGGCCTCGACAAGCACCTCTTCGGTGCGGCCCTGGTAGCGCTGCGATCGCTCCGCCGCCTTCGTATTCACCAAATGGTTCAGTCGCTGGAGGCGATCGGCCTTCACCTCTTCAGAGAGCTGGTTTTCCCACAGGGCGGCGGGGGTGCCGGGGCGGGGGGAATAAGCCGCCGTGTTGAGCTGGTCGAAGGCAATGTCGTTGACCAGCTCCATGGTGCGCTGAAACTGCTCCTCGGTTTCGCCAGGGAAGCCGACGATCGCATCGGCACTAATGGCCGCATCGGGCAGGTAGCGACGCACGGTGTCGATAATGCGGCGATATTTTTCGTGGGTGTAGCCCCGCGCCATGGCCTTCAGCACGTCGTTGTCGCCCGACTGAAAGGGAATGTGGAAGTGTTCGCACACCTTGGGCAGCTCGGCGCAGGCGCGAATTAGCCGCTCGGTGAAGTAGCGAGGGTGGCTGGTGGCAAAGCGAATGCGCTCGACGCCGGGCACATCGTGAACGTGGTACAGCAAGTCGGTAAAGGTGTGCTGATGCCGTCCCTCCAGGGTAGAACCGGGCAGATCGCGCCCGTAGGCGTCGATGTTTTGGCCCAGCAGGGTCACTTCTTTGAACCCCTGACGACCCAGCTCAACCATCTCGGCACGGATGGCTTCGGGCGTGCGGGACTGCTCGACGCCGCGCACCCCCGGCACCACGCAGTAGGTGCAGCGCTCGTTGCAGCCGTAGATCACATTTACCCAGGCGGTGATAGTGCTGTCGCGCCGGGGCTTGGTGATGTCTTCCATGATGTCCACCTCTTCGGTGGCGACGACCTGGTTGCCGTCGAATACCTGCTCTAGCAGGTCTTGCAGGCGGTTGGCGTGCTGCGGCCCCATCACCAGGTCGAGTTCGGGCACCCGGCGCAGCAGGGCTTCGCCTTCTTGCTGGGCGACGCAACCGGCCACAATTAGCGTCAGGTCGGGGTTTTCGTGTTTGCGCTTGGCCTGGCGACCCAGGTATGAGTAGACCTTTTGCTCGGCGTTGTCGCGAATGGTGCAGGTGTTGTAGAGCACCACATCGGCGTCGTAGGGGTCGTCGGTCCAGGTGAGGCCCATGGTGTCGAGAATGCCGGCCATACGCTCGGAGTCGGCCTTGTTCATCTGGCAGCCGAAGGTGGTGATGTGATATTGACGAGCAGAACCGGCCATAGGTCTTGGCTTTGGGGATAGCAACAACGCAGCTTTCTATTTTAGCGCTATGGCTCTGCATCACCGGAGTTAACGGCTAAATTCGTTCAGCTAGTCCATTAATCGTCAATGCGATCGCCAAAAAAGGCACAGGTTATTCACCCGTGCCCCTCTCGTTTTTTGATGTTGACTAACCCAAAGCGTTAGCCCTAAAGACTCGTTAGCTCTGAAAATTCAACCCTTCAACTAGGCCATCCGTAGCTACTTAAGAGCTAGTTACCAAAGGCATCTTTGACATTGTCGATGGCGTTTTCAATGGCGTTTTTGGTGTTGTCAACGGCGTCTTGGGTGCGGCTGGCATCTTTGTCTGCCCGCTCTTGAATGCGAGCGGCATCGCGCTTGGCTTTGTCTGCGATCGCACTATCGTTATCGGTGGCGCGATCGACTTTGCGAGCGTTGTCGGAGGCCGCTTGTTTAACGGTATCTCTGGCATCGCGAACAAAGCCCTTGGTGCGTCCGGCATCTTTGCTGGCTTTGCCCTGGGCTTCGCTGCCCACGTCTGCCACTGCAATCAGCGTGTTGTTAGCAGGGGCGGCCATGGCCGAGAGGTTGGCGACGAATGCGCCCTGCCACAGCAGCGCCACGGCCATTACACCCAACAAGGCTTTGGCCATCCAGCGACCTGCGATCGCCAGCGACTCGGTCAAAGAATTTAGCATCATAGAATACAATCTCAACGAAATTAGTACTCTATTTGTACTTGATTGAGTTCTCTAGCTGAATCAGCCCTAGGGGGTGGGTCTTCTCTATCGCAAGGCGTTGATTAGGTTTGGCACTCGGCATCAGCGCCTTCCCAGAGTTCAGTAATGGGTATCGTTTGGCCGGTCATAGCTTCGTCCCAGCCCTGGCGGAAACTTTCTTCGGCACTTTTGAGGGTGACAAATTCTCCAGCCTGGTACTCAGCGTAGGCTGTAGCTACTTCAGCTTCTTCTTCGGGGTCGAGGGTTTCGTTTGTGGAGTCATGGAGATCGGCATCGAGAAACTCCCAGAGGCGTTGCTTGTCGGCGGGGCTGAGTTTGGCGATCGCTTGCAGAAGAAAGTCGAAGGGAATTGTGAGGTTAAAGGTCTTGCTCATAGAACTTTCTCCGTCAGCGCTTGGGATACCGGCCTGGACGAGGGGTTAGCCTGAATTTAGCAATGGTGTGATTATTGTATCAATGCCCTTTGGCGGACAGCGATCGCAGCCACGGCAAAGAGGGCACTGCCTATCAGTAAAGAGAATGGTCGATCGCCCCAATGCAGCCTACTAGACTTACCTGATTTCAAGGAAGATTGGGCTAACAGAGCAGCTTAAGTTTAAGGCAGGTTGCTTTTGACGGTCATAGAGCACAACTCCTTCGGTGAGCACCTGGTGGGAAAAGCTGCCGGGCACGTGCTCCCACTGCTTGAGGGTCTGGGCGGAGCGGACGACGATGTCGATGGGTTCGGTGTAAGTTTCGGCCAGCATTTTGAGGATGGGTGCGCTGCGCTGCCCCCGAGGGGGTAGGGTTTCTACAACAACGAGAAGATCTAGGTCGCTGTGGGGGTGGGCTTCGCCACGGGCATAGCTACCAAAAAGAATGATTTTCTCAAGTTGGAAATAATCGGCTATGCGATCGCCAATTTGTTGAATGGTGGCTTGGGTGAGCATATCAGATCGCTTGCAGAAGAAAGTCGAAGGGAATGGTGAGGTTGAAGGTCTTGCTCATAGAACTTACTCCGTCAGCGCTTGGGATACCGGTCTGGACGAGGGGTTTAGCCTGAACTTAGCAACGGTGCAATTATTGTATTAATTCCCTTTGGTGGACAGCGATCGCAGCCACGGTAGGGTGGGCAATGCCCACCAATGAATGCCCACCAATGGAGAGAATGGGCGATCGCCCCAATGCAACCTGCTGAACTGGCTTGGTTTAAAAATCAGACATCTTGAATTTCTATATCATTAGAATTGTCCAGAAAACTGTCAATGAGGTGTTGCAAAGAATGGATATATAAGCTCATTTCTTCGTAGCCTTGAGGACCATTGATGACATTAATAGCACCATCTTTTCCAAGATGAAAGATTAAGCTAATTTGCTTTGAGAAAGTCTTTGCTTTCCCAAAGCGACGCATCTCATGATGGGGGTCGATCAATATATCAGAGGAGTTAGAGGAATTTATCAGCTTAGATCTTATGACTACCTCCCAGAAGGCTTCATTGTCACGAAGTAATATTCCCCGAAAAGGCTTCTTAGATCTTTTGGCTCTCTCGATACATCTCTCGAAAATCAGCTTGTTAATCCTCTCTCTTACTCTGATGTCATAATGAATTCCATGCATCAATTGATACTTATCTCGATCAAGCTCAATTTCCTTAATTTCCTGAAAGGCTTCATCTATTTTTCCTTGCTGAATCAATAGAGATAGATTTATTGTTAAACTTTTCTCAAATTCTTCAGGATCCCCATAAGTATATTGAATATATTCAGCGTCCTGAAAAATCATGTCCAATCTATGCTTTGAATCAGGTCCAAACAGTTCAAGCTTTTCAATTTTCTCGACAGCCTCATCAATGCTTCCTTGCTGTATTAACAAAACTAAGTCTAATTTTATGCCGCTTATATACTTAGCAAGATCTCCAGATGCATTTTTAATGTGCATAGTACCTTCAATCGCTTTATCTAATCTAGCTTTCAAGTCAGGGCTAGCTAGTGCAGCCCAGAGCTCTTGTTTTAGGTCTCGCCTTTTTGCAGCACACTTTCGACAGGCTAATGATTTTCCTTCAAGCAAATATCGTCTTTGAACTGCTTTTTCTATGCCACAACCTTGACATCTACAATAGCAACCAACTTTATCTTCCTGCTTAAGAATGAGCCAAAGTCCCAATTCTTTTCCCACTAAAGTCGAAGCTATTTTTGGGTATAGTCTAAGACTGTGTTTTTTTAGATATAAGCTGGCTTCCGTAGGATTCATATTAGAGCGTTTAGCAAATTGCTTTACTGTGGTTATCTTTTCACTCTGTATAATTTCATCCCACTCTTGATAAGCTTCTTCTTTCTGTGATCTAAGAACATCTCCTTGAACCTTGCCAGTATCAACTTCAAGTCGGCAAAGAATCTGATTCACTTTCTCAGAGGAAATATTGGCAGCTTTACCAGCGTCATAGATACTGCCAGTGTTAAAGAAGACTTCCAAAACACGTCTGTTTTTTATCGTAAAGCTTAAAGGATCATGATTGGGGCAGTATTTTTCAACATTAGAAGCAAAAACCTTATCTTTTATCTTTGCTTGGTGCTTTGATAATTTTTCTTCCATTTCAAGTCTCCAAAATCTGTTTTAAGAGATTTTTTGTAAGATCAACTTCGGTGTGGTGCATTGCTCGCTGCACTGCGCGAATGCACCCTACGGTTGATCGGGGTCTTGGTTTTTGAGCATATTGCCCAGGTAGAGGTGGACAAAAGCCTTGGCAGCCTCGCCGTCTAAGCCTTTTAGGGCTTCAACAATATCTGCTACTGTCTCTGCTGTTGGATCGCGTTCTTCGTGGAACCATTTGTAGATCGCCGATCGCTGCAAGCCCATCTTCACGGCAAGGCTATTTTGGCTAATGCCGTACTGCGTAAGGACTTCCCGTAGCGCTTTGCCTGCTCTTCCCATGCTCCTATCGTCCCAAAGGAGCAGAGCATCGTAAATGTAATCGCAAGAGATGACATCCTTGCAATGGATGCTGTATGATGCGCTTGTCATCTTAAGCGATTACATAAAGGTGTCCCTATGCCGCAAGCGTTTATGCCTTCAATCCTGTCGAACCCCGCTCTGCAAGTCACCACCGAACCCGCTGCCGAGCCAGGGCGCGAGGTCATTCGCATCTTGGTGATTGGCAGCGCCCACGGCGTAGAGCGCATCATCCACGAACTCTATCGCCTCGGCTTTGCCGAAGTGCGCGAATGGAGCAAACCCCAGCCCACCGGGCGCATCAACGAAATCATGCGCGTACTCACCCGCTACGTACTAGCGGAGTAGAGCCGGTGGGCTGGGGTCAGCTTGCCTTGTCAACGGCCCTAGGCCGCCATTTGCTCAAAGTAGTTGTCGAGAAACCCTAGGGCGTGGTTACGGAGTTCGTAGTACTCTTTGGACTCGCGCAGGGCAGTGCGATCGCGCGGGTGGTCAAACGGCACCTCCAAAATTTCGCCAATCTGGGCATTGGGGCCATTGGTCATCATCACAATGCGATCGGCCATATAAATCGCCTCATCCACATCGTGGGTAATCATCATCACCGCCTGGGGGTTGCGCTCCCAAATATCCAGCACCTGGCGCTGAAGGTGGCCTCGGGTAAGGGCGTCGAGGGCACCAAAGGGTTCATCCATCAGCAGCATTTTGGGCCGAATCGCCAGAGCCCGAGCAATGCCCACCCGCTGCTTCATGCCGCCCGACAGCTCGTCGGGGTATTTCTCGGCAGCAGGGGTGAGGTTCACCATCGCCAGGTGTTCTTCCACCAGGTCAGTGCGATCGCGCGGCGAGAGATGGTCACACACCTCATTCACCGCCAGCCGCACATTTTCGCGCACCGTCAGCCAGGGCAGCAGCGAATACTGCTGAAACACCATCATGCGATCGGCCCCCGGCTTTTTAATCGGGTTCCCCTCCAAAAACACCCCGCCAGAGGTAGCCTGCTCTAGGCCGCTGACAATCTTGAGCAGCGTCGATTTGCCACAGCCCGAGTGACCAATAATGGCAATAAACTCATTGGCCCCAACGGTGAGGTTGATATTGTCGAGCACCACCGTAGGGTCGCCGCCAGCGGTAGGGTAGGCCTTCACCAGGTCTTGAACCACTAAAAAATCTGTTTCAAACTCAGCCTGCCGTTGGTCAGAGGGCTGCGAATATTGACTTGACTTAACCATGGGTTTCTCCTGAATAGTGCATCTAAATAACGCAAGACTGTTTAGCCACAAAAGGGTTGGGTTAGGAGGTTTAAAGGTTAAAAAGTTAAAAGGTTAGGATTCCTCAACCTTCTAACCTTCCAACTTTTCAACCTTCCAACGTGCCAACCTTCCAATCCACCAACCCTCACCCCATAAAAATCCGCTGAGGACGGTTAGCGCGAATCTCAAACCCATTCAAATAGCCCACCGGGTCGCTGGGGTCGTAGGCAATGCCGTCGATAAACAGTTCCCCTGGCTCTACCTTGTAGTCTTCCGCTGGGCACTCAATGCCCATTTCCCCGGCGATTTCTCGGTAGAGATCGGTGCGCCAGGCCTGGTGGGCTTTGGCCTCGGCATCGGCGGGAAACTCGGCAATTTGGCCCCAGCGGGTAGCCTGGGTCATCAGCCAGATTGACTGAGACGACCACATAAAGGTGGAATGATCGCCAGGGGGATGGGGTAAGTCCTCGGGCAGCTCAAAAAAGATGGTGCTGTCTGGTATTTGAACCTTGCGACTCTTGCCGTCAAAACCACCGTAGTTGTAGTCGCCCACCAGGCCGGGTTCCGTAAATTTGGGCTTTGCCCCGGTAAACGATCGATCCGAAATAATTTCTGAAACTTCGGTACGATTGGCGGGGTCGTCGCAGTATTGGCAGGCCTCGATCATCGCCTTGACCAAGGAGCGGTAGGTTTTGGGATTCTCATTGATAAAGTCTTCCATCACTGCCAGCACCCGGTCGGGGTGGCCGCGCCATACCTCTTTGCCGTGGGCAAAGGTAAAGCCCACATCCTCGTTACCAGAGATCGCACGAGTATTCCACGGCTCGGCCACCATGTAGGCCTGCATGGCCCCAATGCGGATGTTGGAGACCATCTGCGGCGGCGGACTAATAATGACGCGGAACGTTTCTACCGGGTCAACCCCCGCCGCTGCCGACAGGTAGCGAATGAAGTATTCGTAGATAGCTGAACTGAGTACCGTGGCCCAAACCCTTTGAGTTGGTGGCAGCCCGTCGAAATACCCCCGAAAGTCGCGGCCAAAGGCCTCTAGGTCGCCCTCGTACTCTCGCCAGGGGCGCAGACCAGACTCCCACATAGCGCGGTTCATGGTCATGGCGTTGCCGTGGCGGTGAATGGTCATAGCGGCACACATGGGCGCCTGGGGAGCACCCTCGGCCCCAACGCGGGCGTTAGTCACGGCCCCAGAAACCACCGGGGAGGCATCGAGTCGCCCAAAAATAACGCCATCGCGGGAGGTGCCCCAGCTTGCCTCGCGGTTGAGGGTAACGGTCAACCCGTATTTGTAAAAGAAGCCTTTGGCCTGGGCAATCGCAAAGGGAGCGCAGTCGTTGACGGGCACGTAGCCGACCTTGATGTGCGATCGCTCTAGGCTGGCCGGGTCAACCACCTGCTCAATGTTGGCGGCCTGAGCCGCCCCCCCGCTGGCAGGTGGACTGCCCGATCGCAGCGCCTGACTACAGGCCGAAGCCGCTAGCCCCGCCGTAAAACCAACCGCCCCCTGGAGGAGCGATCGCCGATTGATCCTCGTCATGGCTTTAATCCTTTTGTCTGTGAAGTGTCAGGGAGAGATTGGGCTGAACGTCAGCACCGATACCGACCCAAAACCTGTGTTCCAGAAGATTTCTTAAGCAGCAAATTAAGACATTCTGCCCGTCAGCCTAAGGGCTACATTGCCTTTGCGGGGCGATGGGTCACCCACCGCTCGATTAGGGTGATGGCGTAATCTAACACCAGACCGGTGAGGCCAATAACAACCACCGCCAGAAATACCGAGCTGAGGCTGAGCCGGTTCCACTCATCCCATATAAAGAAGCCAATACCGATACCGCCCGTGAGCATTTCGACCGCCACAATTACCAGCCAGGCAATCCCCAAGCTGAGCCGCAAACCGGTGAAAATGTAGGGCAAACTGGCTGGCCAAATAATCTTGATCATCTGTCGCCAGCGAGGCATTTCTAACACCTGGGCCACGTCTAAATAGTCCTTAGGAACGCTGGCTACGCCTAGGGCGGTATTGATTACTGTGGGCCACAGCGAGGTGATGAAAATTACGAAAATTGCCGACGGATTGGCCAGGTTAAAAATCGATAGAGCAATGGGCAACCAGGCCACCGGAGACACTGGACGAAACAGCTGCACCAGGGGGTTGATGGCCATCATGGCGCGGGGCGAGAGGCCAATCCAAAAGCCGACCGGAATGGCTACTAAAGTTCCCAACAAAAACCCCAGCAGCACCCGCCGCAGACTGGCCAAAAGCAGCCAACCAATGCCCAGATTGCCCGGCCCGCGCCGGAAAAAGGGATTGAGAATGTAGTCGAGATTGGCCACCAATGCTTCCCAAGGCGTGGGCATGAGCGTGGTGAAGAAACTGGCGATTACCCACCAAACCAGCAGCACGACGAGAAACGCGATCGCAGGTAAAACAATCCGCTCCAAAGGCAGGCGAAATGGAGGCTTGACAGATTCAGGCCGCCCCAGACGGGCAGCCGCACGGGTGCGCAACTTACGCTGCATGAGACCCTCCTAGAGGCTAATCATGGACAGCGAACAGGCCGTATTAACACGACTCAGGACACTGAAACGGCCAGGCACAGAAATGCTGACGATTCAATCTCCCCTCAATGCCGACGAGGTTAGCTGACGGGCTAGGACTGAGAGATGTCCTCTTCCGATTACCCTCAATTGGGTATTAAGAACTCGGAAATACGCCCCTTTACTGGTTCCCCCGCTCTGGCAGCACGAGCGCTTAAAGGCACAGGCCTATAGGCACAGGGCTAGCAGACTAGGCTGACTTGTTCGATTCACTGAGTTTAAGCGTAAAAAACTGAGCCTGTCAACCAAAAACTTAGGCAGCGATCGACATATCTATCCCAGGGAGAGATTTGGTTTCTTTCAACAGCTTGATTTTTGTATATTTTTGAGCGACACGAAATTAGCTAATGCTTCGTTTTTATTCACATAGCGATGCACGTCATTACAATATTTAGCTGTGAATAATTACCTATTGATCAAAGCGTTAACCATTCAGTAAATGCTGGGAACTAGCGGGCGATAGCGACCTAAAGCCCATCAGGTTTTGAGCAAGATTGGGCTATTCTAGCTACCGGACAAATCCTTAAGCAGTCGCGCCGGTATTTTCTGCCCTATGGCTCAGTCAAGCCCTACTCCCAAAGCTATCGTGCTGCTTTCGGGTGGCCTCGATTCGGCCACCGCCGCCGCCCAGGCGATCGCCGATGGCTACGAGCTAATTGCCCTTTCCTTTAACTATGGCCAGCGGCACCAGCGCGAGCTAGAGGCGGCCAAGGCGGTGGCCCAGTACTTTGCGATCGCCGATCACCACTTTATTGATGTCAACCTGGCCCAGTGGGGCGCATCTTCCCTCACCGACCTGGCCCAGCCGCTGCCGCAAGATGGCATCGAACCGGGCATTCCCTCTACCTACGTACCGGGGCGCAATACGGTGTTCATTGCCCTGGCTCTGGCCCTGGCCGAGGCTAAGGGGGCTGAGGCGATCTACCTCGGCATCAACGCGGTCGATTATTCGGGCTATCCCGACTGTCGGCCCGAGTATCTGGCTGCGTTTCAGCAGCTGTCTCAGCTCTCGTCTAAGGCAGGGCTAGAGGGCCATGCCCCCAAGCTGGTCGCTCCCCTGGTGATGGATTCTAAGGCGGATATCGTGCGCCGAGCGATCGCGCTGGGGGTGCCCATCGAGCAAACCTGGTCGTGCTACCAGGGCGGTGCGGAGTCCTGTGGACGGTGCGATTCTTGCCGGATTCGCGATCGCGCCCTCATTGAAGCAGGCTATCCTCAGCTCGCCACTCCTACCGGCTAGAGATAGGTTCAACCGTGCGGGCACGCCTTTGGCCTGTGCTTACCGCTCACCTCCTGTCTTGGTTTCCTAGCGGGGACTCTAGGGGAATGTGGCACAGTGTAATAAGCTGCATGACAGCTGCTGCCTCATAACTAGGGGCAACGCTCTGTTTAACCCCCCTCTGCCCTTCACCTATGCCTTGGCCTCGAATCATTAGCGGAATAGTTGCGATCGTGGTCGCCCTGGCCATGATTTTGCTGGGGGGCTGGTACTTTACCCTGGGCTTTGGGGTGCTGATCTTTTTGGGTCAGCTCGAAATTTTTGCCCTGGTCAAAGCCAAAGGCATTTTGCCAGCGGCCAAAACCACCCTGGTGGTGAGCCAGCTGCTGCTGATTACGGCTCACCTGTCGCCACCCTTAGCCGATGCCCTACTGCCGCTGAGCGGCACATTTATCTGCTTCTATCTGCTGTTTCAGCCCCAGGTGGCTACCATTGCCGACGTGGCAGCCTCGATTTTGGGCTTGTTCTACGGCGGCTACCTGCCCAGCTTTTGGGTGCGCCTGCGCGACCTGGGCGACACCGCTACCACCCTGCCTCTGGGAGGCTTTTGGCCTGCTACCTGGCCCCCGGCCCTAGAAGCTCTACCCTACGGCCTCGTTGTCACCCTGCTGGCCTTTGCCTGCATTTGGGCCTCAGACATTGGGGCCTACACCGCTGGAAAAATGATTGGCCGCACTCCGCTATCTAACATCAGCCCCAAGAAAACCGTGGAGGGGGCCGCCTTTGGCATGTTGGGCAGTATGGTGGTGGCGCTGGTGGGCAGCTACTGGCTGCAATGGCCCCTCTGGCCCGCCACCGGTGCTGCCCTGGGCCTGATGGTGGGCACCTCTAGCCTGCTGGGCGACCTCACCGAATCGCTGATGAAAAGAGATGCCGGGGTCAAAGACTCTGGAGCCCTCATCCCCGGCCACGGCGGCATTTTAGACCGCACCGACAGTTATGTGTTTACGGGGGCGCTGGTGTACTTTTTCGTCACCCTGCTGCTGCCCTTGCTGCCAGCGAGTTAGCGGCCGCGCTGCTCCCAAAAGTTCAGCTCTTGGCGGATGCGATCGCGGTCTTCTACACTGGCGAACCGCAGCTGATGGCGCAGTTCCCCAATTACCTGACGACGCTGGGTAGACGGTTGCTTATCCATGATTGCCCTTCAAAAACTGTAGCTATAAATACAGTTTAGGGAATAGGATTCCGGATTCTACCGCCCATTACAAATCTTTGAATGGTCAGCTAACGCCAACATTTGCTTTACAAACGAAGTCTGAGTTAGAACAGCCCAAACTTCAGGATTCAAGCCTATTGGGCATTTTTCGTTCTTCTCCTCTTCTATTTTCGTTCTTTTGCCGCATCCGCTAATACACGCTGGCCGTGCCAGAAGTCTTTGGATCGGGCAGCTGTGTCGTAATCAGCGCCGCCGCTAGCACCAACAGGCTCGACACCCACAGACAGCCCACCAGCCCAAACCATTGATAGAAAAGCCCTGATGAGATCGTTCCCAGCAGCCGCCCGCCCGAGTTGGCCATATAGTAAAAGCCCACATTGAGGCTCACGTCCTTATCCTCGGTGTAGGCCAGCACCAGATACGAGTGCACCGCCGAGTTAAAGGCAAACACCACGCCAAACACCACCAGCCCGCCGGTCACGGCGATATCGCCCCGCACCCCAGCCATCAGGGCGATCGCAATCAGGGCCGGAATCACCGTCAAAATCGAGGTCCAAAACAGAATTGTCTTAGCCTTGGGCACCACTTTGCCAGTGCTGTCTTTACGCAACAGCTGCGGGGCCAAAAACTGCACAATGCCGTAGCCGATCACCCACAGGGCCATATAGCTGCCCACCTGCATGAACCGCCAGCCCAGCACCTCATACAAAAACACCGGCAGCGCCACCACAAACCACACATCCCGCGAGCCAAACAAAAAGAACCGCGCCGCCGACAGCACGTTAATCTCTCTGCTTTTAGAAAACAATTGCTTGAAGGGCACCTTTTGGCCGATTTTGCCCATGTCAGCGGGCAGCAGCACCCCCGACAGCAAAATCACCCCCAGCACCGCCCCCTGAATTAGAAGCGCCGAACGAAAGCCCACTCCTTCCAGCAGCACCGCCCCGACGAAAAATCCTACCCCCTTCAGCGCATTCTTTGACCCGGTCAGCACCGCTACCCACTTGAACAGTCGCGACGCTGCTTCCTTCGGTACCACCAGGCGAATGGCACTTTTAGAACTCATCTTGGTCAAATCCTTGGCAATGCCCGAGAAAGCCTGGGCCACCATCACAAAGCCCACCTGCACTGGCACCCCCCAGTCCGGGTTCAAAAAGCTCAGCATCCCCAGGGCAAAAATTTGCAGGGCAATGCCGCCATAAAGAGTTTGCCGAATGCCCACCTGGGAACCAATCCAGCCGCCGAGGAAATTTGTCACTACGCCGAACACTTCGTAGAAAAGAAACAGCGTGGCAATTTCAAGCGGGGTGTAGCCCAGCACGTGAAAGTGCAGCAGCACCATCATGCGTAGCGCCCCATCGGTGACGGTAAAGCCCCAGTAGGCGGCAGTGATGATGGCGTAGTTGCGCAAGCTCTCGGGTTTGAAGGTGGAGGGGGGCATAGGGGATGGATGGGTGAAGGGTGGATCGGTAGGGGCAGACCTACGTGTCTGTCCTCAACCCAGGGCAGACACATAGGTCTGCCCCTACGAATTTTGGAGGCTGGTGGCTCAGAGACTCTGGGCGACTTTGCGGGCCAGCTCGGCCATCCGGCAGGAGTAGCCCCACTCGTTGTCGTACCAGGCGAGAATTTTGACCTGGGTGTCATCTACGACCATGGTCGAGAGGGCATCAATGATCGCAGAGCGGGGATCGTCTTTGTAATCCACTGAGACTAAAGGTCGGGTTTCATAGCCCAGAATTCCTTTAAGGGGGCCATCGGCGGCGGCTTTGAGGAGAGCATTGACTTCTGCGACGGTGGTGGGGCGATCGCACTCAAACACGCAGTCAGTCAGGGAGGCATTCAGCAGGGGCACCCTCACCGCCAGGCCATTGAGCTTGCCCGCCAGTTCGGGATAGATCATTGTGATGGCGGTGGCCGACCCCGTGCTGGTGGGAATCAGCGACATCCCCGTGGCGCGGGCACGGCGCAGGTCGCTGTGGGGAGCATCCACAATGGTCTGCGTATTGGTGTGGTTGTGGATGGTGGTAATTACTCCGTGGCGAATGCCCAGCCCTTCGTAGATGACTTTGACCACGGGGGCCAGACAGTTGGTGGTGCAGGATGCTGCCGTGAGCAGGTGATGCTTTACTGGGTCGTAGAGGCGATCGTTGATGCCGTAGACCACGTTGAGCGCGCCCGCTTTGACCGGGGCCGCGACGATGACTTTTTTGACGCCATGGTTGTAGTAGGGGGCCAGGGTTTCTACGGTGCGAAACTTGCCGGAGCACTCCAGCACAAGGTCTACACCGTAGTCGGCCCAGGGTACCTCTCCGGGAGCAGCACCGCTGGTGAAGCTGAGGGGAATGCCGTCAATGGTAATTTTTTCAGGGCTAACGGCCTCCACCTCCGGTGCCCAGCGACCATGGACTGAGTCAAACTTGAGCAGATGCGCCGCCGCCGCTGCGCCACCCTTGATCTCATTGATGTGGACAAATTCTAGTTCTGGAAAGGCCCAGCCCGCCCGCAGCACTAGTCGGCCAATGCGACCAAATCCGTTTATAGCAACCTTCACCATCTCTCAACCCTCTCCAGCACGGCAACGTAGACGCAAGCAGCTAGCTGTAGTTGCCTTCACACAGCGTCATTTCAAAAAATATTGATGCTTTATTATTTCAAGAAAAGTTGATGCGTCAAGTTGTACAGACTACATCTCTCTGGGCCTTAGAGTTTCAAGCTCCATGCTGCTTCGTTAGCAGCGCGGCTAGGGTAGCTAGCAAGTACGGTAAGCTGTAGTCACATCTGTTCTGAATCGCGGCGGGTGTCTAAATGGTGCAGGCCACAGCGCAACCCCTCAGTTTTGAAGACTTTATCGATCAATACCCCAGCGATGGCGGGCGCTACGAGCTGATTGAAGGCGAGGTGGTTGAAGTGCGGCCCACGGGTGCCCATGAAGACATTGGTGGGTTTATTGCCCTCAAGCTTGGTGTTCTAGTTGACCAGTTAGGGTTGCCGTTGACGATTCCTCGCACCTGTGTGGTGAAACCCCTGCGGCCCAATGCAGGCTACATTCCCGATGTGGTCGTGCTCGATCGCACCCAACGACCGCACGAACCCCTGTGGGAAAAATCGTCTACCGTCTGCAACGGTGCCACGATCAAACTGGTGGTAGAAGTAGTCAGCACCAACTGGCGCGACGACTACGGCCTGAAGCTGGCTGACTACGAAGCCATGGGCATTGCCGAATACTGGATTGTGGATTTTCGCGCATTGGGGGCCGCACGGGTGATTGGCCAGCCCAAGCAGCCCACGATCACGCTCTGCACTCTAGGGGCCGATGGCTATCAGCTAGAGCGATTTACTGGCAATGATCGATTGGTTTCACCGACATTTGAAGGGTTGAGGTTGACCGCACAAAACATTTTCAGAGCGGGCGCAGGTTAGCCGACTTCCCTCGCACCTTACTCTTTTGCGTTGCCGTAGCCACCGCCACCCGGTGTGGCGATTTGAATGCAGTCCCCCGCATCTAGGGTTACGGTAGCCTGCCCTGGCAAAGTCTCAACCTGGCCGTCGGCGCGAATTACAGAGTTCGCACCTACCTGCCCTGGCTGCCCTCCAGCCAGGCCAAAGGGCGGCACTAACCGGTGGTTGGAGAGAATTGCCGCCGTCATCGGCTCGCGAAATTCCACGGTACGCACGATGCCGTTGCCACCCGCATAGTCCCCCGCGCCGCCACTACCCTGACGAATGCAGAATTCTCTCAGCAGCACTGGAAAGCGCCACTCCAGCACCTCCGGGTCGGTGAGCCGCGAGTTGGTCATGTGGGTGTGTACCGCATCGGTACCGGGGAAGCCGGGACCAGCACCGGAGCCGCCACAGATAGTTTCGTAGTATTGGTGGCGATCGCTGCCAAAGGTGAAGTTGTTCATAGTGCCCTGGGAGGCGGCGATCGCGCCCAAGGCACCATACAGCGCATCGGTCACCGCCTGAGACACCTCCACATTGCCCGCCACCACGGCTGCTGGATACTCGGGGTTCAGCATTGATCCCTCGGGGATGACGATTTCCAACGGTTTGAGGCAGCCCGCGTTGAGGGGAATGTCATCATCCACCAGCGTTCTAAACATGTAGAGAACCGCCGCTTTGCACACCGCCGCCGGAGCGTTGAAATTGCTGGGCCGCTGGGGAGAGGTTCCAGAAAAGTCAATTTTGGCGCGGCGTTCTTCGCGATTCACGGTGACTTGCACCGCAATCTGGCTACCGTCATCCATGGGATAGGTGAACTGGCCGTCGTGGAGGCGATCGATCACCCGCCGCACGCATTCCTCGGCGTTGTCTTGCACATGCTGCATGTAGGTCTGCACCATCTCTAGTTCGTAGTGATCGACCAGCTTTTGCAGCTCTTGCGCCCCTTTTTCATTGGCTGCAATCTGCGCCTGCAAATCAGCAATATTCTGCGTCGAATTCCGCACAGGATAGGTGGCTGTCGTCAGGATTTCCAGCAGTTCAGCTTCTAGAAACCGCCCCTGATCCACTAGCTGCACATTATCCAGCAGCACACCCTCTTCCTCAATTGAGGTGCTGTTCGAAGGCATAGAGCCAGGGGTAATGCCGCCGATATCAGCGTGGTGGCCGCGAGAAGCAACGTAAAATTTTGGATTCTGGATTTTGGATTCTGCCGTATCCGGTTCCCTTCTCCCTCCGGGAGAGGGGCTAGGGGCAAGGGCTTCAGGGAGCTCTGTCAAAAACACCGGCGTTATCACCGTGATATCCGGCAAATGGGTGCCACCGTTGTAGGGGTTGTTTTGCAAGTACACATCGCCGGGTTTGAGGTCAGTGCCCTTAGCCTCAATCAAGCTCCGCACGCTTTCGCCCATCGACCCCAAGTGCACAGGAATGTGGGGCGCATTGGCCACCAATTGACCGTTTTGATCAAACACCGCACAGGAGAAATCTAGCCGTTCTTTGATGTTCACCGAGTAGCTGGTGTTTTGCAGCGTAATCCCCATCTCTTCGGCCACGGCACGAAAGAGGTTATTGAAAATTTCCAGCAGCACGGGGTCAGGCGGGGACGGAGAGGAGATGGTATCTGCGGCAGAGAAATTTTGAATTTTGAATTTTGAATTTTGAGTTCTGACTTTCTTCTTCAATATCAAATGCCCCTTTGCCGTCAGCGTGGCGATCCAGCCGGGTTCTACGACATTGGTGCCGGTCGCTTCAATGATCAGGGCAGGGCCTGAGATCGCGTCCCCCGGACACAAATCATCTCGGTGGTAGACGGGGGTGTCGTACCAGGTGTCAGCGGTGTAGACAGACACACTGGTTCTAGGCATCAGCGGTGTAGTGCGAGCTTTTTGAATGTCGGGTTCGTCAGGGCTGTGGGTATGACCGATGACTTCGACAGCGGCAGTATCGACAATTAGACGCTTAATCTCCTGGGCAAAGCCGTAGCGCTGACGGTGCAGGGCGGTGAACTGCGATCGCATCGCCTCTACCCCCGCAAACTCTACCGCCAGCACAGAATCCGTCCCTTCGTACTTCAGCAACAGCCGAGGCAAAACCTGAGGCGATTTTGAATCCTCCGGTTCCCCTCGCCCTCTGGGCGAGGGGCTAGGGATGAGGGCTTCGAGGGAATTTTGGATTTTAGATTTTGGATTGTCGAGGGTAAAACCTTGCTGTTCCAACTCCTCCAATCCCTTATTGGCCAAAGACTCCACCACCTGCTGAATCTCAGGCAGTGTCTCTTCACCCAGCGGCAGCTCGACGGATTGCTCGTTGAGCGATCGCACATCCGCTAATCCCATGCCGTAGGCCGACAGCACCCCCGCATAGGGATGCAGAAACACCTCCGTCATCCCCAGGGCATCGGCGATCAGACAGGCGTGTTGGCCCCCAGCCCCACCAAAGCTGCACAGCACATATTCAGAAACGTCGTAGCCCCGCTGTACTGAAATTTTCTTAATAGCGTTGGCCATTTTCTCCACCGCAATGGCGAGAAATCCAGCGGCGACCTGCTCCGGGCTAGGAGAACTTCCCGCGGCCGCGTGAATTTCCTCCGCCAGGGCTGTGAATTTTTCGCGCACTACCTTTGCATCCAGCGGCAGATCGCCCTCCGGCCCAAACACCTGAGGAAAGAACTCAGGCTGGAGTTTGCCTACCATGACGTTGCAGTCAGTCACCGCCAGCGGCCCCCCGTGGCGATAGCAGGCCGGCCCCGGATAGGCCCCCGCCGACTCTGGCCCCACCCGGTAACGGCTGCCGTCAAAGCTCACAATCGAGCCGCCCCCCGCCGCCACGGTGTGAATCGCCATCATCGGTGCCCGCAGCCGCACCCCAGCCACCTCGGTCTCAAAGGTGCGCTCATACTCGCCCCGATAGTGCGATACGTCGGTTGAGGTGCCGCCCATGTCAAAGCCAATCATGCGATCGTACCCGGCCTGGCGACTGGTCTGCACCGCGCCGACTACGCCCCCCGCAGGCCCCGAGAGTATGCTGTCTTTGCCCTGAAAGAGCGCCGCATCCGTGAGGCCGCCGTTGGATTGCATGAACATGAGGCGAGTCGGCAAATTTTGGATTTTGGATTTTGGATTTTGGACTTTGGCGACATCCGTCCCCTCCTCAGAGGGGTAGGGGTGGGTCTGCAATTGCGCCGCCACCCGATCGACATACCGCCTGAGAATCGGCGAAAGATACGCATCCACTACCGTCGTATCGCCTCGGCTGACGAGTTTAATTAGGGGGCTAACTTGGTGAGAAAGGGAGATTTGGGTAAAGCCGACTTGGCGGGCGAGGTCTCCCAAGCGCAGCTCGTGGGCAGGGTAGCGATAGCCGTGCATTAGGGCGATCGCACAAGCTCGAATCCCGCTGTCGTAGGCCCGCTGAAGTTCCTGCATCAGCCGGGCTTCTTCCTCAGCCTTCAGGGGAACCAAAACTTCGCCCTGGGCACTGAGGCGTTCGTTGGCCTCGATCGCCTGCTCGTAGAGCATTTCGGGCAGCTCAATGTGGCGGGCAAAGATGTTGGGGCGGTTTTGATAGCCAATGCGCAGGGCATCGCGAAATCCTTTAGTGGTGACGAGGAGGGTGCGATCGCCCTTCCGTTCCAGCAGCGCATTGGTGGCCACGGTTGTGCCCATTTTCACCGCCTCAATCGCCTCAGCGGGGATTACCTCATCCGCTCCTAGGCCCAGCAGGTCGCGAATACCCTGGATTGGCGCATCACTGTAGCGATCAGGGTTTTCTGACAGCAGCTTATGGACGATAATCTGCCCGTCGGGGCGGCGGGCCACAATGTCGGTAAAGGTGCCGCCGCGATCGATCCAAAATTGCCAGCGCGGGTTAGCCGCAAACGATGGGGTCATATTGCAGGGAATGAGAAACTTTCAATGAACCTTGGTCTTCATTGTGAACTACCGCTAAACTCAGCGCGGAGGGAGTTGTCATTGTCCTTGGCCGATGACAGACTCGTGGCAATGGGAATAAGCCTTCTACAATAGTTTTTCTGACAATTCGCTATTTGAGCTAGACCCTATGGATAGTCAATCTAAAATCTATGTCGCTGGCTCTCGTGGGCTAGTGGGCAGCGCCCTAGTCAGAACGCTTAAAGCCCAGGGCTATGAAAATTTGGTGCTGCGCTCTAGCCAGGAGCTTGACCTGCGCAGTCAGGCCGCTGTAGATGAGTTCTTCGCTCAAGAAAAGCCTGATTACGTCTTTCTGGCAGCGGCCAAAGTGGGGGGCATCCACGCCAACAACACCTACCGGGCCGAGTTTCTTTACGAAAACTTGATGATTGAGGCCAACATCATCCACAGCGCCTACCAGCACGGAGCGCAAAAGCTGCTGTTTTTGGGGTCATCCTGCATTTACCCTAAGCTCTGCCCCCAGCCGATGAAAGAAGACTACCTGCTGACGGGTTTTCTAGAGCCCACCAATGAGCCCTATGCGATCGCCAAAATTGCCGGTCTCAAGCTCTGCGAAAACTACTGCCGCCAGTACGGCGTGAGCTTTATCTCGGCCATGCCCACCAACCTCTACGGTCTCAACGACAACTTTGATCTGGCCAACTCCCACGTGCTGCCCGCGCTAATGCGCAAGTTCCACGAGGCCAAGGTCAATGGCGACCCCACCGTTACCGTGTGGGGCACCGGCGCCCCCCTGCGTGAGTTTTTGTATGTGGATGATTTAGCCGATGCCCTGGTGTTTCTGATGAACAACTACAGCGAGGTAGATTTCGTCAACGTCGGCACCGGGCAAGAGGTTTCAATTAAAGAACTAGCTCTCACCATGAAAGCCGTGGTTGGCTATGAAGGCGAGCTAGTATTCGACACCACCAAGCCCGACGGCACCCCCCGCAAACTGCTCGATGTCTCGCGCCTCAATGCGGCGGGCTGGCAGGCCAAAACCGACCTCAAAGCCGGTATTGAGCAGACCTACGCCTGGTTTTTGCAGAGCTACGACTCGCTCCGAGGCCGCACTGCCGCCTAGGGTCGTGGTGTCTGCTCAGGCGGGCTCGCATTTGCCGCTGCGAATCAACCCAACCCGGCGGGCAATGGCTTCCTGCTGGGTGGCGTAGGGGCCCCACATGGGGCGACGCTCCTGAAGTCGCTCGCGGCTAATGCTCTCGGCAGACAGCACGTTACAGGTGCCGTCTTCGCCCTGAACTACGTACCACCCCTCATTTTTTTCTGACATTCACTCACTCCTACCCATGTCATGGCGCTAACCTATTAAACTCGGTTTTGCTCCAAGTGGGGGGAGAGGTCAATAACAGAAGCGATCGTTGCTGTTAGCTTGGGTATGCCCTTTGCCCTTGCGCATGGCCCCAATCATAGTAGAAACCACCACGCAGCGGTGAGTCTGTTGGTTTCCGCCCATAGAGAAGGTTACGGTGCTGACACGGGCTTTAACGTTGCCATACATATCAAACTTGACGTAGTAGGTGCCTCCTGAGTTGATCATGGTGTTGTCGAGGTCTGCAAAGACCACTCCATCAACTAAGGGAGTCCAAGCCACGGCCTGACTCGATAACGTCGTTTCGGGATGGCTGGCCCACTCAATGCGTCCGTTGCGATCGCGAATACTGAAGCGGCGATCGTGGCGCTGCTGCATAGCGTCGGACTGGGTGGCCCGCAGTGCCTGGTACACCATGTCTTGGGTAGCGTTGATTTTACGCTGCTGCACAAAGCCAAACCACGAAGGGGCGGCGATCGCCGCCATCAGCCCCGCAATGACTACTACGATCAATCCTTCAATCAGCGTAAACCCAGCAGAATTAGCCTGCCCATAGAGCGGTCTGCCCGACCGCCACAAGAGTTGAGTCATAGCTTAGATGCAAAGAGCCCGACGCCCTCAAGATGCCCATGGGCTAAGGGGCCTAGGCAACTGCTAGCCCCACATCGGTCATTGTGCCGAGCTATGTCTGAGAATGCTGACACATGGCCTAAGCGCCGCAAAGTCGGTAAGCTGACTAAGGTGTTGTAATAGCTCAGATAAGTCAATCTCAGACCATTGCCCAACCGCTTAGATTGCAGATTCAAATGACACATCTGCTCAGTACAGAGCGACAGATCACAGGATTCTGCGCTCGGCACCCACACCATCGTTTCAACTGCCCAATAAGGAGATCTCGCCCGTGGATGTTAGAGCCGCCGTTGCCCTTGGCCCAGGCCAACCCTTAACTATTGAAACCATTCAGCTCGAAGGGCCGCGCGAAGGCGAAGTGCTGGTCGAGATCAAAGCCACCGGCATTTGCCACACCGACGCCTACACTCTTTCTGGCAAAGATCCTGAAGGGTTGTTTCCGGCGGTGTTGGGCCACGAGGGGGCCGGGGTGGTGGCCGAAGTTGGCCCTGGCGTGACCAGCCTCAAGCCTGGCGATCATGTAATTCCGCTGTACGTGCCCGAGTGCCGCCAGTGCGAATACTGCCTCAGCTTTAAAACCAACCTCTGCCAGGCCATTCGCCTCACCCAGGGGCGGGGTCTCATGCCCGACGGCAGCAGCCGATTTTCCCTCAACGGCGAGCCGCTGTTCCACTACATGGGCACCTCGACCTTTGCCAACTACACCGTGGTACCCGAGATCGCCCTAGCCAAAATTCGCGCCGATGCCCCCTTTGAGAAGGTCTGCTACATCGGCTGCGGCGTCACCACGGGCCTGGGCGCGGTAATCAATACCGCCAAGGTTGAACCAGGGGCTAATGTGGTGGTGTTTGGCCTCGGCGGCATTGGCCTCAACGTCATCCAGGGCTGCCGCATGGTGGGGGCCAATAAAATCATCGGCGTTGACATCAACCCCAACCGGCAGGAGTTGGCCACCAAATTTGGCATGACCCACTTTGTCAATCCCAAGGAGGTTGAAGGCGACCTGGTGGCTTACCTAGTGGAACTCACGGGCGGCGGAGCCGACTACAGCTTCGAGTGCGTGGGCAATGTCAACCTCATGCGCCAAGCGCTAGAGTGCTGCCACAAGGGCTGGGGCGTCAGCGTCATTGTCGGCGTGGCCGCTGCGGGCGAAGAAATTAGCACCCGCCCCTTTCAGCTCGTAACCGGGCGCGAATGGAAGGGCACAGCCTTTGGCGGAGCCAGGGGCCGCACCGACGTTCCCAAAATTGTGGACTGGTATATGGACGGCAAAATCAACATTGACGACCTGATCACCCACGTTATGCCGCTGGATGAGATCAACACCGCCTTCGACCTTATGCACCGGGGCGAGAGCATCCGCAGCGTGGTGACGTTTTCGTAGGGGCAGACACATCGGTCTGCCCCTTACCCTGAGAAATAAGAGTTCTGAAAGAGTTCTGACTGGGGCATTTCATACATCTAGAATCGACCTCGCAGAATAGACCTACCCAGGGCAGACACGTGGATCTGCCCCTACCCACCCATCCACCCCTACCCATCTATCCATGTCTTCCCTAACTCTCCATAACCAGCACACCTGCTTTGGTGGCACGGTGGGCTACTACAGCCACCCGTCGGCTGTCTGCAACTGCGACATGCGGTTTGCGGTGTTTGTGCCGCCCCAGGCGCAGACTGGCCCGGTGCCAGTGCTGTTTTACCTGTCAGGGTTGACCTGCACCGAAGACAATTTCACCAGCAAGGCTGGAGCCCAGCGCTATGCCGCCGAGCACGGGCTGATGCTGGTAGCCCCCGACACCAGCCCTCGCGGCGAAAGGGTGCCCGATGAGCCCGATGCCTGGGACTTTGGTATCGGAGCCGGGTTTTACGTGGATGCTACAGAAGCACCCTGGAGCAAAAACTATTCCATGTACAGTTATGTGGTGCAGGAACTGCCGGAGCTGATTGCCCAGGAATTTTCGGTGCGGCGCGATCGCATGGGCATTTTTGGCCACTCCATGGGCGGCCACGGGGCACTGGTCTGCGGCCTGCGCAATCCCGATCTGTTCAAATCGATCTCGGCCTTTGCGCCGATCGCGGCTCCTTCCCAGTGTCCCTGGGGCAAGAAGGCGTTCTCAGGCTATCTGGGGTCAAACCGTGAGAGTTGGAAAGCCTATGACGCAACGGAGTTAGTGAAGATTCACCCTCAGCGCGATCGCACTATCTTAATTGATCAGGGTACTGCCGATAATTTTCTAGCCCAGGGCCAGCTACGGCCCGATCTGTTCGCAGATGCTTGCAAAGAGGCCGAGCAACCCCTAATTTTACGCATGCAGCCGGGCTACGATCACGGCTACTTTTTTATGGCGTCCTTTATGGCTGACCATCTGCGCCACCATGCCGATGTGTTAACAAAGGGCTAGGCTAGGGAAGATTGTCCAAGCCGACATTTTGCGTTATCAGGAGACCCCGCTATGGTGAGATATTGTGTTGTTGCTCTACTAATAGTGCTGGCGTGGCTTACCCCAGGGGCCGCTTGGGCCAGCCCATCTGCCCCGCTACTCGCCCAGGCTACGGTGGTGGAAGTGGCTGACATTGACGCCAGTGCGCCCCTCAGCGACGGCGACATTGCCACCTTTGCCAAGGTTTACCAACAGGTGCAAACCCTGCGCCTCCAGGCTGAGCGGGAGATGGCTAAGGCCGTAGAAGACGAAGGACTGACCATTGAGCGGTTTAATGCGATCGCAGAGACTCAGCTCACCAGTACTGCCGACGGCCCCGAAGACATGGCTAAAGTTGCCGAAAAAGCCAAAATTTCTAAAAAAGACGACAGAAAGTTTAAAGCGGCTGTAGACCGCATCATCGCTATTCGCCAGAGCACCGAAGGCGATATGGAAAAAGCGATTGAGGCCGACGGGCTTTCGATCGATACGTTCAACAGTATCTTGGAGCGCTCCGCCGACGATACCACCCTACAGCGGCAGATCAGCGATGCGATCGTGAAGCAAACCTTGGCCAACGCTGAACCGGCTTCCTAGGACTGCGCAAAGCGCCTGACCACCTCCCTTAAGAGTAGTTATCTCAGGTTTTATGAGGTTATGTGAACCCCGCCCTGGCCTTCGGGTTAATGGGGGCACAATGGGCCACAGAAGCCAATCTGTGCTTACTCTTGAGGGTTTTTGTGATGGTGCCTTTCTTTAAAACCGCCCCTGCGGAAACCGATACGGAAACCAAGATTCTGAAAGCGGCCCTAAAGCTGTTTGCCAAGCACGGCTACGGGGGCACAACCACCCGCGAGCTGGCCCAAACTGCCGGGGTAGCCGAGGGTACTCTGTTCCGCCATTTTGAGAACAAGAAGGCGATTCTAGTGGCGGTGGCGAGCCAGGGCTGGGTCGAAATTCTTACCGACTTGCTGACCGAGCTGAGCGAAATGGCCAGCTACAAGGCGATCGGCCAGGTGATGCAGCGGCGCATGCTCAACCTGCAAAAAAACTCGGCTTTGATGCGGGTGTGCTTTATGGAAGCGCAGTTTCACCCCGAGCTGCGGGAGCAGATTCAAACCGAAGTGATCGGCAAAATGATTGACGTCGCCGAAGCCTTCTTTCAAACCGCTATGGATCGCGGCGTCTACCGACCGATGAACGCCCGCATGGTGGCGCGAGTCTTTTTGGGCATGTTTACCGTTGCGGGCTTTAGCCAAGACACCCTCGGCGACGAAGCCGCCTCGCCCCAGGCGATGAAAGACCTGGCGGAATGTTTGACGGATATTTTTTTGAATGGGGTGCTGGCCTAGGGAACGGGGAGAGTTTTGAGTGTTTAATTTTGAGTTTTAAGTTGGGAGCTTGAATTCAAAACTTAAAACTCAAAATTCAAAACTTTCCTTATCTCCCGCTACCGTCTTCCCTGGCCAAACAAAATTGCCTTCGCCTCATCGCTCATGGTTGATTCAGCGCGCATCGACTCGGCGATCGCATAGGCACGCTCCACCGCCGGTCGCGCTTTGATCGCCTCAAACCAGCGCTTCAGATTGGGGAAATCCTCCAGTTTTTGCTGCTGGGCTTCGTAGGGCACAATCCAGGGGTAGCAGGCCATATCGGCGATGGAGTAATCGCCAGCGATAAAGTCTTTGCCCTCCAGCTGTCGATCGAGAACGCCGTAGAGGCGCTCGGTCTCTTTGACGTAGCGGTTGATGGCATAGGAAATTTTTTCGGGAGCGTAGTTGTTGAAATGGTGGTTTTGGCCCAGCATTGGCCCGAGGCCGCCCATCTGCCAAAAGAGCCACTGCATGACGGTGGCACGATCGCGCATTCCCTGAGGCAAAAACTGCCCGGTCTTTTCGGCTAAATACTGCAAAATCGCCCCCGACTCAAACAGGCTCAGGGGTTCACCGCCATCGGCTGGCTCATGATCGACCATGGCGGGAATGCGGTTGTTGGGCGCGATCGCTAGAAAGCTAGGGTTAAACTGATCGCCCTTGCCGATGTTGATCGGCTTAATGGTGTAGTCCACGTCAGCTTCTTCGAGAAAAATGGTGACTTTGTGGCCGTTGGGGGTCGTCCAGTAATAGAGATCGATCATGGTGAGCATCCTTGGGGGCAAAGCATGGGAGCAGACCAAAATAGCCTAACCAAGTCTGCTGCCATTGTGAAAAATTTAGTACAATTGAACTATGATTGCGGCAGCAGGTATGGCGCTTAAAGCAGCAACTTAGAGAAAACATGGTGATATTGGCTCAAAATCCTAGCCTGCAAGACGTTGAAGATTCTGAGCTGCGCGGGGCGCAACATTTCTTTCGATTTTGTTCCCATCTGAATCTCGATCTGGCCTTAGAATCAAGCGATAATTTCGGACTCGCACCCAAGCAGACCGGCCCCCAGGGCCAGCCCACCGCCCCAGAGGATGACTCGTTATGGCCATTATTGCCCTCAAAGCCTGGTATCTCGAAGCCTACGAGCCGGTGCGAGAGTTAGAGCAGCGGCCCCACGACTTGCGGCTGAGCAAAAACAGCCTGCTGAAGTCGGCGCTGCGGGCCGATTTTTTAGACGACAGCGCCGAGGTTAAAGAGTCGGCTTGGTTTCAGCGCTACCTCGATGGCGAAACCGTGGAGTTTTACATTGAGGGCAGCGGCGGCTACGGCATCGCTAACATCGACCTGATCAGTCACGAGATCTACTTCACCAAGCTAGATGTGATGGCCCACCTAGAGCCAATTGTTTACTTCTGCTACCAGCAGGAGTACAGCGAGTCGGCGGAAGCGCTGCACCAGGCGCTTACCGATGCGATCGAGAGCTTCAACAAAAAGTCTCGCGTGGCCCTCACCTTAGAGGTGTCGCACCGGCTCAGCGACGGCCCGGCCCGGCTCAACAGCGCCCTCACCCGCAAAATTCGCAAGTCGCTGCTGTTTGTGGCCGACGGCACCCCGATCGCAGCTGTAGAGGGCAACACCACCTTACTAATACCCAGCCCCCACGTGTGCGTGGAGATGGGCTACGCGCTCCAGGCCAAGCCCGCCGAGCAGATCTTGCTGGCCCAAATGGAGCGATCAGACATTGTTGGGCAGTACCCCTTTGACCTGTCCGCCCAGAACCGGCTGACCTTTAAGACCAAGACCGACATTGCCAAGCAGATTCCCAAGGCCCTAGAGCAGCACTTATCTCGCTTTAATCTTTGGGCTTAGCTACCTTGCTAGGATGCCCCCTGTGAAGATAGCAGGGTGAGACGATCGCGCAGCATCCCCTGTAGGAAATGGCTCATCAGAGCCGGTCTTTGACCATCTTGCGGACACTGACAGCTGAGATTGTGAGGCGAATCACGGTACCGATTGATCGCTGTGCCCTAAAGTAAGAAAAATTTAGCCCTCAATCACGCCCTCTCCTTAGGAAGCCCCTCATGCTAGACGCCCCCGATCTACTCAGACTACTGCACCCGTTTTTGGCCGTCACGGTGGTGATGCCGCTGATTGGCGTAGCCGTTTATTTTGCGGTGCAGACCCGCCAGCGGCGTTTAGCTGTTGCAGACAAGACCAAAACCGCTATCTCTCCCGTAGTGGGCAAAGAGCATGTGCGAGTCGGGCAATGGCTGGCTGGGGCGGTAGTAAGTCTGGTACTGCTGGGTCTGGCGCACCCCATCTTCAAGACTCTGTTACGGGAGAATGTCTGGGCCGAAGACCCTTTTCGAGGGGTGTTTGTGGTAGCTATGTACGCCTTCACCCTAGGGGCTTTGGTGCTGCTGTATCGCTCTAGCAGCCGCGTTTGGCGAGGTACCTTTGCGACGCTGACCGGCATGGGGCTCTGGCTGCTGGGCATGCAGCCAGGGGTGTTTCGGCGCGGCTATGAGTGGCAGGTATCTCACTTTTACCTGGGCATGGCGGCGGCCATGCTGATGATTTTTGCCTTGGCTACCCTACCCGAAATTTACAAATCTAAGCGCTGGCGGCTCGCCCACGCCGCCCTCAATACGGTTGCCGTGCTGCTGTTCATTAGCCAGGGGGTGACCGGTGTGCGCGATCTGCTTGAGATTCCGCTGCACTGGCAAGAGCCGTTTATCTTCCAGTGCGACTTTGAGAACAAGAGCTGTTAATAGCGCCGCAGGGCTGAGCCGCTACAATCTAGGCACTGCTGGGGTAGGTGTCGATCCGTAGGGCCCATGATTACTAAGGCGTTTGCAAAGAGTCTGCCCCGATGGGGTTGGCTAGGGCTGGGGTTAGGGCTGCTCACCCTGCTCTTTTTAGATGCGATTATCAATCTTCAGGCCGAGCGACTTTGGTTTGAGGAGGTCAACTACCTAGCGGTATTTTGGCTGCGGCTTAGGTCGCAGCTGCTGCTCGGCATTATTCCTATTCTGTGCACCCTGGGGTTTACCTGGGGCAATTTGACCCTGGCCGATCGCGCTCAACTGATAGAGAAACCAGGCGATCGCCGCGACCAGACCAGCAGTTTGGGTCTGAGCGCGCTGCTGCTGCTCGGGATCACCCTGAGCTTTTTGCTGGGCTTACAGCTAATTTATCAGGGGCAAATCGCTGGCGATTTTTGGCAGCAGACCACTACCCTCTACGACTCCACCACGCCCCTGGCCCTGTGGCCTAAGCTCCAGCTCTTCACGGTTGTTGGGCAAATTTTCATCACCCAACCCTGGCTGCTGATTGCCCTCGGCATTAGCACCGTGGCCTTTTTGCTCTATCCTCGGCAGCTCGGGCGACTGGCGGCCATGCTCATGAGCCTTGGCTATGGGCTGATTTTGGCCAAGCAGTGGCCCGCCGTACTGCTTTCCCTTGACCCACTGCCCTACGGCCAGACAGAGCCCATCTTCAACCGCGACATTGCCTTTTATATTTTTCGGCTGCCGGTGCTGCGCCTGCTTGAATTTTGGGTGTTAGGCGGACTGTTTTTTACCCTGGTCAGCGTATATCTGGTCTACCTACTGAGAGACAACACCCTCAGTCAAGGGCGATTCTATGGCTTTTCAACCGCTCAGCAGCAGCACCTCTACAGCCTGGCCGGGCTGCTGTTTTTGGCCACCAGCGTTAGCCACTGGCTGGGGCGCTACGACATACTCTACTCCCGAGAAGGGGTGGTGTATGGCGCGGGCTACACCCACGTCAATGTGGTGCTGCCCGCCAACTGGCTGCTGTCGATGTTCGCCCTGGGGTTAGGGCTGGTCTTTTTAAGCCGAGGGCTGCTGTGGACTCCAACCTACGTCAATCCCATGCGCAAAATGCCCCCGGCGGGTGCCGCCAAAGCTCCCCTAGAATGGTGGGCGGGCATGGGGCGCACCAGTCTGCTGATCAAAGGGATCTGCGGCTACCTGGTATTGACCCTGCTGGGCCTAGTAATAGCGCCTGTCATAGTGCAGCGGCTGGTGGTGCAGCCCAACGAACTCCAGCGCGAACGCCCTTTCATTACCAATTCTATCGCTCTCACCCGCGCCGCCTTTGACCTAGAGGCCATCGAGTCAGAGCCCTTTGACCCCAGCGGTGACCTCAATGCTGAAGACCTGGAGCAAAACGACCTCACCCTCGAAAACATTCGCCTCTGGGACCCCAGACCGCTGCTGGACAGCAACCGTCAGCTTCAGCAAATTCGTCTGTACTACGAATTTAAGGATGCCGATTTCGATCGCTACAGCATCCTAAACCAGCAGCGCCGCTCAGAGCGCCGCCAGGTGATGATCTCGGCGCGGGAACTCAACTACGAGCGGGTGCCCGACATTGCCAAAACCTGGGTAAACGAGCACCTGGTCTATACCCACGGCTACGGCTTTACCCTCAGCCCGGTGAATACTGCTGGCCCCGATGGGCTACCCACCTACTTTGTCAGCGGCATTAACAACCTGCCCAGCAGCGATGAGGTGCGCCAGAGCATTCCCATTGGGGAGCCGCGCCTGTATTTTGGCGAGCTGACCGACACCTACGTCATGACCAACACCCAGCTGCTGGAACTCGACTACCCCAGCGGCAACGAAAATATCTACACCACCTACCTGGGCCGGGGCGGCATCAACCTGGAGAGCCTCTGGCGGCGGCTGTTGTTTGCCCGCTACCTGCTCGACTGGCGCATGCTGTTTACCGAAGACTTTACCGCCGATACGCGACTCCTGTTTCGCCGCAATATTGCCGATCGCGTGCGGGCGATCGCCCCTTTTCTGCGCTTTGACACCGATCCCTACCTGGTCGCCGCTGACATCGGCAACGCCTCGCGGCAGTGGGGCACTGGCGCGGCCCACGGCAGTCGCCCGCCAAGCAAGGTCAGCTTTGAGGGGTTTCGCGATCGCGACCCCAATCTCACCGTCGAAAGCTACGATTCCCAAGAAACCGAAAGCTATCTTTACTGGGTAATCGACGCCTACACCGTCAGCGGTCGCTACCCCTACTCTGACCCCGACAACAACGACTTCAACTACATCCGCAACTCAGTCAAGGTGGTGGTTGACGCCTACAACGGGGCGATCAGCTTCTTTGTAGCTGACCCCAACGACCCGATTATTCAAACCTGGGAGCGGCTGTTACCTACCATGTTTGAGCCCCTAGAGGCCATGCCCGACAGTCTGCGCACCCACATTCGCTACCCGCAGGATCTGTTCTCGGTGCAGGCCAACTCGCTGATGACTTACCACATGACCGACCCTCAGGTGTTTTACAACCGAGAAGACCAGTGGCGTGCGCCCAACGAAATCTATGCGAACGAGGCCCAGCAGGTCGATCCCTACTACCTGATTATGAAGCTGCCCCAGGAAGACACCGAGGAGTTTGTGCTGCTGCGGCTGTTTACCCCTGACCAGCGCAACAACCTAATTGCCTGGCTGGCGGCGAGATCAGACGGCGATCGCTACGGGCTGCGGCTGCTCTACCGCTTTCCCAAGCAAGAGCTGGTGTTTGGCCCCGAGCAGATCGAGGCCCGCATCAACCAAGACCCCGAAATTTCCCAGCGCATCTCCCTCTGGGACACCCAGGGATCCCAGGCCCAGCAGGGCAATTTACTGGTGATACCCATTGAGCAGTCGCTGATTTATGCAGAGCCACTGTACTTAGTCGCTGAACAAAACCAGCTACCCACCTTAGCCCGGGTCATTTTGGTCTACAAAAACCGCATTGCCATGGCTCCCACGCTACAAGCGGTGCTGTCGGCGGTGTTTTTAGAAGAACCTGAGCCTACGGCCCCAATTTTGCGCGAGTTGGGGACTGAGCCACCCGAAACCAACCAGCTGCCGCAACCGCTGCCAGGCATAGATACCCCCACCGGAGCACCAGCTGAAGGGGGCCTGCTAGAAGGACTTCCGACGGGGGAGTGATCGTCTAGGGGCGATCTAGAAACTGTGACAGCAGCTCCTTGGCCGGTTCAACCATGGCCCAGGTGCCGTCGGCCTGGCGGCGCAGGGTGGCAAAGGCCACAGTATTACCGCTGCCAATTGGGTCGCCCTGGGATAGATCGCCCAGCTTCACCTGGCGCAGCCCGCAGAGGCGAAACAGGTAGGCGGGCACGTCGGGGCTCGACAGAATCACGCACTGATCGGCGTTGCCCTCGGCAGGCTGCACCTGACCGTCAAAGGGCATAAACACCCGATTGCCCTGAATATCAACCGTGATGTCGCCCAGTCCGCTCTGCACCGAGTAGCCAGCCAGGCGATCGCCGGGTTGCAGCGCCCACTTTTGGTGCAGAGTGATGTTGCGCGGGCCAGGGGCCGGGCCAGAGCCAGAGCAAGCCCCGGTCAGCAGCACGAGGGCCAGAGCCAGCCCCTGCCAAGGCCGCCATCGCGATCGCGGGTCGCCGTCTATCCCCATCCCTAGACCTGTCTGTGCACCCATTTACCGCCAGCCATAAATACACCTGAACTTTAGTTCATCCATACTGAATTATGCCATGATTTTTTGGGGACGGACGGGGGCATGGCCCGATCGCGTCTGGAGCAGGTCAAGGCGCTAGGATATTAGGGCCATTCGGAGGCCCACCGTGTTTTTTAGCGTCGTTACCCCCACCTACAATCGCCAGTCCATTCTGGAGAAGTGCCTGCGTGCCTTAGAACAGCAGAGATTTGATCCGGCGCTGATCACCGACTATGAGCTAGTCGTGGTAGACGACGGTTCCACCGATGGCACCATTGAGTGGCTGCAAGCCAGTGCTGCCGAGTTTCCCCACGTGCGGCTGGTACAGCGCCATCACCAGGGGGCGGCAGCGGCTCGCAACTACGGGGTACAGGTGGCCCAGGGCGACACCATTGTCTTTGTCGATAGCGACGTGATTATGCCGCCGGGCAGCTTCCAGGCCCACGCCCAGGCCCTCGCCGATGCCTACCAGCGCTTGGGGGACGATCGCGTGTTTACCGCCGGTCGTTTGGTGAATACCAGCAACTTTGAGCAGCCCACTGCCGAGCCCGCCAAGGTCACAGATTTCTCCAACGCCTTTTTTGATACGGCTAACCTGGCGATCGCCCGGCACTGGCTGCTGACCGCTGGCCTGTTCGACACCGAATTTAGCCAGTACGGCTGGGAGGATTTAGAACTGGGGGTACGGCTCAAAAACCTGGGTATCACCATGGTCAAAGTGCCCGAAGCCCTAGGCTACCATTACCATCCCCCCTTCTCCCTCGATCAAATTCCCAAGATGATCGACCAGGAAATTCAGCGGGGCCGCATGGGGGCAATTTTCTACAAAAAGCACCCCACCCGCGAGGTGCGGATGATGATTCAAATGACCCCCCTCCATCAGGTGCTCTGGGGCGTGCTCACCGCAGGCGGGCGGCTGAACGAGCGCACCATGGCCCCCCTGCTGCGCTGGCTGATTGCCCAAGGCAAGCCCCAGGTAGCCCTAGAACTTGCCCGGATATTCCTCAACTGGTACACGGTACAGGGGGTGTATGCCGCCTATAGTGAACTTCAACAGCAGGGGTGAGTAGGGGTAGGGAGTAGATGGGTAGGGGGTGCAAGACAGCCTTACACCCCACTAAAACCTGGATCTCTACATCAGCCACATTTCAGCAGCACTGGCGATCGCCATGGCCAGCATACCAACCGCCAGGTATTGCAGCAGGGGCGGTCTAGCCTGCCGCTGGCGCTCAGTAGAGCGCAGAGCACCGTAGATGTGAGGCGCTCCGATCAGAAAAAAGAACAGGTGGAGGATGTCGACCTTCCGCCGCTCCAGCGTGAAATCGGATTGGGGGTTCATCGGAAATTCTCCTTTGAGGTTGGCACTAAACGTTGGTCCGTCGTGACCAGGCACAATGTAACACAACATTAAAAAATCTTGTGTTGTCGCACAACATGATCATCTATGCCTTAGGTCTGAACTAACAGCGCAAAAAGTTCAGCCAACAAGTCATCTCGCTGGTGCCAGATGGCCAGTCCCTGGTGGGCGCGCCGCTGATAGTCGCGGAGGCAGGCGACGGCCTGGCTAAAGTAGGCATCGAGGTGGCCGTTGTAGCGCTTTTGGCGCTTCAGCAGCGCGCGCTGAGTGCGGGAGGTTTGCAGACTCTGGGCGTTGTGTAGGCTCGACAGCAGCGCGTCAATATCGGCTTCAAGGGTGGGGCGATCGCCCATGGGCACTAGCGACAACTGCAGCACCATACCGGCAACGGCAAAGAGTTTGCCCAGGTCAGCCACTTCGCCAATCCGCCGGGGGTACAGGTCACGAATGGCGTCGATATCGGGGGACGAAAAGGAGGGTTTTTGGCCATCGCGGTTAAAGGAGCGCGATAGGCGATAGATTCGCTGGCCATCAACGTGGTCTTTTTCTACCACGCCGCCCTCCTCTGCCATAGCCCAGGCGGTGTTGAGCAACCGGGTAGCGTGGATCAGCTTACTCTCCCAGTCAATGGTGGCTACTGGAGTATCGTTGGCATCAAACTCATGGGCCACGTTGCTGCCCAACATGAACAGGCCGCGGCTAAAAAACAGGTAGCAGGCGTTGGTGCCAAATAGGTAGATATTGCGCGTGGGGTGGTGGGGCGACACCTTGGGTAAATCTTTGGGATTGACTGCTAGCAGCGACATATCAAGCACCAACAGGTCGGTGTCAGACTGGCTGAGCTGGGTGTACTGGCTGCCTCGCGTTTCGTAGATGGGTGGTATTTTTTCGATTCGATAGGCCCCAAATTCATCCAGGTTATTCCTGAGCAGACCGCTCTTTTCTTTGATTTGGTAGTAGCACTGGCGGCCGGTTTCGGCGTAGGTGATCAGGGCGTGGTTGCGCAGTTGTTTGGCCCAGGCAAAGCACTGGTTGGAGTCAAGCTGCCTGGGTAGGTTGCCGTTGCCCGGGGTGACTAAATTGAGCTTGCCGGGGTCGGCGTAGGCGGCCATCAGATAAATCCATGACTGCATGGCGGCAAAGCAGGCGTAGACCTCGCTGTCACCGTCGGCGGCGGCGTACAGCCGGGCTTTTTCGGCCAGGTACAGCCGCCCCCAGTGAATTGAGGCTTCGGTGCGCTGCCGACCAGAAAAGCCCTCGGTGGGCAGGTCGTCGTCCTTGGGCACCCGCCGCGGAAAAAACAGCAGCAGCTTGGTGCGCAAAAAGGCTATCCGACCGAGCAGTAGATAGTGGGGGTTAAAGGTGCCCTGAGACACCTCGTTGAGCACCACATACTTTCTCAGGCGCAGACTGATGTGGCGCTGGGCCTGATCGAGGGTTTCCCAAGCCCGCTGCACCAAAATATCGCGGTTGACGTCGGCTTCACAGCCGGGCGGTAGGTAACGGGTATCGCCGTCGTCAGTGTCGTAGAGGTAATAGTAGTTAGCCAGGCAAAGCAAATAGCGAATCACCAGTGCCCCCGAGAACACCTCGAAGGGCTCAGTTTCGGGGCGAGTGTTCTCTAGCCCCTGTTCTACCAGGCGATCGAGAATGGCGAGTCGCCGCAGGTAAGGACGCGCCGGGCGGTACACTCCCTCATCCAGCAGGGCTTCGGCAATGGCCAGGCAGGCGTCGAAATAGATGTAGGGGTCGTTTTGCTGGAGCGGGGCATCGGCGGCTAGGCCAGAGGGCAGCAGATTTTGATGGATCATGCCGATCATGGCCAGGGAGGAAAAGGGATAGCCCTGGAGACAGGTCCAGGCGTCTTGCATGATCTGCGATCGCTCTACTCGTTGGCACAGCTGCTCAATGTACTGCTCTGGCCGCATACCCGCCTGGCGAATAGCCTGCAAACGCGCCTGGAGCGACGCCTGGGCTTGGGACAGCAAAAAATCAAAGCCGCAGTAGTCGCCGTGGCCAATGGGGTCGGCAAAGGAGAAATCTTCGTAGCGCCTAAAGTTGTCGTCTTGGCAGGCGTTGAGGGTTTGGCCCAGCAACTGACGGCGGCATAACTTGACCAGGCTGTGAGCCCACACGGGCGAGGCCACATTGTCGCGAATAATCACCTGGGTCGAGGTGACATCGTGGGCAATGGGAAAATAGTCGCGTAGACAGGGAATATCTTGCAGCAGCGCCTTATTGATTACCTTGATGACGTGGGAAAGGGCACCACCAATGCCCGTGCTGCTAATGCTAAAGTCGATGCGCCGCCGGTCTTGGCTGCCGAGCCGGTCGAGCACATCAGCAATTAGCGGCTGGTAGCCCTCGGGCACCTTGACGTAAAACTCAACCACTACCTGGGTGGCCTCCTGGGAGGCCAACTCGTAGTCACCGGGGCCGGGCAAGTCGGGGTAGCGGGTAAAGCCCACCTCTTGGTCGAGTTGACGTAGGGCCGGGTGCAGCAGCGCCGGGTAGGGGCCACCGCTCTGGGTGCCCAACCCCAGCTCTTTGTCGGCGAAGGGCAGCGGCCCCAGCGGGGCAAACGTAATGCGCTTGAGATATACCGGAAACTGATCGGTGAGCCGCTCATTGACCACAATGGTCTGGGCCAGCTTGGTGACAAAGGCCGGTTGCAAATAGTGGCAAATGTAGGCATCGACAATGGCCTTGCCCGAGCCTGAGAGCTGCTGATTGCCGCTGCGGGCCAGCAGGCGGCGCACCTCTCGCCGGGCCTTGAGAGTGAGCTCTCGCACGGTATCTTCTCGCCGCTGCATTCCGGCGTTGGCCAATCTGCTGGGGTCTTGGGGAGGCAAAAACTCCAGAGCTGTCCGCACGGTGTCGGTAATTAGCTCGTCAACGTCGTCTAGGTCAACCAGGGGCGGAGCGATCTGGGAAAAGTCGAGCCCCACGGCGGCTTTGTAGATTCGCAGCAGCATTTCGTGATTGTCTAGGCCACCTACGGTTTGCAAAATCAGCAGCGATCGCTGCAGCAGCGTCAGCCCGTCCCCCGAGGGCAGGTCGAGGCTTTCACGTTCGGCGGGGGTCAGCTCTACCAGCCGGTAGAGGGCAGTGAGCACATCCTCGGTGGTGAGCAGTCGGGTGTGGGGAAACTCAGCGTTTTGGTAGGCCGTGGCCAGGTTTTGGCGCAGGTTGCTCAACAGCTTAACCACCTCGCCAGTAGTGGTGCGGCTCAGGCGGCTCAGCCTCTCTTGGCGTTCGGCGGGGGAGAGGCCGTCTTGCAGCAGTGGCGGCACCAGGCGGCGGAATTCTTTTTTGCCCAGCAGGGCCTCAATGCCCTGGGCGTTGATTTCGCCACTGCCCTTCTGGGTGAAAGCCAAGCAGGCACAGAGATAAACGTAAAGGCGGTAGCTACGCTCATAGTCGGCCTGACTTGCGGAAGGCATGTGGGGTTAAAAAAACTTTATTGCGTTTTCAGGAAAGTCTGACCCGTTGTAGCGCCTCTTCCCTTCACCAGATTGTCATGGTGTCTAACGGTGCTCGGTAGCTAGCACTACAAAAAAATCGCCCAATTCAGCAGCATTTCAGTTTTTGGTAAAAATAGATACAAAAAAGGTGGGGTTTCAACCCCACCTTTTTTATCTGCGAGACGCGATCCGTTGCCCGCCGCCTCGGTATACAGAATTCATCACTTCTAGAAAAATAAGGCCAGGGAACCCTGCATTAGGCCGCCGGCTCCCCTGACCGCTGAGCATCAGAACAGTGTTCCAATGTCTTTTAGAGACTACTTCAATTGCTTGAAATTGTCTCTAGGCGCGATCGCCTCTTTACCAACTGTTTGTAAACCGGCGACGGTGAACATTGTCCTCTGGTGTGCGAAACCCTAAACACCCTAAGGAGGAAACCATGTTGATCAACCATCCAGACAGCGCCCATCCCCAACACCCACACCACCTAGAATGCCCCCACTGTGGCCGCCATGCCGTGGTGACTAAGGCCGAGAGCCACTACGTCTGCCTAAACTGCAGCTGGGAGCGCGACTTGACCAACGAATGGCCCCACGGCCTAGCGGAGGTGCTGTCGTTTGTGGTCACGGGCCTGCTGCTGTTACTGCTGCTGTAGACCCGCCGGATTTTCGGCTCAGGCCGCCCGATAGCGGGCGGCTTTTTCTTGCCTTACCACAGATCGCTTAAGGGCTCATGAATTGGGGGCAGAGCTGGCTCCGGAGTGTGGCTCCAGATCTCAATCAGCAGCTTGGCCAGAGCTTGGCTCACCCAGTCGTTGCCCTCAGGGCTGAGGTGAATGTGGTCGAAGTAGAGCCGCTCGTGGGCGGTCTGCTGAAACAGGGGCAGGCCATCTAGGTAGGGAATCCCCTCGCTTTGGGTAAAGGCGGTAAGGCGCTGACGGGCCACCCGTTCATAGTCGCGGGGGCCGTCGGGCTCGAGCTCGCGGCGTAGGGGGGTCATGGCGATCGCCAGCCGACCCCCTGCCGCCAGCACCACCTGGTTGATCTGGCGCAGGGCTTCTAGGTTGACCCCAACGCGATCGCCCCCTTGGTCATGCAGTGCTTGCAGGGCCGGGCTGGGGGTGTAGCCAAGCCGACGCTGGGCCACTTCCCACAGGGCCAGGGGCGGGCGGCGGGTGGGGTAGGCGGGGTTGCGACCCAGTTCGTAGCTATTGGGGGCGATCGCAAACAGATCGTCAGTATTGAGCACTACCAGCACTAGCTGGGCCTCAAAGGTGCCAAACCGCAGCAGGTAGCCCAGCTCGTTGCGCGGCCCCCAGGAGTTGGCCGAGGCGTTGAACACTTCCACGGTTTCAATCCCTGGTGGATGAAGGCTGGCCAATGCCTCCTGCACCTTTACTGACAGCAACTGGCTTTGATCAGTCCACCAGCCGCCGTTGACGATGGAGTCGCCCACCATCAGCACCCGCAGGGTATCAACCGGGCGCTGGGGAGCCACCGCTGGCCCCCGCATCGAATATTGGTTGATCTCAATGCGGTTGCCCCGCCGCCGCAGGCTCTGGTTGGGGGCGAGGCGGTAGCCGGTGCGGGTATCGGCCACGTAGAGGGGTGGATTGCCCAGACCGTAGCGAATCCGCAGCAGCAGCTCGGCGATCGCGATCGCCCCTACCCCAATTCCCAACAGCCAGAGTCCGATTTCTACCAAGGTCGCCCCTATCGCAGCACCACATTTTAGTCACATTCCCCAGAGTTTGGGTGAGGGGTGGATGGGTAGGGGGTGGGGGGTAGCTGTGCGAATCAGATGGGTGAACTACGAGATCCTACCAATCAGCGTTGTTCCTGCAATTCTCTGGAGCGCTGGATCAGGGGGGCTACCGGTTCGGCCTGAAGCTGGTGGGTGATGCGCTCGCGGGCCAGGGCGCGGTATTCCCAGAAGTGCTCTCCGGCGGCGCACAGGCCCAGATACATGTTCAGCAGCTGGGGCTTGCGCCTCACCATTGTCCAGAGCTGACGCCAAAACTGACCCCGCAGCTCGGGGCGGCGCAGCCCCTGATGCCAGACTACCTGGGCCACCAACCGCAGCCCCCGCCCCAAGGGAAACTGCATCGTCTGCCCCCGCCCTTGCACAGTGCGAATCTTGAGGCACTGCTCCATAGAGCGTCTGAGGTAGTTGCTGGGCTCATAGAGCGTCCAAAAGCCTTCGACATATTCGCGGGCGATGTCGGTCACAGGGCGGGTGGGCACAAAGTTCATCAGCGTGTTTTGGTCGCCGGTAGCGTTGTCGGTGCTGTCCATCAGGCGCTCTTCTTTTTTTAGTCGTTCCCAGAGGGCGGTGTTGGGCAGCGCTTGCAGCAGCCCCAGCATGGGTTGGGGAATGCTGGTTTCTTCGATAAAGGCCTGGATGCGATCGCCCGCCCCAGATCTCTCACCATCGAACCCGAGAATGAACCCGGCGTAGATCAACATCCCCGCCGCGTTGATCTTGGCGCAGGCTTCCACCAGCGGGTTGCGGGTGTTTTGCACCTTTCGCGTGGTCGCCAGGCTGTCTTGATCGGGGGTTTCAATGCCTAAAAATACGGCGTAAAATCCAGCCTCATTCATTAGCTGAAGCATTTCGTCATCTTCAGCCAAGTTGACCGAGGCCTCGGTCATAAACGTAAACGGATAGTTGTGCTCCTGCATCCAGGGAATCAGCTGCCGCAGAAACAGCTTGACATTGCGCTGGTTGCCAATAAAGTTGTCGTCCACAATAAACAGCGAGCCGCGCCAGCCCAGATCGTAGAGCGCTTGCAGTTCGGCCAGGGCCTGGTGGGGCGCTTTAGTGCGCGGCTTGCGGCCATAGAGCGAAATAATGTCGCAAAACTCGCAGTTAAACGGACACCCCCGCGAAAACTGCATCGCCATCATAAAGTACTGATCCCGCTGAAGCAGGTCGTAGCGGGGCATGGGGCTATGGGTGACATCGGGCTTGTCGATGGAGCGAAAAGTGCCCTGGGTTTCGCCGCGCTCCAGCGCTTCTAGAAACAGGGGTACGGTCATTTCCCCTTCGTCGAGCACTAGAAAATCAGCCCCCACCTCGAGGGCATCCTGGGGCACCGAAGTAGGGTAAGGGCCGCCCACCGCCACGGGTTTGCCCAGGTGTTTAGCTTTTTGAATTAGCCCTTGAAAGTCGGGCTTTTGCACCAGCATGGCGGAGAGAATGACGATGTCGCACCAGGCCCAGTCGGCCTCGGTTTCTGGATTGACGTTGCGATCGCAAAAGCGAATCTCCCAATCGGTGGGCAGCAGCGCCGCCACCGTAATGATCCCCAGGGGTGGCAGAACGGCCTTGAGACCTGCGATGGCCATAAAGCGATCGTAGGACCAAAACGATTGGGGAAACTTGGGGTAAAGCAGTAGGGCTTTCATAAATTCGTCTGACAATTAATGGGACTTTAAATCGATGAGAAATCTCTGCTCACAACTCCTACGAGTTGAGTTGGCAAAGACACAGCTATTACCCCTGACTAAAGTTGGGGCAATCACAAAAAATCTGAAATATACCTAGCTAGGCCAAACCCTAAATAGGGTCGGCCTTAAAAAAATGGGTCAATGCGTTGGGCTTGTCCCTGAATGACACAATCCAACAACCGATTTGGGCGTATTAGTAGGAATGGGCTTGTGACGGTGAGACTTGAAGCGAAAAACCCATTGCGACAGTTGACAGAGCAGCGGCTGGCTAAAAACTGGGGTAATAATAAAAATCCTAGGGATTTAAGCGAGCTTTTACAGTTGTAGCTGTAGCCCTTGGAGCCAGTATAGGTCTACCCTCCAAATGTGGGAAGCCGATAGCAACCTATTGGTTACATCTCTCAACGTTTGTATGAGTTGAATGACTAATGGCGACTGATTGCTATGTCCAAAAAGACGTTTGAATTGGTTGAAAACAATCTTTAAACTACTTCTTTGGAGACATGCTTCAGAACCAATTTTGTGCAGTCGCCCCCTGCCCCATAGCTGACTTTATGAGTGCCACTAGCGCATCACCGCCTGTAGCCGATTGAAGTTTAAGAGATCACTAAACCCTATTTTTCCACCAGCTCGCGGAACCAGTTGTCGCTCCACAATTCGTCAAAGGCGGGCTCGGTGCGGGCTTCTTCGCGGTAGTCAGGGTCAAGGCGCACCGCCTGTTGCAGCGCTTCCATGGCATTGTCGAACTGGCGCTGGAGGGCGTAGCAGAGGGCCTTGTGGTAGTGGGCCTTAGGGTAGTCGGGGTCAAGGGCGATCGCCTTGTCAAAGCTCTTAATCGCATCCTCGTCGCGACCCAGCTTCACCAGGGCCAGGCCCCGGTTGTCCCAGCCCTTGGGGGCGTCGGGGTTGAAGCGGGTGGCTTTGTCAAAGCTGGCCAGGGCGTCGTCGTAGCGCTCCAGCTCAATCAGCGAGAGGCCCCGGTTCAGCCAGGCGATCGCATCGTTGGCCTGGTACTCCACCGCCTTGTCGAAGGAGTTAAACGCCTCCTCGTGCTGCTGCAAAATGCCGTAGGACACGCCCCGGTTCACCCAGGCTTCATGGTACTCAGGGTGAATCTCCAGGGCTTTGTCAAAGGCAGTAATGGCGTCTTCGCGGCGCTTGAGGCGGCTCAGCACCATACCCTGGTTGAGCCAGGCCTTGGCATCGTCGGGGGTAATTGCGGTGAGCTGGTCGAACACCGTGAGGGCATCTTCGTGGCGGCGCAGCTCGCGCAAAATTAGCCCCTTTTGCAGCAGCGCCCCGGTGTGCTTGGGCTCTAGTTCCAGGGCGTGGTCGAGGGAATCGATCGCCCCCTCCAGTTGCTCTAGCGCCTGCTGGGCTGTAGCCCGGTTGAGCCACACCTGGGTGTTGACCGGCTGAATGTCGAGGGCTTTGTCGTACTCGGCCACCGCCAGGGCGTAGTCGCCGTCCGCCAGGTAGCGATCGCCCCGGCCAATGTATTCATCGGCGGTGAGAAATAGCTGGGGCCGGTTGGTCTCCAGCCGACCGATCTTGTCGGTGATCGTCTCGAACTGCTGCCGCGCCTCGCTCATAAATGAGTCGGCCAGGTACTGGGGCGACACCTCGCCCAGGCGGCGCATAATCTCGTCTTTTTGGTGAGTGGCCTCGGCCTGGATCGCCTCCAGCCGCACCCGGTAGCTCTGCTGCAAATCGCCCAGGCGGCCCAGGGTGACCTCACGCCCGGCCTCAATATCGGCCTCCAGACGGGCAAAGCGCTCCGCCATTTCAGCCATCAGCCCGTCGAGCTGGGTGCGGGCCGCCGCCTCACGCTCGGCGGTGTTGGTGCCCAGAGTGGCCAAATCTTCGCTGAGGCGAGCATCGAAGGTGTCGATTTTGTCGAGGACGCGATCGCGGCGGGTAAAGATTGACCCGCGCACCTGATTGAGCTGCTCGGTAAAGGCCGTTTCCATCGCCCGCAGCCCGTCGAGCACCTGGAGCTGCTGCTCCCCTGCCACCTCTTGCAGCACCCGCACCTGCTGGCGAAAGGCGTTGGCGGTGCTTTCCACATCGGCCAGCAGCGTTGAACGCTGAATTTCGGCCTCGGTAGCCATCTGGCTGAGCTGCCCCTGCAACGCCTGGGCCGTGCGCTGAAAGTCGTCCAGGGTGTTTTGCTGGCGGGCATCCACCTCGGCGCGGGTATCGGCAAAACGCTCCAGGGCTTCATCCGCGGCCCGGCGCAGGTCGCCCAGCAGCATGTCCTGCTGCTTCTCGATGTCAAGCTTCAGGCCGCCAAACTGGGCCAAAAATTCGTCGGCCTGGCGGCGTAGGTCGGCCAAGATACGGCTGCGTTGACCATCCACTTCACCGCGCAGGTTGGCAAATCGCGACGTAAATTCGTCGATGGAGCGCTGAATGGTTTGCAGCGCCAGGTCGCGCTCGCCCAAAGCGCTGACCTGCAAGTCGCCCAGCTGGTGGCTGATCTCTTCAGTCTGGGTTTGCAAGCGGGTGAGGCTGCCCTGGCGCAGCGCCTCTAGGGCCTCGGCAATGGTGGCGGCCTGGCGCTCAACCTGGTCGCTGGCCTGGGTGGTGAGCTGCTGGCGCAGATCGACCAGGGCTACCATGACGCGATCGCGCTCTTCCTGCATCGCCAAAGTCATGGTGCCCATTTGGTCGGCAAAGCTGGTTTCGGCGTTGCCAATCTTTTGCAGCACCGCATCCTGATGCACTTCCACATCGCTGCGCAGTCGGTTCACGTCGCGCAAAAAGCCGGTTTGGTTTTCTTCTAGGGTACGAAATACTACATCCCGCTGGAGCTGCGTGTCTTTGCGCAGGGTGGTGATCTCGTCGTCGGCGGTGGCCCGCAGCCCCGTGAGGTGGCCGACAAAGTTGACCTCGGTTGACTCTAGCTTCACCTGCAAATCGCTCAGGGTCGATTGCCAGTCGTTAATCGTGCGCGCTTTGAATTCCGCCAGGTCATCCACCAGCCGGTTGAGCACCTGTTTTTTGGTAACAGCCTCTTCTTGGAAGCGATCGGTGCGGCTGTCTAGCTCGGCGGCTCGCTCTTTCGCATGACTGAGAATATAGTCGAGGTCGCGGGTGGCGGATTGAATCTTGGTCTCTAAATCGGTGATGTCGTTGATCTGGTTGCGCACCACCACCGACACTTCTTGAATCACCGATCGCCGCATCAGCCAGAGCATCACCACACCAACGCTGAGCAGCAGCAGCAGCGTACCCAGCATGACAAAAAATAGCGTGGTGGCACGGCGAAAGGCTAGATCGGCCTCAGTGCTCAACTGCTCTAGCTCGGCAGTGGTCGCTGCCTGGGCCAACAGCACAGATTCCTGAACCTCGGCACCAGCTTGAGGACTGTCTTGCGCCATTGCAGGCCGCACCACCCCACCGCCGCTGATTAACATCAGCGACAGCAACAACAGGGGGCGGGGAACATCGGCCAGGGAACGCATAGGCTGCCTCATCAGGACTTTCCTAATGGAATAGGACTAGGATACCTGATACTTCAAAGGGTTAGGGCACAGGCCAGCAACATTCACCCCAAGGTCAACAGGCCTTCAAAGCCCATAGTTATGGCCATTAGGCAAAATCGTAGTACCGTCGCAACAGCTTTCTCCAAGATCTGCTCCCACAGCCCGAAACAGATTGCAACGACTGAGGTTAGCCCTGGTCAAATCAGCCCCTTCTAGTTTGGCACCAGTCAAGTTGCTGTCCGCCAAATTAGCCTCCGTCAGCAGAGCCTGGCGCAGGTCAGCGCCGCTCAGATTGGCACCCGCTAAGTTCACCCGGCTCAGATTGGCACCCCGTAGGTCAGCCCGACCGAGGTCAGCTCCACTCAGCACAGCCCCAGTCAAGTCAGCACCATAGAGATTAATGTCCCCCAGATGGGCTTTAACCAGGCTTGCCCCGCGCAAATTAGCCAGACTGAGATTGCCGTAGGGCATATAGCTTTCATCTAGGTAGCTGCCCTGCAAATCGATCTGGCGCAAATCCGCCTCAAACAGCTGAATGCCGGCCAAATCTACTGCCGAGAAGCAGCGTTGACCGTTCTGATACGCCCCAAGCAGGGCCTCCTTAGTGAGTCGCTCCATATGCTATCGAAACTTGGCTCAACGCCTAAGTATTTCTGCTCAACTAAACATCAGAAAACAATGTAAGCGTTTACGTTTCGTAACAAGGCAGCGTTAATCTTCTCTTCAGGTTTTCCAAAAATCGCCCTAGACACCAAAAGACACACCTCCATGAGACACTACCGTCAGCTGACCCACCCACTAAGTAGGTCAGCTAAAGAAGAGTCGTCTCTGCCTACTCAAGCCAGAATTGTGATCTATAGACACCAGCAAGCATGGATCGCTCTGAAACTGCTACTCGATAAAACAGCGCCATTCCCTACGTAGCAGGGCCCAGGACGGCCACCTACCTGATTAGGCAGAAGAATGTCTGGGTCGCATCTTTAGAATCCATCTCAACCAAGCCCTACCGTGATACGCCTCCGTCGAAAAGGTCGTGAATAGGCGGAAGGATAGACCTGAGCATGGAATATCAGGACACAAACATAGAACCTCCAGACCTACAGCCATTGATTCCCTCCGACAGAACAGCTCAAGGTCTTCCAATGAGGAACTTAATAGACCAGACCCCAGTAATCAACGCCCTCAATTACAGACATAGGACGCAGGCCTATTCCCAAGATTATTCACAGTGACGAGCAAGCATCTGTTAACGACATAAAACCCTAGGCCAAATGGCTTAGAAAGCATTCCAACTGGTTTAAGTAGCGTAGTGTCTGCACTATAAAATAGATTTTAAGAAGCATTAGATTTCTGCAAAGCAATTTAGCTCCTTAGGCCCGCAAGAGATTTAACTTTCCATACCAACCCTTAAGCTCGCAAGTTAATTAGAGGCTCAAAAAAGTCTAAGTAGCATGTTATCCACACAAAGATTGCCGGAAAGCAATCAATTCTTAGCCTCCAATTTATAGCGGTTTCAAAAATATCACACATTTCACACAGGCTTTATATTCTTGAAGATTTATCGAGGGTCTCTTTTCTTAAGAGATGAATTCTGCTTATGATACTGAAAGTTTCGTCGAAGGCTACTTTAAATTTCAGATCCTAAGTGCCTAGTTTTTCCATCCGACAGAAGATAATTAGCAATACAATCCACATTTTCTCTGTAGAAAACAGGTCATACAGCGGTTCTTACTGAAATATAGTAAAAGTCGGCTTTCGATTCTATGGACTCAAAAGCTTATCTCAGTTGAGGTTCACCGGATGAATTCAAGAACTGCTGTAGCAGAATCCAAGACGTTCCCAAGTTTTTAAGCATAGCAGTCGCAGACAATGATTGAATCAGCAAATGACGACTCTAAGAAGAAGAAGTGTGTGACTACTCTAAAACACTCGCCAAAACAGCTCTCAACCAATTCTTTATCTGTTACCAAGAAAAAACAAATTAAGGTGTTAATTCACCAAAATTCATGAATAAAGTACACAATATTATTGGAATAGGCCCCAGCTTAACTGAGCAAGGCGGCATGGGATCTATCAACAAAATGATCCAAGAACTAACTTCGCCAGATTTTAGTCTCAGATATATTGCAACATGGGATAGCTCACAGAAAGGATCTCAAAAAGTATTTTACTTTTTAAGATCCTTTTTCGTTTTTCTGAGTGTAATTTTTCAAAAAGAAATCGACCTTGTTCATATTCACTTTTCAGAGAGAGGAAGTTTAGCAAGAAAAATTTTAATTGGTTCAATAGCCTATCAGGCAGGTATTCCAATTATATTACACGCCCATGGATGTGAGTTTCATCTCTTTTACTCCGAATTACCTAACATCCTGAAAAGAGTCATCAACGCTTTCTTTAAGCGCTCTAGCATACTTATTGTTTTGTCTGAGAGTTGGAAAGAATTTTACATAAACAATTGCAAATTGTCGTCAGATCAAATAATAGTTCTAAATAATCCGGTAGTTTTTCCCAAACTTATCCCATCCCGCTCAGCAGCACCGTTGAGCAAAGACAGCTGCATAAATTTTCTTTTTATGGGAAAAATAAACGAGCGAAAAGGTGTATATGATCTCATACATTCTATCTCTATGATGAGTACTGAAGACAAAGAGAAAACCAAAATTCTCTTTGCTGGCAGCGGAGAAATCGAGCAACTTAAGCGGTTTGCAGATGATTTTGATGTTTTAGATCAGCTACAGTTTTTGGGTTGGGTTAATGCTAAAGTGCGCGATCGTTTATTAGCGGAGGCCGATGTCTTTGTTTTGCCCTCTTACAACGAAGGCTTACCTATGGCGCTGCTCGAAGCGATGAGTTGGGGTTTGCCTGTAATAACTACAGCAGTTGGAGGTATACCAGAAATTATCACTCCAGACGTAAATGGATTCTTACTGCAACCAGGAGATACAGCGGGGCTCTCACATGCAATGTCCATCCTCATAAACAACAAGGATTTAAGATCAAATCTTGGCTCCAAAGCCCGAGAAGGGATAGCTTTATTAGACATAGAAAACTACAGCCAACGTCTATTTAATTTATATAAAAAGGCTATCGAAAAAACATAGATATTTTAACGGTAAAGAAAATTTTAGAGATGTACTTCAAACGAAATTTTTGGGGAGATAATCTCTATGCCAGAGGCCATCAAGATTACAAGCGATGATTAACTTAGACGTGTGTGGCTAGAAGAAATTTTAGGAGTAATTGAGTCAATGAACTCAAGTCTTCAGCGTTATTTATAGAAACAACGCTTATACCAATAGAATAGATCGAAAAGTATTAAATCCAAATTTCAAATTTTCGCAGCTTATCACATCAAGAAAATCTTTCTAGACTTTCATACTTCTCCAGAAACTTGCTGACACTTGGCATAGCCTTCTACTGTAGAATAAAAAATTCGAAACTAAAATTCAAGAAATCATCTTAAGACATTTAGACAAAAAAACTACACTGAAAAGGCTTGGATATATCCGAAAGCAGTTTATTATCGAGATGTTCAATAAATCCTTAAAATATGAAATTGACTTTCAATCACTTAGAGAAATGGTTTGCAATTTTTTCAGTAGTATTCCTAACAGGAATCTTAAGATGGGCTAGCTTATTTGTTTCGCCAGACCCCATGTCAGATTCAGTAAATGTGTATAACCCTTTTGACCCCATCAATTCTCTCATTCAACACGCCATTTATGCAATTACGCTATTCTTCCTAATTGCGCGACCTAGAACTACATTTGTGGCTTCAAGAAAAAGCTTCTTGATTTGGGCTTTACTAAGCTTAGCTATAGGTTCATTCATCTGGTCAGACTTTCCTGATTGGTCACTCCGAAAAGGAATAACCACTACACAAACAACTTATTTTGGCGTATATTTTGCCTCAAGATTCAGCATGAAGCAACAAGTTCATATACTAGTTTGGGCATTAGGAATCGTTGCCCTATTTGTGATATTTTTTAGTATTATCTTCCCTAACTCTGCAATAGAAGCAGGGTCTAATGCAGGAGCTTTGAGAGGGCCATTCACTCAAAAGAACCTCCTGGCTCGTGTTGCGACACTGGGAGTAATTGTATTTTCAGTAAGCCTACTAGACTACAAAATGAGCAATTGGTTTTTATGGATAGGGCTTTCTACTCAAGTACTCCTCGTCTTGCTAACAACTTCCAAAACTGCACTATTGCTTCTGTTCACTATTTTTATTTTAATTCCCCTCTACAAATCGTTAAAGTGGAGAATGACTATCACAATTCCTATTGTCATCACAGCAATTCTACTCTTAGCTGGTATTGCTGCGCTAGTTTCTTTTAACTGGGAAAGTTACCTAATTGCATTGGGGAGAGATCCAGGCTTAAGTGGAAGAACTGAATTGTGGGAAGCTGCAATTGATAAGATTAAAGAACGTCCCTGGATCGGATATGGCTATCAAGGTTTTTGGCAAGAAGGAGGTGGCGCTACTGAAATATGGAAACAGGAGGGCTATAAACCACCGCATGCCCACAATGGCTATATTAATATAGCTTTAGATCTAGGCTTAGTAGGTCTCTTTATTTTTTTACTATTACTGATCAATAACTACATAAGGTCAATGGTGTATCTGCGCTTTAGCAGAAGTAGTATAGGGCTTTGGCCACTGCTGTATATCACCTTTTTCGGAGTTTATAATTATAGCGAAAATACTATAGTTGAGCACAATTCGATTTTCTGGATGCTACTTGTTTCCATTGCTATTTCAATAAATAAACCAAACAATTTTTCCACAAGAGAAGTAGCTAGTGAAGCACCCGAAAATCACCATAGCTATAATTTAATCAAATCTGGGTAATGCCAAAACTGTCTTTCGACAAAATAGTTTTGGCATTGTAGATTCGAGGAAATGGATAATACTGCAAGCCAAAATAACAGATGAACTCCTTAGCAAAAAGCGATTACACGAAATTCAAAGAAAGCCTATTCGTATTGATAAAGCATCGTTCTTCTTAGGGAAATTTATATTTTCAGTTATGGAGAATTTAAATGTTAGTTTTCATCATTCCTGTAAAGACCAAAGCAGCTGCGACATCTTGGACAGAATTATCCAAACTTTTTGATCGCACTCTGAGATCGGTATGCAATCAAAAATCATCTGATTTCGAGGTCATGGTTGTCTGTAACGAGCGACCAGAAACTAATTTTACTCACCCTAAAATAAAGTATTTAGATGTCAACTTTCCGGTGCCAAAACCTAATTACAATGACAGAGTAGACGACCGCGCAAAACGGGTTGTTGCAGGGCTTCTGGCTGTAAAGGATTCAAATCCAGATTTCGTAATGTCTGTAGATGCTGATGACTGTATAAGTCAAAATATTGCAGCATTTACAACTCAGAATCCAAAAAGCTATGGCTGGTATGTCAACAGCGGGTACGAGTATGAAGAGGGAAGCAAAAAGATTTCTGTTCGCCGAAAAAACTTTCACAAAATTTGTGGCACATGCAACATTATAAATTATCAGTTACTGCGTTTACCAGAAACCATGATGCCCTACGCCAACATGACAGGTTACGACCGATTTCTAGGTGGTCATCCCTTAGCAAAGGGTGACCTTGCAGAACGTGGCACTCCCATCGAACCACTGCCATTCCCTGGGGTCATCTTTGTCCGAGATCGGGCAGGAGAGAGTGTCTCCATGCAAGAAAACGTCTTGGCTAAGTTCCGACGTAATCCTAAAGAAGTGCTCCGAGGTCTCAAGAAAACTTGTATGGCGCCTCTAAATGAACAGATGCTTACAGAGGCAATCAAAAAAGAATTTAGTCTCTATCCAATTCATTCCTAAATCTATACAAGCGAAGTTTACTTTGAGGTCAGCGCACAATGCTTGCTTTTATCATTCCCCTTAAAAGTGCACAAGTGTCAGGATCATGGGAATTAGTCTGTGCCCTATTTGAGAGAACATTGCAATCGGTCTGCAATCAGACCTTGCTCAAGTACCATGTCATCGTAGTTTGCCATGAAAAACCAGCAATAGTTTTTTATTCCCCGAAAGTAACTTACATTCAGGTAGCTTTACCTCTTCCTAAAGGTGATTATGACAGCAAAGAAAAAGATAAAATGCTAAAGATGCAGGCTGGACTAATTCATGCGAAAAGCATCAACGCATCACATGTCATGTTTGTTGACGCCGATGATTGTGTCAGCAACAAAATAGCAGCATTTGTCGATAGGAACTCTAATCAAGATGGATGGTTTGTTGGCAAAGGATTTGATTTTCAAGAAGATATCCAGAGATTAAGACTCAGAAATAAGAACCTTCACTTAAGAACTAATAGTAGTCATATTATTAAATTGAGCTGGTTAGAGAGAGAACTTTATCTCCTACCAGAAGAGGTAAACAGAGGTAATTGTGCTCTATACCATATCGATACTGTGTCCATTTTAGAAAAAAGAGGTGCCAGGCTTTCTTTACTACCATTTAGGGGTGCAATTTATATTACGGATAATGGAGAAAATATGTGGTGGAAGCAGGATAGCATCGCTCATTCCAGAAGCAGAATTAAGGGAGCTACTATTACGTACCTAAAGAAAATTTATCGTTTCCTGATCACTCAACCAATTACAGAAACAGTCAAAAAAGAATTTGGACTTTACACAATTTAAGTTTCAATACGAAATCATCATAAGTTTATATGCCTTTTACCAGTCCAAATTAAATGCTGAAAAGTCTTTTAGACATTTTTCATGGAAGATTAAATGCTGAAAATTCAAAGATTATCACTAATATCGGTTGGTTAACAGCAGAGCGCGTATTCCGCATGGCTGTTGGGTTTTTAACGTTGGCTTGGACGGCTCGCTTTTTAGGTGTTGATCAATTTGGCTCGTTAAATTATGCCCTTGCATTTGTGGCTATATTTTCTCCATTAGGTCAACTCGCTGCCGACCAAATTACATTTAGAGACTTAGTTAATAGCCCTGAAAAGAAAAACACTATTTTAGGAACTTCTTTTGTCATAAAATTTGTTGCTGGAATTTTTGTATTCATACTTTCAGTCATCTCGATTTTGTTACTAAAATCTGGCGATATTTTAATTTGCAAGTTGGTAATTATAATCGCAACCAGTTCATTCTTCGGAGGATTTAATGTTATAGAACTTTGGTTTCAGTCTCAAATTGATTCAAAATATATTGTTTCAGCCAGAAACACTGCGTTTGTTGTTGCCACAATTATTCGTATAGTATTGCTGCAGTCGAATGCTCCGATTGTTTTCTTTGCTTGGTTAGTTACTATCGAAAGTTTGTTGAATGTAGTTGCATTTATTTTTGTATTTAATCTAGCTGGGAATAGAATTCTGGCATGGAATGCAGACTGGAAACTGGCTAGAGAATTAATGCATGTCAGTTTTCCTCTTATATTTTCTACCTTTGCTATTGTGGTCTATATGCGAATCGACCAGATTATGCTCGGACAACTAGCTGATACAGAAGCTGTGGGAAATTACTCAGCAGCGGTTAAGCTATCAGAAATTTGGCCTTTTGCTTCTACCATGATTGTCAAGTCTGTTGCACCATCCATTATTGCCGCCAAAAAAGTTAGTGAATCTCTTTATTACCAAAAGCTTCAGAAGCTCTCTAATTTCCAGGCAGGTTTAGTGTATTGCGTCGCTATTCCCATGACGTTTTTGTCAACTCCCTTTGTCATTTTGGTATTTGGGGAGGAGTTTGCCCCAGCAGGAATAGTACTTTCAATTCACATCTGGTCATCTATGTTTCTTTTCCTCGGCTATGTCAAGGAAATATGGATTACGACAGAGGGCATTACGTGGTTTGCTTTTTGGTTCACTATTGTAGGTGCTGCTACAAATATAGTTCTGAATTCAATCTTGATTCCGCCCTACAGGGAGGTTGGGGCAGCGATCGCAACCGTCATATCATACGGTTTTGCTGACTATGTAATGTGTTTTCTTCATCCATCAGCACGCCGGTTTGGGTGGATTATGACTCAAGCAATGAGTCTAAATCTTATCAGGCCTAAGGATAATTTCTAGGCAAAGGCTGGAAAATAAACTGACGTTCAAAACGTTTAGAGGAGATGTTAACCAATATGTATTTTTGCGCCAAAAATTTTGGCTGATCATGACTTTAACTGAGCAGGATCCATGGACTTTAGCCGAATACCAGTTTAGTAATTGGGTTCACTATTCTACTCAAATTTCTCCGTTTCTTCAGTTCCTTAAATTAGTTAGTTTCATTTGGCATAAAGCCATCGAAGTATTTACAGGAATTAGTTATTTGTTGCGAAGCGCAGATGGGTAGGGGGTTATATATTGAACACTTTGGAGGAATATTTGCACATAGCAGCGTTGCCATTGGAGAAAATTGTAGTATTAGTCAAGGAGTAACAATTAGTCTAAGGGGTCGTGGTTATGTGCAAGGTTTCCCAAAAATTGGCGATCGCGTCTTTGTTGATACAGGCACAAAAGTATTTGGCTCTATTCTTATTAAAGATGATGTTGCTATCGGAGTAAATGCTGTAGTTACTAAAAGCCTTACAAATAAAGCTATTGTCGTCGGCATTCTTGCCCATTCGTCAGTTATGAGTGATCTAAAGAATATATGGTTTATAGAACTTAGATAATATGACCAGATTTTTATAGTATAAAAATTATTTGATAGCAGCTTTTTAACTTTAAATATATTCTTCGAGGAAAAATAAAAATATGGCTAAAGTATCTGTTGTTATTCCTACCTACAACGCAGAAAAGACTATTTCGGAAACTATTGACTCTGTTTTAAATCAGACGTTTAGCGATTTTGAGTTAATTGTTATTGATGACGGATCTAGAGATAAAACTTGTGAGATAGTGAAGACGATCGACGATTCGAGAATCATAGTATTTTCATATCCAAATGGGGGTGTCTCAGTTGCCAGAAATCGGGGAATTGAGCACGCGAAGGGAGAATTTATATCGTTTCTTGATAATGACGATCTCTGGACTAACGATAAATTAGAAGCACAGCTTGCTGCACTTTCTAGAGAGCCTGAAGCAGGTGGAGTTTACAGTTGGACTGTAAATATGATGGTTGATGAAGATTTCAATGTTTCTTTTGTAAAGGGTTCTGAGTCTACTCTTGAAGGCGACATTTATCCAGACCTATTATTAGGCAATTTTATAGGAAATGGATCTAATATTCTAGTTCGTCGTGAGGTAATTAATAAAATCGGAGGCTATGAGCCTGGTTTAGTCTTTTCAGATTGGGATTTTTGTTTAAGAGTTGCTTCAAAATTTAATATCGTAGTCGTCCCTAAGCCCCAGATTCTTTATCGAAAAGTTTCTGGCTCTATGAGCTCAAAAACTTATGCTATGGAAGTGGAGGGGTTGCATGCCTTGGAAAAAGCCTATGAAACTGCTCCAGCAGACTTACAGCATTTGAAAAAGAAGAGCAAGGCTTTTCTATTTAGATATTGTGCTGACTTAGCGCTTTCCCAACATATAGATGCTGTAGATTTAAAGTATGCCCGAGAAAAACTATTGTCGGCTATTCGTCTTTACCCTGAGATCATCAAAGAAAGATATGCACAAAAGTTAATAACAAAATTTTTTATTATGTCTTTATTCCCGAAAAGATTAAGCAAATTAATTATCAAGAATTCAAAAAAAATAATTTCGTCTCCCGATCCGCGAGGCAATACAAGATAACATTCTGGCTTTTTAATGTTCAGAGGAAATTTAATGATAACTCCCCATCGCGAAATGTGTGAAGATCAGCTTCTAAAAGACTTTAAAGAGCAGGGATTTGTTCAGATAAGGAATTTCTTTTCTCCTGAAGAAACAGATTTTCTCCTGAAAAGAATTCAAGATTCAAAGAGCTCATCTTCTGAGATTCTGACTCGGGGTGCAATGACTTTTCGTAGTCAGGTCTTTATGCATGATGCATCTGTTCAAGAGTTTGTTTCACAACAAAAAATAATCGATTTTCTAAGGATTTTTGCTGGGCCTGATATATGGATTCGTTGGGATCAGGCCGTTGCTAAAGGGCCAGGTGCAGATGTCTTTCCTTGGCATCAAGACAATGGTTACAATGGTTTAAGAAGTGAGTTTTATCAGTTTTGGATATCTCTGACAAAAACTACTGAAGATAATGGAGCTCTATTACTTAAACCTGGTAGCCATAGGCAAAGTCTTCCCCATAAAAAAGTTGGCAAAGAGATGGTTTACCCTGGTTCTGTTTCAGACCCTGTTTTAATTAATGCTGAACCAGGAGATGTCGTCTTATTTTCTTCATTTATGTTGCACAGCACCACTCCAAATATAACTCAGAGCGATCGCTGGGCATATGTCATCGAGTATATGCGTTTAGATGATTACGATCCAACCCTAAAACCACCCTATTTTGTTGTTTCTCGAAATGGAAAATCATGCATGGATTTTGTTGATTATCAAGAAGGTGGAAAAAGTATCTTAAATCGCTTAAAGGCGTTGCTTGTCAGAAATCCGTATTAGAAAATTCAAATACACTTAAACCGAATCCTTAATTGTTGCTTTAGATAAGCCACATCTTTATGAATTTGCCCTTCTTTAGGATAGAGCTAGAATGGAATATAGGACATTGGGAAAGACCAACTTACAGGTCTCCGTGTTTGGAATTGGAACCTATCAGCTCAGTGGGCCGGTATCCCTCGATGGGAAGGCCGACGGATTCCCTGATGTGGGGCACGATGCAGCAATTAGTTTGATCCATGCCTGTGAAGAGATGGGAATTAACCTGATAGATTCTGCTGAAATTTATGGAGCTGGAGAGGGTGAGCGTCGAGTAGGAAAAGCTATTCAAGGAAGACGCGATCGATGGCTGCTAAGCACAAAATTTGGATGGCGACGAGGAGCAACGGGTAACCGTATTACAGATTCTCACTCGAGTACTATTCGAAGCAGCCTTGAGGGCAGTCTTAGGCGATTAAATACTGATTATATTGATATTTATCTCTATCATACGCCTCCTGCTTTAGATGATATCGATCAAGGAATTAATATTCTAGAAACCTTGAAACAAGAGGGTAAGATTCGCCACTATGGTATTTCCACAGACGATTCACGTATTTTATATAAGCTTCTTAAAAGGCAAGGCTTAGACGTTGTTCAATTTGAGCATTCGCTGATCAAGAAACCTCAAAAGATATTATCTTTATCGAAAATATATGGGCTCGGACGCATGATAAGAGGTGGGTTAAAGTCTGGCATGCTATCGGGTAAATATTTTTATCGTAGACCTGATTTACCCGATGAGGATGTTCGAAAGCATTGGTTCAATAGCGTGGATTTTAAGCAATTTTTGATCTACGAGAGCTTAGTCCCTGAAAGATTTTCAATGACGAATTTTGCTCTGCGCTATCTGCTTGATTTAGAAACGACTGACGTGGTTATTTTAGGGGGTAAAAGTATATCTGATTATCAGGAAGCTCTCAAAACACTTGAGATACCGCAATTAAATTCTGCAACTCGGAGAGATATAGCTCACATCAGAAGAAATTTTTATCTTAAGCGGGCTGCGGGAAAAATTAGCTGCAAAATTCAATCTTTTCTTAAATAGAATAGCTGAGCTAAGAACAATTTCAAGATAATTATTGACTTTATTGATTTCTATTGGAAAGTATAAGCGTTGTTTGTGGAAAAGTGAGACGATCGCATGCTCTCCCCATCCTGGTTGTACCGTCACAAGCCTGCTGGTTTGGCGATCGCCCTGATCACTGGTCTCTCCAGTTGTGCCCATGCCTACCCCTTGTCTGACTGTGCATCATCAGAGGTTTTTAGCTCTCGGGCACTAGCTCAAAACCTATCTGCGCCCGTTTCCGTGCAGTCTGAGTCTTACAGCTGGCGCAATGTGGCGATCGCGGGCATGGGCTTTGTTACGGGCATAGCCATTCATCCCCTCGCCCCAGACCTTGTATATGCTCGCACGGATGTGGGAGGCATCTATCGGTGGCAGGCCGAGGCCGAGGCCTGGGTACAGCTACTGGATGGAGAACGGAATCTTTACAGCATTGAAAGCCTAGCCCTTGACCCCAATGAGCCGAATTATCTCTATGCTGCTGCTGGGGGCAGCATTTTGAAATCTACAGATCGCGGTGAATCCTGGCAGATGGTTCCTTTGCGACCCGAAAATCCAGTGGCCATGGACGGAAACGGCGATTGGCGCTGGGCTGGAGAACGATTGGCCGTAGACCCCAACAACGGCGAAGTGATTTATTTTGGCTCCCGATCTGACGGTTTGTTTAAAAGCCAGAACGGAGGTGTGACGTGGGAACAGGTAACCCATTTCCCCTCTACCGGAGTACCTCCTGGAGGGCTGTCTTTCGTCAAGATTAGTTCAGCGGTTGAGGGGGATGGGCCAGTTTCTGACCTCAGTACGCCATCGATCTATGTGGGAGTTATGGGTGAGGGGGTCTACCACAGCGACGATGGTGGCCAACAGTGGACGCTGCTGGCTGGCGGCCCCGATGCGCTTCAGAACCCGCAACAGGCTGCCATCGCCGGGAACGGCAGCCTCTATATCACCACTTTCACCAGCGCAGATGCACCGAATGGCGGGGTATGGCGGTATTGGCAGGGAGCATGGCAGAATATCACCCCTCAGCCCGGCCAAAACTATTCTGCGATCGCCCTCGATCCCCAGGTTCCCGATCGCCTGGTGGTGGCAACCTACCCGTTTTCACCCGAGGGGTTATATCGGACTACCGATGGTGGCCAAACCTGGCGGCAGCTAACGCTCCAGGTCGATGCCATCGACTGGTGGCCCGACTGGCATTTGTATACCCTGATGGGCGGACTGGCGGTAAACCCTCGCCAGCCCAACCAGGTCTGGCTGACAACGGGGTTTGGGGTGATGCGCACGGAGGATATAACGGCACAGCCTGCTCGCTGGTGTACCCCCATGGCAAACCTGGAGGAGCTGGTTGTGTTCAGCCTGCGAAGCCCCCCCAGCAACCCTGGCGCTAATTTGTTTAGCGGGGTGGCCGATATGGATGGGTTTCACCACCAATCGCTGACTGAACCGCCTAAAACCACCTACGATCGCGGGCGCTTTGGCGATACCACCGGCCTTGATTTTGCCGAGGCTGACCCCAACATTCTGGTGCGAGTCGGCAGCTCTCCTGGGTCGGGAGGGCGTCTCGATGGCGAGAATCGCTCGGCTTACTCGGCTGACAATGGCGCAATCTGGAGCACGTTTGCCAACGTTCCCGCCGGGGCGTTTAACGGCAAGGTAGCGGTTTCAGCCACACTGCAGCCCAATGGCAAACCGGTGATTGTGTGGGCACCCCAAGGGGATGTCTATCCCCATCGCTCCCTAGACGGCGGCCAAACTTGGCAACGGGTAGAGGGCGCTCCCAATCGCACGACTTTGCAGGTCTGGTTTCCCAACCAGTCTTTGGCCTCAGATCGGGTAAACGGCAATCTTTTCTATCTCTTTAAATATGGTGAGGCAACGGGGGGAAGTTTTTACCGTAGTGTAAACGGTGGTGCCAGTTGGCAGCGCACCGTCACTAATTTGCCTGACTACTGGATACATAAGGTTGAGGCCGCTCCCGCCTTAGAGGGTGAGGTGTGGCTGAGTGTGCAAGACCATTCCCTATATCGATCCAGCGATGCGGGGAGCACCTTTGTGCCCGTGGCCCAGGTTGACACAGCGCTGACCTTTGGATTTGGGCAGGCTGCTCCCGGTCGCGCTAACCCAACCCTCTTTGTCTATGGAGTAATTGATGCTGTGGAAGGATTATTTCGCTCCGACGATGCGACGAGTTTGCCTGGAGATGCCGCCAAGGCCACGTGGGTAAAGGTTTCTACGGATCGGCAGGTTTTGAGCAATATTACTTACCTGGAGGGCGATCGCGGGCAGTTTGGCCGGGTTTATGTAGGCACCGGCGGTCGGGGAATTTTCTATGGTCAGCCCAATTGACGGGTGAACTAGGCCAGGGTTCGGGGGCAACATTAAGCTAACCCAGGCTCTTAACTCGCCTGACGGATATTCACCATTGCGACGATAGCGTCTACGGGAGCAACGTAATGAACGCCCATTCCATCGCCCACTCATCTCAGATTATGGCTCTGGCTCTGGCCCTGATGGCGACGGACAGTAGTTGGATGGGGGCGATCGCCCCAGTTCACGCGTTTGAGGGCAGAGAAACCGCCACTCCCTTGATCGCCCAAGCGCCCCAGCCTGAAGATGGGTTGCCGCTATCCTATCCCAGCGGGTCTGACCAGCCGAGGGTACCTGAGGCACAGCCCGTCAGTACGCCGGTTGCCCCTGGGGGTGACCTGTTCAGCGATTACCTGCTCGGCCCAGGCGACCAAATCAGCATGGATATTATTGGCTATGAGGCGTTTGATTGGGCTTCTAGCCAACGCTTTGTACTTTCGGATGGCAGCATTCGCCTACCCCTAGTCGGCACCGTGGTGGCTGCTGGCAAAACCCTAGAAGCTTTAGAAATCGAGGTTAGGGGCCTGCTGAGCCGGGAGTTGGTCAGCCCCAGGGTAGACATGAGTCTAACGGTGCTCCGCCCTGTGGTCGTCAATGTGGTGGGCGATGTCTATCGGCCCGGGCCGGTGCAGTTGGGCAGTTTGACCCAGGCCCAAACCAACATTGCCAGCGGCAACAGTCTGACCACCACCACCACCACGCCCACCCTAACCGCGGCCTTGGCCGCCGCAGGCGGCATTCGTCGAACCGCCGATATTCGTCAGGTGGTCGTAAAGCGTCGCATCGCCAGCGGCGAAACCAGAGACTATGCCATCAACCTGTGGAGTGCCCTAATTGGTCAAGACAATTTGGGTGTTTTAGTGATGTTTGATGGCGATGTGGTCTATGTGCCCAAGGCCGATACCGCCACTGAAATTGACCAGGCGCTACTTGCCAGTTCGAGCATTGCCCCGACCAATGTGCGGGTGCGGGTGATTGGCGAAGGCGTGGTCAATCCGGGGGAAGTGCAGGTACAGCCCAACAGCTCTATCTCAGGGGCGATCGCTGCGGCAGGTGGGCCAAACGCAGACGCAGCGTTGGGGGATGTCCGTCTAGTGCGGCTGTCGAGCAGCGGACAGGTTGAAGACCAGCAGGTCGATTTATCCAGCTTAGTAGACAGCTATCAGATTCAAGATGGAGATGTTATTTTGGTTCCCAAGCGGGGATACTTAGTGGGCATTGACAATATTAATCGAGCCTTGGGGCCAATTTTATCGCCGCTATCGGGTTTTCTTGGCATTCTAAATATTTTTGGCCTATTTAATAACGACTAGTCTTTGGCCTATGCGCTCACCCAGGTTTACGTTTTTTAAGACAACTATTCGACGGTCACTATGGATAACGAGTTTGTAGTTGAGGACATTAATTTTCGCAGCTATTGGTTAATCCTAAAAAGACGCTGGAAACCGGCGATCGGAGTTTTTAGCGTCGTGACCTTAGCGGCTCTGCTGCTTGCCCTAACTGAAGAGTCTGCCTACCAAGCTGAGGCCAAACTCTTGTTTAGAAGCGATCGATCGACCTCGTTAACGGGTTTGGGTGAGGCGCTGGGTCGAGTCGAGTCTCTGACCTTCGAGGCAAATCCGCTCGACACCCAGGTAGAGGTTATTCAATCTAGACCTATTATCGATACTGCTATTCAAGAGCTAGACCTACGAGATAGCGAGGGCAACCTAGCCCAGGCCGATGACATCACAAAAGATCTGTCCATCAGTGCTCTGCCAGGTACCGATGTTCTCAGCATTGCCTACTCTTCTAAGGAACCTGAACAAGCTGCCCTAGTCGTCAATAAAATTGCCGATATATTTATTCGAGATAACCTGCGCGAAAACCGTTCTGAGGCCGTATCAGCCAGAGACTTTATTTCCCAGCAGCTACCTAAGACTGAGGCCGACCTGAATCAGGCAGAAAACAACCTCAAGCAGTTCAAAGAGCGCAATCAGATTGTTGCTCTGAGCCAAGAGGCCAGTTCTCTAGTCGATATATCGTTTGGCCTACAGCAGCAGATTGACGGGGCCGAATCGCAGATTTCGAGTATAGACTCAGTGTCTGCCAACTATCGCGCTCAGCTCAATATTGATGATTCTCAGTATGGGATTGTTTTGGCCGCCCTCAGTCAGTCGGCGGGGGTACAGGCAGCCCTCGAAGAGTTGCAGCGAATAGAACAAGAGATTGCCGCCAATAGCGCCCTTTTTACCCCCGATAGCCAGACTATCTCTAGGCTCAACAGCCAGCGAGAGAGTCTACAATCGATTTTGAGCCAGCGGATTGACCAGGTGGTCAATGATCGATTGCTCTCTCAGCAGGCCAATTTGCAGATTGGTGACCTCGAGGCAGGGCTAATCGGTGAATTAATCAATTTAGATGCCCAACGGCAGGGGCTAGCTAGCCAGATTGAGGTTTTATCTGAGCAGGAACAGCGCTACAGCGATCGCATGCTTTTGCTGCCCGAACTGGAGAAGCAGCAAGGCCAACTCGAACGAGATCTAGAAGTAGCTAAGGCCACCTACCAAACGCTGTTAACTCGTTTTCAAGAACTTCAGGTGGCCGAAAGCCAGCGTATTGGCAATGTCCGCCTGATTTCACCCGCCGTGCCTCCAGAATATCCCCTAGGGTCTAATCGCAAGCTCGTGCTAGCCGCGGGCATGGTGGCGGGCATGCTGCTAGGGGTGGTAGTGGCCTTTGTGCTAGACCTGCTCGACAGTTCTGTCAAAACCGTTAAGGAAGCCAAGGATATTTTTGGCCTGACAATTTTGGGGGTGATTCCGACCACTAGCCCCGCAGAGGAAAGCCTCCTCTATGCCCATCAGGAACGCTGGATTCCCAGCGTGGTAACCCGAGACTTGGGGCGTTCTCCCCTGAGCGAAGCCTTTCGTATGCTACAGACCAACCTCAAGTTCCTAGGGTCTGATCGCTCCCTCAAGTCTATCGTCGTCACCAGTTCAGTGCCCCAAGAAGGCAAGTCGGAAGTGGCGGCCAACCTGGCGGTGGCCATGGCCCAGGTTGGCCGCAGAGTACTGCTGATCGATGCCGATCTCCGTCGCCCCGTGCAGCACCGGGTCTGGGGAACACCTAACCTCACCGGCCTGAGCAACGTTCTTGTGGAGCAGATCGATTTTAAGGACGCCGTCCAGGGGGTTATGCCCAACCTGAGCCTGCTGACGGCGGGCGTTACACCCCCTAACCCCGTGGCGCTTTTAGACTCAAAACGGATGGCAGCTCTCCTGGCAGACTTGGCGGACAGCTATGAAATCATTATTTTTGATGCGCCGCCGCTGTTGGGTCGAGCGGATGCCAATGTCTTGGGCAAGCTGGCAGACGGCCTTTTGATGGTGGTGCGCCCTGGGGTTACCGATGCCGCCAAAGCTAAGTCTGCCAAGGAATTTTTAGACCAGTCGGGCCAGCGAGTACTGGGCATGGTCATCAATGGCATAGATATAAAAGCTGAGCCAGATAGCTACTTTTATTACACCGAAAATTTAGAGTCGGCCAATCTTTCCCGTCCACGAGTGGCCATGCCTAAGCGAAAGGTGGGCTGATGCGACAGTGGAGGCAACCCAAAGTGAAGGTACCCCAAAAGGTCTCGACCGTGGGTAAGGGAAAAACCCGTGGGCTCCCAGGGAATTTTGACTATTCCCGGCTGCTCTGCGCTCTTTTCTGCGCTAACGCCCTGGGCTTGGCTAAAATCTAGGCAGCCGTCTGTGGCGGCTTGCGATCGCCTCCCTAATGCCCTTGGCCATGCCCGACGCTCTGGTTTCCATCGCCCAGCACTACCATAGCCGTACCAAGTACGCCCCCGACACCGTCAAATCGAAGGCGCGGCCCCTTGACTACAGCCAGCAGCCCATCCCCTTTAAGACCTACCGGGTAGGGGCAGAGATTGACCTCAAGCCCTACTTAGAAGAGGGGAACTCCCCAGCCCCAGACGACGACCGGGTAGATTGGATGCGGCTGTCGCGCCTGCTGATCAACGCCTACGGGCTGACGGCCAAGCTTCCGACCGATATGGGGCAGACCTTTTATCTGCGATCGGCCCCTTCGGCGGGGGGCCTGTATCCGGCGGAGATCTATCTTATTTCGCGCGGTACTCGGCTGCTGCCAGCGGGGCTCTACAACTACCAGGCCCGCAGCCACAGCCTCTGGCGCTACTGGGAAGACCACGGCTGGCAAGACCTCCAGCGAGCCTGTTTTTGGCACCCGGCGCTGGAGGCCACCCATTTGGCGATGGTGGTTACCGGGGTGTTTTATCGCTCGGCCTGGCGCTACCAAGACCGGGCCTACCGCCGCATTTGCCTCGATGTGGGCCATCTGCTGGGCAATCTGGAGCTGGCCAGTGCCCTGGTTGACTATCGCCCCCACCTGATCGCCAGCTTTGCCGACCAGGCGATCGCCGAGCTGCTTTACCTCGACCCCGCCCAGGAGGGAGCATTGGCGGTACTGCCCCTGGCCGACCTGCTGATGGTGGAGCAAAATCTGCCCTATGCCCAGGTGGCCTTTGCCACATCGCCCCAGACCCACTTTCCCACGGTGCCCGATGGGGAATTGCTGAGTTACTTTCACCAGGCGACGGCCATTGCCCCCACGGCAGATGTCCCCCCGTGGGCAATGCGCTCCACGGGCGACACCCCGCAGCCCGTCGATACCCTAGAGGATAAGTACAACCTGCCCTTTGGGTTGCGGGTACCGACCAGCAGCGCCCCGATCGCCTGGGGAGCCCACCTGGAGGAGCTCGAAACCACCCTCTTTAAGCGGCGATCGACCCGGCGCTACAGCGGCGGCTCAATTTCTCTGGAGGCCCTCAGACTGCTGCTCGACTTTACCTATCAGCCTCACCACTACCTGAGTCAGGGGTTTGACCCCGACCCCGACTACAGCGATCGCACCCTCGTGCACACCTTTGTGGTGGCCTGCGGGGTCGAGGGGCTCGACGACGGCTGCTACTACTACGCCCCCCGCAGCGAAGAGCTGCGCCAGGTGCGCTTTAAAAACTTTCGCCGCGAGCTGCACTACCTCTGTCTGGGGCAAGAGCTGGGCCGCGATGCCGCAGCGGTGGTGTTTCACACCGCCGATCTACAGGGGGCGGTGGCGGCCTACGGCGATCGCGTCTACCGCTACCTGCACCTAGATGCCGGGCATCTGGGCCAGCGGCTGAATCTGGCCGCCATTCGGCTGGGGCTAGGGGTGAGCGGCATTGGCGGCTTTTTCGACGACCAGGTCAACGAGGTGCTGGGCATTCCGCCCGACGAAGCGGTGATTTATATTACGACTCTAGGGCAGCCTGGGTAGTCAGGGTTAGTTTAAACAGTAGGCTGTCAATCCTCCAAGGGTGGATAGATTCTTTGCTCAATCGTGGCACTGCCCTATGGCCCAACTTCAGTCTCAACCCCAAATTGCAGATAGCTCTTTTTCCTTAAAAGAGCGGCGGCAGTGCGATCGCGCTACGCTGCTGCTGCTCATGGCTGATGCCGCTGAGCGCACCGCCTTTGAGCAACAGGTTACAATCGTCCCGATTCCCTATACCCTGATCGAGGCCGCTACACCGGCTCAAGCTCTGGCGCTATGGCTGACCAATCAGGTTGACTGGGCGATACTTGACCTGGATTGGGCCGCAGGCAGCGGGCCGGCGTTTTTAAACGCTCTGGGTGAAGTTTGCCCGCAGCGCCCCATCCCAGTGGTGGTGCTGGTGGGCCCTGGCCGAGAGCGCGCCGCCCTGGAGGCGATGAAACTGGGTGCCGCTGACTATCTATTTAAAGCCGACCTCACCCCTGACGCCCTCAGGGCCAGGCTGTCGCTGAGACCCCAGCCTGAGCGACAGCGCCCCACGGCCCTAGATATGGCTCGCCAGCAGTACCAAAACCTGGTCGAAAACTCCCCCGATATTATTGAGCGGTTCGATCGCAATTTGCGCCATCTCTACGTCAGCCCGGCGCTGACGGCCATTACCGGGGTGAGCACCGCTGACTTTTTAGGCAAAACCTGCCGCGAGGTCGGCCTCGACAGCACCATGGTCAACCACTGGGAAGCCGCTGCCGCCCTGGTACTGGCTACCGGCGAGAAACAGGCGATTGAGTTTACCACCCCAACCCTGAGCGGCGAGCGCCACTTTGAGATGGCGATCGTCCCCGAGTGGTCTGAGCAGGGCCAAGTCGAGTCGCTGCTGTGCATCTCGCGGGATATTAGCGATCGCGTGGCGACCCAGCAAACCCAGCAGCGGCTGCTCACCGAGGCCCAGATGGCCCAGCGCGATGCCACGGCGGCGCGCGACAGCCTGGCCCACGTGTTTGACCGCATCAACGACGGCATTATCGCCTTTGACCGCGACTCGCGCTGTGTGTACCTCAACCCCAGCGCCGAGCAAACCCTAGGGCGAACGGCGCTAGAGATCATCGGCAAACATATCTGGACTGAGTTCCCCGAGGCGGTAGACACCCCCGTCTACGAGGTCTACCACCGCGCCATTGAGCAGCAGCAGCCTGAATTTTTGGAATATTACTTTCCGCCCCTAGACGGCTGGTTTGAGGTGCGGCTCTACCCCGACAGCCACGGCATCACGATTTACTTTACGGATATTAGCGATCGCAAAACCGCCGCCGCCCAGCACCAGCAAACCGAGCAGCTGCGCCACGAACTCATCCTCCTAGAGCAGATTGTCGATTCAGTGCTGGCAGGCTACTGGGATTTTGACTTCCAGCACCAGACGGCTTACTACAGCCGCGGCCTCAAGGCCATGTTTGGCTACGCCGAAGACGAACTGCCCAACCGGCTCGATACCTGGCAGCAGATTGCCTTTGCCGACGATATTCCCAAGGCGCTGGCTTCCCTCGATCGCCACGTGCAGAGTCGGGGCGAGGTGCAGCACTACGTTGAGGTGCGCTATCGCCACAAAAATGGTGCTACCGTGTGGGTGCTTTGCGCCGGCCAGGTGATCGAGTGGGATGAGGCCGGTCAACCCCTGCGCATGGTGGGCTGCCACGTCGATATCACCCCCCTGAAGCAGGCCGAGGCGCAGCTGAGAAGAAACCAGGCCCATCTGCAAGCGGCTCAGCGCATCGGCAACCTGGGCAGCTGGGAATTTGAGCTGGCCACCGAGGGCATCACTTGGTCAGACCAGGTCTACCGCCTTTTTGGCCTAGAGGTGGGGGCCAACCCCGCGAGCTTCGAAGCTTTACAAAGCTATTTTCACCCCGAGGATCGAGACCGCCACCGCCAGATTGTAGAGACAACGATTGCCACCCATCAGCCCTACGACGAAGAATTTTGCATTGTACGCGTCGATGGCAGTCTGGGCTACATCCATGTCAAAGGCGAAGCCGTGGTCGATGGGGCCAATCGGCTCACCCATCTAACCGGCACGGTGCAAGACATCAGCGAACGCAAACAGGTCGAAGCCGAACGCCGCGCCCAGGAAGAGCAGGTGCAAAACCTGTCGCTGCGGCTGTCGCTGGCCCTGGAGTCGGGGTGCATTGGCACCTGGAGTTGGGATCTCCACCAGGCGATCGCCTGGGATCAGCGCATGTACGAAATCTGGGGCTTCGAAAGCCTGGGCCGGGCCGCTGTCTTCGACGACTGGGCTACCCGCGTGCATCCCGACGATTGGCCCACCGTTGAGGCGGCCATTCACCAGGCCCTGCAAGACGAATTGCCTTTGGACGTCGAGTTTCGGTTTTACCGCCCTAGCGGCGAGCTGCGGTGGATTCGGGCTGCGGCCCTAGTGCAGCGATCGCCCGCCGGAGCAGCCGTGGCCATGGTGGGCATCAACTACGATATTACCGAGCAGAAGCGGGCGACCGCCCAGACTCAGAGTCTGTCGCTGCGGCTGTCGCTGGCCCTAGAGTCGGCCCACATCGGCACCTGGGAGCGGGACATGGGAACCGATACAGTGATCTGGGATCAGTGCTTGATCGACCTGTACGGGTTTGCCCAGCTGGGGCAGCAGGCCAACTACACCGACTGGCGGGCGCAGGTCTACACCGACGACATTCAGCGGGTTGAAACCGCCCACCAGGCCCTAGTTGACCACGACATCTCCTACGACCTCGAGTTCCGCATCTGGCGAGGCGACGGCACCCTGGGCTGGATTAGATCTAGCGCCCTGGTGCGGCGCAACGCCCAGGGGCAGCCCCTGAGCGTTGTCGGCATCAACTACGACATTACCGACCAAAAGCAGGCCGAAGCCCATTTGCGGAACCTGTCCCTACGCTTAGATCTGGCTCTAGAGTCGGGGGGCATTGGCAGCTGGGAGATGGATCTCGCCACCCAGCAGCTGCATTGGGATCAGCGCATGTACGAGATCCTAGAACTTTCTCCAGACGACGGTGCCATGACGATGGCCGCCTGGCGCTGTACCGTCCACAGCGACGACATTGACGGCATCGATGCTGACTTTGAACGCATTCTCCAGCGATCTGCCCCATCAGTCCTGGAGTTTCGCGTTTATCGCAGTGATGGCGAACTGCGCTGGATCAGAGCCACCGCCCTGGTGCAACGGGACAACCAGGGCCAGCCCTGCCGCCTGATTGGCACCAACACCGACATCACCGAGGCCAAGCAGGCTGAAGAGCAACTACTGCGCACCACCGCCCAGCTCGAAGCCTCTAACCGCGAGCTAGAGGCCTTCGCCTACTCGGTCTCCCACGATTTGCGCGCCCCGCTGCGGGCGATCGACGGCTTCAGCCGGGCGCTAGTCGAAGACTACGGCGACCAGTTTAGCGATGAAGGACGCGATTATTTCGATCGCATTCGTCACAACGTCAGCCGCATGGGGCGACTGATTGACGATCTGCTGCGGCTGTCGCGGGTGTCGCGCTCAGCTATCACCTACACCTCGCTCAACCTCAGCGCTCTGGTGCAAGAGCAGATAGATGAGCTGCGCCACGACGAGCCCGACCGGGCGGTGGCGGTGGCGATCGCGCCCGATCTCACTGTCACCGCCGACCCCACGCTGATGCGGGTGGCGATCGCCAACCTGGTGCAAAACGCCTGGAAGTTTACCGCCCACCACCCCAGCGCCCGCATTGAGTTTGGCATGGTTATTCAAGGAGGGGAGAGAATCTACTCCCTGCGCGACGATGGGGCTGGGTTTGATATGGCCTACGCCAACAAGCTATTTGGGGTGTTTCAGCGGCTGCACAACACCGACGAGTTTCCGGGCACTGGCATTGGCCTGGCCACGGTGCAGCGGGCCATTCACCGCCAGGGCGGGCGGGTGTGGGCCGAGGCCGCCCTAGAGCAGGGAGCTACCTTTTACTTCACCCTGCCCTCGGGTTCCACAGGGCCAGAGGGGTCGCCATGACGGCACTGCGCTCCATTTTGCTGGTCGAAGACAACCCCGACGATGAGCGACTCACCCTGCGCGCCCTGCGCCGGGGCAACCTGGCTAACCCAGTGGTGGTGACCCGCAACGGCGAAGAGGCCCTGCGGCAGGTGTTTGGCCCCGACCCCCTGCCCTGCGTGGTGCTGCTCGATCTCAAGCTGCCTAAGGTCGATGGGCTAGAGGTGCTGCGGCAGATTCGCGCCAGCGATCGCACCCGCCTGCTGCCGGTTGTCATGCTCACCTCGTCCAGTGAAGACCGCGATATTATTGAAAGCTACAGCCTGGGGGCCAACAGCTACGTGCGCAAGCCCGTAAACATCGACGAATTTACTGAGGCCGTGCGCCAGCTCGGTCTCTATTGGGCATTGATAAGTGAGCTGCCTCCCACGTTGCCATGACTGTTGCTGAACCCCTTAGGGCGCTGATTGTAGAAGACTCTGAGGACGACCTGCTGCTGCTGCTGCGAGAGCTGCGCCGGGCCGGGTTTGCCCCCACCTGGGTACAGGTACAAACGGCGGACGACTTTCGCGCGGCCCTCGATGGGGAGGAATGGGATGTGGTGCTGTCAGACTACCAAATGCCCCACTTTAGTGCTCCCGCTGCCCTCGATCTTCTCCAGCAGCATGCTTGCGACCTGCCGTTTATCGTTGTTTCTGGCACCGTTGGGGAGGCCACCGCCGTCGATATGATGCGAGCCGGTGCCCACGACTACGTGATGAAAGACAACCTCTCGCGCCTGGCCGAGGCGGTGCGCCGCGAGGTGCGCGAGGCCCACAGTCGCCGCGATCGCCGGGCGGCTATGGCCGAGCTCGATCGCACCCGAGAACTGCTGCATCTGGCCATCGATGGCTCTGGCATTGGCATTTGGGATTGGCAGGTGCAAACCGGCGAGGTCTGGGCCAGCGATCGCTGTGCGGCCCTAATTGGCTATGCCCCCGGCGACCTTGCCCCGGCCCGCATCGATACCTGGCAGCGATTTGTGCACCCCGACGACTGGAGCCGCAAAAAAGTGGCGCTCCAGCGCCATTTTGAGGGCGAAACCCCCAGCTACGACTGCGAGTTTCGCCTGCGCCACCGCCAGGGTCACTGGGTCTGGGTACTCGACCGGGGCAAAGTGGTGGAGTGGGACAATACCTATCGCCCCCTGCGCATGAGCGGCACCTACACCGACATTACCGAGCGCCGTATGGCCGAGGCCGAGCACCGTCGGGTCGCCGACCAGATGTTGTTCAACAGCCTCCACGATGCCCTCACCCAGCTGCCCAACCGCAACTTTCTGATGCAGCGGCTCGACCTAGCCCTTCAGCGCTGCCGTCGCGGCAGCCTGCGCCAGTTTGCGGTCTTGTTCCTCGATTTAGACCATTTCAAAGTGATTAACGACAGTCTCGGCCACCTGGCCGGGGATGAGGTGCTGGTGGTGGTGGCCCAAAAGCTGCGATCGCTGATTCGCACCGCCGACCTGGCCGCCCGCCTGGGAGGCGACGAATTTGTGCTGCTGCTCGAAGACATCGACACCCTGCAAGAGCCCGCGCGCATTGCCGAGCGGCTGCTGCAAGAGCTGCAAGAACCCCTGGCGGTGGGCGGGCGCAACGTATTTCTCAACGCCAGCATTGGCCTGGTCATGGGAGATGGCGCTTACCATACCCCCTCCGAACCCCTGCGCGATGCCGACATTGCCATGTATCGGGCCAAGGCCCAGGGGCGGGGGCGCTACGTGGTGTTCAACGAGGCTATGCACCTGCAAGCCCTCCAGCGGCTCCAGCTCGAACAGGAGCTCCGCGACGCCATCGATCGGGGGGAGCTGATGCTCTACTACCAGCCCATCCTTCACCTAGAGAGTAAGGAAATCTCGGGGTTTGAGGCGCTGGTGCGGTGGCAGCACCCCGATCGCGGCTTCATTTCCCCAGACAGTTTTATTCCCATCGCCGAAGAAACCGGGCTGATCGTTCCCCTCGATCGCTGGGTCTTGGCCCAGGCCACCCAGCAGCTGGCCCTGTGGCACCAGCGCTACCCCCACTGCGCCGAACTGACGGTGAGCATTAATTTTTCGGTCAAGGATCTGCTGCGCAGCGATCTGCTCAACGAGCTCACCCGCATCCTGGCCCAAACCGGTCTCCAGGGCCGCCACCTCAACCTCGAAATTACCGAGGGCACCCTAATCGAAGACATTCAGGCGATGGTCACCATTCTGCAGCAGCTCAAACACCACGGCTTTACCGTCACCATCGACGACTTTGGCACCGGCTATTCATCCCTCAGCTACCTGCACCAGCTGCCCGTCGATGCCCTCAAAATCGACCGCTCCTTCGTCATGGCCATGGAGGCCAGCCACCGCAATTCCGACATTGTGGAGACCATCATTACGTTGAGCAATCGCCTGGGGCTGGCCGCGATCGCCGAAGGGGTCGAGACCCAGGCCCAGCTCTGTCACCTGCACCGCCTGGGCTGCGAACTGGGCCAGGGCTACTGGTTTGCCAGACCCCTTCCCGCCGCTGACGCTGAGACCCTGCTGATGCTGGCCAGCACCCCTACGTCTCACTAGCCTGGCCCTGGCCTTTACTCGGGAAAGAAAAAGTCCGTGGGCTCTTCGTCTTCCTCGGCGGCAATGTAGCTGCGATAGTACTCCTCTAGCTCCGCCGCACCAATGGAGCGCTCCGACGGATTCTCAAAAAACGTCTTCACCTTGAGGTAGCGCCGCAGCCCCTCGGCCCCGGCGTCGTGCTGGGTAGCGGCCTTAAAGTCGTCGGGGAAGGTGTCGCTGATTTGCAGCCACGCCTCCTCTAAAACATCCTCCACGTCTTCGTTGGGGGCGCTCTCAATTAATGCCTCTAGCCCATCGAGAATGTCAATCAGCTTGAGAATCTCTGGAATTTTCTCCGAATCAGACATTGAGCCGTGCATGGATAGCGCTAAACAACCGCGAATGCTTAGGAAAATCTTAGTGGAGTATGGGCCAGATTGATCGCCCCCAGGCGGGAGAATCTACCGCTAGCAGCCAGATCCCGCCTGAAGCACAGCACCGTCGAGGGCTCTCCCTAAGGCATGGTCATGCCGCCCTGGGGCTCTAGGGCGGCGCGCCACTCGCGCAGGCGCAGCTGGGCTTGGGCGTAGGCTTCGGTTTGGGCGGGCACGGCCTCGGCCAGGGCGATCGCCCGACTGGGGTTGGTTACGGCTTCGGTTTCGGCCAGGCGCAGAATGTCCCAGCTCCAGCGGGTGAGGGCCTGGGTGGCTTCGGCCCGCTGGGGGCTGCTCTCGGGCACCTGCTGAGCCAGCCGTACCGCATCCACTAGGGCACCGACGGTACCCAGCTGAGCGGCCTGGTAGGCCTGCTGCAACAGCTGCTGCCCCTGAAGCTGGCCCCGCCAGGTTTGAATGTTGGCCTGGGCATCGCCATGCAGAGCGCGGCCCGAGCCAATGCGCGAGGCTACCGCTACGGCTTCAGCTAATCGGCCCTGGGCAGCGAGCTGGCGGGCCTGGGCCAGGAGCGGGCCATCTTCGGCCCGCTGGAGGTCGGCCCGCCACTGGCTGATCTCTCCCTGGGCTTCGTCGTAGAGGGCGCGGCCCGAGCCGATCTGGCGGGCGGTGGCGATCGCCCCAGCCAGATCTCCCACCTGGGCCTGCTGCTGCGCCTGGCTGAGAATGGGGCGATCCTCGGTGGTTTCAATCTGGCTCCGCCAGCGGCCAATTTGAGCTTCGGTGTCATCCCAGGCCGGGTTGGCGCGGGAGACTTTTTGGGCCTCAATGATGGCGGCTTGGAGGTCGGCGATGGTGCCCGGCAAGGCCACCTGCCGAGCCCACTCCAGCTGCGATCGCCCCTCCACTTCTTCTTGCCAGCGGCGCATCAGGCCCTGGGCCTTGCCGTAGAGGGGGCGATCGGCCCCAATGCTCTGGAGCCGCACGATCGCGCCCTCTAGGCCACTAATGCCGCCCTGCCACGACAGCTGGGTAGCGTCAATCAGGGTGCGCATATCGGCAATTTCGGCCCCCATGCTCAGCGCCGCCGGAATTGCCTCCAGCATTTGCCCCGCCGCCTCGGCGTCGCGGCGCTCCAGGGCCGATTCAGCCATATCCAGCAGATCGCGGCCAAACTGCCGAATTACGGTCTGGGCCTCGGCGTAGACGGGGCTCTGAGTGGGGATGCCCTGGGCGATCGCCAGAGCCTCCTGCATCCCTTTGAGCGTGCCCTGCCGGGCTAGCTCTTTGGCCTTGCCCAGCTTGTTGAGGTCTTCGCGGGCGGCGGTGATTTTGGCGGTCAGCTCATCGTACTTAGTGGTTTTCCAATAGGTGTTGTCTACATCCAGCAGCTGAATGGCCTTGGCAAAGGCATCCTGAAAGGCCAGCGCTTTGAGGTCGGTCTCGGCAGCCTGATAGATAGTTTCGGCGTCTTTCCAGATCTGGTTCCAGTCGCTAACCTGCTGACTGACCAACTGAGCAGCAGCGGTGTGGTTGGGAATGCGCTGGGCGATCGCGATCGCCTCTGCCAAATCCCCCGACTGAAACGTGGTCTCGGCCAGCGCCAGAATCTTTTCTGACCAGTCTTCAATGCGCAGATCGATCTCGCCTCGTAAGGGGTGATCGGTGGGTAAAGACTCTAGCAGGGCGATCGCGTCTAAATAGCCCTCTACCGTCGCCTGCTCGGCGTAGGCCTCGGCGCACTGCAATCGGGTGGTGGCCGAAGCCGTGGGCCAAAAAATCGCCCGACAGTTGGGCAGGTTAGGAATCCGAAACAGGCTGATGGCCGACATCACCCCGACCCCAGACACCACCACCAAGACGCCCACCGACCAGACCGGCCAGGTTTTGGCCAACCGCTGCACCACCACCTGCCGTAGCGGACGCCGAACCGGAACCGGCACCTCAGCATCGCCCCGCTGCCGCAGTTCAGCCAGGGGATCGTAGCGGGGCAGCCCTGAATCGCGGACGGGCAGCCCTGGGGGCAGCGGCACAGGACGAACAGACCCAGGGGCCTGCCCTGGATAAATCGGTCGCTCAGAGGTGTCTTGGTCTGAAGCCATGCCCGCTTCCTGAGAGTGGCTCGCTGCTAGTCAAGGGGACGATAGCTCGCCCAGCTAGAGGCGCAGGGAAAGTCAGCCCTAGTATAGCCAGGTCTTGAATAAACGCAAGATCTAGCCGCCCACCTGATCTTTGTACTCCTCGGCGGTCAGGGCGTCGTCGAGGTCATCGAGGTCGGTGGCCCTGATTTTAACCAGCCAGCCGTCGCCGTAGGGGTCATCGCCAATCTGCTCCGGCGCTTCAATTAGCGCTTCATTGCGCTCTAGCACCTCGCCAGAGACCGGCGATTTCAGTTCCTCTACCGCCTTGACCGACTCCACCGTGCCAAACTTTTCGCCCTTTTCGAGACTGTCACCGATCTCGGGCAGTTCTAAGAAGACGATGTCCCCCAGCTGGTCAATGGCAAAGGCGGTAATGCCCACAGTGACAATGCCCTCGTCGTCATCAGTGCGGGCATATTCGTGGCTGTCGAGATATTTCAGGGTTTCGGGATATTCAAATGCCATGGCGTAACCTCACATCGCCCCAGGGAAAGTAGTTTGTCGCGCAGCCGTCGTACAGATTGAATGGAATCCAGTGCCAGTGTGCCATGAGACGGCGGTTTTGGCGCAGGGAATGGGGAGTAGGGGGTGGGGAGTAGGGGGTAGGGAGTATTTGACTGCCTCACCCCTCACCCCTCACCCCTCACCCCTCATCCCGCTCGATAAAAAGGCCGCTTCACCACCGTCGCTCCTTGGGGTTCACCGCGCACCTCGACCTCAAGGGCCTGACCCACCTTGGCCAGGGGAGCGGCGACGTAGGCCAGGCCAATGGGGATATTCAGCGTGGGGGCTAGGGTGCCGCTGGTGACGGTGCCGACGCGATCGCCCTGATACAGCACCGGGTAGTCGTGGCGGGCGATATGGCGACCATCCATGGCCAGGCCCACCAGGCGGCGGCTGACCCCCTCGGCCTTTTGCTGCTCAAGCACCGATCGCCCCACAAAATCCCCCTTTTCTTCTAGGTGTACGAGCCAGCCCAGGCCAGCCTCTAGGGGGCTGGTGGTGTCGTCTATGTCTTGGCCGTAGAGGGCCATGGCGGCCTCCAGGCGCAGGGTGTCGCGGGCTCCGAGGCCGCAGGGGGCGGCCCCGGCCTCGGTCAGGGTCTGCCACAGGGCCAGGGCGGTGTCGGGGTCAGTCATAATTTCAAAGCCGTCTTCGCCGGTATAGCCGGTGCGGGCGACCCAGGCGAGCTGCCCCAGCAGGGCGGTGTCGCGGTGGGCAAAGCGGCCCAGGGCGCTCAAATCGAGAACGGTGTGGGGCTGGAGGAGGGTAGCGGCGGCGGGGCCTTGGAGGGAGATTAGGGCGCGATCGCGCGATTCATCCACCAGCTCTATCCCCTTACCTTCCAGATGCTCTAGCAGCCAGGCTTTGTCTTTGTCGGTCGTAGCGGCATTGACAATTAGCGCCACCGTCTCTGAACCCATCCCTGAGCTACTAGAGCGCGGCGACTTGAGGTAAACGATCAAATCGTCGATAATACCGCCCTTGGGGTTAAGCAGCACGGTGTACTGGGCCTGGCCCTGAGTGAGTCGATCTAGGTTAGAGGGCACCAGGGTTTGCAGGGCCGCTATCACCCCCGGCCCCCGCAGCTCAAATTTGCCCATGTGGGAGATATCAAACAGCCCGGCCCGCTGCCGCACCGCCTGGTGCTCTTGCTTAATGCCGCCAAACTGCACAGGCATCGACCAGCCCGCAAACTCAGTCATGCGCGCCTGTTGATCGACGCAGGCAGAATAGAGAGGCGTTTGCAATAATGTCATGGGGGGGAACTCTAAGGCCATTCAGAGTGTACTGAGAAAACCTCTGTCTGATTAAGGCTTTATACCCTTGCCGCCCCAGCTTCTTTTGGTAAAGGTTAAAGGTCTGTGGTTACAAAATGTTGCCCTGCCGTTGTGCGCAGTGGGCCCTGACCCGAGCGGTAAGCCCAACTACCCACCGCAGGTAAGCCATCGCCAGACCGGTTAGGACATTCTGCACAATCCCTTGAAGCGAGGGCTATACGCCAGGGCGCTGCCCCAGTTTTTGCCCATGGTAGTGATTTGTGTCCTAAGCGCAGTGGCCAACGCTAAATAACGCCTGTTCCCTTAATTGTGTTTCCCATGATTGCTCTTATGCCCCACGGGTCTTGTTTCCTGTGGGATCCCCAGCTGACATCCCTGCATGTGGCCAGCGACCTAGCCGTCGCCGTCGCCTATTTTTCAATTCCGCTGCTGCTGCTGCTCAACCGACAGCACATCGACCTTCAGATTCGACCGGTGCTGCTGCTCTTTGCGGCCTTTATTTTTAGCTGTGGCATTGGCCACGGCCTGCGCGTGTGGAATATCTGGCATACCAACTACTGGCTCGAAGGCGCTTGGACCTGGATTACTGCCGTGATCAGCCTCTACACCGCCTGGGAGCTGAAGGCCCTGGTGCCGCAGCTGCTCAACACCCACAAAGATCTAGTCACCATTCGGGCGCTGGTCGAGCAAGACCCCCTCACCGGCATTGCCAACCGCCGGGGGCTAGAGGCCGCCTTGACCGCTCTGGTCTATCAGCCCGGCGCGACGGGGCACACCCTCATGCTGCTTGATCTCGACGGGTTTAAAGACATTAACGACACCTACGGGCACAGCGCAGGCGACCAGCTGCTTCAGGCAGTGGGGCAGGTGCTGAGTCGTCAGATTCGCACCACCGACCTAGCGGCCCGCATTGGCGGTGACGAGTTTGCCCTGCTGATGGTGGGCTGCCTGCCCGAAGAAGCCCTGGATAAAGCCGAGGTCATTCGCCAAGCGATTTTGCAGATCACCATGCCCCAGCTCAATCCGCCTAGCCGTTGCCCACTGATTTCGGTCAGCATTGGCCTCAGCGGCTTTACCTCCGACCAAGGCATTACCCAGAGCTACCAGCTGGCCGACGCGGCCCTCTACGCTGCTAAATACAACGGCAAAAACCAGATTCAGGTAGCCGCCCCTGTGGCGGTATAGAGCCGCTTTAATTTTTGATGAACCCACCCAGGTCTGGCCGGTAGCGGGCTACGAACCCCCCTTGCGCGTCATAAACGGCCACCTGACGATCAACCTGGTGGCTGGTGGTAATAATCTGCTCAATCAGCTGCTGAGAGCTGGGGTTGAGCTGGTTCGTAAAGGCAAAGGTGCCGTCGGCAGCGGGGGGAGTAATGGCCTGGCGTAGCGGCTCGGCGTACTGGCTAGAGAGCACCACGCGAATTTGGCTGGCATCTTCGCGCACAGTGCAGGGGGTGGCCGAAAATTCGCAGAGCTGGGTTAGGTTAGTGGTCAGCGTTTGCAGGGCTACGGCGGTGCGCAATCGGTTTTGGGCATTGGCCATGGCCGGTCGGTAGGTCTCTAGCAGTACCCCACCCTCCGCCGCCAGAATAGTGTCGGAGGGAATTTGCTGGGCGCTGGCCACCGCCTGTTGCCATTGGCCGACCGCCAGGGTCCACTGGCCCTTGGCCTCGGCAGCGGCGGCATTGCGGGCGGCCTGCACCGCCTGGTGGTAGTTGCGAGCGCCAGCCTCCTCTAGGGTAGAGCGGTTGCTGGCGCGGTTCAGCTGCTGCCGATAGTCGCTGAGCTGGGCCTGGGCTTCGCCATAGATCATGGTGCCCTGGGGAATCAGCGACAGCCCCTTAATGGCCGCCTGCCACTCCTTGGCGGCCAGCTGCCAGCCCGCCAGGGAGTTAGCGGTTTCCATCCGCTGGCGGGCTAGGTCGCCCGTCTGAATGGCGGTGCTGAAATTGGCTTCGGCCTCCTCTTCGGCCACGATGCGGCGGCCAATGGCGCTGTAGTTAGCGCGGTACTCACGCAGCTTTTGCTGGCTGTAGTCAAAGGCCGGGCTGTCGGCGGGAATGGTGCTGAGCTGGTCGATCGCCTGCTGCCAGAGCAGATGCACTTTCACCCATCGCTCTACCGGGTGGGGTGGAGATTGACTCAGGTTGGCGGCCTCGCCAGCCAGCGCCTGGGCCTGGGCAATAGCATTGAGGGAGACAATGCTGCCCTGGTAGCGCCCCAGGTCGCCCTGGGCGACGTCGTAGTGCGATGACCAGGTGGGGATGGGGGCCAGCATATCGATCGCCGTCTGGAGATCGACCTGGGCAGTAGCCAGATCTTCGCCGTTAGGGCTACTCGCTAGGGTAGCCTGGGCCAGGTCGTAGTACTCGGTGGCCTGAGCGAGGCGATCGCAGCTCCCCACTATGCAGGGCCGCGACAGGGCGTAGGCAAAGGCCCCGCTGCCCACCAAAATTAGCCCCGCCAGGCCGTAGCTCCAGTAGTACCGCAGCGATCGCAGCCCCTGGCGAGCCCAAGTCTGACTGCGCTCACCCCACCCAGGCCCAGCCGGGGGCTGCACCGCTGCATCGGGCAGCGCTAGGGCCGCATCGCTAAACCCAAGCCCAGGGGAATCCGTTCTGGTGTTGGCCTCAGCAGCCCTGACCTCAGGCTCAAAAGCTCCAGCGTCAGCCAGGCCATCGGGGCGATCGCTGGCGGTGGTTGCGACCTCAGTATTGACCTCAGGGGGCGCAGCCGTTGCCGGAAAGATCACCTGCACCGCGTCCTCAGGATGCCAGGTAAAGGTGTGCATCGCGTAGGGCTGAGAGACACCCTTGAGCTTGAGGTAAATTCGCACCGGCAGGGCAGCAACCGCCGCCCAGTCAGCCTCGGGCAGCCCCACCCTGGGCACCAGTTCCCGGAACGCCAGCTCCAGATCCCTAAGCAGGTCACTGGGCGCACCCACCTCCGGGGGCTTATGCTCGGCCAGCAGCAGCAGTCGCCCCGCCCGCTCTGAGCAGTCGAGTCTCAGCCCAGGGTAGCGATTCGCCGCTCTGAGGTAGGTGGCAAAGGCCTGCTGAAGCGGCTCAAAGCCGGTGGCGGTAGACGGTGATAGTGAGGTCATAGAGTACCGATGGATATTGCCCCAAACAGCAGTGCTCCCAAGCGCGAACGACCCTGGATGACGAGCCAGGCCAATGGCCCGAGGCCATCGACAACTACCCCTGAGCTAGGGCAGGGGCGGCCTTAGTGAGTATGCTAGTGCAAGGTTGATATTCTGAGACAAGATATCTGGGGTGGATAGATCGCGGTGCTGATTCTAATTGTGGAAGACGAGGCCGAAATTGCCCGCCTGATTCGGCTTTACCTCGAAAAAGAGGGCTTTACCTGTGAGGTCTGCGACGACGGCGAAACCGCCCTGCGCTACCAACAGACGCTCCAGCCCGATCTGATGATTCTCGACGTTATGCTGCCCAAGCTCGACGGTCTGGAGGTGTGCGCCCGCGTGCGCCAGGGGCCGGGGGCCAAAGACCCCTACATTCTTATGCTCACCGCCCGAGGCGAAGAAATCGACCGCATCATTGGTTTATCTACCGGGGCCGACGACTATCTGGTCAAGCCCTTTAGCCCCAGGGAACTGGTGGCCAGGGTGCGAGCCCTGCTGCGCCGCAGCCTGCGCCACAGCCAGGAAGCCCCGGCTCAGACCTACCGCACGGCTCACTTTAGCCTCGACCTCGACCAGCGCACCGCCCATCGCCAGGGAGACTCTGGCGATCTAGAACTGCTCGATCTCACCCCCCTGGAGTTTGACCTGCTGGCCACCTTCATGAGCTACCCTGGCCGGGTCTGGAGCCGCCACCACCTGATCGAAAAACTCTGGGGCGAAGATTTCTTTGGCGACGAGCGCGTCGTCGATACCCACATCGCTCGCCTGCGCAAAAAGGTTGAGCCCGACTCGTCGCAGCCCACCTTTGTCAAAACTGTGACCGGCGTGGGGTATCGGTTTGAGGATGAGGCGGGGTAAGGGAGTAGGTGAGTGAAGGAGTTGAGGAGTAAGGGGGTGAGGAGGATGGCGAAGATGGGGAAGAGAGGAGACTGCACTATCTTCTAAAGATTGAACTTTCCTCACCTTCCCCATCCCCCTCACCTTCCCACCCCCATGTCCCTCTGGCAGCTAGACCAAATCCGCATCGTCCTGGTCGAGCCAGCGGGGCCGCTGAACGTGGGTGCCACAGCACGGGTGATGAAGAACATGGGGCTGTGCCACCTGGTGCTGGTCAACCCCCAGTGCGACCCAGCCGCCGAGGAAGCCCAGCGGATGGCGGTGCACGGCGGCGATGTGCTGGCGGCGGCGACCACGGTGTCGAGCCTGCCGGAGGCGATCGCGGGGTGTGAACGGGCGATCGCCACCACCGGTCGTCTGCACCGCCAAGACCAGCCCCTGGAACTGCCCGAGGTGGCTCTGCCCTGGCTGTTGCCCCCTACCCCAGCCGAGAGCTTTGCCGCCGCCCTGATCTTTGGCCCCGAAGACCGGGGGCTGAGCAACGACGAGCTGGTCTATGCCCAGCGCTGGGTGCGCATTCCGGCCAGCGATAGCTATCCGTCGCTGAATCTAGCCCAGGCGGTGGCGGTGTGTGCCTATTTGCTCCACCGGGGGGCGATCGCCGAGGCGCTAGGGGAATCGTTTCCAACCGTGGGGGTAGCCGCGACAGCAGGACATTTAGCCCCTTTAGAGCAGATGGAGGGCTTTTATCAAGATTTGGAAATCGTTTTGCTAAAAATCGGTTATCTTTACCCCCATACCGCCGCAAGCCGCATGGCTAAACTGCGGCGATTGCTGCATCGAGCCGGCCCCGATCGCCAAGAATTGGCTATGCTTAGGGGCGTTTTGCGGCAGATCAACTGGGCGGCCAGCCAGGCCCCCCCAGAAAACTGACAGACGACTAACCCGCGATCGCAGCGGCAAATGGGTGAACGGCACACAGGGCGAAAGGCACAGGGCGAACGACCATGGCACAGTACGACGATCCTCGCAATCCATTTTCGGCAGGCCGTCCCGAGGCGGGCTCGCCCTGGGGAGAGTCGGCCCCAGGGCCAAGCCCAGGCCGCGATGGACTTCAGCTACCAGGCGAAGCTGATCCCGGCGGCTGGGGCCGTGACGGGCAGCAGCGCCTCTCGCCCGTGGCTCGCCGTCGCAACCAGTGGCGACAGCACCAGCAGCTCGCCCCCGACTTTGGCCCGGCCCCGGTGGAGCCCGAGATCGAACCTGTCCTTCGCCCCACCGCCCGCAACGCCTCGCTACCCACCTTCAAGCGCGGCCCAGCCCCAGCCCCCCAGCCCCCCAGCGGCCCGCCCCGGCCTGAGCGATCGACCAGCCTAGTCCCACCAAGCGCTCCTCGCCCCGGAGCCCCGCCGCTGCAAATGCATCCCCACAGCATTCACCCCAGCACCTTGAATCCCAGCGGTGCTGTCGCTCCAGCGGTCGGGCAAACTGCCGCCAGAGCCCTGCCCCCCAACGTCACCCCTCTGCGACCCCAGGCGCGGCGCGGGGCGATCGCCCCTGCCGCCCCCCCTCGCCAGCGCCCAGAACGGTCGGCCCCTGGCCTGTTGGAAGAGAACCCGAACCCCAGCGGTGCAGGTGACAGTCCGCTACCGCTCCGGCGATCGCGGGCGGCCACGGCCCGGCGACGGTTGGCCAACCCGCCTCTGCCCCTGCTCTACCTGATTCGCCTGGTGATTTTGGGAGTGGGGGTAGCGGCGATCGCCGGTACCCTGCTGTCGGTGCTCAGCCCCAGCAATGTGGCGGCCCCCGGTGAAACCCCGACCCCGGCAGCGCAGGCCAACCCCGGTCGTGCCCCAGGCTCTCTGGTGCAGGGCAGCGCCGCCGCCACCGTAGCCGACCTGCGCCTGACCGGCGAAATTTCTCACCTCAAGGGCGAGCTAGAGCAGCTCGCCACCCTCACCCCAGGGCTAACCCCCCTAGGCTTTGCCGTTGACCTCGATTCTGGCCAGTACGTTGACCTGGGTGGGGCCGAACCCGTGGCCTCAGCCAGCACCATCAAGGTGCCCATTTTGGTGGCTTTTTTGCAGCAGGTCGATGCGGGCACCCTGGCCCTCAACCAATCCATGGCCCTGCAAGAGGAGTACATGGCGAACGGCTCAGGCACCCTGCGCGGCGAACCGGTGGGCACTGAATACACCGCCTTAGATATCGCCACCCGCATGATTGTGACCAGCGACAACACCGCCACCAACATGATGATCGCGGCTCTGGGAGGCATGGAAACGCTCAACCAAACCTTTGCCGCCTGGGGGCTAGAGCAAACCCTGCTGCGCAACCCCCTGCCCGATCTAGACGGCACTAACACCACCAGTGCCAAAGACCTGACCCTGCTGATGGCCCTGATCGACCAGGGAGGGCTGCTGACACCCCGATCGCGCGATCGCCTCTTCAGCATCATGCAGCGCACCGAGAATGAAAGCCTGATTCCCTCTGGCATTCGCGATGGCTCGCTACTGGCCAACAAAACCGGCGATATCGGGGCCATGCTGGGCGATGTCGCCCTAGTCGATGTGCCCAACGGCAAGCGCTACGCCCTGGCCGTACTGGTGCAGCGCCCCGCCAACGATGGCCGCGCCAGCGAACTCATTCGCCGCATGACCGAAACCATCCACGCCGAAATGGCCCAGCCCGTGGCCCCCGTCGGCGGCAGCACTGCCACCCCCGCCCCGCTCAGCCCCCCAGGAGAGTTTGAGACCGAACCGCCGCCCGAGGAATTTGAGACCCAAACCCCCCAGGAGTATGAAAACCCCTATGCCCCAGTTCCGGCAGAAAGGTCACCGGCGCGGGATGAGATTCCGCCAGGGTAGGAAAGTTTTGAGTTTTGAGTGCTTAGTTTTGAGTTTTTGCTGTGCTCGAAGCATTCAAAACTTAAAATTCAAAATTCAAAACTCTCCCCATCCCCTTCTCAATACAAAAACCGCTCGTGGCGAATCACGTCTTCGCCTTCGAGCTGGTCGTAGCTGCCGCCGTTTACCTGGTACACCGCTAAAGCCTGGTCGCTAACGTGGTACTGACGGTTGCCGTCGATGGCAATGTAGGTGCCCTGGCTGTTGCGTACGTCAGTGGTGGTGAGGGTTTCGCTGTTGGTTTTGTTGGTGCCAATGTAGCTCAGCCCCTGGGGGGTTTGGCACAGGTGAATGGCAAAGGATTTGGTCTCAAAAAATGCCTCCGGTCGGTTGTCGCCGCAGGGGCCAGTGGTGCTTTCTTCGGCGGTGGGAGACGGTGCTGCGACCTGAGCCGTGGTGTCGATAAAGTCGCCCCGCACCCAGCCCTCAGTTTTGGATTGAGCAAACTTGACGTAGTACCAGCTCAGGCCCCCTTCGCCCTCGGCCAGGCGCAGCAGCGTCACTATGTCGCCACCGAGACCGAAGCCCCGCGAGGTGGATTGGGTGGTGGGCTGCGATCGCACATTCACCTGCGACCCCTCCCCCTGGGTGACCAGCTGAGCCGTGCGGCTGGGGTCGATGGGCGTCGATCGATAGCCGCCATCGTCCACCGATTCTGCCAGAGCCTCACCTGCCGTGGGCGTACTCTCCGCTCCGCCGGGCACAGTTGCCTCAGGGGATGCGGTCACGTCAGTGCCCCGATTGCAGCCGCCCAGCAGCGTCACCGTCAGCAGCAATCCCAGTCCTATGGCATTTCCCCGGCCCAAACCCATGCCTTACCTCCCGGCCAAATGTCGCCGCTAATGGTAGCGCAAAAGGGAAGGGGGGAGAAAAGGGGAAGAATGAAGAGTTTTAAGTTTTGAATTTTAAGTTTTGAATGCTTTGCGTACAACAGAAATTCAAAACTCAAAACTAAACCCTCAAAACTAAACCCTCAAAACTGGCCCCCTAAGCGTCCCACTTCACCTTAAACAGGCGAAACAGCTCGTAGTCTTTAGTGGAAACGACACGGGCACCCTCGGCTTTGACTAGGGCGGGCCAGCGAGCCAGGTCTTCTAGATGCACCTCGGCTCCCAAGTAGGTTTCGAGAATGGCCCAGGGTTCAGCCAGTTCGGCGTCGGGGTTGATGGCGTCAAACAAAAACCAGCCGCCGGGCTTGAGGACTTTTTTCACCTGTTGCAGTACGGTGGCCCAGTAGTCGGCGGGGTAGTAGCAGCTGACCCCGGTGGCGATCGCCATATCAAAGGTCTGGGGCTCGTACTCCAGCCGGTGGGCCGGGCCTTGGGTGACGCCCTTAAAAAGCTTTGAGTTGAGCTGGGGGCCGCGAGCGGTCAGTGCAGCGCAGGCCACGGGGCTAATTTCGTGGCCCTGAAACAGGGCATCCCACTCGCGCCAGGGGTAGATGAGAAAGCTGATGCCGCAGCCGATGTCAAGACAGCGATCGCGCTTGCGGGGCTTGACCGACTCCCAAAAGGGGGTTGAGATGCGGGGCGTCAGCGACCCGGCAATCCAGTCTTGGAACACGGCCATCTCTTCGACCTCGGGGGGCAGGTCAAAGGCTTTACCGCTAAACTCCTGGTCGTAGCGCCGGGCCACGGCCTGCACCTGGACTCCCCAAGGGGAGGGGTCGGCGGTGGGCAGGCGGCTCATGCCTTCGCCTTTCATCCTTTCAGGGCTCGGCTAAAGTTTTGGCGGTACGACTTGTTGAGGGCCAAAAACAGCGGCCACAGCAGGGTGAACTTGAGCCTGCCGTCGGTAAAGTTGGTGCGGTTAAACCCCGTCCAAAACTTAAAGGCCCCGCCGCCATAGATACCGGCCAACAAAAGCACGATCAATGTACCCATAGTCACTGCTCCTCTCTATCCGGGTCGCCTATGCTTCTACAATACCAACGTTGCCCCCGGTTGCCCGCGATCGCCTTAATTTTCCAAAATCTTGTTCCCTAGGGCATTGGGCGAGGGCACCGCTCTAGCGGGTCACAACAGACCTCACCAGGGGTAGAGATAGAGGGGATGCATTTACTTTAATCTATCCTCGGATAGAGTGAGGTCGGGGTAGGATTATACCTATCCCTGTCGATGCCCGCTCGATTCAGCGTTAGTTCAGTGTTTAGTTGAGAGCCCCTAGCCCAGCGGCGAGGGCAACCCCATCAGGAATGTTGAAAAGCATCAAGGAGACTCTAAATGCGCGCAGTGCTAATGGCCGGTGGTTCAGGAACCCGTTTGCGGCCTCTAACCTGTGACTTGCCCAAGCCCATGGTGCCAATTCTCAACCGTCCTATTGCTGAACACATTGTCAACCTCCTCAAGCGCAACGGCATTACTGAGGTGATCGCCACCCTCTTTTATTTGCCCGACGTGATGCGCAACTACTTTAGCGATGGCCGCGATTTTGGCGTGCAGATGACCTACGCCGTCGAAGAAGACCAACCCCTGGGCACGGCGGGCTGCGTCAAGAATATTGCCGACCTGCTCACCGAAACGTTTTTAGTCATTAGCGGCGACAGCGTCACCAACTTTGATCTCAAGGCAGCCATTGAATTTCACAAACAAAAAGGCGCTAAGGCCACCCTGGTGCTGACGCGGGTACCCAACCCCATCGAGTTTGGCGTGGTGATCACCGACGAAGCGGGGCGCATCAAGCGGTTCTTAGAGAAGCCCTCCACCAGCGAAATTTTTTCGGATACGGTGAATACCGGCACCTACATTCTTGAACCCGAGGTGCTCGACTACCTGCCCGACAACGAAGAGTCCGACTTCTCTAAGGATCTGTTTCCCCTGCTGCTGGATAAAGGGGAACCGATGTACGGCTACGTGGCCGACGGCTACTGGTGCGATGTCGGCCACCTGGAGGCCTACCGCGAGGCCCAGTACGATGCCCTGCACCGCAAAGTGGTGGTCGATTATGCATACCCTGAGACAGCGCCCGGCGTGTGGATCGGTGACAATACCCAGATAGATTCAACGGTTCAGATTCAACCGCCGGTCATGATTGGCAACAACTGCCGCATCGGTGCCCGCACGGTGCTCGAACCAGGCACCGTGATTGGGGACAACGTCACCATTGGCTGCGATGCCGACCTCAAGCGACCGATCGTTTGGAATGGGGCGATCGTGGGCGATGAGGTGCACCTGCGGGCCTGCACCATTGCCCGGGGAGCACGGGTTGACCGCCGCTCCCACGTGCTGGAGGGGGCGGTAATTGGGCCGTTGTCTTCGGTGGGCGAAGAGGCGCAAATCAGCCCTGGCGTGCGAGTCTGGCCGAGCAAGCAAATCGAGTCAGGTGCAACGTTGAACATCAACCTTATTTGGGGCAACACGGCGCAGCGCAATCTGTTTGGCCAGCGGGGGGTGGCTGGGCTGGCCAATATCGACATTACCCCCGAGTTTGCCGTCAAGCTGGGGGCGGCCTACGGATCTACCCTCAAGCCCGGCTCCCACGTCACGGTCTCGCGCGATCAGCGCAGCATCTCGCGTATGGTGTCGCGATCGCTGATCGCGGGCCTGATGTCGGTGGGCATCAACATCCAAAACCTGGAGGCGACGGCGATTCCGGTGGCTCGCAGCGTGCTGGCCGAAATGGGTGTGGCCGGGGGCATTCACGTGCGGCTACACCCCGATCGCCCCGACTACGTGCTGATCGAATTCTTCGACGAGAACGGCATCGATCTCTCCAAGGGCAAAGAGAAGAAGATTGAGGGCGCCTACTTTAAAGAAGATTTGCGGCGATCGCCCGTTCACGAAATCGGCACCGTCACCAACCCCACCGACGTGGTCTCCACCTACACCACCGCCTTTGAGAAGCACCTCAACATCGAGGCCGTCACCAACAGCCAGGCCAAGGTGGTAATCGACTACCTCTACGCTGTAGCCGGGGCGGTGCTGCCCCAGATTCTCGGCAAGTTTGACTGCGACGCGGTGGTGCTCAACGCCAGCCTGCGCCAGGTGGCTCTCTCCAACGACGAGCGCGAGGTAATGCTGGGCCAGCTGGGTCAGGTGGTGCAGGCGCTGCGGGCCACCTTTGGAGCCCAGGTGTCGGCCAACGGCGAACAGCTGATTCTCGTCGATGAGGTGGGCACCCGCATTCGCGGCGAAGTGCTGACCTCGCTGATGGCCCACATGATGCTGACCACCAACCCTCGCGGCACCATTGTGGTGCCGGTGCACACGTCGGGGGCGATCGAGCACATCGCCCGCCGCCACGACGGTCGAGTGATTCGCACCAAGGCCAACCCCACCGCCCTGATGGAAGCCTGCCAGAGCAACCCCAACGTGGTGCTAGGCGGCAGCGGCGAAATGGGCTTTATCTTCCCCGAGCTGCACCCCGGCTTTGACGCCATGTTCTGTATTGCTAAACTGATTGAGATTTTGAGCCTGCAGCAGCGATCGCTCGGCCAGATCTGGTCAGACCTGCCCCGCATGGCCTACCGCATGCAAACCCTGCGCTGCCCCTGGACGGTAAAAGGTGCCCTAATGCGCTATTTGGTAGAAGATAATCCGCCCGAGCGTCTAGAGCTGATCGACGGCGTTAAAATCTTAGGTGACAACCCCGACGATTGGGTGCTGGTGCTGCCCGACGCGGGCGAGCCCCTGGTACACATCTACGGCAACAGCCAGAGCCGCGAGTGGCTCGACTGCACCCTAGCCAAGTACCAGCAGCACGTCCAAACCTTCATTGAGAAAGAACAGGGGATCAAGGAGCCCATGCCGCTATGAACAATTGCCTGCTAATGGCCGAGATCGTGCAGTCGCCCCAGCTGCGCTACACCTCCGACAATCAAACTCCCGTGGCCGAGTTTGTGGTGCAGTTTCCAGGGTTAAAAGAGGGCGACCCCTCCTCGCAGATGAAGGTCGTCGGCTGGGGCAACCTGGCCCAAGACATTCAGTCCCAGTACCAGGCGGGCCAGCGGGTGCTGCTGGAGGGTCGTCTGGCGATGAACGTGGTCGATAGCCCCCAGGGCTACAAAGAAAAGCAGGTCGAAATGACCGTGCAGCGCATCTATGCGGTGGGCGATCTCAACACCATACCCATGGCTCCCCCAGCAGCTGTCGCGGTGCCCGTGGCCACGCCCAGCCCGGCAGCCTCTCGCCCAGCAGCCTCCCGTCCGGCAGCCCCAGCGGCCCCGGCCACCCCAACACCGTCTACCCCCGCCCCCAGCTACGACGACATTCCTTTTTGAACTGCATAAAAGGGAAAGTGTAAAGCTGGCGAGTAAAAACAAAAAGCCAAAGCATTGATATACCTTCAATTGAGGCTTTGAAAAAGCGTCTACAGATTCTAAAGCTGTAGACGCTTTTTCGGTAAGGATCTCGTGTAATACTAAATCCGACTCGCAAAAATCCCGATTTGAAACTGCTGTCTGGTAGGGAGCATTGCACTGCAATGCCCCTGCGAATCGGGGGTGTTATAGACAGGATTTGGTATAACTTTTCTGCAAAATTTGACGTCTAAAGCCGCCGCGAGCGAAGATTTGACGAGGAAATTCATCACAATTAGATGGTTGGCAATTGCTCAACTTAGTTGGGCAATTGCCAACCATCTTTACAAACCTCGTCCTGACGCTTTGTGGAGCCACACTTCGACTTCACGTTCTACGTAGTCCCATTCTTTGGTGTCGCGCATGCGTCGCAGCAGTTCATCAAAGGCTTGGGTATGCTCGGGCGCAAACTCAAACCAGGTAAGAAAGTCGAAGGGTTCGCCCAAATCACGGCAATGGTGCAGCTGCCGTGCCACCTCGGGCAAATACTCTAGGCCAACAGCGGTATGGTGCGACTCTTCTTCAAAAATGGCTCGCCGTTCGTCTTGGGCCAAAGCCCACCACTGGGCTGTTTTTTTGATCGGAATCAGTACCGCCGTCAGGGCCTCTGAGCGATTGAGGGTAGGCTGTACCGCTCGCAGAGTGTCGAGTTCTTGACGCTTGGCGTAGCGCACATTGCTGACCACACTTTGGAGCACCCAAGCGCTATTGGCAGGGAGAAATTCGACGGCACTATTGACGATCTCGAGTCGCTCAGCGGGTTCTAGGCTGGCTCCGATAACGGATCGTATTTCAGTGACGCGCCACGGCCCCTGACTACCGCCAACAAAAGCATATCGGTTACTCATGGCATGCTCTGACTAGAGTGGAGAAAACCTTTCGGATGATTTTAGCCTTTTTGATTGAGGGGTGCGATCGCACCCCTCAATCAAAAAGCCCCCACCTTAGGCAGCAGGGGCGCATCTATTTTTTGGTGTGCTCAACCCACTATGGGTCGAGGTTTGGCATCATTTGACGATTAATCTTTCTCTAGGTTTTCTCGGCGAATTTCATCGAGACGAGACGCATCTTTGTCGAGGTTTTCGCGCCGCAGTTGGTCAAAGTCTACACCGCCAGACACCTCTTTTAGCTGGTCATCAGACAGAGACTCATCTTCAACCGCTACAGTTTTTGCAGTATCTTCAATCATGGAAAATTCTCCTAGGTCAGGTTGCAATTTTGGTTGCACATTTATCTTATGTAAAGTTCCTGGCAATTGCCTGCCAGAAAAAATCGGCAATTGGCCAGTTCTAACCTTAGAAATTGCTGAGAACAAAGTAGTAGTCCTCTCGTTAGCAACAGCATCGCAAGAAACATGGTAGCCCTATGTGCATCGTAAAAATCTTTAGAGTAGGGGGCTCGCCTGCACGAGCAGCTTATTTGCCCTATCTACATGGATAAACTCGGGGTGCAGTGGATAGATCCATGGCGTTCTGTAGATTGCGGTTTTGGCAGTCTTTAAACAGGAATTTCTAAGGTTTGAATTATTCACCTCAAAAGGTGTTCTTAACGACAAATTTTTGACATTGATCCAATGCTTTGCTAGAAAAAATCTTTTCTTTTTGCAAAGTCCTCTCTGATTTATTCAAGTCCTTTTAGGATGAGGATGTTGTGTCGGTTGGGGCTATGACAGACCGGTTGCTAAGCCTATTAAGTAACACCGATATCGACTGGATGATGGCCTGCGGCGATCGCCACACCCTGGCCACAGGCCAAAGTTGGCTGCATCCCTACGTGGTTCCTGAGTGGGTGTCGATCATTGTTGAGGGAGGACTGGGCGAAAGTGTTGCCGCCGCCCAAGGTGCTGTGGATGAGGCCGTGCTGATTGATAAACTCAGCCAGGGCGACATGGTGGGTTTTAGCCCGCTTCTCGACGCGCCCAACCTGACGACGGTAACCGCGCTGACGTCAACGCTGGTGCTGTCGCTGCCCATGACCCAGTTGCGGGCCAAGCTGAGCGAAGATGTGGCCTTTGCCGCCCATTTTTACCATGCGATCGCCCTTCAGCTCGCAGACCGTCTGCGTCGCTTGTTTGAGCAGCCAAACCGCCTGCGATTTTGGGCATCCGGCAATGACGTGCTGACGGTGTTTGGCGAACTGCGCGACAGCGATATTGACTGGCTCACGGCCTTTGGTGCGATCGAAACCATCCCCCCTGATCGAGTGCTCTTGCCGGTGGCCCGTCCGGTGGAGTCGCTCTACATTTTGATTGAGGGCCAGATGGCGATGTCGGACTCCCAAGGTGCTTTTAACCCGCTGGCGCTGTGCTTTTTGGGGTTAGAGGCCAGCACCCGCGACCAGTCTGTCTTTGCCACCCTCACCCAGGGCAGCATGCCAGGGATTATTTCGTTTTTAGACTTTCGGCCGCTGCCGATGACGGTGCGAGCCACCACCGCAGCTCTCGTCTTTGCTGTGCCCCGCCACACCCTGACCACCAAGCTCCAGGTCGATGACAGCTTTGCCTCTCGCTTTTACCGCGTGATTGCCAGGCAGATGATGGAGCAGTTGCAGTCGGTCAGTATGCGCCTGGTCGAGCCTAGGGCAATCGGCCCCGCAATGGATGACGAAGAGCTGGATATAGACGACCTGCACCAGGTCTCAGAAGGGGCCAAAAAATTTGGCTGGATGCTAGCCCAACTGGGGGTAAACCACCGTGGCTGAACGCGAAAGCCTGTTTCGGCAAGAATCCCTAGAGCGGCTGTCGTCCCCCGAGCGGCTGGACGAACTGATGAAGCTGGTGACGCTCAAGACCTGGCTACCCCTCGGCACCCTCGGCCTGCTGCTAGGTCTGGGCCTGCTGTGGAGCATCGTTGGACGGATACCCGTCACCACCCACGGCAAAGGGCTGCTGGTGCAATCCGACGATTCGCCGCAGCTAGTGGCTCTACTGATCTTTGACAACCAGTACCGGGGGCAGCTGCGCCCTGGTATGCCCGTGGTGCTGATGCCTGAGACCCTGGTGGTCTATAACGAGCCGGGGGTGGCTGCCGAGGTGGTAGAGGTGGTGGAACCCAGTGCCCTTACCCTCAGCCAGGCCCGCAATGGCGAAGACCCCTACGCAGGCGGGTTTGAGGTGGTGGCCCACCTAGCCCCCATGGTGCAAGCGATGCCGCCCAACACCATCGTGCCAGGGGTGGCAGTGGAGGGGCGCATCACCCTGGCCCAAAAGCCGCCGATCGTTTTTGTGCTGCCGTTTTTAGAGAGGTTTTGAAATGGGGAGTTGTAAAGGGAAAGAGGTGGAATGGGAACGGGGTGAAGGGTTTGAAGGTTGACAGGTTTGAAGGTTTTAAAGGTGTGACTTAGGAACTTTCAACTTTCCAACCTTCAAACCTTTTCGACCCAACCTGACGTTCATAATCAGCTCTGCTCACAATGGTCTTCCTCATCCCCCCTACCAAATCCCGGCCCAAGCGGGTAAAGACCCCCACTGTGCTGCAAATGGAGGCGGTGGAATGCGGTGCAGCGGCCCTGGGCAAAGTGCTGGGCTACCACGGCAAGACTGTGCCCCTGGCTGAGCTGCGACAAGTCTGCGGTGTGTCGCGCGACGGGGTGACCGCTGCCAGTCTGCTCAAGGCGGCCCGCAGCTACGGTATGGAGGCCAGAGGCTTTAAGAAAAGTCTGGAGCGGGTGCTGGAGCTGGGGCCGCCGTTCATTGTGTTCTGGCATTTCAACCACTTTCTGGTAGTGGAAGGCCGAGATGCGCGGTGGATCTACCTCAACGACCCGGCCACTGGCCCCCGCCGGGTGACTGCCGCCGAGTTTGATGAGGGTTACACGGGGATCGCCCTGACGTTTGCTCCAGGGCCAGAGTTTCAAAAAGGGGGGCGCAGGCCGAATATGGCGCGATCGCTCTGGCAGCGGCTCCACCGCTCCTGGGGCATTCTCCTCCTCGCCTTAATCGCTGGATTATTCCTCGTATTGCCTGCGCTGGTGCTGCCCGCCCTTAGCCGCATTTTTGTGGATTCTGTCTTACTAGAAGGGCGGTTTGAGTGGTTGCCCTACTTATTAACAGGACTATTGCTGACGGCAATGGTGCAGGGCTGGCTGACGGCGTTGCAGCTCAGGTATTTGCGATCGCTCCAGATCAAGCTCGCTGTCGGCATGACCAGCCGCTTTGTCTGGCATGTGCTGCGCCTGCCCGTGGGCTTCTACGCCCAGCGGTTTGCTGGAGAAATCGCCAGCCGCATTCGCCTCAACGATGAAGTCGCCACCGTGCTCTCGGGTCGCCTGATTAGCACTCTGATCAGCCTCGCTTTGGTGCTGTTCTACGCCCTGGCAATGGCCCAGTATGATGTGCTGCTGACGGCGATCGCCGTGGGGTTCGCCGCCATCAACGTCGCCACGTTGCAGTGGATTGCCAGAGAACGCGTGAATGCTAACTTGCGCTTGTCCCAAGAAACCGGGAAGGCGGCGGGAGTGGCGATCGCCGGTCTGCAAACCATGGAAACCCTCAAAGCCTCCGGCCTAGAATCTGACTTCTTCGCCCGCTGGGCCGGATATTACGCCAAATCGATCAACGCCCAGCAAGACCTCGGCCTCACTAACCAAATCCTCGGCGTCTTGCCCGGCTTACTCTCTGCCCTGGCCAATCTGGCTCTACTAGTAGTCGGCGGCTGGCGCGTCATCAACGGCGACCTCACCATTGGCATGCTCGTCGCCTTCCAGTTGTTGATGGTCAGCTTTCAGCGCCCGGTCAACAACCTGGTGCGCTTTGCCAGCACCCTGCAAACCCTGCAAGGAAATTTAACTCGGCTAGATGATGTATTAGGAAACTCTGTGGATCAGCAGCTTTTAGAAAGTGGAGAAATTCAAAATTCAAAATTCAAAATTTCTCCTCCGGAGACGCTACGCGAACAAAACTCCATCACCCCATCCTCCTCACCTCCTCAATCGCCCCCATCCCCCCACCCTCACCGCCTCACCGGCTCCATCACCCTCCACAACCTCGCCTTTGGTTACCATCCCCTAGAGCCACCGCTGATTGAAGGGCTCAGTCTGTCAATTCAGCCGGGGCAGCGAGTCGCGCTAGTGGGGGGCAGTGGTTCTGGTAAATCGACGGTGGCCAAAGTCATAGCAGGGCTATACGAGCCGAGATCAGGAAAAATCTGTTTTGACGATGTCTGCCGCTCCCAGATTCCTCGCGCGGTGCTGACCAATTCGATCGCCGTAGTAGAGCAAGACATTCTGATGTTTGAAGGCACCATTCGCGACAACCTCACCCTGTGGGACACCACCATTCCTGAAGTCGAGCTGCGCCGGGCGGCCCAGGATGCTGCGATCGAAGACGCCATTCTGGCCTTGCCCTACGGCTTTAGCGCCTCGCTGCTAGAAGGAGCCGCTAACCTCAGCGGCGGCCAGCGCCAGCGCCTCGAAATCGCCCGCGCCCTGGTGGGCAATCCGTCGATTTTGATTCTCGATGAAGCCACCAGCGCCCTCGACACCGAAACCGAGCAAATCATTGACCAAAACCTGCGGCGGCGCGGCTGCACCTGCGTCATCGTGGCCCACCGCCTCAGCACCATCCGCGACTGCGACGAAATTTTGGTGTTTGACCAGGGCAAGGTCGTGCAGCGCGGCACCCACGAGGCGCTGTGGGAGGCCGGGGGGCTGTACCGAAAGCTAATCCAGAGTGAGGGCGGGTGAATGCAGACCCTACCGAGGATTTTCTGGCCTAATTCGGGCGCTGAAAAATTCCCAGGGCTACGGTTACCTGTTCAGCATTGTCTCTAACCGTTCTCAGGGTTGTCTCAGACAGTCTTTTTATAGTGCCTTCAAGCTCGTAATTTTATCGGAGGACTTCATGCAGTTAAAGCGGTTTCTATTGCTAAGCCTTTCCATTCCGCTAATGGTGGCCTGTGGGCCCGCTCAATCTGAGGCAGTTAAAGATACCTCAACGGCGGTTACTGCATCCGAAGACGTTGCATCCGAAGCAGCCGGTACTGCTAGCGACTCTGAAGAGACTATCAACAATCCAGAATCAACGGCAGCGGCAAATACATCAAAGTCGGGTGTCATTAAGTCGGGCAATTTTGTTTCTGGGGAACATGACACATCTGGAGTGGCCAGAATTATTAACAGTGATGGTCAGTTTGTCTTAGAACTAGACGACACATTTCAAACCTCCCCAATGGGGCCTGACTTAGTCGTAGTTCTTCACCAGTCAGAGGATGTGATTGGCTCAACGGAGCCACCGGCTTTCCCGCTGCGAGAGGGAGAGTATGTGGTCTTGGCAGAGCTTGAATCTTTTAACGGTGCCCAACGCTATGCCATTCCAGCCGATGTCAACTTAGATGACTACCGATCGGCTGCTATTTGGTGTCGTCGATTTAATGCCACCTTTGGGGCGGCGACACTTCAATAGCGGCTATCGAGGTGGTGCGTTGCGGCGTGATATTGCCGTGGGGAGGGTGAGAGAAGCTTTCGGGATGGTGTATTTTGGCGCGACTTGATTTTTAGGTGGCCTAGAGAACCTGGCCGCGTAGGCAGAGCCGCGCCCCTAGCGCTATGCATCCTACACCTAATTCAAAACTAAAAATTCAAAATTTCTCCTTCGGAGACGCTGCGCGAACAAAACTCTCTGCTATCCCCCATCACCCATGCTCTCCCCCATTCTCGCCGCCCCACACACCATTACCGCCAACCAGCCGCTGCGGCTGACCGATTCCACTCAGCTCTGGCAGGTGAAATCGGGCCACGTCGCTGTCTTTGCAGTGCCCTTTGCCAACGGCCAACCCAGCGGCGAACGGCGCTTTCTTTTCATCGTCCCTGCTGGGGAAGCTCTGTTTGCTGCCGAAATCTGCCCGGTCACTCATCTGGGTTTGATGGCGATCGCATTTGAACCCGCCGAAATCGCCCCCCTGCCCCTAAGCGAAACCGACACCACCGACTGCCGCACCCCTTTGCTCAAAGCCCTGATCGACCCCTGGATTCACCACTGGGGCAGCATCGACGGTTTTCCCAAACCCGCCCAAACTGGCCTGGTGCCCGAAATCCACTACATTTCGCTGACGCGGGGCCAGATTTGCCGCCCCAATACCGCCGTGCTATGGATTCGGATGCAGCAGGGCACCGCCACCTGGATGGGCAACCCCGCCTTTCCCATGACTGCTGAACTGGGCTGCTTTCCCCTGGGCCAAGGCACCTACATGCAGGCCCAGGATCACATCGAGTTTTTCGCCCGGCCCACCGCCGAGGTCACCAGCCGCAAAGTGTTGATTCGGGGCATCGCCCAGCTCCACCGATACTGCTTCAGCACCCTAGAACAGATCGACGCCCGCCAGCAGCGCTTGGGCCTAAAGCGGTTTCAGCAGCGCCAGCAGCTCAACCAGAGCGTTACCGAAATGGTGGTTCACAGCCTGGCGGGGGTGCTTGAGCGCGATCGCATTGATACGACAGAATCCCCTCTGCTAGCGGTGGCCGGAGCCGTCGGCAAAGCCCTGGGTGTGACCATTCAACCGCCTGCGGCCTCGGAGAATGCGGCGCGGATGAAGGAGCCACTGGATGCGATCGCCCGCGCCTCCCAACTTCGCCTTCGTCGAGTGCTGCTGCGGGGTGAATGGTGGCGGCAGGATTGCGGCCCGCTGGTGGCTTACACCAAGGAGGGGCGATCGCCCGTTGCGCTCCTGCCCATGGCTGGCCCCCGGTACGAAATCTATGCGCCGGGGGGAATTGCTTTCGTTGGGGAGACCGTGGGTCAGAAAGACTCTGGTAAACAGCGAGAAGAAAACAGTGAGCGCGACCCACGCTACGGGGCCTCCCGCCAAAATCGCAAATCGCAAATCCAAAATTTCTCCACGCAGCCAGGGCAGACACGTGGGTCTGCCCCTACGCCCCATCCACCCATTCACTTATCCACCAACATCCCCCTCACCCCCGCCCTCGCCGCACACCTCGACCCCGTCGCCTTCGTCTTCTACCGTCCCCTCCCCACTGGTGATCTCAGCGCCCTCTCGCTGCTGCGGTTCGCCTTTAGGGGGCAGGAGCGCGACTGGCTGATGATTGGCCTCACGGGCGTCGCCGCTACGCTGATTGGTATGGTGGTGCCCCAGGCGACGGCGGTGCTGGTGGATACGGTGGTGCCCTACGGCGATCGCGCTTTGCTCTGGCAAATTGGGTTGGGTCTGCTGGCGGCGGCCTTTGGGGCGGCGAGCTTTCAGTTAGCGCAGGCGATCGCCTCCCTGCGAGTTGAAACCGGGGCCGATGCCCACCTGCAAGCCGCCGTGTGGGATCGGCTGCTGAAACTCAAGACCGGCTTTTTTCGGCAGTACCCCACGGGGGATCTGGCCTCGCGGGTGTCGAGCATTAGCACCATTCGCCGCAAGCTCAGCGGTTCGGCCTTACAGGGCATCTTTGCCGGGATTTTCTCGCTGCTGAATCTGGGGTTGCTGGTCTACTACAGCCCCTTGCTGGCCGGGGTGGCGCTGATTGTCGGACTGGTGGTAATGGCGGTGACCGTGGCCTCGGGCCTGGTGCTGGTGCGTCGCTATCGGCCTCTATTAGAAATTCAGGGGCAGCTCTACGGTTTGGTGGTGCAGCTGATCAACGGCATCGCCAAACTGCGTATGGCCGGGGCCGAAGAGCGGGCCTTTGCCGCCTGGGGCCAGCGCTACGGCCAGCAGCTGCGCCTCACCCTCAGCACCCAGCAGCTAGAGGATGGGGTGGCGGTGTTCAACACGGTGCTGCCGATTGTGACCACCGTGGCGCTGTTCTGGCTGGCGAGCTTCATGCGGTCAGGCGACGCCGACCTCTCTACCGGCACCTTTCTCGCCTTCTCGGTGGCCTTTGGCACCTTCATCGCCGGGGCCACCAGCCTCAGCGATACCCTGGTGGATCTGCTGGATGTGGTGCCCCTGTGGCAGCGGGCCAGCCCTATTCTCCACGCCGAGCCGGAGGTGAACCTGAGCAAGGCCGACCCCGGCCAGCTCTCGGGGGCGCTGGCGGTCGATCGCGTCACCTTTCGCTACAGCGACGAGGGGCCAGTCATTCTCGACGACGTGAGTTTTGAGGCTAAACCAGGAGAATTCATTGCCCTGGTAGGGCCGTCTGGCTCAGGCAAATCCACCGCCATGCGCCTGGTGCTGGGGTTTGATGTGCCCCAGGCAGGGGCCGTTTACTACGACGGACAGGCGCTGTCGGGGCTGGATGTGGTGGCGGTGCGTCGCCAGTGCGGGGTGGTGCTGCAAACCAGCCGCCTCAGCGCTGGGTCGATCTTTGAGAATCTGGCGGGGGGAGCGCTGATTTCTCTGGATGACGCCTGGGATGCGGCGGAGAAAGCAGGCCTCGCCGCCGACCTGCGGGCTATGCCCATGCAAATGCACACGGTGGTGAGCGAGGGGGGCAGCAATCTGTCGGGGGGCCAGCGCCAGCGATTGCTGATCGCCCGCGCCCTAGCCGTGAAGCCCAAAATTATGCTGATGGATGAGGCGACGAGCGCGTTGGATAACAGAACGCAGGCGATCGTCACCGAAAGCCTGGATCGGCTGAAGGTGACGCGGGTGGTGATCGCTCATCGCCTCAGCACCATTCGCCACGCCGATCGCATTTACGTGTTAGAAGCGGGTCGCCTGGTGCAGCAGGGCAGCTTTGAGGAGCTGGCGAGTCAGCCGGGCTTGTTTAGTCAGTTAATTAGGAGACAGATGACGTGAGCGATCTTAATTCTTTGGCCCTATGGGTTTGGGATTGCCCTGGCTGTGAGATGCCCTAACGGATCCCCCCGCCCCCCTTGGTAAGGGGGATAACAAGGGAAACTTTGACCGCAAGAGAGTGGGGGATCAGATCCCGCCATAAAAGTCTCTTCCCTCAAGCGATGACTTTGCATGGGATGACGCGGCGCAGTGCATTTCACCCAAACTCAAGCCTGTCTTAAAACGTGCGCTATATCACCCAGTAAAACCCATACAACCGCTTAAACTTCTATGCTAAGCGCCAGCTTTCTGAGAGTTTTTAGAACCTTGCACAACCCCTTTGACTTTGGTGCTCCCGACGCTCATCCCCTAGAGCCGACCCTAGACTTGGCCCAGGCCAACCAGGTGTTGCAGGCATCCCTCAGCAAGCTGGCCGATGAGCCTGACCTAGAGAAATTTTTGGGCCATCTGCTCACCGTGTGCAGCGATCGCTTTATGGCTACCGAAGCGGGCATTTGGCGCTACGAAAACGGCCTGTTTCGCCTATTTGTCTCCTACGAAGACGGCCAGATCAAGCATGAAGAGAGCATCAGTCACCCCGGTGCCTCCCTAGCCACCGCCCGCAAAATTCAGAACCAGCACGTACTAACCCGGCTGCGCAAGCGGGAGATCATCAGCGACTATCCTGAGCAGTTTGCCACTGAGCCCGTATACGAACACTTTCGCGACTACTTTCGGCGGCGGGGCATTCAGGCGGCGCTGAAGATTCCGCTGTTTTTGGGGGATGACCTGCGGGGCATTTTAGTCATGCGCTTTCGCCATCGCCGGGTGTTTAAACCCGAAGAGGCCGAGCTGGCCTTTGCCCTGGCCAACCAGGCGGTGCTGGCCCTAGAGCTCACTCGCCTGGCGGAAGTAGCCCAGACTGCCGCCATTATGGAAGAGCGCAACCGTCTGGCCCGCGACATTCACGACACCCTGGCTCAGACGTTTACAAGCATTCTCATGCGGCTGCAGGCGGCAGCGCTGACCCTCGACGCGGGTAGCAATGGGGTCAGGGCCAATATTGATCGCGCCTGCGATCTGGCCCGCGAGGGGCTGGCCAACACCCGTCGCTCGGTGCAGGCGCTGCGGCCCCCGGCTCTCATGGGGCGATCGCTATCCATGGCCCTGGCCGACGCGCTCCAGCAGATGACCGAGGGCACCTCGCTGACCAGCGAGTTTCGCCTAGAGGGGCAGCCCGTAGCCCTCGGCGACGACACCGAGCTAGAGCTGTTTCGCATTGCCCAGGAGGCGATCACTAACAGCTGCAAACACGCCCAGGCCCGCACCCTGTCGGTGCAGCTCACCTACCAACCCCATCACCTGCGCCTGATGGTGGAGGATGACGGGGTTGGCTTTACCCTAACCGAATCCACCGCCCTGAAAGGCTTTGGCCTGGTCAGCATGCAGCAGCGGGCCGAGCGCATTGGCGGAAATTTGACCATTTGCAGTGACCACAGCCAGGGCACCCAAATCTGCGTGGTGTTGCCCCTTAGCCGGAGCCAAACCAATGATAATGCAGCCTAAACCCATGGCCACGATGCAGCCACCGACGGTGATTCGCGTGATGATTGCCGACGACCACCCGGCCCTGCGCGAAGGACTATCGGCCCTGCTAGAGCGCCAGGCCGACTTGCAGGTGGTGGCCATGGCCGCCGATGGTCAGCAGGCCGTGGCCCTGGTGCCCACCCACCAGCCCGACGTGATTTTGATGGATCTGCGCATGCCCTGCCTAGAGGGGGCCGACGCCGTCGCCGCCATCTGTGCCCAGTGGCCCGAGGCTCGCATCATCATTCTCACCACCTACGACGGCGATGAGGATATCTACCGCGCCCTGCGGGCTGGGGCGAAGGGCTACCTGCTCAAAGATGCCCCCTGCGAGGAGCTGTTCACCGCCATTCGCCAGGTGCATGGCGGGCAGAAATACATCATGTCGCAGGTGGCCCAAAAGCTCACCGATCGCTTCCAAAGCTCTGAACTCACCGATCGCGAGCTAGAGGTGCTGCAACTGCTGGTGCAGGGCAACACCAATCGCGATATAAGCGCCGCCCTCTGCGTGGCCGAGGGCACGGTGAAGTTCCACGTCCGCAATATTTTGGATAAGTTGGGGGCGAGCGATCGCACCCAGGCGGTCACCATCGCCCTCAAGCGCGGGCTGGCACGGCTTTAGCCTTATCACATCAAGAACCGTAGGGTGCATAGCGCTAAGGCGCGGCGTTGCCTACGCCAGTACGTAGCGGGTGAGGACGCGCATGATTTCGTGGGTGCGCCCGGTGGGCTGGGGTTTGCTCCACTCGCGCACTTCGGCGAAGCCGAGGCGGTAGAGTTCGTGAACGATGCGCTCGACGCCATCCTTGCTGTTAGTTTGTCATACTTCTCAAATTCATTTGAGAGTAAACAAATTCAGCAATTAAGGGAAGTGCTGCTGAATCCTTTTGTGAAAAAATTGGGTCATTAGCAAAAACAACTAGAATGAATCGGGTTTGCTGATCATGAGACTCAATAATTGCAGCTTCTTGTCGGCCATCGCTTTCTGTAAATCCTATCTTAGTAAAAACTCTTGCATCCTCTGGCAACCGTTCTCCAAAAAAACCTACAATTGGGTTATAAGGATTACTACGAATCTCGACAGAAGTATGATCTTGAAGAAGGTTTTGTTTTATCTGGGAACTTACCTCTTGAGAAATTATCGTCCCTTCAGATAGGTTGAGAAGCAACTTAGAAACATCAAAAGATGTAAGATAGTTACGTTGGGGTGGTTCTTGAGCATCTATCAAGACTTCCCGGAACTGAAGATCAGGCCCGATGGGCTCATAAATTTCTAGAGACGGTATTGGAAATGTTTTTTGGGTTACATTTACATCGCTGTATCCTTCCTTATAAAAGTACTCATTTACGCTCATTCGCTTTTTAGCCCAATTCAGAAATTCGCTTTCTGACAGTGGGGTCTTGCTAGATGTAGTCCCTGAAATGGCATCTAATATCTTGCTTGCCGAGTTATTGTCAGACTCATAGAGCATCTTCCTTTCATCTTCAATAGTGATATTCATTAATGATTCTGAATTATTATGTAGCGAAGAAGAATCTTGTAAGTCTTTAAGCATAAAAGCCCAAAACAATTTGACTAGGCTTGCAGGATATCTCTTCTGTTTATCTTGGAAGCCAGAATAATTGCAACATTTTTCGGAATTTAGATCTGTAAGGCTTATTGAAATATTTTCTACTGGGATATCTTCACTTGCTAAAACAAGCAAAACTCCATCCAATATTTGTTGCAAGCTTATTACTTTATTATCCTGAACAACAAGATTAGGACTACGCGATGGTAGCAATAAGGAATTGATTTTGGCGTAGAAGTTGTCGGTGGACTGCTCAAAAAAAGCGGGCGAATCGTTAGCTTTCGTGATGCTTAGAAGTGACAATCTATCGCTTCTTGAATGTCGTGGAGTCTGCCTTTCGCGAGCGAGGTGATCTGTGCCGTTCGGATTGGTTGTTTTCTCGTTAGCAGAACTTTCTAACTCTATGCCCTCTTGCATTACTTTGGGACTGTAAAAAAATATGTTAAAATAGGATGTCTTATAATCAAATACTAGTAGCGCAAAAAAGTAAAAGAAGCTAAAAGTAAGAAATAATTTTGGGGAAGCTATTAACCTTCTCATTATTTGGCATCAGATTTATCTAAATACATGAAATCATCAAAAATTAAAAGCTAGCAACCTGTCTCGCTTTTAAGGCAATTATGATATTGGTCTATTCTGCAGAAAAAAGATATCTTCCAGTTTGGGGGTTCAGGCTCTAAAGAAAATGTGTACAAAAAGTCTTCGGTAGATTCACCTGATTGCTTTTCACATCTTGACCCATTTTTCTTTAGAAGCGTTCGATTTTCATAAACCTTGACAACCATTGCTGCTGTTCCTTCATCGTGATTTACAACAAAGCTGTCACTATGTATGGGATTGCCATCAGATTCTCTAACAACCATTGAATCGTTATACAGGTAATTCCAACCGTATGTTTCTAGCCAGTTAATAGAGCCAAGGTTTTCCTCAAGCATCTGACCTGTCATGAGTGTCCTTGCTAAATTTTCATCATAAGGATATGCAAAAATCTTTGATTTTGAATTCAGCCAGTCATCAATCTTTGATGCTGCATCATAAATGTCAAAAAGATCTTCTGTAACAAGAAAGGATTGATTAACTCCTTCTTGATTGGACTCAGGCTCAACTGGCGGGCCATCTCCTATACCAATTTCAGGACGATCTAAGCTGCTATTGCCGCCATCTATATTTGGTATGTCTTCGTTACTTGTAGCATCGCCTCCTTCTGGGAGGAGGTAAGATGTGTATTTTTCATCGGCCTTGTGATATCTTAAGTCAATTGACCGAGTCCTATCAAGATAACCTTCTTTTCTGAGGTATACCTTGATGGTTTCTTGCTGAGGAATTTCCGACAGGAAAACACCATCGCTGCCTGTGTATCCTTCTTTATTATTTCCTATAGTTGTTTCTAGTTCAACAAAAACATTTGAGATCACCTCTTGCGTGTTTCCGTCTCTTACAACTATTACTATTTTTTGCGATTGTGTTTGATCTTCTGAAGCCTCTTCTTTAGAAAAAACATTCTCAAAAAAAGGTTGAAGACTTGGGCTTGCAAAGGCTGCTGCCACAGCAGTAATTGCAGCTAATCCAGCCAAAAAAGTCTTGAGCCAGCTAGGTTGGTTCTCGGGCATGTCAATGAGCTGAACCTTTCAATAGTTTTTCTTTAAACCTCATATTTGAGCACAGGGAACATACACACATCATCTTTAGTCGCTGATTTTAGCAGCTAAATTAATGTGATGAGCATTTTATAAGTTCTTTGTAAGGATCAGTAACGCAAAAATAGTAGCGTAGACTACTGAATAGGTTGAGTTCTTCAATAGGCCTAACGGGTTCACTATAACGGAAATGACTCTTTGCATTTTTTTGCATTGTGTAGCAAGTGGGGTGAACACTTCTCGTAAGCTATCTCGGATGCACCCAGATAGCTTACGAGACTCACCTTGAGAAGTAGTCATTGAGATATACGCACCGCTGGTGCAGCAATTGTTGCACGTTGTCTTCGTCCCACTGAGTGCCCACCATTAAATCTAAGCTGTACTAATTAACCCAATCTTCCTTAAAGCCAGGCAAGTTTAGCAGGTTGCGTTGGGGCGATCGCCCCTTCCCTCCACATTAGTCACTGCTCACTCTACCGTGGCTGCGATCGCACGTTCCTCACGTTAGGAATTGTTAGGCCAACAGTCGGGAGACATTGATCGCGACATCGGGAAAAGCTAAGGGAGAAATTTCCCCTGAGAACAGTGTTTGCTCAGATTGGTAGTGACCTTCGGCAGGGTTGCGATAGAGAATTACACAGCGATCGCGCAAGTTCACAACCCAATAGTCTTTAATCCCGGCCTGGGCGTAGACCAACGGTTTATCCTCGGTGTCTTTGGCCAAGCTAGTTTTAGAAAATTCAATTACCAAAAAAATATCCTCAGGGTGAGGGTGGGCGCTCTGGTACGAGCGATCGCGCACCAGGGCTATATCTGGCTCCGGTTCGCTATCGCTGGGTGGAATGCTGATGGGTTTAGCAGCCCTCACCTGATAGCGCCCCTGGGCCGCACTCCAAAGTACGGGCATCAAGCGAGTAGACGAATCGGCGTGTTCTGGCCCTTCTGGCGGCATTTCGACAATTAACCCGTTCAGCAGCTCAATGAGCCGACCCTCAAACAGGCCCGCTTTCACCATGTGGTGGTAGTCAGCCAGAGTCCAGCGAGCGATTGTCACAGTCATTGCAGCACCCTTGGCCAGCCAGCTCAGAATTCAGCAATCTCAAGACTTCATCATACCTAACCTAGCCGCGAAGAGACGTCATACCACATCTTATCTGTATACCCCCGGTTTGTAGGGGCATCGCAGTGCAATGCTCCTTATGAGGTATCGGTTTCGAATCGGGGTTGTGTAACTCGGATTTGGTATCAGACCATCCTGACGGCAATCACTAAATTTCAGCTGCCCACTACCTTTGCAGAGGTAGTGGGCAACCCCATTGGCCTATCCCCAGGCTCAGATCAGTCGGTGGACTGACGAGGGGGATTTGCGCGATTAATTTTCCAGCACCGGATGGGCAATCACCGGGCAGTTGATCGTCGCTTGGGTAGGCCGCAGCCCAAACAGCCAGGGGTTGCCAGGCCCCTCGGGGTTGATCACCGCATCGGTGACCAGGCCGCTGGCGATCAAACCTTGCAGATCTTCAAGGGAGGTGATGCGGCGCACTTTATTGGCTGCGATCGCCTGCTCCGTCCACATGCTCACGTGGGCATCCCACAGGGGGCTGTAGTTGTTGTCTGCTGAGGGGTTGTCGTTATCGGGGCCGTAGGGAAACACGTTGATCGGGTCGATGCCGTTGTTGGCTAGCGATGCCACAAACCCCTGATGCTGCCCGGTGCTCGTATCGCTAATGCCGTTGAGCACGGGCGAAAAGCCCAGCAGCGCTGACTCATCGGCAGGCAGCGATTTGCCAAAGGCCGGAATATCCGCCAGCTTGGGCGCAAATACCCCTTTTTCGAGCACCGAGGGCACATCCGCCGACACGTCGGTCACCAGGTGATAGAAGTACTGCCGCCCGCCCTGGAAGCCATCCAAAATCGACAGGGTGACGGTTCTTTTTTCTAGATCAATGGCCTCCAGGCGATCGTGGCTGCCCGAGGCATTGTGCACGATTTGGGCATTGAGCACCACGCCGCTGGGCATGACCGCCATAGATGAATATTCGGCATCGGCGATCGCCCCAGGGGTCGCCACCGCTGGCGGAAACGGGTTAGGCGAACCGGGTTCAACTCGATATTCTGGCGAAAAATCGATGTTGCCCTGAAACTGCAAAATGCCCTGCCTTAGGGTCACTGGCTGTGCCCCCGCCGTGCCAATTACATGCTTCATTTTGGGAGCATAATTGATGCCCAAGGTCTTGGCCACATCATAATCAGAGGCCTCCGTCAAAATGTAATAAACCGACTCACCTTGGGGAGAAAGGCCCCGGTATAAGGGCAAGGTTACCGTGGCGCTGCCCAGGGTAAAATCTACCGCCAGCACACTTTTGACATACACATTGTCGCTGGGCTTAAAGGCGACGGCGGTGCGCTCAGAATAGGCCGGTCGCCCCGACTCTTGAGCAGCGGCGCTGAGAATTGCGTTGGCCTCAGCCACGCCATTAGATCCAGTGGCAAAGCTGGTGGATGCGATCGATAAGACTATGGCGAGTAGAAAACTCACCAAAAAAACAGCTCTTTTACGTAGGTTCATAGGGGCGAATTTTCCTCTTTTTCTGAATAGGAGACTCGCCCCCACTCTACAGAGCCTGCCAGCGCTTGTTGCTATGCTCTAGACGGGTTATCTCTCCCAACCCTTGTTAAGGATTTGCCCTGCCCTAATGGTTAGGTTGTTAGCTGTAAAAGAGTATTTTTGTGCCGCTCTTAGGGAACAGATGCGAACCTAAACTCACCTTTGGCCTAGGGCTTATCCTGACCTTTTGGATAGGTTCTAAGCCACACCTAGGGTCGGCTGCAATCTTAGTCTTACGAGGCGCGACAGTCGTGGCTTCGGCCCCTACAGTTACGGATAACTTCTCACCGTAGAAAAGAGGAAGCTCCAATGAAGCTTAACCTGTTCTTAACTCAATTCGTCGTTGCCATCAAGAGTGAGCGTGTCACAGCCGTTCCCGACAGTAACCTGTGTTAACGTGCACAACCATCTCGAAGGGCGCTGGGTTAGATCGGGTGAGCGCTACCTGCCCTAAGAAACTTTCGGGATTCTAAAAGGTTTGAGCCAGCGGCATCCAACTTCATTTCTCCCAGCTATGGTGCGCCCTGTGTCTAAGCTTACTCAGCCCGTTAGCTCACGCGACCACCGGTGGGGGCCGCCCACTGCCCGCCTGACCCTGGTGCAGTATGGCGGCTACCAGTGTCCCAACTGCGGCTCTGCCTATCCGCTGCTAATGACCTTGCTAGAACGCCTGGGCGATCAGCTGTGCTTTGTCTTTCGCCACTTTCCCCGTAGCGATGTCTATCCCCATGCCCAGCACGCCGCCGAAGCTGCCGAAGCCGCCGCTAGCCAGGGCAAATTTTGGCCCATGCACCACCATCTATACACCCATCAGCAGGCTTTGGGCAGTGGTTACCTGGTCGAGTATGCCGTCGATTTAGGGCTAGACGTGCGGCAGTTTTTGCGGGAGGTAACGGGCGATCGCTTTGTCAGCCGCATCCAGACCGATATAGCCAGCGGTCGCGCCAGCGGCGTAGTCGAGACCCCCACCTTTTTCATCAACGGCCACCGCTACCACGGCGACCACACCCAAACTGCTCTTTTAGATGCCTTCTCCATCATCTGAATACCCCTGAATACCCCAAAGGCAAGATTCAGGGTAGACACATAGGTCTACCCCTACGACCCCATCACCCCCTACTCCCCACCCCCTACCCATCCACCCCATGCCCAACTCCCCCCACCCCCGCCTCACCCACACCTTCCCCCCACCGCCCCTAGGCCCCAACCCAAAACTCCGCCTGCCTCCCAATCCGCCGCCCATTGCCCACAGCCAGCAATATCTGCTCTACCTGGCCGAAATTGGCGAAAACACCGCTGGCCTGGTGCACGACATGCGCAGCCCGCTCACCGTCATCATCAACGGGCTGCGGCTGTGCCAGCGAATGCCCCTGCCCCAAATTGCCCGCCAGCGGCTAACCCTGGCCCTAGAAGAAGCCGAGCGGCTTAACCGCATCGTCAACGATGTGATTGCCTTTGCCCGCAGCGCTCATCCATCAGGGGCTCACTGGCAGGCCAACCATCGCCCCGACCCGACCCGCTACGGCGTCGAGATCCCTCCCATGCCGCCCTATCAAGAACTTTCGGAATAACGGCCTTCTGTCATTGAATCAACCTGCTATTTCATCGGTTTAGCTATGGGCAACCCCACCGTGCAATCCCCTTTCAGCCCGCTCGACGCTACGCTACCAACCCAAGACACCTATCCAAGCGATGCCCCGGCGGGCAGCACGCCATTGAGCTTCAACCATCGAGTGATTTTGACGGCGCTGTCTATCGTTACACCGCTGCTGGTCTTGACGAATTGTCTCGACAAAATCCAGGGAACCTTTGTCGCAGAGCCTATCCGGCCTGTCTTGGCCCTGGCCCAACTGGCCCACTCGGGCCTCGACTACCTGGGTATTCATGCCAAGCTGCTGTGGGCCTACGCACCGCCGGGGGGAATGGCCCAGCCCGTGCGCTGCATCCCCGTTACCGCGCCCTGATCATTTCCCGCTTTCTCCAGCCGTGGGTTACGGCTTCCTATCTCCTACTCTCTACCAAAGCCGTGGGTTACGGCGGTGCTGGAGTGCCGGGGTCGATAGCTTTAACCCTTGACCGCCTAACCCACGCTACGGCCTCCCATTTCCCCATTTCCCCACTCCCCACTCCCCACTCCCCACTCCCCACTCCCCCCCCAAACCCCTCCAACTCGGTTCGCTATGATAGCGTCAGTGTTTTTCCCCACTGCTATGCGCGCCGACGAAGCTCTAGCCTTGCTAGATCAACTGCTGCCGGGTAGCACCTTCAGCAACCTGCAAGAAACCGTTTTTAGCCAGGTATGGGAGGGCAAAACCTATGCAGAAATTGCCGAAAGCTGCGGCTACGACCACAGCTATATCCGCGATGTGGGGTTTCGACTGTGGCAGGCGCTGTCGGAGTCGCTCAACCAAAAAATTTCTAAGAGCAACATCCGGGCCGTGCTAGAGCGCCATGCCCGTAGTCAAAGCATCCCTGCGCCGACCTTGTCCGACATTCCCGAGATCCTCGTGTCGCCGCCAGTGTGGGAGCTGCCAAACGGGCCAGTGCCGCTACAGTCCACGTTTTACATCGATCGCCCGCCCCTGGAGACCCAAGCTAAGACAGAACTGCTCAAACCGGGCAGCCTAATTCGCCTCAAGGCTCCGCGCCAGATGGGCAAAACCTCTCTAATGCGGCGACTGGTGGCCCATGGTCAAGATCACCACATGCGCTGCGTGACCCTGAGCCTGCACCGAGCCGATCGCCAAATTTTTGCCGATCTAGACCTGTTTCTGCGCTGGTTTTGCGCCAACATTGGTCACCAGCTGGGTCTAGAGCCAGACCTGAAACGCCGCTGGAATGGTGATATTGGCAGCAAGGTGAGCTGCACGGCCTACCTCGAAGACTACGTGCTGCCCCTGGTGGATAGCCCTCTAGTCATCGCCCTCGATGAGGTCAACGAGCTATTTCAGTACCCCAGACTGTCGGCAGAATTTTTGCCGCTGCTGCGATCGTGGTACGAAGACGCCCGCGAAATCGAAGCCTGGGGAGGCGTGCGCTGGATTCTCTCCCACGCTACGGAGGTGTATGTGCCGCTGCAACTGCACCAGTCGCCCTTTAATGTGGGGCTGGCCCTGCGGCTACCCCCCTTTACCCTGGCCCAGGTGCAAGATTTGGCCTGCCGCCATCAGCTACCCTGGGCCGCAGGCCGGGACGGTGCTCAGCGGCTAGGGGCGCTGTTGCAGGTAGTGAGCTGTCGGCCAGGGCTGGTGCGGCTGGCGCTCTACGCCCTGGCCCAGGGCGACCTTAGCCTAGAGCAGCTGATCGAAGAAGCTCCCACCCAATCAGGCATCTACAGCGACCACCTGCGAGAATTGCTGGCCGCCCTGTACCCTCACCCTGACTTGCAGGCAGCCTTTCGCTACGTCATCGAGTCGGCGGCACCCGTGGCCCTGGAGCCGATCGCCGCCTACCGGCTCGAAAGCTTGGGCCTAATTACCCTGAGCAAAAACCTGGCCACCCCCAGTTGCGAACTCTACCGTCAGTACTTTCTTCAGTTTCTACCCCCATCCTTGAGTTCGGCCTATGGTTGAGTACCGGGTGGGGGGTAGCCTCGCCGCCGATGACCCAACCTATATCGAGCGCGAGGCCGATCGCACCCTCTACCGATCGCTAATCCAGGGCGAGCTGTGCTACGTGCTCACCTCGCGGCAGATGGGCAAGTCGAGTCTGCGGCTGCGTACCCGCCAGCGGCTAGAGACCGAGGGCATGGGGCGCTGCGCTGCGATCGACCTCACCCGCATTGGCAGTCAGCAGATTACCCCCGAGCAGTGGTACCTGGGTCTGGCCTTTGACCTGCGGCGCAAGTTTGGTCTGCCCGACGGGGTTGATTTGCCGACCTGGTGGCAGGGGCTAGGGCCGCTGCCGCCCGCGCAAAAACTGAGCTACTGGATCGAAACCGTGCTACTCGTCACCCAGCCCGACCAGCCGCTGTTCATTTTTTTAGACGAAATCGACAGCGTGAAGGGGCTGAGCTTTGGGGTAGGGGATTTTTTTGGGCTGGTGCGCTTTTGCTACAACCAGCGGGCCGAGAACCCCGCCTACCGCCGCCTCAACTGGGCCATATTTGGGGTGGCCACCCCCCACGACCTGGTGACGGAGGCGCACCAAACGCCGTTCAACATTGGCCGGGCGATTTCCCTAGCGGGCTTTACGCCGAATGAGGCCTCTCCCCTAGCGGCGGGGCTGGTGGGTCTGGCGGAGCGACCCGAGCAGGTGCTGGCTGCGGTGCTGCACTGGACTGGGGGACAGCCCTTTTTGACCCAAAAGCTCTGCGATTTGATTCAGACGGCCCATCGGAACAAGCCCCTCGCAGCGGGGACCGAGGGGAATCGGGTGGAAGCGTTGGTGCGATCGCGCCTGATCCACCACTGGGAAGCCCAGGATGACCCCGAACACCTGCGCACCATTCGCGATCGCCTAGTCGCTAACGAGCTGCGATCGGGTCGCTTGCTCAGCCTGCACCAGCGGATTCTCACTACAGGTAATATTCCCGCTGACGGCAGCCCAGACCAAGCTGAGCTAAAGCTGTCGGGCATTGCGATCGCCCGCAACGGTCACCTCCAGATCGCCAACCCCATCTACGCCCAAGTTTTCAACCCCGCTTGGGTCAACCAATGCCTTGCCCAGCAGCGGCCCTATGCCGTCATGCTGCAAGCCTGGGTCGCCTCTGACTTTCAAGACGACTCGCGTCTGCTCATGGGCCAGGCATTGCAAGATGCCCTGCACTGGGCTGCCGACAAAAGCCTCAGCGATCTCGACTACCGCTACCTCTCCGCCAGCCAAGAATGGGATGCCAAAATGGTGCGTCTGGAGCTAGAAGCTAAAAACCAGGCCAACCGCATGCTAGCCGAGTCTCAGCGCAAGGCCAATCAGATTATCTGGTTTAGCTACCTCAGCCTGGGCACCTGCCTGGCGATTTCCCTGGTAGCGCTGCTGATCAGTCTGCTCAGATCCTAGGTGGTTTTGGATTTGCGATTTTGGAGTGGGACACCTGAAAAGCACGAGTCAAGGACTCAGCAGCAGATTTCCCCAGGGAACAGTTGTCTGGGGAATCTGCTTTGAAGACCCTAGGAGCAGCGAGGATGAATGAGGGCGATCGCACCGCCATAGCAGATGAAGCCTGGGTTATGGCAGCTCAAAATGCCAGGATTCCAGCCTATTGGGCATTTTCCCCATTTTTCGCTCTTCTATTTTTGTTCTTTTGCGATGTCACCCCCGCCGATAGCGCTGGGCATAGTCAGGAATCGCGACTTCTGGCGAGCACTGGGGATCGGCAACAGCAGCGGCGGCAGTGACCGCCAGGGGAATTTCCCCCGCCCAGACCGACAGGGCATAGTCGGCGGCAGCATCGAGGGGTGGGCCGCTGCGCACCTTGACCGAGGCCTCAGCAATGGGCAGGGCCAGCACCAGGGTACCCGCGAGTTCTGGGTCGGTGGGCGGGCGCACGTCATCCCACCGACCGGGTACAACATGGTCGGTAAAGGCTTTGAGCGCCGTCAGCTTTTCGTCGGCATTGTCTACTCGGATGGCGGTGCCAAACAGCACCACCGAGCGGTAGTTCATGGAGTGGTGAAAGGCCGATCGCGCCAGCACCAGCCCGTCGAGCAGGGTGACGGTAAGGCAAACCTCCACCCCTTGATCCAGCGTGGTCAACAGGCGGCTGGCTGGGGAGCCGTGAATGTAGACGCGATCGCCCAGGCGACCGTAGGCGGTGGGGATGACAAAGGGTTGCCCTTGGGCGACAAAGCCCAGGTGACAGACTAGCCCTTCGTCGAGAATGGCGTGAACTTGGGGGCGATCGTAGCTGGCGCGCTGGGGGAGGCGCTTGACTTGGGTGCGGGGGGTGGGGGAGAGGGATTCTGGGGACATAGGAGTGGATGGGTAAGGGGGTAAGGGAGTAGGGGTAGGGGGTGGGGGGTGAGCTACAGGGCAGCGGGTAAGTGGGCAAGTAGGTTGGCGGCGGTGGGATGGGTTTGGAGGGCGGTGACGACTAGAGGGTGGGGTTGGGTGTAAAGGGTGGGGTAGTCAACTTCGCCGAGGTGGGGGCGAATGGGGAAGGCGAGCTGTTCTCGATGGTCGAAGACCATCCCTAACGGGTCATCGCCGTTAAACTCGGCCTGCACCCCAGGTTTGTTGCCCCGCGCATCGAGCCGCATCCAGCGGTCTAGCTCGGATAAGTAAACGGCGTTGAGTCCATGGAGGGTGTAGCGGGTGGGCCGGGCATCGTCAAAGACGAGACGCTGGTAGCAAAACCCGGTGGGGATGCCGCAGCGGCGCAGCAGGGCCGCTAGCAGATGAGCTTTGGCAAAGCAGAATCCGTGGCCCTGGGCCAGCACCTCGGAGGCAGAGCAGGTGACGGGAACAGCCTGGATGTCGCAGGTGTGGGCGATCGCATCGCGCACCCACTCGTAGACAATCTTGACTTGTGCCATGGGGGAAGAGGCCGTTGCAGTGAGCGATCGCGCCAGGGCATCAATGGCGGGATGATCGGAATCCACGACCGCTGAGGGCGCGAGATAGTCCGCGATAGAGGCCGATTCTGGGGTCAACGAAACCACTATGAGACCTCCTGGGACGTGAAATTGAGTTCCATCAGGTTGCTCTCGCTAAAGCCCAGCTTTTGGTAGAGCGATCGCGCCTTAGGGGCCGCATTGAGCACAACTTTGGTGCAGCCAATGCCCTGGAGATACTCCACCATCAGCTGGGTCAGCTGAGTTGCAACACCCTGGTTGCGGTAGGCAGGCTCTACATAGACACCCCAGATGTAGCCGTACTGGCGATGGTCGAAGGACACAATCCAGGGATAGAGCCCGGCAAAGCGCTGGCCACTGACTGAGCCCACAATGTTTCCCTCAGCCTCAGCGACAAAGGCCTGGTAATTCAGGGTGCGCCGGGCCTGATCGATAAACTCTAGTCCCAGGGTTTGCCAATCTGGTTGAATGTGGTTTTCATCCACGCCTAAGTCGAGCCACATGCGGTAGAAATGCTGGGCAATCGCCGAATCTTCCTCGGGGGTGCCGGGGCGAAAGATCAGGGAAGCAGGGACAACCATAGCTGGGTTCAAACTCTGAGTAACCATCTAAAACCTCCGTCGTGACCTAGCATAGACAGAGGATTGGAGCGCCACAAGAGCCAATTTTGGCCAAACTAACCAGTCCACTTTGACTGTTCCCCACGGGTTCACCCGAATGGATTTTGCCATTGCCCTTGACCCCCAAAGCTCCGTGCCTGTCTACCAGCAGATCTACGCCGCTCTGCGGGCCGGGATTCTCAAGGGGCGATTGGCCCCTCGCCAGCGCTTGCCCTCGACCCGCGCCCTGGCCCAGAGTCTAGGAGTATCGCGGGCCACGGTGACCCAGAGCTATGATCAACTGCTGAGCGAGGGCTATCTGCAAACGGTGAAGGGCTCTGGCACCTACGTCTGCGACCAGCTGCCCGACGACCTGCTGCGATCGCCTCCCTTAACCACTGTCCCCGCTGGGCCAAGCCCCGCCGTGCCGCTGTCGGCCTACGGTCGTCGTTTAGAACAAATTGACCCTGGCCCCAGCCCCGAACCCGCTGTGCCCCTGAGCTTTCGCTATGGCCGCCCAGCGCTGGATCGCTTTCCGTTAGAGCTGTGGCGGCAGCTGCTGTCTCGCCACTGTCGCCACACCGAATGGCTCGACTACGCGACCAATCCCCTAGGGTATGGGCCGCTGCGAGAGGCGATCGCAACCTACCTGGCCCAGGCCCGCGCCGTGCACTGCCACCCCGATCAAATTTTGATTACTAACGGCACCCAGCAGGCACTTTCCCTCGCTACGCGCTTGCTGCTGTCGCCCGGCGACCGGGTGGCCTTAGAAGAACCCAGCTACCTCAGCGCTCGCCGCGTTTTGGCCAGCCAGGGGGCTACGTTGTGCCCAATTCCGGTGGATGCGGCGGGCATGGATGTGGCGGCCCTGGCGGCTACGCCCGGCCCGATTCGCTTGGTGTATGTTACCCCGTCGCACCAGTTTCCGACCGGGGCGGTGCTGTCTCTGCCGCGCCGGTTGGCCCTGCTGGCCTGGGCAGAGCAAACCGGCAGCCTGATTTTTGAAGACGACTACGACAGCGAATACCGCTACGGTGGTCGCCCGATTCCGGCACTGCAAGGCTTGGGGGATGGGCAGTCGGTGCTGTACGTGGGCACGTTTTCGAAGGTGCTGTTTCCGTCGCTGCGGGTGGGCTATATGGTGCTGCCTCCGGCCCTGGTGGCGGTGTTTAGTCGCGCTAAGTGGCTGGCCGATCGCCAGGGGCCGACCCTAGAGCAGGCGGTGCTGGCCGATTTCATCACCGAAGGGCATCTGGAGCGCCACATTCGCCGCATGCGAGGCATCTACGACCGGCGACGGCAGAAGCTGGTCGCGGCTCTGGGCAAGCACTGGGGCGATCGCGCCATGCTGCTGGGCGAAAACGCTGGGCTGCACGTGATGGTGCGCTTTGCGACCGAGATTCCCGACGACCTGCTGATGGCGAAAGCCGCCGAGGTGGGTGTCGGGCTGATTGCCGCCAGCCCCCAGTACCTTAGCCCCAGCCCAGGGCACGAGTTTATTTTTAGCTACACCGAGCTAGAGGAGGATGCGATCGCCCTGGGCCTCGAACGCCTAGCCACCCTGAACCTGATCTAGCCCCTGACCTACTCCTCGTAGATCATTTTGCGGCCCATGCCGCCATCGATCACGATATTCTGCCCCGTGATAAACCCGGCTTTATTCGATAGCAAAAAGTAGGCCATTTCTGCAATGTCTTGGGCTTGACCCACCCGCCCGACCGGGTGCTGAGCGTGGTCAGTGGGGCTCAGGTGCGACTCCTGGGGGGGATGTTTCAGGGCACTGACATCAATCCAGCCGGGGCTGATGCAGTTGACGCGAATGGCCGGGCCAAGGCTCATAGCCAGGGCGTGGGTCAGCGCCACGATGCCCCCTTTGGATGCGGCATAGGCTTCGGAATCGGGTTCCGACTGAAGGGCGCGAACCGAGGAAATGTTGACGATCGCACCCTGGGCCGCGCGCAGATGACGAACGGCGTGTTTCACCATCAGAAAGTATCCCGTCAGGTTGGTGCTAATCCAGCGATTCCAGTCTTCCAGAGTCAAGTCTTCGACGGGGCCGCTGTAGGGGTGGGCAATGCCAGCATTGTTAATCAGTCCGTTGAGCTGGCCAAAGCGATCGAGGGTCGCCGCGACACAGCGCCCAACATCGCTCTCCTGAGCCACATCACAGGGCACAAAGATAAATGATTCGCGAAACTGGGGCAGGGTTTCGGGAAGGGCGGCACCGGCAGCTTCGTTGACGTCGGCGATCGCAACGCGCCAACCCTGATTGAGCAGGAATTGGGTGATGCCAAGGCCAATTCCTTGGGCACCCCCGGTTACCAGAGCTACGGGGGGCTGATCGACCTGACTCATCGGTGCACCTCAGAAGGATTCGGTGAGGACACTGGGCAATCTAGGGTGTCCCTCCGCCCAGACAGTGGCCCTCACTGTAACAAACCCTATGCCCCGGAAAACCGCTCTAATGGTTCTTTTTATCGCGACAGTTCTGTTGATCGTCGGGGCTATGGCCGGGTTTATGCCCGCGATCATGACGCCGATGATATTTGATGACCCCAAGGCTCTCGAAAGCCCTGCCGCGGTGACCCTGGCGATCAGTGTTGCCACCTTTCCTATTGTTTGTATGGTGGCGGTGCTGCTGAGCTGGCTGGTGTTTCTGCTGCCGGTGTTTGCCAATTTGCCCTATCGCTACTTGCTGGCCTGCGGGTTCACCGCCCTTCCTTTGATCAATCTAACCACTGCGGCAGCCGCCCTAAGCTGGATTTTCTATTTCAACGACGGCCTTTTTTGGTAAGTCTGAGTGAGGACAGCCCAAAACACCAGAGCCCCTCAGTCAGTGCCCAACTGCAAGCTGTAGAGGTTGGCGTAGATGCCTTGGCGGGCCATCAACTCCGCATGGGTGCCCTGCTCGACAATATCGCCCTGCTGAATCACCAGCACCTGGTCGGCCTGGGTGACAGTGCTGAGGCGGTGGGCAATCACAAAGCTGGTGCGATTGTGCAGGAGGCGGGCGATCGCCTCCTGCACCAGCCCCTCAGTGCGCGTATCAATGCTGCTGGTGGCCTCATCGAGCAGCAAAATGCGCGGGTCAATTAGCACCGCACGGGCAATGCTCACTAGCTGCCGCTGCCCCTGGCTTAGGGGTGCGCCGCGCTCTCCCAGTCGGGTGCTATAGCCCTGGGGCAGCGAGGTGATGAACTCATGCACATTTGCCGCCTGGGCCGCCGCCTCAATGTCAGCCTGGCTGGCGTAGGGGGCACCAAAGGCAATGTTTTCGGCCACGGTGCCCGTGAAGAGTAAATTATCTTGCAGCACAATGCCAATCTGGCGGCGCAGGCTTGCCTGGGTGACACCGCGCACATCCACCCCGTCGATGCGCACCGCCCCTTCCGACACATCGTAAAACCGCATAATCAGGTTGATGATCGTGCTCTTGCCCGCCCCGGTTGGCCCCACCAGAGCCACCATCTGCCCCGGCTGGGCGCAGAGGTTGACCTCCTTTAGCACCCGCTGGTTGGGGGTGTAGCCAAAGCCCACCGACTCAAACCGCACCTCGCCTTTGATCGGGGGCATCTCGGTGGCGTTGAGGGCATCTTGCAGGGTAGCGGGTTCGTCAAGCAGTAGAAAGATGCGGTCTAGCCCCGCCAGCGCCGACTGAGCCTGGGTGTAGAACTGACTGAGAATCTGGATGGGGCGAAAGAACTGCTGCACATAGAGCACAAAGGCCGTCACGGTGCCCACCGTCATCACCCCCGTCACCGCCAGATAGCCGCCGTAGGCCGTCACTCCAGCCGTGGCCAGGGTATTGAGCAGGTCGATGGAGGGCAAAAACGCCGCCGTTACCGCGACCGCCTGCACATTGGCCTTGCGGTTCGCCGCGTTGAGGCTGTCAAACTCTTCGATGTTGAGTTGGGTGCGGTTGAAGGCCTGGGCCTCGCGCACGCTGCCAATGTCTTCTTCGAGCTTGGCCGACAGATCGCCAATGGTTTGCCGGGTGAGGCGAAAGCGGCTTCTCGCCCAGCGGGAGAAAAACCCGGTGGTAAAAATCATCAGCGGCACCACCAGATTGCTCAGCAGCCCCAGCTGCAAATTAATTGACAGCATGGCGATGATGATGCCCACCAGGCTAAAGGTCTGGCCCAGCACCTGGGGGATGGTGAGGCCAAAGGCCTGATTCACCGTATTCACGTCGTTGAGCAGACGACTCATCAGGTCGCCCGCCTCGCTGCGATCGAAAAAGCTCACCGGCAGGCTTTGAATTTTGTCGAAAATATCCTGCCGCAGCTGCCCCAGTAGCCGCTGCACGATCGCCCCCATCCGCCAGATCTGCCCTCGAATCGCCCATACCCCGACGAGATAAATCACCGTCAGGGCTACCAGCATCCACAGCAGCCCCGGCAAGTTGCCCTGCAAAATCAGGTTGTCGATCGCCCAGCCAATCAGCAGCGGCCCGATCGCCTGGGTCGTCGCCCCAATGGCAACCAGCAGCAATGCGATCGGTAGGTCTTGCCGGTAGGGCGCAAAGTATCGCAAGAACCGCCCCATGGTCGAGAGCTTGGGCTTAGCGTCGAGTGGGGACTGAGCGGCTGTAGCAAGAGTCATCAGTAAACCGAATTGGTTTCTAAACTAAGGGGTTCTGCTTCAAGATAAAGCTCAATTGCCTGTCGAATGTTATTTAAAGCTTCCTGCTCAGTTTCACCCGCAGAAACGCAGCCCGACAGCTCTGGACACCAGATAGCCCAGTCCCCCGTTTCCATATCATGTTTCAGCGCCACACGCCATTTCATTGCGTTACCTAGCCCACGGTCAAATGCTGGCATCATGCTAGCACTCAAGTTTTAACAACCGAATGAGGGCTGGTCGGCAACAGCACTGCCCAAGCTCTCGGGTTACGATTAGCTCAGAAATTCTCCTCCTGCGGCCTAATGTCTTATCAACGGCGGCTGACGTTAACTAAAACCTTGAGTGCGCTACCGGCTCCGCAGTTTGAGCAGCTGCGGTTTGCTCTCAACCCGCCACCGGGAATTGTGCCTGAAGGAATGGCAGCCCAGGGCAATCGGGTGGCGGCGCTGCTCAGCTGGGTGGAGGGGGCGACGGGCTGCGGGCTAGAAGCTTTGGGTGATGTGGTGGAGCAGCTTTGTCCGGGATGTTTAGAGGCTAGGGAAAGTGAAAATGGTGGGGGCGATGGGGGAGAGCCGCCGTGGCTGGTGCCCTATGGGCGGAACCCGTATTTCACGGGGCGGGATGAGGTGCTGACGACGCTGTACCAGCAGCTCCATGAGGGGCAGACCGCAGCAATTTCTCAGACTCAAGCAATCAGCGGGTTGGGGGGCATTGGCAAAACTCAGACGGCGGTGGAATATGCCTATCGCTATCGCGACGACTACCGCTATGTGTTTTGGGTGGGGGCCGATACGGAGCTGGAGCTGACCAGTGGCTATGTGGCGATCGCCCAAACCCTCAACCTGCCCCTAAAGAATGCCGAAAACCAGGATGAAACTGTGCAGTCGGTGCGGGTGTGGCTGGGGCGGGAGGAGGGCTGGCTGCTGATTTTTGACAACGCTGACCATCCCGAACTGGTGCAGCCGTTTTTGCCCCGCGAGATTAAGGGCCACATTCTCGTCACCTCCCGCGCCCAAGATTTTCAAGACCTGGGCATTGTGCAGCCAGTGACGATGGAGACGCTAACCCCAGAAGAATCCGTGGCATTCCTCCTAACCCGCACCGGACGCACACACCCCGTAGGGGAGCACCCACGTGTGCGCCCAATGCAGGGAATAGAACCCATCACCGATCTCCCCAGCAGGCAAAATCCAATCGTTACGGGTTTAGGGCAATCACATAAGATTGCCCCTACGGATAGGCAAAATCCGATCGTTACGGGTTCAGGGCAATCACGTGGGATTGCCCCTACGGAATGGGACGCTGCCACCAACCTCGCCGCCGAACTGGGCTACCTGCCCCTCGCGCTCGAACAGGCCGCTGCGTACATCGTCACCAACCGGGTGTCGTTTGCCGACTACCTCAGCAGCTACCGCAAACAGCGGCTAAAGCGGCTCGAAAAAGCCAAACCCAAGCTGGGCCACTACCCCGACTCTGTGGCCACCACCTGGGCCTTAAACCTGAAGGAGGTGCAGAAAGACGCCCCCGCTGCTGCGGCTCTGCTGAACTACTGCGCCTTTCTCCATCCCGATGCGATTCCCTTTAATCTGTTCACCCAGGGGGCGGCAGAGCTGGGAGAGCCCCTAGCCACGGCCCTGGCCGACGCAGCCGATGACCCGCTAGACCTCTACGACCTGCTGAACCCGCTGTGCAGCTATTCGCTAGTGCGAGTAGAGCCAGAAAGCCAAAGCTTTAGCCTGCATCGCCTGGTGCAGGAGGTGATACGGGCAGAGCTGGGGGATGAGGACTGCCAGAACTGGGTAGAGCCGCTGTTTAGGGCGATCGCGCAGCTTCTCCCAGAGAAAAGCAGAGACATTGACTACCAAGACTGGCCCGCCCTGGCCCCGCTGGTAAACCACGTAAAAGAACTAGCAAACCATTGCCAGCAGCGCGATATCGCTTCTACCGTAGCTGCCGATGTTTTTCATGCAATAGGCGCTTATCTACTGGAAAGGGGACAGTACGTTTTGGCTGAGCCACTTTTGCAGAGAGCGCTAGACCTACGTCGCAATCTTTTAGGGGATGAACACGAAGATATTGCTGCTAGCTTAGATAAATCCGCTAGAACCCACCAATTGCAAGGCCGCTACGGCGAAGCCGAACCCCTTTACCAATTAACCTTGACAATGAAGAAACGGTTGTTGGGCGATGAACATCCCTCTGTGGCCCGAAGCCTCAACAATCTGGCATTGCTCTACGACAATCAAGGTCGCTACAACGAGGCCGAACCCCTTTATCAAGACGCCTTGGCGATGCACAAACGGCTGTTGGGCGACGAGCATCCTTCTGTGGCCACTAGCCTCAACAATCTAGCGTTGCTCTACAGCAATCAAGGCCGCTACAGCAAGGCTGAACCCCTCTACCAAGCGGCCCTGGCGATACGGAAACGGCTATTGGGCGATGAGCATCCCGATGTGGCCCAAAGCCTCAACAATCTGGCGGGACACTACAGTGATCAAAGCCGCTACAGCGAGGCCGAACCCCTGCATCAAGCGGCCCTGGCAATGAAAAAACGACTGTTAGGCGACGAGCATCCTTCTGTAGCCACCAGCCTCAACAATCTGGCGACGCTCTACGACAATCAAGGCCGCTACAGCAAGGCCGAACCCCTCTACCAAGCGGCCCTGGCGATGCGGGAACGGCTGTTGGGCGATGAGCATCCCTCTGTGGCCCTTAGCCTCACCAATCTAGCGTTGCTCTACAACAATCAAGGCCGCTACAGCGAGGCCGAACCCCTCCATCAAGCGGCCCTGGCAATGAAAAAACGGTTGTTGGGCGACGAGCATCCCTCTGTGGCTCAAAGCCTCAATAATCTGGCCTTGCTCTATCGTGACCAAGGACTTTACGCCAAGGCAGAGCCTTACTTGAGCGAGGCTCTACAACTGTTGCGACAATCGCTAGGCGAAGATCATCCTAATGTTGGCCGAGTCACTGAGAACTTAGGCATTCTCCGCGCTGCCCAAGGCCGCACCGCAGAAGCGCGATCCCTCTACCAGCAAGCCCTCGCCATCCTCGAACCCAAGCTGGGGGCCGAGCACCCCTGGACCGTGCGCTGTCGCGAGAACTTAGCCAAGGTAGAGAATGGTGAGTAGGGGGCGATGGGGTGATGGGTAATTCAGATTAGCGATAGAGGGAAGTTAAGGGTTATGAAAGCCTATGAGTTTGCAGGGGAAGTGATGGCCGATGGGCAGCTTAAATTGCCAGAGTCGGCCCTGGCGCAGTTGGCCGGGCATCATGCTGTCCGAGTCATTGTGCTAGTGCAAGACACCCCCGAACGAGAGGAAGAAGCCGAGTGGCGTGCAATGGCGGCTGAACAGTTTTTGTCGGGCTACAGCGAAGCTGATGCCATCTACGACACGCTGTAATGATGACCACCTATGAGCCCGGTGATGTGGTTTTGCTAGCGTTTCCCTTCACTGACGGCATTCGTCAAAAACAGCGCCCAGCCCTGGTGCTGCTAAATGCAGGCGATCCAGATATTGTGGTGGCTAGAATGACCAGCTAGCCCTACACAACGACTTTTGACGTTGCCCTTTCAAACCAGGTTGAAGCTGGTTTGCTTTTGCCTTCAGTGGTGCGGCTGCACAAGCTTGCGACTCTAGAGGAAACGACGGTTAACCGCTGTTTGGGGCATTTTTCAGCATCAGATTGGACCAGGGTTAGGAGCATTCTCAACCTGCTATGGAGTTGAAGCCCATAGCTATTAGCAGCATCAAGGCTTTCAGTCATCACCATTCCATCGCCGTATTGCGGCCTTGCAGAGTTGATTTGTCACCGCACAACGTCTCTGCTGTCAGCTGAACCTTTGCTGTTTTGCCCCGTTCCTTCAGTGCGACAGCGCAATTCTTTAGTGCAGCAGCGCAACTCTTTAATGTCATGGTGCAACTCTTTAATGCAGTAGCGCAACTTGCTTGATCGCCAGGTCACAATGCTACTGCGTCGGCTCAATCCTTTAAGTTGCCAATGCAACATGCTGCTGTCATAGAGCAACTTCGAATATTCGCCCTTCACACTCGTATCTGCTCAATGCACAACGGCGCTGTCATCGCCTAATGTCAATTGTTCACACTCTGCATCAAGCCTGCTAAGCCAGCAGCTTAGATGTACGCAACCGCATAGCCCCCATGCTCTCGAACATAGGGTGGATGAAACGGCAAACTTAGGTGAGAGCCGGAGCAGCACCCACCTGCGATTCTAAAATTGCGCCGTAGAGGGAGCTATGGGCCATCAAATATTCGTGGGTGCCCTGGGCCACCAGGCGGCCCTTATCCATCAGCAAAATGCGATCGGCGGTGCGCACAGTGCTAATGCGCTGGGCTACTACAAAGGCGGTGCAGGTGCGGCGGCGCATCAGGTCATCCAGAGCGGCTTGAATTTGGGCGGCGGTTTGGGCATCGACGGCGGAGGTGCTGTCGTCGAGAATCAACACCTTGTAGTCGGTCAGCAGGGTGCGGGCGATCGCAATCCTTTGCTTTTGCCCCCCCGATAGCCCCACCCCGCGCTCGCCCACCAGGGTGTCGTAGCCCTCTGGCAGGGTCATCACAAAGTCGTGAATCTGGGCGGCTTTGGCCGCTTCGACCACCTCGCTCAGGGTGGCCTCAGCCTTGGCATAGGTGATGTTGGAGAAAATGGTGCCCGAGAACAGGGTAGTTTCTTGGAACACGGTGCTAATGCGCGATCGCAGACTTTCCAGCGTAAAGTCCCACACGTCGCGGCCATCGATGCGCACGGCCCCGGCGGTGACATCGTAGAAGCGGGGAATTAGATTGGTGACGGTGCTTTTGCCCGAGCCGGTCATACCGAGGATGGCAATCAGCTCGTTGGGCTTGGTCTCAAAGGAAATGCCGTTGAGGGCGGGGGTGGTGGCACCGGGGTAGCGGAAGGACACATTTTCAAAGGTAATTCTGCCGCCGCAGGTAGTGAAGGGGATGGCATTGGGGCGATCGCGAATTTCCACCTCGGCATCGAGCACCTCGTAGACTCGCTCTGCGGAAGAAGAGGCCTGAGCGATCGCCGGGGCGGCAAAGCCAATCAGCAGAATCGGCTGCAAGATCAGCAGCAGGTAGGCGTTAAAGGCCACCAGCTCCCCCACCGAAAACTGCTGATTAATCACCGCCACGCCGCCGTAGCCCACCACCACCACAATCACCAGGTTGCTGACCAAAAAGATGTAGGGAAAGGTGTTGCGAATCGCCCGAATAGTCTTCATGTTGGCGGCCACCAGCTCATTGTTGAGCTGGGTGTAGCGATCGCGCTCGGCTTCCTCACGCACAAAGGCTTTAACCACCCGCACCCCCAGCAAATTCTCCTGCAAAACCCCGTTGAGGTCGCTGAGCTGCTCCTGCACCTGGCGAAACAACAGGTTGTTTTGACCAAAAAACCGCGCCATCAGCCACCCTGCGATCGGCACCACCGTCAGGCTAATCAGCGCCAGCTGCCAATTCATGATTAGGAGAATGGTGGCGATCGCCACCAGCGTCACCACCCCGCTAATCACCTGCACCAGGCTGGTGCTGAGAAAGGTTCGCACCTGCTCGATGTCGCTGGTGACGCGGGTGAGCAGCTGCGAGGTTTGGGCCTGGTCGTGGTAGCTAAAGCTGAGGGTTTGAATCTTGCTAAAAATGCGGTTGCGCAGGTCATAGACTACGCTCTGCGACATGGCCTCGGCGCAGAAGCTCTGGCCAAAGTTAAACAGCCCTCGGGCCAGGGCCGCCAGCACTAACCCCGCCCCACTTTGCAACACCACCGTCAGGTTATTTTTGGCAATACCGTCGTCAATGGCCCAGCGAAACAGCTGCGGCGTCGCCGCGTAGGCCGCCACCAGCAGCAGGGCGCTGACTAGCGCCCCTAAGGTAAGCCAAGGATGAGCGCGAAGACTATTCAACACCCGTGGCAGAGGCTGCCGCGCAGAAATATTTTGGGGCTGAGAGACCTGGACCAATCGACTGCTCCTAATCACACCCCAGCATTCTAGACGGTGCCCCAGTCTGCCGGTTGAATATTGCAGCCACCGATTCGACAGTAACCAGTCGATCAACACCCCTAGCAATGGCAAATAGGGAACCACCCGCGCCATACACCGAGTTGGTTGCACAACTCTCAAGCCATGGGATAGGAGCCTGCACTCCTAGCCCATGACCGAACTACTCTCGACAGGAAGGGTTAAAAACTAGCCGCCATAAACGCCATCCCAGACCCTATGGCAATGCACCCCGCAAAGCGAAGAAAATCGGGGCGCTCAACGCTAGAACCCTTAACCAACCCAGCCACCCGGTAGGCCGTCAGCGCAACGATGGCTTGAATGAACGTAAACCCGATCAGATAGGCCGCCAGAGGAACTGCGGTGGCCCCAATAATCGCCTCACCATAGGCATAGCCATGGAACAACCCCGCCGCACCCGCCAAGACGGCCATGATCGCAGTATTCGGTTTTTCTAGTTTGGCCAACAAGAGACCAAAGACCAGCACAGAGGCCGAAATCAGCACCTCGACCAGGGGCAAGCTGACCAGCATCACATGCAAACCCGTCCCTACCAGCGCTGTTAGCACAAATGCGACAGGAATCCAGTACCCCCTAGCCACCGCTGAGGCAAGCAAACCCACAGAAATCACAAATATCAGATGATCAAAGCCAATAACCGGGTGCCCTAGGCCTGACAAAAAACCTTCCAAAAAAGTAGTGGAGATCCCTCCCCCCGAGGGATGGTGAGCATAGGCAGGAACAGCGATCCCCAGTAAACCAACAACCGCTAAAAGAAGCCTCGCCAGACGACCAAGGCCAAAGTCCACTCCATTGCCCATGCCAGATATCTTCAATGCCATATCCTCAGTTCCTTACCGCTAGAAAAGCTCAATGGAAACACAGCGCAATCAAAGCCTTAGGTTAAGGCCGCGATCGCTCACAGAATTTCTGGAAAATTTGTTAACCGTTTTGATCAGGAATTAAGGGCGCTCCATGGCAATAACGATCCATTTGCCATGCCCCTTTTCCCTCACCCCTGCCCCTCTCCCTGGGGGAGAGGGGTTCTGAATCTGGCTCCCCTTCTCCCCTAGGGAGAAGGGGTTGGGGGATGAGGGCCTTGGGTGGTTTATTAGTTGGCATACTCTAATCGCCAGGCTCGCGATTAGCTTCCACCCGTTTCAGCTAAAATTTGCCGGGTGCGCTCTTCCAACTCTTCTTCGCTGACCAGACAAGACTCCAGCACTAAATTTTCCAGGGATGAAAGCCAGCGCAGGTAGTAATCCCAATCGGGGTCATCCTTGCAGTGCGTGGCTTCCCACTCGGCAATGGATGCAATTAGCCCCTGGCGAAAGTCTTCCCACTCGTAGTGACCTTTCTTAGACAGCGCGATCGCCATACCAAAGGCGCGACCCTCCCAGGGCCTTTGAAATAAAATCTCTCCGTTGTCCCGTGGCGGAGAATCTTCGCTGCCCAGCATACTGGCTGCGGCAAACTGCTCAAATTTAATCTGCATAGTTCTCAGAAGCTCCTTAAACTTAGGCCGATAAACTCAGGCCGATTACGAGGCCGGTACCGTTACCTTGGCTGCTCCCTGCATAGATTCAGGGGTGACAATGGCCGCTAGCTGTTCCTCCGTCCAGTCCTCGGTGCCCTCAGGGCGCTCTGGCAGAACGAACCAGCGAATTTGAGCACTGGTATCCCAAACTTTGACTTCGACCGATTCAGCGACATCCAGGCCAAACTCCTTGAGTACCTTGCGAGGTTCTCGAATGGCCCTGGCACGAAAGGTCGGATCTTTAAACCAGTAGGGGGGCAAACCCAAAACCGGCCAAGGATAACAAGAGCACATCGTGCAGACAATTAAGTTGTGCACCTCAGGGGTGTTGGCCACGGCCATCATATTTTCCCCCTCGGCTCCGGCCATCCCTCGGGGGAAGCTCATCTCAGCGATCGCTGAAGGAGTATCCGCTAGCAAGCGCTCTTTAAAGGCCGGATCGACCCATGCCTTAGCCACAATCCTGGCCCCGTTAAAAGGCCCCATATCCTTTTCAAAGAACTCAATCACCTTATCAACGGTTTCCCCGGTGATGATTTCTTTTTCAATCAAAAGAGACTCCAGCGCCCTAACCCGAGCGGCACTGTAGGTTTCACGATCGACGTTCTCAGTCATTTACATCCCCAAAAAATACTTCAAAAAAGCCCTATACACTACGCTGGATCTTCCAAATAGCCTTCAAAAATCTGAACGTAGATTTTAGTATTCGGCTCAGTGATGCTGTCCCAAATGTCGTGGGAGTCGAACACAACGTTATAGATTGGCATAGGATCACCTACTCCATCACCAGTCGGGAAATAGTAGTTGTAAGCGCCCTCGTAGACCTCATCGACGACACCTTTTTTGGTGCGTAGATATCCGGGCAACTTGCAATGGTCAACGGGGGGTGGATTTTTAACCGTGACAACATCGCCCACCTTAAACTTAGGCTGAACCTCTACGTCACAGGCGGGGGAGTCACCCAACCTCAGGTACTCAATAACCTGATCGTCGATCGCGGGTTCACCACCGCTGGGCAACGGAGCCAGCAGATTCGCCAGGTAAGCGTCTGTCTTTGATTTCAACTCTTCTTCAGTCACATAGCCTGACTCTACAAAAAAGCCCGAAATCCCCCCCAGCCACTTCTCGTAGTATCGATACTTAAAATAGTCGAAGGGGTTCATTCCCTCTGCCCCCTGGCGAAGATGTCCCCAGGTCCAGAAGCTGCTGAACTTGGTGGGTACAGATTTCACCGCTTCTAGGTGATTGCTCAGCGCCATCATGGCTACGTGAATGCCGAAGATGCGCTCTTCCCAAGGCTGCACAAAAACTTTCTTCTCAAAGCTAGAGGGCTCAAGCCCCTCAATGCCACCAATGTAATGCTGTAGCTTCATCTCGCTAATCCTACGAAAATGTTCACGATAGAGTCACCCCTCAGTTCAATAACCTAGACGCGAGTTTGATCTCTGACCTGGGCTAGTTCACTGGTTGTCATGGCATCGCCCCAAAGCTCAGAAAGGTAGCCGAAAAGCCCACCCAAAATCATGGCGGCGGCGGCCACTATGCCCGGATTGGTGATACCAGCGGTAGTGATCGGCACCCCTGTGGCCACAGTCGTTCCCACCGTGGAAGCAAAGCCCCATACGATCGCAGGAATAGCGGTCAACAAAGGAATTTTTGAGGCCTGAACCATGGCGGCGCTGCCCAGGCCTACACAGATTGCGGCAATAAATGGATTTCCACCCAGGGCGGTGATGGCCAGCAGCGTGAGCGAGGCAATTACAATGCCAGTTAGGTTAGAGGCAATACTTTGTTTTAGCCCCGATGACTTTCCTCCCAGAATAAAGAATGATGCCCAGGCAATAAACGTCACCCAAACGGGCACAAGAATGATGGTTGCCGTAAGATAAGTATCTATGGCCCCCAATGCACCAATGCTGACACTATACGCGTCTAATTTCTTCATGGAACGACCTTTTTCTAGCTGTTTAATGAACTACGCAAGACAGGATTCAAAGCCTTCCTTAAGACCCATCTCAGACAAATTGCGACCGATGAACACCAACTCATTTCGACGCAATTCATCTTTCTGCCAAATTCGACCTGGCCTACCATCTAGCAGCATGTGAACCCCTTGGAAAACAAATCGCCTATCTTCCGAATCAATGTCAAGAATGCCTTTCATCCGAAAAATATCTGCTCCTCTATCTTGTAAAAGCTGGTAGATCCAGCGATTAAACTTTTCGCCATCGACACTACCCGTTTCGACAATAGAGATAGAGAAAACAGACTCGTCATGCTCATGGGCCTCTTCGTCGAGAAAATCTGGATCGATATGCAGAGCCTGTTTGAGGTCAAAGGCCTTGATGCCCAAAACAGAATCCATTGCAATGTCGCTATTCTGGGTTCGATAGACTTTGGCGAAGCCCGTCATGCCGCGCACCCGTTGCTCTAGTTCATCTAACACAGTAGGCGACACTAAATCGGTTTTATTGAGCAAGATGACATCGGCAAAGGCGATCTGCTCCTGAGCCTCGGCACTGTCCCAGTGCTCCCAGATGTGCTTTGAGTCAACGATAGTAATTACAGCATCTAGCTGGGCTTTAGTCTGCATGGTCTCGTCGGCAAAAAAGGATTGAATAACCGGTGCTGGGTCTGCCAAACCAGTTGTCTCAATAACCACGTGATCAAACTTATCTTGCTTCTTCATTAGGTTGTCAAAGATGCGCACTAGGTCACCTCTGACCGTGCAGCAAATACAGCCATTGTTCATCTCTAAGATTTCTTCGTCAGCATCAATGACGAGCTGGCCATCAATGCCTACCTCGCCAAATTCGTTGACAATAACGGCGATTCTCTTGCCGTGCTCTTGGGTGAGCATATGGTTGAGCAAGGTTGTCTTCCCTGACCCCAGGTACCCAGTAATGACGCTCACCGGAATTGGATTTAAAGCGTTGAGGCCCATATTTTTCAAAAAACAAGTACTTTCAGTTCTGCAAACTCTACCAATTCAAAAAACTCTATCAAGCCGCACTGCAATGAAGCCAACCTATCTTCAGAACCTCAAATCTTCCCAAAATGCGCTCACAGGATTAACCTTTTAGCCACAAGTCCGATGCCTACAAAACCATGGCAAACAAAGTGGCTTGAAGGATTGCCCTCAAGAACTAAAATTGAGAAATCTTTCAGGAGTCTCAGCCAGGTAGTTTTCGCGACGCAGTGTGAAAACCTCAGCTATAGACGCTTACCGCCAAAATCTAAGAAAGCCTAGTCGATAAAACGCTAAAAAAGCAAATTAATCAAGCCTTTGCCTTAAGAGATGTTGCCATTTGAAACCCATATCAAGCTACGCCTCCTCTTAAAGAGCAGATATATCGAAGGGGCAAAAAACTCCTGCGCTCGTCACGCTGGGGGTTCAACTGAAGACCAGCTCAAGCTAGTTGTTATGACAACTCATCCTAGTGGGGGGCATAAGGAATCGTTGTATCATCCGAGACATTCTTGCTGTTCTCCAGGGAGGGTTGGTGTAAGGACAGCGGCTCAAGCAGCAAAGCCAAGGGACACACCAGCCGTTAAGTTCAGCGTGGCCCTAGGGCATGTCATCCAATCGGGAAACTGGGAAATGGTGTTTCGACGTAGCCACTAGAATTCAGCACCAGTTTACCCAGGCTCGGTTGCCCCACAGTTTTTCGTCAGTAGCTGGTCACTTCACCTTGGGTTTTGGCATTGCCTGCTGCGTACCCCTGGAATAGAATTTGCCCACTGATAACTCATGCCCCCCGGTCTGAGCATATTTAAGTGTCATTACTTATCCTTGCTGATGATGAATGCATTAAATAAAGCTGCAAATAGACTTTGCACCAGTCATCAAGAAAACGAAATTATTATGCGTTGATTGTCATTGGGTTAAAAATAAATTATGGCGACCTTTTTTCTTTAAGCATGGGTTAAATTATCCTTGAAAATTTTACTGCTGGAAACGGCGACACATAGATCAAATATCTGAAAACGCTATCCTGAAGGGCATTTTCTTGCCAATCGAAGATTTTTAGATCGGTTTTAGGTCAAAGTCAAGGGCTCAACTTGCCGTTGATTTATTAACCAATAAGCCCCTTAAATTTAATCATTAGCCTAAGCATTTGTGCGATTATTCTCGGTGACATTAGGGTAATAACTGGCTGCTGAGCAAGAGTCTTTGCGGCAGATTTTTGCGCCTAGTTGAGAGCCCTGAACGATTAATTTGGAGAATTTTCAACCTATGGCTTTTGATACAAGCCAGCCCTCTCAGGTAAGCGGGCTGAATGGCTACACGGTTGATCCGCTGATCACCATTGGCGACGCAATCAATGAGTATATTGCTCCCGGTATTCCCGATGGGATGGGGGCGATCGCCCTTAACGAAAACACCGTCCGGCTGTTTGTTAATCACGAGCTGAGCAATACCGTTGGCTACGCCTACACCCTGGAAAGCGGCGCTGAGCTGGTTGGGTCACGGGTTAGCTACTTCGACATCGACACCACCACCCGCACCGTTGTGGATGCCGGGCTGGCTTACAACACCATTTACAACCGCGCTGGCGAGATCGTAGACGACGCCACCGACCTAGAGTTTGAAGGCATTAACCGTCTTTGTTCTGCTCAGCTAATCAACGCTAACCAGTTTGGTGACGGCAATGGGTTAGCCGATGCCATCTTCTTTACCGGCGAAGAAACCGGGGGCGGCAGTGAATTTGCCCTGGATGTGGCCACTGGCGAACTCTGGGCCGTGCCCTGGCTAGGCCGCGCCGCCTGGGAAAACGTGGCCGAACTCAACACCGGCACCACCGACAAAGTGGCCCTGCTGATCGGCGACGATCGCGAAGCCGCCCCCCTACTGCTCTACGTGGGAGAGAAAAATGCGGCTGGCGACGGCAGCTTTCTCGATCGCAACGGTCTGGCCCAGGGCAAGCTTTACGCCTGGGCACCCGACAGCGGCGTAGACTCTCCCGACGATGAGGATACCGCCCCTGACCCCACCGGGTTCAACGGCACCGGCAACAGCCAGGCAGGCCGCTGGGTGGAACTGGACTACTACCGCCCCGACCTGGCCAGCGCCGATGGCGCTACCGGCTACGATGCCCAGGGCTTTGCCACCCAGGCCCAGCAAGATTCCCTCGCTTATGACGTAGCTGGGGCCTTCCAGTTCTCTCGGCCTGAGGATGTTGCCACCAATCCCACAGACGGCACCCAGGCTGTGCTGGCTTCCACCGGTCGCGGCTCTCGCTTTCCCGAAGATAACTGGGGCACCACCTACAAGATTGATGTTGAGTTCAGCGAGTCGGGTAATCCGCTGACCGCTCAGCTCGACATTCTCTACGCGGGTGACGATGCGGGCAACGGCCAGTTCGCCGGGCCTGACTTTGGCCTGCGCAGCCCCGACAACCTCGACTGGTCGGCAGACGGCAACATCTACATTCAAGAAGACCGCTCTACCGAGGTTGATCCTTTCGGCGGCGCTTCGGGTGAAGAAGCTTCGATCTGGAAGCTCGACCCCAACTCTGGTGACCTCACTCGCATTGCCCAGATCAACCGCACCACAGGCGTGCCCGATGGCCAGACCGACACGGCGATCGGCGATATCGGCAACTGGGAATCCTCTGGCATTATCGATGTCTCCACGCTGTTTGGTGAAGACCCCGGCGAACTGTTTTTGTTCAATACCCAGTCGCACAGCCTGCGGGGCGGCATCATCGACGAGGCTGGTTTAGTGCAGGGCGGCCAGATTTCCTTCCTGTCTGACCCCGCTGAGATCACCGGCTTTGCGTCGCTACCCGCCGACACCTTTGCCGAAGGCCCGGATGCTGGCGGCAATGATGGCACTGGCCTGCCTGTTTCGGGCAATGGTCGCACTGGCCCCTTCGACGGCCAACCGATTCAGGGCTTTAGCGGTGTGCAGTTTGCCCCCGGCGGCGATGGCTCTACTTTCTGGTTCCTCTCGGACAATGGCTTTGGTGCCCAGACCAACAGCGCCGACTACCTGCTGCGGCTGTATCAGGCTGACCCCAGCCTGGCCGGTTCTGAGGGCGGTGACGGCAGCGTTGAGATTCAGGGCTTTGTGCAGCTCAGCGATCCCAACAACCTGATTCCCTTCGACATAGTGAATGAGGGTACTGCCGAACGTTTGCTCACCGGGGCTGACTTCGATGTGGAATCGTTTGTGATCGACGGCAACGGCGAGATCTGGATTGGCGATGAGTTTGGCCCCTACCTGCTGCACTTTAGCGCCGAGGGCGTGCTGCTGGATGCGCCGATTGCCACCCCTAACGTCACCACCCTGAACACCCTCAACGGCCAAGAGCCACTGGTGATTGGCCACCGGGGCGCGAGTGGTGAGCTGCCGGAGCATACGCTGGAGGCCTATAGTTTGGCGATCGCCCGTGGGGCCGACTTCATTGAGCCCGACCTGGTAGCTACCAAAGACGGCGTGCTGATCGCTCGCCACGAGCCCATTCTGGGGGGCACCACCGATGTGGCCAGCCGCCCCGAGTTTGCCGATCGCAAGCGCAGCGGCACCATTGACGGTGTTCTGTACGAAAACGAATTCTTTGCCTCTGACTTCACCCTGGCCGAAATCAAGACCCTGCGGGCGATCATGCCCCAGGGCTACCGTACCGACGCCTTCGATGGTGTGTTCCAGATCCCGACCTTTGAAGAGGTGATCAACCTGGTTAAGCAGGCCGAGCTAGACACGGGCAAAAAAATCGGCATCTACCCCGAAACCAAGCACCCCACCTACCACGATGACCTGGGTCTGTCGCTGGAAGAGCCGCTGCTGGCCACCTTGGAAGCCACTGGCTTCACCGACCCCAGCCGCATCTTCATTCAGTCCTTTGAGGTGGCGAACCTGAAGGAGCTGAACACCAAGACCGACATTCCCCTGGTGCAGCTGCTGGATGCCTACGATGTAGCGCTGGATGGGTCGCTGATCTACCAGGATGCCAACGCCCGCCCCTACGACTTTGCGGTCAATGGCGACACCCGCACCTACGGCGACCTGCAAACGGCAGAGGGTTTGGCCGAAATTGCCACCTACGCCGACGGCATTGGCCCCTGGAAGCGAATGATTGTTTCCGTCGAGGGCGTTGATGCAGACGGAGACGGTAACGCTGACGATGTGAACGGTGACGGCGCAGTCAACGACGCCGACAAAACGACCACTGCCCCCTCCACACTGATTCCCGATGCCCACGAGGCGGGGCTATTTGTCCATGCCTACACCTTCCGCAACGAGGGGCGCTTTCTGGCCGCTGACTACCAGGGCAACCCCAACAAGGAATACGAGCAGTTCATCAACCTGGGGGTGGATGGCTACTTCACCGACTTCCCCGGCACGGGTGACCTGGTGCGCGATCAAATTACCAGTGACTTCGTCCGCTCTCCCCAAAACCCCGAGGTGCAGGCCACCACGGAGTTCGACACGCTGACCGGCGACGCTCCCATCGTGATTGGCCACCGGGGCGCATCCGGTGAGCGGCCTGAGCACACCCTGGAGGCGTATAAGCTGGCGATCGCCCAGGGGGCAGACTTCATCGAGCCTGACCTGGTGGTGACCAAAGACGGCGTGCTGATCGCCCGCCACGAGCCCATGCTAGGGGTGGTGGCGCTGAATCCTGATGGCACCATCCAGCTAGACGCCAGCGGCAACCCGGTGCTTAACACCACCGACACCAGCACCGATGTCTACCTGCGCGCAGAGTTTGCCGATCGCCTAACGGTGAAAAACCTGGACGGTGTGCTGCGGGGCGGCTGGTTTGCCGAAGACTTTACCCTGGCCGAGGTCAAGCAGCTCAACGCCATTGAGCGGCTGCCGGCCATCCGAGGTACTGAATTCGACAACGACGGCCTGAAGGTGCCTACCCTGGGGGAGGTGATTGACCTGGTGCAGGAGATCGAGGCCGAAACCGGTCGCCAGATCGGCATCTACCCCGAAACCAAGCACCCCACCTTCTTTGAGCAGCAGGGCTTTAACACCAGCGAAATTCTGGTGGAAACCCTGGTGGCAGAAGGCTTCACCGATCCCAGCCGCGTCTTCATTCAGTCCTTCGAGGTGGCGAACCTGAAGGCGTTGAACGACACCCTCATGCCCGCCGCTAGCATCGACATTCCCCTGGTGCAGCTGTTTGGCGGCTCAGGTCAGCCCTACGACTTTGTGGTGGCTGGCGATGTTCGTACCTACACCGACCTGTCGACCCCGGATGGACTGGCGGAAATCGCCACCTATGCTGAAGGCATTGGCCCCAACAAGCAGCGCATTGTGCCGCTGTCCACCGTGGATGCTAATGGTGACGGCCAGCCCGACGACCTGAATGGCGATGGGGCAATTAGCGATGGCGATCGCGTCACCGGCACCCCCACCACCCTGATTGCCGACGCCCACGACGCTGGGTTGCTGGTGCACCTTTATACCCTGCGCAATGAGAGCTTCTTCCTGCCCGACAGCTACGAGGGCGACCCCCTCAACGAATATGAGCAGTTCATCGAGCTAGGGGTAGACGGCTTCTTCACCGACTTCCCTGGTACTGGGTTTACCGCCCGCAGCACTTTCATCGAAGCGCCTACGGTGGCTAACCTGAATCGCTCCCAGGGCTTTGAAGGCATGGCCTTTAGCCCCGATCGCGCCACCCTCTACCCAATGCTAGAGGGCACCGTCGTCGGTGATCCCGCTGGCTCGCTGCGCATCTACGAATTCGATGTGGCTAGCGCTGCCTACGAGGGCCTGGTTGGTCTCTACCAGCTAGAGTCAACCACCCATGCGATCGGCGACTTCACCCCGATCAACGCCAACGAGTTCCTCGTCATCGAGCGCGACAACAACCAGGGTGAAGCTGCAGCGTTCAAGAAGATCTTCAAGGTCGATTTTTCTGCGGTCAACAGCGAAGGCTTCGTCAAGAAGGAAGAAGTGGTTGATCTCCTAACCCTGAAGGATCCCAACGATCTCAACGGCGACGGCAGCACCACCTTCGACTTCCCCTTCCAGACCATCGAAGATGTGCTGGTGCTCGATGCCGACACCATTCTGGTGGCCAACGACAACAACTACCCCTTCTCGGTGGGGCGTCCGCCTGGTATCGACAACACCGAAATCATCGAGATTCAGCTCGATAAGCCGTTGAACCTCGACCCTCGGCTGGGGGTCGAGGGACTATCGAATGGCGCTGTGGCTGAGCTGGTTGACCTCACCGGCTTTGATGGCGAGGTGGCCGTCAACGTCTCTGTGACTCGCGAAGCCGCTTATGACAACGTGCTTAAGTTCTACGAAACCGATGCCAGCGGAGCCGTAGAAGGTCTGCTGCCGGGTGAGGCGGGGTATGAAGCGGCTGTGGCTGCCAACTTGCTCGATGCCGATCTGTATGTGGGCAACCTGGTCACCGCCAACACCAGTCTCACCTTGGTGGGGGGCACCTACTATGCCCCAGCCCTGCTTATTGGTGGTAGCTCAACCAATCTGGCGACGATCGAAGACGCTGTCCTGGGCAGCGGGCGCGTTCAGCGGCAGGGCAATGTCTGGAGCTTCGAAGACCATATTGACAACGACTTTAACGATCTCGTTGTGACCCTCAACTCGGTTGAGCCCGTTGTGGCATAGGTGCTGCTGACGGCCTAAAGCTCAATCCAAAGCCCCTGCACTGAGCCCAGTGCAGGGGCTTTGGTTGTCAGACAGGTTCATTTCAGGATGCGGCAACTTTCCTTAGATTCCAGAAATCGAAGCCTAGGAGCAGTAAAGGGTGTCGCGCGTATCGCGTTTGGTGACTGGGTTGGTGCCCTGGGCCACAGCGCAGAGCATTTTGTTCACCTTGGGGTCGAGCAGCACGTCGGTGAAGTCGGCCCCGTCGATGACGGCTTCGCGAAAGTCGGTGTCAAAGGCGTAGGCCCCTTCGAGAATGGCGTTGGTGAGGTTGGCCTGAAAGAATCGTGCTCCGTCGAGAGTGGCCCCCGACATATCGGCCCCTTCCATATTGGCGCGGGCCAGGGTGGTGTCAAACAGGCGCACGCCACGCAGGTTGGCGTGGCTCATGTTGGCATCGGCCATATCGGCGCGGGTATAGTCGTTGCCGCGCAGGTCTTGGTTAGACCAGTCGGTGCTTCTCAGGCTTTGGCGATCGTAGCTGGTGGCTTGGGCAGGGCTGACCCAGCTCAGGCATAAGGCTAGAACCATCAGCGTGGCTACAAATATCCGACACAGGCTGGATCGACTGACCATGGCTCCCAATATTTCGCATCAAATCCTACACAGTTGAGTCTACCGGTTGACTCGGGCCAAACCAATCCCCCAGCCTGTAGGTATTCTGCATTCTGCCAGCGGCAATCTTCTGGAATGTTGCTGCAACTCCTGTAGCTATAGAGCGACGCCTGCGACCTGGTGGTGCTGTGCAGGTCAGCCGTATCACCCCTTGCCCCCGGAGAGCATTGCTATATGGCCACTGATTACGTTTTATTCGTCCACGGCGTTAAGCAGCGTCAGCCTGAAGCGTTTAACCGCACTACCCAGGAACTACTCCAGAACGTACAGCAAAGCATTGGCAATAACGGACGGACGATTAAACCCATTGTCGTGTTCTGGGGGGATTTGAATGTGCAGCCTCAGGCCAGCCTGCGCCAGGGGCTTGAAGCCTCTCCCCAGTGGCGCAACCTGTGGCTGGCCGACTTTCGTATTAAAGAGGTGATTGAGTTCGCGGGCGATGCGGCCCTATACCTCAGCCGTCACGTGGGGGCTCAGGTTGTGGAGCGGTTTCAGCAGATGGCTTTGCCGACGCTGTAAGGGGCACAGCCAGAGGATCGCCTCCACCTTGTCACCCACAGCCTGGGCAGCGTTATTCTCTTCGACCTGCTGTTTGCCGCCCGTTGGGATGACCCCAGTTTGGACAAAGACGTTAGCACCCGCCAGACTCGGCAAACGGTAGCCCAGTTGCGCCACACTCTGTTTGGCCTGGGCCAGGAGCCAGGGCGGGGAATCCCCATCTCCAGCGTGCATACCTTGGGGTCGCCGATCGCGCTGTTTAGCCTACTGTCGGTAACCGGCGATAGCACCCACGACCTGACGAAGGATCTGCGAGCAATGCTGCAAACCCTGTACCACCAGCAAGGCAAGAAAGCGCTCCCCTGGTATAACTACCTGCACCCTGGCGACCCCATTGCCTATCCCCTCCAAGGGCTAATGCCTCGGCTGATAGGCAACGCTCAGCTCTACGTGCATGTACGAGACATCATCACCGAGCACCGCGGCTTACCCATTACCTGGGGACGGCTGCCTCTGCTGTGGGGTGGCGATGCCCACAGCGGCTACTGGAAGAGTAGCGCCGTCGTTAAAACCCTGGCAGAGGTGCTGCGGTGAGGGCGGACAATTTTGGATCTTAGCCCTGTAGTGATCTGGTCTAGCGACCTGCGATACCTAGCACTGCGTTGCACCTAGGGCAGTTTCAGTGTTGAATCGTTCTGTTAGCGCCTTTTATAAACTTATATACTGGGCATTCTGCGCCGTTGCCTCGCCCTGCCATGAGCATTGTTCTCTACAACACCCTGACCCGTAAGAAAGAACCCTTCGAAACCCTAGAGCCGGGCCGGGTGAAGATGTACTGCTGCGGCGTCACGGTGTACGACTATTCGCACCTGGGCCACGCCCGCTGCTACGTGGCGTGGGATACGGTGCGGCGCTACCTGCTGTGGCGGGGCTATGCAGTCCACTACGTGCAAAATTTCACCGATATTGACGACAAAATTCTCAACCGTGCTAAGGCAGAAAATTCCACCATGCAGACGGTGGCAGAGCGCTACACCCAGGCGTATCTCGAAGACATCGCCCGTTTGAACGTAATGGAGGCCGATGAGTATACCTACGCTACCAAAACCCTAGATGGCATTCAGCGGCTGATTGGCGAGCTAGAGCAGAAGGGCTACGCCTACCCTGCCAACGGCGATGTGTATTACTCGGTGCGTAAATTTGAGGGCTATGGTAAGCTCTCGGGCCGCAAGCTCGACGACATGCAGGCCGGGGCCAGTGGTCGGGTGACCGCTGAAGACTCGATCAAACAAGATCCTTTCGACTTTGCCCTGTGGAAAGGAGCCAAAGAGGGCGAGCCTTTCTGGGAGTCGCCCTGGGGGCCGGGGCGACCGGGCTGGCACATCGAGTGCTCGGCTATGATTCGCGAAGTCTTCGACACGTCACAAGGGGACGAACGCCCACAGGCTACCATCGACATCCACGTCGGCGGCAGCGATCTGGTGTTTCCCCACCACGAGAACGAGATCGCCCAGTCCGAAGCCGCCACCGGCCATCCCCTGTCGCGCTACTGGATGCACAACGGCATGGTGAATGTGGACGGCGAGAAGATGTCGAAATCCCTCGGCAACTTCACCACCATACGGGATTTGCTAGATAAGCCAATGCCAAGGCCGTCTCCTATGGCAGTTCGTTTGTTTTTATTACAAGCTTCTTATCGTAAGCCTGTAGACTTTACAGAAAGCGCACTGCTTTCTGCTCAAGGTGTTTGGGTTAGTACATTAAAAAGAGCTTTACTCTTTGGTTATCGTCAAAACTATAGCAAGGCAGGCGGTTGGGCTAGCAATTATTCAGAATGGACTCCAGGAATATTTCCAGCTGGTTCCCCTGAAAATGATCAAGATTTGTTACCCGAATCTGTTGAAGCCTTCCAAAAGGCTATGGACGATGATTTTAATACTCCCGTAGCCCTTGCTGTAATTTTAGATTTAGCAAAATCTTTGAATCGGGCTGCCAACTTAAGGATGCATGAAGGAAGTCCTGATGAGAGTCCTTTAGCTCTTCAGCAAAAATGGATAACGCTGGTTGAACTGGCGAAGGTTCTAGGACTTGAAGCAGATATCAGTGAACCTGGTTCTGCTGGGGATGCTTCTTCTCGCAACAATTCCTCGCAAGAAAATCTATCGAATAACGAAATCGAGGAATTAGTAACCCAGCGGCGGGAGGCCAGGGTAGCGAAGGACTTTGCAGAGAGTGATCGCATTCGCGACCTGCTCCAGGCCGAGGGCATTACTTTGATTGACAAGCCAGGCGGCGTCACCGAGTGGCATCGTTGAGCCTAAGCTTCAGAGAGTTTCGTGGCAGGATAGAAGTCTCAGCCATTGGTCTTACTCCATGCTGCCGACCATTACCCCCGACATCCTAGACCTACCTGCGGGTACGCGGGTAGAGTTTCTGGCGACCTTTGCCGAGTATGAGGCGCTGTTGGATCGCTTGGGCGATCGCGCCGCTGTGCGCGTGCGGTTTCGGGATAACCACATTCTGCTTATGGCCCCCCTGCCCGAACATGGTAACCAGGCCGATAGCCTGTCTGATTTGGTCAAAGTGCTACTGCGCAAGACGGGACAAGACTGGCAAGGGTACGGGGTGATGACCCTGCGCAAACGCGGTGTGCCTGGGGTTGAACCCGACGCCTCTTTTTACATTCAAAATCGGCAGGCGGTGCTGGGTAAGCAACGCCTAGATCTAGACATCGATCCACCGCCCGATTTGGCCCTAGAAACTGACCTCACCTCTATCACGCGCATTGAAGACTATGAGCCCTTCGCCGTACCTGAAGTATGGATTTATAAGGCGGGTCGATTAGCGACTTATCGTTTTGTCGCAGGTCGCTACGCAGAACAGAATGAAAGCCAACTTTTTCCAGGAATTCCTGTAGCAGACCTGCTCCCGATTTACGTTAAGCGGGCTTGGCAAGTAGGCTCAAGCCTTGCCCTGCGAGAGTTTGAGCAAGCTTTACAATAGCGCCAGACCCCCAGGGTTCTTTTGGGATAGTCAATGAGGTCTGTCAATCTCAGAGGAGAACCCTGGGGTCTACGGCTAGGGCAACCACTGCTGTCCTAGGGCAATGAATGTTTCGCGGTGCTGGCGGAAGAGGGTGTAGCCGTAGACGGCGACGATCGCAAACAAACACAGGTGGGCGATCGCGCTATAGGTGCCAATAATATCGCCCGGCGTCCAGCCATGGACGTTGATCAGCTGGTTCATATCGCCGTGCTCGGCGTCGCCCCACATCGAACCAAAGGGGATGGAGGCTTTGCCTTTAGGCACTTGCTGCCACAGCCATACCTGACCCCAAAAGCAAAATGCCGCTCCCAGCACTACCGGAAAACGGTAAAAATCCCACCGAAAATACTCGGGCAAGGGGAAGTAAAAGCCCACGATCAGCAGGGCCGACAGATAGATTTCGCCGCCGATACCACCAAAGGAAAACAGCATATCGAAGGTATCGGCGGGCAGTAGCCAGGTCATGTAAAACTGCACTGCCGCAAGCACTGCGGCCAGCACCATGGGCCAGCGTTTGCCCTCGCGTCGCCCGGCCCAAAACAGCAGCCCCAGCAGGGTGAGAATGCCGAGGTAGACAAAGAGCGATCGCTGAGTGCTAATCGTCGTCCACCCGATGGGCAGGGGCAACGCCTGCCGCCCCGCCAGCCAGGCCACTGTGGCGTGCCCAAACTCATGCAGCCAAATTTTGATACCGAACAGCAGCGCATTCACAATGGGCATAGCGTTCATCAGCATGGCCAGCAGCAGCAGCCCTGGAAAGATCAGCCCGTTGCTGTAGCGATTTTGAAACGACAGCAGGTCAGTGTCATCGGCCAGGGCAAGGCGGTTTGACCGGGGCTTGATGCGTTGGGATTGCGATCGCGACACCGAGCTGATCCCTGGCACCGCAGCCCCGATCGTAGCCAAGTCTTGCCCCGGAGAAATGCTGGGGGGATGGGCTTCGGTGACGGCGCTTTGTTCGAGGTGGGTTTTGAGGGTGGTGAAGGCCCACTTGAGAGGTTCTAGGGCAGCGCGATCGCCTTTGCGCAGCAGTGCCGCCCGCTGCTTAAAATAGACCGCTTCCACCTGGGCTAGGGGCTCTCCCAGGGTCAATCCCAGTTCTTGATAAGCCCGAGTCACCGCTGCCGGGGCTGTGGCATCTACCGACGCCACGGATTGAGGCTTTAGGACAGGGGGGTGATGTGGGATCGCGTCCGCATCTAAGGCTTTCGCCGTTAACGGCTCTTGTTCAAAGGAGCCGTTAGAGAGCGCCAGCAGGGAAATTTCTTCGCTCCAGGCGGGTTGAACTGCGCCCGGTTGCTCGCCATAAAGCTGCAAAATGCCAATGGTTGTGGCCTGTAGTTTCTCTATAGCGCGGCATACGTAGGCCACCGTTGGCCCTTGGGGGGGCGGTGTCTGGCCAGTGAACCATAGCCGTAGGCAGTAGCTCTGGCGATCGCCCCGCACAGTGATGCCTTTGGGCTTAAGGGCGTGGGTGAGCAGGGCTGCGATCGCCGTCGCATCCCCATCCCTGGCCTGCTCCAGTAGCGAAGGAGTTGTCATTGCATTGGCCATCTCGTGCCGTAGATAGTTCCAGACTACCCAACCGCCACCGTTGGTGCCCGTCCCTCGATAAGATGGTTTGCACAGATTTAACGATCAGGGAATTAACCATGAGGTCAGGGTCTTGAGCACGGCGGCTAGCCCCGGTGGCTTAGTAATCGCAGGCGAGCGCAGCGGCGTGGGCAAAACCACCGTCACCCTGGCGCTGCTGGCGGCCCTGGCGCAAAAATCGCCCCGAGTGCAGTCGTTTAAAGTGGGGCCAGACTATATCGACCCGATGTTTCACCATCGGGCCACGGGTCGCCCCTGCTACAACCTCGACCCCATTCTGACCTCAGAGACCTATGTGCAGCATTGCTTTGCTCACCGCTGCCAGGGGGCCGACTTCGCCCTGGTCGAAGGGGTAATGGGCCTCTTCGACGGCGCATCGGGATTGTCGGATGTGGCCAGCACTGCCCACATCGCCCGGCTGCTGAACCTGCCGGTGTTGCTAGTGGTCGATTGCAGTCGCCTGTCGCGATCGGTGCTGGCGATTCTGCACGGCTATCGCAGTCTCGATCCACGCGTGAAGCTCGCCGGGGTGGTGCTCAACCGGGTGGGCAGCGATCGCCACCTCGAACTCCTCACCCAGGCCCTAAAAAGTGCAGGCTTGCCAATTTTAGGCGTTTTGCGGCGGCAAGATGCGATCGCCCTCCCCGATCGCCACCTGGGCCTCGTCCCCACCGCCGAACTTCCCCAACTCCAAGACATTCTCGCTCGCCTCGCCCACCTCGGCCATACCTGCTTTGACTGGCCTGCCCTCACCCCCCTCTTGAAAATCTCCACCCCTTTGGGGCGGGCAGACACAGGGGTCTGCCCCTACCCCCTACCCCCTACCCCCCCCTCACCCCCCCGCCTCGCGATCGCCCAAGACCCCGCCTTCAGCTTCTATTACCCCGACAACCTCGACATCCTCACCGCCCTAGGGGCCGACCTTGTCCCATGGAGCCCACTGCACGACGACCATCCCCCTGCCGATATTGACGGGCTGTACTTCGGCGGCGGCTTTCCTGAAATGTTTGCCGCCGAGCTAGCGGCCAACCAGGGGTTACGGTCAACACTTAAGACCCTGATTCACCGAGGCCTACCCGTCTATGCTGAATGCGGCGGACTGATGTATTTGGCCACCACCCTGGTCGATTTAGACGACAATCCCTGGCCTATGGTTGGCGTGCTCCCCACCAACGTGCGCATGACCGGGCGACTCACCCTCGGCTACCGCCATGCCCTGGCAGAGCGCACCAGCCTACTCCTACAGGCCGGGCAAAGCGTCTGGGGTCATGAATTTCACCGATCTGACACCGAAACGCTGCCCCCCTCGCCCCTCTATCGCCTCAACCGTTACGACGCTACGCAGCCTCACATCACCGAGGGCTGGGGCGGCCATCGCATGCATGCCTCGTACCTGCATCTGCACTGGGGCGGCTGCCCCGAAGTCGCCCAGGCCCTCATAACCGTCTGTAGCCAGTACCACAGGGACTCACGGCGGCTAAAAAAATAGACCTCTTCCCACTGGGGGAAAGAGGCCATTGACTCGCGTTTGCCGATCGCGCCAGGGCGCTAGTTCAATCGGCAGTGCTCATAGGTGAGCAGCTTATAGATAGGCTTGACTCCGCATAACAGACGCTTGAATGTGGCGCTGAGCCGTCCAGCGATCGCTGCTAGCAGCCTTGGCACCGCTGATACCTGGCATGTAGCCGTCGCCTAAAGCGTTGCTCATTTGCAGCAGTTGCTCAGTAGTCCAGCCTTGGTTGTTCATGTTGCCTCCTTTTTGCATGCATATAAATAGTAACAAGACAGTATTCTCACATACCAAACATGGCGTATATGCTTTGCATGAAAAGATTTAATGAACAATCCATCGTCCGAATGAGGCATAGCCCAGAATTTGTACCCAGCCACAAAAAATCCCCCAAACTGGGGGATTCCTAGAGTGCGAGACTCAACGGTAAGTCTCAGGGTTTAATTCTTAGTCGCTAAAGCCAGAAATTACGGTCTTGGCCGCTGCGATCGCTTCCGTCAGTTGGGTAGCGTGCTCCGTTAGCAGGGTGGCTCCCGCCGTGGGGTCGGCAGAATCGATTGTGGCAGTGTCGCTCGACAGCAGGGCGATCGCTCCAGATACGTCTTCAAACGCTTTGGACAGCTCATCAAATTTGGTGCCCAGTTGAGTATCAATGGCCTCTTTGAGCTGAGTGGGAGCGCTATCTAGAGTGGACTTAAACTTAGCCGTGTCGGCCACCAGGGTGTCGAAAGATGTCGATGCGGTGTCTAGCGCCGTTTTTGAACTTTCAATTGTTGGGCCAAGGGCGGTGGCGCTGGTGGGGGAGGCAGCGGCTTTAGTCAGCTGCTTGGTTAGGTCTTTGGTCACTGACTTAAGGGGCTTGAGCGCTTCGCTAAAGGATCCCTCCAGGGCGTCGGAGTAGTCGTCTAAGATAGCTTCGACATAGTCCTGGGCTGCCTTGGTCATCTTGAGATCCATAGTTTCGGTCAGGGTGCCCTTAGGCGCGGCCAACGCCTGAGGCGATGCCCCAGGAACGCTCAAGAACACCAACGTGACAACCAAAACCCCAGCCGCCATCGCCTTAAACGCTCGATCGGTGAGTTGATGCAGATAAGTCAGCATGAAACCATTCCTAAAATTCTAAAGAACCACAACATGTCAGCGGCTAGATTGAGTTGCTTGTACGCGAGCCGCCTAACCGCAATCTGTCTATGCCAAGCGAGTGACCAAGATAATGCTTTTGGGTGTACCCGCCGGGAAGAAACTATTCAGAATTGACTCCCGTTCCAACACCCAAAAGTTAATCAAAGATAGCGAACAGCCCGCCAAAAAGACGTAGCTGAGCTTACTTCTTGAAATGATCTGGACGCATTGTATACAGTACACAGTTGATCTATCTTTTTCAAGAATCCCGCAATAAATCAAGACTCTCTACCTCTATGCGGAGTTTTGGGGTAAACCGCTATCTGTGGATTTGCTGCGCTGGTCTTTGATCGGCGGTGCGATCGCCCCTGCTTGCCTGAGCCTATAGCCTGTAGGCCCGCTCCCAGGCTCTGATTAGTGCTATGGTTAGACCATAGATTTTTGTTGAGATTAAGGAGTATTGCTGTGGTTGAGCCTTTGCTAAGTGGCATCGTTTTAGGGTTTATTCCCGTCACCCTGGCCGGGCTTTTCGTCGCGGCTTACCTGCAATATCGCCGGGGCAATCAGTTAGGTCTATAGGTAGCGGTTGGGGAATGAGGGGAATCACTCAATAGGATCCTTTCTCAAACCCAGCGCCAAATAGGCACTACCGACCGCCGCCTCAGCAGAGGCGGCGCTTTTAATGGGCACCGGCAGCAGATTGGCCCGCAGCTGTCGCCAGGTCTCGTTGGCGGCACCGCCCCCAGCGGTGTAGATCTGCCTCAGGGGCGAGGCCCCGTGCTGGGTGAGCAGCTCGTAGCCCCGCTGCTCAATACGGGCTATGCCCACCAGCAGGCCGTGCAAAAATGCGCTGTCATCCTTTGGGCGCGGCGAGAGACACGGGGCCAGGGCGGGGTCGTTGATGGGGAAGCGTTCTCCTGGCTGCACAAGCGGGTAATAGTCTAGTTCTGTAGGCACGGCAGGATCGATGTGCTGGCTCAGGGTGCCCAGGGCTGCTCGGTCAAAGAATTTTTCGAGCACGGCACCGCCACTGTTGGAGGCCCCGCCTACCAGCCAGTGGTTCCCAATCCGGTGGCTATAGATGCCGTATTCGCCCACATCGACCCGCTGCTCGCTGAGCAGCTTGATTACCAGGGTTGACCCCAGGGAGGTGACGCCATCCCCTGGATCTCTGGCCCCGCTGGCCAAAAAGGCCGCAATGCTGTCAGTGGTGCCTGCCACCACCTGGCACTGGGGCGATAGGCCAAACCGCTGGGCCACAGTTTCCGTCACGCATCCCACCAATTCCCCCGGCGCTAGCACCCGAGGCAGCACCCGGCTCCACGGCTGCCCCTGCATCCAGTTGGGATAGCTGAGATTGCCTACGTTGTAGCCCAGCTTGAGGCTGTTGTGGTAGTCGCTGAGCCCCCACTGACCGTGGAGTTGGGCACTGAGCCAGTCGGCCTGATGCAGCAGGTAGGCCGCTTGATCCCAAACCGCAGGCGGCAAGGTTTGGTGCCACCACACCAGCTTGGCCAGGCTCGATGTGGCGCTGGCAGCGGGGCTTTGGGCGGGGGCCAGGGCTTTGACGGTTTCTAAGGATTCTTTACAAGGATGGTTGTAGAGCAGCGGCGGCGTTAGGGATTCCCCCGCTGGGTTGCACAACAGCACCGTGGCAGAGGTGCCGTCAATTGCTACTCGGCCAATCTGGGGGGCGATCGCCCCCGGCATAGCCTCTAGCAGAGCAAACAGCCCCTGTCGCCAGCAATCTGGGGCAGGCAGGTCGGGGTAGCCCTGGCGGTATTGCCAATATAAATGCCGCTGCGGATCGACCACAGCGGCACGCACCCCAGAGGTGCCAAAGTCTATACCCAGAGCCAGGGGAAGGGTCGTCACGGAGCAGTCGCTCGCTATACCATTCCTCAAGCCTTACCTAGATGCTGGTCTCGCTAATCGAACGGGTGATGTAGTCGAAGGGATAGTCGACCACGGAGGGATCGGCTACACCCGCTTCCTGCACCTTGGCTTTCACCAGGTCTTTCATCAGCTGAATGCCAATTACCGTGGGGGCAATGGGCACGCCTAGGGAATTGTAGGTTTCGCGCAGGCCGGTCAGCACGCGCTCGTCGAGCACGTCGGGGTTGCCCGCAACTAGGGCATAGCTGCCGTAGCGCAGGTAGTAGTCCATATCGCGCAGGCAGGCGGCGTAGCGGCGGGTGGTGTAAGCATTGCCGCCGGGGCGAATTAGCTCGGGGACTTGGGCAAACAGAGTGACGCCCGCTTCTTTGACAATGCCAGCGGCGTTAGCGCTGATAATTGCCGCCACCTTGATGCGATCGAGACCGCTGTCAAAGTAGGACTTAATAGAGTCGAGGGCGCTGCTATCGAGATAGCGTCCAGTGTTGTCGTAGGTCTTGATTAGCGTGGTGACAGCGTCCCGCATAGGTGGTTTCTCCCAACTCTCACTTGGCAAACAGCATTTTATAAATGACGGCAGGCTCTAGGCTGCCCGTGCCTGGGTAGAGGTTCTAAGCTCAAAGGCTAGAACCCTGATAAATACCAGGTTTTATCCTCGAAGAAGTTTACCACGGGGGCTTAACCCCTGGGTTGCCCAGGCCCGTCAGAGCCCCGGCTTTATGAGCGAATTGTTACAAAACATCATGGTCTGCCCCAGCCCTTTTGTTGGCTTTCCCTGACAAAAAGTAGTAGGTGATACAAAACGGGCTAACCCCTCTCCCTAGGATGATGCAGATGAGTTGATGCCTGTGGAACCAGCAAGGTCAGACTGCCTATGCCGGTAAACCGGTGTTGTATGAGGGTCTGCCCGGTGCCGCCTTGCCGATGGGCGAGGGAAAACCAGGTCTTGGCCAGGGCATCATCCACAACGAGTTAAATCGGTTTTCCCGACGTTTAAACGCTAAACGAGGCTAAGGAGTAGTTCATGGCAACCCCAGCAGACATCCTGAAATGGATTGAGGATGACGGCATTGAGTTAATCGATCTGAAATTTATTGACATGCCCGGCATCTGGCAGCACCTCACCCTGCACAAGAGCCAGATTGACGCGAGCAGCTTTACCGACGGGGTAGCCTTTGACGGCTCCAGCATTCGGGGCTGGAAGGCCATTAACGAGTCGGACATGATGATGGTGCCCGACCCCGACACCGCCTGGCTCGACCCCTTCATGGCAGAGCCAACTCTGAGCATGATCTGCACCATTAAAGAGCCCCGCACCGGGGAGCTTTACTCTCGCTGCCCTCGGGCGATCGCAACTAAGGCGATCGAGTACCTCAAGTCCACCGGTCTGGGCGACACTGCCTTCTTTGGCCCCGAAGCCGAGTTTTTCATTTTCGAAGACGTGCGCTTCGACCAGAACGAGCACTCGGCCTACTACTACGTCGATAGCGTCGAGGGCCGCTGGAACACCGGTCGTGAAGAGAAAGACGGATCCGGTGTCAGCCGTAACCTCGGCTACAAACCTCGCTACAAAGAGGGCTACTTCCCTGTCGCCCCCACCGACACCTCCCAAGACATGCGCAGCGAAATGCTGCTGACTATGGCCAAGCTGGGGGTACCCATCGAGAAGCACCACCATGAAGTGGCCACGGGCGGCCAGTGCGAGCTGGGCATCCGCTTTGGTCGGCTGATCGAAGCCGCCGACTGGCTGATGATCTATAAGTACTGCATCAAGAACGTCGCTAAGAAGTGGGGCAAGACCGTCACCTTTATGCCCAAGCCCCTGTTTAACGACAACGGCTCTGGCATGCACACCCACCAGTCGATCTGGAACAACGGTGAGCCACTGTTTGCGGGCGATCAGTACGCCGGTTTGAGCCAAATGGCCCTGTGGTACATCGGCGGCATTCTCAAGCACGCCCCCGCTCTGCTGGCGCTGACCAACCCAACCACCAACTCCTACAAGCGTCTGGTACCGGGCTTTGAAGCGCCAGTAAACCTGGCTTACTCCCAGGGCAACCGCTCCGCCTCCGTGCGCATTCCCCTCTCGGGCGACAACCCCAAGGCCAAGCGCCTGGAGTTCCGCTGCCCGGATGCCACCTCGAACCCCTACCTGGCCTTTGCCGCCATGCTCTGTGCGGGCATCGACGGCATCAAGAACCAGATCGACCCCGGCGACCCGCTGGATGTAGACATCTACGACCTCAGCCCTGAAGAGCTGGCGAAGATTCCCTCTACCCCTGGCTCGCTGCTCGATGCCCTCAAGGCGCTGGAAGCTGACCACGGCTTCTTGACCAGCACTGGCGTCTTTACCGAAGACTTCATCAGCAACTGGATCGAGTACAAGCTCGACAACGAAGTTAACCCCATGCGCCTACGCCCCCACCCCTACGAACTGGCGCTCTACTACGACTGCTAGAGCAAGGGGCTAGGCCCGGTTAAAAGACATGAACGAAGGAGGTCTGGGCGTAACGCTCAGGCCTCTTTTCTTTGGGGATCGACTGCCAACATGTTCCTCAAATTTAGACCCCTGGTCATGCCCATCTCAACGGCAATGTCTCTGGATTCTTATTCCCTAACCGAATCATATTGAGACTCAGCAGATTCACATTAAGGAAGGTGTAGCTTGGTCACCGCATCAAAAAAAGGTGAAAAGATAGTCCCATACCCATGGGAGTAAAAGGTTGCTATGACTGTATTCTCGGTGCGCCGCTGGTTGATTGCGCCGCTGGCGCTTGGGCTAGTGTGCAGCGTTGTGATGGGGAAAGGTGCGATCGCCAACGATCCATCTGAATTGTTCAGCCTGTCGCAATCGATTCAGGTCAGCGTTAACAATAGCTTCGTGAGCCCACTGGTAGAGCTATTTGGGGATGTATCGATTGGGCAGCAGGTGTTTGTGGCAGGTAACACAATCGTCAGAGCTGACCCCGAGACACAGATCTGCATTGGTAACGAAACCAATCTTCAAGACAACATTTTATTTTTAGCCCTCTCTGACTCCCCGGCACCTGCCGCGCCCTGCGGCGAAATTTCTAGCAGCACGGGGGAGCGCAACAGCATTGCTCACCAGGCGATTATCAAAAATTCGCAGATCGGCAATTTTACCTTTGTGGGTTTTCACGCCCAATTAAACAATGTAGTGCTAGAAGATGGTGCCTTTGTCTTACACGGTGCGCGCTTAGAAAACGTTCGAATTAAGCGCGATCGCATCGTTCCTATTGGGGCAGTCGTTACCACTCAAGCCGATGCCGATGCCCTACCGCTAAAAACAGAAGCCAATACCGAATTTCAAAATGAAGTTTTAGAGGTCAATGAAGAGTTTGCCGAGCACTATCCTGAACTGTTTGAATCTGAGGGATTTGCCGCCGTCAGTGGCGTGAGTGTTGCCCCCACAACCAGCTGGAATCAAAACCCCGTTTCCCCTACCTTGGGCGACGGAGTTCAGCTAGCCGAATTTGTCCGCATCATTGGAGATGTTCGACTTGGCAGTAATAGTAGTGTGGGTGAACGGACATCCATTCGAGCTGATGAAGGCACACCAATTGTAATTGGCGACAATGCTGCGATCGAAGATCGAGTCACTTTTCATGCCCTCAAAGGCACAAGTATTACCATTGGTTCTGGCTTAAAAACCAGCGACAACATTGTTTTCCACGGGCCGTTAGGAGTGGGCAATGATCTAACTATTGAAGACGATGCTATTCTCTTTCGCTCTACGGTAGGCAACAATGTCACGATTGGCGACAGAGCGATCGTAGTGGGTGTCACCTTAGCCGATGGAGCGATCGTTCCTCCCGACAGCATCATTACCACTCAGGAGCAAGCTGATACCCTAAGCAATAGCTAGTATGTCGATTAGAGCAAGGGCGTGGAATCGGTTTCAGCCGTGCAACCAAGCGGCTAGTAGTCCTTTAGCAATGCCTAAAAATACCTATTGAACCTGCACTTTGAGCACCTCATGGGTAGCTTCGTTAGCGGCAAACAAATGCTCGACCCGTAACGAAGCCAGGGTAATATCTTGCGGCGTTCCAAAAGTTGTAAACATGCTAAAAAACGCCAGTTCACCATACTCAGTGGCGTAGCGCGTTGTCAGCACTGGGGCTGTGGGGTGTGACCAGTTTGTATGCAGGTTCTCTGTGCCCAAACGACTGTGCAGCATGGCTTCAAACGCGTCTACCTTGGGCGTTAGCGCAGGCTGCACAGCGGCCTCATGCCGCAGGTGAGCCAGTAGGGTGGGGCCAACCTCCTCCAAATTGACAATTGGTTTGGCAAACCCTTCTGGATGAGACAGCATGTCTAGCAAATTGATTGGCCCATCGTCTGGGAGGTTAGCCGCCCCTGGCATCAATACAGCGGCCAGCCATTGGCCACCCCGATTTAGGCGCAGCAAATTCCAGTGTTCATCGATCACTAGCGCAGGCATTGGATCGTGGGCAAACAACAATTGCTCTAGTGCCGAGTTTATTTGCTCTAGCGCCGGGTCATCCAGTAGCGCAGCGGTGTAAACCGGCGCATAGCCCGCCTGCAACATCACCTCATTGCGCACCACCAGCGGCGCGTCTAGCTCTTGCAGCCAGGCCATAAGCAATTCTCGGCTGGGCTTGGCACGGCCACTTTCCACAAAACTCACATGCCGCTGCGACACCCCTAGACGTAGCGACAGCTCTAGCTGACTCAGCCGCTGTGCTTTACGTACCTGGCGCAGAGTGCCAGTCAAGGTTGGGGTAGACCTATCCATCGCCAAAGTTCACTACAGCTATCGCTAGTTTTATTACCTCGGAGGTAATTGATTCTATAACGTGGACGCTCAATACTGAACGTGCCATCCCTAAAGAGGTTCAGTTATGCAACGCAGTTTGATCGTTTTCACACTCATTTTGTTCGGAGCATTAAGCGCCATAGCGCTTTGGCAGTTTGGGTACTGGGGCATTCTTGCACCCCACTTTCAAAGTTTTGGAGAGGGTCAAGTCTTAGCCGATCTAGTAATTGCCCTCAGCCTGGTCATGGTTTGGATGTGGCGAGATGCCAAGGCAACTGGCCGCAACCCGTGGCCTTGGATTGTTGCCACACTAACTACAGGCTCGTTTGGGCCTTTGTTCTATCTGCTCACCCGAAAATCGGCAGAAGCTGAAAAAGTTGGATAGTACCCATCATCCACGGCACAACACTTTAAATCCATCAAAAATAGTCGGTGGCTGAGTCTCTGCTCAGCCACCGACTATTTCAGCGTTAGATCGCGGCAAGTAGAGCGTCCCAACGACCTACCGATCCAACTCAAACGTTACTAACCGTGCTCACGCTTAACCAGCATGGCCACAGCTTTTTCTACCGCCATGAGCGCCTGCTGCACCTCGTCAGCACTGACATTGAGCGGTGGCACAAATCGCACTACCTGCGGCCCGGCGGGCACCAGCAGCAAGCCTTCATCCATCGCCGCTTTGACAATATCCACTGACTTGATGGTGGAGTCGGGTTGAAGCACCAGACCGTTAATCAGCCCCCAGCCGCGCACCTGCTCTAGCAGGGCAGGATACTGCTGCACCAGGCGTTGCAGGCCAAACCGAAGCTGCTCACCGCGCAGCTTTACATTGCCCAACAGGTTTTCAGACTCCAGCGTTTCGCACACGGTGAGGCCCACCTTACAGGCAAAGGGATTGCCGCCGAAGGTGCTGGCGTGGTCGCCGGGCTCAAACACTGCGCAGGACGCCTTACACAGCAGCGCTCCAATGGGGATGCCGCCGCCCAACCCCTTGGCCGAAGTGAAGATATCGGGCTCAATGCCCAAGTTCTCGAACCCCCAGAGGGTGCCGGTGCGACCAACGCCCACCTGCACTTCGTCGAGAATTAGCAAAATGCCTTTTTCGTCGCAGAGCTGGCGAATGCGCTGGAAGTAGGCGACATCCCCAGGGCACACGCCCCCTTCGCCTTGCAGAGCCTCTAGCATAATGGCGGCGACCTGGGGTGTCTCGGCATCCAGTTCTGCCACCAGTGATTCCAGAGCCGCGATGTCGTTATAGGGAACGTAGGCAAACCCTGGCATGAGCGGGTCAAAGTTCTTTTGATACTTGGGCTGGCCGGTGGCGGTGACGGTGGCCAGGGTGCGCCCGTGGAAGCTGGCCTGGGCGGTAATAATCAGCGGATTATTGATGCCCCGCTGGGTGTGTGCGTATTTGCGGGCCAGCTTGATCGCCCCCTCGTTGGCCTCGGCCCCAGAGTTGCAAAAAAAGACGCGATCGCAGCAGGAATGCTCCACCAGCCAGTGGGCTAGCGCCCCCTGCTCGGGGATGTAGTAGAGGTTCGACACGTGGTGCAGGGTTTGAATCTGCTGGGTCACAGCCTCGACCATAGCGGGGTGGGCGTGGCCCAGGGTGCAGGTAGCAATGCCTGCCACAAAATCGAGGTAGCGACGGCCCTGGTCATCCCACACGACGCTGCCTCGGCCCTTAGTCAGCGCGATAGGGAAGCGCCCGTAGGTGGTCATGACGTCGGCATCGAACTGGGCCGGCGAGAAGGCGGCGTTGCCGTTGGTCGCCATATTGAACGACTTGAGGGAATTTTTGACGAGGGTTTTTAGGCTCACGGTGGGGATAGGGGGGAGTCAGTGGGTGGGTGGGTAAGTGGGTGGGTGAGTGAGTGGGGGAGTCGTGGCGACACAACGGGTGATTGCGCTAGTCACCTACACATCAACACCACCGACACACCTACTCCATTCAATGGATCGAGCATAGCGGAAACCCTGGGGAAATCAATGATCATCCTGAACCAATCGGCGCGAGGTTAGCGGCGGATGAGCCGCTGGCGGGGAGCACCATTTTTGCGGATGGCCTGCAACTTTTCGCCCAGGTAGGCAAGGTTTTGGGGTTCGCCGCCGTAGCGCCAGCGGACGTAGGCGTGGGCGATTTCGTTGGCGGCCTGGGCGAGCTGGGGCTGGGTCTGCTGGTAGAGGCGCTGGCCGTACTCGATCGGGGTTTCGGCGGGGGTTTTGCCGAGGCCCTGGTGGGCAAACCAGGTCAGCATTTGTTGATATAGCCGCTCGGTGGGGGGCAGCTGGCGCAGCTGTCGGTAGCGCCAGCCTCGGCGCAGACCTAAGAAAGCCAGCCAGGCGACGAATCCCAGGGCGGTGGCGATCGCAATGCCCAGCATAATGCCCACCCAGCCCAGATTCAGCAGCGCGTTAAAGGTGCGCACTAGGTAGGCGATCCCGTCGCTGAGCAAGGTGATCAGGCCATCGACAAAGCCCACCAGGGGCGAGGGCAGCCCGCCAGCCAGCCAGTCCCAAAACCGCCGCACCATGCTAAACGCTTCGGATTCTCTCAGACTGGGCGGAATTAGCTCGTGGCCGGGGATGGGGTCGAAGCCAAACCAGCCGTACTGGGGAAAGTAGACTTCGGTGAGGGCGTAGGCGTCGGTGTTGCGCACCACGTAGAAGCCGGTGAAGGGGTTAAACTCACCTTCGCCAAACCCCGCCACCAGCCGCGCCGGAATGTCGATGGAGCGCAGCATGATCGTCAGCACGGTGGAGAAGTGGTCGGGGTAACCCCCCTGGGTTTGAAACAAAAAGCTCTCAACGAGGTCTTGCTCGGCGTTGAAGAAGGGCAGTTCTGGCTGAATGGTGTAGCGCTGCTTGAGGGCCTGGGCCAGGTAAAGCGATTTTTCGTAGGCATTGGTGAGGGGCACCGGGGAAGTGGCCAGCAGCTCCTCGGTTTTGGCCCGCACCGGCTCCAGCAGCTCCTCGGGCACCTGGAGGTAGTGGGAGCGCATGCCGGGGGGATAGCGGGTGCCCGCCTGACCCAGCAGGGTGCGATCGCGAAAGGGCACCCGCGACACCACCGTGTAGGTCATACCCTCCTGCAACACCACGGGTGACCGGAGGCTGCCCTCGGCATCGATGGCCACCTCGCGGGTGGGGAAATAGAGCTGCTTGGGCTGATACATCGCCGGAATCAGGTTGGGCAGCTCGCTGACTAGCGTGTAGGTCTGCACCACCTCCCGGTTGCGGGCCAGGGTGGGGTCGATGGGCAAAAAGGTCTGGGCCGAAAACCGCGATCGATTTAGCGTCTGGGCCTCGTCGTTGCGGGAGATATCCCAGCCCTGGCCGGTGTAGGTGTCAAAGGCCAGCACCCGCCAAAAGCCCGGAGCCTGCGACCTGACCCGCATCACCACCTGAGGGGTCATGGTGCCCCGCAGGTTTTGGTTCATCCGCTGGTTAAAGCCGTAGTAGGAGACGGTATCCACCACCCCAGGGCCGGTAGTCTTGCCCTGGCCTTGAATGGTGCCAGCCCCATCGCCAAAGCCGTCGCCTTCGCCGTCTTCGCCGCCGTTGTCGCGGTAGGCCGAGTTGAGAATATCTTCCCCCGAGAAATCTCCCGGCGTGTCGATTACCGAACTGACCGGAAAATTTTGGATTTGGTAGCCTGGCAGCCTTGGCAAAAAGACAAAAATCAGCAGCCCCAGCCCCACAATCAGCGCCATCAGGCCCAAAAACCGCCCCAGGGTGGGCCGCAGCTTGATCTCACCCCAGGCGATCGGCCCCAGCCCCAGCCGTGACTGGTAGTCGAGCCTCAGCACCGGCACCGCCAGCGCCAAAAACAACACCAGCAGCGGCGCAAAGGCCAGGGTCTGGCTAATGGTGGCGGCCACCCCCAGCAAGATCAGGCCAATCATCATCGAGTAGCCCAGGTCTTTGCGGCGGGGCAGGTCAAAGCTGTGCAGCACCTGGAGCTGCACCAAGAGTTCCGCCAGTACAATCCGGGTGTCACCGGGGGCTTCGAGCAGCCGAGAAAAGAACGCGGCCAGGGCCATCAGCATACCGATGGCGATAAAGAATTTCACCGCAATGTTGCGATCGCGCCGCCGCTGCCAGCTAAATGTTGCCCCCACCGCACTCAGGGGAATCGCCAGCAGGTTCCACCAGGAGGCGGCCGTCACCCCGGCGGCGGCCACCACCACCGAGCCAATGCCCACGGTAACCAGCCCCTGCACCAGCACCCGCAGCAGTCGCGAGTCTTCAATCTCATCGGGGGGGATGGGCCGGGCTAAGGGAGACGAGGCCAGCCAGCGAGAAGCGACCATAGACAAACCGGAGTAGAGTCGCCTCTATGCTAACCGCTGCACTAGCCCCTGCCCAGAGCCGCTCCCAGAGGCGCTCTAGCGCTCAGCAATCATCACCTGAAAGCTCAGGGGAGCCACCTGGGTCTGCCCCAGGCTGACATCTAAGCGATGCACCGCGCCGGGCTGAGTGGTCAACCGCAGCACCAGTTCGCCGGGGGTAGAGCGCTCAGACCCGGCCGTTTCGCCCAGGCTAACCAGCGTCAGACTGCCGTCGGTCGGCAGCACGGCTTTTACCTCTAGTTGGTTCTCGGCCCCAGCGTAGGCCGCCTGCACCGTCAGCACGCCAAAGGCCGTGAGCCAAGTCTGGGTCTGAGTCGGGGTGGTCGGCCCCACCGTCAGCGACAGGGCTTCAAAAATACCCTGGGCCGCCAGCATGGCCAGCGCCACCTGCTGCTGGGTCGAGGCGGTCGTGTAGTCTACCTGGGCCAAAGACTCGGTTTGGGCCGACCGGTAGGCCGGTCGAGCAACCAGCCCAGCAATGTACTCCAGGGTTTGGGGTTGGTCAGGAAACAACCCTTCCACCGCCGCCACCAGTCGTCGGCCGGTTTGGCGAATGTCTTGGGCTATCTGCTGGCACTGGTTGAGCAGATCGGCCAGCACATCTTCAGGCACATCGCCGGGAACCGAAAGATTTTTGAGGTGGTCTAACCAAACAGAGGCAGCGCTAGGACGCAGGGCATCGGGATAGTCTTGCAGACCTTTCTCCCAGGGAAATAGCGGCGGGCGATGGGAAATTTCTTGCCGCAGGCGGCGCTTCAAAAGGGCTTCAAAATGGGGTTGCACAGTGGATAGGTCTCCAGAGTCAAAGACAGGGGTGTAGTTGGCGTTGAGCGCGGCATCCTCTGAAGGCGCTGGCGCTGGGGTAGATGTCTCAGAACCAGGGTAGACCGTGGGGGTAGGCAAGTTCTCTGCCCCCGCTGGCTTTGCCGTATCAGCGTCAGCAGCCGGAAAAAAGCGCGTTCCTGATGGTGAGTCGTCCGCCGAAAGGGGCTCTAGAAGGAGCCTGAGCAAGAGGTCTTCGGGGATATCTGAGTCTCTATTCATGGCCTGCTACGGTCTGTCCGGATGGATGTTTGACGGATACTAAACGTTACGAATTTCCCACGCCTGCTCTAGGAGCTTAGTCCACTGTTTTTGAAATTGGGTAGCGGTGATACCCAAGATCTTAGCGGCTTCGCCATCGGCTATGCCCTGCTGCTTGAGGGCCATCAGCTTGGTCTGCTTGGCGGTAAGGCCGGCTTGCAGCTGTTGCCACTGCTGGGCGGTGAGGCCTAGGTTAGTCTCTAGACTAGCCTCCAGCCATTCGTGCACCAGTTCCCAGTGGTGGGAGAGGGCAAAACGCAGCAGGTGGTACTTAAATCGCTGCTGGAGATAGTCGCGCTGGCGGGGGGTCAGCCCCAGCAACGATTCAATTTCCTGGGTGGGCAGGTCGAGCAGCCGCAGGGTAAAGTAGTCGGCGCACTCGTCCTGGTTACGCTCTTTGAGGTAGGCCAGCAGCTCTTCCACCACCCGCCCCCGCAGGGAGTTTTCGGGCAGATCGTCGGCCTGGGCGATCATTTCTTCGCGCACCCGCTGGTGGGAGGCCGCCGGGCGCAGGTCATCGCCGTCGCCGCCGTAGTCGGTGGCCTGCTCGATGTCGATGGCGACTTCGGGGGGCTGCTGCTTAGAGAAGGTCTGGGCCCGCAGAATGATCAGCTGCTGGCTGCGCCGACCGGGTAGCGGGATGCGCCGCTTGCCGTAGCGCTCGGAAAAGGCCATGAACTCGGCCAGCTCCAGCAGGGTGCGGGGCTGGTAGCGATCGCCCAGCTGATTTTCACGCCGAAACGCATTGAGCGCCTCGACGTAGAACCCCTGCAAAAAGTCTTCGATCAGCGCCAGCCGGGCTGGGTAGCTGGTCTGCACCTGGGGCGGCGTAATGTAGCGGTACACGATGGCGCTGAGGGTGCTATGCAGCTCAACGCGGCCCTGGCGCGACCCCAGACTGTAGTATTTGAAACACTGATCTAGACGGTGCTTGCCCAGCGATTTAGCCCAGGCTTCGACATCGCCTGAGGCCTGGATGCGATCGCTCTCATGGCAAATACGCTGCACCTCGCTGGCCAGCCGCTGGGCCATAGCCTGGCACCCCGCTTCGGGGGCACCAGTACCGTTCTTTAAATCTTGGTAGAAAAGCTGGCTAAGCGAATCCACACTCAACGCACAGATACCCTGACTCAATCTGGCTATCCTCAAAAAGCTACACAGACCCGTGGAGCGATATTCAGGTATTTTTAGAAACGTGGTGGATGCGCCCGCTGCAACCTTGGGGTGAGCTATGGCAGTTAGCTAACGCGACCAATCTAGACTCAGAAGGTAGAAAATTCTGGGTCTAAGTAGATTGAGTGTCCAAGAGTTGCAAGCTACTCAGCAGTCTAACATCTGTCCGTAATTTTATGGATGCAGGGCGTGGCACCTCGCCGGTAGCCCCCTGCGGTAAAGTAGTGCTGGGCGCGATGCTCCGGTGAATTGGTCTGCGACCATCGCCGTCTTTTCTGTCTCGGCCTTGGCCGTCACCCCCCGACGCTAGCCCCCAACTATCCCTCGGAACCCGCTATGGATCTTGATGCCCAAATTGCCTCTCTCCAAACCAGTGCCCCCAACGATGGAATAACCGGCAACGCCATTACCACTATTGCGCCGACGCTCAAGGCGATCGCAGGGCAGCTTAAGCATGAGCAATACTACGTGCTGCAAACCCTAGAACAGGGCTGGATGATGACCACCCTCAGCAACCGCAACCAGCCCGGTACCCAAAAAAATATTGTCTACGCCTACCCCACCCTGCAAGACGCCGCCACCAGCCAGGCCACCGTCAAAGATCCCCAGGTCATGGCCCTACCGGTACCCGTAGTACACATCCTGTTTCAGCTGTTGGCGATGCAACCCATCGACAGCCTAATCTTCTTCGAAACCCCTGGACAGGTCAGCCAAGGCGTCGAGATTCGCCGTCAGGATATGCAGGCGTTGATTCAAGCTCAGCTTCAACAGGCGCAGCAGAATAATCCTGTCCCCCCCGATATGGCCTAACCCAAGAATTTTCATCGGTATGGCTTAGGAGATGTGCTATCTTAGAAAGCCCAAGGGCGATTAGCACAGTGGTAGCGCGCTTCCTTCACACGGAAGAGGTCACTGGTTCGAAACCAGTATCGCCCATACCAGTGGAACTGTCGAGTAACGGTTTACCTGTCGTCGATAACAGATTGGTGTCGCTCTAACTAACTCAGTGTCGTTTTAACTGATTGATGTCGCTTGAGCCTTATTCATAGATTGATCACACACTGCGTGTCATCCAAATACGCTTCTTTCAGACCTGAAGTGTGAAGGAAGCGCGCCTTTCAATCCACCCAACCCAAGCATAGCGCAGACTTTCTCAGTAATTGCTCACTCAATAGCCAGCCAGATAAGGTATAGGCAAATCTGGTGTATGGCAGGCATTAGGCGGCATCCTGCTGCTTGAACTCGGATAGCAAGACAGACTTCCTTTCAATCGGCCCCTTGGTGGTGCAGAAAACTCCTGAAACCCTTATGGGTAAAGGATTATCATCGAGATAGGGATCTTGGGGTTTCTCATGCAAACGAACGAAGGTAATAGGTTTCAGCCGTTATTTTGGCCGTCCGGGTTATCCCGCATAAGACTCAAAAAAGTTTTCCGCACCACTAAGCCGTGTCCTTAAGGATGAGGCAACCAGAGCACTCTGTAGTTGTGCTCAAGAGTTATAAAGACTTTCAATCGTTCCCGTGCCTCGAAGGGTGAGGCAACTACTCTATGGCTGCCCAGTGGGCTGCCCATAGTGCGACTTTCAATCGTTCCCGTGCCTCGAAGGGTGAGGCAACCCCGTGAACGCAACCAGATGGCAGAGTTGCGACGGGTCTTTCAATCGTTCCCATGCCTCGAAGGGTGAGGCAACCCTTGTGAGCTGTAACCCTTGTTCTACGGGCTTTTCAGAGACTTTTTTGGCAAAGGTCAATTTGCCAAAAAATTAAGTGGTTTTGTGAACTGCTTAAACTACAGCTAGTAGGCTAAGAACCTTTCACATCAACCATTTCACACTTTTGACAAACCTCTTAGGAATTTTGCCCTTGCTTGGGTTTGCCAATTTTAGGGTTTGGGTGGATTCCTCCTTGATCGGAGGTGTAAGTGGTAACCATCACTACGGAACCCGTGCCCTCCAATCGTCAGCGCACCAACGACCTTACGGGTGGACAGTCACCTGAGCCAGAAAGCAGGACTACTTAGCAGGTAGTCAAACTAGCTCACATTTAACACAACACATTGGCCATTACTGGCATGAGCTGCGGCGCTAGAGACAATATACTGGCACCTATGAACTAGTGTCAAGAATTTAGCTGACTTTATAAGATTGAAAGCCTGCGATCGCGACATCCCGTGCTTTATCCTGAGGACTACCTGTAAGGGGTTGTTTAATCGTTTCTACTGTCAAGCCTGCTTGCAGAGCTTTGCTTTCGGTCTTTTGAGCTAGTCGACTGTAGCTCCAACGGTGAATGCTGGTGCGATAGTCTCGGGCGTATTTGGCCTGGATTTCCTTAAGGGCAGTCTTTTGCTCTGCCTTGGCCTGTATCTCGCTCTCGATGATCTCGCGGATGTTGGTTAGATCACCGAGTACAATGCTGCTGGCGTTATACCGCTGGGCGGTTTGGACGATAGCTTTAGCTATTAGCGAGTCAATATGGTCTCCTAGTCCACCTTCAGAAATGCGGTTGGAAGCAAACTTCAACTGGTTGCTGCGTCGTTGTTGGGCTTTTTGCTGTTGGCGCTGGCGTTGCCGATTAAGCAGCTTATGATCGTCGCCAAGCAGTTGCCGAATGCTTCGATAGGCAATGGCTTTGCCTGTGGTGACATCCACGATAGCTAGAGTGGCGGGTTTATCTAAGCCAAAGCTGACACCAGCGAGGATTGCTGGACTTCCTTCATAGAGGGGGCGGCTAGGGCGGGGAAACGGGTTCTGAAGCAGGGCTAAGGTCTTTTCCCGCTTGCGAACAAAGTCTTCCTGCTGGCTGGTCAAGTTACCTTTGGCCTTTGTACCAGAGATTACTTGGGCAATTTTAGAGGCTTTTTCTTGACTAGCTTTTTTGGTACCTTCCTTTGTCCAAAGCAATGTATCGACACTGCAAAACAAAACTAGTCGATTCTGCTCCCAAGGTTTACCTTTGCTAGCATCTAGCCGCCAGCTAATGCGACCAGAACGGAGCGTTAGGGCACCAGCAGAGTGTGATTTTCCACCCTGCTTTTTGGTGGTTTGATCGTCCAAGAAGCGTTTAAACCAGTGGAGTTGACGGGTGTCGCAGTAGACCTCAAAGGTGTGTTCAGCTAGCCCATTGAAGCTCACGCAGAGTCGCCCCTTGGCATTCAGGGACCAGGTTAGGTCTTCACTGCTTTCATAGGCTACAGGAAAAGGTAAGGGGCTAGAATCTGTCAGCAGATCGGCTTGCCATGCAGCAGCCTCGGCTTCGTCCTTTGGGACTTGCTGAACGACCATCTTGAGGGTGTCAAGCCACTTCTCGTTGGTTAAGTCGCGCCCTTTGGGCAGCCGAGTGCGGGCTAATTGCTCAATAATCCGTTCCACCCGAATCTCGGCTTTACGGCGACGCTTCTGAAATTTTTCGGGATGCTCTGCTTTGGTGGGAATTTGGCAGTTATTCTTTAGCAGATAGGCGATCGCGCATTTAGACAGATCTGTCTCTGCGGTTTTGTATGCCTCAAATAGCCAAGGATAGAGGCTTTTACTGGGCTGGGCAGATTTCTGCTGCTGAGCCTTTTTCTGGGGGTGAGGAGATTTTTTTGATTTTTTGGCACTGGGGCTGGGATGTGCCGCACCCTCAGCCTTGACCAAAAGTGCTGCCGCTTCGGCTCGAATGCCCCCTAGGTCTTGATTACAGGCGGTTATGAGTTCATCGTCGCTCTGGAGGATGTTGAGCCAGTGAGTTTGACCAGCCAACTGACTGTACAGGCGACGCCGCTTTGTGAGCCATGACTTGTAGATTCGCTTGACCAAATCTCGGCCAGCGTAGTACCAGCGCCCTGGAATCCCCCTAAAAGCCGGATCCTCTTTCAGGGCTTTGCGCAGGTCTTCAAAAACATCGGCAGGAATTTTACCTTTTTGGTTCCATTCTTCAAAATTGGGGTGTTGCCCTATGCTGACCAACATCTCATTGATGAAGGGGGTGTAGATGTCAGCCATGAGATGCCAAAGGTACTGCCGAGTTGCTTCGCTAGCGACAAGGCGACACTGGATCGTGATTTGACTCATAGGTACTGCAAATGAGGCACGCGCTGAACGTAATTAGTTCAAGCATACTACTATGGATTACCTTCGATCATCGGTTATTTCAATCACCTTCTGAACAATACGAGCAGATTTAAGCCAGCTCTTATGTGCTCAGGGGGCCAGTAGTGCATCATGGATTTTGACCATCGCTAGTGTGTCTTGGGTGCAGTAGTCTTTCAAGCTACCTATGAGCTGCTGCTTATGCACAAGGTCTTGGGTATTAATCATGTCATCCCAAATGGCTTGAGCGATCGCACCATTTTGCACATCTAGGCTCTCGTAGCTCAGGCCTGGCACGACGACGGGTAGGACCTTCTTGATAGAGGTTTTGCCGAGAAAAGCGGGATGTCGGTAGTAATGCTTGAAGATCTCTTCTTGATCCCACAGCCGGGCGTTGATAGACAGGAGTGCCTCAGCGTACTCAGGAAATATCTGGGCTAAGTCTCGGAGTAGCTTGCTTTCAAAGGATTTGTGATAGACAACCACAGACCCTGCTGGGGCAATATGGCCGGTTAATGTTTCAACTAGGGGTCGACGAGGATCGGTGCAATCGGTATGCAGGTAGTCATGGTGCTCCAAGGTGCCATTCGATTGAAGAATGTGACAGCTGTACTGGAACGGGAACTGCTCAAAGGGTTTGAGCCCATCGAAGCGGGGTATAGCTGGGTTAAGCGTTTCAAAATCGAAGAAGTGGATGGGGTGCGTTAGTTCGGCAAGACTCGATGCGATTCCGGCATGGTCGAACTGGGGTTGGTTACAAAGGACGGTATCGACATAGGCTTGCTGGTTAGCCGTGAGTTTCAGGGTAGCTGGTAGGTGAGTCAGGGCTAACCTGTTCTGCTGAATCAGTTCGTGCTTCTTATCCCAGCTTAAGCGTGGAATGGTGAAGATAGAGACGGCAGGGACGTGATGCCAGCACCCCTCCTGAAAAGGACAAGGGTTTGGGGTGGAGCAGTGCTGGCCAATGGTTTGTTCAGGAGACTCTTGCCCAGAGAGAATCTCGTGAAATTGCTGAAGGTGATCGGGTAATTGCTCTGATAAGGACACAACCTGGTGGGTAATGTCGTTTAGGGTAAACAGGTTAGACAAGTCTGGGAAGAAGCAATCCTGGTTGTTGATAACCATCGAGGCAGCATCACGGATAGGGAGCCCTGCTCTGGTGAGAACGTAATACTGGATAGAGACATCCCATAGATGCTCGTCTTTGGCTTTGGTAGAAGATTTGACCTCAATCAAACTCCAAGTATTGTCAGGATGGCGCTGGAGGATGTCGGCACGGATGAGAATGTTGCCGTAGCGAAAGGCGGCTTCGAATAAGCAGGGAGCAGCTGAGGTTATGGCAGACTCAGTTTCTTGGATGGCTTGATGACCATGGCCTTTAATCAGCAGGCCGTGAGGGAATTGCTGACGGGCATAGACACCAACCTCTTGCCCCTGATCAATAATGCGCTGCTGGTCGGGAGAAATCTGGGTTGCAGTGCTTGGCTGGTTAACTTCGTGCCAGAGGCGCTTATGGCATTGAATACCTGCCAAGATGTTGGCTTTGGTTAGGGTGTAGGACATGAGGAGGGGCTCCAGCGCTTTGCTGACAGGGTTAAGATACCCATCTAAGGAAGTGAGGGTAATGGCGGTAGTGAGTTTGGGCCGATATTTGACGCTGGAGGAGTTTTGCACTTGTACGCAGACTTACCGCAAGTATGCTGACCAGATTGACCCGTTTCCCAAGAACCCGGAGGGGACGTTGCCAGCCTTAGAAGCACTGTGTCAGCACATCATTGACCCAGTAATTGATGCATTTGGGCGCGATCGCTTCCAGCTCACCTACGGCTTTTGCGCAGTGGACGTAAAGCGGTGGCTGGCTAAGAAAGACCCGGTGACAGGAGTGAAGCATGGCCGGGTGAGCCCAAATCTGGATCAGCACATGGCCCATGAGGTGAATCGGAATGGGCGGTACTACTGCGATCGCCTCGGTGCCGCCTCCGATTTCAGAATTCTCGACCTGCCCAGCAACGACCTAGTGGATTGGATTGTGGCCCAGGGACTACCCTTTGACTCGCTCTATTTTTATGGAGCAAATCGACCTATCCACATCAGTTATGGCCCCCAACACAAGCAGGATATTTGGGCATTTACTTCAAAGGGGACGCCTACCAAATTTAGAGCTTAATATGCCTCCTTTCGCCGCACCACCCGGTGTCCACGCAGCTCTGCCCCGTGCTCTAGCAAGCATTTCTCCCAGCCCCGGCGGTCAAAAATCGCCTTCACATCGTCCAACAGCCCCCACTTTTGCTCTTGCTGGCTAAGCTTTGCGAACTTGGCATAGCTGAGATAGTCGGGTGTGAGAGTCTGGTCTTTTTGGTGGAGCAGGGGTGGGTTGTCAGGGTCGTAGTCGCGATAGCGAACGTGGAGATCGCGCAGGGAGATTGCCATACTGGTCTTCAACGCCGGGTGTGGTTCCTTATCAAATTCTCGAAACACCAAGTAGGTAATCTGTGGCTTTTGGACGTGGAACTTCACCACTGTGGCTTCCTCGGGTCGGCCAATGGTGCGAGAAGCACAGCCTTCGTAGAGGCGTAGCAGGGGGGCAAGTTGGTCTATCGCTGACACATGCACCCACAGGGAGTTGGGGCGCTGCTGGCCGATCGCACTCTGCCGACACCGTTCTTCAATCAGGTCTATGCGGCCCAGACTCATTAGCATCAGGTCGGCGGCGGTGCAAGCTTGTTGGTAACTGCCAAAGAGGGCTTTTATGTCCTGCTGAAGCTGGGGCGAGAGGTCTTTGAACTTAGGGCGGTTGCCGAAGTGGCTGAGGGCTAAGTAGACCAACATGTCGTTGCGGCGCTTGTCGGCGATCGCATCCCATTCCACCACATCGGTCGCTTGCAGCACGACTGTAAAAGCTCGCTTGATGCTGCCGAAGGTCTCTTGCAGCGGTGTCAGCTCCTGAGCACCCAGTTCTTCGACCGAGGGTAGACGACCACGATCGGTGTAGAAATCTATCAGCGGTTGCAGTCGCTCTCGGTATTCCTCAAACTTACTCACCTTGAGGCGAATGCGGGGAGCCGTGGCGCGAGAACGGAACCGGGAAGCGCGGAAGCCTTCCGCCTGGGCCTCGTCGCGAAAGACAAAGTAGATGCCTAGGGCAATGGGGATAGCGTCTACCCCTAGCACCTGGTCGATGTAGGCTTTGAGTTCTTCTTGCTCGTAGTACTTCTGAAAGGTGTTGCGGCTGGTGATGATGCCGTCGCCGTAGGCGATGACGCCTCGGGTGCGATCGTCGATTAAAACTTGGGCAGCGACGATGAGGACTTTTTGGGCTAGACCCCAGGCGTTAATCAGCGCTTCTCGCCGCTCGGCAGTGTCTTCGATGACGTTGATGATGTAGCCCAGGTTCACCACATCGGCTGGGGTGTGGGGAATATCGGGTCGAAAATGGGGATCCCACCCAGCGCTGGTGAGACCCAGTCGGTGGATGTACTCGATATCGGCCCCGTGGCCACAGCCGTAGTCGAAGTAGGTGGTGTCGGGCGGGAAGAGGCCCGCTTCTACTGCGAGGCGAACGGGTTTGGATGCGGTGACGCGGGCGATCGCAGCCTTGTGCCGCTGAATCTTTGGCTTGGGCTGGGTTTGCTTAGCCTCTGAGGTCATCAGGCAGGCTAGGGCGTGGCCATGAATAACTAGCTTGCGCTCTTGTAGGCGCTGCTCCCAGGCATGGCGAAAGCCAATGCCACGCGGATCATCTAGCAGCCCTAGGGCTCCTTCTTGCTTGGTCAGCCAGGCGAAGGTGGCGTAGAGCGGGTGGTCGGGGGCAATAAAAGTTTCTTTGCGGTGGAGAACGGGGGGATTGTCGGTGGTGCTGTAGTCGCGATCAGTGGCGGTGAGCGTGTTCAGATTGACCTGAATACTGCTTTGAAGAGCAGGATGGGCTTCTGTGTCAAAGTCTGGATAAAAAAGATAAGCAACCTGCGACTTGTTGAAGCTGAACTTAATGATGGTCGCCTTTTCGGTTTGAGCGGTTACTGTTTTAGCGAGACTTTCTAGCTCACACAGAGCCGGATCGAGCCGTGGGAGGGCTGAAATATGAACGTAAAGCGCATCAGGCAGCAGTTTGCCAACCTGACTACGCTGGCAGACCTTAGCGATATCAATCGTGGCGGCGGGGCTACCTGGCATTCTGAAAGGGCTGTGGCGGTGGGCTCAAATGCTTGACAGCTATCTTATCGACAAGCGGAGGAAATTGCGCTGGATAATCAAGCCTCTGACTAGCGCTACCCATAGAGCTAGCCAAGGATAGGCTACTCCACATATAGTATTCAAGCTTGTACCATGACTCCTACATGCCCATATATAAGCCTCTGCCGCTTAACAGTTGGTTACAAAACTGATTGCATTTAGGGTAATTGCTAGATAATTTAGTACAAAAGTTCTGTGCAAACGTTATGGCCAGGCAAGCAAAACTAGATATTGATGAGGTCAAAGCCCCTAGTCTGTCGGTCTTTGCCCGGCACGAGACGTTTCATCCTCGATTTGGCTGGCTAAAGAAAGGATTTGACGGCGCTGGCCGTAATGCAAATATCTTTCTGGATGACGACGCCACGGTGCAGCTTGGCGTCGGGAAGAACATGGTGCGCTCCATTCGCTACTGGTGTAATGCTTTTGGCTTGCTAGAAGACGATGAGCCAACTGTGTTTGGTAAGGAATTGTTGGGTAAGTCGGGATGGGATCCTTACCTAGAGGATCCGGCTTCCCTTTGGTTGCTACACTGGCAGTTGCTTCAGCCGCCCTGCTACGCCACTGCTTGGGACTTTGCCTTTAACCACTTCAATAAGGTGGAGTTTACCTACGACGATCTGTTTCATGAGTTAGGGGAGTATCGCGATCGCACCATCACCCGCATTGCCGATTCATCCCTGAAAAAAGATGTGAGCTGCATTCTGCGAATGTACACTGAACAGCCCGCTAAGACATCTGCTGGGGAAGAGTCTCTAGATTGCCCCTTTACAGAGCTACGGCTAATTCAACCGGCTGGGGATACCCGTCACTACGCCTTTCGCATTGGGCCAAAACAAAACCTACCAGCGGAAGTCGTTGTCTACGCGACTTTGGTATTTGCCCATCAGACCTATCCGACGGCCCGCACTATCCCCGTTAGTAATCTGCTCTACGACCCTGGCAGTCCTGGAGTTGTCTTTAAGCTAAATGAGGCCGCTATCTGCGACGCCGTTGACCGGGTGAAATACCTATATAAGGAGCTGAGCTGGTCAGATGCGGCAGGCAAGCTGCAAGTTAACTTTCGGACTACGGATGTCGAGAACCTAGCGTTAGATATCCTGGAGACCTATTACGACGAGCAGCAGGGCAAAGCGGCATGACCCAGAAACCTCTTTCCTCCTATTTCAGCCTCAACCGCCGCTACTACCGCTCGGTCAATTTGGTGCGGGATCTCGACAAGCCGTATGCAGTGCAGGGCTATGTGCCGACGGAGGCCGCAGCCGGGGCACTACGGCGCATACTGCCTGCCTTTAGCAACCTCAGCGCCCACCGCGCATGGACGATTACCGGGGTCTACGGCACGGGTAAGTCGGCTTTTGCCCACTACCTTACGGCTTTGTGCGCGGACGATAGCACTGCCGTTAAACAAGAGGCGCTGGCGATCGCCCAGCAGGCGTTTGTCTCAGACAGTGCCGAGTACCAGGCCATTGCCGAGCATATTCCCTCGGGGGGGCTGCTGCGGGTGGTTGCTACTGGCCAGCGAGAGCCTCTGAGCTGGACGGTGGCAAGGGCTTTAGTCTTCACCGCTCAACGGTTTTGGCGTGACCAGCCTAAACCCGATTTTTGGCCCCAAATCACTGACTGGGACGTAGAACTCAGCAGCCGAGAACCCGATATTGGTAACCAGCAGGTGCTCTCCTTAATCAAGGAGGTTGTGCAAGCTGCTGCTGCGCCGATGCTCTTGGTTGTAGATGAGCTGGGGAAGACCTTGGAATATGCCTCTCACAACCAGGGCGTGAATGATCTCTACCTGCTTCAGCAAGTTGCTGAGCTAGAGCTGCCAGACAACAATCAGGTGTATTTCATTGGACTCCTGCATCAGTCGTTTGCAGGCTACAGCGAGCGCCTAGCGGCGGTAGAGCAGAGCGAATGGACCAAGGTGCAGGGGCGGTTTGAGGATATCGCCTTTACTGAGTCCCCTAGCCAGATGACCCGCTTGATTGGCCAAGCTATCGATAGGTCGCAGGCCGATCCTATTCTTCGTGCGATTCACAATGAGGCCGATGCTTGGTTTGAGGCGTTAGCTCCGGTACTGAATGAGAACGACGTTTCCAGTGAGGTGCTGGCAGCAGCCTATCCGCTTCACCCGATCGCAGCCCTGGTGCTTCCCCTGCTCTGCACCCGCTACGCCCAGAATGATCGCTCCCTATTCACGTTTTTAACCAGCGATGAACCCTACGGTCTACAAGAGTTTTTGGCCAACAACTTGGCTGAAGACGATCACGTACCGACGTTAAAGCTGCATCAGCTCTACGACTATTTTGTCGAGTCGGTGACAGGGCTCTCTTCTCGCATCAACCTTCAACGCTGGGTAGAGGTGCAGGGGTTAATTGAAGATGCCCGTGATCGCGACCCTCTAACCCTTCAGCTCCTCAAGACCATTGGCGTTCTCAACCTAATTACTACCACAGGGGATCTACGGGCTACCCCAATGCTGGTGGCACTCGCCCTATGTGACGGGCCGCGAGATAAAGCGCTCAAGAGCTGGCAAAAGGCGATTAAAGATCTCCAAAAGCGCAGCTTAGTCACTTACCGCAAGCAAATGGAAGAGCTGCGGCTGTGGCAGGGGTCAGAGTTTAATGTGGAAGCTGCCATTTATGAGTATCTAGAACAAGCTCGATCACCTCTAGCTGAGCTGATGGCGCTGGCGTACCCCCTCAAGCCCCTGGTCGCCCAACGGCACTACTCGGCCACGGGCACCCTGCGCTATTTTGAGCAGCGCTATGGCGACAGCCGCCTTAATCTGGAGGAGCTAGATAGCGGCTCTGCTGACTACGACGGCACCATAATCTATTGGCTAGATCGGGTGCCGTTTGAGGGTGGCCAAGCCACTACTCGCGATGGTAAACCGCTTATCGTGGTTGAAATCAGCCAGCTAGATTTACTGGCCACCCGTGCCCGTGAGCTGCAAGCTCTTCAGGTCATTTGGAAGACTGCCCCAGAGCTAACCCAAGATGGTGTGGCACGAAGGGAAGTCAAACAGCGCCTGGTTGAAGCAGAACGGCTGCTGGATGACACCGTGCGGCAGACCTTTGACTGGGCAAATGGCGAAAATCGCGGCTGGGTTGAGGGGCAGCAGACCTCCATCCTGAGTGCTAGGGCGTTTCAAGCTGTGCTCTCTGGAGTGTGCGATCGCGCCTATCCAAAAACTCCAGTTCTCGACAACGAGCTGATTAACCGCCGTGTCCTCACGACCCAGGGGGCTAAGGCCCGCCGGGTACTGCTGGAAGCCATGCTGGAATGGGGTGACAAACCTCGCTTGGGGCTAGATGGTTATGGCCCAGAGGTGGCCATGTACTACTCCGTCCTTGGGGCTACAGGCATTCACCGTCAGGAAGACGGGCTATGGGGCTTTTATCCACCCAATGAAGAAGTTGGTCTTTGGCCGCTTTGGGAGGCTATTGAGAGCTTTTGCCTGAGTGCCAGGCAGCAGCAACGTTCTCTAGGAGACCTCTACCGCCAGCTAGAGCAGCCCCCCTATGGGGTGAAGCCTGGTATGGTGCCGGTGGTTTTTGCCGCAGTGCTGTTGTACCACGTTGATGATGTGGGCTTCTATAAAGACGGCATCTTTGTTCCGGTAATGGGACCAGAGCATTTTGAGCTATTAGTCAAAGACCCTAGCCGTTTCTCGGTGAAGTATTTCGAGATGGTGGGTCTACGCTCCCAGGTATTCCAGGAACTGGAAAGCATTCTAAAGTCACCCAATGCTAAAACCCCTGCTGGGGTTCGCAATGCATCGCTGTTGGTGGTGGCGAAACCCTTGTTTAGCTTTGTGCGCAAGCTGCCTAAATACACATTGAGCACAAAGCGGATGAGTAATGAGGCTCAGCAGGTGATAGCAGTACTACAACAGGCTCAAGAGCCAGACGAGTTGCTGTTTGTGTCGCTCCCGCAGGCTTGTGGTTTTGAGCCAATGACGACCACTGAAGGTGATGGCACAATAGCTAAGGCATTTCGCAAACAGCTTGTTCAGGCTCTGCATGAGATCCAGACGGCCTATGAGGTTCTGCTGAGTTTCTGTAAGACTAGGCTCTATGAGGCATTTGGGGTTAGACAGGAGGTGAACCTCCGAGAAGATCTGCAAGTACAGGCAATGCCTATGGTCGGCAAGGTTATTGAGCCGGTGTTAAAGCGCTTCATCTTAGCGGCAGTGGATGATAACGCGGCTGAACAAGAGTGGTTGGAAGCTTTAGTCATGATTGTGGCTGATAAACCCCCAAAATCATGGACTGATGATGACGTTACAAGATTTGAGCTAGCCCTTAGTGATCTAGTTCGTCGCTTTAAGAACTTGGAGGCGCTACAGAAAGAGGCCAATATACCCACCGAAGGGTTTGTGGCCAAGCGGCTCACGCTCACTGAGTCAAACGGTAGAGAAATCCGTCAGATCATTTGGATTGATAGAGAAAATGAGGATCTGCTGAACAAAATGGTTGATAAGGCGCTGTCTATGCCTGAAATAAAAGATAGCCCTAAGCTACAACAGGCATTTATCGCTAAGCTAGGCGAACGAGTTCTAGGAACACACGGTAAGGATTCACTGAATGAGTTAGATGCAGCTAGGAAAGTGGCTAAACCAAGCAAGAGGCAAGAGCTAGCGGTATGACTAAACCTGTAAGACACATTTTGGGGCTCTCTGGAGGGAAGGACAGTACGGCCCTTGCTGTCCTTATGCGGCAAAAGCATCCAGAGTTACAGATTGAGCATTTCTTCTGTGACACTCACAAGGAGCTACCGGAGACAGAAGAATACCTTGACCGGATTGAGGCACGCCTAGGCATTACAATTACACGACTAGAGGCGGAGAGAGGGTTTGACCATTGGTTAGATGTCTACGGTGGTACATTGCCTTCGCCCAAAATGCGCTGGTGTACTAAGCAAATGAAGATTCTCCCTTTGGAGAAGTTTATTGGAAGTGACGAAGCAATTAGCTATATCGGCATTCGGGCAGATGAGAATCGAGATGGGTATATTTCAACTAAGCCAAACATCAAACCAGTTTTTCCCTTTAAAGAGCATGGCTTAATCAAGGCAGATATTATTCGTCTACTGGAAGAGAGTGGCATTGGAATGCCTGACTACTATCGCTGGCGTAGTCGTTCAGGCTGCTTTTTCTGTTTCTTCCAACGTAAGTATGAGTGGGTGATGCTTGCCCAAGAGCACCCAGATTTATTTAATGAAGCCGTTAGATATGAGCAAGAGCATAGCGATGGTAGAGAATACACTTGGACTCAAGGCGAGACATTACAAGAACTTTTAGAGCGTAAAGATGAAATTTTGTCCGACCATGAGAGATTAATAAATAAAGAAAGAGAAAAGTCAGAGAATCGATCTTTGGCTGAAATTCTGGAATCCGTTCTTGATGACGATTCTATGGATACAGATATGCCATGCTTAGCATGCCACACATAACACACAGAAAACTTATTAGTTTGCATGGAAGGCTCGACTACCTATTGGTGGACAGAAATAGCAGGCGTACCTCAAAAGCCTGGCGTTTATGCTTGGTATTATTTGCCAGAGCTAACTGACTTTGACTTACAAGATACGATAAAGCGGATAACAGAGTATCGAGACAATGAGAACAACGATGCTGCCATAGAAACTGTCGAGGCATTTTTGGAAAAGTTCTTATTTAAATACTTTAGGGAAGAACCTTATAAGGCTTTCCTTTATGGCCCCTTAAAGCCTAAATATGAAGGTTCCATTGAACATAAGCCAGAGCTCTCAGGCAGTCTGATTGATAGAATAGTGGAGGATCCAGAAAGACTAATCACAATCAAACAAGTCTTGGAAAAGTCAGCTCCCAATTTTGCTAGCCCTATTTATATAGGCATGTCAGATAATCTAGGCAGCAGGCTAAAACGCCATAAAAAGCTAATAGAGAAATATAGCTCACAAGAATCTTCTTCGCTTTTTTCTATCGATCAAGAGAAATATTCAGTAGAGAATCGTGACGAGAGCTTTGCAATGCGAGTTTGCTCTAGAAGCATTCCACCAACAAGATTGTTTGTGGCGATTAATATCCTGGAAAATGCTGAGAAGAGATACGTAGATATAGAAAATATTCTTAACAGAATTCACTATCCCCTATTAGGAAGGAACTAATAATGGCGCTAAAACTTCGCAAAGAATCAGTCCTGAATTTAACTCTTGAAGGGTCAACTGGCTCATTCAGTGTTGGCACAGGGGTAGAAGGACAAAGATCTATTGAGGTTAAATACTTTCTGACACATGTTGGATTAGACTTTTCAACGGGTTTTGACGAAGCACTCTTAAGTGAGCTTGCTCCCGTAAGAGAAATCTTCGATGTTAACCAACTTGACTTCGATGAAATTATGCAACGTGATATTGATGATTCACGAGTATCGTCAGAGTTAATACCTTATCTATTAGACGACAAGTCAATTGATCTAGTAAAGCTTTTTCCACCGATAGTAGTAGTAATACTTCCTGTAAAAGAAGATGAGAATCGTCCAGATAATTTATATCCAGAAGTTATCAAAGAGATTCTTCCAGAATCAGAGGATGAGCCATCAAAATGTATTATTCGTTCAGGATCTGTGGGGCAAGAAGTTTTTCAATTTGAGCAGCCTATTGATGAAGGCAAGGTCTTGAAGCATGACTTGGTGCGTCTTCGAATTAATACGCACAAAACTAGACTGGTAATAGTTGATGGCCAGCATAGAGCAATGGCATTGCTTGCTCTATATCGGAATTTGAAGGATCAGTGGTCGGATGAGAAACGTGCACCGTTTAAAGAGTACTACTCAGAGTGGACTCCAAAATTTATTCAAGAATTTAATTTAAAAGAAATAAACCTACCCATCATTCTTTGTACATTTCCTAAACTAGACAGCAAATACGTTGGAGATCTTGATTTAAAGAAAGCTGCGCGATCTATTTTTCTCACACTCAACAAAAATGCCAGAAAGGTTTCAAGTTCTCGAAATATTCTTTTAGACGACAACGATCTGATTGCGTATTTTCTCCGACGCTGCTTGGCTGATATTAAGAGAAAGGATCTTAGATCGCCTTCCTCCTTAAGAATCCATAATGTTGAACTAGATCAGTTTGGTGACAAGCTTAGGATTCAGAGCCCTATTGCTATAACAGGTGTCAATCATTTGTACTATGTTATTGAACATCTTTTATTAAATAGTGGGAGTGAAGCAGATGGCGTAAAGCCTAGATCGGGAAATTTTTCCATCCGAAAAAATCTAAACACTTATGTCTGCATGGATCGATTGGATGGACGGAACTTACTAGGTGCTGAAATAGCAACTTCTACCCAAAGAGATAAATTCACTTTGGATACTGCGGAGAAACTTGGCAGTAGTTTTGACTCTCGCTATGGTCGCATAATTGTTTCATTGTTTGAAAAATTTGAGCTTTACGAAGCTCATAATAGAGCTGTACTTAATCTTGAAAAACGAATTGAGGAAAATCAAGATCGCCAACTCAAACCTATTCTATTCGAAGGGCAAGGTATTAGTCGTGTCTTTGAAGAACATAGAATAAATCTCAAACGAAAGCTTGCAGATGGGATATATACTACAAAAGTCCCTGAAATACAGGCAATTGCATCAAGACTTGACGCAACTGCCAAAAGAATTGAGGACGGGATTGAAAGCTTTAGGTCAGAGCGTGTTGAGCTGTGTATACAATCAGTTTCTGATAAAACGAAATTCAAAGATTCGGAAGGCAAAATATTACCGCAAGTAGTTAGATGGTTTGGTGAACTGTTTGAAAATAGACTTACAACAGTAGCCTTCCAGAGCGGCTTAATTTGTGGTTTTTTTGGAGAGTTTGAAAAGGCTAGTAATGAAGCCACTAAAAGCGGACGAGAGATACCCCTCATAGAAGAATGTTTTGATGAATATTTAGAGCAGCTAAATACTTTTTTTGTACCCAAGTCAACTAGCCAGTTCAAAAAACTCGTACGGGTGTTCACAGGAGAAATATCCGGTGAATTATCTGATTGGAGCATTATTCAAACTAACCAGACTTTTCGAGATGTTGTATACAGAGGAGAAATGCAGCCAGACCAATGGACAAAATATAAATATTTATTCCTTGAGTTATGGAAGCCATCAAACGAAGTATTAAGTGAGACTGTATTTACTGAACAGCATAAATGTCGCCAGCAAATATACTCGGCCCTATATAACACTTACAAGGCAAATTATTGCAAAGACAACTCTAAGTTAGAAGATAGTCTTGAAAAGTCAGAACTTGCAGCAATATTTGACCGATCCTTCAAGGCGTACTCTAGCTTTTTGAAGACCATTGGTGCTGAGCTATTGAACGAAGATGAGATGAAAAAAGCCACTTCTGAAATTCCAGCATCGGAGAGTAATGAACCTAGTTCTGGAGACTAAATTCTCATAACCAGAAGAAAGAAGACATAGCTTGAACTTTAATAATTTCTTGTCAAGGCTCGATGAACAAACACTACAGACCCTTTTGGGTAGTTCTGTTGTTCAATTACTAAAGATACTCGATCCTAAGCTGGCTACACCTAGTCAATTAGGTCAAATTTTGGCAAGTCTTTATTCTCCTGAATCTCTACTTCTTCGTGAAGAGTTTCGCTGCGAGTTAATTGACTTACTTCGCCCAGAGCAAGCTAAAATTCTCGCGACAATTTTAGGGCTGACAGATACTTCCGATATTTTCCAGTCTTTAAGGACAGTAAAAATCAGAAGAAAATCAGACCAAGAACGTGCCTTACTTGATTTTTTTGAGATATCGATACCTGAGCCAGAATATATCCCAGAGGTTCCACAACCTGAATCGTTAATACCTTCTTACCCACTGTTTTGTCACCAGAGAAGAGTTTCCCAAGAAGTACAGCAACATCTTACTCTTGAACCAAAGCGCGTTCTACTACACATGCCTACAGGTTCAGGCAAGACGCGCACTGCAATGAATATCATCGCAGATCACCTGCGTTCACTAGAACCCACCTTAGTGGTATGGCTAGCTTATAGCGAGGAACTCTGTGAACAAGCTGCAAATGAGTTCCAACAAGCTTGGCAGCATTTAGGCAATCGAGAAGTTCTTATTTACCGCTTTTGGGGGAACTATGAATTAGACATCGATCAAGCACAAGATGGAATCGTCGTGGCAGGACTCTCAAAGGTCTACAGCAAAGCGAAAGGTAGTATTCGTTTCATCAATCGGCTGGGTAGTCGTAGCTCCCTTGTCGTTATTGATGAAGCTCACCAGGCAATTGCAGAAACCTATAGGTTAGTGCTTGATGCTCTAGTCGTGCCTTACGACAATACAGGCTTACTAGGTTTGACAGCCACGCCGGGCCGTACTTGGGCTGATATTAACGCTGATGCAGAATTAGCAAACTTTTTTGCTCAGCGCAAAGTTACCCTTGAGATACCGGGTTATGACAGCCCAGTGGATTACTTAGTTGAAGAAGGCTACCTTGCAAGGGCAAACTACCGCTCTCTAATGTATGAGAGTGGTTTAAGCCTGACAGATCGCGATCGTCAGCGCATTCAAAATGAGCTTGAATTACCTCAGCATTTACTAGATCGGCTGGCTGAAGATGAGCAAAGAAATCTTTGTATCCTACTTGAAATTGAGGATTTAGCACTGCGGCATCAGCGCATCATAGTTTTCGGTATATCTGTTCAGCACGCTAAGCTTCTAGCTGTTGTATTGCGAGCAAGAGGCTTAATTGCTGATGCTGTCACAGGCGATACCCCTTCCAGGGAACGAGAACGACTAATTTCTAGCTTCAAAGATAATTCTCCTGAACCCAAGGTTCTTTGTAATTACGGTGTTCTCACAACTGGTTTCGATGCACCCCGTACCAGCGCAGCTGTTATTGCCCGTCCGACTAAATCACTTGTTCTCTACAGTCAAATGGTTGGCCGTGCGATTAGAGGTGTCCGAGCAGGTGGCAATGAAACAGCGGAAATTATTACAGTAGTTGATAGCGATTTACCAGGATTTGATTCGGTTTCAGCAGCATTTACGAATTGGGAAGATGTTTGGAGACAAAATGATGACGAGTAATCCACATGATATCGTGCCTGCTCATCTTGCAGTTCAAGCAATGAGAGATAATGGCTATAAGAATGCTGCATATGCGATCGCTGAGCTAATGGACAATGCGATTCAGGCTGGTGCGACCCAGGTTGAACTGCTCTGCGGCGAGAGAAAGGAACTAGTAGGACAACGCAAGCGCTCCCGGATTCAACAAATTGCTGTGCTAGACGACGGTCGGGGGATGAGTCCTAGTGTTCTTCGCTTAGCACTTCAATTTGGTAACGGAACTTATTTAGACGAGGATAAACATACTGGCATTGGTCGCTTTGGCATGGGTTTACCATCTTCTTCTGTATCTCAGTGTGAGAGGGTAGATGTTTGGTCTTGGCAAAATGGTATTGAAAATGCTCTCTACACGTGGCTTGATTTAGAAGAGATTAGAGCTAAACGGTTAACGGAAGTACCTGATCCTAAGCCACAAGAAATTCCTGAAATTTGGCAAAAAGTCGGAAAAAGCTTTGGCAAAACAGGTACCCTAGTTGTTTGGTCGCAAATTGATCGCTGCATTTGGAAGACTGGCGCGGCTATCATTGACAATTCCGAACTGATTATCGGAAGAATGTATCGTAAGTTCTTAGAAAGTAATCAAGTCGCAATTCGGATGTTGTCTTTTGATCTGGACTACCCAGAGACAACGCTTGTTGAGAAGTATGCCCTGCCCAATGATCCAGGCTATCTTGTAGCAGAGACTTCCTGTGCTGCTCCATTTGATAAAACTCCAATGTTTCAGCCATGGGAAGGAGAGAACGCATTTGAGTGGGTTTGCCCAATTGAGTTTCGTGACAAGACTCACCATGTCACTGTTCGTTTTTCTTACGCCAAAGAAGAAGCTCGCGTTGGACAAAATCCTGGTAGTTTACCCCACGGACAACATGCCGCCAAAAATGTAGGTATTTCTGTTGTTCGTGCTGGTCGAGAGCTTGAACTCGATCAGACATTAGTTATTAAATATGACCCAACCGAGCGGTGGTGGGGAATTGAAGTTGACTTTCCACCATCGCTAGATGATCTTTTCGGTGTTACTAACAATAAGCAGTCTGCCAGGAATTTTGCAGAGCTCGTTAAACTTGACATTGAATCTCTCCTGAAAAATGGCAAAACGATAAATCAGCTAAAGGACGAGTTTCAAGAGGATGAGGATCCCCGTGGTCCTCTTCTTGATATTATTCAGAAGATCGATTCTCAGTTAAATATTATTCGTCGGCTAGTCAAAGCTCAAACCAAGGGAAATCGCTCTAATAACAAGAGACATGCTACCTCTGTGGCAGAAGAAGTGGCCACCTATGCTACGACAGAACGCAAAAAAGAGGGCCATGTAGGCGAGAGCGATAAAGATGAGTCTCAACCTCAAGAAATCCGACAGACTGAAATCACGAAAACTTTGACTGAACAAGGTGTAACAGAGACTCAAGCACAAGAACTTGCAGCCAGAACTATTAATGATGGACTGAAATACACTTTTGCAGAGGCTGACTTAGAAACGTCTGCTTTCTTCTCTGTTAAACCTAGAGGTGGTGCAATTATCGTTACGCTAAATACTAGTCATCCAGCCTACGAGAAGCTTGTCGAAGTCATGGAAAAAGATGTAGACAATGTGGATGCCGATACACTTCGAACTCGCCTCAGCAACTCTCTAGAAGGCCTTAAACTTCTGCTCATGGCGTGGGCGCGGTATGAAGATGAGCAACCTGATGGTAAACGACGGTTAGCAGCCCAAGATACCCGCGTTGACTGGGGGCGCATTGCCCGCCAATTTCTAGAGCTTGAGGAGTAATATAGGCCAAGCAATATGCTTCTTCCTGGGGATCAGCTAGAAGAACTATGTACCCAAGCTCGCAGTGAAATTATTTTTGTTGCGCCCTTTATTAAAACATCAGCTCTAGAAAGGCTTCTGTCCATAATACCCAACGCTATAAATTTGAGCTGTGTCACTCGTTGGCGACCAGAAGAAATCATAGCGGGTGTAAGCGATTTAGATGTCTGGCATCTCATTACGCGATGTGAGAATGCTTCACTCTGGCTTCGACCTGACTTGCACGCAAAATACTATCGTTCTGATCACAACTGTCTTGTTGGGTCGGCTAACATTACATCTACAGCTCTAGGTTGGCTAAGGCAAGCCAACCTAGAGCTATTGGTTCCTTTATCTGCCCAAGAACCTCAGCTAAAGAAGTTTGAGTCAGAATTATTCTTGGGCTCGGTACAGGTCAGCCAAACTATATTCGAGCAAATGCAGCAAACTGTAGAGCTATTGCAAAAACAACTGCCTGAAATTCAAAATTTTAGAGTTGCTACTGAGTTAGAACTAGAGGTAGAAGCTTTTAGTATAGTGACTGCTGAAACCTGGCTACCGGCACTGCGTAACCCAGAGGACCTATACCTAGCTTACCATGGAAGATTTGAAGAGCTAAGTAGAGCAAGTTGTCAAGCTGTCCTACAAGATCTGTCGGTGCTAACTCTTCCAGTCGGTCTTTCAAAATCGGCTTTCCAAGTTTATGTAGGTTCTTTGATTCTCCAAATGCCAATCGTTAATCGAGTTGATAAATTTCTTGAAATTCCTCAGAGATTTGGGGCAGTAAAAGACTTGCTAACTTCACTGCTGTGTAACCAGAATTTAGAGTTTGACGCCGCTCATGCTTGGCAAACTCTAATGCGATGGTTACGCTACTTTCTGCCAAGCCGCTATACTTTATCAATACCTAATCATTCAGAAGTGTTTGGTAGATCTAGAACTAGTATTTAGTGGATGTTAAGAAGCTCAAGTCACCCAATCTATCTGGATTTTCACGCGACAACCCCTACGGATACTAGGGTTGCTCAGCAAGTGTTGAACTACATGACTGAGAGCTTTGGTAATGCCAGCAGCACTGATCATGAGGTGGGCGATCGTGCTGAAGCCGCCGTCAAACAAGCCACCCGTTACGTTGCTGACCTAGTAGGCGCTACTCCCCGCGATGTCATCTTCACCTCCGGTGCTACCGAAAGCCTCAACCTCGCCATCCAAGGCACCATTCAACATCTAGAGCGATCTGGCACTAAGCCTCGCATAGCTCTTTCTACTGTTGAGCATAAAGCCGTCCTTGACACCTGCGAAGCCCTCCACAAGCAGGGGCGCATTGAACTGATTTATATTCCGGTCGATACCCAGGCCCGCCTTGATCTGGGTCAGCTAGAGCGAGCCTGTGCCAAAGGCATTCACCTGCTCTGCAGCATGGCAGCCAACAACGAGGTCGGCACCTTATACCCGATCGAGAAAATTGCTGCGATCGCCCAAAGCTACCAAGTCCCCTTTCTCTGCGACGCCTCCCAAGCCGTCGGCAAAATCCCCATCCAGTTCAACGAGTGGGGCATTACCATGCTGGCCCTGTCGGCCCATAAGCTCTACGGCCCCCAAGGCGTTGGCGCACTGGTCGTGCGTCGAGACCATCGGCTAGAGCCGCTGCTCTACGGCGGTGGGCAGCAAAGAGGCTTACGCCCTGGCACCTTCAACCTGCCAGGCATTGTTGGTTTAGGTGAAGCCTGTCGGTTGCGGGCAGAAGAGATGGCTGAGGATGAGGTTGAGATTGGGCAAAAGCGCGATCGCTTCCAAGCCCTCCTCCAAGCCCAGATTCCTGACCTAGTGATCAATGGTGACCCACAAAACCGCCTAGCTGGGAATTTGCATATCTCCATCCCCGGCATACCCAACAGCGCCATCATCGCCAGAGTGCGGCATCAACTGGCTATCTCCACTGGCTCCGCCTGTTCCTCCGGTGTTGAAGCCCCATCCCATGTGCTCAGGGCAATGGGGCTAGCCGAGTCCGTCGTTGAAGGTGCCCTCAGAATTGGCCTGGGCAAATTTAACACTGATGATGATGTAGAACAAGCCGCTGATCTCCTAGTTAGTACTATCAGCGCGGTAAAAGCAGCAATGTCTGTCTAGGCCTTTTTTTGAACAGCTTGCATAGTCTCAAAAGGCATCAGACAGCGCTTACACGCTCCTTTAGACCATTGTGAAGGGATAGAAAACTTTGCCTTATAGTGAGGGCACTCCAAGAACAGGCGCAACGAATGGCGACTGCACCGACTCGCAAACTTATGCTGCCATGCCATCTGGTGACATGATTTCTCTGCGTAGCAAGCTGCACAAAGCCGAATCGCTCGAATCTGGATGGTCTCTTTGGGCAACATCTGGCTAATAAGCCTTGGCTCTAGGCGTACTAGTGTTGCCAATGCTGCCACCTGCGCCTCAGTTGGTGGGGGATTAAATCGAAACTTCTCCCACCGCCCTAGAACAGCGCCAAGTCCTGTCTTAGCGCCAACTTGATTCAGTGTGGCATGATTCTCCCGACAGAACCGTCCTAAGAAATGGCTAATGCTCTCTCCGGGGTACGGATCAACTGGAAATACCCAAGGTGGAATTGGATGCAAGGCCATTAGCTATACTCTTCTGCCACTTCCTTAAGAAGGGTTAGATCTATCTTCGTCTGACCACTTTCTAAAGCGCGAATAGCCGCCTCTTTCAAGACCATGTGTATAAGGCCAATATAGTAACCTTTCTTGGGAAGGCCAGTCGCTTTACGAAGTACCTTAAGCATGGGCTCAGCTGTTAGATTAGATGGCACTGGCAACTTAATAATATCTCGCTCCCAAACTCCAACAACTTGTGCAAGCTGATCCTTAGGGATGGTACCCATACGATATCTAGAGCGAAAGCGATTGAAGACTTGCTCATCTTTTTTGACGGCGAAATCCAGACGTTTTTCGGTACCTACTAAAATCACTGAAATCTCTAGCTTGTCAAAAATATCCCGCACATCAGCGAATGTCTTTGGCTTCAGACGATCCGCTTCATCAATGATCAGCATTTCTGTCTGACATGCTCTTAGCACCTTAAGAGTTTTGCTTCGAGCATCCCCAACTGTACCTCTGGGCAGGTCATCTCCATACTGCTCCAAAATTTCGCGAAACAATTCACGAGATGTACATTCCTGTTTGGGATGAATATAGGAAACAGGAATAATCGGTATCTTGTCAGAAAAATCTAGCTGCCCATTTTTCTTAAGATAAGACTCACAAGCCTTAGTTTTGCCTGTTCGAGAATCCCCTAATATGCGGCCACACTGCCTTGCATTGCGCTTACGCTGAAGCCAAACATGGGCTTGCTTAACAGAGTCTAAGGCGACCGTCTTATCTTTGCGAAGGCGTTCAATATGAGCCTGAATTTCTGATTCTTGAAGTGTAGACATAGAATTGCCCTCGCTAAAGCTCATCGTCATCATCAAAATCCCAAATCTCAAATTCTGGGATGTCTAGGTTTTCTTCAATGTTGCCTAGCTCACTTTTTTCGGTGCCAAACTTGACCGCTGACTCAGGCAAGGATTGAGCATTTTCTAATCCTTCATCTTCTTCCAGCGGGATAATTAGCTTAGGGGCAGGCCTAAGCTCTGCCTGCTCTTCCTTCTGCTTGTCCTTCCGAGTTTTCTTCTTCTGCTCGATAAAGGCTTCGCGATCGCGCAACTCATCCAACATGGAATCATTGCTGACCTTCAGCCCATCCTGACGAATTTGGCGACTATGGGCCTTTGCGTCATCTAGCGATAATGTTTCACCCTCAAAGTCCTGCGCCTTGGCAACCCCCAGATAAACTTCTCGATCAGGCTCATGGCGGTAAACCAGCACATGGGTAATATCTCTAGGGTCATAGCGTAGGGTGATATTTTCCCCCGCATGTGCTGGTAATGTCTCTCCCCAGTAGCTCAGGTTCTCAAACTGCAAATACCCACCACGGTAAATTGTTCGCCGAGTCTGCTTCATTAAGCAGATATCTAGCTCTCGCTCAGCGATAGCTTGTGGCTTTCTGACTCGACCGGCGTCCCAACGAGTGATACGGTTTTGATTCTTCATCCGAGAATCGAGCCTTTGATTGTAGGTGTTCACAATGTAGGCAACAAATAGCCGTTCAAGATCTTGAAGAGTAAGACTCGCGTCTTTTTCAGCATTAGGTGGGCGCTCCTGCACATTTGAGCCTGTATATCCTGGCAATGTCGAAAAGAACTCAGTATTGAACGTGCCAAAAGGCCGCTCAATAATGCCGCCTCCAGAAGGGCGATCGCGTAGATGACAGGTAAATCCTAGTTGAGCCCCGATCTGCTGAATATGATTGGAGCGAAAGTCTTTGCCCCCATCAGTATATAAGTGCTCAGGAATGCCACATGCAGGCCATTTTTCGTACAGCTTGTACTCAGGTCCATACTGCTTTGGCAGAATCGCATGACGTGCGGCTAGAGCTGTGACCCTGGAACTAGGGGCATCATACCCAAGGTTGAATCCTACAATGGCACGAGAATAGGTATCGGCTATGGTGGTCAGGCAGGGACGCCCCATGGGATGTCCGTGTTTATCAACTAGCAGAATATCAGCAAGGGTGTGATCGCACTGCCAGACCTGGTTACTATAGTCAATCTCAAGAACCTCTCCATCCCGAGTCTTAAGAGCTAGACGGCCTCCTTTCCAACCCACATTGCGGATACTGCTCTTGTCTTCCTTAGCTTCAATCAGAGGCCTTAGGATCCGGTATACAGTCATATGGCTTGGATAAGACTTCAGTCCGTCTTCCTTAGCTTTCTGCTGTACCTTAGTAAATACCTGAGCTGGTGTCCGCTTTCCGTCACCATAGGCTTTTTTAATAAAATCTTGCCACTCTGGAGAGATCCGGAACTTACCCTTATCTTTTCTGCCTGATTCAATCAAGGCATGAAGCCCTTCCTCCTCCCACTTCTTCATTTCCCGTTGAATTGTCCGAACCGAGCAGTTTAGCTGGCCTGCCGCAGAACGTAAGCGCTCACCATAAGTTACGCGATTGCACGGTTCTGACAACTTCTGAAATATTTCAAGCTTGAGCTTGGCTTCAGCAGATGTCAGTTCAACCAAGTCCGGTCTTGTCATAGACACCTCGGAACAAGTAGATGCGATCAAACGTACTACTAAATTCAGGAAATGTCACTAAATTCGTTAACCCGTAACTCTTTTTATCCTCATGGACTGGGCCTAACCCTCTTCTTCCAAGAGCTTTTCAAGGTTGTGGGTTTCCATTAGGTCCTTATATTTACCCGGCAGGCTCTTTCGGAGTGTGTCCTCAACGATGCTGCTTACCGTTTGATCGCTTAGACCAGACAACGTTTTCAGTAGCCTATCCAAACTAGGCGTAACGTATAAACGCAATTCTGACTTCTTTTTCCTAGCCATCGAGTGCTCGTAGCGCCTATTTAGTTCCAGCGACTCAACAATAGTAACGAGCATCACTGGGCAATCCTAATGTTCGGCTATTATATTTTGTACGAATTGCCGAATTAACGTTATACTCAAGGTGCATATGAGATGTTCATACCCTTGGGGGTCTTGTCCTCCTCCCCTCTCTTTAGGAGCGGTTTCGTCCTATGCCAAAGTCTTCTTTCTCAAGCCAGCAGCGGAATAGTCGGCCAAAAACCTATTCTGCTGCCAACCCTATCTCAAGGCTTTATCAGGCCGGCTATCAACAGGCTTTAAGCGATTTCGCCGTCACTGACCTGCTTAATCAAATCTGCACCCACTTGGACGACTCTGAACCGGTTGGGTCTAAACAGCACCCCCAAGCAGCCAAAACCTTAGCCGCTATTCTGATCCAAGCCCTAACCGCCAATCTCAACGGTAATATCCTCGCTATTTACCTGGAGTCAATCCGTCATTGTTCACTCGATACCTATCTCCCCCTGGCGAAATTGGCTCTCTCATCCGCTTCGACTGATCTACCCGCGACTTTTCCTGAAGTCGAGGTGCCTCACTTTCTATATGGCGATCGCCTCTGTTGGACTTCCAATGGCGAAACCACCGACTGGGGAATTGTCATTGGAAGGTTCTACGGCTTTGCGCCCCACTGCTACGGCTGGCGCTGGTGCTACTTAATCTGGCTTGATGTCCACTCCCCCAGTGCTGCTTGGGTTAGCGCTGATATTGCCTGGGAAGAAGACCTTGAACCCCTTGAAACAGAACCAAGCCTATGAACCCCCGACCCCTTAACCTCCGGGAAAAGCGCTTGCTGGACCTCTACATCTATTGTCAACTCGGCATGCCACCCCAAGCCTTCTACGCCAAATGGCAGATCAGCCAAGAAGAAATGGTTGCTATCTGCTCCCGATCTATGTCTACTGTTCGCTGCTGGTTCCGTAAGGGACGTAGCTATCGGCGGCCTACCGTCACTGACCTACGGCACTTGGCCCTAATGGATTTCTTACTCGATCACTTTGATCAAATTCCAGAGGAATTACGCGATCACCTCTGCTCTACTGAGCTAGAAGATAAACCCATATGATCCGAAAAAAGTCAATATCGCCGTGACCTGTCTTTGATTGATATCTCCTCGGTAGGGTGGCATCAGTTTTTCTGAAGCAGCCATCCAGGGGGAGGACACCAAGGTGAGTCAGGGGCAAAAAGTCATAGCAGAAATCAAACTTATCCGAGCGGCCTTAGCAAGAGAGGCATTCGCGAAGCCTGGGCAATGCCCGTATCGGATGCAGAAACTGCCTCGACAGGCTGTTTGGGTTATTCACCACAGCAACGACAAGTCTTATCGACTAACTTACCAGCCTGCGCCTCTAAGAGTGCGCCATGGAAATAACTGTCCATTTGCCCTCACCCCCTCAGTCCCCCTCTCCCATTTTTAGGAGAGGGGGAGGCAAGACAAGCGTTTTCGGCTGTTTCCTGCTCCCCTGCTCCCGCACTGGGAGCAGGGGTTGGGGGATGAGGGCCTAGCTTGGATGCTTTATTAGTTGGCATACTCTAAGTGCTTGGTCTCTCTATCCACCCGACAGTGAATCATTCCAGTTGCTGGACTTGATCGATCAGGCATTGAGGAATCAAGCTTTAGCCAGGCCAGATGAAGTGGCTACGGCTTATCGCCAACAACTCCATCCCTGGTGCATCATTCAATTGCTACCCGACATGCAGCATCGTGAAGTGGGCCGATTTCGCCGTCGTAACGATGCCGATGCTCATCTGCGCGTTCTCAGACAGCAGGTATCAACCATCCAGTACACCATTATTTTTGACACAGCATTGGATCCATAAGTGAAAGCTTCCTAGGAGCGATCGCACGCCAAATCTTAGCCTCACTTTCCTGATGCAGAGTATCCTGCATACTCTGCATCAACATGGAGATGTATAACCAAACGCTAGGGTGCATCCCAGTCTTGCAAGACTCACCTTGAGAAGTAGCCATTGAGATACGCGCACCGCTGGTGCAGCACTTGTTGCACATTGTCTTCGTCCCACTGCGCACCCGAAATCTTCATCCGACGCCCA